>LAZR01000076.1_pt1 | contig 139599 bp, 134 predicted proteins | sample 329461 | NCBI WGS metagenome assembly LAZR01 (sample SAMN03002196, study PRJNA259156) | marine sediment metagenome | biome: sea floor; feature: Hydrothermal impacted sediments; material: marine sediment; isolation source: Loki non-amplified sample from Loki's castle hydrothermal vent sediment ...
GGCTCAAGGTTCAAACGAATTCATTTCAATTTACATTGTCATGACCGCTTGCCTTGATATTTGGTGATTTGTCACCATCATCAGCAAGCGCCCACATGAATTACCTGATCAAATTGTTAAAGAGCGTTTTCGCTGGTCGATTACTGTGAAAGCAACCCGGCGGCCGTTGACTTGGCTTGCCTCAGCGAGGAAGGCGTATTCTACGCAGTTCCTGGTGTTTGTCAATGTGCGATTTTCGCTATCGATACCACCCTGACACGAAACCGCTAACCCTCTGACAAACCAAGGCTTTTACACCTTATGCACCGCTGGTAACGCTTGGCGTCCCCGGCAGCGGATGCGTACTTTACGGATTCGCTGACGGATTGGCAAGGGCTTTTTGACAGAAATTTCAAATAAGCGTCACACGGGCGTAACGTTTCTTACCAGCCTGGATGACATAGCTCTTACCTACCGCCAGCATGGTGTCTTTAGCAACGACGTCGCCATCGACTTTCACCCGGCCATTACCCAGCATGTCTTTAGCCTGAGCGCTGTTGTTTGCAAGCTCTGCCCTGTTTAGCACTGCTGCAATAGGTGCTTCTTCACTACCTTCAAAATCAACCGTCACTTCCGGCAGGTCTTCTGGCAGCTCACCGTCGGCCAGTTGGTTACCCGCTGACTTATGGGCATTAGCGGCTGCTTCATCGCCGTGGTAGCGGGCAATCAGTTCACGCGCCAGCTCCATTTTCACGTCGCGTGGGTTCGCTCCCTGCTCAACGCTCTGCTTAAGCGCCTCGATATCTTCATTTGATTTCAAAGAGAGCAGCTCAAAGTAACGCCACATTAGGCTATCTGGCATGGAAACCAGCTTATTGAACATGGAACCCGGTGCTTCATCGACACCTATGTAGTTGCCCAGCGACTTCGACATCTTCTGCACACCGTCGAGACCTTCCAACAGCGGCATGGTAATCACCACCTGAGGCTCTTGGCCAAAGTGCTTCTGAATTTCACGCCCCATCAGCAGATTAAATTTCTGGTCCGTGCCTCCCAGTTCAATATCCGCCTCAAGCGCTACCGAGTCATAGCCTTGTACTAACGGATAGAGGAATTCGTGGATCGCTATGGACTGGTTGGCTTTATAACGCTTTTCAAAGTCGTCCCGCTCCAGCATGCGCGCTACGGTGCTTTGGGCGGCTAGCTCGATCATTTTGGCGGCGGAAAGCTCGCTAAACCACTCGGCGTTAAAGCGCACCTCGGTTTTCTCAGGATCGAGGATTTTAAATACCTGCTCCTTATAGGTTTCAGCATTAGCTTTAACATCCGCTTCGGTGAGCGGTTTGCGCGTCACGTTTTTACCGGTAGGGTCGCCAATACGGCCGGTAAAGTCACCGATCAAAAAGATAACCGTGTGCCCCAAGTCCTGGAACTGGCGCATTTTGGTCAGCAACACGCTGTGCCCCAGGTGTAAGTCGGGAGCTGTAGGATCAAAACCCGCTTTAATACGCAGCTTGCGGCCTGAAGCCAGCTTTTTACGTAACTCATCCTCTACCAGGATTTCTTGCGTACCCCGCGACAGCAGCGCTAAAGCTTGATCCACCTCACTCATTGCCTCTCTCCACTATAAAAGCCGCCCTTACCGGGCTCAGGTGATAAATAGCCGACGATGTTACCATGCTCGTTCGCCTTGGTTGAGCCCTGGTTTAGCCTTGGCTGAGCTTTAGCCCCCGCTTTGTACGAGTTAGCTTATGAAATCACCTACCGCTGCGCAGCATTACTATATTGGCTTGATGTCAGGCACTAGTCTGGATGGGATTGATGCTGCTCTTATCATCATTGAAGATGATTTACCGCCCCGACTACTAGCAACCCACGCAGAGCCGATGCCAGATGAGCTGCATCATATGCTGTTCACGCTGAGTCATGCCGAACAGGTGAGCTTTGCCCAGCTCGCAGCGGCGGAGGATGCGTTCTGTCAATGCCAGGCTAGCGCAGTGCAGCAGCTATTAGCACCGCTCTCATTAAAGCCAGAACACATCCGTGCCATCGGCAGTCACGGCCAGACGATTGAACACGCGCCTAAAGGTCATGATGGCGGCCCGGCCTATACGCTACAGCTGGATAACCCCAGCCTCTTGGCAGAACTTACCAGCTGCACGGTAGTCGCCGACTTTCGCCGCCGCGACCTAGCCGCAGGTGGTCAGGCGGCACCGTTGGCACCAGCGTTTCATCAGGCGCTCTTTGGCCGAGCAGACGCACATCAGTTGGTGCTTAACTTAGGCGGCTTTGCCAATCTGACTTGGCTTTCTAGCCAACCGAGCGACCCAGTGATCGGTTTTGATACCGGGCCCGCCAATGTGTTACTGGATGGCTGGTTCTCGCTACATCAAGGTGGCCGCTTTGATCAGAACGGCGATTGGGCCGCTAGCGGCAAAATAGATGAAGAGTTGTTGACCCGCTTGTTATCAGAACCCTTTTTCCAGCAGCCACCACCAAGAAGCACAGGGCGAGAGTTATTTCATTTGGACTGGCTACAACAACACCTTAGCGGTCAGGAAACTGCCGCCGATGTACAGGCAACGCTAGCCGAACTTACCGCAGTTAGCGTCGCTCAAGGAATTGATCAACTGTTGATTGAGGGCTCGCTTACGCTAATCACCGCTGGCGGTGGCGCCCATAATGCTCACTTGATGCAGCGCCTTGCGCACCATATCCCCAGCGCTATATTTGCGTCTCCAGCGGCCTACGGCTGGCCTGAAGATTGGATTGAAGCGGGCGCTTTCGCTTGGCTTGCCCATCAGCGCTTGAACCACCTACCTGGCAACTTGCCTTCGGTAACCGGCGCGCGAGGCCCCCGTGTTCTGGGTGGTATTTATGCTGGCTAACCAATGAGTTTCCACTAGCGACTGACTTATTCGGCAGTCGCTAGTCATCTTTCAATGCTAGCGTGCCCTTCGCGCTCAGCTGCGCTTCTTCCAAACTCACCACACCCTCTTTCACTAACCGAGTGAGCGCAGCATCCAGTGTTTGCATGCCTAGGCTGCCACCGGTTTGTATGGATGAGTACATCTGCGCCACTTTGTCTTCGCGAATCAAGTTGCGCACGGCAGATGTGGCAATGAGGATTTCGTGGGCGGCAACGCGTCCGCCGCCCTCACGTTTAAGCAAGGTTTGCGAGACCACTGCCTGGAGTGATTCAGACAGCATCGAGCGCACCATGGCTTTCTCTTCGCCGGGAAAAACATCAATGATTCGGTCAACGGTTTTAGCCGCTGAGGTGGTGTGCAACGTCCCCAACACTAGGTGACCCGTCTCTGCTGCCGTCAGCGCTAGGCGGATAGTCTCCAGATCACGCAGCTCGCCGACCAGAATCACATCGGGATCTTCACGCAGCGCGCTACGTAACGCGTCGGCAAAGCTATGGGTGTCGCGGTGCACTTCGCGCTGATTAATCAAGCAGCGCTTGCTGACGTGGACAAATTCAACGGGATCTTCAATGGTCAGAATGTGCTCATAACGGTGATCATTAATGTAATCAATCATTGCAGCAAGCGTGGTGCTTTTACCCGACCCCGTCGGCCCAGTCACCAGCACCAGTCCACGCGGCAGCATCGCTAGGCGTTCAAACACCTCACCGAGCCCCAGGGTTTGCATGGAGAGCACTTGATTAGGAATGGTGCGAAATACCGCCCCCGCACCGCGCGCTTGAGTGAAAGCATTCACGCGAAAGCGCGCAACGCCCGGCACTTCAAAGGAAAAATCAATTTCCAAGTGCTCTTCGTAGTCGCGCCGCTGTCGATCATTCATGATGTCGTAGATCAATTTGCGCACATCGTTATTATCGATAGCGGGCACATTGAGCCGACGAATGTCGCCATCAACACGTATCATGGGCGGCAAACCGGCCGAAAGGTGCAAGTCAGAGGCATTCTGCTTTGCCGAGAATGCCAGCAGTTCGGTAATATCCATCTCTCTTCCCAGCTGCGGTAAGGTGCTTGAGTATGACAGACATCGCGCGTAACGAGTCACTCGGTCATTCATACAATCAGGCGTGCGAACGCCTGCGTAACGCTTTAAAAGACGCGGGGCGCGCCCAAGATGCAGCCAAGTTGCTAGCGGTGAGCAAGACCAAGCCTGCGGCAATGATTCGCCAAGTTTGGCAATTAGGCCAGCGTGAATTTGGTGAAAACTATCTGCAAGAAGCCCTAGAAAAGCAGGCCGAGCTTGCTGATCTTGACGATATTGTATGGCATTTCATTGGCCCGCTGCAGTCCAACAAGAGCCGTTCTGTGGCCGAACACTTTGACTGGGTGCACAGCATTGATCGGCTAAAAATAGCCAAGCGTCTTAGCGAACAGCGCCCAACGCGTCTAGCGCCACTCAACATCTGCCTGCAGGTTAATATTAGTCGCGAAGCGAGCAAAGCTGGCGTACTGCCTGAGGAGTTGCAGGCACTCGCCAAGGAGGTGGCCACGCTACCTAATCTGCGGCTACGGGGTTTAATGGCCATTCCCGCTCCGACAGAGGGTTTAGATGCCCAGCGACAACCATTGGCAGCGCTACGCGAGGCGTTAACCACCCTACAAAGCAGCTTGCCCGGTGCGACCCTTGATACACTCTCTATGGGCATGAGCGACGATTTAGAAGCGGCGGTGCTAGAAGGGGCCACGCTTGTCCGTCTAGGCACCGCGATTTTCGGCGCCCGCCCATCGGCTTAAGCTAACCACCTTCGTCAAACACGCTTTCACTGAGCCAACGTTTATTAAAGGATACCTACATGGCGAGCAAGATTACCTTCATTGGCGCTGGCAATATGGCCAGCGCCATTATCGGCGGCCTCCTCAACAGCGGTGTTGAACCTACAACCATTACCGCCACTGCGCCGAACAACAGTGAACTGGCAACAATTAAACAACGCTTAGGTATCAATACCCACACTGATAACAACGCTGCGGTGGCTGACGCCGACGTGGTGGTATTAGCGGTGAAACCGCAAATTATGCGTAGCGTATGCGAAGGCCTGCGCGATAGCGTGCAGCGCCAACAGCCGTTGGTAATCTCGATTGCGGCAGGCTTGGATGCCGATACTATTGATCAGTGGCTGGGTGGTAGTAACGCCATGGTACGCTGCATGCCCAATACACCCTCGCTGGTCGGCATTGGCGCCAGCGGCCTCTATGCCAATGCTAAGGTCAGCGACACCCAGCGCAGTGTGGCTACCCAGCTAATGGAAGCGGTCGGTATCGTCGAGTGGGTGGAAGAAGAAGCACTGCTAGATGCGGTTACCGCCGTTTCTGGCAGTGCGCCGGCCTACTTCTTTCTGATGTTTGAAGCCATGGAAGAGGCGGCGGTCAAGCTCGGCCTGCCTGCAGCTACCGCACGCCGCCTTGCTATTCAAACCGCGCTCGGTGCCGCCACCATGGCCCAGCAAAGTGACAAAGACCCAGCCACGCTGAAACAAAACGTAATGTCGCCGGGCGGCACTACCGAACGTGCCATTCAACATATGGAAGAGGCACAATTGCGCACCACCATTGCCGACGCCATGCAAGCCTGCGCCGACCGTGCCCAGGCAATGGCCAAGGAACTGAGCGGACACTGACATATCAGTTCAGTAGCGCCACCGCTTCGCAACGAATCATCAAGGAGACACAATAATGGGCAATGAACTGGGCAGTGCAGGGTTGATGCTGGTCAATACCCTGATCAATATTTACCTCTTTTTACTGATGCTGCGCTTTCTGCTGCAGGCCTCACGGGCCGATTACTACAACCCGTTAAGTCAGTCGGTGGTCAAAATCACCCAGCCAGTAGTGGGCCTGTTTCAAGGCTTTTTAGGCCCCGTTGCTGGTCGCTTTGATCTCGCGACCTTGGCAGCTGGCTTTGTCTTGAAAGTCGTCAGCATCGTCGCCATCTTTATGGTGATTGGCATTGGCATGCCGCCGATTCCTGGCCTGCTGATCGCGGGCGTGGCGGCCTTGGCGAATGCGATTTTAAAAATCTACTTCTTCGCCATGATTGTCATGATCATCTTAAGTTGGGTAGCCCCCAATGCCAGTCACCCAGGCGCACTGCTGGTGATGCAATTGGTGGAACCGATTATGGCACCAGTGCGAAAGGTGGTGCCGTCGCTGGGCATGATCGATCTTTCGCCTATCGTGGTGTTTATTGCCATTAACCTGATCGATGGTTTGGTGGTGGGCTCAATGATTCGAGCGGCGGGCATCTCCGGCGCATTAGTCGGGCTCTAATGGCCCGCCTTTTGTATCAATGGATCTTTTCATCGATCCACTCAGTCGCACTCTTTAAGCAGGACTAGCGCCTTCAATGCCTGATTCAGACACTCTTGAGTTTGCAGACCGCCCGGCGACCTCTGTCGGCCTGGTTACTCCGCACGTGGCACGCTTCGACACGCCGCTCGCTCTTGCCTGCGGTAAAGTACTGCCTGCCTATGAACTCATTTATGAAACTTATGGCACGCTAAACGCTGATCGCAGCAACGCAGTGCTGATTTGCCATGCGCTTTCTGGTCACCACCACGCTGCGGGCTACCATAGTGAAGAGGACCGTAAGCCCGGCTGGTGGGATGCCCATATTGGCCCAGGTAAAGCGATTGATACCAATCGATTTTTTGTGGTCTCTCTCAATAACCTGGGTGGCTGCCACGGTAGCACCGGGCCAATAAGCCACAACCCTGACACTGGCCGCCAGTGGGGCCCTGAATTTCCCATGGTCACAGTTAGCGACTGGGTGGCCAGCCAAGCACGCCTTGCCGACCACCTAGGGATTGAGCGCTGGGCGGCGGCAGTAGGCGGCAGCCTTGGTGGCATGCAGGTCATGCAGTGGACCATGACGTACCCGGAGCGGGTTGCTAACGCGGTAGTGATTGCCGCAACACCGCGGCTCTCAGCGCAAAATATCGCTTTTAACGAAGTGGCTCGCCAGGCGATTCGCTCTGATCCCGAGTTTTTCGGCGGCTGGTACGCTGAGCACGACACCGTACCCAAACGCGGGCTGAAACTGGCGCGCATGGTGGGGCATATTACCTACTTGTCGGAAGACGCGATGGGCAGCAAGTTTGGCCGTGACCTGCGTAGCGACGACCTTAACTTTGGTTTCGACGTCGAGTTTCAGGTGGAGTCCTACCTGCGTTATCAGGGTGACACCTTCTCCACCGCCTTTGACGCCAATACCTACCTGCTGATGACCAAAGCGCTGGACTACTTTGACCCTGCCGCCACCCAAGGCGGCGACTTTGCCAAGGCGCTTGCGCCAGCGCAGTGCCCTTTCTTGATTGTCAGCTTTACCACCGACTGGCGCTTTCCGCCCTCACGCTCCCGCGAACTCGTCGATGCACTCACTCGGGCAGGCAAGTCGGTCAGCTACGCCAATATTGACTCCCCCCATGGACACGATGCCTTTTTACTTTCAGAGCCACGCTACGACGCCATTTTCAGCGCCTTTATGAATCGCGCTGCTCGTGATCTTCAGCTTGACGAGCCGGGCAAAAATGCAACGAGTTCGGAGGAGACACCATAATGCGTGCCGATCTGGAACTGATTTACGACTGGGTGCCCGAAGGCGCCCACGTGCTGGACCTTGCCTGCGGCGATGGCGCGCTGCTTGAAACCCTGGCACGCAATAAAGGCGTGACCGGCTATGGTTTAGAGATAGACCATGACGGCATCAACGCCTGCGTTGCCCGTGGTATCAGCGTGATTGAGCACAACTTGGACGACGGTTTAAGCAGCTTTTGCGACAACAGCTATGATCAGGTGATCATGACCCAAGCGCTGCAGGCGCTGCGCCGCCCGGACAAGATGCTGGATGAGATGCTGCGCGTCGCTGAAGAGGGGATCATTACCTTTCCCAACTTCGCCTACTGGCGTCACCGTGTGCATTTGGGCCTGCGCGGCTATATGCCGGTGTCCAAGTCGCTACCTCACGCCTGGTACGACACACCCAACATCCACTTATCTACGTTCAACGACTTTGAGCACCTATGCCGCGAAAAGGGCCTGGTGATTGTTGATCGTGCGGTGGGGGTGGGGGATCATCAAGGTCACTGGAAATCGCGGCTGTGGCCCAACTTATTTGGTGAAATTGCTATTTTCCGCGTTCGCCGCCGCTAGGCTGATACGTTTACCCAGGCTTATGACGATTGATGGAGATATGCCCATGTTACGCCGCCTAATGATCAGCGTCGCCCTTGTCGGCACGCTATTTTCTACCGCCACTGCCTACGCGGAACAGTTCGCCCGTGTTGGAGATTATGAAATTCACTACAGCGCGGTGAACAGCAGCTTTTTGACTCCGGAAGTGGCCCAAGCGCACAATCTTCAGCGCAGCGCTAATCGTGGCCTGGTGAATGTGAGCGTTCGCGAGCGCCAGGACGATGGCAGTACTCGCGCCGTAAATGCCAGCGTTCAGGGCCACGTCAGCGGCTTAACCGGGGTTCGCGAATCGCTTAGTTTTCGTACCGTTCACGATGGCGATGCCACTTATCACTTGGCCCCGTTTACCATGCGCGAAGATGAAAGCATGCGTTTTGAACTAAGTGTTCGCTACGACCGCAACGCCGCCCCCGAGCAGGTGAATTTTATTCAGCGCTTTTATATTGATCGCTAGGCGCTATCGTAAGCCGCACAGGCAAATGGCGAGTTAACCGAACCCCGGTCGGCCGCCCCTGCTCTCGCTCCACGGCAATGCCATAGGCCAACACCTCCACACCGCTGGCAGCGGCCTCGGCCAGAGCCGCTGCGTAAGTCGCATCAATATGTGCAGCGGCGGCCACGTCAGCAATGCCCTCATGGGCTACGCAAAACAGTAGCACCGCCCGCTCGCCTTGCTCTGCCAATACCCGCAGCGAATGCAGATGCTTGGTGCCACGCACGCTTACCGAGTCAGGAAAGTAGCCGTGGTCGTCCTGCTCTTTAAGGGTGACCTGTTTTACTTCGATATACGCTCGCCCGCGAACGGGGTCATCGAGCATAAAGTCGAGCCTTGCATCGGCTACTTTTACCTCACGGCGCAGCGTGGTGTAGCCTGCCAAGGGCGCCAACGCACCCATCTCCAGCGCTGCTTCCACAATGCGGTTAGCCCGGCCGGTATGCACCGAGGCGAGTGCCAGCTGCCCATCCGCCTGCGGCAGCTCGATCAACTCCCAGGTCCAGGCAAGCTTGCGCTTGGGGTTATCGCTGGGTGACAGCCATACACGGCACCCCGGCATGTTCACCGCCTTCATCGAGCCGGTATTCGGGCAGTGAGCTACCACTTCGCGGCCATCGTCCAAGCGCACATCGGCAAGAAAGCGTTTGTAGCGTTTGAGCAGCGTGCCGGGCACAAGCATCGGGTACGCCAGCATCACAGCCGGCCTACAAAGCGGGCAATCCGCGCCACCGCCTCTTCCAAGCGCGCCACGTCATTGGTGAACGCAATACGCACATGGTGTTCGCCGCCGCGCACGGCAAAATCGATGCCGGGGGTAATCGCCACGCTCTCTTCCTGCAGCAAGCGCTCGCAGAAGGATTGGCTATCGCGGCTGTAGCGGGAGATATCCAACCATAGATAGAACGCTCCCTGGGGCGGTAGGTCCGGCGCCAGCCCCAAACCTGCAAGCCCCTCCAACAGCACTTGGCGGCGCTCTCTCAGGATGTCGCGGCGCTGTTCAAGGATACCTCGGCACTCGGGCGTGAAGGCTGCTAATGCCGCGTGCTGTGCAGGCGTTGGCGCAGCAAGAAACATATTCTGCGCCAGCCGTGTTAATGGCTCCACCGCATGCTCAGGGGCGACTAACCAGCCCAAGCGCCAGCCGGTCATACCGAAATATTTTGAGAAGCTGTTCACTACAAAGGCGTTAGCGTACAGCGAGGTCGCCGACAGCGGCGCATCATCGTAGTTCAGCCCCTGATAGATCTCATCGACGATCACCTCGCCTTTACGCTCAGCGACAGCGGTTAGCACGGCAGCGAGCTGCTGTTCACTGAGCGTATGCCCTGTAGGGTTGGAAGGTGACGCCAGCATCGCAAGGCTCGTATCCTTTCGCCAGTGCTTAGCAATCAAGGCTGCATCCAACTGCCAGCCGCTCTCACGCCCTACGGAAACCGCATCAATCTCGGCACCTGCCAAGGCCATAAAGTGGCGGTTACAGGGGTAGTTGGGGTCAGCCATCAGCACTCGTGTGCCGGTTTCGACTAGTAGCTGGCTGGCCAGCAGCAGCGCCCCAGAAGCACCGGGCGTCACCAATATGCGCGCCGGATCCACGATGGCATTAAAGTGCTCAGCGTAGTGACCAGCAATAGCCGCGCGCAGCGCGGGCAAGCCCGCCGCGGGTGTATAACGGGTATGGCCGTTGGCCAGTGCCTGCTGCCCAGCCGCTATAATTGGCTCGGGGGTAGCAAAATCAGGCTCGCCTACCTCTAAATGAATCACATCAAAGCCGGCAGCTTCCCGCGCCTGGGCCATTTCCAACAAATGCATGACCCGAAAAGGGGCAACGTGATCGACACGCGAATTCCAGGCCATAAAGGCTCCTTAAGCTAGTCATTATTAAAAGTTAACTAAAACATAACCCTAGCTATAATAAGTGCAAGACTATCGTCTAAAACGCACCATTATGCTTGCAACCCAGCCATTTTTCAGCTAAACAAGCATCCCTTTGGCGTGAGATCGTGACAATCGCTCATGGTCGATCAGTAGTCACATATGTAAGGGGCAGTCCCATGCCAGTAGCAGAAAAGAAAACGGAAGCGTCCAAGTCCTTCACCCCGTATGAGCCAGCACCGGGTGAAGAGTATATGAACGAGCAGCAGCTAGCGCACTTCCGTAAGCTGCTGCTGGATTGGAAACAGGATCTCATGGAAGAGGTGGATCGTACCGTACGCCACCTGCAGGAAGATGCGAATAACTACGCCGACCCCGCCGACCGCGCTACCCAGGAAGAGGGCTTTAGCCTGGAGCTGCGTACCCGGGATCGTGAGCGTAAGCTGCTCAAAAAAATTAACGAAACGCTGGATAACATCGATGACGACGATTATGGCTTCTGCGAAGCCTGCGGCGTTGAGATCGGCATCCGCCGTTTAGAAGCTCGCCCCACCGCTACGCTATGCGTGGATTGCAAAACCTTGGCGGAACTTAAAGAGAAGCAGCTCGGCGGCTGAGCATTAAAACAACGTTCTCATTGAACGCGGGCACCTTAGGGTGCCCGTTTTTGTTAACGACCCGTTTTTATTAACAATTAGGCGCGCTGCCTGCACCACTTAGGACGACGCTGACATGCCCCTCCCTGCTCGCTACCGCGGCCGTTTTGCGCCAACGCCCTCAGGCCCGCTGCATTTTGGCTCTTTGGTTGCCGCCTTAGGCAGCTATTTAGACGCCCGCGCAGCACAGGGAGAGTGGTTGGTGCGCATTGAGGATATTGACCCACCGCGCTGCCCTCAAGGGGCGGCGAGTACAATCCTGCGCCAGCTGGAAACCTTTGGGCTGGCGTGGGATGGGAGTGTTACTTGGCAGCACACCCGTGAAGGGGCTTATCAAACTGCCTTAGAACGGCTTGTCCAGCTTGGTCTTTCCTACCCTTGCAGCTGTTCCCGCAAGCAGTGGCAACGTTATGATATCTATCCCGGCTGGTGCCGCGAGGGGGTGTGTGATCCCACTAAACCTGTGGCTTGGCGGCTACGCAGCGACCTTGGTCAACGCCCTATTCACTGGCAAGACCGGTTATCCGGCGAACAGCAGTTTGACCCGGTAGCGCTAGGCGATGTGGTACTGAAGCGCAAAGATGGCCTATGGGCGTATCAACTCGCCGTGGTCGTCGATGACGCCGAGCAGCAGATCACCGATGTGGTGCGGGGGCTCGATTTGCTCGACAACACCCCCTGGCAGCGCCAGCTACAAGCCGCGCTCCAGTTACCGCAGCCGCGTTACCTTCATTTACCGCTGATCGTCACCGCTGAGGGGCAAAAGCTCTCCAAACAGAATCTGGCCCCCGCCCTGGCTGAAGATGAGCAAGGGATACGCCTGCAGCTTTTTCAGGCGCTGGAAGCGCTTGACCAAGCGCCGCCCAAAGAGCTTGCCTTCGAGCCCCCGGCGACTCAGCTACACTGGGCGGTAGCGAATTGGACAGTGACAAGGCTGCGCCCCACCGCTCATCGCCAAACACCTGCATCAATAGCTTCTTCAACCTCATCTTTAACGCCGCCTTCGAGCACCACTGGAGAGTGATATGTACGTTTATCGCATTATGCTGTTCTTGGTGTTTGGCGGTTATCTGCTCTCCCCGTTATTAATGAATGGCTGGAGCGACCCCGCAGCAGCCTGGTATCGCCCCTTCGCGATCTGGGGAGGCTTAATTGCCTTGACCCTCTGGCTGGAGCAGAAGAGGAAGCTTGATGAGCGTTGAGATGCACGTTGAGATAGTCGGCGTCCTACTGCTTGGACTGGGCTATTTAGCACTGCTGTTTGGCTGCGGTTTTGCCGTTGAGCGCGGCTGGGTGCCGGTGCGCATTACCCGTCACCCGATTGTTTACACTCTTGCCCTGGGGGTTTACGCCAGCGCCTGGGCGATTTACGGCAGTGTGGAAATGGCCGCCAATGCCGGTTTTGGATTTCTGGCCTACTATCTTGGCGCGGCAGGGGCGTTCTTGCTCGCTCCTGTCTTGCTGGTGCCTATCCAGCGCATTACCCGCACCTACCAGCTAACCTCACTCGCGGACCTATTTGCCTTTCGTTTTCGCTCTCGCTGGGCGGGCACGTTGGTCACCTTGGTCAGCCTGCTGGCAGTGCTACCGCTGCTCGGCATTCAGGTACAGACCCTCGGTGACGCTATCAATATCATGACCGCAAGCCAGGCTGGCGGTAGCGTTGCGCTGCTTTTTTGTGTGGTTATTGCTGCTTTCGCTGTGATTTTCGGCGCCCGGCACAGCCAGTCGCATGGTCGTCACGACACCCTGCTTAGCGTTATTGCGTTTGAATCGATTGTGAAACTACTGGCCATGCTCGGGTTAGGGGCGGTTGCCATGTGGATGGTGTTTGACGGCCCTGGTGATTTACAGCTTTGGCTGGAAGGGCCCGGTGCAGTCCTGCAACATCAGACGCCCAAGCTTGATCCTGCCCAGTGGCGAACCCTACTGCTACTGTTCTTTGCGGCGGCGTTTATGATGCCGCACCTTTTTCATATCAGCTTTGCTGAAAGCCTATCGCGGCATACCCTGCTACAAGCCAGTTGGGCACTGCCGCTTTTCTTACTGCTAATGGCACTGCCCGTACCGTTAATCTGGTGGGCCGCTCAATCGGTCAATTCAGATATCCCCATCGCGGCCTATGCCGCTTATCTGATGACCGAACACTGGTGGGTAGGGGCACTGGCATTTATCGGTGGGCTGGCGGCCGCCAGCGGCACCATGATTATGATTGCGCTGGCACTTTCAGGCATGGTGCTAAATCATATTGTATTGGTAGCAAGACCGCCTGAAGCACGCAGCGATCTCTATGGCTGGTTGCTATGGTTGCGCCGTGGTTTGGTGGTTGCGGTGATCATCGGTGGCTGGCTGTTTTACCAATGGGTAGGCCGTCATCACGGCTTAATCGGCCTTGGATTAGCCGCTTTTGTGGGCATGGCTCAGTGCCTGCCTGGTATGCTGGCGCTGCTCTATTGGCCGGGTGCTAACCGTAAAGGCATGATTGTTGGCTTAGTCGCGGGAGTCAGTGTGTGGCTGTGGGGCCTATGGCTGCCACTTATGTTCTCACTACCGGTACCGCAACTGCCCTTTACTCCGTATACCGCCGCCGACGCCCCAGTTTGGTACAACGTGACGCTGTTATCGTTGGCGGTCAATATCCTACTGCTGATTGTGATCTCCCTATTCACGCGCATTTCAGAAGGTGAACAGTCCGCCGCGGAAGCCTGCTCGGTAGATGCGGTGATTCGCTCTAAGCGCTTTCCACTTGAAGCCGCCACTGCTAGTGACTTCTCCACGCACTTAGCCCAGGCACTTGGCGACGAAGCCGCCAGCCGTGAGGTCGCCCGGGCCTTGAAAGCGCTCAATTTTACCCCTCAAGAGCGCCGCCCCTACGCACTGCGCCGCTTACGCGACCGTATTCAGGCAAACCTTTCGGGCCTTATGGGACCCTCGGTTGCCCGAGATATCGTCGATCGCTACCTACCCTATCGCCACGACGACGCCCCGGAAACCGACGATATTCACTTTGTTGAAAGCCGCTTGGAAGCCTATCGCTCACGGTTAACCGGACTGGCTCGGGAGCTAGACGGTTTACGCCGTCACCACCGCCAAACGCTGGCCTACTTACCGGTTGGGCTTTGCGTATTCGGCGATGACGATGAGCTACTGATGTGGAATCAGGCACTCTCACAGCTCTCAGGCATTAGTGGTGAAAGTGTGATCGGCTCACGTCGGGACAGCCTCCCCGCCCCTTGGCCAAGCTTACTGGGCAGCGTATTAGATACCGTGCAAAACCCGCTCTACAAGCAAGCGGTGACCCTGCACGGCAAAGACTATTTTCTTACCCTGCACAAGGCGATTCTCAGCGGCCACGACAGCCGAGGCGGTAGCGTTATTCTGATTGAAGATCATACTGAAATGAAATGGCTCGAAGACGAGCTTGTACATGCAGCACGTCTTGCTTCGATAGGCCAATTAGCCGCCGGGGTAGCCCATGAAATAGGCAACCCGATTACCGGCATCTCTTCGCTAGCACAAAATTTACGCTACGACACCGATGACCCGGCCCTGTTGGAAACAGCCGATCAAATCCAGCAACTGACCCAGCGAGTGACTAAAATCGTTAACTCTTTGGTCGGCTTTGCCCACGGAGGACGCCAATCGGTGCCGCTGCCCGCCACACCTGTGACGCTTTCATCCATTAGCGAAGACGCATTGCACTTGATACATCTGGTACGCTCGGGAGAGGATGTTACCTTGGTTAACGAGGCTCCCCAGGATATTGTCGTACGCGGCGATGCCCAGCGGTTAACGCAAGTGATGGTCAACCTGCTGAGTAACGCCCGTGACGCCTGCGACCAAGGTGGGCAAGTGCACATAACGGCTGGCAGCCACGAGCAGTTGGCTTGGTGGCGAGTCACCGATAATGGCCAGGGGATTGACCCGCGGGTTCGCGATCATCTATTCGAACCGTTTACGACAACTAAGCCAGCGGGCGAAGGCACCGGCCTGGGCCTTTCATTGGCTTACCAGATTATCAATGAACACCAAGGTAAAATAGACGTGGCTTCGCCACCGCCCGGACAGCTTTGCGGCACAGCCATTACCCTATGGCTGCCGCTCTACCAACAGGATGATCAGCCAGCCCATGCCCAGGATTCTGATTGTTGAAGATGAAGCGATTATTCGCAGCGCATTAAAGCGCCTGCTGGAACGCCATGACTACACGGTCAGTGAAGCAGGCAGTGCTGAAGAAGCCTGCCAGCTTGAGCTTAAGGGGTTCGACCTCATCATCAGCGATCTGCGCCTACCGGGTGAGCCGGGCACGACGCTCATTGCGGAAGCCACCCCCGTGCCGGTATTGATCATGACCAGTTACGCGAGCATGCGTTCTGCGGTAGAAGCGCTCAAACTAGGCGCGGTCGACTACGTTGCTAAACCGTTTGACCACGCTGAACTACTGGAAACCGTCGAGCGCATTCTGCACAAGCAGTCGATGCAGCAAAGCCCACCGCCAGATATCACCGACGCCGGAGGTAGCCGACAAACCATGATCGGCAACTGCGCGGCCATGCAGCACGTTTACACCCGCATTCGCAAAACTGCCCCGGCGGATGTGACCGTACTTATTCTGGGCGAGTCAGGCACGGGGAAAGAGCTTGTAGCACGGGCGATACACCAGCAGAGCAAACGCGCCAAAGCGCCGTTGATCAGCGTTAACTGCGCAGCGATTCCTGAAACGCTGATTGAGTCCGAGCTGTTTGGCCATGAAAAAGGCGCCTTTACCGGCGCCAGTGCTTCACGCACCGGCTTAGTCGAAGCTGCCGATGGGGGCACTCTCTTTTTGGATGAGATCGGTGAACTGCCGCTAGATGCCCAGGCGCGCCTGCTGCGCGTTCTTCAAGAGGGCGAAATTCGTAAAATTGGCTCGGTAGAAACCCGTCACGTCAACGTCCGCCTGATTGCCGCTACTCATCGTGATTTACGGGCACTGTCAAAAACCGGCGAGTTCCGCCTTGATCTGTACTACCGCTTAAACGTCATGCAGATTGAGCTGCCGCCGCTACGCGAGCGCGAAGATGACGTGCTTGAAATTGCCGATATTCTTCTCGACAAGGCGTGTAAGCGTCACGAGCGTGCCGGTCTGCGTCTATCCCGCGCCGCCCGCCAGGATCTGCGCGATTACCCTTGGCCGGGCAACGTGCGCGAACTGGAAAATGCCCTTGAGCGCGGTGTTATTCTTGCCGAAGGGCATCTGATACACCCTGATGACTTGGGATTAGCGCCCATTACTGCTCGCCCGCATCCTCCTACCACAAACCCTCCTACAAGTTCTGGCAGTGGGGATAAAACCGCTGAGGAAAATGAAGACGACCTCTCGCTAGAGGATTACTTTCAGCACTTTGTGCTTGAGCACCAAGATCAAATGAGTGAAACCGAATTGGCACAAAAGCTTGGTATCAGTCGCAAAAATCTTTGGGAGCGACGCCAACGGCTTGGCATACCTCGCAAAAAAACAGCTCGCCGCCCAGGCTAAGCGCGCCCGGACACAACCTCTTCGACCATTGTCTAATACACTGATTTTAAATAACAAATATTCAACTTTCTCGTCTTCCTACACTGTTACCTTCCCACACATCCGCGCGCACAACCCGGCTAAAAAGAGGTAACACTTCTAGCATCGAAAAGTTCAACTGCGACGTGCAAATCGCCAACCTTATGAAATTTATGATTTATCCAACAGGTGGCACAGCGCCTGCAATATTACTGGGTAAGAAAAACAAACTGGGCATAGCGGTAGGTCACCAACAAGAACAACATGACCACGCCACAACTTGAGCCATAACAAGAACAACAGGGCCAAGTAGAGATAACGGCACTAACAAGAACAATAGGCTTGAATCTCATTACTTGCTGGCGCAGGCAGCACAGGCGCAGCGAACAATAATAAAACGAGCAAGTAGCCCGAAAGGACGCGACGTACACTACGACTTTGCATCCTAACAATAATAATAGCAGGCAGTGTGTACACCCCGGCGCCAATAATAACTCCCCGGGGAAAGAGAGTTCGCGGTTGGATTATTGTTTTGAATACGAGGCGGTCGGAACTATCGTGATCCTTACGCCTACCGACTGCGGTGCGTATTCAGGGCGATGTGCCATCATGAAGAAAAACAGCAGCATGGATGCTGATTAATTGCTTAATAGGGGAGGCTCTCTTAGCCTCCCCTTTCCGTGTTTGCTCCCTTGAGTTATACAAGCCAACGTCAATTGCTTTGCAAGCCGCTCTTTGCAAGCCACTCTTTGCAAGCCATCAAGGGTCGGCTACACTCAGCCACTACTATTTTTGTTTCGTGCTCGTTTGAAGTGGTTTCTAACGACTATTTTTTCGAACATACTACCTACCCTGCGAGTTGAAATTATCGCATGTTCAAAGGATTTACCCGTTTCCTACATAGCCCGGGGGAGCAATTGAAAACATTGCCTGATCCCCAAGAGAGCACCACTACCGCACTCTCTCCGCGCAACATCCCTCGGTCAGAGCACCCTGTTTCTCGCCAGCATATTAGCGATGCCGCTTTAAAAGTGCTTTATCGTCTTAGCGGCGCGGGTTTCGATGCCTATTTAGTTGGCGGCTGTATCCGTGACGCGCTGCTTGGCAAGATGCCTAAAGATTTTGATGTAGCCACCAATGCCACCCCCGAGCAAGTACGCGACCTGTTTCGTAACTCGCGCCTGATCGGCCGCCGTTTTCGGATTGTCCATGTGCGCTTTGGCCGAGAGGTCATTGAGGTCACCACCTTCCGTGGCAAACCCCAAGACGAGCATGGCGATCATATCGCCCACCAGTCCGATGAAGGGTTGTTACTGCGCGACAATGTGTGGGGCAACATCGAAGAAGATGCGCTGCGTCGCGACTTCACCGTCAATGCGCTCTACTACAATATCGCCGACTTCAGCATTACCGATTTTGCCAACGGTGCTGACGATATAAAGACTCGCACTCTGCGTTTGATTGGTGACCCGGCCACACGCTACCGCGAAGACCCCGTACGTATGCTGCGGGCTGTGCGCTTTGCGGCCAAGCTCGACTTCACGCTGGACCCGGCCACTGAAGCGCCAATGTATGATCAGGCGCCACTGCTGCTGCAAATTCCCCCAGCTCGCCTATTCGATGAAGTGCTCAAGTTATTTATGTCGGGCCACGGTCTCGTCACATTCCGCCTGCTCAGCCACTACGGCCTGTTCGGCATGCTATTTCCCGAAGCGGAAGAAGCCATGGCCGATGCCGCTTGGGCAGAAGAGCTGATTGAGCAAGCGCTGACCAATACCGACAAACGAATTGCCGAAGAGCGCCCGGTCACCCCCGCTTTTCTACTCGCAGCGTTCCTGTGGGCGCCGGTCAAACAGCGCCAGGAAGAGCTCGAACAAGAGGGCATGCCAGCCATTCCCGCCTTGCAAGCGGCTGCCCAGCAGGTCGTCTCTCGTCAGTTAGAGTTCACCTCGATTCCCAAGCGCTTTGGTATTCCGATGCGTGAAATATGGGAACTGCAGCAGCGTTTACCCCAGCGGCGCGGTAAAAAAGCTTTCCAAACCCGCGAGCATCCGCGCTTCCGGGCGGGGTATGACCTGCTACTGCTGCGCGAGCAGGCCGGTGAAATCCCCCGCGGTCTAGGCGACTGGTGGACAGCCTTCCAGCGCGGCGATGAGCACGAACAGCGGCGCTTGCTGCAAAAGGTGGGCGGCGATCCTGCAAGCCAAGGTGATCGTCGTCGTAAGCGCCGGCGCAAACCCGCTAGTCCTGCGTCTGAGTAGCGAGTGATGTCGGCCCAGCTCACTTATATTGGTTTAGGCAGTAATCTTGCTTCTCCCATCAAGCAGGTCCGCCAAGCGCTTTTTGAGCTGAGCATGCTGCCACTGAGCCGCTTGGTAGCCGCTTCATCGCTCTATGCTAGTCGCCCAGTGGGGCCGCAAGACCAGCCGGATTTTATTAACGCTGTTGCCGCGCTGGAAACGCATCTCTCGCCACTGGCGCTACTTGACCAGCTTCAAGCGTTAGAGCAACAGCATCGCCGCCAGCGCCAGCGGCACTGGGGGCCACGCACCCTTGATCTTGACCTGCTGCTATACGGCAATAGCCACATCAGTACACCACGGTTAAGCGTACCCCACCCGCAAATGACAGCGCGCGCCTTTGTACTGGCACCGCTGGCTGAGATTGCACCCTCACTGAACCTGCATCAGCAGCCGATAACGAACTGGCTTGCGGGTATCGAGTTACCGGGCTTGGAACGTCTACCCGACGCCTAGTGTGCGGCCAACGCTACCATCTGACACAAATCTCGACACCGACACACCATTCAGGTAACAATTGCCGGTTACGCCACTTCACGCATGCAGGGATGCCGCGTTAATAATGGTCGGTAGCATATGTCGCGCTGGCCTTACGTAAAATAAGAGAGCACGCCATGAAAACCGTCACTCTAAGCACGCTGCAGGCCTATAAGCAGGCTGGCGAGACGTTCAGTTGCCTGACCGCGTACGATGCCTCCTTTGCCCACGCGGCAAGCCAAGCCGGCATCGACGTTCTGCTCGTCGGTGACTCACTGGGCATGGTGCTGCAAGGCCATAACAGCACCCTGCCCGTCACTATTGAAGACATCGTCTACCACACCCGCTGTGCCGCACGGGGTAAAGGCCATAGCCTGCTCATGGTGGATCTACCCTTTATGAGCAACGCCACCACTGAACGACTGCTCGAAGACGCCGCAGCCGTCATGCGCGCAGGCGCTGAACTGGTCAAACTGGAAGGCGAAGCGTGGATGGCCGATGATATCCGTGAACTGACCCGCCGCGGCGTACCGGTTTGCGCTCACCTCGGCTTAACGCCACAAACCGTGCACCAACTCGGCGGCTATAAAGTTCAAGGGCGCGAAGCCGCTCATGCGGAACGCATCATTAATGACGCAAAAGTGCTGGTCGAGGCGGGTGCATCGGTCATTCTGCTTGAGTGCGTGCCCGCCAGCCTGGGTAAAGCAGTCACCGAAGCGCTGGATGTGCCAGTCATTGGCATTGGTGCGGGCCCCGACACCGACGGTCAGATTCTGGTAATGCACGATGTGCTGGGCGTTACCCACGGCCGCACACCGCGCTTCGTGAAAAACTTTATGGTAGACGCCGATAGTATTCAAACGGCCTTTCAGCACTACCACGAAGCGGTCAAAACACGTACCTTCCCGGCCCAGGAGCACTGTTTCTAAACATCGTTTCTGAAAACCGTTCCTGAAGACCGCTTTTAAAAGAAGACACATCCACTATGCGCACTTTGCGAGAAATTGATCAGCTACGCAGTACATTGCGGGAACACCGCCAGCAAGGCCTACGCATAGCTCTGGTGCCGACTATGGGTAACCTGCACGCTGGGCACTTAGCGCTAGTCGCCTGTGCGCGTCAGCGCGCTGACATCGTGGTCTCCAGCCTGTTTGTAAACCCGATGCAGTTCGGCCCCGGGGAAGACCTTGATGGCTATCCAAGAACGTTTAATGCCGACCAGGCGCAGCTGACCGAGGCTGGCTGTGATGTGCTGTTCGCCCCTGCGGTGAGCGCACTTTACCCCTACGGCCTAGACACCCAGACCCGCGTTCATGTACCCGTGGTGGGTGAAGGGCTGTGCGGAGGCTCGCGCCCTGGGCATTTTGATGGCGTGTCCACTGTGGTCAGTATGCTGTTTAACCTGGTGCAGCCAGATGTTGCCTGCTTTGGCGAGAAGGATTACCAGCAGCTTGCGGTGATTCGTAAGTTGGTACGCGACCTGCACATGCCTATTGAGATAATCGGCGTACCGATCGTGCGCGCGGCGGATGGTTTGGCGCTGTCATCGCGTAATGGCTATTTGAGTAGCGAAGAGCGGTCAAAAGCCCCTGCGCTATTTCGCACCCTGTGTACGCTGCGCGATGCACTGGAACGTGGCGAGCCCATTGAAAACCTATTACAACAGGGTAAAGTTTTGCTTGAGAATGCGGGTTTTACGCCAGACTACCTGGAGCTGCGCGATATCTCGCTTGCACCGGTGAATTCCACCACCCGCAACGCAGTGCTGCTGGCAGCCGCCAAGCTGGGCCCGGCACGGTTAATCGATAACATCACTGTTCAGCTACCAGCCAGCCAATAAACAAACAATGGGGAATTTAGGAACTGTCATGCATACCATTATGCTCAAAGCCAAGCTACATATGGCACGCGTTACCCATGCGGTACTCAACTACGAAGGCTCCTGCGCCATTGATGGCGACCTACTGGATATGGCAGGCATTCGCGAAAACGAACAGATTCAAATTTATAACGTCGAGAACGGCGAGCGATTTACTACTTACGCCATTCGCGGTGAAGAAGGCTCTAAACTGATTTCGATCAATGGCGCTGCCGCGCATCTCGCCGCACCGGGTCATCGCATTATTATCTGCAGTTACGCACACTACTCTGACGCTGAGCTCGAAAACCACCAGCCCGCACTGGTCTACCTGCAGGAAGGCAACCAGGTCAGCCACACCAGCAATATTATGCCGGTGCAACTGGCCTAGCATTACACTGCCGCCACTGTCTCCCTAAAACGGGCCATTATTTGGCCCGTTTTTATTTGCCTATAAAAGCGTATTGCCGCAACGCCCCCCCTTCCCCTATGCTGAAGAGAAGGCTGACAAGAGCACGACTAAAAGAGTACGGCTGAAAGAGTACGCCTATCGGACATCTGGTTTCAGAGTGTCTGTTATTTACTCCAGGAGTCATCTTATGCAAGAAGTAGTCATTGTTGCGGCACGCCGCACCGCCGTGGGCGCTTTCGGAGGTTCACTTGCGGGTATTCCCGCGAGCGACCTAGGCGCCCTGGTGATCAAAGATATTCTCGCCTCTACCGGCGTTTCTCCAGACCAAGTTGATGAAGTCCTTCTGGGCCAGGTGCTTACCGCAGGCGTAGGCCAGAACCCAGCGCGCCAAGCGGCCATCAAAGCAGGATTGCCGGATTCGGTACCGGCCATGACGATCAATAAAGTGTGTGGTTCGGGCCTTAAAGCGCTCCACCTCGCCACTCAGGCAATTCGCTGCGGCGATGCCGAACTCATTCTGGCGGGTGGCCAGGAGAATATGTCCGCCTCTCCTCACGTACTGCCCAACTCCCGTAACGGCCAGCGCATGGGCGACTGGAAAGCGATCGATACGATGGTGCATGATGGACTGTGGGATGCGTTCAACGACTATCACATGGGCATTACCGCTGAGAACTTAGCCGAGAAGTACGGCATCACCCGTGAAGAGATGGATGAATTCGCGGCGGCGTCACAGCAAAAAGCGGCATCGGCCATTAAAGAGGGCAAGTTTAAAGGTCAGATTGTGCCGGTGGAAGTGCCCCAGCGTAAAGGTGATCCGGTGGTGTTTGACACCGACGAAAATCCACGGGAAGTCACCGCTGAAAAGCTCGGTGGCATGCGCCCCGCCTTTAAGAAAGATGGCACCGTTACCGCGGGTAACGCATCGGCACTTAACGATGGCGCCGCAGTGGTTATGCTCTGTTCAGCAGAGAAAGCTAAACAACTTGGCTTGGAGCCGCTAGCGCGTATCGCCGCTTACGCCAATGCAGGTGTTGACCCGGCGATTATGGGTATTGGCCCCGCGCCAGCGACCCGTCGCTGCCTGGAAAAAGCGGGCTGGAGCCTGGATGACCTTGATTTAGTTGAAGCCAACGAAGCGTTTGCCGCTCAAGCGCTATCCGTCAATAAAGAGCTGGGCTGGGATGTCAGCAAGGTCAACGTCAACGGCGGCGCTATCGCCCTTGGCCACCCAATCGGCGCCTCCGGCTGTCGCGTGCTGGTCACGCTACTGCATGAAATGATCGCCCGTGATGCAAAAAAAGGCCTCGCGACGCTGTGTATCGGCGGCGGTCAGGGTGTCGCGCTAGCTATCGAGCGTCCTTGATATACCTCAAAACACTCACTGCCATAAGCCCCCGTCACTCACGGGGGCTTTTTTCTTACTCTTGATCAGTTAATCAACGTGACTTCTGCCCGACTACCTTGGCGGGTGTACTCACTACCAACAGCGCCCCCAGCAGGAACAATCCTGATGCGGCCCACATGGCGATAGGTAAGCTTGCGCCATCGACAATACGCCCCCCCATCATGGCACCTAGACCAATCGACATATTGAAAGTAAACGCCATCAACGCCGTGGCGGCTTCTGTATTGGGCGCGGTGCGCAAAATCCAGGTTTGAATGCTGACCGAAACGCTGCCAAACACCGCTCCCCACGCCATAAGCAACATAACCCCACTGCTCGGCCGAACGCCCAGTAGCGGGAAAACAGCGACAATAATCAGCAACAGGCTAGGGATCAACAATACTGCGCGGTAAGGGTGGCGCCCGGCAAACATACCCGCCGCGATATTACCCATAATACCCGCCGCCCCATAAAGCAGCAGCAGGCTACTTACTTGGCGCTGGGAAATACCGCTGATCTCTTGCAGGATAGGGCTAATAAAGGTGTATGCAGCGAAGTGGCCTACCACCACGAAGCCCGTGGTTAATACCGCCACCCGCACGCCACGGTTGCTAAACTGCTGTGCCAGCACCCGCAAGCGCACAGGCTCTCTTGGGGGAAGCGGCGGCAGCCAGCACCATAACGCGATTGCCGTGAGCAAGCTCAAGCCGCCCAATGCCCCAAAAGCGACTCGCCAGTTGCTTAGATCGCCCAGCAGCGTGCCCAATGGCACACCCAATACCGAGGCCGCTGCGACGCCCCCAAAAATCATCGTCATCGCTTTAGGAACCTGGGCCTCAGGTACTAAGCGTGGGGCGATACTGCCCGCCACCGCCCAAAAGCCACCAATGCTCAGTCCCACCAGGACTCGCGCTGCCAACAGCAGCGCAAAGCTACTGGCCAATGCTGAGAGCACACTTCCCGCCACCATCACGACCATTAGCACCGTGAGCATGATACGCCGATCCAAACGCCCCACCGCGACGGGTAACAGCGGGGCCGAAAAGGCCGCCACTACGCCGGGCACGGTAACCATTAAACCTGCTATGCCAGGGGAAACACCCATTGAAGAGGCTACCTGGGATAACAGCCCAATCGGCAGCTGTTCTGCAGTGACCAATAAAAAAATGCCGATCATCACGGCCACCACCGCCCACCAGCGCGGTGCTTGCTGCTGCTCCATCTGCTACTCCTTAGCGTCCCAAGCTGTCATCAACAAACTGACAGCCAAGAAAACCGCCATTAATAAACAGAACCGCCCCCGCAGCCAGAGGCTACGAGGGCGGTACCAAAAACTTAACTAGCGATTTAAATCACTCGGTTTAAATCGTAGCTTCGGTTTCTGTCACTTCTGCTGCAAAAGCGGCTTTCTCTTCTTCGGTAATCTCTTTCATCGACAGCTTCACGCGGTTGCGGTTATCAATATCGAGCACCTTCACGATCACGTCATCGCCTTCGTTCAAGAAGTCGCGCACATTATTGACGCGCTCGGCAACGATTTGCGAGATGTGCACCAGACCGTCAGTTCCCGGCATGATGTTAACGAACGCACCGAAGTCAGCAATACGCACTACCTTACCGTTATACAGCTTGCCGATTTCCGCTTCTGCGGTAATCGCCAGGACAGTATCAATGGCGCGCTTCGCAGCGGCTTTATCTTCAGCGTAAATACGCACGGTGCCATCGTCATCAAGGTCGATAGAAGCGCCGGTATCTTCGCAAATTTTGCGAATGGTCGCGCCACCTTTACCGATAACATCACGAATCTTGTCAGGATCAATTTTGATCGTGGCCATTGACGGTGCGTTGTCCGAGACATCGGTGCGGCTCTGGCTGATCACCACATTCATCTGCTCAAGAATACTCAGACGCGCAGTCAGGGCTTGCTGCAGCGCGAGCTCCATAATCTCTTCGTTGATGCCTTCGATCTTGATGTCCATCTGTAGGGCGGTGATGCCCTCTTCAGAACCGGCAACTTTAAAGTCCATATCGCCAAGGTGGTCTTCATCACCAAGGATATCGGTCAGTACTGCAAAACCGTTATCGTCTTTTACCAAACCCATGGCAATACCGGCTACCGGCGCTTTCAGCGGTACGCCCGCATCCATCAGGGCAAGCGAGGAGCCACACACGGACGCCATCGAGCTTGAGCCGTTAGACTCAGTGATTTCGGACACCACACGAATGGTATACGGGAAGGCGTCAGCAGAAGGCAGCATAGCCTCAACACCGCGGCGCGCTAGACGGCCGTGGCCAATTTCACGACGCTTGGGGCCACCCATAAAGCCCGCTTCGCCTACCGAGTAGGGAGGGAAGTTGTAGTGCAGCATAAAACGATCTTTACGCTCGCCTTCCAGTGATTCAATAAGCTGCGAATCACGTAGGGTGCCGAGTGTCGCTACAGCAATCGCCTGGGTCTCACCACGGGTAAAGATGGCAGAACCGTGCGTTTTGGGCAGTACACCCACTTCGATAGCCAACGGACGTACCGTTTGGTTATCACGACCGTCAATACGCGGCTCACCTTTAACCACGCGTGAACGCACCACACGTTTTTCAAGAGCAGCGAAGGCACCCTTCACTTCATCTTTATTGAACTTTTCATTAACCGGCTCGCCTTCTACGGCGGCCAGTTGCTCAATCGCCTGATCTTTTAGCGCCGCCAGGGCATCCTGACGCTGCATTTTATCGGTAATGCGATAAGCGTCACCTACCTGGGCTTCAAAAGCATTTGCCATGGCGGTTTTCAGCGCCAGGTTCTCTTCGGCTGCCTGCCACTCCCAGCGCGGCTTGCCCGCTTCGGCCACTAGCTCGTTGATCGCAGTAATCGCGACCTGCATCTCTTCATGCCCGAACAGAACAGCACCCAGCATTTCATCTTCGAGCAGCTCTTTGGCTTCAGACTCAACCATCAGCACTGCTTTTTCAGTACCGGCAACGACCATGTCCAGCTCAGAGGACGCCAGCTCTTCAACCGTTGGGTTAAGGAAGTAGCCTTGCTCTTCGTTAAAACCTACCCGTGCAGCGCCAATAGGGCCTTTAAACGGTACGCCAGAGATACTCAGCGCTGCAGAGGTACCCAGCAGTGCGGCGATATCCGGATCGTGGTTACGATCTGTAGATAGAACGGTACAGACAACCTGCACTTCGTTCATAAAGCCTTTCGGGAATAACGGGCGAATGGGGCGATCAATCAGACGTGAGGTTAGCGTCTCTTTCTCAGTGGGGCGCCCTTCGCGCTTAAAGAAGCCGCCAGGAATTTTACCCACTGCGTAAGTTTTCTCTTGGTAATGTACCGAGAGAGGGAAAAAGGGTTGGCTCGGGTTAGCTTCTTTACGAGCGACCACGGTACACAGCACGACGGTGTCATCCATAGTGACCATGACAGCGCCGGTGGCCTGGCGAGCAATACGCCCGGTTTCGAGCGTTACGGTGCTACGACCGTACTGGAACGTTTTCTTTACCGGATTCACAGCGACTTCCTTCAGCATTATCAATATCTACTTGTCTATTCGTTTAGGTCGTTTTGACTCGTTACCATTCTAGGCGCTGAAACGCGATAGGGCTACCAGTTCCCTCTCGTCATTAAAAACGAGGCATAAAAAAACGGGCAGCTCACAGGGAGCTGCCCGCTTTGATCGTTGCCGCTAAGGCTTAACGACGTAGACCTAAACGCTGAATCAGAGACTGATAGCGTTCGAAATCTTTACGCTTTAGGTAGTCCAGCAGCTTACGACGCTGGTTAACCATGCGGATCAGACCACGACGTGAGTGGTGATCCTGTTTGTTGGTCTTGAAGTGGTCCTGCAGGCCATTGATGTTGGCGCTCAGCAGGGCAACTTGCACTTCAGGGGAACCGGTATCGTTATCGCCGCGGCCGTATTCGGTGACGATCTCGGCCTTCTTCTCAGCGGTTAAAGCCATCTGTATCTCCAGTAAGCAATATGCCTAAAAAATGAATGGGTGAGACCACGCATATTTGCAGTCTCAAGCTACTATTTTCGACGTCCTGTTTTCGACGTGCGATTTCAGACGTACGATTTTCCCGCAGAGTGCTGCATCCTTGCAACGCTGTTTACGAGATAGCGACAGTACTTAACAGCCGCTTAGGTGCCACTTCCTGGGCCCCTTTCACTACACCAAGGCCGATAAACGTCTCGGCGTAATAAAGTCTGGCTAACGCATCCGGCGCTAAGGTACCGGTGGTTAACGTAGCAGGCTGACCATGAGCCAAACGGGCGTGGCCAGTGTCGTCTACCGTCAACGACGGTAAATGATCCACCAGCACATCCACCGGCATGAGCTCGGCTTCCAGCGCTGCTTGATCGACCAATGCCTCTAAGGCTTCTAGCGTCCACATCGCATCGGCTAAAAAAGGCCCTGTTTTGAGCCTTCTTAGTTGACTGATATGGGCACCACAGCCAAGCGCTTGGCCAATATCTTCGGCTAACGTGCGGATGTAAGTGCCTTTACTGCAGCTTACTTCTAGCTCAAAAGCAGTGCCGTCAAACGATAGCAGGCGCGCATCATACACGCTTACTCGCCGGGCTGCACGCTCTACGTGCTTGCCTTCCCGGGCCAACTCGTAAAGTTTTTTGCCGTTATGCTTTAAGGCTGAGTACATGGGCGGCACTTGGTCAATCTCACCACGAAAGCGGATGAGTACAGCTTCCACATCTTCGACGCTTAAACTGGGAACCTCATGCTGCTCAATAACCGTTCCTTCTGCATCGCCGGTATCGGTGATCACCCCCAGTTCTACCCGGGTGCGATACATCTTATCGGCTTCCAGCAAGTGCGATGAGAACTTGGTGGCTTCCCCTAGGCAGATCGGCAATAAGCCGGTTGCCATAGGATCTAGCGTACCGGTGTGCCCGGCTTTTTGAGCCTGAAACAGCCGACGCACACGCTGCAGCGCATGGTTGCTGGAAACGCCCTTGGGCTTATCCAGCAGCAGTACACCATTCACCGGCAAACCGCGACGTTGACGCGCCACTAGCGAGTTTCCTCACTTTGCTCGGCGTCACCGTTTTGGTCACTATCTTGATAGTCGTCATCTTCTTCGTTTTGATAGCGAGCACGGTCAGTAGTGACCGCCTCATCAATCAAGGAAGACAAATGCTGGCCCCGCACCACACTCTCATCGAAATGAAAGCGCAATTCCGGCACGTGACGCAGTTTAATGCGCTTAGCAATCTGGCTTCTTAGAAAACCTGCAGCGCGCTTAAGCACCTGCAGGTTCTCTTTAATACGCTCGGGCTCTTGCTCACCCAACAAAGTGACGTACACGTCGGAATAGCCAAGGTCGCGGCTTACTGTTACACCGCTAACCGTGACCATGCCCAAACGCGGATCTTTCACTTCTCGCTGGATCAACACCGCCAGCTCCTTTTGGAGCTGGTCGGCTACCCGGTCGGTACGCTTAAATTCGCGCATGTTTAGCTCCTCGTAACCTTACAGGCTACGCTCGACCTTCACTTGGTCGAAGACTTCAATCTTGTCACCGACTTGAACATCGTTGTAGTTCTTCACGCCGATGCCACACTCCATGCCGTTGCGCACTTCCTGCACATCGTCTTTGAAGCGGCGCAGCGATTCGAGCTCGCCTTCGTAGATCACCACGTCATCACGCAATACGCGGATCTTCTTATTACGATGTACGCTGCCTTCGATGACCATACAGCCAGCGATGGCACCGATTTTCGGCGCACGGAACACATCGCGCACTTCAGCGATACCAACGATCTCTTCTTTCCACTCAGGTGCGAGCATACCGCTCATCGCCTGTTTGACCTCGTCGATCAGCTGGTAGATAACGCTGTAGTAGCGTAGATCCAAGCCTTCACGTTCGATGATCTCACGGGCAGCGGCGTCAGCACGGACGTTGAAACCGACCACAATGGCTTCAGACGCTAGCGCCAGGTTAGCATCAGTACCGGTGATACCACCGACACCGGAGGAGACCACGGCCACTTCAACTTCACCGGTAGAGAGCTCTTCCAGAGCGCCTTTGATCGCTTCCAGCGAGCCTTGTACATCGGCTTTGAGGACGATGTTGACCTTGGCCACTTCGTCTTGGCCCATCTGGCTGAACATGTTCTCCAGTTTGGCCTTCTGCTGACGAGCCAGACGCACTTCGCGGTATTTGCCTTGACGGAAGTTCGCCACTTCGCGGGCTTTCTTCTCGTCAGCAACGACCATAAAGTCATCACCGGCATCCGGCGTACCGCCCAAGCCTTGAATTTCTACTGGCATCGCAGGCCCAACCGAATCAACCTGCTGGGCAAGTTCGTTGGTCAGCGCACGTACACGACCGTAGTGCAGGCCAGCCAGGACGATATCGCCCTTTCTCAGCGTACCGTTCTGAACCAGTACGGTAGCGACCGGGCCACGACCTTTATCAAGGCGTGACTCAACCACAACACCTTTACCCGGCGCGGAAGGTACAGCTTTTAGCTCAAGCACTTCGGAGGCCAGCTGGATCGCTTCCAGCAGCTCTTCCATACCTTCACCTGTCTTGGCAGACACGTGAACAAACTGAGTATCACCGCCCCACTCTTCAGAGATAACGCCGTGCTGGGAAAGCTCGTTCTTGATGCGATCCAGATCAATGCCCTGCTTATCGATCTTGTTGACCGCGACCACCATCGGTACTTCAGCGGCTTTGGAGTGCTCGATAGCCTCAATTGTCTGAGGCATCACGCCATCGTCTGCAGCCACGACCAGGATAACCACGTCGGTAGCTTTTGCACCGCGGGCACGCATGGCGGTAAACGCCGCGTGGCCTGGAGTATCCAGGAAGGTCACACCACCGTGATTATCTTCCACGTGGTAGGCACCGATGTGCTGGGTAATACCGCCAGCCTCACCCGTGGCCACTTTCGCTTTACGGATGTAATCGAGTAGCGAGGTTTTACCGTGGTCAACGTGACCCATAACGGTCACTACGGGCGAACGGGTGATCTCTTCGCCTTCATAGGAGATGCCTTCAAGCATTTCCGTTTCCAGCGCATCATCTTTCACCAACTTCGGCGTGTGCCCCATCTCTTCCACCACGATCGCAGCAGTATCCTGGTCGATGGTTTGGTTAATGGTCACTGCCGCGCCCATGTTGAACATGGCCTTGATCACTTCGTTGGCTTTGATCGACATTTTGTCGGCCAATTCCGCTACGCTAATCGACTCAGGGATCGACACTTCACGCACAATCGGCTGGGTCGGCTTCTGGAAAGCGTGCTTGCCGTTGCCGGTCTGATTGCCACTACGACGACCACCACGACGTTGCTCGGCACGTTTTACCTTCTTACCACCGCCACCACGTTTGCGCTCTTCGCGATCGCCGCGATCTTCATCGTCACGACGGCCCTTGGTCTTCGCCGCGGTCTTTTTCGGCGGCGCGGTACGACGGTCAGTACGGCCTTCTTTAGGCGGTGCTGGGGGCATATCATCGCCAGACGGTGAGTCATCAATCTCAAGATTGGGGACTTCGATATCCGCTGTAACCGGTGCTTTGGGTGCTGCGGGCGCCTGCGGCTTGGCTTCAGCCTCTTTGCTACGCGCAGTGGCTTCAGCGACCTTGGCAGCGCGCGCTTTCTGCGCCGCTACTTTCTCTTCGGCTTCACGCGCATCATTTACTTTGCGCTCGGCTTCCGCTTCCGCCATATCACCAACTAACTGGCGTGGGCCAGTGTAGCTGGGCTCTGCAGCTTTCGGCTTCTCATCTTCAGCGCTTTTAACGTAAGTTTTTTTCTTACGTACTTGCACTTCAATGGTTTTGCCGCGCTCGCCGGTATTGATGCGAGTACGTGTTTTACGGGTTAGCGTAATGCGATTTTTACCCGCCTCAGCTGTATCGCTGCCGCCGTGGCTCTTCTTCAGAAAGCTCAGCAACTTGTGCTTGTCTTCTTCAGACACAGCATCGCTTTCAGAAGCGTGCTTTAAACCGGCTTCTTTCATTTGCTCTAATAGGCGAGGCACATCACGGCCCACCTTTACTGCGAAATCTTTAACTGTCATATCTGACATATTGACCCTCCTCAGCCCGTGACCTGTTTACTGTGTGTTCGAATCCGATACGTCTTCGTCTTCAAACCAGGGCGCACGGGCAGTCATGATCAGTGCCGCTGCGCGCGCTTCGTCCAACTCCTCGATATCGACCAGATCGTCGACAGACTGCTCGGCGAGATCTTCCATAGTGACAATGCCGCGACTGGCCAGGATGAAGGCCAAGTGGCGCTCCATGCCCTCCATCTCCAGCAAATCTGCTGCTGGCTGGGCACCGTCCAGCGCTTCTTCCGAGGCAATGGCCATCGTCAGCAGCTCGTCTTTCGCACGTGCACGTAGCGCTTCGACTAATTCTTCATCGAACTCTTCGATTTCGAGCATTTCTTCCAGCGGCACGTAGGCTACTTCTTCCAGGGTTGTGAAACCCTCTTCCACCAACAGGCGGGCGACATCTTCATCCACTTCAAGGTGCTGGATGAAAGAGTCGACCAGGCTATCAATTTCTTGGTCGCGCTTAGATTCCGCTTCCTCTTCGGTCATTACGTTAATACGCCAGCCGGTAAGTTCAGAGGCTAAACGCACGTTCTGACCGCTACGACCAATGGCCTGAGCAAGGTTATCTTGCGCTACCGCCACATCCATCGCGTGGGCATCTTCATCCACTAAGATAGACCCAACATCGGCGGGTGCCATGGCATTAATCACAAGCTGGGCAGGATTATCGTCCCACAGCACGATATCAACGCGTTCGTTTTGCAGCTCTGACGAGACCGCTTGAACCCGCGAACCGCGCATGCCTACACAGGCACCCACAGGATCAATGCGGCGATCATTGGTTTTTACCGCAATTTTGGCGCGCGACCCCGGGTCACGCGCCGCACCTTTAATCTCAATCAACTGCTCGGCGATTTCAGGCACTTCAATTTTGAACAGCTCAATAATCAGCTCGGGACAGGTCCGCGATAGCTGAAGCTGAGCACCGCGAGCATCTGGATCCACTTTAACCAACAGTGCACGCACCCGCTCATTCATGCGGTAACGCTCACCATGAATCATTTCATTGCGCGGCAAAAACGCTTCAGCGTTCTCGCCCAAATCAATGATCAGACCGTCACGGGTAGTCTTTTTAACAATACCCGCCACCAACTCGCCTTCACGATCAGCATATTGGCGCACGACTTCAGCCCGCTCAGCCTCGCGCACTTTCTGCACGATAACCTGCTTGGCGGTCTGCGCAGCAATACGTCCAAATGCAGCGTTTTCGATGCTTTTCTCGACAACGTCGCCTAACTTAAGCGGCGGATCACGCTGTTCAGCAATCGTCTCTTTAATTTCGTAATCAGGTGTTTCGAATTCGTCATCTTCCACAACCGTCCAGAAACGGAAGGTTTCGTACTCACCTGTGCGACGGTCAATATGCACGCGCACATTGGCTTCTTCTTTGTCAAAACGTTTGCGTGACGCGCTCGCAAGAGCGGCTTCTACCGCCTCGAAGATAACGTCGCGCGGGACGCCCTTCTCATTAGAGATCGCGTCCACGACCATTAAAATTTCTTTACTCATGCGTATGCCTCGCCAGAAAACCTATCCTTATGTGCATCACCCCGGCAGCCTGCCGACAGCGTCGCCACTCGGTCAATCGTCGAACTGCGGAACAATGTGAGCAGAATCAATACTCTCAATTGGAAAGCAGTACTCTTCGCCATCCAACTGCAGCAGTATTTCATCCCCCTCTACACCGACCAATAGTCCTTGGTACTTGCGCCGCCCATCAAAGGCAGTGCGCAGCTTAAGCGCGACATGATGGCCTTGAAAGCGGGCGAACTGATCCAGGGAATACAAGGGGCGTGCCATGCCTGGCGAAGAGACTTCCAGCCGGTACTCTCCGGCAATAGGGTCCTCCACATCCATGACGGCACTGACTTGGCGGCTAATATCTGCGCAATCTTCCACGCTGACACCATTCTCGCGCTCGATATAGATCACCAGCCGCGAATTTTTGCCCTGGGAAAGATGGTCGATGCCCCATAGCTCAAAGCCCATGGCAGCAACAACAGGTTCGATCAGCGCGTGAAGCGCAGCGTGTTTAGTGGCCACAGACAAAGCTCCTACAGCCGTTGCATCAGGCACCTGACCAGGAGTTATCAGAAAAGCTAGGTGGCTGATTGGCGTTACTCGGAAATGTGTCGCCGGCTATCCGAACGACATCCGCTATTAAGATATTCTTGCTAGTCAAAAGCTGCTAACAAAAAGCCCCTTCACTGGAAGGGGCTTTTTGAAAGAAACCTTGAGTACCATCGTAGCAACATGTATCAGGCTTAGCCTGTAAAGAGTGATTGCTTTTTTCATTACTCAAAAAAACAACCCATCACATGCAACTAGAAAATGGTAGCGGGGACCGGATTTGAACCGATGACCTTCGGGTTATGAGCCCGACGAGCTACCAGACTGCTCCACCCCGCATCAATCTAGGCTGACGATAATAGACACTTGCTCTGCTTACGTCAAGAACTACTTACGTAAACTACTTTACTGTCTAAAACAACAAACCTAATTTTTCTCTAACAATACAACTACTCTGGGAAGCTAGCGAACTAGCAAAACAGATGGTGCCGAAGGCGGGACTTGAACCCGCACGACCATACGGTCACTACCCCCTCAAGATAGCGTGTCTACCAATTCCACCACTTCGGCAACAGGGGAGGCTAAAAAAACAACGGCGACTGAATCAACAACTACACTGAGTCATCAACTACTTAGTCGCTACTTTCCTCTAGCACTGGCGCGGTATTATCCACACCTGCAGGCCTGTCGTCAAGCGTCGGAATACCCTGCTGCTGTTCGATTAAGCGCGAGTCTGGAATACCCGACTCTGGCGCCTGAACAGCTTGCGTAGCAAAGTAGGCTAGCGCCATTGAGGTAACGAAAAAGCCTGCCGCCAAAATAGCCGTAGTCCGCGACAAGAAGTTACCGCTACCCCGCGAACCGAAGACCGTTTGTGACGCTCCGCCCCCGAAGGCGGCACCGGCTTCGGCGCCTTTACCCTGCTGAAGCAGAATGAGTACCACCAGGGCGACCGCAATCACCACATGGATCATAAGAATTGCAACTTGCATGGCGTTATCCTGCTGACTGACAAATGGCATAAAAATCATCGATCTTCAGTGAGGCTCCGCCCACTAGACCGCCGTCTATATCCGGCTGAGCAAGCAGCTCCGCCGCATTACTTGCATTCATGCTACCGCCGTAAAGCAACCGCAGCTGCTCTGCCAGCGACTTATCAAACCCCGCCTGATAGGCCCGAATACCGGCCATGACCTCCTGGGCCTGTTCAGGCGTCGCCGTACGCCCGGTACCAATCGCCCATACCGGCTCATAGGCAATCACCACCTGTTTACGCTGATCAGGCTCTAAGCGGGACATAGCGTATCCCACTTGGCGCAGCACCACATCCATGGTGCGGCCCGCATCGCGCTCCTCCAGGGACTCTCCAACGCAGAGAATCGGCGTTAGCTCTACACTTAAGGCAGCTAATAACCGCGCGAAAACTTGCTCATCACTCTCTTTATAGAGCTGACGTCGCTCCGAGTGCCCTACCAGCACATAGGCAACCGTAAACTCTTTCAGCATACGACCACTCACTTCGCCGGTATGCGCGCCCGAGTGAAGAGGATTCAGCGTCTGCGCCCCCAGTGTCAGCACCGTTCCTTCAAACGCCTGATGCGCCGCAGCCAAATAAGGAAACGGCGGAATGATAACGACGTCTACATTCGTTGGCGACGCAGCGGCGGAGAAAGCCTGACCGAACTCATTGATTAACGCCACGGAACCGTTCATTTTCCAGTTACCGGCAATTAAAGGCGTACGCATCGACTGTCCTCACTCAAGGTGGAGCGAAATGGTATAGGAGCGGCCTTGTCAAGACAACCGCTGTTGCAAGTCCAGGCTCGCTTTGTTGGCATCTATGGAGGCATAAGCTAGCTAAGCAAGGTCTTCACTTGCCCGGCCAGATTACATGCCAACTGGTCAACATCTAAGTGAGCGCGCCCTTCTACCATGACGCGAATCAGTGGCTCAGTACCTGACGGACGTAGCAACACTCGCCCTTCATCGCCTAGCTCTTGCTCTAAAGCGGCAACCGCTTGCTGAAGTGGCGCTGATTCCATTAACTGCTTAGCGCTAGCATTGGCGGGCAAGCGTACATTAATGAGGACTTGAGGCACCTTTTCCAACTCTTTTAATAGTGTCGGCAGACTTTTTTGCTCTCGCATCATGAGTGCCAATACCTGTAGCGCCGAGACAATCCCGTCGCCCGTCGTTTGCACATGACCACACACAATATGTCCAGACGACTCGCCGCCAAGCTCCCAGCCATTGTTCGCCATACGTTCCATGACGAAACGATCCCCTACATTGGCTCGCTCAAAGGGAATACCCAGCTTATCAAGCGCCATAGCGAGACCAAAATTAGACATTAAGGTTCCCACTACGCCCCCCTCAAGCAGACCACGCTCATGCCGGTCGCGGGCGATCAAATAAAGAATATCGTCGCCATCTACTTCTCGACCATCGCCATCCACCAGTAGCACCCGGTCTCCATCGCCATCAAAAGCGATCCCCAAGTCTGCGCTCTGTTGGATCACCGCAGCACGCAGGGCGGCAGGATGAGTGGACCCCACCTGCTGATTGATGTTGAGTCCGTCAGGGGAGGTGCCTATAGTCGAGACATCAGCACCTAGCTCACGAAAAACGTTAGGCGCGATATGGTAAGTGGCGCCGTGGGCGCAATCCAAAACAATCTTAAGGCCATGCAAGCTAAGCCGGTCGGGCAGGGTCGATTTACAAAACTCAATATAGCGGCCCGCTGCATCGTCAATCCGTGTTGCCTTGCCCAACTGAGCAGCTTCAGCAGTTGTCAACGGCGCTTCAAGCATGGCCTCAATACGATCTTCCGTTTCGTCGGGCAGCTTTTTACCCTCAGCGGAGAAGAACTTGATGCCGTTATCATCGAACGGATTGTGCGAGGCGGAAATAACGATGCCCGCGTCGGCGCGAAAGGTACGGGTCAAGTAAGCGATCCCCGGCGTCGGCATCGGCCCTAGCAACGAAACATCGACACCGGCTGCAGAAAGACCTGCTTCTAACGCTGACTCAAACATATAGCCTGAGATACGCGTATCCTTGCCGATCAACACTCGGGTTCGCCCTTTATCCCGGCGTAGCACCTGCCCCGCTGCCCAACCCAGCTTAAGCATAAAGTCAGCGGTAATCGGTGACTTACCCACCGTACCGCGAATACCGTCCGTCCCAAAATAGCGCCTTGTCATACGTTAGACTCCTTATTCAACGACGGCTCACAGCCTTCCTGTAGCACCGCCCACGCCATATTGACCGCATCCACTGTGTCACCTACATCATGCACGCGTAGAATATTGGCACCGCGCTCTACCGCCATCGCAGTCAGCGCCAAACCGCCTGCAAGACGCTCCTCTATTGGACGGCCTAATACTTTACCAATCATACTTTTACGCGACATTCCTACCAATACAGGAAGCTCTAGCGCCTGCAGTGTTTCCATGTATTTGAGTAAGCGTAGATTGTGTTCGACGGTTTTGCCGAAGCCAAAACCAGGATCAATGATTATCCGATTACGACGTAGCCCGGAAGCCTCGCACTCGGCAATACGGCGTACCAAATAGTCAGCCACCTCCTCTTCTATAGGACGCTGATAAGCAGGCGCCTGCTGCATATTCTGTGGCTCGCCTTGGCGGTGCATTAAGCAAACAGGTAGCCCGCTACCTACCGCTGCTAGCAGCGCACCTTCTCGCTCTAAGGCGCGCACATCATTAATCATCCCAGCACCTAGCTCGCCAGCCTCGCGTATCACCTCGGGGCAGCTGGTATCCACTGAGACCAACGCATCAAGCTCGCGCACCAGGGCCTCAACCACGGGTGCCACACGATCCAACTCCTGCTGCGAGCTGACCGGCTCAGCGCCCGGGCGGGTCGACTCCCCACCTACATCAATGATGGCCGCTCCCTCCGCCAGCATCCGCTCGGCATGACGTAACGCATCGTCTAATGCCACATGCTGCCCCCCATCGGAAAAAGAGTCCGGCGTCACATTTAAGATGCCCATCACGCGAGGAAACGATAGATCCAATAAGTGCCGCCCACAGCGTAGATGGAAAGCATTGGCGGGAGATTGCGTAGAAGAAGCGTCCTGAATTGATTTCATGCTGCAGCCTGGTCAAGAAAAGAAACGTTGCTGTCGTATGCGTACAGCATAACAAAAAAGGCGCCCCATGATGGGGCGCCTTCGGCTCAAACGCTGGAGTAACGAGGTCACCCAATACGCCAGCGTTACCTCAGCTTTATGACTAGGGACCTGCAGGGCCACCTAATGGATCCGAAGGACGGCGACGCGGTTCGTCGCCATCTTCTTCACCATCATTACCATCATTTCCCGAGCCGTCCTCAGAAACGTTGGAAGGCGCATCTTCATCCGCTTTAGCCTGCGGCTTGTCATCACTGATAGGGGTACCACCGCCCGATGAATCGCCATCGTTCCAGCCCTCCGGCGGACGCGGCTCACGTCCTTCCATAATGTCCTTCAACTGAGCAGCATCAATGGTTTCGTACTTCATTAAGGCTTCGGCCATCGCATCAAGCTTGTCACGATTATCGGTCAGAATCTGACGCGCCTGCTCGTAGCAATCATCAATAATTTTGCGGACTTCTTTGTCAAGGCGCGTGGTGGTATCGCCCGACCTCATCTTACTACCACCCTGCCCCGGGCCGCCGAGGAACTGATGTGACTCGTCCTCGTCGTACATGATCGGACCCATCTCGTCCGACAAGCCCCACTTAGCGACCATGTTATGGGCAAGTTCAGTAGCACGCTTGATATCGTTGGAAGCACCTGTAGTAACGCCGTAAGGACCTAACGTCATCTCTTCAGCAATACGGCCACCAAATAGCGAGCAGATTTGCCCTAAAATTTGTTGCTTCGACAAACTATAACGATCTTCTTCCGGCAAGAACATGGTGACACCCAGCGCACGACCACGCGGGATAATCGTCACTTTGTAGACGGGATCATGGGAAGGCACCACTAAACCAATAATTGCGTGGCCAGATTCATGGTAAGCCGTATTGAGCTTCTCTTTATCGGTCATGACCATGGATTTGCGCTCAGCGCCCATCATGATCTTGTCTTTGGCAAGCTCAAGCTCTTCCATGCTCACCAGGCGCTTGTTACGACGCGCAGCGAACAGGGCAGATTCGTTGACCAGGTTAGCCAAATCAGCACCAGAGAAGCCAGGCGTACCACGTGCGATTATTTGCGGTTTAACGTCATCTGCCAACGGTACTTTACGCAGGTGAACACCCAAGATGTGCTCGCGACCACGAATATCGGGCAAGCCAACGGTTACCTGACGATCAAAGCGACCTGGACGCATTAGGGCGGGGTCAAGTACGTCTGGACGGTTAGTCGCAGCAATGACGATGATGCCTTCGTTTGCTTCAAAACCATCCATCTCAACCAGCAGCTGGTTTAACGTCTGTTCACGCTCATCGTTACCGCCACCCATACCGGTTCCGCGTGAGCGACCCACCGCGTCAATTTCATCAATAAAGATAATGCACGGTGCCTGCTTCTTCGCCTGCTCAAACATGTCACGCACACGCGATGCGCCAACACCCACGAACATTTCTACGAAGTCAGAACCAGAAATCGAGAAGAACGGCACTTTCGCTTCGCCAGCAATCGACTTGGCCAGCAATGTTTTACCGGTACCCGGAGGCCCCACCATCAACACACCGCGGGGAATCATACCGCCCAGGCGCTGAAATTTGGTCGGGTCACGCAGGAAGTCGACCAGCTCTTCTACTTCTTCTTTAGCCTCATCACACCCTGCAACGTCCGCAAAGGTGGTTTTGATTTGGTCTTGAGAGAGAAGCTTTGCCTTCGACTTGCCAAAGCTCATCGGGCCGCCTTTACCACCACCGGCTCCGCCCTGCATTTGGCGCATAAAGAACATGAAGATGCCTAGGATCAGCAAAATCGGGAAGCTGGCAATGAGCAGCCGTGTCCAGATGCTTTGCTGGGCAGGCTCAGTGCCAACAACGGTAACGTTATTGCTTAACAGGTCGTCCATCAGACGCGGATCTTCCGCCGAGGGGCGAATGGTCTGAAACTCAGAGCCGTCCGTACGCTCACCACGGATGGTATACCCATCAATAGTGACGCTACGCACCTGCTGATTTTGCACCTGCTGCACAAACTGGGAATAGTTTGTGGTCTGCGGTGCGCTTTCCGTACTGAAATTATTGAACACTGTCAGTAGGACGGCCGCGATGACCAACCACAGAATCAGGTTCTTCGCCATATCGTTCAAGGGGCTACCCTCATTACAAGAATCCGTCAGTTAAATCCTGGTGCTGAATCCATCCTGGTGCGAGTAAAGCTATCACTAGGACATTATATCAACATCAAGCGTTCAACCATTGCCAAGGCATATTATGCCCCGGGCCATCTGTGTCACGCGCGTTTATTGCGCCTAATGTGACACACGTTGCGCCTGCCTGTCTGGCAATCGCGTTGATAAATCTTGGCTATGAACCACATTGGCAGCCATCAAGCCGCACAAATCATTACCCACGGAACCCATCTGCCAGAAAATATACTTCTCGGGAACGAGCCCGCGACGCATCTGGCTTACGGATTACCACCTTGCTAAAACTACCGCGCAACTCTTTCAGGTAGGCATCGAACCCCTCACCTTGGAATACTTTAGCTAAAAATCGTCCACCAGGAGACAACGTTTCGCGGGCTAGCTCCAACGCTAACTCCACCAAATACATCGCCTGAGGCTGATCAATCGCCGCCATACCACTCATATTGGGGGCCATATCCGACATCACAAGGTCTACACGGCGATTAGCAAGACGTTTTAGTATCGCTTCCAGTACCGCTTCTTCGGTGAAATCACCTTGGATAAAATCCACACCGGCTAAGGCATCCATCTCTAATATATCAGAGGCGATGACCACACCTTCAGGCCCTACCTTATCTGCAGCGACCTGACTCCAACCTCCAGGGGCCGCGCCCAAATCAATCACCGTCATACCCGGGCGCAGCAATTTATCCTTCTCATCCAGTTCTAGCAGCTTGTAGCTTGCACGTGAACGATAGCCATCTTGCCAGCTCTGCTTCACATACTGGTCATCAAAATGCTCTTTCTTCCAGTTATTGCTGGTTTTGCTCACTGAATGTTTACGACTTGGGGGCTTTTGCTGCATGTAGGAATCTAACACTGAAATTAGAGATGGGCGCTTTCACGCGATCGCTTTCACTCGATGGCGTTTCACCGTAAGATGGAGCGTTAAGCGCTAACCGGGATACCGCAAGATACCATGAGCTTGTCACAGGCACAAAAGAAAGCATTTCGTAGCATTGGCCACCATCTTAACCCAGTGGTCACCGTTTCTGAGAACGGGGTCTCCGAAAATTTGCTCGCAGAACTTAATCGCGCGCTCACTGATCACGAACTGATCAAAGTGAAAATCGCCCTTCCTGAGCGTGATGATCGTGCTGTCATGATAGCCGAACTAATCGCCAACAGCCGTGCTGACCTTGTGCAAACCATTGGTAAAATGGCCCTGCTTTACCGCAGGAATCCACAGGTGAATCCTAAGCTGTCCAACGTTACCCGTTTTGAGAACCACCACGGACGGCATTAATTGCTAGATAGCCAAACGCCCCCTCGGCCAATGCGTTAGCCGAGGGGGCGTTTTACATTACACGTATTCGACGCTACCTATTTCATACTCGACATCGCCACCGGGGGTTTTCACCACCACGATATCCCCCTCCTCTTTGCCAATCAGTGCACGGGCAATAGGTGACGTGACGGAGATGCGGCCTGATTTAATATCGGCCTCATCTTCACCGACAATGCGATAGGTCATTTCTGCATCAGTATCCAGGTTAAGCAGTGACACAGTCACACCAAAAATCACTTTACCGGTTTTGGGTAGCTTAGTGACATCAATCACCTGAGCCACGGAAAGCTTGCTCTCGATCTCCTGAATACGCCCTTCGATAAACCCTTGCTGTTCGCGAGCAGCATGATACTCAGCGTTCTCTTTAAGATCGCCGTGCTCACGCGCTTCAGCGATGGCCGCGATCACCTGGGGACGCGCTTCGCCTTTCAGGTGATCAAGCTCTTCACGAAGGCTTCTTTCTCCCGCCACTGTCATCGGGACCTTATTCATTGACTTGCTCCTGCATGCAGATCCTGAAGGCGCCGCACCGTAATTTCCCTACCGTACTCAAGTGCCATACAAACAGCATTAGCGCCCGCCAAGGTGGTCGCATAGGGCACCTTGCGCGAGAGAGCAGTACGGCGAATGACCGAGGAGTCGTTAATAGCCTGTCGACCTTCGGTAGTGTTCACAATGTAGGCAATTTCGTCGTTCTTAAGCAGATCGACGATATGGGGACGACCTTCGTAGACTTTATTGACGTGCTCCACGGCCAACCCAGCGGCTTCTAACGCAGCCGCCGTACCCCGCGTTGCACATAACGTAAAACCTAATGCTAACAGAGAACGACCCACTTCGATAAGCCCTGCCTTGTCCGGTTCGCGCACGGAAAGGAAGGCTTTACGATCGCCAGTGAGCGCGGGGATTGCCTCACCAGCGCCAAGCTGAGCTTTAAAGAAGGCCTCTGCAAAGGTGTCACCTGACCCCATGACTTCACCGGTAGATTTCATCTCTGGCGAAAGGATCGGATCAACGCCCGGGAATTTATTGAACGGGAAAACCGCCTCTTTAACACTATAGAAGTGCGGCACGATTTCCTTCTCAAAGCCCTGCTCAGCCAGGGTTTTACCGGCCATACAGCGCGCGGCGATCTGCGCCAATGACGTGCCAATGCACTTAGACACAAAGGGAACAGTACGCGAGGCGCGGGGGTTAACCTCGATCACGTAGATCTCGCCATCTTGCCAGGCGAGCTGCACGTTCATTAAGCCCTTCACGCCCAGCTCAACGGCCATCTGCTTGACTTGCTTGCGCATTTCGTCCTGCACATCCGCAGGCAGCGAGTACGGCGGCAGTGCGCATGCGGAGTCACCGGAGTGAACGCCCGCTTGCTCGACGTGCTGCATGATGCCGCCAATCACTACCTGCTGGCCGTCTGACACCGCATCGATATCAACCTCAATCGCAGCGCTCAAAAAGTGATCAAGCAGTACGGGCGAGTCATTGGAGACCTTCACCGCGTGAGTCATGTAATTCTCAAGCTCGGAGGCATCGTAGACGATCTCCATCGCCCGACCACCCAGCACGTAACTGGGGCGAACCACCAGCGGATAGCCAATCGCTTCTGCTTTATCAAACGCTTCGGCAAAGCTGCGTGCCGTGGCATTAGGTGGCTGCTTCAGGCCGAGCTTGTCGATCATCACCTGGAAGCGCTCACGGTCTTCAGCCCGGTCGATCGCGTCCGGCGTAGTGCCAATAATCGGCACACCGGCCGCTTCTAGCTCACGGGCCAATTTCAGCGGTGTTTGTCCACCGAACTGCACGATCACGCCTACCGGCTTCTCTTTGTCGGCGATTTCGAGCACATCTTCCAACGTCACCGGTTCAAAGTAGAGACGATCAGAAGTGTCATAGTCGGTAGAAACAGTCTCCGGGTTGCAGTTGACCATGATGGTTTCATAGCCGTCATCGCGCATAGCGAAAGCGGCGTGAACACAGCAGTAGTCAAACTCGATACCCTGGCCGATTCGGTTGGGGCCACCGCCCAGCACCATAATTTTCTGGCGGTCAGAAACATCCGCCTCGCACTCCTCTTCATAGGTGGAGTACATGTAGGCCGTATCGGAGGCGAACTCAGCGGCGCAGGTATCAACGCGCTTATAGACCGGGCGAATGCCTGCTGCGTGACGCGTCTGACGAAACTCTTTTTCACTGACGTTAAGCAATTTGGCCAAGCGCGCATCACCAAAGCCTTTACGCTTGAGCTGGTAGATCTCACGGACGGAGAAATCGCTCAGCATGCGCTTGGCAACGGCATTTTCAGTTAGCACTAAATCTTCCAACTGCACCAGGAACCAGGGATCGATATTGGTCAGCGCGAACACTTCATCGACGCTCATACCTGAACGCATGGCGTCAGCCACGTAGAAAATACGCTCGGCACCGGCGGCCTGCAGCTCGCCCTGGATGATCGCCATGTTGTCAGGCGTAAAATCGGTAATGATCGGATCAAGACCATCGTTACCCGTTTCCAGCCCGCGTAGCGCTTTCTGCAGCGACTCCTGGAACGTACGGCCAATCGCCATCACTTCCCCCACCGACTTCATCTGCGTCGTCAGGCGATCATTGGCCTGAGGGAATTTCTCGAAGGTAAAGCGCGGAATTTTGGTAACCACGTAGTCGATGGACGGCTCGAACGATGCAGGCGTGCGGCCACCGGTAATATCGTTCTGCAGTTCATCCAGGGTATAACCAATCGCCAATTTCGCGGCGATTTTGGCAATCGGGAAACCCGTCGCTTTAGAGGCCAGCGCAGAAGAGCGCGACACCCGCGGGTTCATTTCGATCACCACTAGGCGCCCGGTCTTGGGGTCCATACCAAACTGAACGTTGGAGCCACCGGTCTCTACGCCAATCTCGCGTAGCACCGCGAGGCTGGCATCACGCATGATCTGATACTCTTTATCCGTGAGCGTTTGCGCCGGTGCTACAGTGATGGAGTCACCAGTGTGCACGCCCATGGGGTCAAAGTTTTCGATCGCGCAGACGATGATGCAGTTGTCGTTTTTATCACGCACAACTTCCATCTCGTACTCTTTCCAACCCAGCAGCGACTCATCAATGAGCAGCTCGTGGTTGTTGGAAAGCTCAAAACCGCGGGTACAGATTTCTTCGAACTCTTCCTTGTTGTACGCTACGCCGCCGCCAGAGCCGCCCATGGTATAGGAAGGGCGAATAATCGTCGGGAAACCCAGCTCAGCCTGAATTTCCCAGGCCTCATCCATGGTGTGCGCGACTTTCGCTTTTGGGCACTCCAACCCAATGCGTTTCATGGCCTTATCGAACAGATCGCGGTCTTCGGCCATATTGATCGCGTCAGCGTTGGCACCGATCATCTCCACGCCGTACTTCTCCAACACGCCGTGCTTTTCAAGCTCAAGGGCACAGTTCAGCGCTGTCTGGCCACCCATGGTGGGCAGAATCGCATCGGGGCGCTCGGCCTCAATGATCTTTTCCACTGCCTGCCAGGTAATCGGCTCGATATAGGTGGCATCGGCCATGGCCGGGTCAGTCATGATGGTGGCGGGGTTGGAGTTGACCAGAACAACTCGGTAACCCTCTTCGCGCAGCGCTTTACACGCCTGGGCGCCGGAGTAGTCGAATTCGCAGGCCTGACCAATCACAATAGGGCCAGCGCCAATGATCAAAATAGTGTTGATGTCGGTACGCTTAGGCATAACGGTTCCCGCAAAAAATGGTGACGATGAGCGACAAATACGACGTTGCGATAGAACGATGTAGTAGCGCGAAGCGTTAGCGGCGCGCCTGCATCATATCCACGAAGCGATCAAACAGCGGCGCCACATCCCGCGGGCCGGGGCTCGCTTCTGGGTGACCTTGAAAGCTGAACGCGGGTCGGTCGGTGCGCTCGATGCCTTGCAAGGTGCCGTCGAATAGCGAACGGTGCGTTGCGCGCACATTGGCGGGCAACGTTGCTTCATCCGCGGCAAAGCCGTGGTTCTGACTGGTGATCATCACCGTACCGCTATCCAAATCCTGCACCGGATGGTTGGCACCGTGGTGGCCGTGGCTCATTTTGACGGTCTTAGCACCGGAAGCCAGCGCTAACAGCTGATGGCCTAGACAGATACCAAACAACGGCGTATCCGTTTCCAGCACTTCCTGGATCGCTTTAATGGCGTAATCGCAGGGTTCTGGGTCGCCGGGGCCGTTAGCTAAAAATACGCCATCGGGTTTCATCGCCAACACGTCAGCGGCAGGCGTTTGCGCGGGCACCACCGTCAGGCGGCAGCCGCGCGTCGCCAGCATACGCAGAATGTTAAATTTCACGCCGTAGTCATAAGCCACCACATGGTAGGGGCGCTCAATTTGCGTGATATCAGCGTAGCCTTCCCCCAACGTCCACTCACCTTCAGACCACTCGTAGGCTTCTGTGCACGACACTACTTTGGCCAGATCCATGCCTTTCAAGCCAGGAAAAGCTTTGGCGGCTTCTAACGCCCGCACGACCGCATCATCACCTTCAGCGTCGGCGCCTGCCAAAATTGCACCGTTCTGGGCGCCTTTATCGCGCAAAATGCGCGTTAAGCGGCGGGTATCAATATCGGCGATGCCCAATACGTTTTGGCTTTTCAGGTAGTCCGACAGCGACTGCTCAGAGCGGAAGCTGCTGGCCATCAGAGGCAGGTCACGAATGACCAAACCCGCAGCGGCAATGCCGTTAGATTCAACGTCTTCAGCGTTAACGCCAGTATTGCCGATGTGGGGATAAGTGAGGGTAACGATTTGGCGAGTATAAGAGGGGTCAGTGAGGATTTCTTGGTAGCCGGTCATGGCCGTATTGAACACCACCTCACCGCTTGTTAGTCCATCCGCGCCAATGGCTATACCGTGGAACACACTGCCATCTTCCAGGGCCAATATTGCGGGTTTGCTCAATGCGGGGTTATTCAAAACAAGGTCCTCCCATGCTGGTGGGAGCCTGTTGGGCGCAGGCTCAGCAATTTCTTGATTAATCCACGACGCTCATTATTAACACTACCGCTATTAAAGCGTCTGTGATTAAAACAAGGGCCGTAAAAAAGCGGGACGAAGCCGATAAAAAGAATCGGTTTCATCCCGCTTGTTGTTCTATGCACTTCAGAGCTGCTTAACTAATCTCTCGATAACAGCAAACCCTGAGGGGCAGGCTTTAGGCTGGCCAACGCAACAAGCGCGCCGTTTTAAGGTCTGTAAGTCAGAGCTTATAAGCCACCCGGCCAAAATTTTTGAAATGTTACAGGAATTCTTGGCCTAAGACTACCCCTAACGACCACTCAACCTTAGGCTGAAGATAGTTTTTGCCAAGTAGCACCGTTACTCCAGGCCCAACACATCCTGCATATCGTAACGGCCGTTCTGCTTATCAGCGACCCAGCGCGCTGCACGCACCGCGCCTTTGGCAAAGGTCATGCGGCTGGAGGCTTTATGAGTAATTTCGATGCGCTCGCCTTCAGTGGCAAACATCACCGTGTGTTCGCCGACAATGTCGCCTGCGCGCACGGTGGCAAAGCCAATTTCTTTGTCGGTGCGTGGGCCGCACTGGCCTACCCGCTCGAACACGCCATGATCTTTTAAATTACGCCCAAGGCTTTCGGCAATCACTTCACCCATTTTGATAGCAGTACCGGAAGGCGCATCAACTTTATGGCGGTGGTGGGACTCGATCACTTCAATATCGTAGCCTTCATCGCCCAGCGCTTTAGCGGCAGTTTGGAGCAGCTTCAGAGTCAGGTTAACGCCAACACTCATGTTGGGCGCAAATACCATAGCCACTTTATCGCGATAGCTGTCGAGCTGATTTAGCTCATCATCGCTCATGCCGGTGGTGCCAATCACGATACGTTTACCGTGCTCGGCGCAGAACGCCAGATTACCCAGCGTGACCTGCGGGGCAGTGAAATCGATTAACACATCGAAGTCATCCACTATTGATGTAAGTGAATCTACTGCGACGACGCCGCGCTTACCCACGCCAGCAAGCTCACCGATATCAGCACCTGTTAAAGAGCTGCCTGGCTCCACAATGCCACCGGCAAGCGATGCTTCAGCATCTTGCTCAATAGCATTTACCAACGTACGGCCCATGCGGCCAGCCACGCCTACTATGGCAATTCGGGTCATGCGAACTCCTGAGCTCTGCGGTTCGGTAAGTAAAATAGGGATCAAAAATTGCCTCGATTATAACAGACGCACCAGCGCATTCGACGCCCTACTGGCCAGGTTTGGAAACCGTCACTCAGTTCTCCCACACAATCGCGAGCTCTTCATCCCCCGCCATACGTATCAAATGGCGCTCGACCACACCTTCGAGTTCATCCAAATGCTCCTCTTCAAGCGTTTCGATGGCGACCACCAATTTGTCAGGCTCAGCGAGCATTATGCAGGTACCGGTTGCAAAGGTGATTTTGCCTTGCTGGTCGGTCTGCTCTACCTCCAACTTATGCGCCCAGTGTTTGCATAAACGATTGATCAAACGCTCACCGGAAGGAGTAGCAATTTCAGCTCGAGATAAAGGCATAGGATTTCTCCGATATGTAAATACGTATGGGATAGCGCTAACGAGAAATTAGAGGGTTTCTACAAATTTGACACTTAAAACTTAAATTACCACGTACTAATAGCACTCAACCGCCAATAAGATACAATACCATCTGCATCAAAATGCTATTAACAGCCATGACACACAAGCGCCGCCACTTACCTGTTTAACCAACACCTATCAACGAGTAAAAAAAATGCTCATCTCTAAACGCATAAAATTTCTGTTAGGCGTTCTCATCAGCTTTGGCTGTTGCGCCTCTGCTATGGCTGACGATATCACTATTATCGATATCGCTGGCCGCCAAATCACCCTAGACGCCCCTGCAGAGCGGATTATTTTAGGTGAAGGGCGGCAAATCTATCTTCTCGGCTTACTTGAACCTGAGGCTCCCTTTTCCCATGTAGTGGGTTGGCGTGCAGACTTTTCTGAGGCTGATCCGGATAACTACGCCCGTTACGCTGCGCGCTTCCCAGAAATTGGCGCACTACCGACCTTCGGCGGATTCAAGGATGGCACCTTTGATGTAGAGCAGGCCGCCGCCCTTAACCCCGATGTAGTGCTGATGAACATTGAAGCTAAAGCAGCTACCGAAGACGCTGCTTACGACGACAAATTGGCGCAACTTGGCATCCCCATCATCTATGTGGATTTCCGTGAAGACCCGCTTGCGCATACGATTCCCTCTATGTGGATTTCCGTGAAGACCCGCTTGCGCATACGATTCCCTCTATGCGGATCATCGGCCAGATTATGGGCAAGGAAGAGGCAGCAGAAGCGTTTATAGCGTTTGCGGAGACCGAGCTTGCACGGGTAACCGATGTCATTGCCGACGCCAGCCCAGAGCGCCCTAGCGTGTTTATTGACCGGGCAGGCGGCTACTCCGACGAGTGCTGCATGAGCTTTGGCCCTGCTAACTTTGGCGAGTATGTCACTCTGGCGGGTGGCAGTAACATTGCCGAGGGTATTATTCCCAACAGCTTCGGCAACCTGAACCCTGAGCAGATTATTGCTGCCAATCCCGAGCATGTGGTGGTTACCGGCGGCAACTGGAATGCCTACGTACCTGGTGGCGCCTGGGTCGGTGTGGGGCCAGGGTCTGATATGCAAAACGCTCGCGCCAAGCTGAAAGCCCTTACCGAACGTGCCGCAATGACCGGTATCGAAGCGGTAGAATCAGGTAACTTTCACGCCATCTGGCATCAGTTTTACAACAGCCCCTACTACTTTGTGGCCGTGCAGCAGCTAGCCAAGTGGTTGCACCCCGAGCTATTCGCCGACCTGGACCCCAACGCCACGATGGAGGAGCTGCATGAGCGCTTCTTACCCATCGACTATGAACCCGGCTACTGGGTATCGCTCAATGACGACTGAAACTGGAATGGCTGAAGCTAAGTCAGCAGAAAACAAGTCGGCAAAAGCTAGGTCGGCAGTGCAGGTCTCACAAGGACGAGCTTTCTACCATAGCCAGGTTTTCCGCCGCCAAATAATATTGGCGGCACTGGTTCTTGCGCTGTTTTTCAGCCTCTGCGTTGACTTGGCGCTGGGGCCCGCTCGCTACAGCCTAGGTGAAGTGGTCGCGGCGCTATTCACGCCAAACAGCGTCAGCCAACAGGCGCGAGTGATTCTCTGGGAAATTCGCATGCCAGTGGCGCTGATGGCGCTAGTGGTTGGTGCTAGCCTGTCGGTGGCCGGGGCGCAGATGCAAACTATTCTAAGCAACCCGCTAGCTAGCCCGTTCACCTTAGGGATTTCCGCCGGAGCCAGTTTTGGCGCGGCACTAGGACTGGCATTTGGCGTCGCCATCGTTCCTGCCGCTATTGAGTTTGTAGTGCCCATCAATGCTTTTGTGATGGCCATGTTCACCGCCTTCTTAATTCACGCCTTGAGTTTGAAGCGCGGTGTGACGGTGGAGACCATTATCCTGCTCGGCATCGCCATGGTGTTTATCTTTAACTCTTTAATGGCGCTGATCCAGTTCTTCGCCAGCCAAGAAGCCGTATCCGCTGTCGTCTTTTGGACCATGGGCAGCCTGACCAAAGCGACGTGGCCCAAGCTCTGGATCGCGCTGAGCATTCTAGCCCTGTCCATGCCACTCCTTGCCCGCCATGGATGGGCACTGACCGCCATGCGCCTGGGTGACGCCAAAGCCGAAAGCATGGGCGTGAACCCGCGAGCGCTACGCCTGGAAGTCCTGGTACTCGTATCACTGCTCGCCGCCATCTCAGTGGCTTTTGTAGGTACCATCGGATTTATTGGTTTGGTGGGTCCGCATATCGCACGCCTTCTGCTGGGTGAAGATCAGCGCTTTTTCTTGCCAGGCTCTGCGCTGTGCGGTGCGCTAATACTCTCCGTTGGTTCGGTTATCTCTAAAGTCATTATCCCCGGCACTATCATCCCCATTGGCATTATCACCTCGCTGGTGGGCATTCCCTTCTTCCTATTTCTAGTGCTTAACCACAAGAAGGCCTCATGGTAACCCTACAGCTGAATCGTGTTTCTGCCCGCTATGGGCGCCGTTCCATTTTGGAAGAAATCACCACTCCCTGCTTTCAAGGCGGGCAAGTAGTGGCACTACTGGGTCCCAATGCGGCGGGCAAATCAACGCTTTTTCGGCGCATTTTAGGGCTGTTGAAAGGTGAAGGCGAAGTAATCATCAGCGGCACCAGCGCCGAGCGCCCCGTGGGTTACATGCCTCAGGACACCGGCGCCAAAGCAGTGCTGACCGTCTACGAATCAGTGCTATTGGCGCGTATGCAGGGGCGTGGATTAAAAGTGCAGCCTGAGGATTTAGCCCAGGTGGATCGTGCGCTAGAAGAGCTGGCTATTGCGGCTCTTGGCGAGCGAGATATCGGCGACCTTAGCGGCGGGCAGCGCCAGTTGGTTAGCGCTGCCCAGGCGCTTGCGCAGGAGCCCGAGATCTTAATGCTGGACGAACCCACCTCAGCACTCGACCTTAACCGCCAAATTAGTCTGTTGACGGTACTGCGACGGCTGGCTGACGAGCGTCAGATGTTGATTCTGGTGGCACTCCACGACTTAGGGCATGCGCTACGCTTTGCCGATGCCGCCATGCTGCTGGAAAATGGCCGCTTGATCGCTTGCGGCCCCACCGCAGAGGTGATTACACCAACGCTGCTACGCCAGGTCTACCGGGTAGCAGCGCGCATCGAGCCCTGTTCCAAGGGTCAGCCGCAGCTTATCGTCGAAGCAGCCATTTAACCCCTAATCGAAGCCTTCGCCCTTCCATGGCCGCTAGCGCTACCCCGCTTAACATCAGCGGTAGCGCTAGCAGGAAGCCACTGGATACCGGCATGCCAAACAGCACCCAATCTGCCATCACGGGCCACACCAGGGCAATATACTCAAAAGGTGCCAGTCGTGATGCTTCCGCGTAGCGTAGAGCTAATGTCATCGCAATATGGGCAGCACCACCAAACAGGCCCGACAGCACCAACAGTGCAAACTCCACTTGGTTAAGCGCCGCCCAGCCCAGCGGAAGCGTGGCAAGCCCGGCCAGGGCTGCCACCACAATAAAGTAGAAGGCGATTGAAGCCGCCGTTTCGGTTCGTGAAATACGCCTGACTGTCAGCAGCGCCCCTGCCGTTAACAGTACCCCCAGCGCGCCCAGTGCGTACCCCGTTATTTGCCCATTGTTTGAACTGGCGCCAAGCCCAGGCAAGATCAGCACTGCAACGCCAGCCAGCGCCAACACAATGCCGCCCGCACGATAAAGCGAAAAGCGCTCCCCCAAGAGCAGCACGCCACCCACTGCCATAAAGACCGGCGTCAGCTGGGCAAGCAAGGTCGCCTCGGCAACCGGCAGCAGTGCCACCGCCGCAAAGGAGGTAAACATCGCCGCTGCCCCCAGCCCAGAGCGCAGCGCATGCCCCAGCGGGCGGCGCGTCGCTAGCCCTTGAGGAAACTCCCGCCGCAGCAAAAGAAAAACAACGATGGGTAGCAGCGCAAACAGCGAACGATAAAAAACCGATTGGCCCACCGGCACTTCTTCACTGACTGCTTTAATGCACACCAACATGCCGGTAAATAACAGACCTGACAGTACCCGCAACCCAATGCCCATGGCGGGCCTATCTTCAAGGTGATCCATTGTGCTTAGCATTCCTTTGATAGCAAAAACCCCCGGCGAACCGAGGGCTTTTGAACAAAACAGCTAACTACTGATCATTCTAAGACTTAAGGCTTCATATCTTCAAAAAAGCTTTTCACGCTGTCGAAGAAGCCGGTCTTCTTTGGCGAGTGGCTGTGGCTGTTGCTGCCGTCGAAGCTCTCTTGTAGCTGGCGCAGTAGATCGCGCTGCTCGTCGTTAAGCTTCACCGGTGTTTCAACCACGACCCTGCATAGAAGATCGCCTGCTACGCCACCACGCACTGGCTTCACACCTTTACCACGCAGGCGGAACAGCTTGCCTGTTTGGGTTTCGGGCGGAATTTTCAGCTTCACGCGGCCATCGAGTGTCGGCACTTCAAGCTCGCCACCTAGTGCTGCATCCACAAAGTTGATCGGCACTTCACACTGCAGGTGCTTTCCATCACGCTGGAAAATATGGTGCGGTTTGATCGCTACTTGCACATACAGATCGCCTGGCGGGCCACCGTTAACGCCGCTTTCGCCTTCGCCATTTAAGCGAATGCGGTCCCCGGTATCCACACCGGGCGGAATCTTAACGGAAAGCGTGCGCGTCTCACGTACGCGTCCTTCACCATTACATTTATGGCACGGCACTTTGATGTGCTGACCAGAGCCATGGCAGGTGGGGCAGGTTTGCTGCACGGCAAAGAAGCCCTGCTGCATGCGCACTTGGCCATGACCATGACAGGTAGGGCAGGTCTCTTTACTGGAACCGGGTTCAGCGCCGCCGCCATCGCAGCGATCACACTCAATATGACGCGGTACGCGGATATCGACCGTGGTGCCAGCAACAGCACTCTCCAGGTCCAGCTCTAAGTTGTAGCGAAGGTCGGAACCACGCGCTGGGGCATTGGGGCCACGACGACGGCCACCACCGCCACCGAAAATATCGCCAAACACATCGCCGAAAATATCGCTAAAGTCGCCAGCACCCGCACCGCCACCAAAACCACCGCTTTGGCCGTCAACGCCTGCATGGCCAAACTGGTCATAGGCAGCGCGCTTTTCGCCGTCGCTAAGCACTTCATAGGCTTCAGACACCTCACGGAATTTTTCCGCTGAAGTGTTATCGTCCGGGTTTCGGTCAGGGTGGAATTTTTGCGCCAAACGGCGATAGGCCTTCTTGATCTCTTTCTGATCGGCCCCTTTTTCAACACCCAGGACTTCGTAATAATCGCGTTTGGACATAGGCCCTACGCCTCCTGGTTAGCTACGTGCGTCTTGGCCGCGGAAACAGCAACGCGGGAGTTAGCTCCCGCGTCACCGCTTTCCTTGGCAGAAAGAGGTTAATTACGGCTTTTTCTGATCGTCGTTGACTTCTTCGTACTCGGCGTCAACTACGTCATCTTCTGGCTTGGAGCCTGTATTACCGGCACCTTCACCACCCTCTTGCTGAGCCGCTTCCGCTTGCTCTGCGTACATTTTCTGCGCTAGCTGGCCAGAGGCTTCGGTCAACGCATCCAGTTTCTTCTGGATGCTGTCAGCGTCGTCACCTTTAATCGCTTCTTCAAGCTCGGTGATCGCGGTCTGAATCGTTTGCTTCTCGTCTTCCGTTGCTTTGTCGCCTGCTTCTTCCAGCGTTTTACGCGTGGCGTGAATCATGCCATCAGCTTGGTTACGCAGCTGTACCAGTGTTTCGAACTTTTTATCTTCTTCCGCGTGCGCTTCCGCATCGCGAACCATCTGATCAATCTCTTCGTCCGACAAGCCGCTAGAGGCTTTAATGATAATGGACTGCTCTTTGCCAGTAGCTTTGTCTTTCGCCGATACGTTCAAGATACCGTTGGCATCCAGATCAAAGGCAACTTCAACCTGCGGCACACCGCGTGGTGCAGGCGGAATGTCGGCGAGATCAAAGCGACCCAGCGATTTGTTCTGCGCAACTTGCTTACGCTCACCCTGAACGACGTGAATCGTCACGGCCGTTTGGTTGTCATCCGCGGTTGAGAAGGTTTGGGTCTTCTTGGTCGGGATAGTGGTGTTCTTGTCGATCAGCGGCGTCATCACGCCACCCAGGGTTTCGATACCCAGGGTTAGCGGAGTAACGTCGAGCAGCAATACGTCTTTAACGTCACCGCCCAGTACACCACCTTGGATTGCAGCACCAACGGCAACCGCTTCGTCAGGGTTGACGTCTTTACGGGCTTCTTTACCGAAGAAGTCAGCCGCTTTCTTCTGCACCATCGGCATACGTGTCTGACCACCGACCAAGATCACTTCGTCGATTTCAGATGCCGATAGGCCAGCGTCTTTCAACGCCATTTTGCAAGGCTCAAGCGAACGCTGAACCAAGTCTTCAACCAGCGACTCAAGCTTGGCGCGTGTCACCTTAACGTTAAGGTGTTTCGGGCCAGTGTTATCAGCCGTGATGTAAGGCAGGTTCACGTCGGTATGTTGAGCGCTAGACAGCTCAATCTTGGCTTTCTCAGCGGCTTCTTTGAGGCGCTGCATGGCCAAGTTGTCGCCGGAAAGATTGATACCGCTATCGGCCTTGAACTGGTCAACCAGATAGTTGATCAACGCCAGGTCAAAATCTTCGCCGCCCAGGAAGGTGTCGCCGTTGGTAGCCAACACTTCAAACTGAGTCTCGCCGTCAACGTCAGCAATTTCGATGATAGAAATATCGAAAGTACCGCCACCCAGGTCATACACTGCGATGGTTTTATCGCCGCGCGATTTGTCCATACCGTAGGCCAGTGCGGCAGCGGTTGGCTCATTGATGATGCGCTTAACGTCTAGACCCGCAATGCGGCCTGCGTCTTTAGTCGCTTGACGCTGGCTGTCGTTGAAATAAGCAGGCACGGTGATAACCGCTTCGGTCACCGGCTCGCCAAGATAATCTTCAGCAGTCTTCTTCATTTTTTTCAGCACTTCCGCACTTACTTGCGGAGGAGCCATTTTCTTGCCTTTTACTTCCACCCAGGCATCACCGTTGTCAGCTTCAGTGATTTTGTACGGCACCATTTTGATATCTTTTTGGACAACGTCGTCTTTAAAGCGACGGCCAATCAGGCGCTTGATGGCGTACAGGGTGTTTTCTGGGTTAGTCACCGCTTGGCGCTTAGCCGCTTGACCTACCAGCGTTTCTCCATCATCGGTATAAGCGATAATGGAAGGCGTGGTACGACCGCCTTCGGCGTTTTCAATCACCTTAGCACTGTCACCATCGAGCACGGCCACACAAGAGTTGGTGGTGCCCAGGTCGATACCAATAATACGTCCCATAGCAATAACCTCGAATTTGGTAGTTATAAACAAAAACTGAAAATTTAGCTTTTAAAGCTTATCTGCGGGTTTCCCCGCTGGGTTGCCCTTTATTTGGGGGCCACCGCTGGCTTTTCAAGGCTTTTTTTCACACCTTGTGTTGCCATTTATTTAATTGGCTTTCTGACTCACCACAACCATGGCCGGGCGCACCAGGCGTCCATTGAGCAAATAGCCTTTCTGCATAACGTCCATCACGGTGTTCGGCTCAAGGTCAGGATTGGGCACCATGGCCATTGCTTCATGCACCTGGGGATCAAAAGGCTCGCCGTGTGGCTCAACGCTTTCAACGCCAAACTTGTTGAGCACATCAAGCTGCATCTTCAGAGTCATGGAAACACCTTCACGATGAACGTCAGAGGCGCCTTCTTGCATGGTTTCAAGGGCTTTCTCCAGGCTATCCACCACAGGCAACAATTCTTTAACAAATTTCTCTAGGGCAAATTTGCGGGCTTTTTCCGCTTCTTGCTCAGCGCGACGGCGCACGTTCTGTGCTTCGGCGGCGGCGCGCAGCGCTTGGTCTTTGGCCTCAGCCAGGCTTTGTTCTAACTCACTGACCTGGGCAGCCAGCATTTCAGCTTCAGGATTATCGACGCTGCCTTCCAAGGGCTCTTCGTTAATCAGTCCCTCTAGCTCACCTTCCATCAAGCGCGCTTCAGCCTCTTGCTCAGCGGCCTGCTCGGCACCATCCGCCTCGTGCTCACGGCGGGCCAGCTCGTCGTCCAACGGTGTTTGCGGCTCTTTTGCCATGTCGTGCTCCTACGAAAGTGAAGCGCTGCCACCCTGGGCTAGGCGCAAATAAATGAAGTTTTAACTAACTATGCAGGCTATATGGGGGCCATAAATTCCATCTCAAGAGGTGCATTGAAGTGAGTTATTAACTACTGTATAAATCAACAACTATTGGATAAGTATCCAGCTTCTGTGCTGCACCGCCTCAGGAGGCGCTATGCTTACTCAGCTTGCCATTCAAGATTTCGCCATTGTAGACCACTTAGAGCTCGACCTAACCGGCGGCATGACCGCGATTACCGGGGAAACCGGCGCGGGAAAATCCATTCTGCTTGGGGCGCTTGGACTGTGCCTGGGCGAGCGTGCCGATGCCGGCAGCGTGCGCCACGGCCGCGAGCGTACGAACCTCTCCGCTCGGTTTGATATTCAGCACCTGCCTGCCGCCGTGGAATGGCTTCACTCCCGAGAGCTGCCCGCTGACGAGTGCTTACTGCGCCGAGTGGTAACGGCGAATGGCCGCTCCAAAGCGTGGATTAATGGCCATCCAGTGACTATTTCCGATTTAAAGTCGCTGGGCGAACAGCTCATTCAAATTCATGGTCAGCATGCCCACCACGCGCTAATGCGCGAAGAGACGCACCTGACGCTGCTAGATGATTATGCAGATCTCAACGCGGCCACCACGCAGTTAGCCGATACCTTTCGTGAGTGGCGCAATGCTCGACGTAAACTCAAAAAACTACGTGAAGAAGGCAGCGAGGTAGAAGCAAAGCGGCAGTTGTTGCGCTATCAGGTTGAAGAGCTAGATCAACTGGGGTTAGCCGAGGGAGAATTAGCCACACTTGAGGAAGAGCAGCACACCCTAGCCCATGCCGAAGAGACACTGCGTGAGACTCAGTTTGCGGCCGACTGCTGCGCTAGCGATGAAGGTGGTGCGCTCTCGTTGCTGAACCAAGCCTTTGCTCACCTAAGCGCATTGCCGGGTAGCGACAAAGGCACGCTGGCAAATACCCTTGCCATGCTGAGCGATGCGCGGATACAGGTGGAAGAAGCCTCCAGTGAGTTGAATCGCTTGGCGAGTACCACCGAACTAGACCCTGAGCGGCTCGCTTGGGTTGAAGAGCGAATGACTGATGTCCACCGTATTGCGCGCAAGCATCATATTGCCCCCGAAGAGCTCTACGCCTTACACGCCGACTTACAGCGGGAAGTCGCCCAGCTGGAAGAAGGCGGCGGTGATCTTGAAGCATTAAGCGCCCAGGTAGTGGAGTACCGTGAGCGCTACCGCCAGGAGGCTAAAAAAATCAGCGAAAGCCGCCAAAAAGCAGCGCTGCGCTTGGGCAAAGAGGTACAGCAACAGCTGGCCTTTTTAGCCATGGGCAAAGCACGCTTTGAAGTGGAAGTAACTGGCAAAGATGCACCCAGCCCAGAAGGGCTTGATCGCGTACAGTTTTTGATTAGCGCCAACCCAGGCCAACCCGCCCGCCCCCTGACCAAGGTGGCCTCTGGCGGTGAGCTTTCGCGCATTAGCTTGGCAATCCAGGTGGTGGCAGCAACGCACTCCACCGTTCCAAGCCTGATATTTGATGAAGTGGACGTGGGCATTTCCGGCGCGACCGCTGAAATCGTTGGTCAGTTGTTACGCAAGCTAGGCGAGAACGGCCAGGTAATGACCGTCACGCACCTGCCCCAGGTTGCGGCTCAAGCGCACCAGCATTTACATATCGAAAAGCAGGCAAAACGCGATACGACGCTTACCCAAATGGCGCTGCTTGATGAGCACGGCCGTATCAGCGAACTGGCCCGTATGCTTGGCGGTGTCACGCTCTCTGACCAAACCCTCGCCCATGCCCGTGAGATGCTGCACGCTAGCCAGCGCCCGCCTCACTGAGCCCCAGCGGCACTTTCGTTTACATACGGATAGAACGTATATAAAACGCCCCTGCTTGCTCAACCAACTCGCCTAATAGCGAATCAGTTGAACAAGCAGGGGCGTTTATGGGCACAACCCACGCTTTATTTTCTATTTGTGGGTCCGCTGTCTTGGCGCGTTACGTCTGAGCCACGCGGGCGAACGTATAGCACGAGCGCATGATCTACTAGCTCGTAGCCATGCTCTTCAGCGATCTCTTGCTGACGACGTTCAATAATTTCATCAACAAATTCTATGATCTCGCCGCTTTCAAGGCACACCATATGATCATGGTGATCCTCTTGGGTCATCTCAAATACCGCATGGCCTCCGTCAAAGTTATGACGAATAACCAAGCCCGCTGACTCAAACTGAGTCAATACGCGGTACACGGTCGCCAAGCCAACATCTTCGCCCGCATCAATCAGTGTTTTATACACTTCTTCAGCGCTAAGATGGTGTTGGCCCGAAACATTTTCGAGAATCTGCAGTATCTTGACGCGCGGCAGGGTCACTTTCAGACCAGCTTTGCGCAATTCATGGTTCTGATCGGCCATGGTCGCTCTTCGCAGTAACAGGTTAGGTCGGGTATGATCAACCGAAACCACGATAGTGAAGAACAGGCCCAAATGCAAAAATTGACTCGAATCATCACACTCTCTGTTGCCCTTACCGTTGTTAGCGGCTGTAGCTACGTCGGCGTTTACAAGCGTGACATCCCCCAAGGAAACCTGATTACCCAAGAGATGGTGAGCCAGCTTCAGCCCGGCATGACCCAAGAGCAGGTTGTTTATGTCATGGGCAGACCGCTACTGGAAGCGCCCTTTGATGCTAGCCAATGGGATTACGTGTTCCGGCTGGACAAAGCGTATGGCGATGTAGAGCAGCGCCGCGTCACGCTTACTTTCGACCCTCAAGGCCGTTTGGCCAATGTCGATCAACAGGGTGATCTGTCGAGGGACCTACCACTTAATGTGGAAAGCAGCATGGGACCCGCAACGGATGGTGTTGACCCAATGAATGCATTGCCCGAGGAGAGCACTCAAACACTCCCACCAGAGAGCGTGCAGCCCATCTCTCAATAAATCGGCTATCGCCCCTGGTCGCTCGCCTGACGCTTAGCGCGCTCATGACGAGCGGCCTTAGGGTCAATCGCCAATGGCCGATACACTTCGACGCGATCGCCTTCGCGAAGTATTTCGGTTTCGGGAGTGCGTAACGCTTTGCCAAAAATACCCAGCGGCGCTTGCAGAAACGCATCGCTGGGTAGCTCAGGAAACAGAGTCGGCAAATCGGCTAATGCTACGGCCTGACGTGCAGTAGTGCCCTCAGGCACGCTCAGCGCCACCAGGCGCTGTTTGTGCGGCAATGCGTAGGCAACCTCTACGGTTAGCATTTCAGCGCCCGTAGAGCTCATCAGCGCGCTTGGTGAAGGCGTCCACTAGCTGCCCGGCAATTTGCTGAAAGAGCTTGCCAAATGCCATGCCCAGTAAGCGATTGGCAAACTCAAACTCCATTTCCAGGCTGACTTTGCAAGCGTCGTCACCCATTGGAATAAATAGCCAGCGCCCTTTCAGCCGCTTAAAAGGGCCTTTCACCAACGACATCTCTATCCGTTCTGGCTCAAAGAGATCGTTGCGGGTAGTGATCGTTTGTTCGACACCAGCGCGACCAAGCGTCATTTCGCCGATTAAATGCACCTCATCGTGCTCGACCAAACGCGCCCGACGACAGCCTGGCAGGAACTCCGGGTAGCGTTCGAAGTCGTTGACCAAATCGAACATTTTCTGGGGGGTGTGCCGCACCAAGGCGGAACGATTGACGGTTGGCATTGACCTCTCCGCTGACTTCACAGTGCCCAAAGCGTATCATGGGAAACATTTTTCAGACTCTAAATGGTATCACGCCTCCCCAAATAACGAAGGGGATGCCACTGACAGATTAAATATGAGGTTCCATGGCCACTAAGAAAGCTAACAGTAAGGGTCCCGGCAGCAGCGTTATTGCCCAGAATAAGAAGGCACGGTTTGAGTACCATATCGACGAAACCTTCGAGGCAGGACTGGTACTGGCTGGCTGGGAAGTCAAGAGCCTGCGCGCTGGCAAAGCCCAGCTCACCGACACCTATATTTTGGTGCGTAACGGCGAAGCCTTTTTGCTGGGTAGCCACATCATGCCGCTCAATACGGCAAGCACCCATGAAATTGCCGACCCCACGCGGACACGCAAACTGCTGCTACATCGCAAAGAAATTGCCAAAATCTTTTCGATCACCCAGGACAAGGGCCACACCTGCGTGCCGCTTAAGCTTTACTGGAAGCGCAATAAAGTAAAGTGTGAGCTGGCGCTAGTGACCGGCAAGCAGCTGCATGACAAACGTGCCACAGAGAAAGATCGCGATTGGAACCGTCAAAAAGGCCGAATCATGCGGGAACATACCAAGGCTTAACTGGTCAATTGGCAGTGAGCACGTTAGAATGTTCACCTGTAATAGGGGGCGACATGGTTTCGACGCCGGTGACAACCCTTGCGGTGCATGCCGAGAGCGTGATGTATCTCGTAAATCCCACATCACGAAAAAATAGTCGCAAATGACGAAAACTACGCTCAAGGCGCGCTAGCAGCTTAAACACTGTTAGCTTCTTGTCTGGCCCCAAGGTGATGTGCCTATTCATCACCGCGGGGATATGAGCCAAGCTGATAGGACCGCGGTTGGTGGTGTCTTCTCGCCAACCGTCAAACTTTAGAAGGCTCGCGTTGCTGAATCCTGACCGTCGGAGTCAGTCGCGCTAAACTAAATGACGGAATCTAAGCATGTAGAGCCAATAGGCGCGTGCTGGCGGACGCGGGTTCAATTCCCGCCGCCTCCACCACCTACCTAAATTCAGATGTTTCCATATAGGTCTGAATGAAGCTGAAAAGCCCGCCCAGTGCGGGTTTTTTTGTGCCTGTATGCATATGAATTAATACCTACAGCATTGCACGCCGTGTATGCCTGTGTGTATGCTTCACGATATTGTGAACCAGAGGCATACAAGCATGAAACGCTCACAGATTAAGCGCCGCCCCCTGGCTGACACTGTGCTTTCAACCCTGGAGCCTGAAGCCAAGGCATACAGGGAATTGGATGGCAGCGGCCTTTACTTCAGGGTGAAGCCCAATGGCTCCAAGTCTTGGGAACTGCGCTATAAGAAGCCGGACGGCAAGTGGTCGTGGATTGGGTTGGGTGGCTATCCAAAGATGAGCGGCAGCCTAGCGCGAGAAAAGGCAGACCAGCTTAGGGCAGATGCAGCCAATGGCCAGAACCCCATCGTCTCCAAGCGAGCAAGGGAAGCCGAATCACTAGAAGCTGCAAACAGCACCTTTGAAGCGCTGGCTAGGGAATGGCACACCAATAAGCGCCAGAACTGGACAGACGGCACTTCCACCCGCGTTATAGGCTCGCTGCAAAAGCATGTGTTTCCCAAGTTCGGAAAACGCCCTTTCACTGACATAACGCCAATGGAATGGTTGGAGTTCCTGCGCAGCCTGGAAAAGACCGGGATCATTGAGCAGACCAGCCGCATTCGCGCTATCTGCCGGGAAGTGTACGACTTGGCGCTAGTGAGTGGGCGCATCCAGTACAACCCGTTGGAGAGCCTGCATAAGCACCTGACAACGCGCCGGGCCAACAACTACTCACATGTTAACCAAGATGAGTTACCTGCCCTGCTTCGTGCTATTGGCTCTTACCCACACGCTGAAGATGTGCGCCTTGGCCTGTTTCTACTTTCTCGCCTCGCTGCCCGCCCTTCAGAGTTAAGGGAAGCCCGCTGGGAAGAATTCGACCTTGATAAAGCGCTATGGACGATCCCCGCCCAACGGATGAAGCGCCGCCGTGAGCATGTTGTGCCGTTGCCAAAGCAGGCTATTGAAGCCCTTCAGAACCTCCACCAACTGACAGGATACCAACCCCTTCTATTCCCTGGCCGCAGCGACAAGACAGCGCCACGCTCTAACACGGTATTCATCATGGCACTACGCCGCCTCGGCTATGAAGGGCGCCAGACCGGGCACGGTTTCCGGCACATCGCTAGCACCATCCTGAATGAACACGGCTATAACGCTGACCACATAGAAGCCCAGCTATCGCACGTTAAAGACGGGGTAGCAGGCGTCTATAACAAAGCCCAGTACATCGAGCAGCGCCGTCACATGATGCAATGGTACGCCGATCACCTGGACAACTTGCAGCGTGGCAACGTAGTGGAGTTTAAGCGAGCGTAACCACCGAATTGGCTGGCTAGGGCCGATCACCCGAAAGCGCGGACAACTCCACCACGTTAGCCAGCCAACCTAATTGGAGTGCGTTAGGAGTAGCGCTAATGACGAAAACGATACGTCACGTTAATGAACTACCCGACTGGTTTGATATTCGTCACTATGAACATTGGGAAGATAAGAACCCGTATGAAGCCGCTCGAGCTGTTGATGACCGACTGTGGCTTCGTCGCTTTACGTATTCGATATGCGGCATTCACCCTGAAGACAAGAACCTGCTAGATGATCAAGGGCGATACATCATGTTGGAGTCTTTAGCAGACACTTCACGACAGCCATTCCAAAGCCACTCAAATGAAATATTCCTTAAGTTGTTTCACCACAATAATAAGATCCACCACGGTGACGATTACGCGCAGTTTAGAAAAAATGAGGAGCAAGAAGAAGATGCTATTGATTTAGCTGGACTACAAGAAGCAGAACGTATTATTGGTAGTGGCTCGCCTCTACATAAACGCGATGGCGTGAGCCGCGTTACTCTTTGGGATGTCATGGACTGGATGGAAGAGAACAAAGACACCATCAATGAGATAGAGCGCACCGCACAACACCTAGCCGATCAACATGGTTGGGATGTAGAGAGTGTGCGTAGTGCCATACAAGGCCACATCCCCGTTTGGGGCAGCGATGGTAGCGACTTTCTAGTGGTGAATGACTTCCCAACAATCCCAGCCGTGCTTAATCGGATCGAAAACCACCTGCGTTCCCTTCCTATCCGCCATAACGACGCTGATAAAGCACGCTATTCAGACGTTCGAAAAATGTTTGAATACCGTGTCGCGGCTTATGCAGACCTAACATCATGGAGTCATCTAACTGACTGCACTATCACCAAGAAGTGCATGGCTAATGCGCTTTTTCCTGATGGCCGATATGGCGAAATAGACATGATGCCATCGAAAACAGTTGGCCGCTTCATTCAGCGCGTTGAGCAGGGGTATATAGACGACCTCACTGCAAAAGCCGCTGAGATGAAAACCATGCAATCTTAAAAACTGGAAATTGCATGTTATTTCCACTAGCTGAAAAAGCATGGAGATATTTCTTTTAGAATAGGCAGTTTTTAACCAGTCAGTAAAAACCACCATGTGAATGCAATCCAGCAAACGGAAGCGTTCACATGAATATAGAAGCACTACCACAAGACCAAAAGCTAATCACCAAGCCGAACCTATGCCGTGCTATGGATATGACCCGCAGCGGCATAGATAAGCTACTCAAGAACGACCCCAGCTTTCCCCGCCCATTGAAGTTCAGCGATAGCCAGCAGGCTACCTGCTATTTTCCTGTTGCAGAGGTTAACGACTGGCTAGAGGCCAAGCTGGCCGAGCGAGGTGCCGCATGATGGCCTTGCAACGCTTACCAATGCCGCTGTATGCTTTTCGTGCTGGCGCAAAATCGTCAGCCTGGTTTGGCGACCGGATCAAAACTTGGCGCACTAGCGCCCACCGCGAAACAGGCGCTTTTTTTGCGTCCACTGTTCGCGTTTATGGTGGCTGTGCGTGGGAGACTGCAAAGTCTGCCGGGTTCCAAGTTTCCCGGTTCGCCAACCTGCGTACAGCCACCCCCATTAACTGTTTGGCGACAGTCGGGGATGGCTCCACAAAACTTGGAGACCTACCCATGGCATCACTACGCCTGTCCAACCTCATTACCCGCAATCTTTCCAGCCGTGCCGCTGCCCATCGTGCTATGGCGAAAGCCGCTTTATTCGCTGATAGCAGCACACGCACCCGCCTAAAGCGCTACAACCACCACATTGATAAAGCCCAACAGTTAGAAGCCCGCCTTGCTGATACACAGCGTCAGGAGGTGAGCGCATGAGACCCCTCGCCCAAAACCTGAGCCTACCCGTTTACAACTTCACCGTTTACGCCTTCGCGGATGATGCGCCCCACACCGTGTGCGCTGACTGCGAACTGGCCGCGTTAGAGCAAGCGCCCGCTTGTTACATTGTGGTGGAGTATCCCAACCCAAAGCCCGGCCAACGCTTTCTGGCAATGACAGGCGTTGATGATGTGTTTGAAATCCCGGGCGGCCACTGGTCGGACGATGCCGCTAGTGCCGTGGCTGCCCTGAAGAAGCACCGCGCCGACATTGAGGACTGGCAAGGCAAACGCAAGGAGGCCGCCAATGGATATTGAGAGCTTGCCTTTCAGCGCTTTGGAACTTGCCGAGGCCAGTGCAGCACATAGTGCGCCGCGTTCGTTTCAGTACCGTTTGGGCTTGGCTGCCCGTATTGATGAGCGCGTGAGCCAGTGCCAATGCAAAGCCGCACCCTGTGACCCGGGCACCGCTGAGCATGACGCCTACCAAGCAGGCCGTGAGCATGGGAACCGGGTAATAGAGCTGCTTGATTCGCTACAGCCGGGAGGCTGAAGGGGGAAATGTATGGCCGCTATTACGGCAAAAAAAACCCGGCACGATAAGCGCCGGGGGCATAGCATTAGCCATGAATCAGAGTGCAACCAGTATACCAGCATTGAGCAGGCTCTAGCCGATGCTCTGGCCGCGTATGGCGTTACCGGGCTGGCGATCCGTCCAGATGGTGACGTTCACCGCTTCGACACCGCCGACAAGGCCAAAGGCAACCGCAATGGCTGGTACGTGTGCCCTTCGCTGGAAGTGGCCGTTTATGGCTTCTGGCATACCGGGGAACAGCACACCGTTACCACTGGCGGCACGGCTGACCCCGCCGCTACTGCCGAGGCACGTCTAGCCGCACAGCGTGCAAGGGAGCAACGCGACACTGAGCGCCGCCAACAACAAGCCAAAACCGCAGAGCAAGCCCGCCGCTGGTGGGCTGCTGCTGGCGCTGCTGATCCGTCACACCCTTACCTAGCCAAGAAGCGCTTGGCACCGCACGGCCTACGTCAGCGTGAATCTATGCTGCTGGTGCCGCTGTTCTATGACGGGGAACTGGTCAACCTGGAACGCATCTTTCCCGATGGTGCTAAGCGCCCACTGTTTGGTGGCCGGGCTAAAGGCGTGGCCGGGCTGGTGGGCAAGCTGGCTGGCGCTGAGCGCGTATTGATAGCGGAAGGCTGGGCAACCGCTGCCGCACTGCATGAAGCCATGGCGCTACCTGTGGTGGTGGCTCGCAATGCGGACAACCTGGAAGCCGTGGCCCGCCGCTTACGCCAACGACTACCGGATAACGTCACGATCACCCTGGCCGCCGATGATGACCGTTTCACCGATGGCAACCCCGGTGCATCCAAGGCCCGACTAGCCGCACTCGCTATTGGGGGCTTGGTGTTGATGCCTACCTTCTGCGCTGACTGTCAGCACTGCACCGACTTTGCAGACGTGGCCTTGTGCCGCAGTAACGGGGGAGGCCTATGAGTTGGGAGCCAGACGATAACCTGGACTTGTTTGGGCTGGATGAAAGCGACAAGCACGACCCTGCCCAAAATGACGTGTCCACCGGGGCCATGGTGTCCAACCGTGACAACCACGCGGCCTCCAGCGTGGACACCACACGGACACCACCCTTTACGCCGTGTCCACAAGACGAGGCCACCACCCTTGGGCAAGAGGTGGAACCGGACAGCATGGACACCCCGCCCGCTAAGCTACGCGAGCCATTTAGACCCGCCTTTGCCAGTTACTTAACCCATACCCGTTACGGTGTGCCCGGTCTCTACTTTCATGGCCAGCGGCAGCCGCGAGGCGATGGCGACCCAGAGCCTTACGATGTTTGGATATGCGGGCCGTTGGAGTGTAGTGCAGCGACCCACGACGAACGCAACGATAACCACGGGCTATTGCTGCGCTTCAAGTCACCTTATGGGGGCTGGCGTGAATGGGCGATGCCACTGCACTTGCTCAAGGGCAGCGGTGAAGAAATGCGCGGCGAGTTGCTGAATATGGGGCTACGGATAAACCCCGACGCCTACAAGCTGCTGAACAAGTACCTGGCGCAATGCCTGCCTGATGACCGAGTGATAGCGGCGACCCGTGTAGGCTGGCACCAGTTAGAAGGTGGCCGCGTGTTTGTCATGCCCCGGCGTACCTTGGGCAGTGTGGAGCTTTCCCGCCGCATCACCTTTCAAAGCGAGTACGGCACCCATGACGACTACGCCCACGCAGGCACATTGGCTAGCTGGCGCGAGCATATTGGCAGCTTATGCAGTGATAACCCGCTGCTGATTCTATCCGTCTCTACCGCACTGGCTGGCCCACTGCTGGATATGACACACCGCAAATCAGCGGGTATTCACTTAGTGGGCGATAGCTCTAACGGCAAGACGACAGCGCTAGAGGTCGCCGCCAGTATATGGGGAGGCCCAGAGTTCATACGCACATGGCGGGCCACGGGTAACGGCTTGGAAGGAGTGGCCGCCGCGCTGAGTGATACCTGCCTGATACTGGATGAGATAGGCGAGGCCGATGGCCGCGAAATCGGCGCGACCATTTACGCCTTGGGCAATGGCACCGGGAAGGCACGCGCTAGCCGCAACGGCACTGCACGACGCCCCCACCGCTGGCGCATTGCGATCTTATCCAGCGGGGAGCGCACCCTGGCCGCTCACATGAGCGAAGCAGGCCAACGCCCTAAAGCGGGCCAAGCCGTGCGCCTACTGGATATTCCAGCCAAACGAAAGTACGGCGCGTTTGATTGTCTGCACCACCTAAGTGATGGGCGAGCCTTTGCAGATCACCTAAAAAGCGAAGTCACCCACCACCACGGCCACCTTGGCCCCGCCTTCATTGAGCACTTGGTGAAGGAACGCCGTGACCTTGCCGCCATGGTCAGCAAGTTTACTGACCTACCGAAGTTCGCCACCGATCACCCCTTACAAGGCCGTGCCGCTAAAGCATTGGTATTAATTGGCTTGGCCGGGGAGTTGGCCACCGAGTACGGGCTAACGGGCTGGCGCGAGGGGGAAGCCTTAGACGCGGCAGAGATTGCCTTAAAGGGCTGGCGCACCTTTCAAGGCGGTGTGCAAACCGAACATGAGCAAATCCTGGTTAGCGTCCGGGCCTTCATTGAGCGCCATGGAGACAGCCGCTTTAGTGACGTAGATGGCGACCCCAGGCAAACCCACACCGTGCATAACCGGGCTGGCTATTGGCGTGACCAACCGGAGGGCCGCGTTTACCTATTGACGAACGAAGCCTTGAAAGAAGCGTTACGCGGGTTCGACTCACGAAGGGGGCTAGATGCACTGGATTCAGCAGGCTGGATAGCAGAGCGCGAAGGCGGCAAGCGTTCTGTGCGCGTACAGATCAACGGAAAGCGTTCACGGCTATACGCCGTACGACCGGATGAAGGGGGCGAATATGAGTCTTGAGAACTTATACCAACAGTACGCAGGCAGCACAGAGGCCGCCCAGTGGACACCGGACACTATGCCGTGTCCACCCCGTGTCCACGCTGAAACCCACATGGTTGAGCCAAGTGGACACCATGGCCCCAGTGGACACCACCAAATAGATAAGCAGGAATACAAGCCCGAACAGGTGACCGCCACCCCGGCAGAGATTGCCGCCATCATTGGTGGCCTTAAAACGGCTGGCCGTTCGCTTGGGCTGGTGGAAGCGCTGGCGCGTGAGGCCATGGCACAGCTAACACGGGAAGCCGCTGCGGAGTTGGCCGTGGTGCTGGATGATGCCTTTGCAGTGGCACCGGATGACGCCACAGCCCGCGCCCATTGCCGCCGCCTGCTAACCGATCCGCAAGCGCTGGCAGCCGCTAAGGCGGTATGGCCTGGCTTGCCGCCTGCCCTTGTGGCTATTCCCCAGGCAACCACCTCCGCGCCCGTGGTCGATCATGCCCCGCGTTGGCTGCGCCTTATTCGTGAGAACTGCCCGCTGGTGCCGGAAGATGAAAAGCTGTTGACCCGCTGCCTAGCGATGCGGCCATCACGGGAAGCCCTAGAAGCAGCCAAGCAGTACGTCATCACTTGGAAACACGCGGCCAGTATCGAGGCACGGCAAGCTGCCCGAGACAATGCAGGCCGTCGCGCCGCTAACAATGAACTACGGGGAGGCAACCGCCATGCAGGATGAAGCCACCATGGAAGCACGCCGCCTTGCTGCGAACCTGCACGGTATCGATGCTGACATTGCAGAGAGCGCCTACGCGATATGGCTGGCGCTGGGATCAATACCCAATCAAGAAACGCTGATGGGCTGCGCGGCTACGCTGGAAACCATTGAGCAGCGACTACCACCGGGCACACTGGCCGCCCTGGTGCGTGTGCGCCTAATCCACCTGCAAAAACTGGTGAACGCCATGATCGATAATGACACTCAGCCACCGCCAACTGCCGCGTAAGGAGCCAACACCATGGCCATTACCCGTGAAGCACTTGCCCAGGCAGCCACCAACGGGCAAGCCCTCAGCCACTTAACCGCCGGACAAGCATGGGCAGCGCATAAGCTGTGCGTACCCCCTGAGCGATTGCAGAAACCACTGGCCAGCCACATTGGTGCGCTACTGGATAACGTCGAACGCAAGGCCCGCCGTGAGTTCTTCGGAGGCGTGAAGCCAAACGACACTGACGCAATGATTAGCCGTGCCTATGACCAACAGCAACCACCCTTTCTGCGACTGCCGATATTGGAAACCTTGAAGGAAGGGATGGACACGTTCTTTCCTGGCCTGAAGCCTGCCGGGTACGACAGCGGAGAAGCGGTGTATGCCCTGGCTGACCTTGCCCACGCCTTGGAAGTCAGCGAGGCCGAGCTATTACAACACGCCGAGCAGCGCGGGTTAACCGGTCGGATACAGCGCCAAACCGTGCACCGGATACACTGAAGCAGCAAAGCAGTACCCAACGCCCTGGCAACCGCTGGGGCTTTTCGTTTAAGGCGTTGATGCTAGTAAATGCTAGTGATGAGTCGCCGCTTGGACGTTGAAAAATGTTGAAACTGAGACAGCTTTACGAACTGCGCGGATGTTAAGAAATGCTAAGGTAGGTAAGGCCATTTAACTGCTGGGCTGCCCATAATCAGATATGCAGTCTACGCATGAGAGCGGCGGCTGTATTGAGAGAGTTCGGCGCTGGCACCATTGATGGCATTGATTAGCAAAGCAGCACAAAAGTGAGAACCATTAAGTATTGTTGTTGCCTTATCTTAGCTAAACAAAAACCAATATTAAGGAGGCGGTAATGCGAGACGTTATTGATGATCGTGCTGATTTGGAGGTTAGCATCTCTAGACTTCAGGCTGAAGAATTTCAAATAAAGGAACTAAGAGATTGGCTGGAAAAGAGATTACAAGAAACTTTATTAAACTTTACGCATAAGATTGAACAAGTTGGTAAGGATGAAAAAACTTTTTACGAAGTGACGTTTAGGTGCGATGAGCCTAATCGCTTCAAAGGGGATGCGCTTGCTAATAAGCTTCATGAGATGTTGTTAGTTGGGTGGGATATAAACTGGACATTCGTGCCAGGTAAACGAAAAACAGTTTGATTTAATAGCTGCGCCCAGCCTGGGCATAATCGAACTACAACATCTCAACTATCCATCAATACGCCACGGCCTTGTCGGGGCGTTTTCATTTGAGGCCCTGCTAATGCCAAAAGACAATATTACTGATTTCAACCTTTGTGCTGGCTTGCTGTTTACTCAGGCTTTTCAGGCTTTTCCAGAAGACGCCGTTCTGGATAAAAATATAATCTGTGAAACACTTCTTGACCGTGATCTGCCAGTGATTAAGGTGGATGTCTGCGGACAACCTGATAGCATCGAGCCAGATCACCAGAGAGCCCTAAAGCTTGTTGATTCAACAGCTCGCTGGTTAATCGAGGAAGGGTATTTTCGCACCCGATCCGATAACTTTTCACCCTACTCGGTCACCTTAACGCAGAAGGGGTTTTACATTCTGGGAGCTGAACCGCTATCCCAGAATGAAAACAGATTAGGAGCAGAGCTCGTTAAAAATGTTGAATCTGGCATGTGGGAAGGCGTGCGCAAGTTGACCTCTGACATTTTTGTTGCTGGCATCAAGCTAGGCTGGCAAGAGCTGACCAAAGTGCCAGGGGGGACTGGCTAAGACGAATACCCTTTGAACATTGTAAGCCCTGCCATCATGCAGGGCTTTTCATTTTCTCCGGCCATGAGCCAGCAGAAGCTTATCCCACCCTTAAAACAATGCTTGCTCGCCAAGTTCACAGCTTATACCTGCCACCTCAATCAGTTTGAGCGTTCCAGCGTATTAGAGAAGCTATCGTTCGCACCAGGCTGGCAAAACGCAATAGTAAAGGCAACAAAACGCAACATCTGTGGAGATACGCAACGGCTGGTCTACTACGTTACTTTCGTAGTGAAAAGCAGCATCGGATAGCGCTTATTTAGAACGCTTTTCAATTCCCACTTTCTCCATCGAATAGGCTTCAAAACAGGCCCAGCAGCAAGCACCATGTATGCCCTGGTGTATGCCTAACTGATAAACGACTATTAAAAACAAACAATAACAGATACTTAAAATATCAGTTCAAACGACGCCGCCCCTTACTATACAAATCAAGCACATACGGGTGTTTTTTTTGTGCCTGTGGGCTCAAAAGGGCCTGTTTAGGCATAGCTATGTCAACATTTGAGTCAACATTTTGCCACTTTATATGTCGATGATTGGCACCAAGATAAGCGTCAGGCCACTGGCACTTTATGCGTATGAGCCCCTGCCAAAAGGTTTTAACAAAGCCTTAGGACAGTCAGTCTTTCAACAACCGAGCGCCCAGACCGCTTACCACTGACTAGGTGGCAGCCTGAAGCATTGAGCGTGCCACGAACTCCATTAACTGTGCTCATACTCACCGGTAAATGTTTTAAGGGCCTGATCAATCCGCTTCTGCCAGCCTAGCCACTTAGCCTTGAAATGCTCTATCAATTCGGGAGGAACGAGAGAGCCATTTATTTTTTAGTAGACACAAACGCATCGGGCCCCGCCAAAGCGGGGCCCGATCATCGAATCTAAAAGATTCGAGAGCTTACATAATCGCTAGGATTAAGAAAGCAGCTTGATGTTTGAAGCTTGAAGGCCTTTCTGACCTTGGGTAACGTCAAAAGAAACGTTAGCACCTTCAGGCAGAGTTTTGAAGCCATCAGACTGAATTTCAGAAAAATGAGCAAAAACGTCGTCGCTGCCGTCAGAAGGGGCGATGAAGCCAAAACCTTTAGAATCGTTGAACCACTTAACTGTGCCAGTTGCCATGATATAAATCCTTTTCGCTAATCGCGAATTGTAAAAATCCTGGTATTACCCAGATAAATAGTGAGTAGAACAAGGAATACAATTACAGACTACCGAAAAAATTCGAATGTTTCTGAAACCATGCTTGCTTGCTAACTTACTAACTGCACACATCCTGCCACGTACCCGGCAGCAGGTCAAAGCCTTTCGGCTTTTAATTTATTGCCTTCCCCTTCAGAACAGCAGCAAAGTTTAGTAATTAGCAGTAATCTTGCTCTTGAGCGAGGCACTTATAATCCGTCAGCCTTGCGTGCTTGATTAGCCTGATGAATCCCACACTATTTGTGGTCGGGCTAATACTCAGGAAGGGGCTTCTTAAATGCTATATGGACTTAGTTTATTGGCCGGGATTGTACTGTTAACGTTAGGAGGGGAATCGCTTATTCGAGGCGCGGTAGCAGGCGCACGCAGGGTCGGTGTCTCACCGCTACTCACCGGTCTCGTGGTGGTTGGGTTCGGTACTTCGGCACCTGAACTTGTGGTGTCGATTGATGCGGCGATCAATCAACAGCCTGATATTGCCGTTGGTAATATCGTCGGGAGCAACATTGGTAATATCTTACTTATTCTGGGCCTGTGTGCAATTATCTGCCCGATGGCGGTACAGCCTTTAGCCCTGCGCCGCGATGGATTGGTCGTTGTACTTGCCAGCCTGCTCTTCATTATTCTTTCTTTCAGCGGCTCATTAGGACGAGTAGATGCAGCGATCTTTCTCGCAGGTTTGATTGGCTACTTGGTGTGGGCGTATCTCAGCGAAAGCCGAAACCACATCCCGGCTGCTGACATGCATGCATCGGAAGCGGAAGAAATGACCAAGCTTCCCACCACCGGGTGGATGATCGCCATCGCGTTAATCATTGGCTTAGGGATGCTGATCGGTGGGTCACAGCTACTCCTGTTTGGCGCGATCGGCTTAGCTCAGGCCATGGGTATTTCTGAAGCAGTCATTGGCTTGACGATTGTCGCTGTCGGCACATCATTGCCGGAGATGGCAGTATCCGTGATCGCAGCTTTGCGCCGCCATGCCGATGTCGCTGTGGGTAATATTCTCGGTAGTAATATCTTTAACCTATTGGGTATTCTAGGAATCTCTGCCTTTTTACAGCCCCTCCCTATTGTCGAACGCGTAGTGATTTTCGATCAGTGGGTAATGCTGGGCGCGGCCGGTATACTGGTACTATTCCTATATACCGGCATGCGTTTATCACGCTGGGAAGGAGCCACATTACTGGCGGGTTATGCGGCATACATCGCGCTAAGCTTTAGTATTTTCTAAACCGTTAGATAATCAGCAGCTACTACTTGGTTGCGTCCTGCATGCTTGGCCTTGTAAAGCGCATCATCCGCCTCATCAAGCAGTAATTGGGCATCGCCGCCATGATCAGGATAAGCGGCGATACCCAGGGAACTGGTGACTGTCAGCGTTGTGTCGTCTCCAATATCGATCGTAAGTTGCTCAATAGCGCTGCGCAGTTGTTCTCCACGCTGGGCGGCTATCTCTAGATTTGCCCCTGGCATAATTAAGGTAAATTCCTCGCCACCAAAGCGGCATACTAAGTCTTCGCCACGCAGCGCATTTTTTAATAGTTCACTGACTGCCACTAGCACTTTATCGCCAGCAGAGTGGCCATAATCATCGTTTATACGCTTGAAGTAATCCAGGTCGAGCATGATGACAGAAAGCGCGCTGCTTTCACGTTTGGCACGTGCTAATTCGCGTTGGATACTCTCTTCAAGGTAGCGGCGGTTATAAAGCCCTGTTAACGGGTCGCGCACCGACTGTTGCTGCAAGCGTTCACGCAGTTGGATATTGGCCAGACTCAGCGAGACCTGCTCTGCGACAGCTTGCGCCAGCTGTTTACGATTTTCCCACTCTTTATGGCGATTGCTGGGGATCGAGATATGCAAAACGCCAAGCGTATTGCCATGCGCCGTCAACGGTGTGCAGTAGTGATTGCCTGCCTGAGGCTTAATATGCTCGCACACCACCCCCTGAGCTACCATTGAGCTTACTTCATAAGGCTTACCACGGCGCAGTGACCAACAATCTGCTTCGCGTATAACTACCTCTGCTTGCTCCGCCTGCTCTCCCCACGCGACTCTAATGGTATAGCGCTCGCCCTCTTCATCACGCAACAGCAGCGCACCTGATGTCTTCGTAAACAGACCAGGAAGCACTGAGCGTAATACCTGAGTAGCTTCATCACGCAGGTGACAAGACTGAAGCATCTCAACAAGGTGATTCATTGCCAGCATCTCTTTGGTACGACTAGTCACCATGTCATCCACACGCTGGCTTAGCGTTTGTCGAGCCTGCGATTCAGCCGTCACCATTTTTTCTAATCGTTCTGCCATTATATTAAAAGCTTGCGCCATGCCCGCCAGCTCATCTTCACCCAGCTCAGGTGCGCGGGTACGCCAATCGCCTTCCGTCATGCGCTTCGCCGCCAGCGTAATACCATTCACCGCCAGCGAGGTGCGATGAGCCAACAATAGCCAGAGCACTAGTGCGGTCAACGCTGCACTCCCAAACCCTATAAACGCAATAAAGTTAGCTCGCCGTGCAATTGCAAAGCTTTCCTGCTGTTTTTCCACTAACCGCGCATTAGCGATTTGGGTGAGCTCGTCCATGGTGGCACGGTATTGATCAACCAGGTTTTTTCCTTGATTGAAGAGCTCGAGGTTTAAAGCGGTATCACTTACACGCCGGTTATTTAAAGAGGGCATCGCGACCTCGCGCTGCCAGCGCTCAAAGAGCGCTCGTGCATTTCTCAATCGCTCCAGCTGTTCTGGCTGCTCCGCCAGCATTCCGGTCACACGCTGGTAAATAAGTTCATAAGAGGAGAGCGCTTGCTGATAAGGGAATAAATACTCTTCTTGCCCAGTGATTAAATAACCTCGCTGACCTGTTTCTGCATCGACGACACGTAGCTTCAAGTTATTGGAAGCAGCAATCATTGCTTGCTCACGGAGTATTTGTGATGAAGTATCTAGACTGCTTTGCAGTGCCACATAAAGCGCGACCCCACTACCTAACGTGATCAATAGGGGGATTGTAGCTCCTAGCAACATCTTAAGCACAAAGGTACGACGCATCCCTTAAACCCTCGTTATAGCTGCTTAGTGATGCTCTATTTCACTATTCTTAGAGCGCTGCCGTACACAACGCATATATCTACAATACCTATACCAATGTCAATCAAATATTAAGGATTCCGATGCACATTGCCACACTAGGTCCTAGCGGTAATAACCATGAATTGATTGCCCTACGCTATCTGAACATGCGCTGCTCCGGCGAAGGCAGCATTACGCTATTTACCCAGTTTGAAGATGCTTTCAAAGCGCTCATCAATGGGCAGGTAAGTCATGTGCTGCAGTGTACTGCTCACTTTTCCCATAGCGACTGCGTAGGCCGTTTTATGCATCGCGCTTACCCGGTGGATACGTTTATAGCGGGCAGCAAACCACTAGCGTTGATCGCCCAGCGTGCACTTACTCATCCCACACAGATAGCGCTACAGCCCGCCACGCGTTATTACACTGATTTGACCGGCTTTGAGGAGATCATCGAGGCACCCACCACCGTCGCGGTGGCCGAAGGATTACTGTCAGAGCAGTTTGAGGCAGGCATTTGCGCAGAAGAGGTACTGGCACAGGCACCCGAGCAATTGCGTTTAGTGCAGTCACTCGGGCCTGCTTTAGATACTTGGGTGATGTTTGCCACCACCCCACTACCTCTCTCCTCGCCGTTGCGGCTAGATCACGAAGATGACAACCATCCCCGCCACTATTAACCCAACACGCTGCCACAGCGCTTTGCGTGCAATAACGCCATACGAAATAGCCGTTAAACCGATCGCGACTTTTAATGCATCCAGCAGCGCTCCCGTGGGATTAAAGGCCAACCGGATCATTTCCGGGTTGGCCACCATGGCTAACGGAATGATGTAAAGGCCTATTCCCAATGCCATTGCCTTAAAGGCGACCTTCAGCCAGTTCTCGCCCACCATGCCAGCGGCGATAAACACACCGCCACACACCGGCGGTGTGATGGTCGAGAGCAGCGCGAACCAGAAGACAAATAAATGCGCCAGTAACGGCTCCAATCCAAGTGAGGTTAACGCCGGGCCAGCCACAGAGACGCAAATTACATAGGCCGCCGTAGTGGGCACTTCCATGCCTAAAATCAAACAGGCTAATGCCGTCAGCAACAGCGCTGGCCATAGCATGTCGTTAGAGAGCGAAAGAATGCCGGAAGTGATTTTGACACCCAAGCCTGTCAACGATAATACGCCCACCACCAGCGAGGCACACAGAATAATAGCGCCAATAACTGCAATTTGACGGCCCGCAGTCACCGCCGCTTCCGCTAAACGACTGGCAAAACCAGGCAGTGAAAAGCGTAGCGTGACATCAAAAAACAGCAGCGCTACGCCTGCGAAAATCGCGATACTGGCTGCATATTGAGGGGTATAACCGGCGTTAAAGATGCGCTCCAACAACAGCACAAAAGGCACAGCGAAAAATAGTGACGTAATCAATACTTCTTTTGGGCTCGGCCGCTCACTTTCAGCAACTGGCTGTAAGTCATGCCGAGTCGCATAGGCATTAATACCCACCCACACGGTCAAAAAGTAGAGCACCGCTGGCAGCATCGCGGCGGCCATAATCTGCGTGTAGGGTGTACCGGTAAGCTCCACCATCACGAAGGCGCCCGCCCCCATCAGTGGTGGCATAATCTGCCCGCCAGAAGACGCAACGGCTTCAACAGCCCCTGCCAGTGAACGCGGGTAGCGCAGCCGCACCATCGAAGGAATGGTGATAGCGCCTGTAGAAGCTACATTGGCCGACGCCGAGCCTGAAATCGACCCCATCAACGCAGAGGAAATAACCGACACCTTTGCGGCACCGCCCGTGAGCCGCCCCGCCACAGCGCTGGCTAAATTCATAAAGCCTTGGCCCGCTTCACCGGCGTTTAGCACCGCGCCAAAAATCACAAAAATCGCCACGACGCTTACACTCACGCCTGTTAACGAGCCCCATAGCCCGCCTTCGGCAATCGTCAGCGTACCCACCATGCTTGGCAGCGGTAACCCTGGGTGACCAAACGCACCGGGTACATATTGACCAAAAGCGCCATATATTAACGCTAGTAGGGCAACCAGCGGCAGTGGCCAGCCAATGGCTCGGCGCGCAGCTTCAAGCGCCAACGCCATTAAAAAAAGCCCTATCGCCATCTGCAGATGGGTATCGATAAAGCCGTACTGGTTGGCCAGTGCTGGCTCGTTGAAAGCGATATAAGCGCACGCTGCAACGCCGAGTATCGTTAGCAGCCAGCCGCTGATCCGCTGCGCAGAGGTAGTGGCCATATAGATCAGCACCCATGGCAGCAGCAGCGCCATATGCAGTGGCCGACTAACCAACGCGGGGGTTAAACCATAAAAAATCAGCCCTAGATGAAACGCAACGCTGACCGCGCCTAGCGCTATCCACCCAGGCGCTATTGAGCTGTCTGCCGCAGGGCTTGTTGGTGATGAAGAGGTTGGTGATGAAGAGAACACACGCATGCCAAGTGGCCTTTCATGACAACACCCCCGCAGCGTTAGCGCCGCGAGGGTGTTCAATGAGAAAAGGGATTAACGCAGAGTGTCAGGCACCTCGATGCCCGCTTCTTCATAGTAACGCAGCGCACCAGGGTGGAGCGTGCCGGTCATATTCTCCAGCATTTCAGGGGTAATGCTGCTCCACCATGCGGTTTCTTCCGCCAGCGCATCACGACGTTCCCAAAATGTTTTGGTAAGCGTGTACGCGGTCTCTTCATCCATTTGCGTAGTTGTATAGGCAATGACGGGGAGCGAGGTCGTCTCGACATCTTGATCAACCCCTGGATAGGTGCCGCCTGGGATGGTTTGGCGAGGCGCTCCGGTTTGCTCAATCTGCTCATCGGTCAAGCTGATCAATGTTACGGGCATGCTAGCGGCTGTCTCAATCACATTCGGCGTGGGAAACGAGCTGGCCGTTATAAACGCATCAATTTGACCATTCTTCAGCGCATCCGGCCCACTGCCAATCGCCGCATCGGCAATTTGCACTTGATCTTCCAAGCCAAACAGCTCCAGATAACGCGCCGCTTCACGGGCGCCAAAGGTGCCGCGCCCAATTAATACATGCTTACCTTCCAGCGCGGAAATATCGGTCACTCCCTCGTCGCCCGCCATCACAAAGTGCATGGTAATAGAGGGTATCGGGAACAGGCCGCGAATCTCTTGAAAACGCGGGTTCTGCCGCTCGGCAAAAGCGCCTTCCCCCGCCATGGCCTGTTCAACTAACGCAGGCGGCGTGGTAAATACATAGTTGCCTTGGCGTGCCATCACTTCCATCACGTTTTGTACTGACCCCTGGCTCTCTTCCAGAGTAAGAATAATGTCGTCATCAGTACCTTGGCGGATAGCCTCTGAAAGCTCTACGCCCATCTGATAGTAAGCGGTACCAGCAGAAGCCGATTTATAGGTCACGCGGGTTTCTGCCTGAACAGAAAAAGCAGCGCTGGTTAGGGCCAGCGTAGCAGCCGACACGCCAAGCGTGCGGCGCAGGGAGCGAAATGAATGGCGCATTTTTATATTCCTTAGCGTATCCAGCGGCCATCTAATAGGCCACGTTTTATCTTACCAAGCAGCAGCAAGGCGCGCCTAAACATAGCACGATAGCGCCTTGCCGGGCACTCCCTGCCCCTTTTCGCACCTTGATACCAAGGCCCCGCAAAACAAGCCTTCACTGCTTTTAGACAGCAGTGAATTACTGTTTTAAAAGTTACTATTACCTAAAAGATTAATTTACTAAAAAAAGACGCAATTCCCTTAAGAAGAACTACTTTCGTTCGTTTTTATAACGTATTGCGGCGCAATATAGGCTGCTAAACTAGCGCCGCTTTTACACCGATCCTGACAACTTCACCATAGGGAAAAACGTCACATGCCTACGTTTTGCCAGCCCTCCTGCCAGCCACGGCTTCATCGCGGCTGGCTTTTTTTATTAGCAGCCTTACTTCTTTGCTTAAGTCCAAATGCTTTTGCAGTGACTGGTGATATCGACCTAACGGCTTCTGCAATAGGTGTTTTTGCTGTGGCTATTTTTGTCATGGCATACGCATTAGTGATGGCAGAAGAAAAGATCCATATGCGCAAGTCCAAACCGGTATTGGTTGCGGCGGGCATCATTTGGGGACTCATCGGCTGGGTGTATGTCCAAAACGGCATGTCGGAGGCATCAGAGTATGCTTTCCGCATGACGCTTTTGGAGTTCACCGAGCTGATGCTGTTCCTGCTGGTGGCGATGACCTATATCAATGCCATGGAAGAACGACGGGTATTTGACGCTTTACGCTCCTGGATGCTGCGCAAAGGGTTCAACTACAAAACGCTGTTCTGGCTTACCGGTGGCCTGGCCTTTGTGCTGTCGCCTATTGCTGACAACTTAACCACGGCTCTGCTGATGTGTGCGGTGGTAACAAAAGTGGCGGAAGGCGACCAGCGGTTCATCAATCTTGCGTGTATCAATATTGTGGTCGCCGCCAATGCGGGCGGTGCATTTAGCCCGTTCGGTGACATTACCACGCTCATGGTATGGCAAGCGGGCATGGTAGCTTTTCAAGAATTTTTCATCTTGTTCCTACCCGCTCTGGTCAATTTCTTGATTCCCGCCGTCATTATGAGCATGTTTATCAAGGATGAAAAACCCGAAAGCGTTTATGAAGATGTTTGGCTCAAGCGCGGTGCCCGGCGCATTATTGGTCTTTTTTTGCTGACGATCACCACCGCCGTCCTATGCCATGTGGTACTGCACCTGCCGCCTGTATTGGGCATGATGACCGGCCTTGGCTATTTACAGTTCTTTGGTTATTACTTGCGCCGCAGCTTGCCACGTTCGTTGGAGCGAAAGCGTGAGCGTTATAGTCGCCGGGGCGACGACCGTAAGCTTCAACAGCTTGGCAGTGTGGTGCCCTTTGATGTATTCAACCGCGTGGCCCGTGCAGAGTGGGACACCTTACTGTTCTTCTATGGCGTGGTGATGTGTGTGGGAGGGCTTGGTTTTATGGGCTATCTCGGCCTGCTGTCTGAAGCCCTTTACACCGGTTGGAATCCGACCGCAGCTAACATTACGCTAGGCGTTGTCTCTGCCGTTATCGATAACATCCCAGTAATGTTTGCCGTACTGACCATGCAACCGGAAATGTCCCACGGCCAATGGCTACTGATTACCTTAACCGCAGGGGTGGGTGGTAGCTTGCTGTCGATTGGTTCGGCCGCTGGCGTAGCGGTGATGGGCCAAGCGCGGGGGGCTTACACATTCATGGGGCACTTACGCTGGTCGCCAGTTATTTTACTCGGTTATATCGCCAGCATTCTGGTTCACCTGTGGCTCAATGCCGATAGCTTCACCACGTTTAGTTAATTCAGCACCGCGCTAAATAGTGATTACCCCCTTTCAGTACATGGCTGAAAGGGGGTTTGTATCACCCTTTAATAGGTTTCAAATAGGTACTCAATCGGTGTAGGGCGGCCAAACAGATACCCTTGATAGCGGTAACAGCCATGTCCTTTTAACCAATCCAACTGCTCTTTCCTCTCTACTCCCTCTGCAACAACGGTTAAACCTAAGCTTACCGCGAGCAGAATCGTGGTATCGACAATGGCAGCATCCGTTTTATCGGTCAGCAGCTCATGAATAAACGATTGATCAATTTTCAGCTCATCTAGCGGTAGCCGCTTTAAATAACTTAATGAGGAATAGCCAGTGCCGAAATCGTCTAACGCGAAGCGCACGCCTTGGGCACGCAGCTTCAGCATGGTATTGCGCACCCGAATCGGCTCCCGCATCAGTAGGCTCTCAGTGACTTCTAATACCAAACGTCCAGGTGGCGCCTGGGTGACCGCTAAAAGCCCTTCTACGTCGCGTACAAACTCCGGCTGCTGAAACTGAACTGAGCTTACATTAACGGAAATGGTTAAAGACGCATATGCCGCCTGATGTGACCACTTGGCCAGCTGTTCGCAGGCTGAACGCAGCACCCAATAGCCGATCGGTACAATCAGTCCATTCTCTTCCGCAATAGGGATAAACGTTGCCGGTGATACCCAGCCCCGCTGGGGGTGATACCAACGTAATAGCGCTTCCACGCCGGTAGTGACGCCTTGGTGGTCAACCTGTACCTGATAGTGCAGCGCCAGCTCATTGCGTTCCAGGGCTTGGTGCAAATCAGCTTCCAGACTGGCCCGCTCCAACACACTGGTCTGCATCTCTGTATTAAAAAAGCTCAGCGCATTACCACCTGAGCTTTTTGCTTGCTGCAACGCCATATCGGCCTGCTGTAGCACGCTGTCCATGCTGTGATCAGAGCCGGAAAATAGTGAAATGCCGATACTTGCGCTAACGGGAAGTGCGTAGCTACTTCTTAATTGGGCAATTGATTCCAATAAATGGCGCGCGATACGCTCGGCCTTAAGCGCTGCCTCAGTCTCCTGCTCACCCAGATTATTTACTAGCACCACAAACTCGTCACTACTAAAGCGTGCCAGCGTGGCTTCTGGCTCTAATCGCTGGCGCAACTGCTCAGCAACACTTATTAATAGCTGATCGCCACACTCATGGCCCTGAATATCATTTACTAAGCGGAAGTTATCTAAATCGATAACCAGTAATGCGCTATGAGAGACCGCCCACTCTTCGTGCTCAAGCGCCGCAGTTAAGGACTCCATCAGCAGTCGTCGGTTGGGTAGCCCAGTCAACGAGTCGTAAAATGCCAGGTAATGGGTACGCGATTGCATTTCACGATAATCGGTCAGTTCGGTTGAAATACCACATAGGGAAGGTGATGCACCCGGTGACATCACTAGCGGCATTTTAATCGATAGAAATGTCCTGACCCGGGCTCCACCCTTTAAAACATTATTCTCTTCTACCGTGACCTTCTTGCCAGATTCCAACACATCACTATCGACTTGGTTAATTTCGGCGGCACTGCCAGGATCAAAAAACACTTCATCGCGCCTGCCGATAATGTCGTCGTGTGACAAGCCAAATAAATCACACATGCGCTGATTAACGTACTGATACTCCAAGCTAGGAGACTTAATATAAATATAGGCATCCACGCTATCCAGAATAGTCGCCAGCATCTCTTTATTGCTCTGCAACTGCGCACGGTTATGCTGCATACGGTGTTTGAAGAGCAGACTGACCAGTAGCGTCAAACAGATAAAAGCAGCTAACAGGGCAATGCTCCAACGCCCCAGATAATTGTCCACGTACCTTAAAATATCGATGGGCAGTGTTGCTGCCGAGGCTGACATGGCTGCATTACTAATAGCCTCAACACTTGGCGGGCGCATGGCAGCTAATCACTGACCAGGCATGGTGAGAGGCCCGGCTCGATCAACCACTCGCTGCCATGCAGCATCCTGCTCAATACGTGACACAAAAGCGGCAATCGCCGGATAGGGTTCTAAAGAGCGAACGGCGGCCACCGCCTGTAGCGGAAAACTCATTTGAATATCAGCGCCGCTCGGCCATGGTCCGGCAAAATTGCCGTTAGCAAGCAAATGCTCATTGATAAACGTAAGGTGCTGATTAATTTGCGGTGTTAAAAACTGTTTACTTACCTTATCGCTAATCCCCTTAGCGAGGGGTTTAATCAACCACGGAGACTTTTTCGGAATTTGTGCAAAAACCAACTGCATCACTAAGAGAGGCATCAATGAGCCTTCGGCATAATGCAGCCAATAGCGATAATCCACCCATGCAGCGGTCTCTTCTGGCGAGGGCTGAAATCGCCCCTGGCCATAGCGCTGCACAAGGTAATCAATAATCGCCCCGGATTCTGCGATCGTCAGGTCACCATCGGTAACGACCGGTGATTTGCCAAGCGGATGAATTTTTTTCAGTGATGAGGGCGCTTGCTGTGTTTTGTTATCGCGTTGGTAAACAACCAACTCATAGTCCAGTTCAAGCGCTTCAAGTAGCCATAGAATGCGATGCGAACGAGACTTTTCAAGATGATGAACGTGGATCATAAAAACTCCCTAGGGCTGATGTGTACGCCAGCATTGCACTGGCGACAGTTATCCTTCACTGCAGGTACATTCAGCTTAGTTTCATGGATATCCCCATAATAGGATCACTCCACTAAGGTTAGCACCATAGCAGCTGAACGCCCCATGTAAGCGTTGATCCAAAGTAAAAAACTTAAGTTTAACGGAGCACATGACGCCAGCGAGCCAATAAATCCAGCGGCGACCATTTGCCTTGGAGCCAGGGTGCCAGCAGCCGCATTGAGAGCGGAATAAACACAAACACCATCACTGGCGTTAACATCAAAGTGCTTACCACAACCCGCGGGACCAGCGCCCAATCAGCTAGCACACCACCAAACACCCACTGAAACACCAGTGAAATAGGGAAGAAAGCCAGCCATACGGCAACTGCTTGCTTCCAGCGCGGCGGGGCACTGCTACTGCTGGTTTGAAACCAGGCATCCAAGCCCATAGCGCGGTGCTCATGGGGCTCCTCATACAAACCTGCACCCCGTGCGAGCCAGGCGTGTCGGGAGGCAGAGTGCTCCCACGCGGCTAGGGTGTCGCTGCTGCTAAAGCGGAATATAATTTGGTATTCATCATCGCCAGCCGGTGGCGCTAATACGCCGGAACCAAGGTAGCCCGCAAAATCGGCGGCTAGCTCACGGCCTTCGTTGAGCCAGAGATTAAAATCGGTGTAGCGGCCGTGCTCAACGCGACGAGCCACCATCAATGTGACAGGTGAGGCAGACATGGTATATCTCCAAGTGTGTCGACAGCCAAGCCGGGTAAGCAGGCTGTGTGCTTTCAAGCGGATAAGCTCGAAAGTCTAATTACCACATTATACAAGCAATCTTGATGCCATGTGATGACTGTTTAAGCAGCCATGCCTGACACCAGTCAATAAGCTAACAGCATCGGGTAATATGCCAGCGGACAAATGCTTCATTACGGTGCAACGCTGGCAATGTATTACTGGCAATTTATACAAAGCGCGGCGGCTCTATAAGGGAGTGATACTGATAAATCGGCCTTGCTCGGAAAAATTTAATCGATAAATACCGCGCACACCGTCGCGCTTAACGACACGTCGAATCGCCTCAGCGGGGAATATCACCCAGCGGCCATCCACGCTACGAGTTCGCACATTAGCAATACGTCCCTCATAATGCGCTAAGCATTCGTCGTAAGTAAGTTCAATCACTACATCAATGGTAGGCATAACTGAGCGCAGTATTTAAGGTTCATTGTGGGTCACCTTTGCGATGAAATACGTATCACCAACTTGCACTGTCGGCATCGCTCGCTAATACTTCATGGTATCCCAACTCGTATCTCGTCGGTAATTCTCTATGACTGTCTCTTCGATTAGCGCGGTTTCCTTCTCTGCGTGGGCACTCCCCGCGGCGAATGTTATCTCCCCGCGGGTGGAGAAAAATACAGATGACAACACCTCAGACAGCGATGCAACATCGCTCAATGAGACGAATAGCAGCGAAATGAACGGCGCAGAAGCGGGGCCAAAGAAGGCAGACGGCACGCCCATGGCGCCTGAAGAGATTCAGTTACTAGAACAGCTAAAACAGACAGACCGCGAAGTGCGCCAACACGAGATGGCGCACCAAATAGCGGGCGGTGCTTATACCGGCGGTGCTAGCTACGAATACGAAGTGGGTCCCGACGGAAAACGTTACGCGGTCGCGGGCGAAGTGCCGATTGACTATGGCCCCGTGCCCGGCGACCCTCAAGCGACTATCGAAAAAATGCAGACCGTCATTGCTGCAGCGATGGCCCCTGCCGACCCCTCTCCTAAGGATCATCAAGTCGCCGCCCAAGCTCGCCAGTATCTGCTTGAGGCCAAATTAGAAGCGTCGATGCAGCGCAGTGAAATGGAGCAAGCCCGTGCTTCAGGTCAAGGCTCCTCTGCAGCTACAACCCCAGCGGTGGATGAACAGGCTGCTTAACGAAGGGCATGCGCCAGAGCAAACCACTCTGTACGATCAGGCCAACTCGCTAACCAGCCAGGCAGTGCTTGGGCGGGCATTGGGCGGGCAATTCCATACCCTTGTGCTAACCCACATCCTAATGCCATTAGCGCTTTGGCATGATCCAAGGTTTCTACGCCTTCTGCCAGCATAGGCCGCTTAAAGCGATTGGCCATGTAAATGACGCTCTCTACGATCGCCATATCGTCCTGATCACTGAGCATATCGCGCACAAAGCTTTGATCGATTTTAATTAGGCTGACCGGGAGTTGCCTCAGGTGCGTTAATGATGAAAATCCGGTACCGAAGTCGTCAATTGCAAAACTCACACCAAGCGCCTGACAGCGAGACATATTTTGTAACGCTGCCTGAACATCGTGCATAGCGGCACTTTCTAATACTTCAAGCTTTAACATCGCCGGCGGTACATCTGGATGGCGTGACAACAACTCGCCCAACCGCTGGCTAAAGTTACTCATTAATAAGTGCGTAGGGCTAATATTGACATTGATGGGCAGTGCGATGCCTAGAGCATACCATTCGGTTAACTGGCGAAGCGCCTGGTCAATAACCCACTCACCTAAGTCGACTTCCAACGACGTGGTATCAATAATGGGTAAAAATTGCGCGGGTTGAAGCAACCCCTGCTCGGGATGCTGCCAACGTATCAAGGCTTCTACCCCCACTACGCTGCCACTGTACATATCGACTTGGGGTTGGTAATAAAGGCAAAGTTCATCTTGAGCCAGCGCATCAATAAAGCGCTGGCGCTGCTCATGGCGTACTTTAAGCATACGGTCATGGTTAGGGTCAAACAGGTGGAAGGTATCCCTACCACGCTGCTTGGCACGGTACATGGCTTGATTTGCATGGCGTAGCAGCACATCACCTTGAGCATCATCATGGGGGTAGACCGTCACCCCTAGGCTTGCCGTTAGATGAACACTTTGCCCATCCATCATCAACGGCTGGCGGATAGACGCCAACAGTTGCGCAAAAAAGTCTTCGTCTACGCCATGATGTAGTAGTAATACAAACTCATCGCCACCGACTCTGGCCAAGACATCGTCGCCAAACAGCAGATGGCTAATGCGCTGAGCAAACGATGCTAGCAAGATGTCACCCACCTGCTGGCCTAAACGTGCGTTAATATTTTCAAAATAATCAATGTCTAGCGAGCAAATAGCCAACGGCAGTTGCTTTTCATCGGCATGCTGCATTGACTCTTGTATCAACTGAGTTAGCAGTTGAAGATTGGGCAGGCCCGTCAATGAATCAAAATATACTTCGCGCTTAAGATGCCGCGCATGGGAAGGAATAGCAGAAAGATCAGCAAGCACAATCACGTGATGATGAATGTTACCTAGCTCATCACGAACGCGGTTCACCGACATCATACCTGGGTAAAATTGACCATCATGACTACGATAGCTCACTTGGCTTTTACTACGGTCACGCAGCTGTATTTCGTCACGCTGTAACCGCTTCGCCCGATGATCATCCAGCGGTAAAATGCTGAATGCTTCAGGGGTTTTGCCTTTCACCTGATCAAGTGAAAAGCCAGTGAGCTCGCAAAATGCAGGATTCACCTCTACTACCCGATTTTCGGCATCGGTAATAATGATTGCCTCATTGGCATAATTAAAAACCGATTCAGCGGTAAAGGCTGTATCGCTAGCAGACACCGTGGGCAACGCAGTATTTAGAGATGATCGTATTGCCAGGGAGGAGTGTTGAGACAATGACAGTTCCTTTGTCAGTTTCAAGGAGTGATACATACGTCTCTTTTTTCCTCGGTAGTGGTGATATAGGGGGCATCACGCGCCAGCGCATTGTGTTAAAAAACGTGTAGTTGCGTGTTTTTTCGCCACTATATTAACACTGTATTACAGTCCAGGTACGCCGGGCTGCAAAGTAGGTTATCGGCCGTTGGCAGGAAAAGTTAAGGGGCGGGACTGGCGGCGCCTAAAAAGCGCTCCTGCCAGTAATCAATTTCTAGCGGCACGCTCACGACTGCTCTGCCATTGCCAGGGGCATGAATCATCTGGCCATTGCCGCGATAAATACCCACATGGGAAGCTTTGCGGCGGTCGCCAAAGAAAAGTAGGTCGCCAGGGCGCGGGGTATCTACTTGTGGTAACGCTCTAAACTGCTCATCAGCAGTACGCGGCACGCGGATACCTGCGGCGCGATAAGTCATTTCCACCAGTCCTGAACAGTCTAGCCCATCGGGGGTATTTCCCCCAAAACGGTACGGTGTACCGATTGCTTGCTGAGCATGGGAAAGAATCAGCGCGCGCTCCATGGAGAGGCCAGCACGATTGGGGGGCGCCTCTATCGGGGTAAGATCTTTGCTGGCACAGCCTGCCAGCAACACCATTATAAGACTTAGCAGTACTCCTCTACCGGGCAACATTACGCGACAGGACAAATACAACTGGCGAACCAAAGGCATGGCAAGCGCTCCGCTGATAATGTGCCTTTATCATGGCGTAAAGCATGCCTAGCCGCCAATAGTTAACGCCCAATCCACTCTACAAAACTCGTTTGGCCGAGTGCATGATGCTCATGGCGAACACGGCTCATCGCCGCGTAGGGTAAGTCCATCGCGAGCACTCGCGATAGCGGCTGTTCAAGCACTTGCCTCAATAGCCCGTTACAAACAAACAAATGCGCCACCACCAGCACATGCTTACCCGGCGGGTTAGCTAGCAGCTGTTTCCAAACCTCTGCTAGTCGTGCATCGAAGGCCTGTATCTTTTCACCGCCAGGAGGAGAAACACGGGCAGGATCATGCCAGAACGCACTCATTCGTTCAGTGCCCTCTTCAGCAAATACTTGGGCGTGCGTTTTGCCCTCCCACTGCCCCAGATGTAGCTCGGCTAAGTCATCGTCCACCTGAACAGGCAGATCAAACTCTTCACCTAGCCACAGGGCAAACTCACGGCAGCGCATCAACGGCGAGGTGATAATCGCGTCATAGGGCAAGTGACCTTCAACCGTATGCCGCATTACCGCATCCGTCACCTGCTGCCAGCCGGTTTCACTCAGCGGATGATCGGTTGAACCGCGCAGCATTCGGCCGCCCACCGGCTCACCGTGGCGCAGCAAATCAATGGTAGTGATCTCCGCATCAGGAAAACGCATCGTTGACTCCTCATTAACGGGTGCACGGCCTACTTTAAATCAATGCACGTTTAAATAATCGCGTGCCGAACCCGCGCAGAAATCCACTCGGATACCAGCACAGTGACAAAAATCATTAAAAATATAACGCTAACCTGATCCCAGGCGAGGCTATTGATTGAAGCGTTTAACTGCAGGCCAATACCACCGGCCCCCACCAACCCTAACACTGTCGATTCGCGGATATTAATATCCCAACGATAAACGCTGATCCCTGCAAAAGCGGGCATCACCTGGGGCAGCACGCCGTAATTCATTACCTGCATGCGGCTCGCGCCGGTGGCACTAATTGCTTCGACGGGCGTGGGGTGGATCTCTTCAATGGCTTCATAAAGCAGCTTGCCTACAAAGCCAATCGAACGCAGGGCAATGGCAATAATCCCCGCTAGCACACCCGGGCCTAAAATAGTCACTAACAGCATCGCCCAGATAAGCGAATTGATGGAGCGTGATGCCACAATCACCATGAGTGCTACGCTGCGCACCAAGGGGTGTGGCGTGGTATTACGAGCGGCCAAAAAGGCCACCGGAAATGCCATCATGATGCCAATCAGCGTACCCAACGTGGCAATATTGAGGGTATCCCACATCGGCTTCCACAGCACGTTGGCATACTCCCAACGCGGTGGCATCATGCGGCTGATCAAGTCACTGCCTTGGCGGCCAGCATCCTCGACAAACACCCACATGGTGTTGTCGGAAATTGTTTTCCAGCAAAGTAGAAACAGGCTAATACCCGCCAGCCAAGCGACGTATTGCAGCCACTGAGCTCGCGTGGTGCGTCGTCGCCATACCGGCAGACCCTGCGATGAAGTTGAAACAGGCATTTAATGTCTCCACAAATGTCGGGGCCAGAAATGGCTGGCCCAGGCGGGCGTTACTGGGTCCAGCGACGGACATGGCTTGAGCTGTACTCGCATAGCAACACAATAGCGATGATGATCAGCAGAATGGCCGCCGAGGTATCGTATTCGTAGCGGCTGATAGAGGTATTCAGCGTGGCACCGATACCACCGGCACCGACAATGCCAATCACCGCCGACTCGCGGAAGTTGATATCCAGGCGATAGACAGAAAGCCCAATCAAGCGTGGCATGACCTGAGGCTGAACGGCTTGGTTAATGGTTTGCAACCAGCTTGCCCCGGTGGCGCGCACGGCTTCCACCTGGCGCCAATCCAGATCTTCAATATCTTCGGCCAACAGCTTGGCCATAAAGCCAATGGTGGCAAAGGCTAATGTGATCATCCCGGCCAACGGGCCAAAGCCGAACATCACCACAAACAGAATAGCGATAATGATCTCTTGGAAGGTACGCGACACGGCGATGATGCTGCGGCACACAAAATAGATCGGCAGCGGCGAAATATTACGCGCTGCCCCTAAACCCACCGGGATGGCTAGCAGTACCCCAATCACCGTCGAGGTGAGTGTCATGGTTAAACTTTCCAGCAAACCATCAACAATGTCTTTCTGTCGGCTAACAAAGTCGGGCTGCATAAACGCGCCCAAAAAGTTAACCGCTCGGCCAGCACCTTCGGCTACCCGCGCCCAGTTAACGTCTACCGTAGAGAGTGCCAGTATCAAATACACTACCGTCGCAATAACAATCCCCCAGCGTAAGCGGGAATCTTGTATCAACGGCAGGCGTCGCCACTGACCTTGCTTAGCCGCCTGCTGGCGCCGTTCGGCCAATGAATCCGCTGCGTTCATCGCGCGCCTCCTGCCGACAATATTGGCAATACATCGCCCGGCTGCACGGAACTGTTGGAGGTTGCTGCCACGCTCTCATCTTCATCCATTGGTTCGGGGGTGGTGTCCCACTCTTCCTCACCGTAAATCGTGGTGAGCATCTCACTATCAAGCTCACTAGGGAGACCATCAAAAACGATTTTTCCTGCGCGCAGACCGACAATACGGTCAGCAAACTGCTGAGCAAGCGCCACATCATGGATATTGATAATCGCGGCTAGATCCCGCTCAGCGCATAGCTCGCGTATCAAGCGCATGATCTGGCGTGAGGTTTTTGGATCCAGGCTTGCCGTTGGCTCATCCACCAGCAGCAGTTTGGGGCTCTGCAGCAGTGCGCGAGCAATACCCACACGTTGCCGTTGCCCGCCCGACAGCGCATCGGCACGCTTATCAATCGCGTGGGGAAGCCCTACTCTTTCTAACAACCGGAAGGCCTCAACAACCGCTTCCTGAGGGTAACGGCGTAAAAAACTTCGCCAAAAACCTACGTAACCGAGCTGTCCGGATAAGACGTTCTCCATCACGGTTAAGCGGTCAACCAGCGCATACTCCTGAAAAATCATCCCCATAGAGCGACGTGCATGACGCAACTTTTGGCCTGAGAGATTGGTGAGTTCAGTCCCTTCCAAACGAATACTGCCTTGCGTCGGCTCGACTAGCCGATTTACACAGCGGATTAGTGTGCTTTTACCTGCGCCAGACGGCCCAATTAGCGCCATCACCTGCCCTTTAGGCAACGATAACTCGATATCACTTAGCGCGCGATCCCCAGTGGGGTAGCGCTTGCCTACGCCGCTTAGTGTCAACATTTTCCTACCTCGCATGTATAGCTTAACGGCCAGAAGGGAAGCCCTCCTGGCCGAACAAAACGTGTTGGCTCAGCGATTAATCGCAGTCGTATGTCACGCCGGTAGCATCGGCGATAGTACGAATGACCGACCAGTTTTCTTCATAGGAAATGGGAATAAACTGGGATTCACCGGAGTTGGCGAATTCAGCTTCCAGAGGAGTACCTTCCCAGTCATAGCTAAAGAAGGCGTCTTGAATGCTCTGGGCAAGCTCAGGGGTCAGGTTATGTGCTAAACCGTAAGCGGTAGTGGGAAAGGTTTCCGACGTATAAAGAATCTCGTAATCACCTTCGTTAACAACGCCGCGAGCAATCATCCGAGTACCGACGGAGTTAGCAATCGCCGCTGCTTCGTAGTCTTTATTGACCACGCCAAGAATGGAGTTGTCGTGAGAACCGGAGAACGCAGTCTCATAATCTTCATCGGCTTCTAGCCCATACTCAGACATCAGCAGCGCAGAAGGCGCACGAAAACCAGAGTTTGAGGTTTCAGCCGTAAAGGCGAGCTGGCGACCGGCTAGATCTTCAACTGATTCAATGCCGCTACCGGGATAGGTGATGATCTCCATTTCGTAGCCAAAGCTACCGTCTTCAGAAGCCATCATCGTAAAAGGACGGAAACCGCCGCAGTTCACCGCAATCGGCGTACTGCCGGTATTAAAACCAGCCACATGCAAGCGGCCCGCACGCAGTGCTTCCAATTGTGCAGCGTTAGACTGAACAGGGAAGAACTGAACCCGCTTACCGGTAGCTTCTTCCAAGTGGCTCAGGAAATCGGACCATACATCGGCGTAAACAGCGGGGTCTTCTACCGGGGTATAAGCAAACACCAGCGTATCCGGATCTACCCACTGGGATTCATCCGTGGGCGCATCCGCGACCATATCGCCATCATTATCGACATAGCGCGACGAAAGATCAGCAGAGGCATTAACCGCAGCCAAGCCAAAGGCACCCGCTACGGCAGCACTGATTAAGGTACGAGTAAGCGAGAAAGAGGAAGTGTGCATAAGTCACCTAAAGGCGTTGTTAGAAGATAGCGCTATCCTGACGGCTTCAGATGACAACGGCGGGGCACTTATATGACTACTTGGTGACGTTTTTAAGAACGTACTGTGTCATTCAGCTTTCACGTAGTACGCTACTTCTATTTTCCACGGCGCTCTATAAACAGACTGTTACCTGGTATTTTTTTGGCTTGATGCTTTAGCTCACTGAGCTCTGCGGCGATATCCAGCGCCTTGCAGGTAGTCGTATCCAGAATGGGCTTCACAGCAATCGAGATACTTACGAAGGGGAAAAACGCCATCTCGTTCTGACGATTCTCGATATAAATACCTCCCTGGAGACGATCAGCCTCTTCATAGAACCCCGGCACCATCACCTCGAACGAACGCAGTATCTGGTCGCAGACGCTCTCCCAGTGTTCCAGCGGTAGCAACATCATAAAATCATCGCCGCCAATATGGCCGATGAAGCCACCGGCGCTCTCCACCTGAGCTTGTAATAAGCGTGAAAGGGAAATAATGATGTGATCGCCACGGGCGTATCCGTAGGCATCGTTAAAGGCTTTAAAGTTATCTAAATCAACGTAGGCCGCGGCAAACCCTTGCTCTGCCGCTAAATAGGCGGCGAGAGTTTCGTTAATCAATATATTGCCGGGTAAGCCGGTTAACGGATTGGCATGACGCGCCTGACGCACCTGTATCGCGGTAATCTCGCGCAGCAGGTCAACGATATTCCCCATCCCCAGGTAGTCGCCGTCGGCACTGACGATCACAAAGTCTTCCTGCTCAATATCTTGACTATCAGTTAGTTGCTGGCTCAACGTTTCAAGCGGCATATCCGCCTCCGCCACCAGCATACGAGGGTCAGCAACGTCCAATACATCCCGTTTGGCATAAAGGGCATGGCTGTAGGGGTTGGTAAACAGCGTTAAAAAGGTATTGCGACGCACCACTGCAATGGGCTTTCCGTGCGCTACCACGGCGACACAACGCAAACTAGGGTATTGGCGAAATCGGTCTGCGACGATCGGCACCGTACAATCTGTCGTTACCGCATCGGTGGTGCGCAGGATGGAGCGGGCCGTACGCCCTGCCGGGCTTTTTAATTGGGTGGTCGCGGGCAGCAGCATATTGAGCTGCAAAGGTGGCTGCTGACTAGGTCGGGCAAAGTAGAAGCCTTGCAGCAGAGCTAACCCACGATCCAGCTCCCATAAGCAGAGGTGCTCAGCTGCGGTTTCTACCCCTTCGGCAATCAACTGGCAATCCAGACTGCGCGCCACATCAAGAATCGAACGTAAAAATTCGCGCTTGGCGGGTTCTTTATCGATCCCGGAAATAAAGTGACGATCAAGTTTAACGAAATCGGGCCGCAGCTCCGACCAGTGCCGTAGGCTTGAATGCCCGGCCCCCAAATCATCTAGCGCTACCTGAAACCCCATGTCGCGGTAGTGGGCGACCGCTTGGCGCATGAGCTCGTAGTCGTGAATGGGCACGTGTTCGGTGAGTTCAATCACCACACGCTCAGCAGGCAAGCCACTCTCACGGATAAAGCCAAGCGTTAAGCCTTCGCGAAAGTCGCGCTCAACGATAGTAAGTGGCATCACGTTAAGAAATAGCAAGCCCGGCAGTTCGAGCTCAGCAAAGCGGCGGATCGCCAAACGTCGGCAGAGCAGATCCAGTTCCACTAACTGCCCCGTTTGAGTGGCCACATCGAACAGTCGTAACGGCGAATGCAGCGGCGATGTTTTAGGCCCACGAATCAGCGCTTCGTAACCATAAATCGCCTGCTGATTAGCATCTACAATGGGCTGAAAGAGAACATGCAGCTCTTCTGCTGCAATAATGTGATTAAGCCACTGCGTTTCTTGTGTGGTCATTTGCCTGATGCCGTGTTGAGTAACCTTCCCTGGTAATTAAGGGAAGGCTGCAAGCGTGCGTCATTTTCATGACGCTATTATGACTAATAGCAGGCTGGCGCTGACTAGCCCCTTTACTCAATGGGCTATGAAAGAGGCATATCAGGCGGAGGAAACACCACGTCGCTGCCGTTCACATCAAGCTGGCGAATATCGATTGGTCGGCCCTTTTCATCCAGTGTCACTAAACCAATGCCACTGCCATTCCATAGCCGCTCTCCTGAGCTTGCGCGATCAGGGTCGCGGGGGTGAACGCTTAACTTACGGCGTTTGGTAAACCAGTTGAGTGGCGACCGGGGGGCGTAGAGCCAGCGGTTTAGCCGGTCAAACGTATTGAGCAGCTGCTTAGGAAAGGTATTTTTGATTCCGCTTGAGGTGATCTGCCACAGATGAGGCGCCCCCTTTTGGCGACGCACAAGAATGTCGTAGACAAACGAATAGTGTACGTCTCCTGACAAAATCACATAGTTGCCCGGCGTTTTGGAGTGCTGCCAAATCTGCAGCAGCGTATTGGCCGCGCCACGGTGGGCCATCCAGTTTTCGGCATCGACCACCAGCGGCTTACCCGCAAGAGTAAAGAGCTTTTGAATACCTTCAATTAATTTGACCCCAAACATCGGTGCGGGGGAAATAATCACGGCACTTTTAGCCCCCAACAACGCCTGCTGCATCTCCATCAGCGCCTCCCAATCCATCAGGCCTGAAGGGCGCGTTGGGCTGCGTTCGCTGCGCCAACGGCGGGTGCGGGTATCCAGCACAATCAGCGTAGGCGTGCCGGGCACCTGAAACTCCCAACCCTGAAAACGCAGCAGCCGCTCGATAAAACCATCTTGCTCCGGGCATACCAGCGGCCGGTGACCATCGCGTAGTAGCGTCGCAGCGTGATGCACTAACGCATTCAATTTATCCGGTTCATTACCCCACGCTTGGCAGAGCAGATACGCGATCAAGGCGTTGCCAATGATGCGCTTAGAGAACGGGTGGCCATAGGCACAGCGCTCCCACTCAGCCGTCAGGTTCCAGTCATCCGTGACGTCATGGTCATCAAAGATCATCAGGCTGGGCAGGTGCGCCATTAACCGCGCGCACTGGGGTAATCTTTCGACAAATGAATCGATCACCGCCTGCTCTTGGCGATATAGCTCAGCCTCTTTGTCATCGAGTGCCGGTGATGTGGGCGCAATAACCTGCCACGCCACGGGCGACCACACCAAACAGTACATCGCCAGCATTTCAGCCAGCGTCATCAAATGGTTGTGAGCATTCGCCGAGGTAAATACTGGCTTTTTGACCCCGCCGAAAAAGCGCTCGCGCAGCGCCACGTTACTGGTCACATCGGGCAGCAATTCTGCACGGCGGTAATAGCTCTCAGGCGAGCGGTAGAGTGCCTGGCTATCGCCTACCGTGGCCCCTTCCAAATGCTCATCGACCAACCCTAGCTTTTCAATCAAAGCGTGCACTGCACGCAGCATTGGCCCGGCCACGTCGTCGGCGTAAACCTGATCGCCGGTCATCAGCAACCACGCGGGCCACTCGGTGGGTTTTGATTGCTGCTCGGCAAGCCAGCTATCTGCGCGCACCAGTCCATCAGCGCTTTCGTGATGCGGTTTACGGCAAGAGCCATGCATCAACCGATGATGGCGCGATGCAATTACAAAAGCGGGATAAGCGGCACCGTCATAGCAGAGCCACGGCGCCCACTCAGGCAACGAGCGCCAAGCGCCGGTGAGGGTTTCTACCTGAAGGTCGTACTCAATGCGCTCATCGCAAGGCAACGGCGCGGCAGGCTCAACATCAATCAGGTACATAAAGGCGCGTTGGCCTAGAGCAAGGCACTGCTGATGGTGCACCAAGCCGATGGATTGAGCCTCACGCTGCCCCGGGCGCAGCACCAGGATCATATTCAGTGGCCGAGTTGCGACGACCCAAAGCACCAGCCGGGTGGTGCTGATGCGCCTTAACAGGGGGCCAACTAAAATATCGGGCAGCATATCCGTGTGATTCATCCAGTCCGTTATCCATGCGCCACGATGGGCAATTCCACCACCACTTCTAACCCACCAGCGTTTCCGCGAGTAAGGTGCATATGGCCGTTATAGAGAGAGACCAGATCGGTGACGATCGCCAGCCCCAAACCACTGCCAGAGCGCTGCTCATCTAAGCGCTTACCGCGCTGCACTGCCTGTTGGCACTCTACTTCCGACATCCCAGGTCCATCATCGCTGACGGTTAAGACCACTTGCTGCTCTTTAACCTGTATGTTCAGATGCACATCACTGTGTGCCCAGCGCAGCGCATTATCCATTAAATTACCGATTAACTCTTGGGTATCTTGGTCATCCATATGCACTTTTACATCACGCTGCCAGGTTTGACGCAGCGCAATACCTCGCCGCTGGGCTAACCGGGCCAAGCCATTCAGCAACGGCGCTAAGGTGGTATGTAAATCAATCGGTGCAAAGCGGGCGCCCTCTCCCGCGGCAGAGGCACGCGCTAAATGATGGCGCACAGCGCTATCTACCCGGGCTAGCTCAACTTCCCAAGCGGCACGGCTGGCTTCGGGCAGTTGACGTAGCTGGAGGCGCATGACACTTAAGGGTGTTTTCAGGGCGTGGGCAAGGTTGCCGGCAGTATGGCGCCCCCGCTCAATCAATCGCTGATCGCGGGCGAGTACCGCATTCATTGAGGTCGCTAGCGCTGCCAACTCTTCGGGTAAGCGGGTATCCAACTGCTCAGCGCGCCCCTGCTCCACATCGTGCAGGTTAGCGCGCATACGCCGTAGTGGCGCCAGCCCCCAGCGGACTTGCAGGGCTAATACACCGAGTAGCAAGATGGCCAGCCCCACTAAACCACCCCATAACAGATGCTGAAAGTCGCGGATATCGCTGACTAACACATCATCCCGGGCGGCCACACTGATATGCAGCGGCGCTTCTAATGGCGCAAGATAAATGTCGCGCTCCACCACCCGCAAAGACTGCCCTCGTGGCCCGGTCAACGAGCGTGCACTAAGGTTTTCATTTTCGATCACCGGCAGACGTTGATCCCACAGTGAGCGTGAGGCCAGGGTATGCTGATCACTATCGGTAATTTGCCAGTACCAACCGGAATAGACATGATCAAAACGCGGGTCGCCCAGGGCACGATCATGGACAAGCTGCTGCCCAATAGCGTCATAGGTGACCCCCGCAATGATGACGTTAAGCGTGGCTTCAAGGCGTTCATCAAAGGCTTGCGTCGCGGCGGTGCGGTAGTGGTGGGAAAGCAGCGCGCCAGCGATGGGTAGAGCGAGGCCCACCATCAATAGCACGGCTAGCAGCAGCCTTATGCTGATGGAACGCCTTCCCCAACGACCTACCCACCGGTGACGCCACGCTTGTTTCGTTTGACTCATTCGACGGCAGGCTCTTCTGCTAACAGCCGATAGCCTTGACCACGCTGGGTAACAATTCGCCAACTGCCCAGCTTGCGACGCAGACGGCTGACCTGAACATCAATCACATTAGAATCTGGCTCATGGTCGCGGTCATAAACGTGCTCCGAAAGCTCAGTACGGCTCACCACCCGGGGTGCGGCATGCATTAAATAGCCAAGTAGGCGCGTTTCTTGGGCGGTCAATCCCACCGGGAGACCGGCTAATGTGACGTGCTGGGTGTGCGTATCCAGACTAAGCTCACCCACTTTAAGCACAGGGTGCGCGTGGCCGTGGCTGCGCCGCACCAGGGCACGTAACCGAAACAGCACTTCAGCCGATTCGAAGGGCTTGGTGACATAGTCATCCGCACCGGCGGTAAATCCTGCCGCTTTATCGGCCCAACGCTCACGGGCAGTCAGAATCAATACCGGCAGATCAATACCATCTTCCCGCCATGCAGCAAGCCAGCGAGTACCGTCACCATCGGGCAGGCCCACATCTAAAATCAGCGTGTCGTAGGCTTCAGTGCGCACTAAAAAATCGGCGTCCTGACCTGTAGCGGCATGCTCTACCAGCCACTCCCCGTCGCGCAATGCTTGACTTAGCTCGCGAGCGAGCGCCTGGTCGTCCTCTACCAGTAAACACTTCATTGGCTAGCTGACCTTATGTATGTGTCATCACTTGGATAGCAACATTAGCGACGCATATCATTGATACGCACCCCCTCAATCGACATCAATTGGCCGGTGTGACCATCAAATTCAAACTCCACCACTTGGCCTTGGGGGCCGAGCAGTTTAATTTCGTACTCTACGTAGCCTCCTTCCCGCTCTACCTCAACTTCGAGCACGTCACCAATATAGTGGGCTTCGAGCCAATCCAGGATAGTTTCCAGGGGAACAACTTCGCCCCGACGAACTTCGCCATGCAGCGACTCCCAGGATTGGTCGCCCACCGCACTACCCACCATCCCTATTGCCAACAACCCTCCCAACAGCATGCCGGCGACGCTGCGTCGACAGCGGCGCTGGAAGCTGAGCAGGAATTTCATAGGATGGCATCGAGTGTTTTTCATCGTGTCAGGATGCCAAAGGCAACATGAACGTTAGATGAACAGTTTTGTCAGCTTAAGGACAGTATCGCGGTGGTATAAATTCCCTGTCGCATTTGCTGAATGACGTTCGTTATGTAAAGCAAAGCGTTATATCAAGCAAAGATACGCCACACAAAGAAGGAATTTGATATGAATACCATGAAAAAAATGCTGCTGATCCCTACCTCTGCCCTGCTACTTGCCGCCGGCAGCGCCCAGGCAGATTATGCGCCTATTGATAGCATCGACAATATACTGACCCATGCAGCCGAGTACGGCTTCACTCAATATGAAGAGATCCAAGTGAAAAGCCGTGGACGCGCTGAAGTAGAAGGCTGGCTTGATGACGAGTGGTACGCCGACGTCGAATTCTCTATCGACAACGGAGAAATGTTAAAGGAAGAGCGTAAACGTTTGATTACCGGTGCATGGGGCATGAGTGAAGAGGATGTCCGCCAAGCCCTTAACGTTGCTCAGGCAGAAGGAATGACGGAGTTTGAAGAGATCGACATTGATAAGAGCGGCATGATTGATATTGAAGGTCGTGATGAAAATGGTCGCGAGCTAGACGTCAGCCTGCGCCAGGGTAGCGATCAAGTGAGCTCTATTGACCGCGACTAATGTGACCGCGTCACATTAAATAGCCGTAAACACTTAGCGGTTAATTTTAGCGCATTGCGGGCTCCCTTATGGGAGCCCGCTGCGGCTCAAGCCTCCTAACGGCAGTCTTGGCAATTACCCCGCGCCATGATCGCTTCCGCAATACGCTCAATGCCCTGGCGATAGGCAGCCTGGCGGTATGTCACATCGTCTGTTTCCGCGCGCTTTAATACCTTGCTCGCCTCTTCACCCAGCAGCATGTCTAGCCGTTCATTGACCTCCGCTTCACTCCACCTCTCTCCAGCGCGGTTTTGCAGCCACTCGAAGTAGCTAACGATCACTCCCCCAGTGTTGGCTAATACATCTGGCAGTATCGGCACATCGCGCTGGGCGAGAGATTGGTCGGCATCGCTGGTCAGCGGTCCATTGGCGATTTCCAGAATGGCGCCCGCTTTCACCTCATCTACATTGTCGCAATGGATTTGGTTTTCCAGTGCGGCTAAGGCGAGCACGTCTACTTCAAGGGCTAAAAGCTCTTCGCTTTTAAGCGGCTTACCCGTTTTGCTATCTGACAATTTACCGTGCTTGGTTTTATCCTCTTTGGCTTTCTCAATATCCAACCCATCAGCATTGTAAATTGCGCCGCTGGAATCAGACACTGCTACAACCCGGTAGCCACGTTCGCTGGCTAAGCGGGCAAAGTAATAAGCCGCGTTGCCAAACCCTTGCACAGCGATGGTCGTCTCTTCAGGTTTTCGTTCTTCACGCTCGGCCCACAAGTCGAGGACTTTTAACGCACCGCGACCTGTCGCGGCCACTCGCCCTGGTGAACCGCCTAATGGTAATGGCTTACCGGTTATTGCGGCAGGCGCTTGGGCACGTACGATATGTTCGTACTCATCTATCATCCAGCCCATCACCGTGGCATCGGTATTAACATCTGGCGCGGGAATATCGCGATCGGGCCCCATAATATCGGCAATGGCACGAATATAGCCACGTGCTAGCCGCTCTCGCTCTAATGATGACAGCGACTTGGCATCTACTTGGACGCCTCCTTTGCCGCCCCCGTAGGGCAAGCCAACAACGGCACACTTCACGGCCATCCAGAAGCTTAGCGTGGTGACTTCGTGCTGATTAACATCAGGGTGAAAGCGAATACCGCCTTTGGCAGGGCCAAGGCTGGTATCGTATTGTACTCGCCATGCAGGAAAGGCCTTTAAACTGCCATCATCCATACGCACAGGAATGCTCACCTGTAGCGAAAGGCTCGGCTGCATAAGCCGTGCCTGGGCATCAGGGTGAATATCAAGCGCTTTGAATACATCTACCAGCCGCGAACGGGCGTCTTCAAATAGCGCCGCGCCAATTTCCGGCGTTAACGCTTGTGGGGCCGTCTGTTCAACCTGCTTTTGGGGCACCTGCTTCTGGTGTTGGCTCTTTTTAGGTTTAGCCTTTTGCTTTTTATTGCCCATTCAATGCACTCCTTGTGCTTGGCTCAGGGTAAGACGTTCAGAAAATAATGTGAAAACGTGCTTACAGCGTAGCAGTTGGCCTTCCGTTGAGCTGTTTACCTTGTGAAATTGTTGTTTTTTCCCACACTTAGAACAACTGCATGGATGCCAAGGAGAAATGTCAGTGAGCCCGATGACCCAACAAGCCCTCCGCTGGGGGAGCGTTTACTGCGTACTTGCCCTACTGCCAATGGGATGGCTGCTATTTTCACCGCCTACTGCACGCAGTTGGGCAGGTGAATTTTCGATCATGCTCGGTATTTTGGCGTTGAGCGTAATATCGTTACAAGCGTTAATATCTGGCCGCCACCGTTGGTTTGCCCACGGGGTAGGCTTTGACAATGTGCTCCAGTTTCACCGCCAAATCGGCATTGGCGCCCTGTGCTTAGTGCTGGCACACCCCATTATTCTGCTGATTGCTCACCCTGACCTTATTCATTACCTAGACCCGCGGGACGAAACACTGCGCGCCTTGATGCTAATGGCCCTTATTGCCGCCACCCTGACGTTGGTCATCAGCTCACTATGGCGCACCCGCTTTGGTTTGTCTTACGAATGGTGGCGGCTAATTCACGGCGGGTTAGCGCTGTTTATTGTCGCTGGCGGGCTAGGGCATGCACTTATGGCGCAGCGCTATACCCAAGGGGCGACCACTTCGTTAGGCTTTGGGCTGTTAATTTTGCTACCCATCGGGCTAGTGGTGGAAACACGCCTAATACGGCCATGGCGAATGCGCAAACGCCCGTGGCGAGTGGTCGATAACCAGTTAGAACATGGCGAAACCAGCACGCTAGTATTAGCGCCTGAAGGCGATCATCGGTTTACCTTTCAACCCGGTCAATTTTTCTGGATTACGCTAGGTGATTCACCTTTTTCGCTGCAGCAGCACCCCTTCTCACTTTCGTCATCAGCGGCCCAAGATGGTCAACTGGCATTCAGCGCGAAACAGCTAGGTGACTTTACCCGGCAACTACCCAAGGTAAGCCCCAATACGCGGGCATTTATTGAGGGGCCTTATGGTGCATTTATCGCTAATCCAGATAACGCCTCGGGGATTGTGATGATGGCGGGCGGCATTGGCGTGACGCCGTTTATGAGCATGTTGTACACCTTCCGTGATCGTAACGTTCAGATCCCCCTTTGGCTGGTTTACGCTAATCCCACCTGGCAAGAAGCCACCTTTCGCGAAAGTTTAGAGGCGTTAGAAGAGCAGCTGAACTTGACCGTGATACACGTTATTTCTGACCCACATGACGGCTGGGAAGGAGAGACCGGCTATGTGGACCAAGCACTAATTGAGCGCTGCCTGCCCCAAGACGACAAGCAGCGCGACTACTTTATTTGCGGACCAGACCCAATGATGAATGCCGCTGAAGGCGCCTTGATTCACCTGAGCATTGCCCCGACGCGGATTTTTTCTGACCGCTTTGATATTGTTTAAGGAACTGACCATGTTGCACCACTACGCACGCTACGCCGGTACCGGCGTGATGATTTTATTAGTTGCTATCGCGCTGCTTGCCGCGCGCTGGCTGCAGTAATTACCAGCCGTATGGACTATGTAGAGGGCGTGCATGAGGCACTTGTGCCTGCGGCTATTCGCGACCTTGCTTGGCTTATTGCCACACCCTCGCGGAGCTAGGACTAACGGGTCATGTTGAAAGATGGCTAACCGTACAAGCAGCAGCGCCTTTAAACGCGCTAAACGGCAGCCGGGCGACGCGTATGGGCCACTACCATGAACATCTGTGGCATACGCTTTTAGATCGTGCGCCAAATACGCGACTGTTAGCCCGTAACGTGCGCATCACCCGCAAGCGTAATACGCTGGGCGAACTGGATATGCTCTACCGCACGCGGGATAATTCAGCACCGGTACATTTGGAAGTCGCTATTAAGTTCTTTCTGGGACTTCCTGAAGGACCTGGTGCACTCACCAGTCAGAGCCGCTGGATCGGCCCGGGGGGGCTTGATAGCCTAGCGATTAAGTGCGCTCATCTTCGCCGTCATCAACTACCACTTTCGACCACCTTACCTGCGCTGGAGACGCTTGCCCACTGGCTCGCGCCAAGAGATCTTGGCATTTCTGCTATGGGTTTAGCCGAGCAGCTTATCCAGCGATTGGCGATGCCGGGGGTGCTGTATTACCCCTGGCACGCTGAGATGCCACCGCCGGAAGGGGCGACAGCCGATCATCGCCGGGGAAGGTGGTGTTTTTTAAGCGATTGGCCTGAGCTGGTAGCTCGATTAACTGAACAACCCAGGGTTGCGCGGCTGGAAAAACCCCACTGGTTAGCGCCGCCGAAGAGGGAGGTGTTTCGCCCTGTGGCGGAGGTGCTGCCTGCCATAATTGATAAGGTTCACACCTGGCGCTCACCGCAGCAGGTGATGCTGCACTGCCCAGAAAAAGCGCACTATGAGCGGCTATTTATAGTGCCTGATGACTGGCCGCGACAAGTGCCTCTACCGCCCCGCATTCGAGATTAAATAACCACTTTCCCGCCTAAATGACTACCAAGTTATCGCGGTGAATCAGCTCATGGGCTTCCACATAGCCTAGGATAGCTTCAATTTGGTGGCTGGGCTGACCCGCCAGCAAGCGCGCCTCATCAGCGCCGTAGTTCACCAGCCCTTTGGCCACGGATGCACCCTGCTCGTCCACACACACCACCATATCGCCACGTTTAAAGCTGCCCTGCACATTGCGCACGCCAACCGCCAACAGGCTAGAACCTTTATCGCGCAGCACTTTGACTGCTCCCGCATCCAACACCAGCGTACCGCGCACCTGCAACTGGCCTGCTAACCAGCGCTTACGCGCCGCGATGGGTACTTGGTCAGGTCGCAGCAGCGTGCCAAGTGCCTCACCTGCCATTATCCGGTTGATAACATCGGGCTGACGGCCGCTGGCAATGATCGTTACCGCACCGGAGCGCGCCGCTAACTGCGCCGCACGTACCTTGGTGCTCATACCACCTCGTCCAAGCGCTCCGCCACTTCCCGCCACGGCAGCTAAGCGCGGGTCATCGGCGCGCCCTTCGGCAATCATCTGGGCATTCGGGTTATGGCGTGGGTCGGCGTCAAACAGACCTTCCTGATCGGTGAGCAACAGCAGCGCGTCCGCCTCCAAGAGATTAGCGACCAGCGCCCCTAGGGTGTCGTTATCACCAAAGCGGATCTCATCGGTGACCACGGTATCGTTTTCATTGATGACCGGCACTACGCGCATCTCGACCAGCGTGCGCAGCGCAGAAAGCGCATTGAGGTAGCGCTTGCGATTGGAAAGGTCGTCATGGGTAAGCAGAATCTGCGCGGTGAGCATGCCGTGGCGAGCGAAGTGTTGCTCATAACACTGGGTTAAGCCATTTTGGCCGACCGCAGCAGCAGCCTGCAGCTCATGCACGGCGCTGGGGCGCACTTGCCAGCCCAGGCGCACCATGCCAGCAGCCACGGCGCCGGAAGAGACCAGCACCACCTCAATGCCTTGCTGATGCAAAGCGGCGATTTGATCCACCCAGCCACCAATGGCGGTTTCATCCAGGCCACGGCCATCGTTGGTGAGTAGCGCACTGCCGATTTTGACGACGACCCGTCGCGCACGGGTTAGCGCGCTGCGCCCTAGAATGTGCTCGTTACTTTCCATGCCACCCCGCCTCAATCAAACACTTATAACTTAAACAGTCGCTTACAAAAAGGGCCGCGCGAACGCAGCCCCTTTCTAGCTTCTTACCTAAAGCTTACTACCGAATGCACCCGTTAAATACCACTAAGGGGCGTATTCGACTTCAACATCATAATCATCATCGTCGAAGTCTTCGTCATCTTCATCGTCGCGATTACGCCGACGCCCCAGACGCGCTTCGGTGCGAGCAACCGACTCTTCTTCCATGCGGCGGCGCATCTCTTGCTCACGGGCCAGCGCTTCTTCATCTTCATTCTCAAGGCGACGCTGCTCGGTCAACCAGCGGTAGGCTGCTTGAACCAGCTTATCCGTACCATCGCTGCTGATCGCAGAAATACGGAACACCGGGCCTTCCCAGTTAAGCGCTTGAATAATTTCCTGGGCACGCGCTTCGCGCTCATCTTCCGGCAGCAGGTCAAACTTGTTTAACACCAACCAGCGCGGGCGCTCAGAAAGCGCCGGTGAAAACTGCCCCAGTTCATGAACAATCGCTTTTGCCGCTTCCACCGGATCGGACTCATCAAACGGTGCCACATCCACCACATGAAACAGCAACCGCGTGCGTGTCAGGTGCTTTAAAAAGCGCAGCCCTAAACCAGCACCTTCAGACGCACCTTCAATCAAGCCAGGGACATCGGCCATCACGAAGTGTTCGTGCATACCCAGCTTCACGACGCCTAAGTTAGGCACCAATGTCGTGAACGGATAGTTGGCGACCTTCGGCTTGGCAGCAGACACCGAACGAATCAACGTTGATTTACCCGCGTTGGGCATGCCCAGCAGGCCAACATCGGCCATGACCTTCATTTCCAGACGCAGATTACGGCGATCGCCGTCTGTACCAGGCGTGGTGCGGCGTGGCGCGCGGTTGGTCGAGGATTTAAAGTGGATGTTACCCAAGCCACGTCGACCACCTTCGCCTACCAATACCACCTGGCCAATTTCAGTCACATCGGCGATGACTTCCAGGGTGTCTTCATCAATCACCGTGGTGCCTACCGGCACTTTGACGTGCAGATCTTCCCCAGCTTTGCCGCTCATTTGACGGCCCATGCCGCCCTGACCGTTTTGCGCTTTATAGAAGCGCTGGAACTTAAAATCGATCAGGGTATTAAGCGCATCGTCACCAATCAGGTAAACGCTGCCACCATGACCGCCATCGCCCCCATCGGGGCCGCCCCTGGGCACATATTTTTCGCGGCGAAAGCTCAGACAGCCATTGCCGCCTTTGCCCGCCTCAACAATAATCGAGGCTTCATCGACGAACTGCATTGGTTTCTCCCGGCCGCTTCCGCCGCCCTAATATGCAATCCCCTTTTCCACCTGAATGGTTAAAAAAGGGTTTTAACTGACAAAAAAGCCCCGCCATAGCGGGGCTTTTCTTACGCAGCACTCGTTTATGCAGAAACGATGCTAACGAACTTGCGGTTTTTAGGACCTTTGGTCTCAAACTTCACAAAACCATCGCTCAGCGCGAACAGCGTGTGATCGCGACCTAGGCCAACGCCAGTGCCCGCGTGGAAACGCGTGCCGCGCTGACGCACGATGATGTTACCTGCAGTCGCCGCTTGGCCACCGAAGAGTTTTACACCTAAGCGTTTAGACTCGGAATCGCGACCGTTACGCGTGGAGCCAGCTGCCTTCTTATGTGCCATTGCAAAATCCTCCTAAGGGAATTGGCTGCTTACGCAGAAATTCCAGTAATTTTGACTTCAGTGAACCACTGGCGGTGGCCCTGACGCTTCATGTGGTGCTTCCGGCGACGGAACTTGATGATGGTTACTTTATCGCCGCGTCCGTGGGAAACCACTTCAGCAGAAACTTTAGCACCACCGATCATCGGCGCACCAATGTTGAAGTCATCGCCGTCTGCGACCATCAGCACTTCGTCAAACTCAATCGTTTCGCCGGTCGCGACTTCGATTTTCTCAAGCTTGAGGGTTTGACCTTCTTGAACGCGGTACTGTTTGCCACCGCTTTTAATAATTGCGTACATGTCGCTCTCCGGACTTGTCGTTAATGTCAGTTACGCCCCGCGCAACCAACGCTCATCGCCTTCCGCTCTTATCGACCTGCTGCGAGTGGCGCCCCTTTTGGAGCCATCTGACAGGGAGCATGATGAGTGGGTCGCGGATTATAGCGACTATCGCTGCTTACCACAAGACTAATGGTCACTGTCAATGGCCAATGATGGTTAATGCAGCGCCATCACGCTGGCGATACCGCAGCCTGTGTCTTGACGCCCAACAGACAGCCCCATAGCATGACCCCAACGCATGACCATAACGACTCCACAACTACGAGCGGCTCTTACCGCTTTCACCTGCCGCGATGAACGGATCCCATGACCGCTAACGTCTCCCCAGCCAAGCCTGTCAGCTCAACGCCTTCACCGCTGCACGCCGTGGTGGCCGATGACTTCGCAGCCGTCAACCGGACGATTGTCGAGCAACTCAGCTCCAAAGTGCCGCTGGTCGAAACAATTGGCCAGTACATTACCGAAAGTGGCGGCAAGCGCCTGCGCCCTTTATTAGCCCTGCTGGCAGCACGCTCACTCAACTATACCGGCGACAAACATATCCCGCTGGCCACGTTGATTGAATTTATGCACACCTCCACGCTGCTGCACGACGATGTGGTGGATGAATCGCACATGCGGCGCGGTAAGAAAACCGCCAACGACGCATGGGGTAATGCCCCTTCCGTGTTGGTAGGTGACTTCCTTTATGCCCGCTCGTTTCAAATGATGGTCGATGTAGGCTCAATGCGCATTATGGCGATCCTTTCAGCCGCCACCTGCATCATCGCGGAAGGTGAAGTGCTGCAGTTGACCAACATCGGCAACCCCAGCATTTCTGAAGAAGACTACTTCGAGACTATCCTGGGCAAGACCGCCATGCTGTTCGAAGCGGCTTCCCATAGCGGCGCGGTGCTGGCAGAAGCCACCCCAGAGCAGGAACACGCCCTTCAATACTATGGCCGCTACCTCGGCTTAGCGTTTCAGCTAATTGACGACCTGCTCGACTACCAAGGCGATGCCGAAGCCATGGGCAAAAATGTCGGTGACGACTTAGCCGAAGGCAAGCCAACCCTGCCGCTGATCCACGCGATGGAGCAAGGCACGCCGGAACAGGCCAAGCTGATTCGCCAAGTGATTCGCGACGGCGGCCTTGAGCAACTGGATAGCGTACTGGAAATTGTCCACGCCACCGGCGCACTCGACTACACTCGCCAGCGGGCCGAAGAGATGGCCGACAAAGCCCTTGCACAGTTAGAGGCACTACCACCGAGCGTTTATCGCGACAGCATGGCCCAACTGGCACGCTTAGCCGTTGATCGCAAAGCATAAAAATTCGCTCATCGCGTTGTCTAAGGCTTGAAAAAACACCTTCGGATAAGTATGATCCACCTCCGTTATTGAGAGCAGATCATTAAGCCTCAGCAACATGTCGGAATATAGCTCAGCTTGGTAGAGCGCTGCCTTCGGGAGGCAGAGGTCGCAGGTTCGAATCCTGCTATTCCGACCAAGAATTCTATGAAAGACGGCCACTTAGCTAATATAGCAGGTGGCCGTTTTTTGTTGGGTTGAGGCTAGGTGCCATATAGGTGCCAGCCGTCAGAAATTCTTTTATCTATTTTCCTGTTTAAACACTTAACGATAAGTTTTAGCTAGCCTCTACTTGAGAGCCATCCTGAGGGCCGCTAATGCGATCCCGCCCACTACGCTTCGCCTGATAAAGCGCATCGTCGGCGTCTTTAAGCAACAATGAAAGAGTTTCCGAATCGACAATTTCTCGGCTGGCAAGCCCCATGCTTAAGGTCACCCACCCAGAGTCTGTCAAAGGATGCGGGATGGCACTTTCGCGTACACCATTTCTGATCCTCTGGGCCACCTGTTGAGCGAGAGATAGTGGAGCTCCCAGCATCAAAACGAGGAATTCATCACCACCCAATCTTATCGGATAGGCCTCGCTCACTCTTAGGCTGCTTCGAATTACCTGGGCCACCTGCTGCAAACAATAGTCACCCTGCAAATGGCCCAAGGTATCGTTGTAGGGTTTGAACTGATCAATATCGATCATCAATGCAGTTACTTGAAAATGGAGCCCCTTACTCAACAAAATATCGCGCAAACGCTCTAGGGCCCTGCGATTGCCCATATCCGTTAGTAGGTCGGTTTCCGCCTTGACCAGCGCATTCTGGTATTCCTGCTTTAAAGCAGTCGTAATGTTCTTTGACTGGGTGATGTCCACACCAATACCTAGCAGGCCGACACCCTGAATCAGGGTTTCCGTCATTAACAGCCAGCGGCCGTCCCATGCGTCAATTTCAAATTGGCGGTAAGGTTGCACGCGACGCTTTGCTAGTGCCGTACGAATCCACAATTCAAGGTCATCTGCCTCGACAATCAGCCCCTGGCCCTTGGCATGATTGTCACGCACGATATCCGGCCAGAAGAGGTGTGCCCCCTGGGCATAGCAGATAAGGTCATAGTAGTGTGCATTCCCATAAAGCAGCCAATCCTGGTCATCGAACAGGGAAATTGCTGCGCCACTATTATCAAACAGGCGGGCCGCCACTGGCAAAATGTGTGCTAGTGGGTCGGAATTATCATTCGACGAAAACGTCACGATATCTGCCCCTGCAGTGCTGTGTTGTGCTGTACTTTCAGCTATAACAGATAGACTCCAACAAGCCTATTAGATAAACGATAGTACCGCCCTCTTCAAACCGCTTTGAATTCCTATCACCAAAGCCAAACACAAGAAGCGTAAGCCTATTTCCAGCCGCGCAGCCAACGCATGACGGTTACTGAATGCGAGAACTCTTGGCTTCATCGAGTCAATTAGCTTGGGTTCGGAAGCGAATACCTAGCCTGCTAACAACTATGCTACGATTAGCATCTATGCTTTGAACCCTCCTCTTAACTTTTGATGTGGAAGCAGACCATCAACCATTTAGCTCATATTAAGGCCGTACTCCTCTTCGCTAGCACCATGACAGTGATGTCGGGGGCGATTATCGCACCTGCCCTGCCGGGTATTAGCCGTAACTTTCCTGATCAGCCCCAGGTCATCATTCAGTTGATCCTGACTATACCTGCGCTGATGATTACGCTGTTTAGCCCGTTAATGGGTTATTTGGCCGATAGGTTTGGACGCAAGAAACTGCTGCTGATGATGCTTTTTATCTACGGTTTTGCGGGCGTTTCAGGCTTTTTCATCGACCGAGTGGATCTGCTGCTGAGCTCTCGCGCACTAATGGGAATAGCGGTGGCGGGCATTCTTAGCATTAGTACCACCTTGGTGGGGGATTATTTCGATAGTGCCGAACGCGCGCGCTTTTTAGGGCTGCAAAGCAGTTGCATGGCGTTGGGCGGGGTTATCTTTATTAATCTGGGCGGGATACTTTCCGACTGGAGCTGGCGAGGGCCTTTTTTACTCTACTTAACCGGCGTTCTGCTACTACCCTACGCCTGGGCAATGCTTAAGGAACCCCGCATTCAGAGTACGGTTAACTCAAGCATGACCGATGCCCCCGCCAAGGTGGATTATGGGCGCACCGGGCTTGCCTATTTTATCGCCATGATCAGCATGGCGATGTTTTATATGTTCCCCGCCCAGCTGCCCTTTTTGCTCTCTCAGCAAGGCCAGATCAGTGGCATGGCAATCGGAATTGCGCTCTCCATGTCAGCTCTAACGGCAAGCATCATTGCCTTTGGCTATGGCTACTACAAGCCGTTTTTGTCGGTGATGACGATCTATATCTTAGGATTCTTGCTGGCGGCCAGCGGTTTTTTGATCGTGGGATTCACCCAAAGCTATGCCATGGCCATTGTCGGTGCGGCGATTTCCGGTTTTGGTTTAGGCGCTTTTATGCCCAATACCACGACATGGCTGATGCGCATCACTCCTCAACGAGTGCGTGGTCGGGTATTTGGCGGCTTTACCTCGACCTTCTTTTTTGGCCAGTTTATCTCTCCGGTGGTGGTCGCCCCCGCCGTGATTTGGCTCGGCTCACTGCGTAGCGTGTTTATCGCCATGGCGGCGATCTGCTGCCTGTTCGCCGTCGCCCTGACTATTTTAAGCAAAACGACGCTCCAGGCAGACAGCAAGCTTTAAGCTGGCGGGTGGAGCAGCCCCACGGTACTGACTAAAATCAGCACCGCGCCCAGCACCCGGAAAAACAGCCCGGTGTCTGCTTTGAGCATATAGCGGTGGGCTTTCTCGCCGACCAAATGGCCAATAAAGGCACAGGGCAGCAGCCACAGCTGATGGATTAACTGTAGGTCTACCCCCGCAATCAAGAACGACACCATCTTGATCACCACCAGGATAAACCACAGTACAAACATGGTATCCCGCAGTTGTTCTTTAGCCACATGAACGGCAAATACCGCCACAATCAGCGGGGCGCCAATCAATGAAGTGCCGCTCACATACCCCCCAAGCGCCAGCAGCACATAGTCCACATACTTGTTCTTGCTCTTAAATGGCCGGTTCAGTACGTAGCCAATGGCATAGATGATCACAATGCCGAAAATGATGCTGGTCATCACCTGGGCGGGCAGTGTTAATAGACCCACCACCCCAATAAGCTTGGGGATTATCATTATTTTCAGTGCCTTGCGTAAATATACCCAATCGATATTACTTTCAGCCGAGTGAGTGGCACTACCCTCTTTCTGCAGTTGACGATGCCCATTCCAGGCAATCCAACTGGAGAAAATCAGCAGGTGAACGGCAATAATCGGCAAAAATACCAAGGGCTCGTTTGACACTAACAGCAGGAAAGGCAGCGCCAGCACGGCACCACCAAAACCCAGGCTGGTGCGTACAAAACCGCTCCAGGCAAATATCAGCCCGATGAGGACATACTGGTACCAGAGTAGATCTGTCATGAGCTCGGAAGGGGTCCTAAATTATGGGATGGGGTTGCCCAGCGACCACCAGCTTGGTAACAGCGCACGCACGCTGGCCTGGGAAAATCGATCATCCATTAATACCACAACACCTTCATCTTCTGGACTGCGAATCACCCGGCCTGCGGCCTGGACGACTTTAATCATGCCGGGAATGCGGTAGGTATAGTCGTCGCCCTGACCAAAGCGAGCGGTTAGCCGTGCTTTAAGGGCTTCGTTGAAGTCGTTGAACGGTGGCAGGCCCAGGGTGGCAATAAATGCCCCAATTAATCGATCGCCGGGCAGGTCGATGCCCTCGGCAAAGGCGCCGCCCAGCACCGCAAAGCCAATCCCTTTACCTCCGGGCGTAAAGCGCACTAGAAAAGCCTCGCGCTGCGCCTCCGGCATGCCACGGGTTTGACTGAAAACGGGCACGTCTGGGTGCGCTTCGCGAAAGCGGCTTAGCGCAGCCTCCAGGTAAACAAAGCTACTGAAGAATGCCAAATAGTGACCTGGCCTACGCTGATACTGCTGCGCCATAGCGGCCACCATCGGCTCAATAGAGGCTTCCCGATCACGAAAACGTGTCGAAATATCGCTGCGGATACGCACTTCAAGCTGATGCGCAGTAAAGGGCGATACGACCTCTTGCCACACCGTGTTGTCAGGCAGGCCTAAAAGATCCCGATAGTAGTGGGCAGGCGTCAGCGTGGCTGAAAACAGCACCACCGAGTGCGCTGCGTTAAACCGAGGGGCCAGAAAATCGGCGGGTATTAGATTGCGGAGTCCCAGTACCGCCCGCCCACGGCCATGGCGGGTAAGATCACACAGAGAGTGCTCGCCAAAGCGTTCCGCCAAGCGACAAAACCCTAGGGCTTCAAACAGCAGTTCCTGAAGTTCAAAGCTTGCTTGCTCGGGGTGTTCGCCAAGGTAATCGGTGATAGCAGATCCCACTTGCTGAGCGGCGGTTACCAGCTTGTCAGGCAGGGCCGTTAGCAGCCGATAGCTTGGCTTACCCCGACTACCCTCTTCTTCCCCCCCCGCTTCCTTAAGCAACGTTTCTTTAAGCTGCATTTCCTTAATCACCGCCTGCCACTGGCGGGCTAAACGTCCCAAAGGCCCAGCAAGCGCTTTGGGTGATGAACGGCGCACACGGTTAAAGCGCTGCTGATCCAGTTCAGCGCTGTACATTCCCCGGGCACGCTCCACTAGGTTATGCGCTTCATCCACCAGCACGCCCGTTCGCCAGTCGTTAGCCTGCGCCAATCCGTGCAGCAGCGCGTGGCTATCGAACCAGTGGTTAACATCGCCAACGATGACATCCGCCCAGCGCGCCAACTCTTGGCCTAAATAGTAAGGGCAAACACTGTGAGCAAGCGCCACCTCGCGCAGTGCTTCACGATCCAGCCACTCCTGCTCTACGGCGGCTTGGCGGGCAGCGGGCAAGCGGTCGTAAAAGCCAGCGGTCAACGGACACGACTCCCCGTGGCAAGCGCGGTCAGGGTATTCGCAGGCCTTGTCTCGTGCCACCAGCTCAAGCACACGCAGGGGTTGAACGTCATCACCGCTGTTACGCAGCATGGCAAGGGCATTCAATGCCAATCGACGGCCGGGCGTTTTCATGGTTAGAAAGGCGATACGATCCAACTGCTGGCGCGGCATCGCCGAGAGCATGGGGAAAAGCGTCGCGATCGTTTTACCAATTCCCGTTGGCGCCTGGGCGAGCAGGCAGCGCCCGGTGCTGGCTGACTTATAAACGCTTTCGGCGAGTTCACGCTGGCCAGGGCGAAACGCGGTATGGGGAAAGTTTAATGTACGCAGGGCGCTGTCGCGGTGCTGGCGATGGTTGGCTTCCTGTTCTGCCCAGGCCAGAAAGCGCTGGCACAGGGTAGTAAAAAACACCTGCAGCTCATCGGCACTGGCGTCTTGATTGAGCAGCGTCTCTTTACCGCTGGCAATATCCAGGTAAACCAGCGTTAAAGTGACGTTTTCCAAACCGCGCTCTGCGCATAGCAGTGCGCCGTATACTTTCACCTGTGCCCAGTGCAGGGCGCGCTGGTTGGCCGCCATGCGCTCCAGGCTACCGCGGTGGGTTTTTACCTCTTCCAGGCGGTTGGCTGCGGAGTCGTAACCATCCGCCCGGCCTGAGACTTTCAGCCCTTCAAAGCTACCGGACAGCGGCAGTTCGGCGATGTAGCCTGCCCCGCGTCGGCTGGCGACAAGCGTATGGCCTTCGATCCCTTCCCGCGCGCTAGGAGCAGGGGTAAAGCGGTGATCCAGATCCCCCTCCCGGGCGGTGAAATCGCATAGTGCCCGTACCGCCACGCGATAGTTTGTACTCATACTGCAGGCGCATCGCTGGCTGCCCAGCGCACGTAACATACAGCGACCGGTATTTCATGACGATGGAAAAACGCCAGCCAGCGGCGCTGGTTATCCTGTAGCCGATCACCGGGCCCTTTGACTTCAATCATCCGGTAACGCGGCTCACCCGCGGGCGCATTGGGCATAAACTGAATCAAATCCGGCAGCCCTGCCCGGTTGGCTTTTAGATCGCCCAGCAGCCGCTCAAAACAGGCCCGCAGGTGTTCAGGTGGAATACACGCCAGCGCCAGCTCAACGAGCGCCTCGTCGACAACTGCCCAATGCACAAAGGGAGAGGCGAGGCCGACTTTCTCCCGCCAAGTCGCCCGAATTATCTCGCGATAGCTACCATCTTCCAGGCGCGCCAGGCATGCATCAAAGGCCTCTCGGCGCCGCGGCACGAAATCATCGCGGTATAAATCCGCAGGGCCATTATGAAAAGGGTGGAAAAAGGCACCGGGCAGCGGATCGAAAATAGCCGACCAACAGAGCAGACCAAACAGCCCGGTTATCAGGGTGTTTTCTACATAGCAAACGGGTGCCTCAGGCTCCCTAAGTGCCGTCACCACGGCACGCTCTACACTTTGTGGCCCGGGCAATACCAAATCCCAACGCTCGTGGGCGGGTTCCGGTTCACTCGGCACAGCAGGCAGCTTAAGCCGTCGCCGCAGGCGGGGCAGCAACCGCGCCAGCGCCTGAAGTTCGGTTTCATTGGGGCGGCTATCAAGCGCTTGAGTCGCCAGTTCAAAGGCCGTTTGGTGTTCACTCAGTCGCTCCAGCACTCGCAACTGTCGGATACGTGCTTCACTACTGTCGGAATCGTCATACAGCGTCAGCGCAAGCGGTGAGTCCCCCCTGCGCTCTGCCTCGCGCCCCATCTGTAGCAGCAGCCGAGCTCGCCGCGTGGCCAGCCAGCGGTTATCAGACGCAGGTGGTACTTCAAGGTATAAATCGGCAGGTGAATCGCCAACATCGAGACGTTGGCGCAGGTGATGGAGCGCTAAATAGGTGTCCACTTCCTGGCGCGACTGAAAGGCGCGGGAGTGCGGTGTAAAAGGCACCACCTCGAAGCGCTGCAGGCCAAGCTCGGTCAGCACAAACTCCGCCCAGTCCTGGCGTAGGTTGCCAAAGAACATTAAACGCAAGCGGTCACAGATATTCATTACATTGAGGCGCACTACGCACTCAGGCGCTTCAGGCCACCAGCCCCGTAGCGGCGCGGTTTGTGTAAGACGGCTGGCGAGTGTGTCGTAGAGCACGGTTTTGGCGCTAGATAGGCTTATCCCAGCAGCGCGAATATCCTCTGCCAATACTTGGCGCAGCTCAGCGAGGCGAAGCTGATTAAATAGCTCATCAACGCTAAGCGCAGGATCATTATCGACCCAGCCAAGCGCGATCAAAGGTGCCATTGCAGCGCTACTGTCTCCGACCTCGGCATAGCTGAGTTTGCTGAGCCTAAATAGCTCGCCCTTGCGCATCACCATCCGCACCAGCAGCGCTTGAGACGCTTGGGGCAAGCTTTCAAACTGCTCAAGAAAAGCGAGCTCGTCGATAGCGAGCAGATCAGCATGGCGCTCACGCACCCAGGCCAGAACGAAACGGAAGTTCGTCAGGTAATAGAAAGGGTTATCAAGGGAGGCGGTTGGCGTATCGAAAGCACTGTTCATTTATCCATTGTAACAGTGCTCCAACGGCCTCGTCATTGAGATTAACTATCCAGCGGGAGCGTTTGAAAGGCGTGATAGGCCGCCACCACCGTTGCCATCTGCGCGGTGTGGGCCTGCACGAAAGGTGCACCGGTTAAGGTCTCGTCGGGGTATTCAGTAATCAGCATCAGCGGCGCTAACTGGTTGGCATCTTCCGATATCAGGTAGGGAAAGCCATGCAACATCGGAAAGGTTAACGCGCCAGCATGAGTTTCGAACAGGGCAATTTGGGTAGCATTAAATTCGACCAGCCCAGGCACCTGAGCCAGTTGTTGAGTCACAGATTCCACCAATTGCTCCGCCGCCGCTTGCCAACCAGGCTGATGGCGGAGAATCAAAAAAAAGCCCTTGGGAATCGTCCACATTTCAAAGCCACGGGGCACATAGCCATTCAGCGGGCGCGTCCACTCATGGGCGGGGTAGCCGTGCAGATTTACATGCAGCCCTGCGCTGCTAACGGCGAATGCCTTTTCACGAATGGCATGCTCAAACGGTTGGCCTAGCGGCTGACTCTGCAGATCATTACCAAACGCCGTGTAGCGCGCTGCGTGATGCATATGGCGCGGCTGCTCGGCGACAAGTCGGCTTTGCAGTGCGTAGCCATCCGGGTTCTCTAGCGGCGAGATAACAAAGTGGGCATCGTCTCTGCCGCTCAGCGTTTGGGCTGCGCGCAATGCTCCCACCACACCAGAGGTTTCGTTGGCGTGCTGGCCAGCGCTGATCATCACGGCGCGGTCACCACCCTCTCGATAGCGCGCCTCTACGACTCTGCCAGCGCGGGTGGTGGCATATAGCGACTGACCGCCAAGTACCGCCAGTAATTGCTTAACTTGCTCAGTACCGATGGCCTGCTGGGCGCTGTCCAGCTCGACTAGGTCACGCTGGGGTTGAGCAGTGTCCAGAGTCCGCAGGCTTACCTTCAAGTAGGGTTCGTTACCCTGAGTCAGCACCTCCGGCACAATCTGCCCCGGCTGAATCGAACGGTCACCCAGCGCTAAGCCCTCTTGATGCTGAAAATACTCAAGAGTAGAAAAATAGAGCTCTTCATGGAGCGCCTCGGCAAGGCTGATATGTTCATCATCCCAGGCTAGGCGGCGGTCACTGCTCGGCAAATGCACGGTGACGTTAAGTTCTTCAAAGTAGGGTGACGCTGCCTGCCACGAAGTTGATGCGAGGGTCGACATCGCCACTTGAAACAGCGCCTCATAGTCGGTCTCAACGACGGACTCGCTAACCTCACCCTGGGGAGAGGTCAGCCGCAGCCAGCCACATGGCGAGCACTGTGCTTCGCCAACATGATCTACATGCTGGCGATTGGGCGCTTCAACAAGATACGTTTCCTGGCTTCCCGAGGCGCGCTCCACCCGAACGCGATACTGGATAGGAGTGGAGATAGGAGTGGAGACAGCTGTGGAGATAGCCGTTTCAACTCCCTCCCAGCGAATCGATACGTCTTTGGGAAGTAGTGCAGCTAGCGGATAGGCTTCCAGTAAAAAGCGCCGCGGCGCATTCGCCAGTACCGGGTACTCAATCACCAGCGAGTGCAGTGACGACCAAGAGAACTCTTCTAAAAAGAAGTGCACCAGGGGCTTATAAGCACTGTGTAGGCGCGCGCTAATACCAGCGGCCTTAAACGCCATTTCCGTTGCTTGGCGCTCGGCCTGATCATCAAACACCCACGCTTCCAACTGATAACTTTGATAGGCAGGCGTGGCGTACTCATCAAGCAAGGCACGCGTGGTGCGCGGAAAAGAGCGCTCAAGCAATGTCTTGATCTGAAGGCTGTTTGTCATAAAGAAGTACGTCCTGTGGGATCAAGGGCATCACGCAGCCAGTCGCCTAGTAGGTTCAACCCCAGCACGGTCAATAGAATCGCCAAACCAGGGAATACACTCACCCACCACGCTGTTTGTAGATAAGTACGCCCTTCCGCCAACATGCCACCCCAACTGGGAATGACTGGATCGACGCCTAATCCTAAAAACGTCAGGCTGCTCTCCAGCAGAATATTGTTCGCCACGTTAAGGGTCATCAGGACAATCACCGGGCCAATCAGATTCGGCAGCAGGTGTTGGAACAGAATACGGATATCTTTCACCCCGATTGCCTTGGCCGCCAGAATGAACTCACGATCACGCAGTGACAGCACCGAGCCTCTGACCAATCGCGCGTACTGCACCCACTGGGAGATAATCAGCAGAATGATCATATTGGTCAGCCCACCACCAATCACGGCGATAAACGTGATTGCCAGCAGGATGAAGGGCAGCGCCAGTTGAACATCGGCAAAGCGCATTACGATCATATCCAGGAAGCCACCGTAGTAGCCGGAGACCAAACCCATAATGATGCCAATCACCACCGCACCAAGGGCAGAGTACACCCCCACTTTCAGCGAGATTTCACCACCAATAATAACCCGGGCCAACACATCCCTGCCCAGCGGGTCAGTACCCAGCGGGAACATTGGCTCTACCAGCGGCGGCGTTAACCGATAGGCTAGATTCAGCTCCGAACCGCCACCGGGAAATAGCCAGCCGGAAAAAACCACTGCAAAACCAATCCCACCGACGAGTAGCACGCCGAGGATAAACTCCAGGTTTTTAAAGCGTTTTAATTTGTTGCTTTTGATAGCTGCCGTCATGGTTATTCCTTGCGCACCCTGGGGTCGACCAGCCCATAAGCGATATCAACGAGAAGATTGATAGAGATGATCATGAGCGAAAGCACAGTGATAACACCCTGTAAAACCGGATAATCCCGCGCCGACACAGCATCAAATGCCAAGGTGCCCAACCCAGGCCAGTTGAACACTCGCTCGACGACCACAATACCGCCCAGTAACCCACCGAATTGCAGACCAAAATAAGTGATCAGTGGGATAGAGCAGTTGCGCAGCGCGTGTTTGTAGAGCACCGCCGTGTTGGAAAGACCTTTGGCCCGCGCCACCATGATGTACTGGGAGCGCAAAGTATCTAGCATGGTGGTACGCACCAAGCGCACATTGGTAGCGGTCAAAATAATACCCATGGTCGCGGCGGGCATAATGAAGCTTGAGAAGCCCTCCATACCGCTGGGTGGTAGCAAATTGAAGGTAATGGAGAGTACCAGCACCAACATAATGGCCAGCCAGAAGTTGGGAAAAGAGAGGCCGATCAGGGAGAAAATCCGAATCATCTGGTCGGGCCATCGTCCTCGCGATACTGCCGCTTTAATCCCTAGTGGTATCGACACCACAATAGAGACAAATAGCGAGGCGAAAGCTAGCGCCAAGGTGGCTGGCAACGCGCGACCAATCAGGTCGCTAACCGGTGTTCCACCCATAAAACTGCGGCCAAAATCACCCACCACTATACCGCGCAAGAAACCGATGTACTGAGCCAGGAAAGATTGGTTTAAGCCCAGGGCTTCACGAATCCTTTCCAGATCTGCCTCGGTAATACTGCCCGCGCCCTGAGCCAACATCACCGCCGGATCGCCGGTTAAACGAATCGCAAAAGAGACGATCAGCGTTACGGCAATCACCACAAAGATGGCCTGCAGTATTCGATATAAAAGAAACTTTGCCACTATGACCTCTTCGCTTTTAAGCCCGTAACGCTTCCCGGCCGCCCACTAAGGCAGCCGGGGGTGCATTGCTATCAGTCAGCAACATCTACATCCGTTAAGCGCATACGGTTATCCGGGGCAGGTTCAAAATTCTGCACTCGGTCGCGTACGCCATACAGAGCATTGATGCTATAAAGCGGCATTTCCAAGGCGCGATCCTGGGTATAGCGTGCAATAGCCTGAAGCAGGCCTTCCCGTTCATCCTGGTCGGTAATGCTGCGCTGGGCTTGTAGCATCTCATCCAGCTCTGCATCGCTGTCGTAAGGGTTCCAGCGTTCGCCGGTGTGATACATCAGGTAGGCGGTATTATCGAAATCGAATGTCCAGCCGCCCCACTTCTGTTGGAACATCTCCCCCGTCCGGCCTGCTGGAATGATGTCATTGAGCAGCACGTTGGTTTCATAGGGTTGGATAGAGGCCGTAATGCCTACGCCTTGCAGATAGGACGCCACCACCTGAGCGACTTCCCCGAAAGTTGCGTCATTGCCACGCACATCGATCTGAACCCTGGCTCCGGGTTCAATACCCGCTTCATCCAACAGCTGACGAGCCTGCTCTGGATCATAGGGCAGCGGCTCCATTGCCGGGTCGTTACCGAAAGATTGAGCGCCCTGGAAACTGGCAATCATTTCGCCCTCCCCAGCAAGAATAGCGTCGATAATTGCCTGACGATCTACCGCCATGATGAGCGCTTTCCTCACTCGTTCGTCGGCAGTAATACCTGATTGAGTGTTGAACCGAATAGCTTCCACGGTCGGCGATGGTACGCTGACAATGCTGGCTCCATTGTGGTTATTGATCGTGTCGATCATGCCAATGGGGATCGTCGGCGGAATAACGATATCGACACGCCCTGCCTGTAACTCAGCAACAGCGGTGGCAGGCTCGGAAATAAAACGATACGTCACATTATCAAGCTTTGGCGCACCGTCCCAATGATCAGCAAAGGCTTCCAGACGAACGTCCACCCGAGGATTGTACTCCACCACCTTGAATGGCCCGGTGCCTACAGGGTGGGTATTGAAATGCTCATCGCCATGCTCCGCCAAGTACTCAGGGGGCACAATCATCGCACCGTAGCCCGCAAGTTTGGTCAGCAGGACGGGATCAGGTTCACTAAGGTGGAAATCGACGGTGGTGTCATCAATCACTTCCACACGTTCGATAGCCGTATAGTTGGAGCGCTGTGGGCCTTGGGCGCCTTCATCACCTAACAGACGATCAAAAGTAAACTTCACTGCGTCAGCATTAAACGCTTCGCCGTTATGAAAGGTGACGCCCTCACGCAGCGTGAAACGAATACGGGTGCCGTCATCCAACTCTTGCCACTCGGTGGCTAGGCCGGGGACTAGCTCTAAATCTGGACCACGATACGTCAAGCCGTCAAAAATATTGGTAGCCACCGACGCCCAGTTGACCAGAAAGGTATCGATAGGGTCCCAGGTGCCCGGGTCTTGCGGCGAGGCAATCGTTAACGAGCCAGCCTGTGCGGAAGCGGAAAAGGCAACGCTTAGTGCGATACCCGCAATAGCGCTACTGAGCACACGTTTGGTTCTCTGCATGGGGGTTCTCCTGTTTTTGTATCATTAACCTTGCGACTGAATAGCTAACAAGGCGCTTTTTAAGACACAACCGTCAGATCATCGTGTTCTTGTTGGGTAATCCGCTACGATGCCAAACGCTCGGCACTATTCGCTTCCTGCGCAACGAAATGTCCCTCCGCCACTCGTATCAACGGCAGATGCTCAGGCTCATCCCCCACCTTGCGGACAGGGCTGAGAATCTCGCCTTGCAGCAATACCCTTTCCTGGCGCTGGGTAGGGTCGGCCACCGGCACTGCGCTTAATAGTTTGCGGGTATAGGAGTGCTGAGGGGTGTCAAACACCGCCCGACGTGCGCCTAGTTCAACAACCTGACCAAGGTGCAACACCGCCACGCGGTGGCTCATCTTTTCCACTACCGCCATATCGTGGCTAATAAACAGATAGGCTAAACCTTCGTCCTGTTGCAACTCCATGAGCAGATGAATGATTTGCGCCTGGATGGAGACATCCAGAGCAGATAGCGCTTCATCTGCAATGATCAACTTAGGTTTGGATGCCAGGGCACGGGCGATGCATATTCGCTGGCGCTGGCCGCCAGAAAACTCATGAGGATAGCGCTCAGCCTGATCGGCACTTAAGCCGACTCGTTCTAGCAACTGGTCGACACGCTGTCGAATGGCCTTTGAACTGTGCAGCAAGCCATGGGTGCGGATAGGTTCCGCTATCGAAAAGCCTACGGTTTTGCGGGGGTCCAGGGAGGCAAAGGGGTCTTGAAAAATGTACTGCACTTCCTGGCGGAGACGCATTTTTTCTGCCCGCGACATGTCGGCGACGGCCTTGCCCCCAAAGCGGATTGTGCCACTAGTGCTTTCCTGCAACTGCTGAATAGTGCGACCGATGGTGGACTTACCAGACCCTGACTCGCCGACTAAGGCTAACGTTTCGCCAGGAAAAATAGTGAAACTGACATTTTCGACGGCATGCACACGATGGCTAACACCGCCAAAGAACCCTTTACGAATATCAAAACGAGTCACCAGGTTTTCTACTTCCACGACCGGTGCGGCATCGGTTCTAGCGGTATCCTGCTGGCGGCTTTCACCAAGCGTTCGCGCAACATTTCCTTCCAGTACAACCAAAGGATCCATGCGGGGTAAGTTTTCGCCCTGCATGCTCCCAAGCTTAGGAACCGCGGCTAACAGTGCTTGGGTATAGGGATGTTGAGGGCGGGCAAATATATCCTCTACCGAGGCTTCCTCGACCTTTTCGCCATGGCGCATGACCACCACTTGGTCGGCCATCTCCGCTACCACGCCCATGTCATGAGTGATGAAAATGACCGCCATGCCCAGTTCCTGCTGGAGGTCGCGCATGATGGTGAGAATTTGCGCTTGAATCGTTACATCCAGCGCCGTCGTCGGTTCATCAGCTACCAATACCTTAGGGCGGCAAGCCAGCGCCATGGCGATCATTACCCGCTGGCGCATACCACCTGACAACTGATGGGGGTAGCGCTTTAACAGCGCTTCGGCATCGGCTAGACGCACCAGCTTCAATAACTTTACTGCTTCAACGCGGGCAGCTTCTTTTGAGAGCTTTTCATGCAATACCAACACTTCGGTAATCTGGTCGCCGATGGTGTAAACAGGATTAAGCGACGTCATCGGTTCCTGGAAGATCATGGCAATTTCCTTGCCACGTATTCTACGCATCGCTTTATCAGTGAGCTGCGTTAGTTCTAGCGGTTGAGAGCCACTGACGTCTCGTTGAAATTGTATCGTGCCACTAGTGATTTCGGCATTCATGTACTCCACCAAGCGCATGATGGCGAGGGAAGTTACCGACTTCCCCGAGCCAGATTCGCCAACAATCGCCGTTGTTTTACCTGGATAAACATCAAAGCTCAGGTTCTTAACCACTTGGTTGGAACCAAAATTAACGCTCAAAGAGCGAACCGATAGTGCAGGTATCGTCGTCACAAGGTGCCATGCCCCCTACTCTTGAACAGCATTTTTTAGTCTTAGTGCTTACCGCTCAGAGCTTCCTAAACCATTAGTCGTATGCATTGATCATTTCAAACTACTTATCTTGCTAAACTTTTGTCAATCTATAATTCTTTAGCGTGGGCTAATTCTTCTGTATTCAAAAAGGCCTTTGCTCTACTAGAGGGCATAAAAAAAGCCCCGACGGGAGCTTTTTCGATTGTGCATGCTTTCGTTACGGATTATCGCAATAGCGCATTTACCCAACCCTCAGCTGCTTAAGCACAGAGAGCTTTTTTGCCTCTTCGCTCTTTTCTTCTTTGCTGACTTCTTTGCCTGGCGATTGAGAAGGCGCTTGGTGCGTACCTGCCAGCACAAACCATTCGGCTTCAGAAAGGTAGCTTTGGCACCAGCGGCCCAGGGAAACCGCGCTCTCTTCACGGCTGCGCTCGCCGCAGCGAAAGCCATGTGCAAGATGAAGCAGGTCTTGACGAGCGGTACGCGCACGGGCGTTACCACCGTGTACTTTTATCAGCGGGCAGCGACGATCATAGGCGGCGTTGGTCAAGGCATTGAGCCAACGTTCCAATTCGTGTGCCTGAATTCCACCATACACTGCCACGCTTGAGCTCCCTGCCCCGTTGAAAGGGGCATAGCCTGCCCCATTTTGGGCACGCTGTCACTGGTTAACCTTTACCCTTGTTTAGAGGTTATTACAGACTTTTGTCTAGCGCCTGCTCAAAACCTTGTAACACGTTGACTACATTGACACCGATTGCGTCTACCGCATAGCCCCCTTCCATCAGAAACACGCTAGGCAGGCCTACCTGAGCTAAGCGTTCACCTAGCAGGGTAAAATCTGCACTGGTAAAGGTGAAGGCACTTATCGGGTCACCCTCAAAAATATCGACCCCCAGCGATATGATCAGACACTCACACTCGGCAGCTTTAATCTGCGCTAAGGCGTGTTCAAGGGTGGCCATCCAAGTAGCCACACTGGTGCCGGGTGGCAGCGGGTAGTTGACGTTAAATCCCTCACCGTTACCTTCCCCCTTCTCATCAGCGTAGCCCAAGTAATAGGGGAAAGTTACGTCGGGATCGCCATGCAGGGAGATAAACAGCACATCGTCACGCCGGTAGAAAATTTGCTGGGTGCCGTTGCCATGATGGAAATCAACATCAAGAATCGCGACCCGGCGCTTGCCTGCATCCAGGGCGCGCTGGGCGGCGACAGCCGCATTATTAAAAAAGCAGTAGCCACCAAACTGATCATAGGCAGCGTGGTGCCCCGGCGGCCGACACAGGCCAAAGCTTGGTTCACCGCTCTGCAGCGTATGATCTACCGCGCCTAACGCCACATCTTTGCTTGCCATGGCAGCTTCAAAGGTGCCTTCTGAAATCGATGTTTCTGCCGCCAAGGCGTAATAGCCTAGCTGGCCACTTATAGAGCCTGGAATGCGGTCACTTCGCATGGTACGGGCGGGCCAAATATTGGGAATTGCTTCCCCCTCATGCCCCGCGGCTAGCCACTCTTTCCAGCAGTTGGCTAAAAATGTGACGTAATCGTGATCGTGCACCGCCAGTACCGGCGCTAACCCATAAGAATCGGGCGCACGAATATCGCCAAGCCCAGACTGACGGAGGTGCTTAAGCACTAAATCCAGCCGTTCAGGGCACTCAAAGGGGGTCACCAGGGTACCGTCATGTAGCTCTGTACGCGCTTGGCGTAAGCGGCTGTTCTCTGAATAAAATGTCAGCATTCCGGCTCCTTCATATCAGCCCAAAGCGGTAGCGGATAAGTGGTATTAGGTGTCTGTTAATTGAACAGGCCACTGCTTGGCCCAGTGGCGCTTATAACTCGGGGTCTGCTGTTTTAACTGATATTCAGCCCGACTAGCCGCGGCGCGATCTTCAAACGGCTGGGCACCTAGCAGCGCAACAGGCGGATTCGCACGGGTATAGCGTGCCCCTTTGCCTTCACAGTGAGCTTGGTAGCGTTTCGTTAGGTTATTGGTAATCCCGGTGTAAGTACCGCGCTGGCACTCCAGTAAATAAAGATACCATTGGGAGTCGGCTTTAACGGGCTGAACGATGCCACTACTCACCGCAACATACCTTTAATTTACGCCCGCTACCACATAGGCACAGGTCGTTCCGGCCGGGTTTTAAGCGGGTAAGCGAGGTTGTTCCATCCACATACCGCCAGCGCTGCTGCTCTTTAACGAAGCGGGAGACTTCCTCCAACACATGCCAACGTTTTCGCCCATGCGCGTGTTCAAAGAAAAATGCCTGAAAATGCACCTGACCACTCTCCTCAAGCGCTGGTTCGGCATTAACAATGACCAGCCTCTTCCACTCGGTTGCGGGGTCAGGTGCAAGCTCGACTGGTCGGGTGGAGGAGTGCCAAGTTGCCAATAGATAGTCACTCAACCCCAGCGCAAAAGCCGAATAGCGCGAGCGCATGAGCGCTTCCGGCGTTGGCACATCGGCCCCATGATGATAACGGCCACAGCAATTATTCAACATTAGTTTGCTACTACAGGGGCAACTTACTTTTTTAGGCTGAGTCATAGTTCTTAGTCATAGTTCTTAATAACAGTTAAGCTCATTCGCTATATCCTACCTAGCCTAACCGATTCGGCCTATGCGCGTCGCTTGGCGTATATACGTTTTGTTTCGATATTCAGGCAGTGTTAGGTATATAGTACTGGGGCAACATATTCAGACGACGGAGTACGAATCACGATTGATCATTCTTTCCAGAAAATTTGGAGGTTCTCCTATGAAGGTATTTAAACCGGAATGGCAGTGCACGTTTAGCGTAAACGAAGGCGCGGAAGAATCAGCAACTTGGAAAGAGAAAATCGCGTGGCGGCTCAGGGGAGTTGCGGATCGGCTGGAAGGTGGCGGGCGCACGGTAAAAATCGATTACCGAGTGACGCCAGCGGTTAGCCAACAGGAAGTAGATACTTGCTTAGGCAAGGGCTTCGAAGTAACTCAACGCCTGCTGACGCAGTTAGCCCAACAGCAGGCGTGCGAAGATGTGATGCGCCATGCCAAGGCTGAGCTGTTTGAACAACATCCTCAGCACTGAAGTGGTATAGCAAAAGATCCCACCCCTTGAACCGGGTGGGATTTTTTTGTGGGATCACAAAGCCTAGACGGGCTGTTCCAGCGCTTTGCCCATCTTAGTAAGGAAAGCTTCACACTCCTCTAGCTGAGCAATTTCAATATACTCATCGGGCTGGTGCGCCTGGGCAATGCTGCCAGGGCCGAGAATAATGGTTTGCAAACCCTGGCCCTGAAACTGCCCCGCCTCCGTGGCGTAAGCCACTGCGTGGTTACAGCAGGCGGCGGGTAAATGATCTTTGGCTAAACGAAGCACCTGGTCGTTATCGCGATCGGCAAGCCCCGGCACGGTGACGTTAAGGGGCTCGGTGGAGATCTCAACGTGCTTGCCCTTGGCCTGCTGATCAGCGCTTAGCTGGGTGCAATAGGCCTCAAAGCGCGCGTATATTTCGTCGAAGGTGTCCGTGGGCAGATGGCGAATCTCCCACTCGAATTGGCACTCTCGCGCCATGATATTGATCGCCGTCCCGCCTTTGATTTTGCCCACATGCAAGCTGGTGTGGGGCACATTAAACGCCTCATCGACTCGCCCCTCTTCCACCAGCGCCGCCATGGTGTCCTCAATAAAGGTTACTAACCGGGCAGCCACATGGATCGCTGAAGTACCTTGATTGACCTGGCTGCTGTGCGCTTCGCGGCCAATCACCGTGGTGCGCAGATTAGTCGCCCCTTTTTGCGCCACCACTGGCTGCATGCTCGTGGGTTCGCCGACAATGACATGGGCGGTTGTAGAGTAGTGCTCGCAAAAGCGCTTGATCATGCTAGGCGCGCCGACACACCCGATCTCTTCATCGTAAGAGAAGCCTAGATAAATTGGCTGCTGCAGTGCGGCTTTCGACCATGCAGGCACCATGGCCAGTACGCAGGCAATAAAACCTTTCATATCGCAGGTGCCACGCCCGTAAAGGCGCCCATCGCCACCATCACGTAGGGTGAACGGATCACTTGACCAAGGCTGCCCCGCCACCGGCACCACATCGGTATGCCCGGAAAGCATCACGCCGCCAGCGGCATCGGGGCCGACCCTGGCGATCAAATTCGCTTTGGTACCACAGGGGCTCATCACCCGTTCAGCACTCACGCCCACCTCCGCCAAATACCTTTCCACAAACTCAATCAATGCCAAATTGGATGCACTTGAGGTGGTGTCAAAAGCGACCAGTTTTTCGAGTAGGGCTATGGCGTGGGACATGAGGTTCTCTTTTCGGGAGTGCGAGTCAATACAGCGCTTAAATACAGTTTTAAAAACAGCTTCCGCTAACCCTAACACCCTCCAGATGTGCCGACTACTGCCACTCTTCAGTGTTGAATGTCACCGCGTATTCATCTTCCCTTCATCAAACCGTCATCGTCACTTTCTAATGTTCAGTGCAGCTAAAAACTTCAATCCGCATTGTCGCAATCTGATGATTTAACTACCTGATGGTATTCAGGTTCTCAAGGAGCCGTTATGTCTCGTTATACGTTGCACGCGCTTGCCGTGGGTGTGGCTACTGCCAGCCTGAGTCTATCTGCCCACGCCGCTACTGAAATTAGCTGGTGGCATGCGATGGGTGGTCAGCTTGGCGAAATTCTTGAAGGCATCACTGAGGATTTCAACGCTTCTCAGGATGATTATCGCGTTAACCCTAGCTACCGCGGCACCTATACCGAAACCATGACTGGTGCGATTGCTGCATTTCGTGCTAACGAACAGCCGCATATCCTTCAGGTATTTGAGGTGGGCACTGGCACCATGATGAATGCCGAAGGTGCTATCTACCCGGTTTATCAACTGATGGAAGAGCACGGACGCCCCTTCGACCGCGAGGCATTCCTACCCGCAGTCGTCGGTTATTACACCGACACCAGCGGCAATATGCTCTCTTTCCCATTTAACTCCTCCACGCCGATTATGTATTACAACCGTGACGTGTTTGAGAAAGCGGGCCTAGACCCCGAGCAAGCCCCGGAAACCTGGGAAGAAGTAGCGGATTTCTCGCGGCAAATCGTTGAATCTGGTGCAGCAAGCTGTGGGTTTACCTCCTCCTGGCCTAGCTGGGTGATGCTGGAAAACTTCTCGGCCATGCATAACTCGCCACTCGGTACGCTGGAGAATGGCTTTGGTGGCATGGAGACCGAGCTCAACTTCAACAATGAGCTGGTCGCCCGCCACTGGGACAACCTGCACGATTGGCAGGAAGAGAATGTCTACCGTTGGGGCGGCCCAGGCTCCGGCCCAGACGCTGAACCGATGTTCTACTCGCAAAACTGCGCGATTTTCTTTGGCTCTTCAGCCTCCCGCGCCGATGTGGCTGCCAACTCGGCATTTGAAGTCGGCTTCGGTATGCAGCCTTACTACGCTGATGTAGACGGTGCACCGCAGAACTCGATTATTGGTGGCGCTACCTTATGGGCACTGCAGGGCCACAGTGATGAGGAGTATGAAGCCGTAGCGGCCTTCTTTGAGTACCTCTCCCAGCCGGAAGTACAGGCTGAGTGGCACCAGCAAACCGGTTACCTGCCGATCACTCAAGCCGCTTGGGATTTAAGCGCAGAGCAGGGCTATTACGACGAAAACCCAGGTGCGGATACGTCGCTGAAGCAGATGACCCTCAACGAGCCGACCGAGAACTCGAAAGGCCTGCGCTTTGGTAACTTCGTGCAGATTCGCGACATCATCTCTGAGGAGATGGAAGCCGTGATGACGGGCAGCAAATCTGGCCAAGAAGCAGCGGATGCCGCAGTTCAACGTGGCAATAATCTGCTGCGAGATTTTGAATCTGCCAATCAGTAAATAAGTACTTACTTCGCCGCTTATCCTTCAGGGTAGGCGGCGCTGTTATTTTTAATACTTATATTTATCAATACGTAATTGCTACGTAGAAGAGCTATCCATGCAAACTAAACGCATGACCTTTCCGGGGCGCTGGCTGCCTTTCGCGCTGCTGGCGCCTCAGGTAGTGGTGACGCTGATCTTTTTTATCTGGCCTGCAGGGCAGGCGCTGTATCAGTCGCTACTGCGTGAAGACGCCTTCGGGCTACGCACCACTTTCGTGGGGCTGGAAAACTTCGCTCGTCTGTTTCGCGATGGCGCATATCTCAACTCGCTGTCGGTGACGGTGGTCTTTGCCGTGGGCACCACGCTGCTATCAATGACGGTGGCGCTGCTACTTGCCAGCACCGTGAACAGGATGATTCGTTCGCGCAGCACGTATACCACCCTGCTGGTTTGGCCCTACGCCATTGCGCCCGCTATAGCCGGGGTATTGTGGTGGTTTATTTTCAACCCCTCGATTGGCATTGTGCCTTACATGCTTGAGATGGTGGGCTACCGCTGGAATCACCGTACTTCGGGCAGTGACGCCATGCTACTGGTGATTTTTGCCGCCGCCTGGAAGCAGATCTCCTACAATTTCTTGTTCTTTTTGGCGGGCCTACAGTCCATTCCCCAATCGCTGATTGAAGCCGCCTCTATTGATGGCGCCAGCCCCTTCAAGCGCTTCTGGACGATTATTTTTCCCCTGCTCACCCCCACCACGTTTTTCTTGATGGTGGTTAACGTGGTGTACGCCATGTTCGACACCTTTGGCATTATCCACGCCACCACCCAAGGTGGCCCGGCCCAGGCCACCAACATCTTGGTTTACAAGGTTTATGCCGATGGCTTCGTAGGTCTGAATTTGGGCTCTTCCGCCGCCCAATCGGTGATTTTAATGGCCATTGTCGTGTTACTCACGGTGGTGCAGTTCCGCTTTATTGAGCGGCGCGTGAATTATTAATTTGGCCCTTTAAATAAGCCCTTGCTGGAGTGTTGTGATGGTTGAAAACCGCCCTTGGGCCAATTTTTTCGCCCACACCGTATTGATTATTGGCGTTGCGCTGGTGGTTTTTCCGGTTTATATCGCCGTTGTGGCCTCGACTCAGGCACCGGGAGAACTGATGCGCGGCACGCTACCACTGCTGCCTGGCAGCCATGCCATCGAAAACTATACCCGGATGTGGCAATCGGGGGTTTCCAATGCCGGCGCACCACCTGCAGCAAAGATGCTCTGGAACAGTTTTGTCATGGCCATGGCGATTACCGTGGGTAAACTATCGATTTCGCTGCTATCTGCCTTTGCGATTGTCTACTTCCGCTTCCGCTTTCGGATGTTCTTTTTCTGGCTGATCTTCGTCACCCTGATGCTGCCGGTTGAGGTACGCATTATTCCCACCTTTCAGGTGGTCGCAGACCTGAAAATGCTCAATAGCTTTGCCGGACTATCGATCCCGCTAATTGCCTCGGCCACGGCAACGTTTTTGTTTCGGCAGTTCTTTATGACCATTCCTGAAGAGATGCTGGAAGCCGCACGAGTGGACGGTGCCGGTCCGCTTAAATTCTTCAAAGATATTTTGCTGCCACTTTCGGTGACCAATATCGCTGCGCTGTTCGTGATCATGTTCATTTACGGCTGGAACCAGTATCTCTGGCCACTGCTGATCACCACCGACCCCAACTACTACACCATTGTGATGGGCATTCAGCGTATGACCTCGGAAGAGAACCCTCAGTGGCACTTAGTCATGGCAGCTGTGGTGATGGCAGCGCTGCCGCCCGTATTAGTGATTCTGTTTATGCAACGCCTGTTTGTGAAAGGCCTGACCGAGACGGAGAAATAAGATGGCCAGCATTACCTTGGAAGGGCTGAAGAAAACCTACGCAGGCAATGTGAACGCGGTGAAAGGCATTGACCTGCACATTGAAGATGGTGAGTTCGTCGTGCTGGTCGGACCTTCCGGCTGTGGTAAATCTACCCTGCTGCGTATGGTGGCGGGTTTGGAAACCATCACCGAAGGCACGTTGAAAATTGGCGACCGTGTGGTCAATAAGCTGGAACCCGCCGAGCGCGATATCGCCATGGTGTTCCAGAACTATGCGCTCTATCCGCATATGACGGTGTATAACAACCTTGCCTATGGCCTGAAAAATCGTGGTTTTAAGAAAGACGAGATTGAAAAGCGCGTGCGCATTGCCGCCAAGATGCTTGAGATAGAGGAATTTTTAGAGCGCAAACCACGCAAGCTCTCCGGCGGTCAGCGCCAGCGGGTGGCCATGGGCCGCGCCCTGGTGCGCGAACCGGCGGCGTTTCTGTTTGATGAGCCGCTTTCCAACCTGGATGCCAAGCTGCGCGTGCAGATGCGCGTGGAGATCAAACAGCTCCAACGGCGCCTGAAAACCACCAGCCTCTATGTAACCCACGACCAACTGGAAGCCATGACCCTAGGCGACCGCTTGGTCGTTCTTAATGCCGGGCAGATTGAACAAGTGGGCACGCCCATGGAGATCTACGCCCGCCCAGCGACCATGTTTGTCGCAGGCTTTATCGGCTCACCTGCCATGAATATGGTGCCGGTCGAGTACCTTCACGCGCGTGGCGCGAACGGCTTGCTGGATAACCTCCCAGAAGGAACCGATATTGTCGGTATCCGCCCGGATGATATGCATTTAGCACCACCGACAGGCGCCCATTTAATCGTCGAATCAACCCTGCAGCTCTTTGAAGCCGCCGGTGCCGAAAGCCACCTGTACGTTAACCTCGCCGATAGCGACCAGCCCACGGTTATCCGCGTATCAGGCCAACCACCGGTCGCCGAAGGCGAAACCTTGAGGTTCTATGTGGCCCGCGACGCACTGCATCCTTTTAATAACGCTACGGGAAAACGCACCGGGGATTGAATCGATCATTTATAAAAATAGTACGTAAATAGGGGGCTCATAGCCTACGTTTACGTTAATAATAATTAACAGGAGTGGCTCCTCTCACTCAGGTACCGAGAGGCATTGACGATCCGTATAGAAATGCAAGTGGCTGAGTAACACTCAAGGCAAAAATTGCTGAATAAGAGAGTCTCTATCCAACTCTAGCATCTCGCTCAGCATTGGATCCTTCATGGGATCGTCACTAGCCTGCCACTCTAACAATAGTGCATCAGACCGAGGGGATTCTGCTAAATGTGCAGCAAGGACATAGTTGGCGTTAGGTTGGCTATCCGTCTCGCGTCCATAAGCGTTTTCCACTTCAGCATAGCAGGCCCGCGCTTCGCCTGTGACTCCCTCCAGGCGCTCTATCAGCATACAACGCAGAAGCATTCCCTCCTTGTTTAAGGATGCTGAATAGAGTGCTTCTAAGTCACTTTTGGCTTCCTCGTATTGGCCAAGGCTAACGAGTAACTGCGCACGACTGTTGAGCAATTCAGGATGATTAGGATGCTGCTCTAGGCCTTCTTTATAGACCATGAGCACATCTTCGCGTTGTCGCTTATCGCCGCGTGAATCAATGAGAGCTGTACTGGCACGCTCCAGATATTCCGCAGGTGATTCTCCATTGGCCAATGAGCAACTGATCAGCAGAAGAGTAGCTATTGTGGTAAGTAAGGCTTTCTTCACCGTGGTTCGACCTCAATCTCGAAAGTGATATCGGTTGTGCCTGACGCTAGGCTGCCTGAGCCGCTGGAAAAGAAATAGCCACCAATAAGTTGAAGCGTCAGGTGACGAGGAGGCATGGGTAACGTGAAACTCACATGACCAATAGGAGTAAAGTCATCATTAGGCCACGTTGAAACACCTTCATGCTGCAAATTCTGGTTGGCGATATCCAGCACACCATTGCGAACTCTGGCCGACACGAACCAATCGATTGAGCCGAGTTGACTGGCAGCGGTTCGACCCATAGCACTAACATGTAATGTGCTGCCGCGTAATGTGACATGGCCCCGGAGGTTGTAGGAGGCATGAACACCTACTCCCTCTGCAAGAAGGTAATCAGGGCGCACTTTTATGAAAGGGTCGGAGAACTCGCGATATTTTAGTGAAGGAACTTCAATGTTTTGGGGCTCAATATTGGTGCTTGGAGTAGAGAGAAAATCACCGAGTAGCATATAACCATCTTTTTTAGCGCCGGTTCTGGTGTCGCTCATGCTGACCTCCTTCCTTTATATAAACCTGAAGTTTTTCAGGCTTATCATGGTCGGCCACCAGACGAGTGAGACCTTGAGCGTCGCTGACGCCATGAATCTGCTCACCGTTAACCCTTACAATCAGATACTCCATACCAACTACAGGCTCACCGGCTTCATCAATAAGCCGGAAACGCTCGTTATAGCGTTTAGGAAGTTCTCTAAGTAAATTGGCAGCCACCTCATTAGGTGAGCCGACCTCGGTACTACAGCCTGTAATTATCTGCCCTCCGCAGGAAGTGGCGCTGCCATGTATAGCGGCGGGCGCCCCCTCAACGGCATACCAAGCCACACCGGAAGTGATAGTAGCACCACAAGAACTCTTGTCGCCGACCCTGGAGACCGGAATGCCATCCACTTTAGCTGTTGAGGCACCAGAAACGATCCGATGCGGGCCGCCTTTGCAACGGCAGTCTACTGCATCACCAACTTTTGCAAGATCCATGGCAATATCCATTATCCATAGCAATGAGTATTATTTACTAAGTAAACTAATCATTGTCAATTTCAGGAGCCATTCCTACCTTCCAGTCTTAATCATTTTACTTATGCTAAGCCAAATTATAGAGGGCCTAACGGCAAACTTGCGTTTCAACATTACCCGCGACGCACTGCATCCTTTTAATAGCACCACAGGGAAGCGCACCGTGAATTAAACTAATCACGTATAAAATAGTACGTAAACAGAGGGTTCATAGACTACGTTTGAGAAAGTTAACGTGACTCTTCTCTCCTGTACCTACCTACTTAATAGGTGCGCATAGGCCTTTTGCCATGAGTATTACTCCCTCTTTACTGGACACCCTTTACCGTCACCACGCTAGGCGTGTGCAGGCGACACTGATTCGGTTGCTGGGAGATTTTGAACTCGCCGAAGAAGCCATGCAGGACGCTTTCGTGGCGGCCGTTCAGCAATGGCCCGTCAACGGCGAGCCCGACAACCCTCAAGCGTGGCTGATTCGTACTGGCTATCACTGTGGGGTTGACCAAATTCGTCAGCTCAGCACCGCGCGCCGCCGGGTTCATCTACTGTTACCCACAGAAGAGGCACTGGATCTTGAGCCCTCCACTATCGAAGACGACGCCTTACGTCTGCTGTTCACCTGCTGCCACCCAAGCCTAAGCATAGAAGCCCGCATTGCGCTGACGTTGCGCGAGATGTGCGGCCTAACCACCGAACAGGTGGCCAGCGCCCTATTAATCAAGCCTACAACGCTGGCCCAGCGTATCGTGCGCGCCAAACGCAAAATTCGTGATGCCCATATACCCTATGCCGTGCCTACCCAGGAAGAACTCCCCGAGCGCCTCCCCGATGTGCTCAAAGTCATCTATCTGGTCTTCAATGAAGGCTACTCACGTAGCACGGGCGCCAGCGTGGTCGATATCAGCCTAACCCAAGAGGCCATGCGCCTCGGTAATGAGCTGGCACAGCTACTGCCTCAGGGTGAGGTATTTGGACTGATGGCGTTGATGCTGCTGAATGATGCACGTCGCGATGCACGCCAGGATAGCAACGGTGAGCTGGTGACACTGGATGCTCAGGACAGGCGGCTATGGCGCCAAGAGGATATCAAGGTCGGCATCGCGTGGCTGGAACAGGCGATGGCGCTCACCCCCACCGGGTACTACACCCTTCAGGCGTCGATTGCCGCCGTACACGCCCAGGCTAGCCACGCCGAGCAAACAGACTGGGGTCGTATCGTCAGGCTCTACGACGCCCTCTGCCGACGCTTTCCATCACCCATCCTGGCGCTGAATCGTGCGGTCGCCATTGCCATGAGTGGCGCTCCCGACACCGGCCTGAAGTTACTCGATGATATCGCTCATCACCCGCAAATAAGCCGCTATCATCTATTTCATGCCGCCAAAGCGGATTTACTGCGTCGCCAAGGCCAGCGTGAGGCTGCACGCAGCGCCTATCAGCAGGCGCTACTCTTGGTCACCCTGGATCCAGAAAAACGTTTTTTGAACAGGCGATTGGCAGAGCTCGAAAATTCCTTATAAAAAAATGCTTAGGCTATGTCGATTCAAGACGACGCCAAACGACTAGAGAGAGTCACTACCCTGACCAACCAGGAGACTCTCAATGAAATTCATGCTGATACGCCGTGCTGATGCCAACACCGAGAACGGCGCTATGCCCTCTCAGGAGATGCTTGCCGACATGGCTGCTTATAACCAGCGTATGATCGAGGCAGGCGTGTTTTTGAGCGGCAACGGCTTACATCCGACCAGCGAAGGGTGCCTGATCCGTTTCAAAAACGGTGAACCCACCATCATTCCCGGGCCTTTGTCTCCAGCCAGTGAGCGAATTGCCGGTTACAGTGTGCTTGAAGCCCCCTCTCTACAGGCGGCCATTGAGTGGGCCCAGCAGTGGCCCACCCAGGATGCTGATGGCAACGTAACCCTTGAGCTGCGACGCTACTTCTCGCTGGAAGATTTTGAGCCCGGCACCGGACTTGAACAGCATCGACCCCTCGCTCGCGTACCGGATGCGATGAATGTTCATGTCACCTTTCCCGGCACCTGTCGGGAAGCCATGCAGTTCTATGCCGATGTCACCGGTGGGCAGCTGGAGTGCCTATTGACCTACGCTGAAACGCCCGCCGCTGAACACTCACCGCCGGAACTTCATGACCGCATTATCCATGCCTCGCTGAACCTACGTGGCCGTCGCCTGATGGGTGCCGATATGGCGGCTGACTGCTATGCAACACCGCAAGGGGTAGCGATTCAATTGGAGTATCAGGATATCGAGCAGGCCGCCCGAACCTTTGCCCAACTGGCAGAGGGCGGAAAGATCACCATGCCGTTCGAAGCGACTTTCTGGTCATCAGGATTTGGCATGGCCACCGATCGCTTTGGCATTCAGTGGATGGTCAACGTATCGATGGAACCCTGCCCACAGGCAAAACAAGGAGATAAACCATGAAGTACGTGGCGCTGGTGTATTACCAGGAACAGCTTATTAATGCGATGAGCGAACAGGCGTGGCACGACCTTAACCAGGAGTGCATTGCTGGTGTAGAGCGATTAACCGCTCAAGGCAACTACTTAGCGGGCCAGGCATTGCAACCCATAGAAACGGCAACCACCGTGCGCGTACGCGATGGCGAGACGTTGATTTCCGATGGCCCCTTCGCGGAAACCAAGGAGCAATTGGCAGGCTTCTACCTGCTGGACGCCCACGATTTAAACGAGGCGCTGCAGTTAGCTAGCCGCATCCCACCCGCCCGGCTGGGCAGCATTGAAGTACGCCCCGTGCGAGAACTTCCCCCCAAAACAGAGCCAGGAGAAATGCCATGAACACCGCCACCTACCCCTATATCGATGGTTTCGTTGCGGCAGTACCCAACGCCAATAAACCCCAGTTCCTAGAACATGCCCGAGCCGCCGCCGTGGTATTTAAGGAGCACGGCGCGCTGCGTGTGGTGGAGTGCTGGGGAGACGACGTGCCCGAAGGGGAAGTCACTTCTTTCACTATGGCAGTGAAACGTAAGGATGACGAGACGGTTATTTTTTCGTGGATTGAGTGGCCATCGCGCGCAGTGCGCGATGAAGCCATGCCAAAGGTGATGCAAGACCCTCGCCTCCAGATGGAGACTAACCCGATGCCTTTTGATGGCAAGCGCGTTATTTATGGTGGTTTTACCAGCATCATTAATGAGTAAAGCGCTATAAGCGGCCCAGAGATTTACTCCGCATCCTGCTGGGCCGCAACATCACTAATCCGCCCCTCAACTTTGTAGAAGATCTCTTTGCGCTCGACCATATAATCGCGCAGCATTTCCCAATCGGTATTACCCACAATAGTGTTACGGCCGTCTTCGTAAACAGCACCTAGCACTGCATGGCTGTCGCCGCCGGTTGCGGTGAAGTTGTTGGTGGCGATAGTGTAGGTGCGTTCCGCATCAATGGCCTGCAACGCGCCTTCTTGGGCTATTTTCAAGGTAATGACACGCTCACCGACGGGCTTGCGGCTGTCATACACCAACTCAACCCCTGCGGAAACATGCAGAAACCCACCGTTCTCAGCAGGCGCGTCAGCCAGGGCGATTTCAAAGGTTTCGAGAAGCTCGGCGCCGGTGACCTCAAGTAGCGTCAAGCGATTGCCAAACGGCTGCACGGCGATTAGATCCCCCACTGATACATCACCTGCCTCAATCGCTTCCCGAATACCGCCGCTATTTTGGATCGCCATTACGGTGTCGGGTGCCACTTGCTGCGCAGTATGCAATTGAGCATCGGTGATTAAATTACCCAGCGCTGTTTCATTGGCACGCACACTCTGTTCATCGCCGCTACCGTGACGCGGGTTGGGTAGCGCGGAGATCACCTTGGCGCCCACCTGGGTATCGCGTAACTCTTCAATCGCCGCGGTGTAAGGCGCTAGCAGCTCAACGGCGTCAGGATCCGCCTCGCGCTCGTCAGCGGCGAGCAGCTCACCACTGACATCCACCACCACCCCATCGGCATCAAAGGTCACCTGCATCACGCCGAGGTGTTGCCCATATTCACCCGCTTGACCAATCGCCGTCGGCGTCATTGCTTCGCCCGCGCTGTTTTCGGTGAGCAGCCTAGGCGGTGAGATTTGAGTATGGCTATGGCCACCAATAATAATGTCGATACCCTCAACGTAGTCAGCCAGCAGCAGGTCGTTGCCCACGCTGGGATCGCTATCGTAACCAAGGTGGGTGAGAGCAATAATCTTGTTGACGCCCTGCTCTTCAAACGCTGCCACCATGGCTTCAGCCGCTTCACGATAATCGCTGATGGTGATTTGACCGGGGCTTGAAATCGTTTCGCTATCTTGGGTGCTTAATCCAAAAATGCCGATCTGCTCGCCATCGTGCTCAACAATAATCCCGTCATAGAGCCCACCCGCCTGGGGCTCTGCACTGATTGACTCGCCTAGCATGTCAGCAAACTCAGGAGCCGCTGAGAAATCCAGGTTGGCGCCTAAAATAGGGAATTCTGCCCCCGCAAAAAATGCTGCCAGCGCCTGATGCCCCTCTTCCGGGTCACCCAGGTCAAACTCATGATTACCCGGCACAAAGGCGTCGTAACCCATTAAATTCATAAATTCCAGGGCATCCTGACCCTGAAACTCAGTGAAGTAGAGCGTGCCTGAAAAGATATCGCCCGCTTCCAGCAGCAGTCCCTCGCCATACTGCTCTCGCGCTTCATTAAGCGTGGTGATTAGCAGCGGGTACTGATCGGTGCGCCCGTGGAGATCGTTGGTGTGAAACAGCGTCAGGGTGAAATTATCAGCCAGAGCGGTGGGAACGGTGACAAATAAGGCTGTCCCTAGCGCAATGCTATAGTGATGAGAACGCATTTTAATGACTCCTTTCATATCCATGTTTTGGCACCTTAGCAGTAAAGATGGTGCGTTGCCCCTGTCATAAATCCGTGACGAGATCGTCATTTGCACTACACCGTACCGTCATTGTCGGCTGTCACTCTACGACCACCCCACTTTTTCGTTGTATCGCTGACAGGACGGACGACTCATGTATAAGACCCGTATAAATAAAATCTATGGCTATAAAACCCAGGCCTATAAGACAGCTCTGAGCTTGGCTATCGCGGGGGCTGCCACCCTCGCTACCCCTTACGTGTTCGCCAATAACGACTTAAGCAATGTCTGCCCAAACCCAATCCGCATGGCAGATACCGGCATTGAAGGCATGGGCCCGCTTGCAGAAGCCTTCGGCCCCTTCGCTGAAGCATTTGAAACCACCACCGGCCTTGAGCTTGAGATGTTTAGCCTGAGCAACCGCACGGCCGCAGGCACGGCACTGCAGTATGACGACGTAGACCTGGTGTTCGCAGGCCCATCCGAGTTTGTGCTGTTTGACCGCGAAAGCGATATCGAAATTTTGTTTGCCATTGAGCGCCCGCACTACGGCAGCAGCTTTTTTGTTCCTGCCGACAGCGAGTTTCAAACACTGGCCGACCTAGAAGGCCAGCGTGTCGCGCTAAAAGACGTAGGCTCCACGAGTGGGCATATTTTCCCCAGCCAAATGTTGGTAGACGCAGGCTTAGATATCCAACGTGATCTGGAAATAGTGATGGCCGGTGATGCGCGCATTGCAGCCCTCGTCAACGGTGATGTGGATGCCATGGGTGGCGGCAACCGCGATATCGACGAGATCAAAGCGATGGACCCAGACGGTGAATATCGTGTGCTCGCTACCAGCGATGTACTGCCCGGCGACCCGGTCGTGATGCGCGGCTCACTGGAAGATGCCTGCAAAACAGCGCTACGTGAAACGCTAAGAGCCAATGCTGACACGCTATGGAACGCACTGGTGGCAACGGATCGTAACGAAGACAAGTTCTTAAACCGCGATTCATCGCTCGGCTTTGACCGGACCAACGAAGATTACGACGTGGTTCGCCGCGCCTATGAGGCAGCAGGCATTCCTTTATAAGCCCTGCTTTTATAAACATTAACTTTATAAACACTGATCTTTTCATCTCACATCAGCACAGGGAGGTGCTGCTAGCTAGATAGGTTTTTTCAATGATTATTGTCTCTAATTACCTCCTGACCCGTGTGCAGGAGGTTTTTTTATGAATGCCATCAGTGTCCAAAATGTACATAAACACTACGGCGAACTGCACGTACTACGTGGCTTAACGTTAGAGATTAACAAAGGCGAGTGCGTGATTTTACTCGGGGCAAACGGCTGCGGAAAATCGACGTTAATGCGCTGCTTGAACGGGCTAGCGCCCCACGACAAAGGGGATATCACCATTTTTGGGGAGCCCCTTACTCATCTCTCCAAACCTAAACTGCGCCAGCTGCGGCGTAAAGTGGGCGTCGTTTTTCAGCAATTTAATCTGGTTCAGAACGTCAGCGTGTTTCAAAACGTGCTGTATGGCGCCATGGGTCAGCAACGCTTTGGCTTACTCTCCTCACTCGCTTGCCTGGCGAGCAATGAGTTGCGCGAACGCGCCATGGCATCACTGGAACGCGTTGGATTAGCCAATAAGGCGCATGCCGATTGCCGCGAGCTGTCAGGCGGTCAACAGCAACGCGTGGCCATTGCCCGCACGCTGATGCAAGACGCTGAGATCATTATTGCTGACGAGCCGGTCGCCAGCCTAGACCCGAAAGCGGGTCGGGAAATTATGGATCTACTGCTGGATGTCGTGGCTGAACGGCAGTTAACCGTACTCTGCACACTGCACCAACTGGAATTAGCTCAGCAGTATGGTGACCGAATTGTCGGCTTGAAAGCGGGCCAGATAGTGCTCGACTCGCCGCGCCAGCAGGTGGCCCTAGCGACTATGCAGAAACTCTACCAGGGCGATGTTCGAGTGGATCAAACCAATAACACCCCTGTCGATGACACCCCTGCTATTTCTTCTACCCGTTAATATCGAGAGCACTATGTCTATTCACCGTCGCACCACCACGCCTCTACCCCCAAGATTCGCCATGCCCTCCCCCTTTACCTGGGGAGTGGTGCTGGTTTTTATTGCGCTATTTGTTCAGGGCGTCATGGCTACTAATTTAACGCTGGAACGCCTGCTACGTGGCGCCGTCAATTTAGTGCATTTTTTAGGCCGCGCCTTTCCGCCGGATTTATCCAATCTTGATGTGTTGGCATGGTCGATGTTTGAAACCCTCAACATCGCCATTGTCGGTGTCACCATTGGGGTTATTTTAAGCCTGCCGTTTGCGCTGCTGGCCGCGCGTAATACCTCGCCTGCACCGTGGATTCGCTCCATTACCCGCCTGATGATTGCCACCATGCGCACCATTCCTGACCTTATTTGGGCGCTTATTTTTGTGGTGGCGGTGGGGCTAGGCCCTATCGCCGGAGTGCTCGCTATTGTGATGGACACCATTGGCTTTGCTGCTCGGTTCTTTTCAGAGCGCATTGAAGAAGTTCACCCTGGCCCTTCTGAAGCGCTTAGCGCCACTGGCGCAGGCAGGCTTTCAGTCATTGGCGGCGCCATTTTGCCGGAAACACTGGCCTCAATGACCGCTACCAGCCTTTATAGTGTTGAAAAAGCGCTGCGCTCCGCGGTGACGCTGGGCCTAGTAGGCGCTGGCGGCATCGGGGTTGAGCTAGCCTGGATTTCTCATAGTACCTCAGCCAGTACCGCACTCAGGCTGTAACACCGCTAAACACCTACTGGCTCGACT
>LAZR01000078.1_pt1 | contig 135331 bp, 144 predicted proteins | sample 329461 | NCBI WGS metagenome assembly LAZR01 (sample SAMN03002196, study PRJNA259156) | marine sediment metagenome | biome: sea floor; feature: Hydrothermal impacted sediments; material: marine sediment; isolation source: Loki non-amplified sample from Loki's castle hydrothermal vent sediment ...
ATGATGATCTGGTTCACCCCCGACCGCGTCAACGACCCCGACCACCACGAAGCCTACGCCAACGGGGCGTTCATGCTCATCCGCCGCGACGCCTACGACAAGATCGGCGGACACACAGCCGTCCGCGACCGGGTCAACGAGGACATGCATATCGCAGCGCTGGTCAAGAGCGAGGGGCTGAAGCTCCGCGTCACCCGCAACCGGAGCCTGTACCTGGTGCGCATGTATACCTCGCTGCGGGGGATTGTCCACGGCTGGAGCAGGATCTTCTACGGGACCTTCGGCACCTTCAGGAGGCTGAGCATCTCGCTGCTGGTGCTGCTGGTGATGGGGGCGATCATCGGCTGGATGGGCAGCCAGGGCTTTGCGGTCTATGACATCATCAGTTATCAGACTCGACCATTGGATGACGCGCTCGGCTATGTGGATCTGGTCTTTGCCAAGGTGGATGGCCCGTTTCGGATCCATCACCGCTGGCAGTGAGGCAGTAAGGCAGTAAGGCGGGGCAAGCCTCTGGGCGAGGGCGCCGCCGGACAGGGGCATCAAGGGCCGGCTTCGCACCACGGGCGAAGGCCGGCAGGACCGAAGAGCGAGGACGAAGCATGAGCGATGCAGGCAAGGGCCCCGCGGGCCGCGCAGATACGACACCTGCCGCCCCCGATCGCACCCGCGCCAACCAGGAGCGGTTCCGCGAGGGGATCGGCGCGCTCGGGCTGGCCGAGCTCGAGACTTTGCTGATGAACACCACCAACCTCGCGGGCACCTATTACCCCGAGGACCGGTCGCAAAGCGGCTACGCGCTTTATGCCATGAGCGAACAAGAGCGCGCCAAGCCCCTGGCCGAGCGTGTGCCGCCGACCAGCCTGCGGCACTATTACGGCCTGAAGGACGGCAAGTATCACGATGACCTCTACCTGAATTCCGGCCTTGCCGACATCCGGTCGATGCGCCGAATTCTGGACGAGGACGGGTTCGACCCGATGGGCGAGCGGATCCTGGAATTCGGCTGCTCGGGCGGGCGGATGCTACGCCATCTCGAGGCCGAGGCCGCCCGGAACGAGGTCTGGGGCGTCGATCTGCATTCGGCCGCGATCCACTGGGCGCAGGCGCATCTGTCGCCGCCCTTCCATTTCATGACCAACACCACCGCCCCGCATCTGCCCTTTGAGGACAACCATTTCGGCCTGATCTTCGCAGGCTCGGTCTGGACCCATATCGGCGAGCTCGACGATGCCTGGCTGCTCGAGATGCGGCGCATCCTGCGGCCCGGCGGGCGGCTCTATATCACCATCTCGGACGAGAATACCCTGGCCGAGGTCAAGCGCATCGCGCCCGATCACCCCTCGAACGGGCATGTGGCCGACCTGGACGCGGCCACCGGCATGCTGTCGCAGGACTGGACCTCTTTCGTGACCCGCACGACCCCGTGGCTACAACGGGTGATCTACCGCCGCGAGGCATGGCTCGAGCGGATCGGCCGCTGGATGGAGCCGCGGATCGCGCGCCCCAATGCCTATGGCTGGCAGACCGGCATCCTGCTGGCCAAGCGCGCATGACCGCCGCCCCCCGCCAGCAAGGAGCGCGCCGATGACCGTCTCTGCCGGCCTTCACGGGTCCGACTTCCTGCGCGATCTGGGCCGGGCCGGGCATCTGGTGCAGCACGGGCCCGACGGGGCGGCGCGCGCGCTTCTGGCCCGGCTGCGCGACGGTATCGACCCAGGCCGCGGGCAGGCGGGCCTGCCGGACGGGGTGGACCCGCTGGACGGTCCGGCCCTGCAAGACGGCCCGGATTTGCAAGACGGCCCGGCCCTGCAAGAGGGGGCCGATGCCCTGCCCCCGATGCAGGGTGGGACCGATGCCCCGGCAGGCGTGTCGCTGGTGACCTGCTGCATGAACCGCAACCACAATCTGGTGCGCGCGCTCGGCTCGTGGCTGTCGCATCCGCAGATCTCGGAAATCGTCATCGTGGACTGGAATTCGATGCCCGGAATCGCGGCGTCGCTGGCGGAGGCGGGGATTGACGACGCGCGCATCCGCATCCTCAGGATCGAGGACGAGCCGCGCTGGGTGCTGTCCTACGCCTTCAACGCCGGCTTTCGCATGGCGCGTTACGACCGCGTGCTCAAGGCCGATGCCGATATCGTCCTGGCCCCCGATTTCTTCGACCGCAACCCGCTGGAGCCGGAGCAGTTCATCGCCGGCAACTGGCGCCAGGCCAGCGCCGGGCAGGAATTCGTCAATGGGTTCTTCTACACCCACCGCGCCGATCTGGCGACGGTGAACGGGTTCAACGAATATATCACCAGCTATGGCTGGGACGATGACGATCTTTATGACCGGATGGTCGCCGCTGGCAGCACGCGCCATGACGTGGCCCCCGACACGGTCACCCACCTTGATCATGACGACGACGCCCGGATGAAGGGCGCGGCGCAGAACTCGGCCACTGGCTGGAGCGATCTGCAGGCCCAGACGATGTATGCCATCCGCACCAACCGCTTTCTGGCCAGGCTGCTGCCGCAATGGGACAGGACCCGGCGCCTGATGGGCTATGTCCGCAGTATCGGTGACGATTCCGGGGATGATTCCGGGGGCAGTGCCGGGGCAGAGGCCGGCCCGGTGGCGCTGCGGCTGCGCCGGGTGGACCGGTCCGGGCACCTGGTGCCAGACGACATGCTGCGCATGGCCAAAACGCTGGCCGCCTATGAAATGCTGTCCTGGCGCAGCACGGCGCGGGCCTTCGCGCTCGAGGCGCGCGCGCTCGATCTGTTGCTGACCTGTCGCCGGCTCGACCAGATGACCGCCCTGCATGTGGAACTGGCCCTTGCCGGCGCGGATGCCGGGCTGCTGGCGGCGCCGCGCTTGCTGGTGGCCGACCTGCCCGAAGCCGTGTCGCCCGCGCGGCTCGCGCCCTTGCGCGACGCGCTGCTGGAGCTTGCGTCAGAGACCGGGCGCCGGCTGGTGCTGGGCCCCTTGCCCGACAGCCTGCGCGGGGCCGACCTGACACCGCTGACCGATCCGCCGGGGCAAAGACGGCTGATCGTGCTGGCCCCCGACTGCCCGCTTGGCCCGCTGCGCGGGCTTGATCTACATGACTGCCGCCACGAGATCGACACGCCGGCCGTGCGCCTGACCATCGGCCCGCACACCCTGGCCGCGTTGCTGCCCACGCCCGCCGATGATCTGGCCGCGCCGGGGCTGGTCCGGCCGGGCGAGGGGCGGCTTTTCATCGACGCGCAGCATGGGCTGGGCAACCGGCTGCGGGCCATCGGCTCGGCCGGGGCGATCGCGCGCGCCACGGGCCGCGAACTGGTGGTCATCTGGGAGCCGGACCACCATTGCGAGGCGCGGCTGACCGATCTGTTCGACTATGACGGCGCGGTGATCGAGCAGGGCTTTGCCGACCGGGCCGCCGCGCGGGGCGCCACGGTGATGAACTACATGGAGATCGAGCAGGGCGCGGCCAAGGGCGCGCCGCTGGAGCTTGTGACGGGTCGCGACGCCTATCTGCGCTCGGCCTATGTGATCGCGCATCCCGCCAGCACCTGGGACAGCGAGAACGCGGCGCTGCGCGCGCTGCGCCCCGCCGCACCGGTTCGCGCGCTGATGCGCGGCGTGGCCGATCACCGCGATATCGGGCTGCATGTGCGCATGGAAGGCGCGCCCGGCACCGACACGCACAGCTATGACCGGCGCGAGAACTGGACCGCCGACGGCCATGCCGCGATCCATCATTGGCGCGGCCAAAGTCACTATTCCCGCTTCATGACCCGGCTCGACGCGCTGCTGGCCGACCAGCCAGAGGCGCGGGTCTTTCTGGCGGCCGACCTGCCGGACACCTACCGCGCCTTTGCCGAGACCTATGGCGCGCGTGTCGCCTGGCTCGAGCGGGCGGTCTACGACCGCTCCGGGGTGCAGTTGCAATATGCCCTCGCGGACATGCTTTTGCTGGCGCGCTGCCGGCAGCTTCTGGGCAGCAACTGGAGCTCGTTCTCGGAGCTGGCGCTGCGGCTGTCGGACACGATCACCCATCACGAAAGAAGCGGGATCGATTTCTGACGCCCGACGCCCCTTTCCCGACCACGCTGACACCATGACGCAGGAAACTTGGCGCGGGGGCGGGAAATACCTTTCTCAAACCGGGACCGCCGCCTAGAACGGGACGGCCCGGATGATTTTTCGAACGGTTTCCTTTATGACTCAAGACAGCCCGAAATTTTTGAAAACCGCCTATCCTCCTTTCGAGGAAATCGTAACGCCGCTTTCGGCGCGGGCGCTGTTCTGGCGGCCCCGCCATCTGGCGCCGTCGCCGTCGCTGGATCATCTGCCCTTTCTGTTCTGGCTGATCGACCTGCTGCGCCCGCGCCGCTTCGTGCAGATCGGGCTGGGCGACGCGGTCGGGTATTTCGCGGCCTGCCAGGCCATGGACAAGCTGGGCCAGGAGGTCGGCTGCCACGCCCTGGGCGATGATGGCGGCTGGCCGGATCGCGGCGCCCCTTTCGGGAGCTTCCCATTCTCCGAACAACCTTCCATACGGCTTCGATCTTCGGACTGGCCTTGGCCGGAGCCATGCTGATTCCGGCGTTGACGGATTTCGCCAAGGCCAATGACGACTGGCGAATTTTCGTGTTTTCCGCCGTCCTCGTCGCGATCATTTGCGTCCTCGTCGCCGCCGCCACCCGGGGCGAACGTGTTCCGTTCACGCCCCGCCTCGGCTTCCTGCTGGTGACGTCGGTATGGTTGGTTACCGCCGGCATCGGCGCCCTGCCGCTTTACTTCGGCTCGGTCAACGTCAGCTTTGCCGGTGCTTTCTTCGAATCGATGTCCGGCCTGACGACGACTGGTTCGACGGTGATTTCCGGCCTCGATGCGCTCCCGCCGGGCCTTCTTTTGTGGCGCTCGCTGCTGCAATGGCTCGGCGGCATTGGCATCATCGGCATGGCGATCCTGATCTTGCCGTCGATCCGGGGCGGCGGTCTCTCCTTGTTCCACATGGAGAGTTCGGACAAATCCGAGAAGATCCTGCCGCGCGTCAACCAGTTGGCGGCCGGCCTGATGGCTGCCTATGCCGTGCTGACGGTGCTCTGCGTCATGGCCTATGCGGCCCTCGGCATGAGCGTCTTCGATGCCGTGAACCATGCGATGACGACGTTGGCAACGGGCGGGTTTTCGACCCACGACTCCTCGATGGGCTATTTCGACGACAACCGCATCCTGGTTGTATCCAGCCTGTTCATGGTGCTCGCCTCGCTTCCCTTCGTGATCTACATCCGGGCGCTGCTGCCGCTCCGGTTCCAGCGCTGGAACGATCCGCAGATTCCGGTTTTCCTGGCGACCTGCCTCGTGCTGAGCGTCGCTTTGGCCGCCACCCGCCACGCTCTCAACGCGACGCCCTTCAACGAGGCGTTCGTCAGTTCGGCGTTCAACCTCATTTCGGTGATCACCACCACCGGCTTTGCGTCAGAGGACTATACGCTCTGGTCGAACGCCGCGACGGGCGTCTTCTTCCTCGCCATGTTCCTGGGCGGTTGCGCCGGGTCTACCGCCGGCGGGATTAAGGCCAACCGGCTGGTCATCCTCTTCCTTCTCGTCAAGGCCAGCGCCCGGGGGCTGTTCCGCCCGCACGCGATTCGACGACTGCGCTACGGCAATCAGGAGGTGACGCCGGAATTGCTGCAGACCGTGACGCTGTTCGTCTTGTTGTTTTTCGGTGTTCTGCTGATCGGCACCGTCGTGCTGACCTCGCTCGGGCTCGACTTTCTGACAGCCTTTTCCGGGGCGCTGACGGCACTCGCCAATGTCGGTCCGGGATTTGGCCAGATCATCGGCCCGTCCGGCAATTTCGGCAAATTCTCCGATTCGACGCTCTGGGTGCTCTCGGCGATCATGCTGCTCGGGCGGCTCGAGATCGTGACGGTTCTCGTTCTCCTGTTTCCCGCGACCTGGATCGATTGAACGCCTCCAGGCTCCTTGGCCGAAGCGGCGCCCGACATCGCCGCACGAGGGCGGAGCCGCCGGTCGCAACGCCTCGCCTACCAGGGTGCCGAGAGTTCGAGACGAATGGTGATCCCGACTGGATTCGAACCAGTGACCCTCAGATTAGGAATCTGATGCTCTATCCTGCTGAGCTACGGGACCACGCGGGGCGCACCATAATCGAATCCCGCCGCCGGCGCCAAGCCTTGTTCGATGAGGCGGGCATCGAGGACCCCGCCGCCCATCGGGGCCGCCGCGCAAAGCCTGGCCCACGCCCGCGCAGGGCGATCGCGGCCGCTACGGCGCCCAAGGCGCGGGGCGCGCCTGGGCGGCCGTATTGTCGTTTTCCGGTAAATGCGTTTGAATGAAACAAGGCAAGTCTCGTGGGGGCCGGCTTCCGACCGCTGTCGCGCGACCGGCAATTTGGGTCGGGGTTTCCACGGCCTTGTGCTATCGAGAGTTACCTCATTGGTGAAAACTGGAGCAGGGCGGGATCGAATTGACCGGATATGATCGACGTTTCGGCCTTGATCTTGCCAGCGGCTTCATCGCTCTGATCGTCTTCAGCTTCGTCATCAACATCCTGCTTCTGATTCAACCGATCTATCTGCTGCAGATCTATGACCGCGTGCTGTCGTCGGCCTCCGTCGAGACGCTGGCGTTCATTTCCGTCATCGCGGTGGCGGCGCTGGTCTTGCTCGGCGCGGTCGACGCGATCCGTTCGATGATCTGCGGCCGGATCGCCGCTCGGCTGGAGGCCGGGACCGGCGCTCGGGCGCTCATCGGCGCGATGCGCGGCCCGCGAGCCTCGCTCGGCGACGTCCAGCCGCTGCGCGATCTCGCCACGGTCCGCGGGTTCATATCCGGCCGCGCCCTGCTGGCCTATTTCGACCTGCCCTTCGTTCCGTTCTTCATCGGGATTCTCTATTTCATCCACCCGCATCTTTTCTGGCTGACGCTGGGGGGCGCGACCGTCCTGGCTTTGCTCGCCTGGGCCAATCAGCACGCGATGCAGCGCCCGGTCGGCGAAGCCGGCGAGCAGGCGATGGCCGCGATGCTCGCGGCGCAGTCCTTCGCCCGCGGCGCCGAAAGTATCGCGGCGATGGGCATGGTGGGCAATGTCGTGGGAGCATGGGGCGGACAGGAAGCGCGGTCGCTCGACGCGCAGGACCGGCTGAACCGCATCAATGCGATCTATGCCGGTGTCTCCCGCACGCTTCGCATCGGATTGCAGATCGCCATCCTCGGCTATGGCGGCTATTTGGTGCTGGCAGGCGAAATGACCGCCGGGATGATCTTCGCCTCCTCGCTGATTTCCGGTCGCGGACTCCAGCCGATCGACCAGGTCATCGCCGGGTGGAAGCCCGCCGTCGATGCGCGCAAGGCCTGGGGCCGGCTAAGCGTGCTGCTCGCCCTGCTTGGAACCAAGCCCGCCGCGACCGATCTGCCCGATCCCGTCGGGCGCCTGTCGCTCGAGAATGTCGTCGTGTTTCCGCCCAATGCACCGAACGCCGACCCGTTGCTCAAACGGATCTCGGCCGAGATTCCGGCCGGCGACTGCGTCGTGGTGGTTGGTCCCTCGGGCGCCGGCAAATCGACGCTCATGCGCGCCATCGTCGGGGGCCTCGAGATCCGTTCGGGCGCCATTCGTGTCGATGGGGCCGATATCCGCAACTGGGACAGGGAGAATCTCGGACGCCATGTCGGTTATCTGGCCCAGGACGTTGAGCTCTTACCGGGGACGATCGCGCAAAACATCGCCAGATTCGATCCCGACGCGCATGATGAGGCAATCATCGATGCGGCGAGGAAAGCCGAGGTTCACGACCTGATCCAGCGATTGCCGAAGGGCTATGACACGATCATCGGGCCGGCGGGACAGCAATTATCCGGCGGACAACGCCAGCGCGTCGGCCTGGCCCGGGCATTTTATGGATCGCCGAAGCTGCTCGTTCTCGACGAGCCCAACGCCAATCTCGACACCGAAGGGGAGATGGCGTTGGACAAGGCGCTTGCATCGGCCCGCGAGGCGAAGGTGACGGTGCTCCTGGTCACACAGCGCCGGCCGATTGCCGAACGAGCCGACAAGATCATGATCCTGCGCGACGGGGCCGTGCAGGATTTCGGGCCGCGGCAAGAGGTGTTCGCGCGCCAGGTCCAGAAGGCGAAGGCGGCCCAGGAGGCCGCGCGGGCGGCTTCCAACGATCGGGCGGAAGCCTCGCCGGCATCGTTCCCGGTCGTCACCGGGCGTTTTCCGGCCGTCGTCACTGGCGGGCGGAACCCCGAGGCCGCTGACAGCTGACCGGTGGCTTGATGGCGCGGTCGCCGACAATGGAGCGGATACCCATGACGAAGAACGGCGACGGCTGGGCTAGCGACGTCAAGACCGGAATACGCCTGATCACCGTGACGGGAGTCGCGCTCTCGGCGATCTTCCTGTTGGGCTTCGGGGCTTGGGCCGCACTGGCGCCGCTGGCGAGCGCCGCGGTCGCGCCGGGGGTGGTCGCGGCGGCCGGCAAGAACCAGGCGGTCCAGCATCTAGAAGGTGGGATCGTACGGAGCATCCTCGTGCGCGAGGGCGAGCGCATCAAGGCGGGACAAGCGCTGTTCGCCCTGGATCCGACAGCTCCCAAAGCGCAACGCAATCGTCTGCAGAAACAGATGGTTGGCCTGGAGGCGCGGACCGAGCGGCTGACCTCCGAGCGCGACGGCCTGGAGATGTTGTCGTTTCCGCCGGTGTTGCGCCAGTTGGCCGGGACAGAAGGCATCGGCGATCTTCTCATCGAGCAGGAACGCGAGTTCACCGCACGATTGGACCGTCACCGCCAGGAACAGGTGATCATGGGCCAGCGTGTCCAGGCCCTCCGCGAGCAGATCGAGGGGATGACCGCGCAGCAGACGGCGATCGAGCGCCAACTCGAAGTCGTTCGGGAGGAAGTGTCGCGCAAGCGCACGCTGCTGGACAAGGGCCTGACCAATCGCTCGGAATATACCGCGCTGCTTCGCAGCGAGGCAGATCTGGTCGGTCAGGTAGGGCAGGGTGTTTCCAGCATTCTGGCGGCGAAAATCCAGATCGTCGAAGCGCAGGCGCAGCTGGCGCGGCTCGAAACGCAGCGCGTCGAGACCGCGGTGACGCAGCTCAATGAAATCCGGGCGCAGGTCTCCGATACCGAAGAACAGCTGCGGTCGGCCGAGGATGTGCTCGATCGCATCATCGTTCGTTCGCCGAGCGATGGGATCATCATCAAGATGAGCGTGAATGCCTCCGGCAGCGTAGTGAGGCCTGGCGATCAGCTCCTCGAACTCCTGCCGACCGGCGAAGATCTCCTCATCGAGGCTCGGGTCTCGCCGCAGGATGTCGACGTCATCTCGCTCGGACAAAGGGCCCGGCTGCGGTTCAGCGCGCTCAATACGCGCACCACGCCGACCGTGGAGGCGAAGGTCACCTATCTTTCCGCCGACCGGCTGATCGACCAGACCACCCGGCAACCCTACTACACCGCCCGGCTCAGCATGATCGACGACCTGCCACCCGAAATCAGCCGCGACCAGATTTATCCGGGCATGCCGGTGGAGGCCTATATCGCGACCGGCGAGCGCACCTTCCTGGAATATCTCGCCAAGCCCATCACCGACAGTTTCTCAAGAGCCTTCCGGGAGGATTGAACTGCTCGGCATCGCCTCACCGCACCGTGGGATCGGCCTGGGCGATCAGCATCGCTGAGCCCTCCTGCAACCCGACGACGATCTCGCCGAGCGCCTCGTTCGATTGAGTCAGGATCGAATGGAACGGGACGTCGACATCGGCCAGCGGCCATTTTGCACCCACGACTGTCAGCCCCGACAGGTCCGAGAATTTCAGGATCGAGAATTGCGCGCCGGGGGCCAGATCGAAGCGGCGCGGCTCCGGGGACAGCGGCCAACCATGCTCGCGGCCGTCGAACAGCGCGACGTCGAGGCCGCGCGCGGCAAAGCGCAACGCCAGGATGAGATGGGCGAAGGCATGGTCGCTGCGCGGCCCGCCGAGCGCGCCGACGAGCAGCAGCCGGGTCGCGCCCAGGGCCACCGCCGCGTCGATGGCGAGTTCGCCGTCGGTCTGGTCCTTGTCGCGCGGAAAGGTCTTCCGAGGGACGTCGGAGAAGTCGCCGGCCGCAATCGCCGGGCTGGAATCGAAATCGCCGACCCACAGTTCCGGGGTGAGCCCCAACGCCGTGGCATGGCGAATTCCGTCGTCGGCGGCGATCACCCGCGTGCCGGATACTGCATTAACAAGGGCGGGTGTCGGATCGACGCGGCCGGCAAGAAGGATCGTGAAGCGCATGGCGCCGTGATCTAGCGCGTGGAAGCGGCGAAGGGGAGGGGGAAAACGTGTCCACCCGCTCGAAGCAGTGGCCGTTGGACTGGCTGCCCTTGCCGGTGGCGGAGCTTGCCGCTAAATCTTCGGCAGCTCACACGGGGTGCCTTCGGGCTGAGAGGCGTCACGCCAACCCGTCGAACCTGATCCGGATCGTACCGGCGGAGGGATTGCGGGCGTTCGCGGGGTCCTCGCGGCGCGGCTCTTCCGACGTCGCGGCATCGAAAGGCCCCGCCATGACTCCCATCCGTTCGCAACTTTTGTCTGGCGCCGCTGTCCTCGCCGCGCTGTCCGCCTTCGCCGCCCCCGCCTTGGCGCAGGATGGCAAGCCGACGCTCACCGTCTATACCTATGAGAGCTTCACCCCTGAATGGGGTCCGGGGCCGAAGATCGAGGCGGCGTTCGAGGCGGTCTGCGATTGCGACCTGAGATTCGTCGGCCTGGAGGACGGCGTGGCGATCCTCAACCGGTTGAAGCTGGAAGGCGAATCGAGCGACGCCGACATCGCGCTCGGCCTGACCTCCGACCTCATTCCGGAAGCCAAGGCCACGGGCCTGTTCGCCGACAGCGGCGTCGATCTGTCCAAGCTGACGGTGCCGACGGGTTTTTCCGATCCGGTCTTCGTGCCCTACGACTATTCCTATCTCGCCGTCGTCTACGACACCGAGGCTATCGACAATCCGCCGAAGAGCCTCGACGACCTCGTGTCCGGCGATTCCGAGCAGAAGATCGCCATCGAGGACGCGCGGACCTCGACGCCGGGGCTCGGTCTGCTTCTGTGGATGAAGGCGGTCTATGGCGAGGAGGCGAAAGCCAAGTGGGCAAAGCTCTCCGACCGCATCCTGACCGTCACGCCCGGCTGGAGCGAGGCCTATGGCCTGTTCACCAATGGCGAGGTGCCGCTGGTGCTGAGCTACACGACGTCGCCAGCCTATCACATGGTCGAGGAAGGCTCCGAGCGCTATCAGGCCGCCGCCTTTTCGGAAGGCCAGTATCTCCAGATCGAGGTCGCGGGCCTGCTCAAGAACGCCGATCAGCCGGATCTGGCGCGGCAATTCCTAAAATTCATGCTGACCCCCGAAATCCAGTCGATCATTCCGACCACCAACTGGACGCTGCCGGTGATCGACGGCATCGAAATGCCGGAGGCGTTCGACCGGTTGGTCAAGGTGGAGACGCCGCTGTTCATCGATCCCGAGACGGTTGCGGCGAACCGCAAGGCCTGGACGCAGGAATGGCTCGAGGCGATCGGCCGCTGATGCGCCTGGGCGTCCGCGGTGGACGGCGCGGCGGGGCTCGCTCGCGCGCGCGGCCATGACCGGCGCCACCGACCGGACCCTTCGCATCGGCCTCGGCTTTGCCGCCGCCGCGGTCCTGATCGTCTTTCTCGGCGGCGCTTTCGTGTTCCTGCTCGCGGCGACGGGTGCCGTGCCCGATCTGCCGGCGCTCTTCGCCGACCGTTATATCCGGGGCGTCGTGCTCTTCACCCTGGAGCAGGCGGCGCTGTCGACACTCTTGTCACTTGCCGGCGCTGTGCCGCTGGCCGCCGCGCTCCACCGCGCCCGCTTTCCCGGACGCCGGGCGGTGCTGCGGCTGTTCCTCTTGCCGCAGGCGCTGCCGGTTCTCGTCGGGGCGCTGGCCATCATCACGATCTGGGGTCGCAACGGCGTGCTGTCCGGCGCCTTCGCCGCGATCGGGCTGCCGCGCCTCGACGTCTATGGGCTTGCCGGCATCCTGATTGCCCATGTCTTCTTCAACCTGCCGCTCGCCGCCCGGCTGATGGTGGCGGCGCTGGATCGCGTGCCGGCCGAAAGCTGGAAGCTCGCCGGGCAATTGTCCCTCACGCCGCTCGCCACCTTCCGGCTGCTCGAATGGCCGGCGATCCGCGCCAGCCTTCCGGCGGCGGCGAGCCTCGTCTTCATGCTCTGCGTGACGAGCTTCACGCTCGTACTCGTCCTCGGCGGCGGACCCGGCGCGACGACGCTGGAAGTCGCGATCTATCAGGCGCTTCGCTATGAATTCGATCCCGGCAGGGCGATCGCGCTGTCGCTTCTGCAGATCGGGCTCACCGCCATCATCCTGTGGCTCGCGACACGGCTCGGCGGCGATGTCGCGGCCGGGTTCGGCCTCGGCGGCCGGGCACTGCGCTACGACCGGCCGAGCCGGGCGCGAGCGGCGATGGATGCCGCGATCCTGTCGCTCGGCATCGCCTTCGTGCTGTCGCCCTTCGTCGCGGTTCTGGTGCGCGGACTGCAGGCCGACCTCGTCTCGCTCGCCGTCGATCCGGCGGTCCGCCGCGCGGCGCTGACCAGTCTGGTCATCGCCATTGCCGCGGCGTCGTTGGCGCTTGTCGTGTCGATTCTGGTGATCCTCGCCCTCGAAGCTTTGCGCGGCGCGCCGTCCGGGGCGCGTCGTGGCCGTGATACCGCGCGCAAGGGGCTGGAGACGGTTGCCAGCCTCGTCCTGGTGGTCCCGCCGATCGTCGTCGGTGCGGGATGGTTCCTGGCGCTGCGTCAGGTCACCGACGTCTTCGCCGCCGCGCCCTATGTCGTCGTCGCCACCAACGCCGCCATGGCGGTGCCGTTCATCGTGCGGATCGTCGGGCCGGCGCTCGCCGCAGCCAATCAGGCGACCGGGCGACTGGCGGACAGCCTGGGGCTCGCCGGCCTGTCGCGGCTGCGCTTCGTCGATTGGCCGGCCATGCGTCCGGCGCTCGGCCTCGCCTTCGCCTTCGCGCTGGCGATTTCGCTCGGCGATCTCGGCGCGATCGCCCTGTTCGGCAACCAGGACCTCGTCACGCTGCCCTATCTGCTGTTGCAGCGCATGGGCAGCTATCGCACCAGCGACGCGGCCGGCCTGGCGCTGATTCTCGGTATTTTGTGCCTCGGCCTGATGGTGCTGGCCGAGCGCGGGCTGGCAGGCGCGGGAGAAAAGCGATGAGCGAGGTGCCGGCCTTATCCTTCGAAGACGTTCGCCTGGCCTATGAGGGCAGCGACATGCGGTTCGATCTCAAGGTGATCGAGGGCGAATGGCTGGCGGTGATCGGCCCGAGCGGCGCCGGCAAGTCGACGCTCCTCGATCTGGGGGCCGGTTTCGCGACGCCCGATTCGGGACGGGTCGTCATCGCCGGCACCGATATGAGCGGGATCGCCCCCGCCGAACGGCCGCTCAGCATCGTTTTCCAGGAAAACAATCTGTTTCCCCATCTCGATGTGTTTCGCAACGTCGCGCTCGGCATCGCCCCGAATCTTCGTCTGTCCGGCGGCGACCGGCGCCGCGTCTTGGACGCGCTGGAGGCCGTCGGCCTTGCGGGTTTCGAGGCCCGTCGTCCCGCCACGATGTCCGGCGGCGAACGCCAGCGCGTCGCGCTCGCTCGCGCTTTCCTCCGCGATCGTCCGCTGCTGCTGCTCGACGAGCCCTTTGCGGCGCTGGGGCCGGCGCTGCGCAAGGAAATGCTGGGGATGCTGAAGACTCTTCGCGCGGAACGCGCGCCGCGTCCCATGACCGTGGTGATGGTGACCCATCATCCGGACGACGCGGCCGACCACGCCGATCGCGTCGCATTTCTCGATCGGGGCGTGGTGCTCGCGGTGGGGCCGACGCGCGCGATCCTGTCGGGCCGGACCGATCCGCGTGTCGCTCGCTATCTCGGCACAAAGGTTTCTGATTCATGACGCATTTCCGGCGAATTTGCTTGTTAGCCGGGAGGGTATCCATGATGAGGGGGCGCGCCGCGGATTTGCGACGTCGTGTTGCGGATCGATCCTTCCGCGGAGCGTGGCGTTTCGGCTAAGGGTCTTGTGCGAACAGGGCAGAGCTGAATTTCTGCGGCATATTGGCGGGGGCGGTGATCGCACCGATGGAAATGATGTCCGGGGTCTGGTCCGCAAGGCGTGTGACACGCGCGGCGCTTCGCGGCGCGGCGCTGGCCGCGTTGATGGCGGTTGGCGCGTGTACGTCGTTGGAGGCGAGCCTGGACGGTCTGGCCGGCGATGTCGGCCGCGACGCCAAGTCCGGCTATGCGGCGACGCGCCAGCCGATCACCTTCGAAAACATCCAGCAGGGTGACCCGCAGTCGGTCATCGGACGGGCGCAGCATCCGAAGATCCTGGCGGCGTATGGTGGCGCCTATTCCGATCCGAAACTCGAACGAACCCTGGCGACGGTCGTCGGCAAGCTTCAGGCGGTGACGGAGGATCCGAACCGCGCCTACCGAATTACCGTTCTGAATTCTCCGAACGTCAACGCCTTCGCGCTGCCGGGCGGCTACGTCTATGTGACCCGCGGTCTGCTGGCGCTGGCCAACGATTCCGCCGAAGTGGCCGCCGTGATCGGTCACGAGATGGGCCATGTCACCGCCAATCACGGCATCGAGCGCCAGCAGCGCGAGCAGGCGGCCGAGATCGCCAGCCGCGTCGTGAACGAAGTTCTGGCCAGCGAGCCGGCCGGGGAGATCGCACTTGCCCGCAATCGGTTGAATCTCGCTCAGTTCTCGCGCAAGCAGGAATTACAGGCCGATGTGCTCGGGATCCGCCACGTCGCCCGCGCCGGCTACGACCCGTTTGCGGCTTCGCGCTTCCTGGGTGCGATGGATTCCTATTCCAAGATCCGGAATGCCTTTCAGGCCAACGATCCCAATCTCGATTTTCTCGCCTCGCATCCGTCGGCGCCCCAACGCATCGACCTCGCCGCGCGTCACGCGCGCCAATATGGCCCGTCCGGTACCGGCGCGACCGACCGCGACCGCTATCTGTCGGGCATTGACGGGATGCTGTTCGGGGACTCGGCTGCCGAAGGTTACGTGCGCGAGCGGCGTTTCTATCATCCCGGCCTCGGCATCACCTTCGAGGTTCCCGATGGCTTTCTTATCGACAATACCGCCGAAGCCGTTATGGCGACGGGGCCGGGCGACACCGCGATTCGATTCGATGGAGTGGCCCTGCCGGCAACCACCAGCCTCGTCGATTACGTCAACAGCGGCTGGATCGGCGGACTTGATCCATCGACCATCCGCAAACGGCGGATCGGCAATCTGGACGCGGTTTCGGCGCGGGCGCGCGGGGGCGAGTACGCCTTCGAGGTGACGATCATCCGTGTGGGCGGCCAGGTCTATCGGTTCCTGACGGCTGTCCAGGCGGCGTCCGCGGCTTCCGTCGGCACCGTCGCCGATCGTGTCGCCAGTTCCTTTCGTCTGCTCAGCGCCTCGGAAAAGGCCGCGCTCAAGCCCCTGCGAATCCGAATCGTGACGGCTGCGGCGGGAGACACGGCCGAAAGGTTGGCGACTCGCATGGTCGGCGTCGACCGCAAATCGCAGATGTTCCGTCTTTTGAACGGCCTTGAGGGCCGGGAAGAGGTCCGCGCGGGAGGGCGCTACAAGATCGTCACGGAATAGTGTCGGAGGCGACGGCGTAGCCATGAAGCCCTTGGCGTCGCGTCGGCCATGTTGCGCGAACGCACTTTGAAGGCGCCATCGGCCGATTGACTTTTGCCCCCCACCCTTCCTATAAGCGCCCACACGAGTGGGCAGCGTTCCGCGCGACGGGTTGTTGTGCGCTTTCCTCCTGCTCCGTACCCAGATTTCGGAACACATGAAGGGTCCGCGCATCCGAGCGCGGGATTGATACGATGAAACGTACCTATCAGCCGTCCCGGCTCGTCCGTAAACGCCGTCATGGCTTCCGCTCGCGCATGGCGACCAACGGTGGCCAGAAGGTCATCGCGGCGCGTCGCGCCAAGGGCCGCAAGCGGCTCTCGGCCTAGTCACGTCGCGGCCGCCGGAGATCTCCGATGGCCGTCGGCAAGATGAGAAATCGCGCGGAATTTCTGGCCGCGCGCAAGGGCCGTCGCTTGAACGGCCCGTTTTTCTTTGTCGAAGCCCTTGATCGGGGCGATGGCGAGGCTCCCCGCGTCGGTCTGACCGTGACCAAGAAGGTCGGCAACGCCGTCGTGCGAAATCGCATCCGCCGCCGGCTACGCGAGGCGATCCGCCTCGAAGCCGAGGCTGACATGGCGCCCGGCATCGATTATGTGATCGTCGCGCGGCGCGAGGTGCTGGCCATGCCCTTCGCCACCCTGAAGGACGAACTGTCCCGACGGTTTGCGCGTGCGAAGCGGCCGGATCGCGATCCGACCATAGTGAAGCGGCGTCCGCTAGGGCGTCCATCGGGGTCTGATTGATGGAAAACAACCGCAACTTTCTGATTGCCATGGCGCTGTCCATCGCGGTTCTCGTCGGCTGGCAGTTTCTGGTGGTCAGCCCGCGCATGGACGCGCAGAGGCAATCGACGGAGACGGTTCAGAACGAGGGTTCGTTGCAGACCCCGCAGACGCCGGCGGGGACCCCCCAGGAAAATGTCGTCGCGCCGGCGGGGCGCGAGAGCGTCGTTCCGAGTGAGGGTTCCGTCGCCGCGGTTCCGGCGACCCGCGAGGAGGCCGTCGCTTCCGGTGCGCGCATCCCGATCGACACGCCGGCGCTGTCCGGCTCGATCAACCTGACCGGCGCCCGCCTCGACGATCTGCGGCTCAAGAATTACCATGAGACCGTCAAGGATACCTCGCCGACCATCGTGCTTCTGTCGCCCGAGAATCTGCCGACCGGCTATTTCGCCGAATTCGGCTATATCGGTCAGAATGCCGGCGATCTGCCCGGTCCAACGACGAAGTGGCAGGCCGAGGGCAACCAGAGCCTGACGCCGGAAACGCCGGTGACGCTGACCACGACGAACGGCGCGGGCGTGACCTTCTCGCGGCAGATTTCCGTCGATGACAATTTCATGTTCACGGTCGAAGACACGGTGCGCAACGACGGCGCGCAGCCGGTCACCCTGTCGTCCTACGGGCGTGTCACGCGCTACTCCAAGCCGGAAGTGGCTTCGGTCTACGTCCTGTTCGAGGGACTGCTCGGGGTGTTCGGCGAGGATGGGCTCTCCGAGGTCAAATATTCCGCGATCGAGGACGATCTGCGCTACGTTCCACCGAAGGTCGCCAGCGGCTGGCTCGGCATTACCGACAAATACTGGGCGACGACGCTGATCCCGCAGGCTGGCCAGCCCTTCCAGTCGCGCTTCCTCTATCTGACCGGCAACCGGCCGCGCTATCAGACCGAATATGTCGCCGATCCGATGACGCTGGCTCCGGGCGCTACCGCGACCGCGACTAACCGCACCTTCGCCGGCGCGAAAGTCGTCGACGTCATCGACAGCTACGAGGACACGCTCGACATCCGCCAGTTCGGCCAGTTGATCGACTGGGGCTGGTTCTATTTCATCACCCGCCCGATGTTCCACGCGCTGGACTGGTTCTATCGCTTCATCGGCAATTTCGGCCTGGCGATCCTGGCGGTCACCGTCGTCCTCAAGCTGATCTTCTTCCCGCTCGCCAACAAGTCGTACAAATCGATGGCGCGCATGAAAAACATGCAGCCCAAGATCACCGAACTGCGCGAACGCTTCAAGGACGACAAGCCGAAGCAGCAGCAGGAGATGATGCGGATCTACAAGGAAGAGAAGATCAATCCGGCGGCCGGCTGCTGGCCGATCCTGATCCAGATTCCGGTCTTTTTCGCCCTCTACAAGGTCCTCTATGTGACCATCGAAATGCGGCATGCGCCGTTCTTCGGCTGGATCCAGGATCTCGCCGCGCCCGATCCGACGAGCATCTTCAACCTCTTCGGCCTGGTTCCGGTCGATCTGCCGAGCTTCTTGTTGGTCGGCGTCTGGCCGATCATGATGGGCATCACGATGTTCATCCAGATGCGGCTCAACCCGACGCCGCCGGACCCCACCCAGCAGATGATCTTCACCTGGATGCCGGTGATCTTCACCTTCATGCTGGCCTCGTTCCCGGCAGGCCTCGTCATCTACTGGACGTGGAACAACACCCTGTCGATCATCCAGCAGAGCGTGATCATGAAGCGCAACGGCACCAAGATCGAGCTGTGGGACAATCTGCGCGGCCTGTTCCGGCGACGGGAAAAGCCGTCGGAGAGCTGAGCCGAAATCGACGGACAAAGATGAGGGGCCGACGATGCATGGACCCGACCCGGACGATCTCTACCCGGTGGAGGGGCATCCACGGGTTGGTTTCCTGAAGCCGATCGTCGACCATCCGCAGATCGAAATCGGCGCATACACCTATTACGACGATCCGGCGGGACCGGAACACTTCGTCGAGCGCTGCGTCGGTCATCTCTATCCGTTTCTCGGGGATCGCTTGGTGATCGGGCGCTTCTGCGCCATCGCCGCCGGCGTGTCTTTCGTCATGAACGGCGCGAACCACGCGATGACCGGTATCTCGACCTATCCCTTCAATATCTTTGGCCTTGGCTGGGAAGAGGGGTTCGATTTTGCGACCATCCTCGCCGGCATGAAAGGCGACACGGTCATCGGCAACGATGCCTGGATCGGCGAGGGCGCGACGATCATGCCGGGGGTGACGATCGGTGATGGTGCGATCGTGGCGACGCGGTCGGTCGTGACCGGGAACGTGCCGGCCTATGGCATCGTCGGCGGCAACCCGGCTCGGATCATCCGCTTGCGGTTTTCCGAGCCTTCCATCGCGCGGCTGCTTCTGATCGGATGGTGGGATTGGCCGATCGACAAGATCAGTCGCAATCTCGGAGCGATCCGGGGCGCCGATATCGACAAGCTTGAGAAGGCGCAATGACCATGGCTGACGAAACCGACCAGGCCGCGACGCTTCCGGAAGCGGCGGATCCGCGCTTTTTCGCGCGGCCCTGGATCTTCGTGCGCGGCGCGCCGGCGATGAAGTTCCTGCCGCCGGAAGGCCCGCCCGAGATCGCCTTCGCCGGCCGCTCCAACGTCGGCAAGTCGTCGCTGATCAACGCGCTGCTCGGCCGCAAGGGCCTGGCCAGAACCTCGAATACGCCCGGACGCACGCAGGAGTTGAATTTCTTTGTGCCGGATGGCTATGGCGGGGAGACGACGGAGCTGCCGCCGATCGCCCTGGTCGACATGCCCGGCTATGGCTACGCCAAGGCGCCGAAGGACCAGGTCGACGCCTGGACGCGGCTGGTGTTTTCCTATCTGCGCGGACGGGTCAGCCTGAAGCGGGTTTTCCTGCTGGTCGACGCGCGGCACGGGATCAAGCCCAACGACGCGGAGGTGATGGGGCTGCTCGACAAGGCGGCGGTCTCCTACCAGATCGTCCTGACCAAGATCGACAAGATCAAGGCGCCGGCCGTCCCCAAGCTGGTCGAGGCGACCGCGGCCGCGATTGCCAAACGTCCGGCGGCGTTTCCGCGGATCCTGTCGACTTCGTCGGAAAAGGGCGTTGGGCTGGACGATCTCAAGGCCGAGATCCAGTCGCTGGCGGACTGAGCGCCGAAGCCCTCAGAACCCTTGGAAGATCATATCGAGCGCGGCCACGATGGCATCGTGCTCCGACGAAAGGTTTTGAACCGTTTCGCCGAGCGCTGAGAGCGGTATGGCGGAGAGGAACTGCGTCGCCATGACCATTTTCATCCTGCCGATCTCGAAGACGGGATTGAGGCGCTTTGCCGGCTTCGGCGCATGTGCGATCGGAAGAAGCGGAACCACGACCCGCGTGTTGAGGGCATCGAGTATGTCTGACTGAACATTCAGGACAAGACCGCGCCCGTCACTCAGGGCGTGAACGTCATGGCGGGCCATCTAAAACTGGCGATGCTTCGCCAGCGGAATGCCCTCGGCCTCAACATAGCGATTGGAACTGGCCAGGGCGTCCTGGTTTGCCTCCTGCCATTGCGCGGCATGGACGGCGCGAACGGCCTTGGCAATCCCGTCCTCCGCCGCTTTCGCAAGGTCGATCTTCAGAGCCTTCGCTTCCGCAAAGAGTGTCGGATCAATCGCGAGACTGGCGGTGCGTGCGGGATTGGGCATGGGGGTCTCCAGGGTCACACAGCGAAGCTAAGCGCCGGATCGAGCGAGAGCAATGGCGTCGTTCTTGTCGGAGCATGCCTTGTCGACCAACCATCGACGTTCCTTCAGCCGTCCTTGTCCAGCAGCCGCCTGCGGATATGCGACTCGATCCGGTCGCAGACCTCGCGATAGGCATCGAGAATCTGTTCGCGGCTGCCCTCCGCCACGGACGGGTCCGGCATCGGCCAGAATTCGACGTCGACCGAGGCCGTTCCTGTGGCGTCGAGGGCGGCGTGGTGCGCCTCCGGAGCCATGGTGACGATCAGGTCGAAATAGCCGTCCTGCAGTTCCTCGAAGCGCTTCGGCCTATAGTCACCGAGGCTGAGACCCCGCTCGGCCAGCACGATGTCGACGAAGGGGTCGCGCTGCCCGCTGCGGACGCCGGCCGAGGCGATGTAGACCGAGGCGGGAAGGATCGAGCGGGCGATCGCCTCAGCGATCGGTGAGCGGATCGCGTTCATGCCGCAGACGAACAGGAGTGACGAGACCGCGACCTTGCCAGAGGGGTCGACCGCTGTCATTGGCCGGCCCCCGCTGTTTCAACAACATGGAATCCGACGCCTCGGTCGTTGCACGATACGCCAGATATTGTGCCAATTGCCGGTTTCGTTCGCGGCGCCATCGTGGGCTCAGTTCCGCCAGTGCAGTACGCAGATCAGCGTGAACAGCCGGCGCGCCGTATCGAGGTCGACGGCGATCTTGCCTTCCAGGCGGTCCATCAGGGTCTGCGATCCGTCATTGTGGATGCCCCGCCGGCCCATGTCGATCGCCTCGATCTGCTGCGGCGTCGCGCTGCGGATCGCCTCATAATAGCTGTCGCAGATCAGGAAATAATCCTTGATCACACGGCGGAAAGGCGTGAGCGACAAGATATGCGCGACGACCGGCTCGCCGGCCTCGTCCCGTACGTCGAAGACCAGGCGCTTGTCGGCGAGCGAGAGCTTGAGCTTGAAGCGGCCGTCCTCGGGAGCGCCGGCCGGATCGAAGACGTTTTCCTCGATGAGGTCGAAGATCGCCACCGCGCGCTCGTGCTCGACATCCGGCGTTGCCCGGCCGATGGTTTCGTCGAGCTCGATGTCGATGAGCCTGCCGCTCTTCTGGTCGCCGACGCCGGTCATCGCAAGGTCAAAGGTTCAGCCGGATCGCCACGGACCGGCCGTGAGCGTCAAGGCCTTCGACGCGGGCCAGTTCGATCGCGGCGGGGCCAAGCGCCCGCAACTGCTCCGGCCCGAGCTTAAGGATCGAAGTGCGCTTGACGAAGTCGAGAACCGACAATCCCGACGAGAAACGGGCCGAGCGAGCGGTCGGCAAGACGTGGTTCGAGCCGCCGACATAGTCGCCGATGACCTCCGGCGTATGGCGGCCGAGAAAGACAGCGCCGGCGTTGCGCACCTTGGCGAACAGCGCCTCGGGGTCTTCGACGGCGAGTTCCAGATGTTCGGGCGCGATCCGGTCCGACAGGGCAGGGGCCTCGTCGAGGGATGCCACGCGGATGATGGCGCCGTGGTCGCGCCAACTGGCGGCGGCGGTCTCGCCGCGCGACAGAAGCCGCAGCTGCCGCTCGACGGCCGCTTCGACCGCATCGGCGAAATCGCCGTCGTCGGTGATCAGGATCGACTGCGCCGCTGCGTCGTGCTCGGCCTGGCTCAAAAGATCTGCGGCGATCCAGTCCGGATCGTTGGCGCCGTCGGCGATCACCAGAATCTCGGACGGACCGGCGATCATGTCGATGCCGACCGTTCCGAACACCTGGCGCTTGGCGGCGGCGACGTAAGCGTTGCCGGGGCCGACGATCTTGGCGACCGGCGGGATCGTCTGGGTGCCATAGGCGAAGGCCGCGACCGCTTGGGCGCCGCCGAGCCGGTAAATCTCGTCGATGCCGCAGATCTTCGCGGCCGCGAGCACCAGCGGATTCAGCGCGCCCCGCATCGCCGGCACGGTCATGGCGATGCGCTCGACGCCGGCGACCTTGGCGGGAACCGCGTTCATCAACACCGAGGAGGGGTAGCTCGCCTGGCCGCCCGGAACGTAGAGGCCGACCGATTCGACAGCGGTCCAGCGGCTGCCGAGCTCGACGCCGAGCGCGTCGACATAGCGGTCGTCCTGGGGGCGCTGGCGTTCGTGATGGCTGGTAATGCGCTCATGTGCGGTCCGCAGCGCCGCGAGCGTTTCCGGGGCGGTTGCCGCGAAGGCAGCGTCGATCTCGTCCGATTCGACCCGCAATGTCTCCGCCGTCAGATCGAGGCCGTCGAAACGCCGGGTCAGATCGATCAGCGCGGCGTCGCCCTCGGCGCGCACACGGGCGATGATCGCGCGCACCGCGTCATCGACGTCGGCGGCGGATTCGCGTTTGGCGCCGAGCAGCGCCCGGAATTTCGCCTCGAAATCGGCGTCCGTGCTGGTAAGCCTCGACGGCACTGTGGCAATTCCCCTCTTGCTCTGCGGCGGCGTGGCGACCGGCGCCGTGCCGAACTGCCTTCGTCAGGCCGACGGATCGGAACGGTCGTGCTCCGGCCGGGCCGACGTGCTCCAGGCACCTCCGACGTCGCTGAGCTGCGCCTCGATCACCTCTACGTCCAGCCTTATCGCGGAGCCGCCGGCGAAGACAAGTTCGACGACCCCGGAGGGGGCATCGGCGGGGGTGAAGCGGATGGCCAGCAGTACGAGCACCTGATCGCCCTCGGTCGCGTCCAGGCCCATCCGCTTGACGCTCCGCACCCGGTCGAAATGCAGGACGGCCCGCCGCCGCTCGTATTCGGCCTTGCGGAACAGGCGAAAGCGCGAAATTCCCTCGGCGGTTTCCCAGACGAAGCGGTTCATCTCGACGACGAACTGCTGCTCACCGGCGCGGTAGCGACAGTCCCGCAATGTGACGACGGCATCCTGGCAATAGGCCGATAGGATGGCGAGATCGTCGTTATCGACGGCAAGGAGGCGCAGGCGGTCCATCGTGATGAGCGTTGCTTTCTATCTGAACGGGCGGACTGAACGGGTTACTGCACCGCAAACTAGGCCGGCGGCTCGGAATTGGAATGGTCATCCCGTCGCCCGGTTCACGACGACGTTTCGCGCGATTATTCAAGCCGGAAGCGGCTGCAAAGCCAAAGGCCGACGATGGCGAGCCAGGTCATGAGCCAGATCGGATTGCCGCGACTGAAGAAATAGCTCTCGAAGAAGGAATTCAACAGGGCAAATGCGAGGATCATCAGGAGGAAATCCGCCAGGCGGCGGTTTTCCACGGCGGGCTGGGTCGTCAGATAATCCTTGAACGGCAGCAACACCAGCATCCATGCCGCGACCGCCAGTGTCGGCCATCCGCCCCAGATGGCGATGTCCAGATAGCCGTTATGGGCGTTGACGATAAGGCGCGGGTCCCAGGACAGCTCGAACGGGGCCTCGGCCTTGTAGACGACGCCCGTGTTCCAGAAAGTCTCGAAGCCGAAGCCCGTCCATTGGTGATGGCCCATCAAGTCGAGGGTGAAGCGCCACAGATCGAGGCGGCCGGTAAAGGTCGTGCCGGGCAGAACCGCCTGCAGCACGATGTCGAGCGCGGGCGAAATTGCCGCTCCCAGCGTCAACAGCGCGGTTACGAGAATGGCAAGGAAAAGGACCGTGATCGGCAGGAGACGACCGCCGAAGATCCGGCCGCCGGTGACGAAGAGGGCGACGAGCGGAACCAGAGCCAGGGTCGTCTTGGAGCCGGTCTTGTAGATGAAGATCGCCGCCAGCAAGGCGATGACGAGTCCGGCCCACCGCTCGCCGCAGCGCATGAGGTAGAGCCCGGCGAAAAACAGCATCGCCATGATCGGACCGGCGACGTTCTTGTGGCTGTAGATACCCCGCCACAACCCGGCATGCTGCGGTTCGAGGCCGTCTGATCCGTGGATCGCCAATCCGGGATAGGCGACAAGCCCCAGATAGGAGAGCCCGAGAACGACGAGCGCGGCGATGGCGAGTGCCAGCCGGAAGTCGCGGATCGAGGGCGGAAGGCTGAGCGCGCCGGTCATGGCGAGCATTGCGGTCAGGGTGAACAGGATCGCGCGGATCGCGGTGCCCGGCGACTCCGATTGCAGGACCGAAAAGGCCAGCAAGGCGATCGTCAACAGCCAGACCGGGCGCAGCAGCGAGAGCGCGACCGTGCGGTCGGTGAACAGGAGGTGGCCGACGATCGCGACGAGAGCGAGTGCGCTGTAGCCGAGTTGATTGACGATATTGCCCTGAACGTCGGTCTCGTATTCCAGCACGAAGGGCGTGAAGGAGACGAGAAGAAACGTCAGGATCGTCGCCGCGAAGACGAGCCGAAGCACCCTGATCGGGTCGTGGACGCCGACGGCGTCAGTTCTGTTCGGGACGACGATATTGTTCATTGACGAGGCCGAATTCGGCGAGCAGGCGGCCGACGGCGACCTGCATGTGATAAAGTCCGATGACAGGCGACTTGGTGTCGAAGGCTAGCCGTGCCGAGCGGAACGGCGAGGCGGCCAGCAAGGCGGCGCTCTTGGCGAGGCGGCGGAACCGGTCGGTCGTCCCGCCGCGACGGCGACGCTCGATGATCGAGGAGATCGCGCCATTGCGCAGTGCCCGCGCGTTCAGCCACGAGAATTCGGTGCGCCGGGCTGGCGTCGTCTCATGGACGGGCGCCTCCGTGCACCAGCCGAAGGTGAAACCTTTTTCGCGGCAGCGCGAATAGAAGTCGCTGTCGCCACCGCCGATGAAGTTGAAGGCAGTATCGAGATAGGGGGCGCCGATCGCCTCCAGGACACGGCGGCGGATCAGGACGTTGCCGGAGGAATAGAGGATCGGCACGGGTCCGGTTCGGGCGTAATGGGGCGTGAAAACGGGATGGCGGGCATAGCGCGCCTGTCCATTGCCTTCGAAAATCGGAATCTGCGGGGCGCCGACGATGTCGACGGCGAGTGTTTCGGCGGTTGTCGCCAGCCGCTCGATCCAGGTTTCGCTGGCAATCTCGTCGTCGTCGATCACCATAAGATACCGCATCGCCGGGAAGCGCTCGATCGCCGTTTGCCATCCCGCATTATAGGCCGCGCAATTGCCGCGCTCATGGGCGATCAGGATCAATCCGGGAAGCTGACCGGTTTCGAACAAGTGCGCGGCGGCGGCCAGTCCCTCGCGGCCTTCGGCATCGTTCTCCATGACGATGACCGCGAACCGCCTTTCGGTCTGTTGGACGGCGAGCGATTCGAGCGTTTTCAGGAGATGCTCCGGCCGGCGGAAAGTCGGCAGGGTGACGACGACCTCGTACCGCCCGAAATCGAGGTCCGGCGAGATACACTCGATGGTGATGGCGTCGGTCATAGGGCGTCGTTCGATCGGATCGCTTACCGGAAGGCGGGTTGGAGCAGATACCAGAACAAAATCAGAAGAAGATGAACGAAGTCTCGACGCAGCCCTCAAAAATCGCGAAATTCGGCCGCGAGCCCAGCAGAACAAACGAGACGCTGGCTCCGCGGCGCGCTTTCCGATCCATCCCCATGGCACGCTTGGCCTGCTCCACGACGCCGCGCGGCGATCAAGCCGCCGAAACGTGCCGGCGGCATTAGGGCAATTTCAACGTGCGGCTGCGACAATCGGATTCCTGCAATGCGCGGAGTGGTCCGGTCGGAATGCATCTTTTGTTCGTTTCGTCGCTCCTGCCCGACGACGCCCCATCGACCGGCTTCGAGATCGCGAACCGCGCCATCGTCGCGGCGTACCGCCATCATGGCGTGCGGCTGACTTTCGTCGGCTTCCGCCGGCCGGGGTCGCGGCCCGCCAGAGCGGACGAAATATGCCTCGGCGAACTGGCGATCGAGAATTCCGGGGCGTCGACGCTCCGCAAGGCGGCCTGGGTCGGCGCGGCGTTCGCTCGCAAGCTGCCGGTCGGAGCCGCGAAAGTGGCCGGGCTTAGCCGCGCCGAACTTCTTGGGCGTCTGGCCGAAGCGGGGCCGGTGGACGGATATGTTCTCAGTTCCGTGCAGATGCCGGTTGCCTATCCCTTCCTGGCGCGCCAAAAACCGTCGATCTTCATCGCCCACAACGTCGAACATCGCTCCGCCCGCGAAAACGCCCGCAACACTGGCGGTCTCCACACGCGGCTTCTCTTCGGCCGCGAGGCGGCGCTGCTCGAGCGCGCCGAGGCAACGATCTGCCGGGACGCGGCGGTCGTCCATACGCTGAGCGAAGACGACCGGGACGGGCTCGGCCTAGCCGGATCCGACAAATGCGTGCCGCTGGCGCTGACCGTCGGCCGCCCGAACGTCGCTGACACGGGCGAACGAACCCATGATGTCGGGCTCATCGGCACCTGGAGCTGGGCGCCGAACCGGGTCGGCCTCGACTGGTTCGTCGACGCGGTCGTGCCGCTGCTTCCCTCCGATATGTCCATCGCGGTGGCCGGGCGCTTCGATGGCCCGCCACCCGCCGCCCCCGCCAACGTCACTTTTCTCGGCCGCGTCGAGGACGCCCAGCGGTTCGTCGGCGCCTCGCGCGTGCTCGCCCTGGCGACCAAGGGCGGCACCGGCGTTCAGTTGAAGACGATCGAGACCTTCGAGGAGGGGATGCCGGCGGTCGCGACGCCGCAGGCCCTGCGCGGCGTCGACAGCGTTCCCGCCAATGTGCGGGTCGCGGATACGCCGCAGGACTTCGCCGCCCGGATCGTCGAACTTGTCGCCGCCGAAAGGGGCGGCCAGTCGCTTCGCCTCGATGGCGCCGCCTTCGCGCGTTCCCAGGCGACCGCGCTCGACGCGGGCATCGCCGCCGGTCTGGAACGGTTCACCAAGGCCGTCAACACGCCTCAGGCGCTGGCTGCATCGGTCGAGACGGATGCAACCGTCCTGCCTCGACTCGCCAACGGAGTCGCCGGACGATGATGGGAGCGAGCGCCATCTGGCCGGCGGGTTCAGCGCGAGACGATACTGCCGTGAGCCGTGACATCGCCGGTATCGCGGTTGCCGACCTCTCCGGCGCGGCAGTTATCGCGGCGCTCGCCGACGCACTGGCGGCCGGCCGGACCACGCGGCTCGCCTTCCTCAATGCCCATTGTGTCAACCTCGCCCGCCGGGACGCAGCCTACAAACGCGCTCTGGGGCGCTTTTGGGTGATCCCCGACGGGATCGGCGTCGATATCGCGGCGCGAATGCTCTACGGCAAACCGTTCACCGAGAATCTCAACGGCACCGATTTCCTGCCCCGCCTTCTCGCCTCGCTCGACGGCCGCCTGCGCGTCGCTCTGATTGGAGGCGCGCCGGGCATCGCCGAGCGCGCGGCGAGAAGGCTCGCCGCCGAGATCCCGGTGCATGATTATCTCGTGGTCTCGGATGGGTTCTTCGACCGCGAAGCCTGTGCCGGCGTCCTGGACGAGCTTGCCGCGGCCAAGGCCGACGTCGTCCTCGTCGCCATGGGAGTTCCGGCCCAGGAACTCTTTATCGCCGATCATCTGAGCGAGCGGCATGGCCGGCTCTTCGTCGGCGTCGGCGCGCTGTTCGACTTTCTCGCCGGCAATGTCGCGCGGGCGCCGCTCGCTATTCGACGCCTGCGCATGGAATGGGCCTGGCGACTGATGCTGGAGCCCGGCAGGATGTGGCGCCGCTATATTCTCGGCAACCCGCTCTTCCTCCTTGGCATCCTGCGGGATCGGTTGCGGCGGGAGCGGGACGATGTCTGACGCCGCGCCACGGCATGGCGCCGGGAAAGGGCGACCCATGCGATCGGCGATCGCCACATCGAGTTATCGCGGCGATTTCGAGCGATGCCGGTTGCTCTGCGAAAGCATCGATCGGCGCGTTACCGGCTTTACGCGGCACCTGATCCTGGTCGAGGCGGGCGACATCGCGCTGTTCCGGCAACTCGCCGGGCCGAAGCGGGAGATCGTCGACGAGCGCGAGCTACTTCCGCGTTGGTTGCGCCCGTTCCCGGACCCCTTGTCCTTCGGCCGTCGGCGGATCTGGTTGTCGGTTTACGGTCCACCTCTGCGCGGCTGGCATGTCCAGCAATTGCGGCGGTTGGCGATCGCGGCGGCGATCGAAGAAGAGGTGATGCTCTCCGTTGATTCCGACGTGGTCTTTCTGCGGGAGTTTGACGTCGGCAGCCTGTCGAGCGACGGCAAGGTTCGTTTCTTCCGTCGTAAGGGCGCGGTTGCGACCATCGATTCCGCCGCGCGCGACGAACACCGCGAATGGTCGCGACGGGCCGGAGAATTGCTCGGAATTTCCACGCCACTTTGGACCGATACGGCCTACATCACCACGCTTTTGGCCTGGCGCACCGACACGGTTCGGGACTTGCGACGCCGCGTCGAAGCCCGGACGGGCAAGCCTTGGCTCGCGGCCATCGCGGCCTCGCGCAGCCTGTCGGAATGTACGATCTACGGGCGCTTCATCGACGAGTGCGAAGATCGACCCGATCGCCACGCGCCGAGCGACCTGGAGCTGTGTCAGGTCTACTGGAACGGCGCGGCCCTCGGCTCACGCGAACTGACGGATTTCGCCGCGGGGCTGGAGTCGCATCAGGTCGCTGCGGGCATCCAGTCCTTCACCGGCACCGATCCCGATCTCATTCGCCGGGCTGCTGGGCTGGCGTAAGACGCCGCGCCGAGCGCGTGGCGCGCGGGCTGGTCCAGTCGAACGCCGCGTAGGTCGCAGCGGCGGACACGATCCAGAGCACCAGGAACAATCCGTTCAGGCCGAAAATCCAGGTCTCGGTCTGCGGCGCCGCGCGCAGCAGAACGATGAGAAGCGCCGCCTTGATGAGGCCGACGACCGCCAGGATCATCGCCCGTATCCCGGTCCTGCCACGGGCGTAGAGAAGCTCGCTCTCATATTCGACCAGATTGCGGAAGGCCGGCACGAGCAGAGCGAGCAGCACCAAAGGCGCGGCCTCGGCGACATTCTTGCCGAGCGCCGTCGGAAAGACGTGCAAGACACCGCCGAGAAAGCCGAGGCCTGCGACGGACACCGCCGCGACGGCAGCCTCGATGCCCCAACGGATTCGCCATTGTGTCAGCCACTCGGGCGTGCGCATCAGTTTCTGGACGATCATCGTGTTGAAGGAACGGATCGGCAGGGCGGTGAGATCGATGAGCCGCATTAAGATCGCGTAGATGCCGGCCATCTGCGGCCCGCCGAGCGACAGGACCAGCAGCTTGTCGAGCTCGGACTGAAGATAGAAGATGATTTCGGCGCTGGCGACCGAGACGCTGTCCCGCCACCTGGCGAGATAGAGGGCCGGACGCAGGCGCAGGCGCTGACGGGGATAATAGGCGATGATCGCGAAACTTGCCGCAACGGCGTTCGCGCCGGCATAGGCGAGCGCCCATTGCACCAGCGAGCCGTCGCCGATCATCACGAAACCGACGGCGGCCACGGCCCGGATCGCCGAGCCGGCGATGACGATGATCGCCCCGCGTATAAAGCGTCCGAGGCCATTGTTCACGATGACCACGACCTCGAGGGCGCGCCAGAACACGACCTCCGCCAGGACCACGGCGGCGAAGGCGCCGATGCTCATCTCGCCCTTGAAGAACGCGACATAGAATCCGGCCGCTGCGATCGCGACCAGGGGCAGGGACAGGATAAAGGCGGCGATCAGTCCGGCGGTGTAGGTTCCCACCAATCGCCGACGGACCGTCGCGACGCGATAGAGCGGTGAGACGAAGCCAAAGCCGGCAATGCGCGACAGGACGATTCCGGTTGCCGAGGCCGTGGCGAACAGGCCGAAATCGCCAACCGACAGCCCATTGGCGATGGAGACGAAATAGGCGAGCGACAGGACGAGGCGCCCGGCCGAGCCGCCGAGCAACGAGGCGTAGTCCCGCACGAGATTTAGGTTGCCCTTAAGCCTTTCGATCCAGACTGCGAAAAATGGCATGATCGACAACCTTGGAGGCGAGGGGCAGATGACGATACTTCACCGCCGTCGAGCCGCACAATCCGCATTCGCCGTCCCGCAGCGGGACGCGGCGAACGGGTCTTTGTCCAACCTTTCCAATAGCGCGGGAACCTTAACGCGCCGTTCTCTGCTGGCCGCCGGCGCCGGGCTGGCACTGGCACCGGGGACAGTCGCGCCGGCCCGGGCCGAGCGTCATGGGGCAACCCGGTCCGGTCCGGTGCCCCTCGGTTGCGCGATCCAAGCCGAGTATTTCGACGCCGACCCGGTCTACAGAAACGCCGCCGTCGACTATTTCGACCTGATCATGCCGATGAACGAACTGAAATTCGATCAAATCCGGCCGACCCGGGACAGCTGGAATTTCGAGCCCGCGGACCGGCTGGTGGAGTTTGCCCTCTCCAACGGCCGCTCGACCCGCGGGACCTGCCACGTTTGGTGGAATTCGACGCCCGACTGGGTGGAGCGGATCGAGACAGCGGCGGAGGCGGAGGCGGCGCTCGTCGAGCACATCGAACGGGTCGGCGACCGCTACAAGGGCAAGCTGATAGGCTGGGACGTCGTCAATGAGGTGATCTCGCATAACCCGATCAGCGAGGGTCCGCTGCGCCGAACCGCCTGGCTCAAGAAGCTCGGCCCGCGTCATATTCCGATCGCCTTCGAGGCGACGGCGCGGGCGGATCCCGGGGCGCGGCTGGTGATCAACGACTATGATCTCGAATTCGCCGGGCCGCGCTACAATGCCCGCCGCGAGGTGATGCTGACCATCGTGCGCCAGCTCCAGGACCGCAACGTGGCGGTCACCGGCGTCGGCATCCAGGGGCATCTCTACGCCGACCGGACGATCGACAAGGACGCGCTGGAGATGTTCCACCGCACGCTCGATGGCCTGGGGGTCGGCCTGCTGGTGACCGAGCTGGATGTGATCGACTGGGAGAGCGTGCCCGGTGCCGAACCGCAGGATGCGACGGCGCAACGTCTGGTGACCGATCTCCTCGACGGAGTCTTTGCTTACAAGGCGCCGGAATCGGTGATCGTCTGGGGTGTCAGCGACCGCTACAGCTGGGTTACGGACGTACTTCCCCGCCCGGACGGGCATCCGAGCCGCCCGTTGCCACTCGACCGGGACATGGCCCCGAAGCGCTGGATGACCCTCCTGCGGCAGCGTTTACGATCGATCTGACGCGGCGTAAAAAGGCCGCCATCGTTGTCTCGTTAACCGTTTCTTGAGCATAAATCCGCATTTTCGACGGATCAGGGTCCGCGACAGACGTTCGGCTCCGGCAATTCGGTGACGCCCATGTTCTCGACTTCCTCCACGACAGTTCCGACGGCGAGCGCCCGGTCGCGCTCGCATGTGACGGTCGTCGAGCGTTCCGGACAGGCTTCGCTGATCGACCCGGTCTACATCTTCCGCCATGTCTGGTCGTCGAAGCCGCTGATCGTCCTCACCACGTTTCTCGGCATCGCGCTCGCCATTCTATTGGCTCTATCGACGCCGAAACTCTACACCGCCGACACGCAGATCCTGGTCGACCCGCGCGACATCAAGGTGGTGCAGAATGAGGTCACTCCGAACGGTCTGCCCAACGAGGCGACTCTTGCGCTCATCGAAAGCCAGATCGCGGTCGTCTATTCGAACAACGTCCTGAACCGGGTGATCGACGCGGCCGGGCTCGAAAGCGACCCGGAATTCAACGGGACCGGCGAAACGTTCTTCGGCTCGATCTTTCCGAACCTGGCGTCCTTTCTGCGCGAGGACGACGCTCAGAGCGGGCGGCAACGGCTCGTGACCGTGAAGAACCTCCGCAAGGCGATGACCGTCACCCGCGACGCCAAGAGCTTCATCATCAATCTTTCGGTCGAGACGAGGGACCCGGAAAAATCCGCCGAGCTCTCGCGCCTGATCGGGGCCACCTTCATCGACCAGCTCGGGCGCGTGCAGTCGCAGACCGCGCGCCGGGCCAGCGACGCGCTCTCCGCGCGTCTGGCAGAACTGCGCCAGACCGTCGCGGAAGCGGAACGGGCCGTCGAGGAATACAAGACCCGGAACAGGCTCGTCGGCGTCGGCGGGCGGCTCGTCGACGACGATTACATCCTTCGCACCAACGACCAGCTTGCCCGCACGCGCGGCGAACTGGCAGCGCTGCGGGTGCGCGCCGAGCAGATGAAAAACGTCGGTATCGACGATGTCGTCAAAGGCTCCTTCCCCGAGGAATTGACGTCCGAGGCGCTGACCCGGCTGCGCAACACCTATTCCGAACTCGCCCAGCAGGCGGCCGTCCTCAGCACCACGCTCGGGCCTCGTCATCCGCAACGCATGGCCAGCCAGGAGGCGCTGGCCTCGGCGAGGAACGCTATCCGCGCAGAACTCAATCGTATCGTGGCGGCGGCGCAGACGGATCTGGCCCGCGCCGAGCGCACCGATCGCGATTTGAGCACGCAGATCACGGCATTGAAGACCAAGCAGCTGGAGACCAGCGAATCCTTCGTCAAGCTGCGCGAACTCGAGCGCGAGGTCGAAGCATCGCGCGCGGTTTACGAGGCGTTCCTGCTTCGGGCGCGTGAGACCGGCGAGCAGGAAACCCTGAATACCGCCAATGTCCATGTTATCTCCGAGGCGACACCGCCGCTGGAGCCGTCGAGCCTGCCCCGGCGAACGATGGTCCTTCTCGGCGCCATTCTCGGCTTTCTCGTCGGGATCGGCATCGCCGTTCTCCGCGGCGCCGTGCGGTTCTTCCAGGAAGTCCGGCCGCTCGATCGCGTTGCCTTGGATGGCGCTCGCGGCCCCGTCGGCTTCGAGGCGGCCGAATATCGCGAGCGCTCGCCCTATTCGCCCGGATTCTATCCGTCGGCCGGCTTCTACTCCGCTGCTCCCGTCGGCATGAGCGACGCGCGACAGACTGGCGGCAATGACGTCGCCGCCGTTGGCGAGGTGGCTCTGGCCGACGCGGTCGGAATCCGTCCGGCGGTCTACGCCGAGACGGGGGAACTCCGGCGTTCGAGTGACGCGGCGGGTGAGCTGAACCAAGACGAGCCAGAATCCGACCAGCCGGCCGAAACGAGCCCGGTCGAAGAGGAGCGGTTGGCCAGCGAAGAGGATGCGGACCCACAACCGACAGGCGACTCCCCGGATTCGCCCGACGCGGTGGTTGAGGCCGCTCCGGTCGACAGTGAACCGCAGACACGCGAAGAATTGCGCGACAGCATCCGTGCGATCGCGACCGAGAGTCCCGAAATCGGCGATCAGGATAATCTCGCCGAAACGGATGACGCGGAGGTCGAGCGTCTCCAGTTCGACATCGCCGCCGTCAAGCGGCACATCGCCGAAATCCGCGAACGGCGTCAGGTCCACTGAGACGACGACCCCGTCCGACCTCCCGAAGCCGCGGGCGCGAACGCTCGCGAATCGATCCTTCCCAAGTCCGATCGCGGCTGTCACTCGCCGAAACGCGGAACGTATCCGCGTGCCGTGTTGCGATCGCCGATGCCCTTGCGTTTCCTCTCAGTCGGGGGCTAGCTTCGAAAGAAGGCATCCGACCGTGGGAGTGGCCGGATGCAGGGCACCGATGATCGGCGTGCCCGATCGCGACACCAGGGAGGAATTTCATGACGCTTTCGCGGCTGATCTTGGCATTTGCTGCCTCGACACTTTTCACCGGCGGCGCGTTCGCAGCCGAGCTGTCACTGGTCTCCGGTTCCGTTGGCAAGGACATCGAGGAATTGCGGGGGCAGCTCGACGATTTCGAGAAGGAATCCGGCCATACGGTCAAGATCGTCGAGATGCCGGCGTCGACCACCGACCAGTTCGGGCAGTATCGCCTGTGGTTGTCGGCCGGCAACGAGGACATCGACGTCTATCGCACCGACGTGATCTGGGCGCCGCAACTGGCCGGCAGTCTGGTCGACCTGACCGAGGCCGCCAAGGACATCGTCGGTCAGCATTTCCCCTCGATGATCGAATCCCAGACCGTCGACGGCATGCTCGTTGCCCTGCCGATGTATACCGACGCGCCGGCGCTCTACTACCGCACCGACCTCCTGGAGAAATATGGCAAGGAGCCGCCCAAGACCTGGTCGGAACTCGAAGCCACCGCCAAGGAGATCCAGGACAAGGAGCGCGAGGCCGGCAACGGCCAGATGAACGGCTTCGTCTTCCAGGGCGCGCCCTATGAGGGGTTGACCTGTGACGGCCTGGAATGGGTGGCGAGCAACGGCGGCGGGCAGATCGTCTCGCCGGATGGCGAGATCACCATCAATAATCCGAAGGCCGCCGCGGCGCTCGAAAGGGCCAAGGGCTGGGTCGGCACGATCGCCCCCGATGGCGTCCTCGCCTACAAGGAAGAGGAGTCGCGCGGCGTCTGGCAGACCGGCAATGCCGTGTTCATGCGCAACTGGCCCTATGCCTATGCGCTGTCGAACGGCGACGATTCCGCGGTCGCCGGCAAGTTCGACGTGGTGCCGCTGCCGGCCTCGGAAGGTGGTTCGTCGGCCGCTTGTCTCGGCGGCTGGAACCTGGCGGTCTCCAAATACTCGCAGAACCAGGAGGCGGCGATCGACCTCGTCAAGTTCCTGAGTTCGGAAAAGGCGCAGAAGCAGCGTGCCGTCAATCAGTCGCGCCTGCCGACGATCGCGGCGCTCTACGATGATGCGGAGATCGCCGAGAAGCAGCCGATCGTCAGCGAATGGAAGGAAGTCGTGACCAACGCGGTGCCGCGTCCCTCGGCACCGACCAAGCGGCAGTACAACGAGGTCTCGAAGGAATTCTGGACGGCTGTCAACGAGACGATATCCGGTCGGGGTTCAGCCGCCGACAATCTCGATCAGCTCGAAAAGCGCCTGCGCCGGCTGAAGCGCAGTGCCTGGGAGTGAGGTCCCGCTGAAGCTATCGGCGGAGTAGGCGAGGCAGCGCTTCCTCCCCCGAACGTCATCCGGCGGGCCTAGACCGCGAAGCGGCGGCCGGCGGACCAGATCGGAAGTCCATTGGGAGGGACGAAGATGGCCAATGTCTCGCTGGGTGTGCCGCCGACAGCCAAGGCGATCGCGGCCGAGGAGCAGGGAGCGGCGGGCCGCTCCGATCTCTCCCGCCAGCGACTGAAATCGGCCTGGCTGTTTTTGACCCCCATGCTCGTCGTCTTGGCCCTGGTCGCCGGCTGGCCGCTGCTCCAGACGATCTGGTTCTCCTTTACCGATGCCAGCCTCGACAACATCGCGGGGGCCGAGTTCGTCGGATTCCGCAACTATTGGGAATATGTCGATTACGGCGACGGAGAAGGCGAATATTTCGGCCTTCTGTTCGATCCGCAATGGTGGAACTCGGTCTGGAACACCGTCTATTATTCGGTGATCTCGGTCTCGATCGAAACCGTGCTGGGGCTCGTCTTCGCCCTCGTTCTCAATGCCGAATTCAAGGGGCGCGCCCTGGTGCGCGCGGCAGTCCTGATCCCCTGGGCGATCCCGACCATCGTCTCGGCGAAGATGTGGGCCTGGATGATGAACGACCAGTTCGGCATCCTCAACGACATGCTGATGGCGATTGGCGTCCTGTCTGCCCCGGTCGCCTGGACCGCGACGCCCGAAACGGCGATGTGGGCGGTGATTATCGTCGATGTGTGGAAGACGACGCCGTTCATGGCGCTGCTCATCCTCGCCGGTCTGCAGATGGTTCCGGGCGACGTCTACGAGGCCGCCAAGATCGACGGCGTCCACCCGGTCAAGGTGTTCTGGAAGGTGACATTGCCGCTGATCCGGCCTGCCATCCTCGTCGCCGTCATCTTCCGCGCGCTGGACGCGCTGCGCGTCTTCGACCTCATCTACGTGCTGACCCCGAACAACACCGATACCAAGACGATGTCGGTCTTCGCCCAGGAAAACCTCTTCCAGTTCGACAAGTTCGCCTATGGATCCGCGGCCTCGACGCTGTTGTTCCTGGTGATCGCCTTCATCACCCTGTTCTACATCAAGGTCGCCAGACTGGATCTCGGGGGAGGACGCTGACATGCCGGTCGTCATCAAGCGGACTGCCTTCTACGCCCTCGTCGTCGCCATCGTCCTGTTCTCGATCTTTCCGTTCTATTACGCGATCCTGACCAGCTTCAAATCCGGGACCGCACTGTTCCGGGTGAACTATTTCCCGACGGATTTCTCGCTGGTGAACTATCGCGGCATCTTCGCCAGCGGCGAGTTTCCGACCAACATCCTCAATTCGGTCATCGTCGCCTCGGTCGTCGTGGCGATCTCGCTGTTCCTTGCGGTGACCGCCGCCTATGCGCTGTCGCGGATCAATTTTCGCGGACGCGGGCTGTTGCTGTTGACCATCCTCGCGGTGTCGATGTTCCCGCAGATCGCCGTGCTCGCCGGGCTGTTCGAGATGGTCCGCGTCACCGGGCTCTACAACACGCTGTTCTCGCTGATCTTTGCCTATATGATTTTCACCCTGCCGTTCACCGTCTGGGTGCTGACCACCTTCATGCGCGACCTGCCGATCGAGATCGAGGAAGCGGCGATCGTCGACGGCGCCTCGCCCTTCACCATCGTCGTCAAAGTGTTCCTGCCGCTGATGTGGCCGGCGCTGGTCACCACCGGGCTGCTGGCCTTCATCGCGGCGTGGAACGAATTCCTGTTCGCGCTGACCTTCGTGTCCAACAACGACACGCGGACCGTCCCGGTGGCGATCGCGCTCTTATCGGGCGCTTCCGAGCAGGAAATCCCTTGGGGCACGATCATGGCGGCCTCCGTCGTGGTGACAGTGCCGTTGATCGTCCTGGTGCTGATTTTCCAGCGCAAGATCATTTCCGGCCTGACCGCCGGCGGCGTGAAAGGCTGACATGCGGACGACGCGGCATACAGACGATGCTTCCATGACGTCCGATTGCGCGGACGCCGCGCCGCAATCCGCCACGGCGGATCGCGACTGGTGGCGCGGCGCGGTGCTCTACCAGATTTATCCGCGCTCGTTCCAGGACTCCGACGGCGACGGCATCGGCGATCTTCCCGGCATCACCCGCCGGCTCGCCTATGTCGCCTCGCTCGGCGTCGACGGCATCTGGCTGTCGCCCTTCATGACCTCGCCGATGAAGGATTTCGGCTACGACATCTCCGACTATCGCGACGTCGATCCGCTGTTCGGAACGCTTGCGGATTTCGACGCGCTCGTCGCCGAGGCGCACCGGCTAGGTTTGAAGGTGGTGATCGATCAGGTGCTGTCGCACACCTCCGACCGCCACCCCTGGTTCGTCGAAAGCCGCCTGAGCCACGACAATTTCAAGGCGGATTGGTATGTCTGGGCCGATCCCAAGCCCGACGGCACGCCGCCGACCAACTGGCTGTCGGTGTTCGGCGGCTCGTCCTGGGAGTGGGACTCCAAGCGCCGGCAATACTACCTGCACAATTTCCTTGCCTCACAGCCAGATCTCAATTTCCACAATCCGGACGTGCGGGCGGCGCTGCTCGCGGACGTGCGCTACTGGCTCGATCGCGGCGTCGACGGGTTTCGGCTCGATACGGCGAATTTCTATTTCCACGACCGCGAATTGCGGGACAATCCGCCGCTCAAGGCCGCGCTCCAGTCTGAGGTGATGGCCTCGCGCAACCAGCCCTATAACTGGCAGGCGCATATTCACGACAAGAACCGGCCGGAAAACATCACCTTCCTGAGGGAATTCCGGGCGTTGCTCGACGAATATCCGGCCGCGACCTCGGTCGGCGAGGTCGGCGAGCGCATCCACGGCGCCGAGCTGATGGGCGAATACACCGCCGGCGGCGACAAGCTGCATATGTGCTACGCCTTCGACTTCCTGTCGGGCCGGATGCCGGCGGTCGTCGATCTGACCGGCACGCTGCGACGCTTCGAGGCGGCCGCGGCCGACGGCTGGGCCTGCTGGGCGTTTTCCAATCACGATGTCGAGCGGCACGCGACGCGCTGGGCCGAGGATCACCACGACGCCGACAAGGTTCTGCGGCTGGCGGCCGGTGTTCTGTTGACGCTGCGCGGCTCGGTCTGTCTCTACCAGGGCGAGGAACTGGGGCTGGTCGAGGCCGACATTGCCTATGAGGAGCTGGTCGATCCCTACGGCATCAATTTCTGGCCGGAAGTGAAAGGGCGCGACGGTTGCCGCACGCCGATGGTTTGGGAGGCGGATGCCGCCAATGCCGGGTTTTCGACCGGCAGGCCCTGGCTGCCCGTCGCCGCCGAGCACAAGGGCCGCGCCGTCGATGCGATGGAGGCGGAGCCGGACTCGCTGCTCGATTTCTACCGGGCATTCCTGCGCTTCCGGCGTGCCCATCCGGCGTTTGCCAAGGGTCAGATGATTTTTCTGCCGTCGCCGCCCGCGGTTCTGGCGTTCACGCGTGAGCATGACGGCGCGCGGCTCGTCTGCGCGTTCAATTTCGACGCCGCCGCGACGGACTTCGATTTGCCGGCGGACACTGTTCCGACCGCGCTGCCCGGACATGGATTTTCAGGGACGGCCGACGGGACGCAAATCCGCCTCGACGGCTTCGACGGTTTCATCGGCAGGCTGTGAGGCAAGCGCCCGCGGCTGGAAGGGAGACAAGACCATGGCGAACGTCAAGCTGACCGGCATCAGAAAGGCCTACGGACAGGTGCAGGTGCTGCACGGCATCGACCTCGACATCGAGCCGGGCGAGTTTATCGTCTTCGTCGGCCCCTCTGGGTGCGGCAAATCCACCCTTTTGCGGGTGATCGCCGGTCTCGAGGACATCACCGGCGGAACGCTCGAGATCGACGGCGAGGTCGTCAACGGCCGGACCCCGAAGGAGCGCGGCATCGCCATGGTGTTTCAGTCCTACGCGCTCTATCCGCACATGAATGTCTACGACAACATGGCATTCGGCCTGAAACTGGAGAAAAACAACTCCAAGCAGGAGGTCGACCGGCGGGTTCGCGAGGCGGCGCAGATCTTGCAGATCGAGTCCTATCTCGACCGCCTGCCCAAGGCGCTTTCCGGCGGCCAGCGCCAGCGCGTCGCCATCGGGCGGGCGATCACGCGTAACCCGAAGGTCTTCCTGTTCGACGAGCCCCTGTCCAACCTCGACGCCGCGCTGCGCGTCCAGACCCGGATCGAGATCGCCCTGCTGCACGAGCGCATGGCCGGCACGACGATGGTCTATGTCACCCATGATCAGGTCGAGGCGATGACCCTCGCCGACAAGATCGTGGTTCTCAACCAGGGCCATGTCGAGCAGGTCGGATCGCCGATGGAGCTCTACAATCGGCCGGACAATCTCTTTGTCGCCCGCTTCCTCGGTTCGCCCTCGATGAATATCCTTCCGGCGACGATCGAAGCGACGGGGCAGCAAACCCGCGTGCTACCGACGGGCGGGCGCTCGGTGGCGCTGCCGGTCGCTTCGCCGCCAGACGCCAAGGGCAGGCCAGGCCATCTCGGCATCCGGCCGGAGAACCTCGTTTTGTCCGACAGTCCCGACGCGCCGTTCAGCGGCGAGGTCATGCTGACGGAGTCGCTCGGGGAGGTCACGCTGGTCTATGTCGACATCGGCCGTACCGACGAGCCCTTCGTCGTCAAGCTGCCGGGGGAGGTGACAATTGCGCGGGGGACCACGGTGGCGTTGACAGCCGACCCCGACGCGATGCGGCTGTTCGGCGAGGACGGCAAGGCGATGCGCACGGCGCCGCAGCGCGCCGCCGCCTGACGGACTGAAAAGGGACACTGCCGAAAGTGGCGATCCTGGTTTGCGTCAGAAGACGCTGGCGCCGTGGTCGGCGGTGCCGACCGCTGCCCGGAAGGCCCCGAACAACTCGCGCCCCAACCCGTATTCGTTGCCGGACAAATCGGGCTTTGCCGGCTCGCGGGCGTTGAATTCGGCCGCGTCGACCAGGATTTCAAGCGTCCCGTTTTCGCCGTCGAGCCGAATCATGTCGCCTTCCCGGATCCGGGCGATGGCGCCGCCGGCCTTGGCCTCGGGCGTCACATGGATCGCCGCCGGCACCTTGCCCGAGGCGCCCGACATCCGGCCGTCCGTCACCAGCGCGACCTTGTGGCCGCGATCCAAAAGCACGCCGAGAAGCGGCGTGAGCTTGTGCAGTTCCGGCATGCCGTTCGCCTGTGGCCCCTGAAAGCGGACCACGGCGATGAAATCCTGATTGAGGTCCCCGGCGTCGAAGGCCGCCTTCAGATCGTTCTGGTCGTGGAAGATCTTGGCCGGCGCCTCGACGAGGCGGCGCTCGGGCTTGACGGCCGAGACCTTGATCACGGCCTTGCCCATGTTGCCGGTCAGCATCCGGACGCCGCCATTCGATGAAAACGGCTGATCGGGAGTGGTCAGCACCTTCGGGTCGCCGCTCTCCTTCGTCGCCGCGACGCGCGTCACCGATTGCCCATCGTCGGAGAGCCGGGCCTCGACGGCGTAGGCGCTCAAGCCGTGGCCCCAGGCGGTGCGGACGTCCTCGTGCAGCAGCCCGCGACCAAGGAGCTCGCGAATCAGGAAACCCATGCCGCCAGCGGCCTGGAAATGGTTCACGTCGGCAAGGCCGTTCGGATAGACCCGCGCCAGCAGCGGTGTTGCGTCCGACAGGTCGGAGATGTCCTGCCAGGTCAGCTTGATCCCGGCCGCCGCCGCCATCGCGACGAGATGCATGGTGTGGTTGGTCGAGCCGCCGGTGGCGTGCAGGCCGACGACGCCGTTGACCACGGCGCGTTCGTCGACGACCAGCCCGGCCGGCGTATACTCGTTGCCGAGCGCGGTGATGGCCAGCGCCCGCTTGGTCGCCTCCTTGGTCAGGGCATCGCGCAGCGGTGTGTTCGGGTTGACGAAGGACGAGCCCGGCGTGTGCAGGCCCATGATCTCCATCAACATCTGGTTGGAGTTCGCGGTGCCGTAGAAGGTGCAGGTGCCGGGTCCATGGTAGGATCGGGACTCGGCCTCGAGCAGCTCGTCGCGGCCGACCTTGCCTTCCGCATAGAGCTGGCGGATGCGGCTCTTCTCGTCGTTCGGAAGCCCGGTTGTCATCGGCCCGGCCGGGACGAAGATCGCCGGCAGATGGCCGAAGGTCAGCGCCGCGATGGTCAGGCCCGGCACGATCTTGTCGCAGACGCCGAGATAGACGGCCGCGTCGAACATGTCGTGGGAGAGACCGACCGCCGCCGCCATGGCGATCACGTCGCGGGAGAACAGCGACAGCTCCATGCCGCCCTGTCCCTGGGTCACGCCGTCGCACATCGCCGGAACGCCGGAGGCGACCTGCGCCGTGGCGCCCATTTCGCGCGCCGCCTCGCGGATCAGTTCCGGATAACGTTCGAACGGCTGATGGGCCGAGAGCATGTCGTTATAGGCGGTGACGATGCCGAGATTGGGCGTCTGGCCGCCGGACAACCGCTCCTTGTCCACCGGCCCGCAGGCAGCGAAGCCGTGGGCGAGATTGCCGCAGGAGAGCGTCGAGCGCTTCGGCCCCTCGGCGCCCTTGGCGGTGATGCGCGCGACATAGGCCACGCGGGTCGGCGCCGAGCGCTCGCGAATGCGATCGGTAATGGCTTCGATGCGAGGATCTGCGGTCATGGTGTCGACCTTCTTGGCAGGAGGAAGTCAGGGCGCCCAGAATACGTTCAGCGGCTCGGTCCGCGGTGCTCGCAGCACCGCTCGAACCGGGAGGTCCGTTGCCGCGCCGTCCTTGAGCGCCGTCTCGTAGACGGCGAGCTTTTCCTCCCCCTCGATATGGAGGGCGAGGAGGCGCGCGTCGACCAGCAGCGGGAGTGTGAGGGTCACGCGCGGCTCGCCGGCTCCCGGCGCGCGGATCGCGACGACCGGCTCGTTCGTCGCCATGTCGATCGCCTGGGCCAGATTGTCTGCGTCCGGGAAGAACGAGGCGGTATGGCCGTCGGCGCCCATGCCGAGGATGGCCGCGTCGAAAGGACGGGCCAGCCGCTGGAACCGCTCGCCGAGGTCGGTCAGCGCGTCTTCGGGCGTCGGCGCATCCATGTAGAGCGGCACGAAACGAGCTTGCGCCGCGCCGTTCTTGAGCAAGTGTCGGCGTAGCATGGCCGCGTTCGACCGCTCGCTGGTTTCCGGAACCCAGCGCTCGTCGACCAGAGTGACGCGGACATTGCGCCAATCGATGTCGGCCTCGGCCAGGCGCTCGAAGAAGCGCTTCGGCGTCGAGCCGCCGGAGACCGCCAGCGTCGCCGAGCCGCGCGTGGCGATCGCGCCGGCGAGCACGGCGGCGACGCCGGTGGCCAGCGCTTCGGCGAGCGCCTCGCGCGTTTGATAGCGATGCAGGACGGGAGCGGGGATCATCGCATCCATCAATCGGGCTCGTGCCAGGTGCGCCCGTCGCGTTCGATCAGTGCGACGCCGGAGGACGGCCCCCATGTGCCGGCGGTGTAACCCTGCGGCTTCATGCCCTTCTCCTCCCAGGCATCGAGAATCGGGTCGACCCACTTCCAGGCGGCCTCGACCTCGTCGCGCCGCATGAACAGCGTCTGGTTGCCGCGGATGACGTCCATCAGCAACCGTTCGTAGGCGTCCGGATTGCGCACACGAAACGACTCGGCAAAGCTCATGTCCAGCGGCACATGGCGTAGCCGCATGCCACCCGGGCCAGGGTCCTTGATCATCAGCCATTGCTTGACGCCCTCGTTGGGCTGCAGGCGCATGACCAGCTGGTTCTGGACGATATTGCCGGCGGCTCCGGCGAAGATCGAATGCGGGATCGGCCGGAAGGTGACGACGATTTCCGACATGCGTTCCGAGAGCCGCTTGCCGGTGCGCAGATAGAACGGCACGCCGGCCCAGCGCCAATTGTTGATCTCGGCCTTGATCGCGACGAAGGTTTCGGTGTTGCTCTCGCCATTGCCGAGATCGTCGAGATAGCCCTTGACCGCGCCTCCATCGGAGGCGCCCGCCTTGTACTGGCCCCGTACGGTGCGGCTTTCGACATTCGAGGCGTCGATCGGGCGCAGCGCGCGCAACACCTTCAGTTTTTCGTCGCGGAGCGCATCGGCGTCGAGAGCCGAGGGCGGCTCGAGCGCGACCAGGCACATCAGCTGGACGATATGGTTCTGCACCATGTCCCGCAACGCGCCCGACTTGTCGTAATAGCCGGCGCGGCCTTCCAGGCCGACCGATTCGGCGACGGTGATCTGCACATGGTCGATATGCGCCGAATTCCAGATCGGCTCGTAGAGCGCGTTGGCGAACCGCAGCACCATCAGGTTCTGCACGGTCTCCTTGCCGAGATAGTGGTCGATGCGGAAGACCTGCTCCTCGGTGAAGTGATCGGCGATGATGCGGTTGAGTTCGCAGGCCGATTTCAGATCGCGGCCGACCGGTTTCTCGACGACGAGCCGCATGTTCGCACTCGACAGGCCCCTTTCGCCGATCTGCCTGGCGAAGTCGGCGAACAGCGAAGGACCGACGGCCAGATAGAACGCCCGAACGCGGTCTTCTCCCGCCTCGTCGAGCAGGGCGCGCAAGTCGTCCCAGCCTTCGTCGGCGCGCGCGTCGACCTTGCGGTAGTGGAGCCGCGACAGGAAGCGGTCGACCGATACCTGGTGCATGTCCGCGGCGTCGACATGCTTGGCGAGGGCCTGGCGGGCGAAGGCGCGGTAATCCTCGTCGGATATCTCGCTGCGGGACGCGCCAATGATGCGCGAGGCGTCGGGTACCTGGCCATCATGATCGCGATGGTAAAGGGCCGGCAGCAACTTGCGCTCGGCAAGGTCACCATTGCCGCCGAAAACGACATAGTCGAATGGCTCGACGGGTATGATCTGGCTGGACATCGCTCGTCTTTCTGTCGCGGAGGGCCGACATCGGCCGCGCACGCGATCTGCTTAGTCTAATCGATTGAATTTTTCCATACCCCGGAAAAATTCAATCCCCTTCTTATTAGGCTCGCGCTCCTCGCTCGTCCTTGCGACGCGCGGCGGCGCGTGCGATCGCCTCCACCACCTCATGTCCGGCGAATGGCTTGCGGATAGCCTCGACTTCGGGAGGGTTGTCTTCGGGCAATTCCAGTCGCTCCCCGTAGCCGGTGACGAAGACGAAGGGGATGTTTTTGCGGTTGAGCGGTCCGATCAGGGAAAAGCTGGTTTCAGCGCCGAGATTGACGTCGAGCAGCGCCACATCGAAAGTTTCGGTCTCGATGAGCTGGCGGGCCTCGGCAAGGTTGGCGGCCGTGAAGACCTTTTCCATGCCATTGTCGAGCAGCAATTGCTCGGTGTCGAGCGCAATGATGACGCTGTCCTCGACGATCAGGCAACTCAAGCCGTCCAACGTCACGGTCCCGCTCGTCGGGGACGCTTTCGACTGTGGTGTCGCCTCGCTCGGGGTTTTCCGGTCGCCACTGTCCAGGTGGAAGGCCGAAGCCGGGAACAGAAAGCGTGCGGTCAGACCTGACTCTGGGTAAGCTACCTCGGCCTCGCCGCCGAGATCGTGGGGAATCGCGCGCTCGATGATCGTCGAGCCGAAGCCGCGGCGCGTGGGCGGCGAGACCACCGGCCCCTCGCTCTCGTGCCAGCGAAGCGCGCAGGAGCCGTCTGCCGCGATCGTCCAGCCGGCGCGCACGACCCCATTCGGATCGGAGAGTGCGCCGTATTTTGCAGAATTGGTGACCATTTCGTGGAACACCAGCGCCAGAGTGGAAAAGGCATTCGCCTCAATAAAGATATCCGGCCCCTCGAGATGAACGCGGCCGGTGCTTCGCCCGACATAGGCCTGCACTTCGGTCTGGATGATGTCGCCCAGTCTTTGGGCGACGTAGGTTTGGCGGGTGATCTGGTCGTGGGCTCGCGCCAGCGCTTGGATGCGCCCGCCAATGATGCCGCCGAACTCCTCGACCGAAGCGGCTCCCGCCTGGCTTTGCCCGACCAAGGCGCGGATCAGGCTGAGAATGTTGCGAACCCGGTGGTTGAGTTCGGCGATGACGAATTCCTGATGCTGGGTGGCAAGGTCGCGGTGGCGCTCGTTTTCCTCGTTGAAATGCAACAGCACTTCCAGAAGTGAAACCCGCAGAGCCTCCGCCCGCTTCAGCTCCGACTCCGTCCAGCTACTACTCCTGCCGACCACTGACTCCTTCCACACCTCGAAGCTCTCGCGTGGGGTCAGCCTTGGCCCGTTCGGCCCCATCACAGTCTGCTTCTTGGTGGGATTGCCAGCCCAGCTGACGGTCTGGACGATCTCCTTGCGGAAGAAAAGAAGATAATCCCGCGGCCTGCGGGAAAGCGGGATCGCCAGCATGCCGGCCGCCCGATCGGCAAAAGCAACGGCGTCAGGAGAGACCTCGCCCAGCCGGTCGCTCGCATAGACCTTGCTGGCGGAGGCACGGTTGAGGAACCGCGCGAGTTCGGCGATTTCCTGCAGGTTCGGGCATTGACCGAAGGTTCGGGCCTCGTCCTCCGCCCAGACCGCCAGCCCGTCGCAGGCGATGAAGTCGCGCCACTCGTCGGCATGGTCGGCGAGCGCCGTGATCGAGGGCGTCGTCGCGACGAGTTTGCCGATGTAGCGATCGTGGAGATTGCGCGCGGCCTCGTCGGCCTCACGCCGCTCCCTGTGGATCCGGCCCTCGATAACGAAGGAGGCCATCTGGCCAAAGAGTTCGATGGCGCTTCGCAACTCCATGGGCAGGTGCCGCGCCGCGTAGTGATGCAGCGCGAACAGGCCCCACAGCTTGCCGTCGATCACGATCGAGATCGACATGGAGGCCGAAACCCCCATGTTCTTCAGGTATTCGACGTGGATCGGCGAAACCGCCCGCAGCAACGAGAGCGAAAGATCCAGCGGTCGCCCCTCGGGGCTGAGGGCGGGCGTGATCGCAACCGGTTCGGCATCGACATTGGCGATGATGCGGATCTGATTACGGATATAAAGCGCGCGCGCCTGCTGCGGAATATCGCTTGCCGGATAATGGAGGCCGAGAAACGTCTCGTAGCCGCCACGCACCGATTCGGCGATGACAGCACCGGCACCGTCATCATGAAATCGATACAGCATGACCCGGTCGAACCCGGTGACGGCCCGCAATTGTCGTACGCATTCGCGATAGAGCGTTTCCAGATCGGGCGCTTTCTGGATGCGCAGTATCATTGCTTTGACGAGCGCGCCGGAATCGGCCGAGCGTCGCGCGGAGGCCGGCTCCATCTCCAACACGATCGAATCGCCTGATCGGTGGATAGCGACATCGAAATACTGTCCGTTCTCCAACACATCGATCGCGAAGAGCCGCTCTGATCCGTCATTGCTCGACAGCACCTGCAGGCGTCCCCGCACCGCGTGAATCGTCGATTCTGGGAAGATGGTGAGGAGCGGCTCGCCGAGCAGCTCGTCCGCCGATTTGCCGACGAAATCGCCGATGTTGACCGACGCGTGCCGGACCATCCAGTCGGTGGTGACCGCGATCAGAAAGCCGAACTCCTGGATGCGACCCAGCAGATGAATGGGCTCGCGATCGCAGTTCGACAGATCGACCTGAATCGGAACAGCGGAGTTGGTGGTCACGATGGGACGTTCCCGTCTTCGGATGGGTGTGGGAAGCCGGCGATGGCGGCCTCAAACAGGGCGAAAGCGGCATTCGCGGCTGCGAGCGCGCGGGCGCGACTGGGTGCGGCGCATATGGCCACCGACAGGTCGTTCATCCGATCCCGGAAACCGTCGGCGAGTGCCGCCGCTTCCAGATAGGCGGTCGAAATTCCCGGCCATCGCCGAGCGAGGCCGCGTGCCAGGAAATCGCGATGGATGAACCGGGCTCCGAGCCGCGACCCATCGAGTACATAGGCGATGCCCGCTGCCTCCGGGAGCCCGACGGGGCAAACGGGGAAGGGGATCGTGGCGGCCGGATGCAATCCCATTTGCCGCATGTCCGATGCCAGCGCCGGCAGAAGGATCGTCCGCAAGTTCGAGCCGATCGTCGCGTCGAGTCCCGCATGTCCGTCGAGAAGCGGTTCCAGGGCCGAGTGCGCCGCATGATTCATGGCGATGAAACGTTGATAGAGGTCGGGATCCGAGGCTTCCGTCATGCCCGCGAAAATCCGGTCGAGGGCAGCATGGCGAACCGTGGTTCCGGAGCGCAGCAATTGTCTCAACGAAGGGGCTGACAGGCGTCCGTCGGATGGCCCGTCCAGGGGGCTTGCGAGCGCGGCATCAGTCATTTTGCATTCGGGTCATCGTCCGGCTGGGAGTGAGCTTATGGCGGCGTAACGTCAACCCTAGCCGCAAACGCAGAGGCGCGGCAATTGTCGTTCGTGTCCGCAGGCTGTTGCTCGTGCCTGTCGTGGCGGTGCGCGCTCGGCGAGGCTGTCAGGCGTTGTTACCGCTTGCCACAGGTCGTAGATGGCGTGGCCGGCCTCGTGCCGACGCCGGAGCTGCGCTCGAAAAAACCAAAGGGCCACCTTCCGGCGGCCCCGCGGCACGTCTCGTCAGGTGGGCTGACTCAGCTGACGTAAGCGGCCCGATCCGCATTCGTCTCCAGCAACGCAGCCCTCAGCTTTTCCAGCGCCCGCGTCTCGATCTGTCGCACACGCTCCTTGGAAATTCCGAGCTTGAGGCCCAGCGCTTCCAGCGTGGCACCGTCATCCTGCAGGCGGCGCTCGCGAATGATCTTCAGCTCACGGTCGGACAGGACATTCAGGGCGCTGTTCAGCCAGGTGACACGGCGCTCGTCGTCGATCGAGTCGGAAACCATTTGATCGGGCAGGGGGTCGTTGGACACCAGGAAGTCCTGACGATCGGCGCTGCCCGACTCGTCCTCCATCAACGGCGCGTTGAGTGAGGAATCCGGCCCGGAGAGGCGGGAATCCATCAAGGCCACGTCGCCTTCCGAAACCTTCAGCGCCGTCGCGATCTCGCGGTACATGGCCACGCCGGTCAGGCTCTCGGAGCCTTGGCTCAACCGTGCGCGCAACCGGCGAAGGTTGAAGAAGAGCGCCTTTTGCGCCGACGAGGTGCCGCCACGGACGATCGACCAGTTGCGCAGGATGTAGTCTTGGATCGAGGCGCGGATCCACCATGTCGCATAGGTCGAAAACCGGACCTCGCGTTCCGGCTCGAAGCGCGCGGCCGCCTCCAGGAGGCCGACATGGCCTTCCTGGATGAGGTCGCTCATGGCGAGTCCGAAGTGCCGAAATTTCGAGGCCATGGAGATGACCAGCCGCATATGGGCGGACGTAATCTTGTGAAGCGCTTCCTGATCGTGCTGCTCTTTCCAGCGGACGGCGAGATCGTACTCTTCCTCCCGTTGGAGGTAGGGCGCGGACATCGCTGCGCGGATCAAGGTGCGGCCAGCGGATTGGGATTTCATTTTTTACCCTCCAGTCAAGCTTTCGAGGCTCTTGAGCCTGTTGCGCGAAGCTGTTTGGGAATCCGCGCCTGGTCTGTGCAAAACGCACATCGCCCGCAAACGTTCCCGGAGGGGAAAACTTTTTAGAGGGAATGTAGAGGGAAAAGGTCTGAGGGCAAGATCAGGCGCGATCCGAGGTCGCAAATCATGATGAGCCTCAATCCATCATGCGCAATCGGGCGGTCGCTGGCAAGCCGCCATCACGAAAATCTTCCATCCGGGCGACAACGAACCGCGCAGCAGGCTTGTCGAAGGCGCGGGCCCAGCCGCGCGAACGAATGAGGCCGGCCCTCTGTTCGAGCGGCCGGCCTCATTGGATGTCGGACAGGGGCCTGACGGCGCAACTTTCGTTGTGCCGAGATCAGGCCAATCGATCGCGTGTCAGGCGGCTTTTACCTGTTCGGTCTCACTGTTGTCGGTCGCCGGCGTGGCCGCGGTGGCCTCTCCGTTGGCGTCGGAAACGGCCTCGTTCGCTTCGGCTTCTGCTTCGGCTTCTGCTTCCGCCTTGCTGAGACGCTTCGGACCCTTGTTGAGGTTGGTCTCGATCAGGCGAACCGCTTCCGTCTCGGACACCTCGTTGACGGCGGCGAGTTCGCGCGCCATCCGGCCGAGCGCGGCCTCGTAGAGCTGGCGTTCGGAGTAGGACTGCTCCGGCTGGCTCTCCGCGCGGTAAAGATCGCGCACCACTTCGGCGATCTGAATCAAATCGCCGGAATTGATCTTCGCATCGTATTCCTGGGCACGACGGCTCCACATGGTCTTCTTGACCCGGGCGCGTCCCTGCACGACCTTCAGCGAACGCTCGACGAAATCCGTTTCGGAGAGTTTGCGCATGCCCACAGACTCGGCCTTGGCGACCGGCACCTTCAGGCGCATCTTGTCCTTCTCGAAGTCGATGACGAACAGCTCGAGCTTCATGCCCGCGACTTCCTGTTCCTCGATTGCGACGATCTGGCCCACGCCGTGAGCCGGATAGACGATGCTCTCGCCGGTCTTGAAGCCCTGGCGGGTTAATGTCTTCTTCTGACTGCTCATACGCTTTTTATAACTCCCTGTTGTGCCTGGCCACGCCAGCGGCTAGACACGGGTGACGACGCTGGCGCCGCCGATTGCACGGGTCCTTCGGAAACCGATCGGACCGCAGTCGTTGGGTTCAGGTCGTTCGCATCCTCACGGGTTCCGCGCAAACCATCCGGTGTTGCGCAGCCGTGGTGTTCAAGAGGATGAGGGAGCGACCTTTCGGAAAGACCCACGGGGCGAGATGGCGTGGCCTCGCGGCCACAACGCCCGACTGTTTTTCCACACTACACTGTTCTGGCGAAAAATTCAAGGTTTTTGGGCGTTTAAGCGTTCTTCGTGCGGCGCAGCATCGCGACCGCCTGCGAATCAGGCGAATCGTTCCGCCGCCCATGACCGGCCGTGGTCTCCTGTGCCCCGAGCGCCCCGTATCTGGAAGGGCCGTTTCCGTCAGCGGTAGGGGACATCCCGTGGCATGTCAGGTCGCGGGCAGGTCTCCACTGGCCATATCGACACCTATACGAAAGTGAAGATAATCGGCGTTGAACTCGCCGATCCGTGCCAGGGCCGGCCAGTTCTTGATCACCATGCGTGAGCGCTCGCGCTCGATCAGCCCTTTGAGTTTCAGTTCCTGCAGCACGCGATTGACCGTCACGACGGTCAGGCCAAGCGCGTCGGCCAGTTCATGCTGGGTCAGCGGAATACGGTAGACGTTTTCGGGTGACAGCCCCACGGATCGCAACCGCATCGCGAGTTCGCATAGAAGATGTGCCGTACGGCTTGTGCCAGACAGGCGACCCAGTCCCACGATCCATTCACGGAAGATTGCGCCGTCGATCAACGTCTCAAGCCATAGCGCCGCCGCGATGTTCGGATGTGACACGCACAGCGACCAGACGGCCTCATGCGATACGAAGCCGATCAGTGATCGCGTTGTCGCCGCGAAGCTGTGGTCCATGATGTTGATATGCAGGCTGTGGAGGTCGGGAATGTCCCCCGGCACGTGAAACGCAATGATCTGCCGCTTGCCCTCGAAGGTGTGGCGATAACGGTGCGTAAAACCGTCGATCAGGATGCAGCATTGCGTGACGTGCTGACCTTCGCTGACGATATCGACCCCCGCACCCACCTCCCTGACCAGGATTGGCAGCCGGGCCAGCGCCTCCCGGTCATCGTCATTGAGATCGGCCACTAGATCGAGGCGCCGTATCAGAACCCTCTGTGCCGCATCCGCCAATGGTCGATTCTCCCCGCAACACTGCGAACCTCTGCGTCGGCCGTGCCTTCGCAGCCTGCGGCGCCATAGCTAGCACGTCGGTCCGGCGCAGGGCCGACAAACATCGTAGCCGTGACGGCGAGGCCGCCTCACAGCCGATCGAGCGCCCGTTCGGCCAGGCGCTGCCAGTAGCTTGCGCCGAATGCGATCGCCGTGTCGGCGAAATCGTAGGCGGGATTGTGGAGGCTGGCGCTGTTGCCGTTGCCGATGAACACATAGGCCCCCGGCTTTTCCTCCAGCATGTAGGAGAAATCCTCGCCGGCCATCATCGGCTCAGCGTCGGCATTGACATTGTCCGCGCCGACGATCTCTCGGGCGATATCGGCGCAGAAATCCGCCTCCGCCGAATCATTCACCGTAATCGGGTAATTCCGATCATAGGCAATCGCGGCGGTGGCGCCGTGCGCGGCACAAATGCCGCGCGCGATCTCGTGGATGCGCTGCTCGGCGAAATCTCTCAGACCCTTGTCGAGCGCGCGCACCGTCCCGGAAACGACCGCCGTGTCCGGTATGATGTTGTGGGCGAAGCCGGCGTGAAACTGCGTCACCGAAACCACCATCGATTTCAACGGGTCGGCATTGCGGGCGGCGATCGCCTGGAGACCCTGCACAAGTGCCGCGCCGATGAGAATCGGGTCGATGGTGCGATGGGGCAGGGCAGCGTGCCCGCCGCGCCCCTCGATCGTGATGGCGAATTCATCGGTCGACGCCATGGTGGCGCCATGCCGCATGCCGAACTGGCCGACCGGCATGCCCGGCAGGTTGTGCATGCCGTAGACCTTGGCGATCGGGAAACGCTGGAAGAGGCCGTCGTCGAGCATCGCCTTGCCGCCGGCCCCGCCTTCCTCGGCCGGCTGGAAGATCACCGCCACTGTGCCGTCGAAGGCGCGCGTCTCGCAGAGGCTGCGGGTAGCGCCCAGAAGCATTGCCATGTGGCCGTCATGACCGCAGGCGTGCATGGCACCTGGGGTCCGGGACGCGTATTCGACGCCGGTTTCCTCCACGATCGGCAGCGCGTCCATGTCGGCCCTCAGTCCGATCATCGGGCCTCCGGCGCCGCCGCGACCATGCACCAGCGCGACGATGCCGGTCTTGCCGATGCCGGTAATGACTTCGTCGCAGCCGAATGCCCGTAGCTTTCCGGCGACGAAGTCCGCCGTCTCGAACACGTCGTAGAGGATCTCCGGCCGGGCGTGGAGATGCTGGCGCCAGCCCGCTATCTCGGTCTGCGTTTCGGCAATTCGGTTATTGACAGGCATCGATGCTTTCCGATTCTGTGACTGCAAGCTCCATGGCCCGCAGGTTCATGCGCCGCAACCCAAAGCTGCCATGCTCGCGTCACAGCTGGGAGCTAAGAGCGGCGTTCGCTCGTTTAGGATCGCAAGTTTCGCAGACTGACCGCAATCGATGAAGGAATCCAGCGTGAAGACGCTCGCCTCCCGGTATTCTCAATTTTTGACCGCGGCCTGCCTCGCCGTGGTCTTGCTCGGCGCGATGCCGATCGCGGGCCTCGACATGCGCGCGATGGCCGCCGAAGACACCGCAGAGCCGATGGCTTCGGTCGTCGTCGATGTCGAGACCGGAAAAGTGCTGTCGCAGAATCGCGCGACCGAGCGCCGCTTTCCGGCATCGACGACCAAGCTGATGACCGCCTATCTGGCGCTGCAGGCGATGCACCAGGAGCGCGCCGCGCTGGACACGCCGGTAATCATGACCCGTCGCGCGGCCGCCGAGCCACCCAGCAAGATGGGCTATCAGCCGGGCTCGGTCATGCGGCTCGACAATGCCCTGCGGATGATGCTGGTCAAGTCGGCGAACGACGTCGCCTATGCCATTGGCCAGACGATCGGCGACGGCTCGATGGAGAATTTTGTCGCCATGATGAACGACACCGCCAAGGGCCTCGGCATGATGGATACGCGTTTCATCAATCCCAACGGACTGCCCGGCGACGGGCAATATTCCAGCGCCAAGGACTTGGCCATTCTCGGCGTCGCCATTCGCCGGGAGTTCCCTGCGTTCTCGGACTTTTTCAACACCGAGGCGATTTCCAACGGCAAGAGGGTCATGAACAACGGCAACAAGCTACTCGGCCGCTTCGACGGGGCCGACGGCATGAAGACCGGCTATATCTGCGCATCCGGGTTCAATCTGGTGTCGTCCGCGACACGCGGCGCTAGCACGCTCGTCGCCGTCGTCATCGGCGCCAACGGCACCATCGAGCGTGAACGTAACGCCGCCGAGATCCTGGAGGCCGGTTTCAAGGCCGATCTCGCGAAAATCGACACCACTATCGACGAATTGCCGACAGCGAGTGGCGAACCGCTCGATGTCAGCGGCTATATCTGTTCGTCCAAGGGCCGCTCGGCCCGCGCCAACGAGCGCGTCGAGGAAAAGGACCGGGAGGAGACCTACGGCTCACCCTATCTTCGCGAGATGAATCGTTCGCCCGTCGTCCTTCAGGTCGGTCTGGGCGGAGCGGCCGGCAACGCCATCGCCGAGCCGGGCATCTCCTTGATATCGGCCTATGGCATCCCGCTGCCCACGCCACGGCCCAGTCGGGCGGAGGATGTGGCCTTGTCGTTGCCCGAATCGGTAAACGCCCTTGTGCCGCCCGTCGTGACCGCCGATGTCGGCGTCTTCGATCAGGTGGTGGGCGGCGACGAGAACGAACCACCGCCCCTGGACGCGGCGCCCGCCGAAGCCGCGGACATGACCGTGTCGATCGATCCCGGCCCGGTGGGCGGCAAAACCTCGCGGTTTGGAATTTACCGTGACGACCCGGCAACCGGCCTGGCACGTCAGCCGGCGGCGCTCCGTTGATGTATTCGTCTTGACCGCCTCGGTTTTCGACAAGGCGCGGCGGCCGATCCGGCTGACCATCCTCACCGGATTTCTCGGGTCCGGCAAGACGACGCTGCTCAACCGTCTGCTTCGCGAGACGGCCGTGACCAATACGGCGGTCGTCGTCAACGAGTTCGGCGAGGCCGGGATCGACCAGCTCCTCGTCGAGACGGCGTCGAGCGACGGTGTCATCGAATTGTCGGATGGCTGCCTTTGCTGCAGCGTGCGCGGCGAACTCGTCGAAACCCTCATCACGCTGGCGACGCGCCCGCGCCCCAGCGACGATTCGGCGCTGGAGCGGGTGATCATCGAGACCACCGGTCTCGCCGACCCGGTTCCCATCCTCGCCTCGCTGATGACCCATCCGGGGCTTTTGGAAACCTATGCGCTGGACGGGGTCGTCGCGGTGGTCGACCGGCTGGCCGGCGCCCGGAACCTAGCCGAGCGGGAAGAGGCACAGCGGCAAGTGGCGGTCGCCGACCGAATTGTCCTCACCAAGTCCGATCTGGCGTTGGAGACCGAAGCCGAGTCCCCGGACGCGGCCATCGCCGCGCTGAATTCGCGGGCGCCGGTCATCGACGCGGGCGACGGGCGCGCGCTGGCGTCGCGTCTGCTCAATTGCGGCGTCTACGATCCAGCTTCTGGCACCGCCGATCCCTACCGATGGCTGGGCGTGGAATCCGGCGCCGAACTTCGCCTTTCGGCAGCCCGCGACGATGCTCACGGCGCCGATGATAGCGCGCTTCCACATCATCATAATCATGATCACGCGCACGACCACCACGGCGCGGTGCGCTCGTTCTCGATCGTGTGCCGCGAACCGGTGGCCTGGGACGCCATCGACGGGTTTCTCGATCTTCTGCGCTCGACCCAGGGCCAGCGCATCCTGCGCATGAAAGCGCTCGTTTATACGCGCGAATACCCGGAGCGTCCGGTCGTGTTGCACGGCGTGCAGGGCTATTTGCACCCGCCCGCTCAGCTTCCCGCGTGGCCGGCAGGCGCGAACCGGGAAACGCGGATCGTCCTGATCGGCGAAGCGCTTCCAGAAACCTATGTCCGCGATCTCTTTGCTGCCTTCACAGGCGGGGTTCGAACCGATGCGCCCGACCGGACCGCCCTCGAAGCCAACCCGCTGGCGGTACCGGGACATCGCTTCGTCTGACCGGACCGCGTTCCGTCGGCACACCCGCCGCCTGGCCTGCCCAATGGAGTCGTGCATGAGCACCGTTTCGATCGATCCTCAGACCATCGTCGATTTCTGGCGTGAGGCCGGTCCGGAGCGATGGTTCGGCAAGGATACCGAGTTCGACGAGACCATCCTGCGGCGATTCGGCGACATCTACGAGCAGGCGATCCGTGGCGAACTCCACGCGTGGCGGAGCGATCCGACGGGAGCGTTGGCGCTGGTGATCCTGCTCGACCAGTTTCCTCGCAACATGTTCCGGAACACGCCAAAAGCCTTCGCGACGGACGAGCAGGCGCTGGAAATCGCCCGAGAGGCACTCGCCCGCGGCGACCATCGAACCGTGGGAGAGGACGTGAACCAGTTTCTCGCCATGCCGATGATGCATTCGGAGAGCCTGGCGGATCAGGACGCGTGCGTCGCGTGGATGGGCGAGATCGGCGACGAGAGCAATGTCGCTTTCGCCAGGGAACATCGCGACATCATCGCCCGGTTCGGACGTTTTCCCCACCGCAACGAAATTCTCGGTCGGGAATCGACCGAATCCGAGCGGCAATTTCTCGCGGATGGCGGATTCGCTGGCTAATACCAACCTGCGACCGCGCCATCGAATAGGTCCCTATCGCCGCAGGTTGGTATCAATTCCCCCGCCAGCCCTCAGCGGCGACTGATTCTTAAGGCTATGGCGCTAATCCTTTGCAGGAGAACCGATCGGCTTCGCTTGTGAATTAAGCGGATCGCGTCGAATGACGGCATTTGGATCATCGAGTCATGGCAGCCAAGCCTCTAGTCGACGAGTTGTTCGTTCCGCCTCTGGCCGCTCCCGAGATCGCGCTGGCCGGCGGAGCTGAGCTCGTCCACGAACCGGAGCGCGACGTCACCGTTTCGCGCGGCGATACGGTCCGCCATTTCTCGATCTATGCCCCGATGGCCGCGTTCGGTCTGGTCGAGGAACTGTCGCATCTGTCCCGCCGGGCGATCGAGCCGAACGTCTTCTTCGATCCGCAGTTTCTCGTGCCGGCCATGCCGCGACTCGACGAACGCAAGGTCCGGCTCATGGTGGTTCGCGACGAAGCCGGCTCTCGCAGCCGGTTGCGCCTCCTGATGCCGTTTTCGCTGGAACGGGCGGCGGCCGTCGGCGGACCCGCGACGATCCGCGCCTGGACGCATCCGTTCGGTCCGCTGGGAACGCTTCCCGTCGATGGCGATGATCCGGCGGACACGCTGGCGAGCTTTCTCGAAACGATCGCAAGGCCTGAATTCGCCTTGCCCGACGTCCTCGTCCTGCCGGATGTCCGCATTGATGGAGCGATGGCGACCACCCTTCTGGCGGTGGCGAAGGAACGCGGCTTGCCGGCCACCTGCGTTAACCGCATCACGCGCGCGGCGCTGCTCAAGGACGCGGGCGGCGTCCCTCACACCCTGTCGGCTCTTTCGGGCCGGCGCCGGCGCGAACTCGCCCGCCAGCGCCGTCGGCTCGAAGCCACCGGTCCGGTCAGCTTCGACGTCGCCCGCGCCAAGGAGGATGTGCAACTGGCGCTGGAGGATTTTTTCGTTCTCGAGGCCAGCGGCTGGAAGGGCCGGCAGCGCAGCGCCCTGATTACCGACCGCTATCGCGCGGCTTTCGCCCGCGAAGCGGTCAATGCGCTCGCCGCCGACGGACGGGTGCGCGTCTTCACGCTCAAGGTGGGCGCGCGGACCGTGGCCAGTCTTGTCGCCTTTGTCGATCGCGGCGAAGCCTACGCCTGGAAGAGCGCTTATGACGAAGCCTTCGCCGCCGCCTCGCCGGGGCAGCAGGTCGTCGCCGAAGCGACCCTCGCCTTGCTGGCGGATCCGGCCGTCAAGCGCGCCGATTCCTGCGCTATGCCGGACCATTTCGTGATGAACCGGTTCTGGTCCGATCGGATCGAGATCGCGACCATCGTTCTCGGCCTGAATCCGAATAGCGCGCGGCGTGTCGAAGCGGCGGCGAAAGGGCTTTCGTCGATGCGCCGCTCGCGCAATTTCGCCCGCCTGATGCGCGAGCGGTTACGGGCCATGCTGTCCTTTTCATAGAGGGCCTATCCCGCGCGGCAGGCGTCGTGGAAGTTTGTGCTTTCCGACGTCTCCAACCCGGCTTCATGCTTCGCCCGTTCGCGAAACACCCGGCGCACGATCTTGCCGCTTGTCGTCAGCGGCATTTCCTCGACGAAGGCGACTTCGCGCGGATATTCATGGGCCGACAGCCGCTCGCGCACGAAGCGCTGGACCGAGGCCGCGAGTGTGGCATCCGGCGCAAATCCGTCGGCTGGCACGACATAGGCCTTGACGATTTCGGTGCGCATCGCGTCGGGCTTGCCGACGACGGCGGCAAGAGCGACCCCTGGATGGGTCATCAGGCAATCCTCGATCTCGCCCGGACCGATCCGATAGCCCGCCGAGGTGATGACGTCGTCGTCGCGCCCGAAGAAGGTGACATAGCCGTCGTCGTCCATGACGCCCTGGTCGCCGGTCGTCAGCCAGTCGCCGGAAAACTTTGCCGCCGTTGCGGCCGGGTCCTGCCAATAACCGAGAAACATCACCGGATCGGGTGCCTTGACCGCGATCGTCCCGGTCTTGCCGCGCGCCACCTCGCGCCCGTCCAGATCGAGGATGGCGACGCGGTGGCCGGGCACGGGCTTGCCGATCGCCCCGGCGCGCGACACGCCATAAGCCGCCGACGAGCCCAGCACCATGTTGCATTCGGTCTGGCCGTAGAACTCGTTCACGGTCAGCCCTAGCGTCTCCCTAGCCCACAGGAACGTGTCGCGCGGCAGCGTCTCGCCGGCCGAGCCGATGGTGCGAAGGTCGAGGCCGGCGACCGCGTCAGGGCTGGCGGCGCTCTTCATCATGCGCAGCGCCGTCGCCGGCAGGAAGGCGTTGCGGACCTTCTGCCGCGCCATCAGCGCGAACGCCTCTCCGGCCGCGAACCGCGCCTTGGTGAAGACGACCGGCACGCCGAGGAGAAGCGAGGGCAAAAGCGCGTTGAGCAGGCCGCCAGCCCAAGCCCAATCCGACGGCGTCCAGAGACGGTCGCCCGCTTGGGGAAAGTCTTCGTGGTGGAATTTCATGCCGGGCAGATGCCCGAGCAGAACGCGATGGCCGTGCAGGGCGCCCTTCGGCGGCCCGGTGGTGCCGGAGGTGAAGATGATCATCGCCGGGTCGTCGGGCGTCGTGTCGGCGGTCCCGGCGTCCGGACCCGCTTGGGCTTCAAGCGCTGCGAAGTCGAGAACGCCGGGCGTTTCGGCACCGACCGCGACGATCTCGGCGAGATCCGGTAGCGGCTCATCGACCGCGGCAAGCGTGGCAAGCCCGGCGGCGTCGATCACCACCATGCGCGCGCCCGACGCTTTCAGGCGAAAGCCGAGCGCCTCCGGTCCGAAACGCAGCGCCAGCGGCACGGCGATGGCGCCGAGGCGATAGACCGCCAGATGCGCGATCGCCGCCTCGAAGCTTTGCGGCAGCACGATCGCGACCCGGTCGCCGGGCCCAACGCCACGCGCCGCGAAGCCGGCCGCCAGCCCGGCGGACCGGCGCGAGAGGTCGGCATAGGTCAGCGTTCGCGCCGCGTCACCGCCGCGGTCCTCGATCAGGCAGATCCGGTCCGGCTCGCGCGCCGCCCAGACATCGGCGCAGGCTGCGGCGATGTTGAAGCGGTCCGGCAGATTCCAGCGGAAGCTGGCATAAAGATCAGCATAGGATGATGATGTGGTCATGTCGTCCAGAACAGCGCCGGAACATTGGTGCCCCTGGCCGGGTCCAATTTGTCGGACAAGCATTTGATTTCAAAGGGGAAATCCAATCCCCCTAAGCCCCGTTACGTCATTGTTACGTCAAAATCTCAGAAGGGGGTGAGACAGTCTCACCCGTTGTCAGGCTGTCTCATCCTGTCTCAGAGCATCGCCTTGACGCTTCTGATCCGGGGGCACTTCACGTCTTTTACGGCGACAGAATACTCACTGACCTCGCCGCTCATTTCGATGTAGCCGCCCCGCTTGTTCCCGTATTTCGAGATTGCAGACGGCAACAGGTGATAGAGATTGAAGGTCCCGTCATCCCCGGTCGGCACGACGCCGATGACGGTGACGTTCTCGAACTGCACCGGGATCAGAAACTTCGCACCGCCTGCCGATGGCTGGCCGAAGGTTGCATGTAGCCGCAGTTGACGACCCCCGATAACCGCATAGAGATTCACGCAATCCTTGAGCGGGTCGTCCTCATCCGGCAAGGCAACCGTAATGTCACGGGCCAGTAGTATTCCAGACAGTAGGTTGACGGCTGCATTTTGCGTAGCCCCCACTGTCTTCCGGTCGCCCTCGGGCTGGACGCCGAGCAACAACCAAGACTCATCGACCTTTAGGAGTTCGGCCAGGAGCTTGCCCTTGTCGGGACGCGGCGATCCCTCGCCCGACGCCCACCGCCGAACGCTCTCTTTCGAGAGGCTGACGCCGTAGCGGGAACCCAACTGATCCGCGATCCACTGTAGCCGGCCGTAGTTGTGCGGCGGGCAGAGATCATTGTTGTCGCAGGCCATTCCGAATCGCTTGGCGAACTCGGCGGCGATAATCGGACGGTCTTTCTTAACGCGCATGTCAATCCCTTGTTGGTCAATTCAACCATTACTTGACTTAGTTATCCACAGGTTTCCCCGTCGTCAAGGGCTCCTCCCATTTGACGCAAGTTTCACGTAATCCATGCTTAACAGAAGGTACAGGGGGAAATCACGCTGCCAGATTGACGCGGACGGCTTCGATGATCCGATCTTGCGTCGCATCGCGCCGCGTCAAGAGCGGTAGCATCTTTTCGTCATAGGTCCCCGTGGCGATCAGATGGTGATTGAAAACGGTGTGCGTCTGGCCGCTCCGATGAAGCCGCTTGTTGAATTGCTGATACAATTCCAGATCGGGGGTCAGCCCATACCAAACCGAAATGTGACCGCCGTACTGAATGTTTTGCCCGTGCCCGATCGACGCCGGGTGAGCCGCCATAAAGTCGATCTCGCCCCTATTCCAGGCGCGTTTCTGTTCGACGACGTTGCCCCTGCCGAAGACGACGGCTTTGGGGAACAGCTTTCGAATGCGACGAATATCAAACGCGAAGGTGTACGCGCAGAGGACGGGCATCCCGTTGGCGTCCTCGACGATTTGCTCAAGTGCCTCAAGCTTCTCGTCGTGAATCCAGACCTCTTCCCGGTCCTCATTATACATGCTCCCGTTGGCGAATTGGAGGAGCTTGTTTTGAAGCACGCCCTTGTTGACGGCCTCAACGTCGTATTCTTCGCTGTATAGGGTTCGCTCAAATCGCTTGTATTGATCGAGGATACGCGGCGGTAAACTAACTTTCATTGGGATCGGGATCATTGGTGGAAGATCGACGCAATCCTCTTCCCGCATGGAGAACATAATGTCCCCGAGGCGATCCATTATCTTCGCTTCGGCCCAGGGCTTTTCAATGTATTTGGGGATTTTGAGAGTCCCCATTTTGACGGTCTTCTTGTCAAAATAGGTACGCATGAACAAATGCTTGGAATTGCCCAGGCGATCCCCGCCGTCCGCGATGTAGGACAGTCCAAAGAGATTTTCGAGACCCTTGGGGGCCGGGGTTCCGGTCAAAAGGACAACGCGCTTTGCGAACTTCCTCGCCTTGGCGGCAACGCCGAATCGCGTCAGTTCCTTGAGCGGAGTCCTAATCTTGGCGTTCTTGAACATGGACGCCTCATCGACGACGAGCATGTCATAGGGCCAACGCTCGCCCTCCCCGAAGTGCTTCCACAACCAGGGCAGGGCCTCGCGGTTGATGATGTGGACTTCCGTCCCTGTCTCGGCGAGCTTGCGGAGCTTCCATTCCTTCGCGCGGTTCCGCATCCGATTGGCGAACTTCGCTGCATCCTTCGGCGGAAAGCCCCACAGATCGCGAGCGTCCCGATAAAACATCTCGCGTTTCGCCTTTATGTCGGGATCGTCATCGTCAGCGCGCAGGAGCGTCCATGTCAGATCGGCGGTGTGCTCCCAATCGTCGATCTCGTCGGGCCATGTTCCAACGGCTACCAACAGAGGCGCGACGATGAGAACCTTCTTGACCTCCCCGTCGTCGAGAAGGTCGAGCATGGCCGTAAGGCATGTTCCCGTCTTTCCCGAGCCCATGGGAAGCGCCAGGATCAGATTGTTGAGCCTGACGATCTTATTCTTGAATATGCGCTGATAGCGTCTCAGCGCCTTCCTGGGGCGACGGGCCTTGCTCATAGAACGTCGGCGTGGTCTCGCGCGTACCGCCGTAGAAGCGCCTCACCGTCCGCTATGTTGTCGATGACGAAGACGAGTTGGCCGGCCGAGCGCATCCGCATATGCTCTTTGGCTTGATGCGGCTCGGGCTTTACGCCCAACTGCTTGAACTCGATCCATAGGGTGAAGCCGGACCCCATGAAGACCCGATCGGGCGCCCCTTTTCGCGCCACCCACTGGACCTTGCGGACGACGTATCCGAGCCTTTCACCGAACTTCACCACGCGGCGTTCGATGTATGACTCTAAGGGGCCTCCTTGCCGCCCCATTAGATGAGCTTCCGCTGATAGCCGACTTGCGTCAGGATCGAGCGGGCCTCGCGGGCGTACCATGAATGGTCGATGTCGTCGGGAAGCTCGTCAGGAAGCTCCATACAAGCGCGGGCACCCTCGGTCCTCGGGACGGCATTGTGATTGCCCTTGGCCGTCGCGTTCTTATAGCGGATCGAGTCATGAACATCGGTCGAGTAATACCAGCGGATCGCCTTGCCGAGATATTCGCCATCCTGATCGACGGCGCCACCCTTGACCGTCCGCACGGTGATGAAGCGGCGAATATCGTTCGATGCGACAACAGTCGCCCATATCGGGGTTCCGTGAAGGATATGATCGATCGCGGCTTGCACGGCGATCTCATTCGTCGGGTTCTTATCGACGCTGACCTTGCCCTCATCGGGGATTGCAAACGCACCCTTCGTCTTATACCCCTTGCCGTCTTTCTTAACCGCAATGTAGTTATTAACGTCCCGGCTTAGGAGGGCGTCATAGCCCGTCTCTTCGGTGACGAACTGTGTCGCCTCTTCCCATTCTTTGATGATGTCGAGGTAGAGATCGCGGTCGTCCTCATGGCAGCGGATCACGATGCCGTCAGTGTTCGCCGACACGACCTCGATCCCATCCTCATCAAGCCATTCGATGAGCAAGAGCAACGACAATTGCCCGGTGATCGTCGTTTGGATTAGAAGCTGCGGCGAGTAGAGGGCCGACCACCGATTGCCGAACTTGCCGAAGGACCCGTTGATGGTGATCTTGAGGCTGTCGGCGACGGTCGTGAAGATGGAGGCTGAGTTTTTAAGCTCCTCAATCCGCTCTTCAATGAGGGACGGGCCGGCGTCTGGATCGCGGTTCGTCTTTTCCAGCTTGGCCTTGAGGTCGTCAATCTCATCGTAGGCTTCGGCGCCCTCTTTCTTCGCGGCCAGACGCCGGTCGACGATCCGCTGATAGACCTTTTGGAAGGCGAACCCCATCTGCTTCGGAAAGAGGTTCTGATTGATGATGATGGCCGGGTAGTAGGAGGTCACGTCCCGATCGACGAGGAAATACCCGTTCTCAGCCTTATGGACGGTCGACTTTTCGGAGCTATGAAGCCCGCCAATCCCCATCCGATAGACACCCTTGCCGATCTTGATTTCGGCGTCGGCAAGGGTGTCTGGCATCTTGATATTGCCAGACGGCGAAACTCGAAACTTAGTTTCGCGAATGATGTCGAGAATGTCCCGAAGCTCGGGGTGCTTGAACTTGATGTAGGCGGGGACGTTGTAGCGGTAGGTTGTCCCTGGCGCGATCTCGGGCCGCTTCACTTCGTACCCGAGGACTGAGGCGACCTCGCTCTTGATCACCGCCTCGGCGACTTGCGCGTCAGACTTTGACCGAAGGTCGATCCCGTACTCGTCGCCCATCTTCTCGCGAAGGGCGATCTGTTTCGAGCATTCTTCGAACAAAAGCTCGGTAGCGTCGAGATCGTTCAAGCAATAGTCGTATACCTCATCCATTTCGTCTTGGGTGAGGATGCGATCAGGCTCATACGGCAAGTCCTGCATCCGCTTACCATGCAGACGCCCGTTGTATATCTTGAGTCCGTATTGACCCTTTGGGATATTGAAAAGATCGATATGATCGACGTTTCGATCGATCCTGAAACCGTATGCCTTTTCAACATCCCAAGGCTTCGATCCTTCTTCGATGATCGCGTTTGCGATCTCTTTTAGACGCTCGCAATTGAATCCTGCCAACGCTCCGAACAGCACTGGCATATCGAAGTTGGCAGAGTAGAAGCCGATGATCCGATGCCGCAGGACAAATCTGCGAAGGCTCTTAGTATCGATCGCGCCTCTGTCGTCCATCTCCCAAGAGAAGACAGCCTTCTTGCCACCGATCTCCTTGAAGATGATGCAAAAGTAGTTCCAATATATCTCGATGTCGAAGACGAACGTTCGCTTTTGCATAAATGATGCGGCCGGGACGCGAACGCCCCGGCCATCTCCCGCTAGATGTCGTCGTTGTTGCGGCGGCTGCGGCGGGAGCCGCGATCCTCGTCTTCATCCGCGTCACGGCGGCTGCGGCGGGCCGGCCGGTCATCGGAATCGTCGTCCTCATCGCGACGGCTGCGGCGGGAACCCCGATCCTCGTCTTCGTCGTCCTCATCGCGACGGCTGCGGCGGGAACCCCGATCCTCGTCTTCGTCGTCCTTGTCGCGACGGCTGCGGCGGGAGCCGCGATCCTCGTCTTCGTCGTCCCGGTCACGGCGGCTGCGGCGAGAGCCGCGATCGTCGTCGCCTTCTTCCGCATCACGGCGGCTGCGGCGAGAGCCGCGATCGTCGTCGCCTTCTTCCGCATCACGGCGACGGCTGGAACGCCGGGAACCCCCTTCGTCCTCTTCTTCCTCCTCGGGGAGATTATCGAACTCATCGGGATCGAGCGGCGCCGCACCGAAGGGCTCGCCCTTACGGCGATACCTGACCCCTTCCAACGAGCAATTGATCCGGGGAATGCCTTCGTAGGTCTGCGCCCAAAAACGCACGATGCCATCGACATAGCAGCCGCCGTAAGGGAGGCCATCGGACTCGTGAAGTTCGGTCTTGTCGCGGTCGAGGACGCGGGGCTGCTTGTAATTGCGCGCAGCGACGACGTACATACCCTCTTCCTCGGGCTTCGGGTCGTCGTCCTCGTCGGCAGGCTTGTCGCCATCCTTGACGGCGATGTTGACCTTCTTGACCTTCGGCCACTTCTTCGAATCGGAACCCCATTCCTTTTCCTTTGCAGCGTCGATCGCGTCGAGGATGTCGTCGTACATCATCTCGCCGCGCTTCCCGTCCTTGGGGACGAAGAATGACGCCGAATATGCGGGCTTTCCCCGGTTGCTCTTGCCGAATCCGCGAGGGGCGAAGAGGTTAGGGAAGGACAGCCTCACATCGTTGAGTTTGACCTTAGTCGGGTCTTTTTCAGCCATTGTTATGACACCTTTTGGTTGACGGTTAATCCAAATCGTCGAACTCGTCGTCGATGATTTGGATGGGTTCCCGAGCGTCGTCCTCGCTGACGAGGATCGACTTGCGCTCGGAAGGGGCGACGTACTCTTCGATATTTCCGAAGAGCCTTGGCGGAAGTTCTTTTTCCGCTTGGGTTGGGGAAAGTAGCTTTCGAGTGTAGGCGTCCTCGCCTAGTGCCTTCTCAAGCCGATTCCGAACCGCATCCTCATCGGCCGGGTTCCATTTACGCGGCGGACGACGACCCTCGACGGCCTTGAAGCGGGGCACCGGGCGCCCCTTAATGAAGTCGTCGAGCGCCTCGTTCTCGATCCGGTCAAAGAACTTTTCGAACATCGGGCGGTTCTCGATCAGGAAGGACCGTCGATCGGGCGTCAGTTCGGGCAGACGCGGCCCCAGGCCCATTTCCCACCGCTCATCCATCTCATCGAAATCGTCGATCAGCGCTTGGAGGTTGAACGCCTTATATTCCGGGCAAGTGAGGCTTCGCGCCCCGTCGCAATATTTGCATTGAACCTCGCCGGGGACGCGCGGGGCATCCGGCTCGAAACACATCGCGACCTTCGGCTTGATCTCCCGGCCAAAGGCCAGCAAGTCCTCAAGACTGACATCCCATTCACCGCCACCGCGAACCGTGCGCGGCTGACAGATGTGAATGCGGAATTGGTCGATATGCTCATAATCGGGGTTGCCCCGAATGAAGTTGTCCCAAAACCCTAGGGCGTAGGCCATCGCTTGTTCATTACGGACAGGATCGACCGGGACATATCCCCACTTCCAATCCCACACATGGGCGACGCGGGACCGCAGCGACATGATCCCCACGTCCATCGTCCCGTACTGCCCAGGCATGAAGCGATCGAGGTCCAGTCGCTTTTCGACGAAGAGTTTTCCGGGGATCATGTCGAGGCGATCGAGGCCGTCTTGCATTAGCTCCGCATCGACTTCGTTGAGCGTATACCGGTGGCCGTCATGCTCGCGGCACTCACCTATGAAGTCTTCGGCGAGTATGTTTTGCGTGAGGGCGTCTTCGCAGAAGCTATGAAGGATCGTTCCCTCTGCGGCGGGAATGCCGGCGTCGTCTTCAATGTCGGCAAGGAACGCCACGCTGCCGGGGCAACGAAGCGCCCTGGCGAGCTTGGACGGGCCGACCTCAGCATGTCCGGTATCAGCGATCTTGCGGACAGACATTGAACCCCTACAGAATGAGCGTTTGGGTGAAGCGGGGCGTTTCGACAACCGGGATTGCGGCAAAACAAATCGGGTGAAAGGGACGCCCCGCTTCGCCAAAAGGCTCACGGGAGGCGAGAGACGGGGCCGGGGAGGGGTGGTCCCGTCTCTCAGTTGTCGCGGCGGGGTGACTAGAGGGAGGAGCCCCGCCGCGATTCGGATCAGATGTCGTCGTTGCGACGGCTCGACTTCGCGTCGGAGTCACCATCGCCCAAGGACTCGATCGCACCAGCGATGTCGTCGATGTCGAGATCGCCGGCCGTCGCAAGGGTGATGAGATCGCGGGCAACGAGGCGGTTGGCGCTGTCGATGGCGGTGAAACGCTCGGCTTCGAAGTGATCGGCGATGGCGCTGAGGACCTTGCGGCGCTCGGCGTATTCGTCCTCATCCTTCACGTCGAGGAAGGCTTCGCCGATGGTCTTCATCTCGGCGACGGTCGGGGCCTTGTCCTTCTTGGCCGTCGTACCCTTGCCGCGTCCGCGCGTCGCCGGCTTCTCGTCGGCATTGCCCTTGTCGGCCGTGTCCTTGTCCTCGCCAGCCGGCTTCGAAGACGATGCCTTGGCGGTCATGCTTTTGAGGAAGGAAGTGTTCTCTTCGACCGCCTCGCGCAGCTTGACGATCTCGGCTTCAAGGTTGGACATGCGTGTTCTCCTGGTTGGATAAATGTCAGTCAAATCGACAAACCCGCTTAAAAACGATTTGCCGTGTCACGTCAACCGAGCGTTGACAATTTATTCGCCAAACGGGTAAGCCTCGATCATCAAAGGATCGATGGAAGCGGGATTTCAATGGCGCGCGACGACAATATCTTGATGTACGGAAACGCTAGGGACAGTAAGCTTTACAAGCTATTTTTCAGCCACCTTCCCAATCATCATTCAGAAAAAAATTCGCAGGTCCTCGATTGCGTCAAGATCGGTGAAGATATCGGCATCACGAACAAAGCCGTCTATAAATGGTTCGTCGATGACATTGTGCCGGGACGCCGCGTCAAAGAGCTTATTGACTTGGATGGATCGACGTTAACAGCCGAGATGCTTCTGCCCTTCCTCGCACGCTGAGTACCTTCATGCTTGAAGAGAATACGAGGCTCATCGTCGCCGGGGCGTCCATGCTACCCCTTCGGCCGAAGACGAAGAGACCCTTTGACGACGAATGGTCGACTATGCCGAGACAGGGCCTTGTCGCGCTCAAGAAGCGTTTCAAGGACGCGGCCTATAACATTGGTCTGCGCCTCGGCAAGTGGTCGAAGATCGGTGGCAACGGCTACACGCACAGCTTTGATGTCGACGTTCACGATGAGCCGGGTGAGGGTGAGGTATGGGCAGAGCTTGAGAGGCGATTCGGCAAGATTGTCCACAAGCTTCCGATGCAAAAATCCGGCTCGGCCGGGGCCAGTGTCCATCTCATCTTTAACTGCGAATCACACTTTCCATCGGTCAACATCGCGCAGTCGGATCGGCAGGTTCGCCGCAAGAACGGGAAGCTCGGGCCGGCGTGGTCGATCGACCTTTTCGGGACCGGGAAACAGGTGGCAATGGCCCCCTCGATCCATCCCGACACCGGCAATCGCTACCGCTGGATTCGGCCGATCGACCCCCACAACGTTCCCATGATCGACGCGGAAGTTATCCGCCCGTTCGTCTTTCGGGAGGAGGACGACCAATTTTCTGACGATGCGGTCGGCCTCAGCGAAGAGGATGTCCGCGAGTACGTTTCACGCCTGCCAGACTGGCACGCCGACGACCGCGAGAAGTGGATCGAAGCGGGCATGGCGATCAAGCATGAGCTTGGCGACGCCGGCCTCCCGATCTTCGTCGAGTTCTCGAAACGCAACCCTGCCAAATACAAGCGCGAGGACGAGTTCGGGACGGCCGGGCCGAAGGTCGTCAAGCAGCAATACAAGTCCATCAAGAACCGGGAGACGCGCGGCAGGCTCATCACCATGCGGACGGTCATCGCCGCAGTGCATGATTATGAGCATGAACTGTCGATGCGAGGGATCGACGACGATTTCGATGATCTCCCCGATTCCGCGGTCGAGGATTCGACCGGCCCCGAGCCAATGCGCTTCTCGGAAATCCTGGCAGATTTTGAGGACATGGATCGGGCCGATACCGATCGCGACGGAGCGTCTGTCGAGGCGCCGAAGGCACGCAAGGGCGATCCCGATCTATCTATTCTCAGTTTCACGCGCGAGCCCGCGCCGTCGCTCGACGTTGACTACATTTACGGCAAGAGCATCGCGCGCATGATCCGCGCAGGGGCCACGAACGCGCACTGCGCGGACGACTACGTTGCGGCGGCGGTTCTTGCCGGGGCGTCAGCGGCGATCGGCAACAGCATCAAGGTCGAACTTCTCCCCGGCTTCTCGCAACCGCTCATCCTATGGGCGATGATCATCGGCCTTCCATCGACGAAGAAGACGCCGGCATTGGCGTTGATCGAGAAGGCGTTGAACAAGATCGAGGCGTCGCACATGGGCGTCTGGCGGATCGCCTATGAGCGATGGCAGGAAGACGCGGAAATCGCCGAAGGCGTCCTCAAGGATTGGAAGGCGAAGGTCAAGCGGGCGAGGATCGACGGCGAGGAGCCGCCAGCGCGTCCCGCCAACGCCGAAGCTCCCCCGATGCCACCCGAGCCCAAGATCGTGTCGAACAACGCCACGATTGAAGCCATGATGCGTTTGCAAGAGCGTCAGCCGCGCGGCGTCGCACTCTTCGCCCAGGAACTCGCGCAGCGCTTCGACGATATGAGCCGCTATTCGAACTCCTCGGATCGCGGCTACTACCTTGAAGGCTACGACGGCGGCACGCTCAAGGTCGACCGCGTGAAGGACAACGGCAAGACGCTCTATGTGCCCAGGTTCGCCATGCCGATCATCGGCGGCATTCAGCCGGATCGCCTCCTATCCGTGACCGGGCATCAACAGGCCGACGACGGCTTCGTTCCGCGCTTCATGCCGTTCTGGCCCGAAACCACGATCCGCGATCTCAACGAGAGTGCGCCACCCCCGGACTTTGAGGGACTGCTGCGGCGGCTCTTTGAGGACATTCGGATGGAGGACGGCGAGCAAGGGCCGGAACCCACGACGATCCCCCTCTCGGCCGCTGCGCGTCGCCACTACATCAAATGGGCGAACCAGAAGAACCGTGACGAGCTACAGGCGACTTCGCGGCTGCAATCCGTCTTCGGCAAGTCGGACGGTCTCGTTGGGCGCTTGGCGACGATCCTCATGCTTCTTGAATGGGCCTTCGGCATTGACCTCGATCTCCCGAGTGAGATCAGCCTGGATTACGTGAAGCGGGCGATCTTCCTGCGCGACAGCTACATCAAGCCGATGCAAATCCGCGTCTGGCAACACGCGATGGAGTCGAAGGAGTCGCAAGACGCGCGTCGCATCGCCGAACACATCATCACGGAAAAATTGGAAGATTTCAGCTTGCGTGAGCTTCGGCGGGAGTCGGGCATTCAGGGCATCAACTCTCGCACGCGCGCCGAAGATGTCGAAGAGGCGGTCTCCTATCTCGTCTCACGCGGATGGTGTTATCCGATCGAGGAGGACCGTCGCGGGACAAAAGGCGGTCGGCCGACGAAGCGTTACGGCGTTAACGAACGCATTTGGGAATTGCTGAAAAAGCCCGACTGAGACGGCATGAGACGAAATCACGAAAGGCTCGCTTCGGCGGGCCTTTTTTATTTTTGGCCGTTTCGAGGTTTTGGCGAAGTTTTGGCTACAGCCGTTTTCGACCTCAAACCCTTGTCCCGTATAGCTTCGAGGGGTTTTAGGTTTTGGCTACGGCCGAAAGGAAAATATCGATAGATAAAGAGGGTTGGGAAGAATTATGTGCCTTGGAGCCAGTAGCCAAAACTGCCAAAACCAATAAGCGATTGAAATCGTTGAGATTAGCCGGCTCGACTTCGGTAGCCAAAACCGGTTATGGCTACTTTTAACCACTTTATGGTTGTTTGACACACCTAGCTGTCTCATGTTGTCTCAGATTGTGGGCATCCCCTGCAAAATTCTCAAATTTAATTCAAAAACTGTCACAAACCACGCTCGGCGCTTCCCCCGGTAAACCACCGTAAAAAGGAAGGACCCGAAGCGAGGACGAGGCGACGCACGATAGCCCTGCAACGCTCATCTATGCCCGCCACAGCGCCGCACTGATACCCTGCACCAGCCCCCCTAGTCTCAACCTGTCTCATGCTGTCTCACCCATGCTCATGGTCACTCATGCGCTGCCATGCTGTCTCATGCTGTGTCACGCCACGCCCTGACGATCCGACGCCCTGACGCCCTGACGACCTGACGAGACGACGCCTGGACAATCCGTTTTCGCGGTAAGGGCTTGGAAACTAAGTTTCGCATTATGGTAGGCGTGCCATGTCAACCTAAGCTTGACATGCGCCCCCATGACGCTCTAGATACGGGGACACGCAAACGCATAGGGATTCCCTGGGATGCTGCAACTCACCTTCGCTCTTGTCATGTATTGCCACGGTGCGGCCTTCGTCGTGGACAGCGGGCTGACGCTAGACGACTGCGCTGCCTATGCGATGGCGTCCGGCTATGCCTGCGAATTGGAGGCCGCAGCACAAAGGAACGCGACACGATGACAACGGAAAGCCATCAACGATACATCGTCGTCACCCATGGGCAAGAGCGGCGATCAGTTCTGGCAACATTTTTGCGCCGACATGAAAGAGGTACGCGCGGAGTTCAACGCCGCAGCACAAAGGAACGCGACACGATGACAACGGAAAGCATTAGCCTCGGGCTCACATGGCAAGGTGTCCTGCCCATGCTCCTCGCCGCTCTCGTCGACGGTACAGACGAGGGGAAGCGGATCGCCCGCGAAGAGTTGGCGCGCATGGCAAAGGCCGCAGACATGGCAGCAAGGGATTCCACGAAATGAGCGCTATCATGATTGAACCGGAACAACGTCCGGGCATTGACAGGCGAGTGTTTCGCCGGATGGAATGTGGTTCGCTCGAATGGGCGCATTATTCCGATTGGCAGGCGAACGGCACGCGCGCCCGCTTTTACGGCTATGCGTCGAAAGAGCTTCCGCCCTTGGTCGCTGTCCGCGAAAGTTAGTTTAACGCTTTGGTAATGAGTCAACCGTAAGCTGACTTTAGACACAACAAAGGAGTCACCGCATGGCAATCGTTTTTGATACTCTTGCTTTCAGTCACGCTCTTGAAGACGCGGGCATTCCGCGCGAACATGCCGACGCGCACGCCAACGCGGCACGGGACTATATCATGCGGGAATTGGTCACTAAGTCGGAAATGAACGACGCTCTTAATCGGCAGACGATCCGGCTAGGTTCGATTGTCGTCGTCGCGGTTGCGGCGCTTGGCGTCTTTCTGACACTGGCGACTTGATGGTGCTGCCAGAGAGAATCGAACTCTCGACCTCTCCCTTACCAAGGGAGAATTGACCACCCGCAAGTTATTGATAGTCATGCGGATTTTTCCTTGTTCTCAGAGCACTCCCCCAGGATTCCCCCAGGAAGGCGCTCGATGGACGCGGCGAACTCGCCGACGTTTTGATGCGCGTAGCGAAGAACCATTTTCTCCGAACGCCATCCTCCGAGGCGCATCAGCGCCGTCAGATCTCTGTTCTGCTGGTAGTGCCAGGTTGCCCAGGTGTGGCGGCAATCGTGAACGCGGAAAGATGTGATGCCTGCCCGTTTGCAGGCACTTTTGAACGCTGTGCCTATCCGGGTGCCGGCCGATGTATCGTCGCCACCCTTCAACGGCTGATAGGGTTCGCCATCCGGCCGCCGGAATACTTCGCCCTCGCGGTGCGGCAAATTCGCCAGCTCAGCCACTAGACGGGTGTGCAACCAGCCGCCACGCGGATAGTCGGACTTCGTCTCGTCGAAAGAGACGTGCGCACGGTCGAGGGAGATCGATCGCCATTCGAGCCACAGCGCCTCGCCGACCCGGGCGCCCGTGTAGAGGAGGAAGACGACGATCGGTCGAAGGTGCGGGGCGCACGCCGAGATCAGTCGCTCGGCCTCCTCCGGCGTCAGCCACCGGACGACCGCACCCTTCGACTTCTTCGGCCGCTCAACGATGATCGGCGCGCACCAGCCGCGTTTCGCGGCGTGCTTCAGGACGGCGATCGTCGGCGTGTAGAATTGACGATCGCGGGTCGCGGCGGACGCTTTCGGATAAATTTTCCGGGCGCCTTCGTCGATCGCATCGAGCGTGATTTTTGCCAGCGGCGTCGTGTCGAAATGGTCGAGCACCTTGCCCATGAAGCGCGGTGCCGAGCCTCGGGTCTCCAGATAACTCACGACTGCCTCCGCGAAGGTTCGGGAAACGCCACGACCATAGAGGCCTTCTTTGTAGATTTCGGCCTCGCGTTTCGCGCGGTATTCTTCGGCGAGCTTGCGGCTAGAAGTGCCCGCGCTTTCCTCGACGCGAACGCCGGCGATCGTCCCCCGGATGTAGAGGAGCGGTGATTTTGGTCGGCTGACGACGCGGAGGGGCACGGCAAAACCTCATAAAGCCTGTGACAGTCATCGGGCGAAAAAACGATGCTACGCCCCATCTTCCGGCCGACGCCATGCTTTTTCGCCAGCTCCAGGATCACGGCCTCGCTCACCGGGAAAACTTCCCCGGCCAGATCGCGCGCCATCCTGAAGCAGGGGAAACTCGTCACGCGGCCTACTCCTCACCTTTCAGTCGATTTATCGCCTTGCGCGGCATCCGGATCGGCGAGTTGCGACCGTTCCACTTGCGGGCGTCGGGACCGAGGTTGCCATTGCGGAACATCCGCCGAACCGTGTCGGGGGAGACCCCCAGCTCATAGGCGATCTGCTTGGTGACAAGGATCTCTTGATCCGGGGAGCGATTAGCCATTCTACTTGTCGCCCTCTCCCACGGAGCGGTCCGCGCGATCATTCGTCGTCGGAGCCAAAGCAAGACGGATTTTCCGATCTACATAGTTGAGCAAGACGGCGGTAACGCCGACCGTGCGCCCGTTGTGACCGAGGAAAAGATCGAACGCGTTGCCCCCTGAAAATGGGATGTTCTTCACGCGGGAGGGGCTGTCGGCGTAAATGCAAAGAACGGTAAGTCCGTCACAGAAAAGAGCGCCAGGGTCGCGCTGTGACCCCGGCTTCATTCCAGGATGGCAACCGGCGCCCGTGTGGAGCCAATGAAGCGCCTCGTGGCCCGCAACCTTAGGAGGGACCCCATGGGCAACGAGTGCTGCGACTGTCCCGATATAGAGAGCGCCCCGCATTGAAATATAATGGGGAAGGCCCGCCCCCTCCGCGCGTTTGTCAGTGTCCAAGAGCCGAAGGTAGCCACGCTGAAACCAAGCGCGGATTGTATTCACTGGAACTTCGGCGGCATCAGCCACCTGCGATATTCGGTAAAGGGGTTCGTCCATTTCTATGCTCCGACCCAATGCGACTGCATCAGCTTTACCTGATGCGATCGCATTAGGCAAGGATTATTGCGATCTCTTCGTTTCGACGACCCTGCCAGATGACCTTGAAAGTGAGTGCACGAAAAAAGCTGCCCGCCCCCGTGTCATCTTTGTAGCTGTCCTCGAAAACACTCGGCTCAATTTTGAGCCCAGTGCACATCGCGCGATGGGTGGCGTCGACAGATACGCCGAGGACGAAGGCGATCTGTTTGACGCCGACGAGGGTGTTAGGGCGGCCAGACATCGCGACTAGCGGCCAGCCAACTCGCGGGCGATGTCGACCTCCCCGCTGCGCATATGAAGTAGCATCGCCATGCGGACGATCATCGTCCCGATGGGGATGATTAGCGCAGCATCGCCGGTCCAGTCTTCTACGGCGCCATCCTCAAAAGGCATGGCTTGAGTGCCGCCTTCAGGTTCGCGGCGAAAGCGGACCACCGCATCGACCTTATGGCCGACCACAACATTCTTCAGCGCCCACTCCGCGTAGGTGTACGGCAGTTCCCCCATACTCCGCTCGTCGTGCTCGACGGGAAAGCCATAGCGGAGCAAGCGATCCTGCAGAAGGTTGTAGACCATGTGGAATCCCGTAAAGACCAGCGCCTGACGCTGCCCTCCGTTCGGATCACGAAGCACAAGAGCCTGCCCCCGAGCGAGGCGCGTCTTCATTGTGTTCGGGTTGATATTCAGGATGTGGGCCGCATCGGCAGTCCCTGTCATCCCAACGTGCCAATGCTCCTCCAGGTAGGCCAGAGCGTTCGTCACGAGCTTGTTCATCGCCATGCCTCAGGTTTCAGTGAGCCCATTGGTAGTTTCATTGAAACCTAAAGTCAACAGCGGGGCCGCTTTCTCAAGTCTCGCCCGCGATGATGCCGCGCCGCGATGAAAGTGAGTGCATGAAAAGGGCCGGCCCAAAGGCCGGCCCTGTCTCTCGTTGATATGGCCTGGAAGCTATGCGGCGGCTCGGTTGAAGGAGAGGATCAGGGATTTGACCTCCCCCTCCGAAGACATACCGTCCAGACGATCGATGAAGCGCCGGGCCGAAAGATAGTCCATCTTCAATCTGCCATCCTCCAGCGATGAGACGGGATGCGAGAGAACGGCCTGCCAAGCGGCATCCTCCGTCGCCACCGACTGTTCGTCCGCGCGGCGCAGGTCGGCGCTCACATCATCCCTGTGCGCTTCCAGCAGATCGCCGACCCGATCGAACTCGGCCAGCGCGACGCGATGCGCCTCGATGATCTCGGCAATGGTTGACGGCTGGCTTGCCTGTCCGACGCCTGCCGAAGGTGCAGGGTTCCCGGCGGCGGGGTTCTCACTAGCCACAGCGGCGGCAGCCGGAAGGACGCTCGCCGCCATTGCGGTGGTGCTTGTGCGCAGGAACGCGCGACGGTTCATTGTGTGGTTCATCGCTTATGCTTCCTATTCTAGACCGGCGACAGCGCGCCGAAGCGGTTAGTTGACTGTGTTCGACATCGGGCGAATCTGCGTCGGCCCGTCGTCCGAAACCATAGCGGCCGCAGCAGCGATGGCGTCCAAGGTGGCGCGGGAGACGACGGTCTTCTCGACAACCACTCGCTCCTTGCTCCCGTCAAGGGCGCTCGTCTGGTTCGCGTAGAGTGTCATTCGATAGATGCCGGGTTCGATCTCCTCAACACTGGCGAGACCGCTCGCGAAGGTGTCGGAAACGACGTAGGGTTCGATAAGCGGTGTCATAGTTGCATCTCCATCAATCAACATTTAATGTTGTAAATCTAAGATGAGGCAGATTGCCTTGTCAACATAAAATGTTGGTCCCATGACGCCGTCACAATGCCGCGCCGGTCGTGCAATCCTCGACATGAAGCAGCCCGCCTTGGCAGCGGCTGCTGGACTCGGTCTCTCGACCGTGGTCGACTTCGAGCGGTCCCGGAGATCGGTTTCGGCCGAAGCGATTAGTGCGATACGCTCTGCCCTCGAAACAGCGGGCGTCGAGTTCATCGCCGAGAACGGCGGCGGGGCTGGGGTACGGTTGCGATAGTGCCCCTCTCGCGTACAGCGCGCATCTGTGATTTTCTTCCCCCGACGACATAGGGGGGATTTCATGAGTTTCGACGAAAAGCTTCGCAGCCTGTCCGATCGACTGCGCAATCATTCCAGTTCGATGGCAACCGAGGAAGCCGTCAAAACGGCCGTTGTGCTGCCATTCCTATCGGCGCTGGGCTATGACGTCTTCAACCCCGCAGAGGTGATCCCCGAATTCACCGCCGACGCCGTTGGCAAGAAGGGCGAGCGCGTCGACTATGCGATCCAGATTGACGGGTCGATCCGCATCCTCATCGAATGCAAACCGATCACTTGCATTCTCGAAAAGCAGCACCTTGCGCAGCTCTACCGATATTTTTCAGTCACTGACGCGAAGTTCGCGATCCTTACCAACGGGCGCACCTTCCAGTTCCACACGGATTTGGAAGCACCGAACAGACTTGACGACCGGCCCTTCCTTACCTTCGACCTGTCGGAACTCAATGCCAACCTCCTCCCGGAACTGAGTAAGTTCGCCAAGGAGGGCTTCGATGTCGATGGCGTGCTCCAGTCCGCCAATCGGCTGAAGTACACGTCGGCGCTGAAACGCACGATCGCCAACCTTATCGATGACCCTACCGAGGACTTCGTTCGCCTGGTAAGCGCGGACCTTCGGGACGGGCATTTCACAGCCACCGTCAAAGCTCAGTTCACTCCACTGGTCAGAAGCGCCTTTCGCGAGATGATCAGGGACATGGTTCAGAACCGGATCACATCGGCGCTGGAGAGCTCTAATACCGTAGACGCAGAGCCTGAAGACGTCCCGGTCGACGAAGACGAGGTCGTAACCACTGACGAGGAGAAGGAAGCCTTCATGATCATCAGGGCCATCGCCCGTGAGGTCATCCCGCCGTCGCGGGTGCACATGCGCGATCAGAAGACCTACTGCGGCATCCTGATCGACAACAACAACCGGAAGCCCCTCGCCCGGCTCTGGTTCAATCGAGCAACCCAGTACCTGGGCCTTTTCGACGGCGAGAAGGAGGACAAGGTCCGAATCGAGACCCTCGACCACATCTACGAGTACACCGACCGAATCAGAGCCACAGCGCAGCGGTATGTGGAACCAGCATAGCCGGTGCTTGCGTCCCCGAACATACGCCGTTTCCCCTCCCGCCGGTCACGCCGTGTGCTAGACCAACGGGGGTGTTCGCGGCGCCCGGTCTTCACGGCGTGACGAAGAAGCGATTGATAAAGCAGCCGCGACACGTACCATTGGTGCGGTCCACCTATTCAGAGTGCGGAGAGCGAATCATGGGATTGGACTATCACAACCTCGACGACGTCACCCGGGGTCGGATGACCGACGAAATCGAATACGGTGGGCATTATGATAGTCCACGCTTAACCCAAGACGGCAAAGCTCAATGGCAGGATCTCCTTCGAACGGCTGCGGACCAGCATGATGACGATTGGTTGGCGGCGGAATTGTTGAGACGCCAGCTTTTTAACGATTCTGAGAACTATACTCGCAACGGGATTACTCGTTCACGGACGGTGAACGCTCCGCAAAGCGCCGCGATGCTCGCCGAAGGCGAATTCAACCGCTTCTACCTGCGAGGCTTATGTCGACGAGCAATGGATGAAGGCAAAACTCACCTTACGATTTACCGAGCAAAGGCCGTCCGAGAGGAACGTCCAGAATCGGCCGCGAAGATTGGCACCCAGGTTGCCGTAGAGCCTCTTCTGAACGCGCTTCGCAATTCCGATTTCGTCGCGTTCAACGAAGCATTCGGGGTAAGCAACGGGCCCAACTCCGGCTTGTCTGCGCACCTATGAGGCACGGCTAAATGAGCGACAACGAAGGCGGCCCCGTTCATCTCGTTGAAGATGAGGAAACGGGAGGCCGGTTCCTAGTTTATGGCACCGACAAGGGCCTGCGGTTGGACATTCGTTATGAAGGGGACACCCTCTGGATGACGCAAGCGCAGATCGGGCAATTGTTCGGTCGTGACGTGTCCACCGTGTCCAGGCACATCGGCAACGTTTTCGAAGAGGGCGAACTCGACGAATCGACTTCTTTGCAAAAAGTGCAAACAACCACAGGGCGGCCCGCGACCCTCTACAATCTCGATATGGTGATATCGGTCGGCTATCGGGTGTCCTCCGCGCAAGCGACGGTCTTCCGCCGATGGGCTACCGGCATCTTGGTTCAATTCGCCAAAAAGGGGTTTGTCGTAGACGCGCCTCGCCTAAAGCAGCCTGAGAATGCCGACCGCGTGGCAGAGCTACGCGAGATCATTCGCGATATCCGATCCGATGAAGCGAACGTCTATCGGGAGTTGCGCGCGATTTGCGCCATGTGCCAGGATTATGATGGGACGACTGAGGCGGCTCGGGAATTCTACCAGCAAACCCAAGCTAAGCTCGTTTACGCGGTAACGTCTCATACCCCTGCCGAAATCGTTGTCTCCCGAGCGAATTCCGATGCTGCGAACATGGGGCTACAATCCTGGCCGCATGACAACATCCGGAAAAATGATGTAGCGACATCGAAGAATTATCTAGCGGAGGCAGAAATAAAAGAGCTGAACCGGCTAACCACGATCTTGCTGGACATCTTCGAAGATCAGCTCGACGTGGGCAGGTTGGTGGTCATGCAAGATGCTCGGAATCTGCTTGATCAACAGCTAAAATCGCTTGGCCGTACGGTCCTTAAAAGCGGGGGGCGTATCAAGGCATCAGATGCCAAACGCCACGCGGAGCTGCAATATAAGAAATTCGCTCAGCACCGTAAATTTGAGCGACAACGTGAAGCCGACGTGCACATCGCAGCTCTGGCGAAAGAAGCAAAGGGACTTCCACGCAAGCCAAAGTAGGCGGTGACAAGCAGATTGGTTCAATCTGGGATGCGGTCGAACTCCGGTTCCGAGCGTCTATCATCTCGACCGACTTGGCGACGAATCTCTTGCGGCCCTCGATACGCTGCGAGCGCTTCTATCGTCAGCTTTTGACGAATCTCGTCGCGCTTCTTTTGGATCATCCCAGGAATCAGAAAAGCGTCGACAATCAGCCATATGAATCCAACCAGGATGAAGTAGCTGATGATTTGCAGAATCGCAGTTCCCGGCCGGCCGAGATAGAACCGATGGGCCGATATAAACCAGAGAAAAAACCAGAGAAGGTAGGCGACCCCGGTGCTCGGGCTTTCGCTAGCCACTCGAGTTTCGATAATCATTCTCTCTTGGCCGTCGAGTGACATTCTACCCCCTAAAGTATCGCTCACTGATTAATGCAGATAGCCAGGATCAATGCAAACCGCACGAGGACACCTGAAACGGTCACTGGGCCTTTCATTTGTCCCCCGCGCCACGATAAGACCCGATCGGTGCCGAGGCCCCAATGCACTCCAGATCCGTTCCGCCGAGCGCCCGATAGGCATCCCGTGCCAGCATCTTCATTTCGTGCTGTAGGCTGTCATCGGCGAACACGACGGCACGCCTGGCATCCGTCATTCCGTCCACCCGTGGCGTCCAGGCCGACAATCCGCCCTTCAGCGTCTTCACCAAAGCACAGCCCAGAAGCCTGAAGCCGTTCGCCTCGCAATCGAAGTGCGCGACGATGGTGTTGCCACCCTTGTTCGGTTTGGGGTGCGGGACGCGATGTAACCCGATGATCGAGATGGTGTTCATGTTCACTCCTCAGAAATAGGCAAGGTCTTCGGACCACTTGTCGGTTTCGTAAATCGACCGGCCGCTATCGCCGGCTGAGGCTCGCGCGACGGCCATGACGGCCGCCACGGCGCCGTCTATGCGATCGGTGCTCTTGCCCTTGTGAAAGAAGCGGTTGCCCGCCTTGTCGGTCTCGACGGCGATGTTCTGGAAATTCCAGCGCAGGACCGGATGCGCGCCGTGTCGGAAGTTTCCGCCGACGATCGCCCGCTCCAGCTCCTTCACCGCCGGCGCCATCGTCACCCATCCCTGCCGAAACTCGACCGCTGGATACCCATCGTCGAGGAGGTTGTTCAGCATGTTGCGCGCGAGCGCCGGATCGAAGGCAATTTCCTGGACATCGAAGCGGTCGCAAAGTTCGCGGATCACCGCCTCGACGCGGCGATAATCGACGACGTTGCCGTGCGTCGGTTCGATAAACCCTTCGTCGGCCCATTGCGGATAGGGAACGCCGTCGATCTCGGATCGCCGCCTCAGATTATCGCCGGGACAGAAGAACCACGGCCAGACGATATACTCTTCGCCTTGCTTCCACGCGGCCACGACGGCCGTCAGATCGGTCGTTGACGAGAGATCGACGCCCAGCCAGCACGGCTCGCCGCACAACGCCTCCAGGTCGATCGCATCGTCACCCTGATCGTATACGTCCATATCGACGAACGGGTCGGCCGAGTGATCCAGCCAGACGTTCAGATGAAGTTGCCGGAAGGCCTCACGGTCGCCGGGGCGATTCTCAGCCTCGCGTGCGAGCTGGCGAAGACCCTCGATATCCGGGAAGCCGAGCGCGAGCCCCGGATTGACCTGGTGCCAGACTTGTTCGTCGCGCCAGTCGGCATCCTTCGAAGCCTCGAAGAGGATGGGCAGGGTCGCCGGGTCGTCGATCTCGCCACGTTCAACCTTGCGAGCATAATCGACGATATCGTGAGCGATGTTCTCCTGGCCGCGCCCGGCGGTGGTGATGACGACCATCAGCGAGCCCTGCACCTTCACCAGGCCAGTGCGGATCACGTCCCATAGCTCGCGCTTTTTCCAGGCGTGCAACTCGTCGACCAGGGCGAAGGTCGGCGTTCGCCCGTGCTGAGTGCCGGCATCGGCCGAGATAGCTTCGAGGATGGCGCCGCTCTTCGGATGCGCGAGACGGTTCTTGTAGTCCAGGAACCGCATGGCCTTCGCGATGCGCTTGTCTTCCCGGACGATGCCGACCGACTCCTCATAGGCGATGCGCGCCTGCTTTCGATCAGCCGCGGCGCAGATGATCTGCCCGCCGTTCAGGCGTTCCGGCCCGATCGTATGGAGAAGCGCGAGAGTGGCGCCGAGCGAGGTCTTGCGGTTTCCTCTCGGGAGGAGCGCGACGACGCTGCGAACGATCCGGCGACCGTCCGGATGGCATGGCCCATAAATGCGCCGGACGATCCTCTCTTGCCATTCGGGCAGCTCGAATGCCCTGCCCGGCGAGCGGCTTTTCGGGTGCTTCAGGATACGAAGGAAGTCGACGGCGCGCTGGCCGTAGCCGAGCGGGTCGGGGATCTCCGATCCGTCAGATATCCAGGCCGGCGATATCGTCGTCATCGTTCTCTTCTCTGATGGCTGGCCTGGACCGGGAAACCGGCGTCAGCCCGAGTTCTGCGGCAAGCTGGCGAGCGGTCTGCATCGCCTTGTCTTGCATTCTGAAAAGCGAGGGATCGATCGCATCGCCCGCGAATTGAATCTGGCGTTCAATCTGCCGGGTTCGGCCGATCGTGACGCAATAGTTCTCGACGCTGCCCATGTCGGCGTCCGTCAATATCTTGCGCTCGATCAGAAGCGGCATGATGCGCCTCCATTCCGCCTTGGCGTCCTTCGACATCCAGGACGGCGCCGGCTGCTTTTCGGTCATGGCGTCATTGCTCACGACGAGATGGGGCTTCGTTCCACGCATCAGACAGAGGCCTTCGTATGGAGTTCCAGGCCCTTGCTTCTACCGATCTCGCGCACATCGACGATGTCATGCGTTACGCCGTCATAGATCACGCGATGTAGGACGGTGATCCCCTCGACGTAGCGGGTGCGGAAGACGACTTGTCGCTCCGCACTAACGGATTGGTTTGTCAGAAACTCACGGCCTGATTGCTGTTCGACCGAGGCTCGGGTGATAAGTTCAAACGGCGGCCCATAGATCGGTTCGTTGAAGGCATTGCGGCCGATCTCCTCGGCATCGCCCTCGATAACGATCACCCTGTCGAGTTTCCCGGCACGCATCAGAACGTCCAGTCGCGATAGGAATTGATGATGTCCTGAAAGCCGGGGACGGGGATAATCGTAACGCCGACGATCGAGGCCTCCCGATTTTCATAGAGGTGCGCGGCATAGAGCCGGACGGCCTCTTTCAGCGGCTCCGGGACAACCAACGGCGCGGCGTAGGTCTCCTCGATCGGAAAACCGATCGCGTTTTCGACATGCGCCTGCGCAGCCGCGATCTTCTGTTCGATCAGCACATTGTCATCGTCATGATCGACGCGGAGTTGCGCTTTGAGGTCGGCGAGGTCGACGATCATTTGGCTGAAACCTCAATTCGGCTCGATATTGCGCGATTGATTGGGCGCCGGTCCCAGCACTCTATTCAAAGTTGCTGACCACCCCGGGTTGCGATACGCCTTTGAGTGATCATGCTGACGTTGGGAGTCGACGATGGAGAAGGAAGAAGCCTCGGAAGCCATCCGCCGGGTTCTCCGAAATGAACTCGACGACTGCGAACGCTCGATCAAGAGCGAGAACCTTTCCAAAGCCAAACGCGACCTTGAAGACGCCATCACAAAGCTGAAACGGATCGCTTCAGCTCTCGCCTGACAGCTAGTCATCGTCGCTTCTCCTCGCTCTGCTTGGCGCCCGAGTGATGCGCGGTGCATAGCGGTTGCCAGTTTGACCGCGACCAGAACAGCTTGCGGTCGCCACGGTGCGGCACCTTGTGGTCGACGACGGTTGCCGCCTGTGTGCATCCCTTGTGAGCGCAGACAGGGTGAAGTTTCAGGAAGGCGACACGCTCGCGATCCCACTTGCTGTCATAGCCGCGCTGGCGTGCGGTCGGACGGTTCGCGTCGGCGCGCGCCTTGCGTTCGGCAGTCCGGCTTCGCTCGCATGGACATTGCTGCCCTGATGCGATCCGATGTCCGCAACCACAGATGCGAGGCGCGCGCGCTGGCATGGCTTAGGCCGCAACCGGGCGGCTATGGGCACGGCCAAGAAGGACGCTGATTCCGATCGCGGCGCCGGTGACTGGCGAGCCCGTTACCGTGCTCTTGGCGCGGACATACCGACGATCGCCGATATAGCCGACCATGGTGATCGTGTTCTCGGCGCCGACCGCTGACACCACGGGAAAGGCCCCGATGATCTGATCGGCGGGGATGGATTCCCATGTCGTGCCGTCATCGGAATGATCGGCGGACACGGTATGCGTCCCATCGGTCCAGTCGCCGGCATGAATGGCGAATGTCAGAGCCTCGAAGCCAAGGCGGTCAACGCCGCCGCCGGTGGCGCTACCCACGCGGATAGCGGGTGCCAAGGCCTGTTCAGCCTTAATGTCCCTCGAAAAATCGCGCATTGTCGTTTCTCCTTAGCTCACGGCCATCTTCAGCTTGCGGACGGCTTCCGCTCGGACCACGGCCGCGCCGACGCGACGGCGAGAGTGGAATCGGGTGATGCCGTTCGTTGCCTGGGTGAAGGGATCGCGAAGGACCGAAAGGCCGACGCGGTCATAGATCCGATACGTCGCGGCAATGTCGCCGTAGGCGATCGGGAAGGTGTCCGCCGCGATGTCGTCCATGTCGACGGCTTCGACCACCGGGCGACCGAGGAGCGTTTCCGGCTGGCCGACCTGATAGGCGGGCTGCCAGAGATAGTTGCCCTGCCCGTCCTTCAGCTTGCGGATGGCGGCGATCGTGGTGCCGGTCATCAGCCAAGTACCGCGATTGCGGTACATCGCCGGCAGATCGTACATCAGCGAGATGAGAGCATCCCCCTGAATGGCTGTGGCGTTGCCATTCGGCACGACGGGAACCGATGCGTCGACCATCAGGCCAACCGGCTTCTTGACGCCGTCTCCGAGAACGAAGGCTTCGCCCTCAAGACGCCCGAACTCCTCGGCAAACTCGCCGGTCAGTTCCGCCTCGATATTGACGGCCGCGTCTTCGAGAAGCTGATTGCTGACATCGATCCAGCAAGCCATTTCATGGACCGGCGTCTCGATCTGGCCATAGGCGGGTTCGGTGCCGGGGCGGGCTTCCGTCTCGCCGACCCACTTCGCCGTAATGCGCCCGGTGCGCTTCGGCTGGACCACGGATGCCGAAGAGGTCTGGCGAACCGTCGCCGCCGATCGAATCGGCGAGATTTCAACGAGTTCCTTCAGGATTTCAGTCTCAAAGGCTTCCGGTGCGAGATAGCCGCCGGCCTGGGAATCGGCGACGCGAAGCGCCTTGCGGTCTTCGTCCGGGATGCCATCGGCGCCGCGTCGGATGAAGCCGACGAAAGCCTTCTGTTCGACGTTCGGCCCGTCCTTCCTGTCGCCGCCGGTGCCGGGACGATTGAGGCGGAATTCGAGCTTGTCCAGGCGGTCGGTGATCTTGCTGGCGTCGCCGGATTTCTCTTCGATCGCCTTTATGCGCTCGTCTACCGAGCCCTTCAGCTCGTCGAGAGCCTTCGTGACGATCGCGGTCGGATCGTCACCGTCTTCATCGCCCTTAAGTTCGATCGCGCCGGGCATCAGCGCGGACTGCTTCAGTTGTTCCATGGTTCTAACCCCTTGAGGAACGGAGGGCGCTGGCGGCCCGGTTGATGGCCTCGGCGAGCGCGATGGCGTCCGCTCCGGCCTTTGTTCCCCTGAGACCCGCCTTCGGGTGCATGGGGATGGTGACGAGTGAAATTTCGGCAAGTTCAAGAGACGTGATGGTCCGGCCGCCGCCGCGCCGGGCGCTGGCCTTTTTCGTGATGAAGCCGATCGACAGACCGCGCACGGCGCCGCTCTTCACCATGGCCTGAACTTCGCGGGCACGGCCGACCTCAGCGACCAGAAGCCGGCCCTTCACCCGGAGGCCTTCGCTCGTTTCCTCGACGGCTTCCCAGACGCCGACAGGATCGTTCGGGTTGTGACCGAAGAGCATGGGGATCGGGACGGCCGATCCTGAGAAGGCGCCTTTCTCGATCATGTCTCCGACGCGGTCGGGTGTGCCGAACGGCCAGGCAAGCCCTTCGACGGCGCCGTCATCGGCCGCCGACAGACTGGCCTTGACCTCGATCAGAGCCGGGTGCTGAAGCTTGTCTTCCTTCATTGCGCGGGCTCCGCAACAGTCGTGGTGATATTCGGATTGGCGAAGGCCTCGCCGCCTTCGTATGGCGGCCGGTTTTCCATCGCCCGGACCTCGTTCGGATTCAGAACGCGAGAGGAGATCAGCGAGGAATAGGCGACAGCGCGAGCGCTGATGTCCGCCCTGAGGAGATCGTCGACCAGGAACTCGGCGAAGAATGTGTCGCGCTCGTCCTCGGCGAAGAGCTTCAGGCGAACCTCGCCCTGCCATGCCCGCAACCAACGTTGCAGCGTGTAGGTGACGAAGGTGGCGCCCATCTCCTCGGCATTGCCCCAGGTCGCGCGGCCCATCTCGAAAAGCATGTGCGGCGGCACGCGAAAGACGCGGGCGATCTCGTCGATAGCGAAGCGGCGAAGCTCCAAGAACTGCGCGTCGACCGAAGAGAAGGTGAGCGGGACGAATTTGGCGCCATCCCAGAGGAGCGCCGTCTTGCCGGATTTATGGGCGCCGCCGTGGACGGCTTCCCATCCGGTGCGCATTCGCTTCAGACCCTCTTCCGAGAGATTGTTCGGCATCTCGATCACGCCGGATGGGCGAGCGCCATTGCCGAAGAGGCGAGCGCAGTGTTCCTCCATCGCCAGAATCGAAGCGATGGCCTCCTTCGCCTGGACGACCGGACTGTCTCCGACGATGCCGTTCAGCGACGGCGCCTTGATATGGAGAATGTCGCGCCGAGCGATCTGGCGACCGACGTCGAAACCGGACGTGATCTTGTATCGCGGCTCGCCGGTGGTCTCGTCGGCGTCGACCGACACGGTGTCCGGCTGAAGCCGAAGAAGCTCCTGCGGGCGGCCTTCAATCCGATTGATGAAGCCGTAGCCATTGCCCCATAGGAGCGCGTCACGGGTTAGTTGTTCCTGAAAGTCGGAAGAGGCGGTCCATTCGTTCGCCTCGCCGTTCAGAAGCTTGGCGACCGGATGCTCGCTGTCTCGCTCCTTCGACCGATCCGGCCCGCGACGATAAACATGGAAGGGAAGCTGGCCGATCGACTCCGCGATGGTCTGGACTGCGGCCCGAACCGGAGTGCAGCGCATGGCGGTCTGAGGCGTGACGGATACGCCGGCGGCGGCTGGCATCGCGCCGAACAGGCTGAGAAGCCAATCGGAAGGCGAGCTGATGCCCTCCTTCTTCTCGACAGGAACGCTCTTGCGCAGAAATCCGAACATAGCCGGCATTATGCTGCCGACCGTGACGCATGGGGATTAAGCAAGTTGTGGCAAGTGAAGCGACGCCTTCGGCTGTCACCATGTCACCAACCTCGTCACCAAACTTTCCCCAGAGCGTAAACACCCCCTTTTGAGCCATTCTCTACTAATTCTCAGATAGGTTGGTTAGGTTGGTGACATGGTGACAGCGTTGAAATTGCTGCCGTTTTATTAGTTGCAAAACGCAAGTGTCACCAACCTAGGTCGGTGACACGTCGAGTTGTCACCAACCTCCGGTCGGTGACAGGCGATAGTGGTTGGTGACAGGCGGAAAGCTATTCTCGGCGACGATACCTCCACGTCTGCTTTCCGTTCTCTCGCCGCTGATATCGCTCGAAGCCCAGCGTCTTGAGGATCTTCGAAACCCGCATCTCGTCCTGCCGAGATCTCTTCGCGATATCGATGAAGAGGCATTCGGCCATGACCTCGCGGGCGGAAACATCCGTGCGGGTGGCGATGAACTGGCGAACGTCGTCATCCCAGGGATCGCCGGCATACCGAGCCGACTGTTCGGCTTGCGCGGCGTCGATCAGCTCTTGCTTGTCCAGCCACCAGGAATGCCCGGCGCGATAGATGCACAAGGCTTCAGCCCAAAGCTGATCGCGATCGGCCTCCAATGCGGCGATGTCGATCTTGCCGACCGTCACGGGCCAGAAGCGCCGACCGCCGGTTTCGTCCTTCAGGTAGCCGTCGCCGTTGGTCGTGCCGACGAAGACGCAATGACGAGGAGCGTTGATAACCCGCTTCCCGTAGGGTGGCCGGTACATGTCCGCCGTTCGCGAGAGAAACGCTTTCGTCCGCGTTGCCTCCGATTTCGACATCGCGTCGAGTTCGGACATTTCGATTATCCAAGCGGCGCCCGCCAGCATGGCGGCGTCCTTCGAGCCGAGATCGCCGATTTCGTCGGAATAGAATGCTCCGCCGAGGGTCGCCACGGCGCGTGACTTGCCGGCGCCCTGCCCTCCCTCGAAGATCAGCATCGTGTCGACTTTGATCCCAGGCCGGAAAGCCCTAGCGACAGCCGAGATGAGAAACTTCTTTCCCACTGCGCGGGTGTAGTCTGTCGTCTCTACTCCGAGATAACGCGTCAGCCATGTTTCGACGCGGGATGTTCGATCCCACCGGAGCCCGTCCAGATAATCGCGGACGGAATGGAAGGCATTCTCGGCCGCCGCAGCCTCAATAGCCTGTTGAACGATCTCCACGGATATCGGGATGCCGTGATGCTGCATCCATTCGGTCGTCAAGAGATCGTCTCGCGAAGTCCAGGGACGAGGTTTGAAACCGTGCGCGCGGTCCCACGGTGCCACGACGCGCATCATGGTCGACATACCGAACTCGTCGTGAGCAAGGACACCCGCCCATTCGGGCGCCGATCGCAGCGCCGTCAGGACGTTTGCCAGAAGCGGCTTCGGGAATCCGTTCGCTGTGCAAATCAGCCGCCTCGTCCAATCCGGGTCGCTGGCGTCCTCGCGATCGCGCGGGAAGCTGTCGATCGGACGATAGTCTTCGGCCAGGGCGCTCATGCCGCCACCTTGAGATGAGAAGCTGCAGAAGCGACAAAGCGCGAGCGATCGAAGAGCCCGCCGACGAGATCGGCGAGTTCCTGCGAGTGCTCCCGGTCTTGCCCAGCGATCCGGCCCGGCGCGTCGAGGAGATGTCGGGCGGCCGAGACGGGATCGAGAACGACCGCGCCACGGCATCCTGCACGCCACCATCCGAGCGGCGTCCGGTGCATCTGGAGCGGCGTTCCGAAGGTGTAGGACGCGGCCGAATAGACGTTGACGAGGCCGAGCATGTCGGCCCGGCCGAACATCGTCAGCACCCGGTAGGGATGGTCCAGCGGCCACGCTACGAGGTCCAGGACGGTCTCGCCGTCGCGGCCGAAGGCTTCGACGATCGCCACCGGGACAGCCACTTCGCTGTCGTCCTCGACGAAGTCCCACCGGTTCCCCGGCAGGACGTTGATCTTCAGGACGGTGAAGCAACCCGCGTGCGCGGCAATTGTCCAACTATCGAGGCCGTTGTCGCGTACGTAATCGATCGACGCCCGCGACGGCATAGCCCTACGATAGAGCTTGGCGCGTGCCGCCATAACTTCGACGGTGCCGGTCATAGGGCACCTCCGACGTGGTAACCGACCGCAAAGAGCCGTTCGCCGCAACGCACTACGTGCGCCATTCGGTCGGGTTTTTCCGGGCTGGGAATTGTCAGAGCGCGCGCGGTGCTGTAGTATTTTGAGTTGAAAGCACCGCCACAGCGCTTTTCATTCTGCGAGCCGTTCCGAGGACCAATCGGAGCGGCTTTCGCGTTTCCGGGGTCCGGCGGCGGATCGACGGGAGAACAGTCCGCGAACGGATTCCCCCAGTTTTCCCCCAGCTTTTGGGGGACGTTCCGCACCTGTTCAGGTTTGAACCGTGGGGGAAACGGGAGTGCTTGGGGCTCGGAAGCCTTGCTGTGCAGGGATTTGGATGGTGCTGCCGGAGAGACTCGAACTCTCGACCTCTCCCTTACCAAGGGAGTGCTCTACCGCTGAGCTATGGCAGCCACGCGGCGTTATCTCTCCGATTTAGCGCCATGCGTCAATAGCGACGGGACGACTCTATTCGCCCCGTCAACCCTTCCGAACCATGACAAGGAAACGGCAATGCGCGCCGATATGAACTTAGACGACACTATGCCTTACGGGTACGTCACTTATACCGGGCAGAGAATGACGAATCCGCTCGTCGACCTTTACAACGGATATCAACGGCAAATCGACCAACGGAAACGGGAAGGCTTTCCAGTTCCCGAATGGCTTTTTAACGCGCGCCATAAGGCACTTGTGCTAGGTGCCACGGCTTAACGTCAACCTTTCCGACCTATGACAAGGAAACGCCCTTATGCGTATCTATGCCGCATGTCTCGCCAGCTACAATAACGGTGTCCTTCATGGCCGATGGATCGATGCTTCGGAAGATCAATCGGCCATGTATCGCGAGATCAACGAAATGCTCGCCGCGTCCCGCTTTCCGAATGTCTTTAGGCAAAAGTTCAAGTGCGAGGACTGCGACAAAACCGCGACTGTCACGCTGCCCTATGGAGGCGGACCCGTGGAATACGAATGCCCTGAGTGCGTCGACTACATGACGAAGGACGGCGCGGCTTTCAGGTCGGCCGAAGAATGGGCGATCCACGATCACGAAGGACTCGGCGATCTTGGCGAATATGCCGGCCTTGATGAGGTCGCGAAGCGAGTCATGATCGTCAACGCTGCCGAGACTGTTGGAATCCCGATAGCCGTTGCGCTGGAATACTTAGAAGACGTTGGAAAGATCGCGGACATAACCGACGAGTCCGAAGCGGAAAGCGCGCTTCAAGACGATTATGCCGGGGAGCACGAAAGTTGGACCGCATATGCGGAAAGCTTCATTGCCGACTGCGGTACGTTGTCCGACGTTCCCGACGAACTCGCCAGGTATTTCGACTTTGAAGCCTATGGGCGCGATCTGCGGCTAAGCGGCGAGTTTAATCACGTCGAAAAAGACGGAAGCCTCTATCTTTGGCACGCGCGTTAACTCGCGCTTAACGAGTCAAGGTTAGGTTGATTTTAGACACGAACAAGGAGTCACGTCATGTCTGATCTTGATTTGCCAATCGCACCGCGCCGCACCGCAACCGGGGACTCGATCTTCCTAGAGCTTATCCGGCTTTTGGGTTGCGTCCTATCAGTCGGCGGGTTCGTTTTCGCCGTCGCCGCATATCTTTCAATCTGAGGGCAGGACAATGAATAACATCAAAGGAAACCGCCTCGCCCTTGCGATCCTGATCCGCGAAGAACGTGACGCCTCGCGCGTCTGGAATGGCGGCAAGCTCGTCTATATCCCGTCTAAACCGTCAACCAAAAAGGGACGATGACAATGGAAAACTTGAAAACCGCATTCGCCTACCATCGCGCTTTCAAGCTTCGCGCGCATCGGGCAATTGAACTGGCACGGGAAGACGTTGCGAACGGCACGGCACGCTATCCCGGTTCGGAAATCTGGCCGGCTGTCACATGGCATGACAACGGCGACGCAAACATTCTGAATAGCGACGCTGCCGGCCTGCGGCTCGTCGGACACGCTGATGAGATCGCGACGCTAGGTCATACCGGATGGCTCACCACGCCAGACGGCGAAACCTCCAAGGATGACACGGGGCGTTGCCGTGGCGTCGTTTATCAGCTTCCGGGCCGCAAGGGCGCGTCGCGTTTCGTCGGCGGCTATCAGTTTGGCGGAACCGACGCGGGACCGACTCTTGACCTGACAACGATCTTCGAAGAGCCGGCGACGCGACACATTCCCGCGTCCAACGGATGGCGCGCCTATTGGGATTGGAACGATAACCCGCGCAAGAGCGAAGCGGCGCGCGACGCTGCCATGATGGCGGACTCGATGGCGCAACACGCGGCCGAAGATGAACGCGACTGGCAAACCGCATGGCAGGCGGGAAGCCGCGCGGCCGATCTGGATTTGCAGATAACCGAGCAGCGGAACGAAATCCGCGACGCTCTCACGGCGCGCAAGGGTATCCGCAAGAGCCTGACTCGCTTTGGCGTCCCGCTTGACGGCGACGAATGGCGCAAGGCTTGCGGCTTCATTCATGACAAGGTGCGCGCTTGCCTTTCCAACATTCACGATCTTCGGAACGAACGCGACGAACTGGCGGACTCGATCCCGTCCGCTCTTATGGTCGCGTTTAACGAAGGTCGGGGCTGAAACTAACTTTCGAGGAGTCAGACAATGGCAAAAGAAAAGTTCTTGATTATCGCAAGCCCCATGATGCGGGGATGCTTCGGACGGTTTGACGAGGACGCGAATTGCGCGGCAATCGACGCGGGAACCGTCGACACTGGCGATGCCTATAGCTGGATTGAAGCGAGCTTTGAAATCAAGCTTATTCGCCATCGTGAGGCGACGCATATTTGCAGCTTCACGCCATCCGCTTACGGCGTTTGGCTGAAAAACGAATTCGTCGGAGTCCCGAATGAAGCCTGGGAATATGACGGCGATCCCGATGGACTCGAACTGGAGTCGGGCGGCACGCGGGGCGACTACGGGGCTTACCGTGACGAATACGACCCCCGGTTTATCTGCGAAACGTTCGTCATTGATACCGTTGCCGACCTGGGAATCCGCAAGAGCAAATCGGAAGCCTATCATGAGGCCATATGGCAGGCCGCAGAAGAGTCCGCAGACGAATCCGTTGCAAACGGGGCGGGCGGTTGCGCGCCGATCTTGGACGTTTTCACCTATCGCCAGTGGCAGCGGGAACGTCACTTGAAAGCCCGCGAAGAGTCGGCCCGGCGTTCCCGTCACGAGTCCATCTTTGCCTAAATAGTCAACCGAAAGGAGTCTTGACAATGTTAACTGAGAAACGGAAATCCGACCGCGCCGTTATGGCGTCTCGCCTAGCCGCCTCGGCGGAATCGTTCGGCGCGCAAGTCACAATTGAACCGGAAGGCTCTAGCTCTATCTCGCCGAGGGAAGTGTTTGTTTCTATTCGAGGGGCGCGCGGCCTGTCTGTCACGATCGATTTTGACGGGCGGTCAGTCCAACCGGACATTCACGTCGTCGCATGGCACATGGCGCTTGATTCCGACGCCTGTCTTTCGGACCGCTTCGGCAACGTCAACCCGGTTCATTTCCACAAATCCACGGCTGTTGCAGAAGGTTTTGACGCTCTTTTGGCAGTCATTGCGCGCGGCCTGATAATGGCAAGGGATGGAACGGCTTTCTGCCCTAAGCGCGAGGCGCAACAGGTCGCGAAGAACGGAACCGCCGCAGACCGGGCCGCGCGGTTTGCGGTATGGCGCGCGGAACTCGCTGCCGAGGGTAAGCTAAAGGCGTGCAATGTTTAGGGGCGGACTCGTCGTCGTCATGGCAATTGCTGCCATAGCTGAGGCGATGGCGTCCGAGTCATTCGTCCCTATCGGAATCAGCTTGGCAATCATCGCGGTAGGGTCCGCGATCCTCTAACGCCCCTTCGGACAAACATCATTGAGCACGCGGACAAGAGCCGCGTGCTTTTTTGTGTCTAGGGTTGCCAGGGCGCGGCCGAACTGGCGAATCTCAATACCTAGAACGTTTCCCCGTCGAATTGTCGCCGCGTGCGCCAGTGCGACGGCTTTTGCGAACGTCAGTAGCTCGGTGACGCTCTCGCGCATGGTGGCGCACTGATCAGCCGTCACAGCATAAGCCGGCGACGCGGCGAAGATCGCCAGGGCAAGAATGATGGCGCGCATACGGGACTCCCTTGGAACGCCGCGACCATAGGCAACCGACCTTAACGCGGCCTTGCGTGCCCATAGGGACGCGCCGCGCGCTTTCCCGCCACCTACCTAGCCCCACACCCCGCGAACGCGCGTCCCTGGGCAGCCTATGGCGTCAGACAAGACCATTCGGCCAGGGTCCGGGGAGGGGTCGCCTTGGCGTTTTGTTAAGGTTAACGCGGCTCCGCAATGCAGTACGCCGCGATCGAGGGGTGAGTCCTCGGATTTTTCGGGCGGCGCGCCGCTACTTCAAAAAGTCAGCCCGTTCCAAAATTTCGAGCCCGCGCAAAATCCGCGCCCTGGCCGGCCGCAACCGCCGCCCTGAAAAGCGAAAGGCCCCGGAACAATTCCGAGGCCACGACGCCAACCGGGAATCCCCGATCCATTTAGCGATGAGAATGCGAGATCAGACGGGGGAAAGCAGGCGGCCGGCTCGGCGCCACTTGATGAGGTTGATCACGTTGACTGAGAGAAGGGCAATGGAAATCCAGAGGAAGGTGGTGTTGCCCGTGATTAGCTGCCAGCCGATCCACGATGATTGCGTGACGGTCCCGACATACCACGTCGCCGACGACCGATCCCCGGCCAGGAAGTAGGTCAGGATATTGAGGAAGCCGATCGTCCAGAAGACGACATCGTTGATGATCTGTATCTCGTTCATTGGGGGGCGATCTTCTCTGTCAGTGTTGCGATCCTCGCGTTTTACAGGCCCGCCGATCCAGCCGTCAACGGAACCATGCCGCGACAATGAACCGGCCGAGGCGCGGCATCCCTTGTTTCGATGAGACCTCATGAGACGGCATGGTGTCTCGTTTAACTGTATGTCGGTTGATTATCTGATATTTGGTTAAGATGCAGTTCGTGCAAATTTTGCATATACTGAGCCGTGCCGAGTCATTCTCCGACGCCTGGGGAATAGGGGTTGCGTCGTCAGTCTGCATCCCACGGCGAGATAACATCGGAGATACCGACCCCATCCGATGCGCCAGGTACGCGGGAGCCGCCCAAACGGATTTGCCCAAACGGATTCGCTCAAACGGATTCGCCAAGTGCCAAGCGAGGAGTGTGAAGCGACAGTCAACTTAATGTTGACTAGACCCGCAGAGCGATCTAGTGTGCCCGCGAGAACCAGGAGAACTCATTTGACCGAAGCTGAAAAAGAAGTGCTGGCAGCGCTGGCGGACGGGCCTCGCTCCATTCAGGAAATCATACCGCTCATCGAGCGCCGCGACCAAAGCACGCTGGCAACGATCACGCGGGCGATGATCGAACTCATCGCGGCCGGGAAGGTCGAACGCATCCTCGTCAACAAGCGTCCGGTCTATCGGGTGGTCGATGGGATATAAGCCGACGACCACGATCGACCGCGATCTGTTCGTCTCGCAAGCGCAGCGGATGGAACTGGCCTGTCTCGCCGACAACGGCATGACGGCCACGGCGGTCAACGCGGCGATCGACATGACGGCCAAGCGGTGCCTTGAGGCGGTCGACCTCGATCCGGTCCTCACCCCCGAGGCCAAGGCCCGATTCAAGCAGATACTAGGAGTTCCCCATCATGAATGACGTTGGCGAGAATAAGCACCCCTGCATGGGGCTCTACCATCGCCCAGGTGTGAAGTCTCACCGGTCATACGTCTTTAGCGACGGGCGACAGCACTATTGCCAGCGCTGCGGCGAGAAGATCGACCATAAAACATTCAGCAATATTCCGTCAGATTACGTCGTGACGCACGATGCCGGTGACTATAACCTGCCAATCGGCAAGGTCATGAGACTCGTCATCATCGAAAGCCCCTATGCGGGCAACGTCGAACTCAACACCCGCTACGCCCGCGCCGCGATGCGCGATTGCCTTGAACGCGAGGAGGCACCTTACGCCAGCCATCTCCTCTACACCCAACCGGACGTGCTCGACGACGACAATCCCGACGAGCAGTCGGCGGGGATCGACGCGGGTCTTGCCTGGGGTGAGAAGGCCGATGCGACGGTTGTCTATGAGGACCTGGGCATCTCGGAAGGGATGCGCCTCGGGATCGAGCGGGCCAAGCGCGCGGGTCGCCGGGTGGAAGTTCGCCGCCTGCCCGTAGTCGTGATGGACCGCATCCGGCTCAAATCGACGCATGAAGTGACGATCACCGGGAGGGCGCTCGTTGCGAAGATGGTGAAGACCCTCGCCGACCTGGGGATACCATTGCACTCGGGAGGGATCGTCAAGTCCAACGAGTTCCCCGTGATCCTGTCGCCAGGGTCGTCGTTTCCTACCGATTCCGAAATCGCCGCGACGGTTCGTCAGAAGGGGGAAACATTTGCCGCGATGGCGAAGGAGATTAAGGCGCCAAATCGGGTGAGTGCGCCCAAGCTCCCCGACGAGGAGACAGAGGAATGGCTTGAGCGGATGCGGATGCGCGAGCCCAAGTTCAAGACGGCGACCTTTCGGGCCATCCTCAACGCCTGCGACACTTGCGGCACGCATCAAAAGACGCATGTTTGCAACCGCAACGACTGCCCGCGCCGCCGCCATGGAAGGATGATCCCATAATGACTCCGACGAGCCGGAAACCTGTCGAGATCGACGGCCACACCTTCAAGAGCTACCGCGTCGGCGTGAACCGCTACGCCCTCATCTGCGAAGCGATCGGCGCGCGGGTCTGGCGTAACGACGGCGGGTCGACCTTCCGCGCCAGCCTCAACGGCGTCGAGGTCGGACTTATCGTACTCCTCGTTGGCCTTGAGCCATTTTAGGACGAGGGTTTTCCAATCGACGAACGCGGCGGAAACGCCGGGCAGCCAAAACGATGCAATGTCGGACTTCCTGGCGACGCCCTCGATCGTGCCGTCAGGCATCCATAATTGCCCTTCCTTGATCCACTTGCCGCCGAGATTGAGACCGTGCTTCCCCGGCTGCCCTGGCGCGGGCTCATGGGTATGGGAGAAGCCGCACATCGGACAATCGAGGGTCGTCATCTCGGCAGCCTCAACGTGGTCGGCGCTGTCGGGATAATTCAGGTGATCGAAATGGGGCTCAAAGGCGTTGCCGCAGTCGACACAGCGAATATACCAACGCCGACGATCGCCACGGTTATAGAGCGCGAGAATACCTTGCGTCGGCGGCGCCTCATGGGGCGTCTCAGGCGACCAGCGCGTATTCAGAATTTCAAAGCCGGGCGAGGACTCGGCCACCGTCATTCCGTAGCGACCGACCGTTTGTGTGCGCTTCCGCCCAAGATCGAACGGGGGTCCTTCCCCTTCGATGTCCTGGGGCATCCGATCGTAGTCCATGAACCAGAGATCGCGGAGCGTCTTGCCTGACAGTTCGGTGATCGTCGGCCACTTGACGAGGAGCCGCATCGTCAAAAACCGAATGTCATGGACGTTCATGTTTTGCTTGCCGGGAAGGACCCGCGACCCGACCGCCGTTGTGTGACGGAAGAACTTCCGCAAATCCCCCTGCGACCAATCGCGGGACGTGGATTGCGTCATGTGGACAAGCATCGCGTCACCGGGATCGCAGATCGCCGAATGGCCGAGCTTGTTGAAGAAGATGTCGGACTTGCCGCAGCGAGCCGGCCCGGCGAAGACGACACCCGTGAAATCGAGCGATCCAGTCTCGTCCATGATTTCGGTCAGGTATGGCGCCATGGAATTGCGCCACGGGCCGATATACTGGCCGGGATTATTGAGCTTTCGATACTTCTCGGCCGCTTCCGATACGGTCAGGCGCTCGGGCGGGCGGATGGCCTCTGCGGTTGCCAGTAGGATTTGCTCAAGCGACGAGAAGGGCTTCATAGAATGTCATCGTGATTGCGGGCGGGGCGGGGCGCAGCCTCATCCTCGGCCAACTCCTCTTCGCCGACCTCAAGCCGGTCGCGCCCAAGCTGAGACAGCGTTTCGCCGCCTTCCGCGATGGCCTGGATAGCCTTGTGGATTTCGTCTTGAATGCCGTCGATCGTCGCGCGCACGGCGATGATCTGTTTCATGTCGAGGCCGGCGTCGCGCTCGACCGCATCGGGGACCAACTGCAACCGGATACGGATTTCGGTCAGGACGTTCGAAAACACGTCCATGACGGAACTCGTCGTCCAGAGATGGCCGGCCTTCTCCTCCCAACGCTGTTGCTTGAGCTTGGCGCCCCAATAGGCTTCGCGAAGGCGCTCGGGCATGTCCTCGGGCTTCATCTCTTTCAGAAGCTTGAGGAGGTCGCCCTTTGGCTTGACGAGGTATGACGCGGCCTCGGGGAGGTCATAGAGCGGCGTGCGGTGCTTGCCGTAGCCGATGGGCTCCACGCCGGCCAGCTTGCGTTCGACCGTTGCGCGCCCCATGCGGAACGCCTTCATAAGCCATGGAACGGTGACACCCCCCGTAGGAGACTCCACGCCATCGCCCTTGAAAGTTAGTTGCGTTGCCATGGTTAGAGGATGTCGTCATTGTTTCGTTGAATTTGATGGCGGGCGCGCAGCTTGGATCGCTTCCATTCCCGAAGCTCGCTGTTGCACCATAGGCGGGTGCCCTCGTCCTCAATCGGCGGCGGGAACTTCCCGTCCTTGATCCGTCGATAGAGGGTTGCCCGGCTGAATGTCGTCAGCGTCAGGACATCATCGATCCGCAATAGGCGCAAATCTTCGTCGTCGGGGTGAATGCTCATAGTCTGATCCTGTTCTCCTAAACCGGGTATAGTCAGGTTTTGGTTGACAGGCAAGAGACAGCATGAGACAGCGTGAGACGCTTTGATGCTGCATAGCGTCTCATGGCGTAGCCTGGGGGTGCGCCATTTGAGCCGGGGCGGGGTTCACGATCGAACCTCGCCCCTCGGCGGGGTCAGACGAACGCCGCGATCTCGGCCCGGCGACTGGCGCGCTTCTGCATATCGTCGCAGAGATCGGCCCAATCCTGCATAAGCCCCACCCGCTCTTTCAGATAGGCGGTGCGATTATAGATGCGCCGCGTCTCGTTGGGATCGAGATGCGAAAGCGCAGCTTCAATCACGTCATACCGCGCGCCGCGCTCATTCATGATCGTCGAGAAGGACGATCGAAAGCCGTGGACCGAATGCTCCTCGTTTGTGTAGCCGAGTCGGCGCAACGCCATCGACATTGCAGCATCCGACATCGGCCGACCGCTGCGGGCGCCGGGGAAGAGCATGTCTCCATCCGCCCACTCGATCACGTCTTCAAAAATACGGACGGCTTGGCGCGAGAGGGGGATCACATGCACGCGCCGCATCTTCGTCCTCTCGGCGGGGATCGTCCAGAGCCGCTTCTTGAGATCGATTTCCTGGCGGCGTGCAAGGCGAAGCTCGACCGGACGCGGGACGCAAAGGATCATGATTTGCAAGCCGGCGCGGACAGCGACGCTCCCCTCATACGCACCACACCCGGCGACGAGGAGTCCGAACTCGCGCTCGTCAAGGATAGCGGGGTGAGGCTGATGCACTAGAGGGAGGAGCGCCCCGGCGAGGGGTTGCGTCGGGTCGACCTCAGCGCGTTCCGTTTGGATCGCATAGCGGAAAACCTTCCCGATCGCGGCCTTTACCCGGTGTGCCGTTTCGTGCTTCCCCTCGGCCTCGATGGTCTTGCACAACCTCAGAATCTCGGCGGGGCCGATCTCACGCATGGGCTTCGGCAGAAGCGGGCGCGCATAGTGCATGAGAAAACGGCGGTTTTTATAGATCGTCTTCTCAGTGCGCCCTTCGCCGATCATCACCGACAGGTATTCCTCGGCGATCTCCCCGAATGTCGGATCGTCCGGTTCGGCCTCGGGCGTCACGGGCTGCGGCGCCGGATCATTCCCCCTTTTGACATCGTGCTTGATCCGGTCGCGTTCGACGCGCGCTTCCGTGAGGCCCATGGCGGGGTAGTTCCCGAGGGACATGGAACGGCGCTCGCCATCGAAGCGATACTCAAGCCGCCAACTGCGGCAGTTTGCCGGGGTGACGAGGAGTGAGAGCCCGCCGCCGTCCGTGAACCTCTGCAATTTTCCGCTTGGGCGGATCGCCCGCAATGCCATCTGATTGAGTTTATTCACGTTTCACCCGTTATGTCGTCGCCCGATCAGATTTGACGTAAAACGTAACGCTGACAACCACGTTACGCCAAATTTTACGTCATTTGCCTGAGATGCAGTGATTGAGGTTGAAAGTGTATGAGACAGCGTGAGACAAATCCGTGAAGGCGGTTAGTCCCCTGCAATGCCTGTCCCGTAAGGGCTTGCCAAGCTTTTGGCACGGCATGAGACAGGATGAGACAACCTGAAACGTCAACTTTGGCGGGGTGAATGTCAACTGTTGGTGCCCCTGGCCGGGATCGAACCAGCACTCCTTGCGGAACGCGATTTTGAGTCGCGCGCGTCTACCAATTCCGCCACAGGGGCGAACGGCCTCGGCCATTCGACGCGGGACTATAGCCGCAACGGTTCCTCGGTCAATGCCGGCGGTCCCGCTTCTGTGCGATGCGGCAACGGCAATTGCGTTTGCGCCGCGTTCGTCCTATGCGCCAGCCATGTGCGCGGGCCTCGTCTCGCACCCCAGGTCTGGAACCCGCCATGCTCCGCCGCCTCTATGATTGGGTCATGTCACTGGCCGCGACCCGCCATGCGGAGCGGGCGCTGGCTGCCGTATCCTTCATCGAAAGCTCGGTTTTCCCGATCCCGCCGGATGTGCTGTTGATCCCGATGGTGATCGCGGAGCGGGCGAAGTGGTTCCGAATCGCGTTGGTCTGTACGGTCGCTTCGGTGCTCGGGGCGTTTCTCGGCTATGCCATCGGCGCCTTGTTCTTCGATCTTGTCGGCCGGCCGATCCTGGAGCTCTACGGCAAGGCGGACGCTTTCGCCGAGCTGACGGCCCGCTACAATTCCTGGGGCGGTTGGGCGGTACTGTTCGCGGCGATGACGCCGTTTCCCTACAAGGTCCTGACGATCTTCTCCGGCGTCACCGGGCTCAATCTGGTGACCTTCACCGTCGTCTCGATCATTGGCCGGGGCGTGAGGTTCTTCCTCGTCGCCTGGCTGCTCAATCGCTACGGCGCGCCGATCAAAGGGTTCATCGAGAACAATCTCGGCATGCTCTTCACCCTCTTCATGGTTCTGCTCGTCGGCGGCTTCGTCGTGTTGCGGTATTTGATGTAACGGATGATTTCGATGGGATTGACTGAACGCTTCAAGCGCCCGACCGGCTTTCGCCAAACATTGGCATCGGGCTTCCTCACCGTGGGAACGGCGATGACCGTCGGCACGGCACTGCTGTTCCAGCATGTCGGCGGCTACATCCCTTGCGCCCTCTGTCTTCAGCAGCGCATCCCCTATTACGTGTCGATTCCCATAGCGCTCGTTGCCTTCGTCGCGGCGGCGGGGCGGGCGCCGGCGGTTCTCACCCGCGGGCTGCTCCTCGCGATTGGCCTGATCATGCTCTTTTCGCTCTATCTCGGCGTCTTCCATTCCGGGGTCGAGTGGGGCTTCTGGCCGGGACCGGCAGATTGCGGGCAGGTCGGCGGCAGCGACCTGATGAGCGGCGATCTCCTTGCCACCATCGACGCCATCCGGCCGCCATCCTGCGACGAGGCGGCCGGCCGCTTCCTGGGCCTGTCCTTCGCCGGCTGGAACGCCGTCGCGTCCGCCCTCTTCGCGGCCGTGGCGCTGCGCAGCGCCGTCGCCAAGGCCGACCGGTTCGCCTGAGGACAAGCGAGGCGCTCTCCCCGAAAAGGGTTGATACGAGGCGATGCCGGCGATTTTCCTGACCCTTTGGCCGCTGTTTGCCCTGATCCTCGCGGGCCTTGTGTTCCGGCGGTCGGGCTTTCCAGGCGAGGGCTTCTGGCCGGCGGCGGAGAAGCTCAATTATTTCGTTCTCTTCCCGGCGCTGCTCTTTGCAAGCCTTGCCAAGGCGCCGCTGGCCGATCCGACCCTCCTTGGTTTCGCCGCAGCGATCCTCGTCGTGCTGGCTGTCACCGCCATCGTCCTCGCGCTACTGCGCCGCTGGCGAGGGTGGCCGGCCGCGCGCTACGGGCCGCTGGTCCAGGGCACGATCCGCTTCAACACCTATCTGGGGCTGGCACTGGTCGGAAGCCTCTACGGCACCGAGGGCCTGGCGCGGGCCGCTGTCGTCCTCGCCGTGCTGGTACCGGCGGTCAATGTCCTGTCGGTCATCGCCCTAACCGCCGAACGCGAAACCAGTGCCCGCCAGTTGCTGATGCCGCTGGTTCGCAACCCGCTGATCCTCGCCTGCGCCGCCGGGGCGGCCTTTGCCCTCACGGGCGTTGGCCTTCCGTTCGGGACGGACCGATTCCTTGGCCTGTTGGCCGCTGCCAGCCTGCCGCTCGGCCTCTTGTGTGTCGGGGCCGCCCTCAAGCTCGCCGCCGCGCGGGCCGAGACCACGACGCTTCTTCTCAACAGCGCCGGCCGGCTGGTAGCCATGCCGCTCGTCGCCGCGCTGGTCGCATGGCTGTTTGTCCTGTCGCCGCTCGACGCCTCGCTACTCGTCATCTTCTTTGCGCTGCCGACCGCCCCGACCGCCTATGTGTTGACGACACAGCTCAAGGGCGACGCGACGCTGATGGCGGGTCTCGTCACCCTGCAGACGCTGCTCGCGGCGGCAAGCCTCCCGCTGGTCCTGTCCCTGTTCGGCTGATCAGGCCCTGTCGCTGTCATCGCCGGCATCTCCGGGAATCATGGCCGCCGCCGCTGCATATCCGCCGGTTGCTCCATCGATGAAATGTACATGGTCGCTGCGACTCGCCGAGGGTACGAAGCAAGTCATCAGCGCCGCGCCCTGACGGTGGGTGCCGATGCGCGCGGTTCCCTCGGCCGCCGCCAGGCGCAGCCGCTGCTCGATCCGATCAGCGACGGACGGCGTGCAGTCCAGCGTCATCCTGAGGCCGTCGTCGAATTTGCGGAAATCGGTGTTGCGCACGAGTTCGGCCCGATAGCGTCTCGGATCGAACCGGCCGACCCGGATGCCTGTCGTGAACGTCAGATGGGCGAGAAAGGAGCGCAGAAGGACGGAAAGCCGTGACGACCAAAGAGCTCGACCGGTTCTTGCCGCCCAGACCTTTGCCTCGATCCGGAAGCCGGCGGATGGCCAGCGCAGATCAGGCCCTTGGGGCGGAACCGGGCTGCCGACCTCAATTCCATCGGCGCCCAGCGCCACAATCTCTTGTGCCAGGGCGGCAAAACGCTCCGGCGCGGCGTCCGGAGCCGGGACCATGATGATCGACAGGATCAGGCCACGGCTAGCCGGTATCTCCGCGAATCGGCAGGTCAGGCCCGTCAGGTCGGGCCGGGCCGCATCGCCCGTTGCCGGTTCCAGCCGATATTCCCCCACCTTCATCCGCTGTTCCGCCCAGGCGAGGCCGCCGCCGTCGAACATGGCGTAGGCAACATCGGGTGATGGAGAGAAGCGGGCGACCCGCACGTCATGCTGGTTTGCCCGGATCGTCGCGACTGGGATCATGGCGATACGCAGGGTCAGGTCGAAAGCCTCGCTTGCCCAGCCGGCGACAGCCGCCATGGCCGTTCGGGCAAGTTCAGCCCGGGCAGCGGGCAGGGCGAATCCGGCGCCATCACCGCCGAACACGAAGGGAAAGTCCTTTCCGGAAAGGCCGTTGGCGATCGCGGCGATCACCGCAGCGGCGACCGTGTTGATCTGCTTGTAGGCGCCCGCTTCGATGGCGGCGGTCGAGCGCACGATGTCAGCGACACCGACGACCCAGTCGTCCGGAAGCGGCACATAGGCGGCGGGGTCGCCGAGACGGCTGAAGTCCGCCGACGTCGGCAACGCCGCGTAGAAGTCGAGGCCGGTGCTAGTCGGCGTCGCGCGGTCTTTGTCTGGCGGTTCGTCCATCGATCGTCCCGGTTCAGGCGAGGCGCTTCGCCGGCCATTCTATTATCGTCCGCTGCTCTGGCATCGAGGGGCGCGGCGGGAAGCGCGCATCGTTGCGTGGTCGATGCAGCTTCGCACGAACGGGATGAAAGGCTTCGATCGGGTCTGTCGAGAATGGCGCTGCCGATCGATGCGCCTATTCGGGATCGAGTTCGGAATCCCAGTAGAGATAATCGAGCCAGCTCTCGTGCAGGAAGTTCGGCGGAAATAGCCGGCCGTTGTTGTGCAAATCGTGGACGCTCGGCTGATAGGGCTTTTGATGCGGGAACATGCGCGCCGCCCTCGGCATCAGACCGCCCTTCTTGAGGTTGCAGGGCGAACAGGCGGCGACGACATTCTCCCAAGTGGTCAGCCCGCCCCGCGAGCGGGGGATGACGTGATCGAAGGTCAGTTCCTGCGGCGAACCGCAATACTGGCACTGGAAGCGATCGCGCAGGAACACGTTGAAGCGGGTGAAGGCGGGATGACGCGCCGGCTTGACGTAGGATTTGAGGCAGACGACCGACGGAAGCCGCATCGAATAGGTCGGACTTCGCACCGCCCGGTCGTATTCCGCCAGGATCGTCACCCGGTCGAGGAACACCGCCTTGACGGCATCCTGCCAGGACCAGAGCGACAAAGGGTAATAACTGAGCGGCCGAAAGTCGGCGTTCAGAACGAGCGCTGGAGATAAGTCCTGATTCACGGCGATCGTCACCGGTCGTTCTCCTTAACTCCCTGCGGTCGGACCTGAATTGGCGCGACTATCGTGCTCTATCGTGTCGCCTTTGTGAAGCCTGGGCGCGAGCGAGTTTCGCCGACGGGTTCTCCCGTTTCCCGCAGTGCGGTCGACCCTTGGAGAAGATCTGTGGATAAATTTCGCGGGGATCATTCGACGGCGGGCGCCGGAGCCGCGTCGCGGCGCGTGACGGCGCCGTAGTAGGACCAGAACAGCCGCGCGGCGACCGAGCGGTGCGGCGACCAGCGCTCGGCAATCGAAGCGACGGCGGCTGCCGCCGGCCGCGTCTCGTGGTCGAAGGCGTGGCCCAACGCGGCTTGCAAGGCCAAGTCCCCGGCGGGAAAGATGTCGGGATGACCGGCGCAGAACAAGAGATAGCATTCGGCGGTCCAGATCCCGATCCCGCGCACCGCGACGAGTTCGGCGACGGCGTCGTCGGGGGACGCCGCCTCGACCCGCGCGAAATCGACTGCGCCGTCCTGGACGGCCTCGGCGACGGCGAGCATCGTGCGCTGCTTGGGACGCGACAGGCCGGCGCGGCGGAAGGCCTCGTCGGGTGCGGCGAGAATCGCCGCGGCATCGTCGACGTCGATCTCCTGTGTGAACCGCGCGAAAATCGCGTCGGCGCTCGCCTTGGACACCTGCTGCGCGACGATGATGCCGGCGAGACCCCGGAGCCCGCCGGCGCCGCGGCGAAGCGGCACCACGCCGGCCGCCTCGATCACCCGATGCAGGCGATCGTCCGCCAGACGCAGCGCATCCAACGCCGCGTCGATGTCGGCTTGTGTCCTGATCATGGCGCCCGGTTCCTCAATTGCCGCGACTCTGTCACGTTGCTCACGCAATCGGAGTCTAGAGCATCGGACGACAAACGAGGGGAAACAATTCGATGGAAACGACGTCAGCCGTGTTCCGATTCGCACCGAGTCCGAACGGCGAACTGCATCTCGGCCATGCCTATTCGGCGCTGCTCAACCACAAGATGGCGCGCGAGGCGGGCGCGACCTTTCTCTTGCGGATCGAGGACATCGATCGGGCGCGCTGCACCAAGGCCTACGAGCAGCAACTCGAGGACGATCTGTACTTTCTCGGGATCGATTGGGACGACACCCCGCGCCGGCAGTCGGAGCATTTTCCCGACTATGCCGCAGCGCTCGAAGCCCTGGCCGACGAGGAACTGATCTATCCGGCTTTCATGTCGCGCGGCGACATCCGCACCCATGCCGAGCGCCACCTGGAGGAAACCGGCAAGCCCTGGCCGCATGATCCCGACGGCGCGCCGCTCTATCCCGGTCTCGACCGCAAGCTGTCGACGCGCGAGCGCGAGCGGAAGATGAGCGACGGCGAGCGCTTTGCCTGGCGGCTCGATATGGCGGCGGCGGTCGAACGGGTGTCTGCGCTGCGTTTTACGGAGACCGGGCGTTCGCCCGACGGCACCAGCGGCGAGATCGCCGCGCGGCCGCTCGACTGGGGCGACGTCGTGCTCGGCCGCATGGACATGCCGGCGAGCTATCACCTGGCCGTCGTCGTGGACGACGCGCTGCAAGGCATCACCGATGTCGTCAGGGGGCAGGATCTGTTCCACGCCACCAGCGTCCATCGCCTTCTGCAGGCGCTGCTCGGCCTGCCGGCGCCGCGCTACCACCATCACAACCTGATTCTGGGCGCCGACGGCCGCAAGCTGTCGAAAAGCGCCCGCGACACCTCGTTGAAGGCTCTGCGCGAGGCCGGTCTCGGCGCCGAGGATATTCGCCGCATGGTCGGCTTTCCGGGCCGGCCGGCGGCGGAATGTTTCAGCCGAGTACGGTCAGCCACACGCTGAGGGTAACCACCGACAGGACCGTCGAGACCAGGATCGTCGTCGCCGCCAGCTTCTCGCCGGACCGGAAATAGGCCGCGAACAGATAGGCGTTGACGCCGGCCGGCGCGGCGGCGGTGAGCACCGCGCTCTTCAGCCAGAGCGGCGGCAGCGCGAGCCAGGTGCCGAGAAAGAACACGATCGCCGGCATCACCACCAGCGCCAGCGTCGCGACGATCGCCGACGACGCGATGTCGCCGCGCAACCCGTAGCGGGTCAGCGACATGCCGAGCGAAAACAGCGCCAGCGGTCCCGCCGTGCCGCCGAGCAGTTTGGTGATCTCGTCGACATGGGACTCCAGCGGCAGGCCGGTGGCGCGCCAGACGAGCCCCGAAAGGATGCCGACGATGATGGCGTTGGTCGCAAGGTTCTTCAGGACCCGCTTCAGCGTCGTCGCCGTCGAGACCTGCGGCGGCATGGTGCCGGCATCGCGCGCGTCGAGGAGGGCCGCCCGCTCGACGATCAGCGTCGCGACGATCATCATCACCGGCAGATGGATGGCGAGAATCAGCAAGAGCGGTTGCAGGCCTGCATCGCCATAGGCGCGCTGGACGGTCGGGATGGCGACGAAGACGGTGTTGGCGAAGCTCGCCGAAATGCCGGCGATGACGCCGATGCGCCGGTCGGCGCCGGTAAGGCGCCGGACCACGAGACTGCCGATTGTCCAGACGATGGCGATGGCGCTGAAATAGGCCAGCCACAGAAACAGCGGGTTGGCGTCGCCGAAGGCCGAATTGGCGAGGGTGCGGAACAGCAGCACCGGCACCGCGACGACGAAGACGAAGCGGGCCAGCGCCTCGCCGGTCGCGTCCGACAACAGCTTCGCCCTGGCCGCCAGAAAGCCGATGGCGATCAGGCTGAAGATCGGGACGATGATATTGAGGATGTCTTGCATGAGACGAACCGGATGATCGCTGAAACCCGGCGATAGACGGCGCCGGGCGGCAAGGCAAACGCTTGCGACCCGATTCCGTCGGACAAGCTGACGGTTTCCGGCTTCCGGCCCGCGCTTCGCCCTGCTATCGAATGGCGCGCTGGCGATCGGCCATCCATCGATTCCGACCGCCGCCGCCGACCCGTCCGTCCCGAAAGGCCGTCCCCAGTGAACCGGTTGCTGCCCTTCTTCCCGGCGATCTTCGTGCTGCTCTGGTCGACCGGCTTCATCGGCGCGCGCTACGCGATGCCCCATGCCGAGCCGTTCACCTTCCTGTCGCTGCGCTATGCGCTGGCGCTGGCAATCCTCGGCTCGGTTGTCCTCCTGATGCGGGCGCCCTGGCCCGGCTGGCGGCCGGCGGCGCACGCGATGATCGCCGGCAGCCTGATCCACGGCGTCTATCTCGGCGGCGTGTTCTTCGCCGTGCGCCACGGCCTCAACGCCGGCATCGCCGCCTTGATCGTCGGGCTGCAACCCGTCCTGACCACGATCCTCGCCGCCAGCTTCCTCGGCGAGCGCGTGCAGCCGCGCCATCTCGCCGGTCTGGCGCTGGGGCTTGTCGGCGTCGCCCTGGTGATCCTGCCGAAGCTCGACGGCTCGGGCGACTACCGGTTGCTGACGCTCGGCCCGGTGGTCCTGTCGGCCATCGCGATCTCGGCCGGCTCGGTCTGGCAAAAACGCTTCGTCGGCGGCGTCGACCTTCGCACCGGCACGGCGCTGCAATATTTCGGCGCCCTCGTGCCGACGCTGATCCTCGCTGCCTCCACCGAGACGATGGTGCTCGACTGGACCGGCGAGCTGGTCTTCGCGCTGGTCTGGCTGGTCTTCGTCCTGTCGATCGGGGCGGTGTTCCTGATGCTGTATCTGATCCGCGAGGGCGCGGTGTCGTCGGTCGCCTCGCTGATGTATCTGGTGCCGGGCGTCACCGCCGTCACGGCGTGGCTCTTGTTCGGCGAGACGCTGTCGCCGATCCAGCTTGTCGGCCTCGTCATCGCCGGGGTCGGCGTTGCGGCGGCCACGCGCAGGCGCAAGGCCAAGGTCGTGCCGCCAGGCCTATGAACCGCCGGTTCTTCCCCGCGATCCGCCTTCCGTGACCGGGGACTCGCGCCGTCGCCCGCGCTGCTTATATTGCGCTTTCCGCGACTCGAAATCCGTAAAAGGCCGGCATGTCCGATATGATGATCTACCTTGCCCTGTTCTTCATGCTCGCGACCGCCGGCGTTCTCGTCGCGGGCCTTTATAATCTGATGAAGGGCGGCTCCAGCAGCACGTCGCAGAACCTGATGCGTGCCCGCATCCTGCTGCAAGGCCTGGCCGTCCTCGTCCTCGTCGCCGTGCTGCTGCTGGCGCGGTAGGGCGCGCTTTCCCTCGCCCTTCGAGGCTCCGCTTCGCTCCGCACCTCAGGATGAGGGAGAGTGGGGGCGCGGCATTACCCGCCTTCGTCATCCTCGGCTGCCTCGCTGCGCTCGCCCCCTCATCCGGCCCTTCGCGGCTCCAGGGCGAGCCGCGTGTCTCGCCCGTCCTTCGGACCCTTCTCCCCGCCGGGGAGAAGAATCGGCAGCGTCCCTGTCGGCGCTTTTTTCTGTTCCTGATGGACGCGAACAGTTTCGGAAGGGCGCCATTCCTCGCCCCTCCGGGGAGAGGGTGGTTCGCGCAGCGAACCGGGTGAGGGGCTTTTCCCCATGCGACAGCGCCTCCGCGCCCGCTCGGGCCGGAGTGTTCTCTGTCCCCTCCTTAAGCTTCGCCTTGCGGCTCGCTGAGGGGCCCTGATGCCACTCCTGACGAGCGGCGGGATGCCGGAGGCGAACCCTCCGACTATTTTAAGTCAATACGGTCCGCCTCCGGCATCCCGCGCGATGGGTTCCCGTGACACGCCCGGGCTCTCGGTTCCCGTGCGTCGCCGCACCATTCACCCGCCGCCCCGACCTTTCGGCCAGGACCGGACGGGCTGTGGGATGCCGCCGGGAGGAGCACGACCTCCAGGCCGGCGGCATGCCGCCTTCCCCGCAGAACGGAAGGCAGGCGCGGCTTGTCACAAGGCCCGGTTCCCGCCGCTCCGGAAGCGGCCGCAACCGGCACCGCCCGCCAGGGATTTCTCCCCTTGGCCCAACGAACGATCCCGGTGATCATTCGCGCCCGTTTCGTGGGCCGGCGGTGAAGGGATTATGGGAGAGGTGGAAAGGGTGGGGATAAATTTTCTTGGGCGGGCGGCTTCTTCGGAAGCTGCGCGGATCCTTCGTACCCCTTGGAAGAAAAGGGCGCCGGCATCCAAACCGCGTCATCCCGGCCTTGAGCCGGGACCCATGCCGCGACTTTTATCCCATCCTGTCCGGCGACGGATTGGCGGCTCAAGCGGCTTGGAATGGATCCCGGCTCAAGGCCGGGATGACGACCGCGTTAGACGGCTTCGCCAATCGCCGAGACCGAGATGCCGAGGTGTCGAGGCTTGGCGCCCCTCTCTCTCACAAGGGGCGAGAGGGCGCGCTTGCCGGCGATGGATGACGGCTCGTGCCGCTTGGAATTGGGTCCCTCTGGCCGGCGAGAGCAAAAGGCCGTCCGGGCCGGCACTTCTCCGGAAGAAGCCCCGTCGCGGACACCGCCCGCCAGCCCCCGAACGATCCCGGTGATCATTCGCGCCCGTTCCGTGGGCCGGCGGTGAGGGGATTATGGAGGCGGTGGGGAAGGGTGAGGAGAAAATTTTTCGGGGGGGTGTTGAGGGCGCGGGCCCTCCATTCACCGTCGATGAAGCGGCATCGAAATGTCGTCATCTCGGCCTTGAGCCGGGAGCCATGCCGCGATGTTTTCCCACGTTGTCCGGTGACGAATAGGCGGTTGTGGCGGCTTTGTCTGAACGATCGACGCATAGGCCTGCAGTGTCCCCAACGGCGATGGCGTCGGAATCGGACGGATATCAACCTGATCCGTGATTCGACGCGGACGGGACCGGTTGGCATAGTCCGCAAATGCGACAAGGAGCGTGGTTCGATCTGGAGCGGAGCGAAGCAGTCATTCCGTGGCGCGAACGCCATTTCTCTGCCCGTCAGATCGCTGGTTTCACGGTTGCGATGGTCGTCTTGATCGTCATTGCCGCTGTCGTCGACGGACGAGAGTTGACGCCCTACCTCGTCACGGCGCTCATCGCCGCAATTTTTACTCCGCTCTTTTTCATGTTGGTAAGCTACCTTGAGACGTCGGGTCCGTTCAGCACTCCGATCGGCGTTGGGCCGGACGCTATGATGGCACCCACCTGGTGGCGCCCGCACTACGTCGAATGGTCCCACGTGCAGGCGTTGATTCATACGCATTCTGCTATGGGAAGCTTTGCGCCGATCGACCGCAATCTGGTCGTCATCGCGAAGGACGGCCAGCGGACGCGGCTGTTCCTTCCGGTCATATCGAAGGAGGAACTGGCCTGCTTGCTGACGATCCTGCGCACTATCGCCGACCGGCATGGCTTCGAGTTCGTTCTCGACCACACGGACGAGGGGCAGAAGCGGGCGCGGGAACTGGGAGCTTAAGGAGAACACGGAACCGCACGACCCTACGTCCCTTGGAGCGATGGCGCTTCGATCTGAGAGACTATGAAGACGGCGTAAGCGGACCCCTTAAGCTGCCCGTTTCGGGACAAAGGCAGTGTGGTTCAAGCGGACAAGCGTAAATTCTCTTTAATCTCTCGAAGTCGCATGTGGATAACGGCCGCAGCGATCGACCCGATCGCGGCAGTCAAACCACTGAGGATCACTTGCAGCATCACAAAGATGGTAGAAACGCCGAGCAACCATTTAAGACCCATGACGATGACGGTTTCAATGAGGGCCACCAGCGACACGAGGGCGATGAAGCCGACAATCGGCCAACGGTAACCCTTCGTAAGCGAACGGCTACGACCAAGCGCCTCGAAACCCGCTCGATCGACCACGACCGCAGGGATGACGACGGAGAACATGCCGAGCAACCACAGCCCCGGCACAATGAGCATCACAGCACCGGTGAAGACCAGCAGAACGACGACAAACGATATCGACACCAACGGAACAATCTGCTGCAGAGAGGCGCGGAAGTAGTCGCTCCAATCAATTGGACGTCTGATTTGAACATCGTAGGCGCCCATCACAAACAAAGCGGACAAGAACGGTCCCACGATCAGCCCCACGGGGTCATTCAACGACCATACCAAAGGCCTTAAAAGCAGCCAGATCAGGAAGTGTTCGTCACTCTGAGGAGAGCGGAAGGCGTGACCGCCGTCGGATCCAGCGGTGATCAATTGCTGCAATAAATAGGCGAGCGCCACCGTCAGCAAGTTGGCAGCCACGCCAACTCCCGCGAAGAAGCCGAACCGGGCCCGGAAGATCTGAAATGTGTTCCAGAGGCGCGACTTGACGTCAAATGCTGGTTGATCGCCATCAGCTGTGTTCGTCATTTTCCCCCTTTCGGCTACCGATGATCGGTTCGTTTTGATGTCGTCGCGAACGTTGCGCCTGGACTGTTGCGCGGGACGGTGGTTCCCATAGTAGAGTACGTTCGCCGCACGCATGGGGCGTCTATTATTCCGACCCCCTATCCCTCCCTACACGACCTATTCTCCCCGCCAAACCGGAGGCGTCATGATCGAGTTGAACACCGTCGACACCAAAACCGGCGATTCCCGCGATCCCGGGGCTCGGCACCGGCGAGCGGCGGCCGAATTTCGGGTCTCGCGTTAAGGCACGATCGACGCGGCGAACGCGGATCGGTGGCAATCGTCCGACCGCTTGATCTGAGAGGAGACGCGGCATGGAGCGATTCACCGGCGGTTGTCTGTGCGGCAACGTCCGGATCGTGGCGTCGGGACGCCCCTACCGGGTCGGCCTTTGCCACTGTCTGGATTGTCGCAAGCATCACGGGGCGCTGTTCCACGCCTCCGCGATATTTCCCGAGGAGGCGGTGACGATCGAGGGCGAAACCCGCGACTATGCCGGGCGGTTCTTCTGCCCGCGCTGCGGCTCGCCGGTTTTCGGCCGCAGCGGCGACGAGATCGAGGTGAATCTCGGATCGCTGGATGCCCCGGACCAATTGACGCCGACCTATGAACTGTGGACCATCCGGCGCGAATCCTGGCTGCCGGAATTTCCGCTCGCGCGGCACTACGCGCGCGATCGCGACGGGACGGGCCGCTTCGAGGCGTAGGTCGCGCTGGCCTGCGGCCGGGCCGCTACTGGCCCGGCTGGGGCGCTCCATCCTCGACCGTCCCCTCCGGCAGGACGGCCGGGGCGATCTCGGTCTGCGCCGGCTCCGCCGGCGGCGCTTCCTGGGACGCGTCCGCTGGCGCGGGTTCCGTTGCTGCCGGCTCCGGCGGGCTTGCGGCCGGGGGTGTTTCGGCTGGCGGCTCAGTTCCCGCCTGACCCGTCGTCGCCGGTTGCCCGGCGGGCTGGGTCACGGGTGCCGGCGCTTCCGGCGCGGTCCCGGCGGGAGGGTCTGCCTGCGGCTGCGCCTCGGCCGGCGCCGCAGCGTCCGGGGCCTCGGCCGCGACCCGGTCGCTGCCGACCGGCTCCGGCAGGATGGTGCCGTCGGCCGCCGCCACGCGCCAGACCGTGTTGCCGGCATCGTCGGCGATCAAAAGCGCGCCGGTGCCGTCGATGCCGACGCCGACCGGCCGGCCGCGCGCCGTCTCGCCGTCGAGGAAGCCGGTGACCACATCTTCGGCCATGCCCGCCGGCTGGCCGTTCTCGAACGGCACGTAGACGACCTTGTAGCCGTTGAAGGAATTGCGGTTCCAGCTGCCGTGTTCGCCGATGAAGGCGCCGTTGGCGTAAGTGTCGGGCAGGGCCGAGCCGTTGGTAAAGGTCAGCCCCAGCGCCGCGACGTGGCTCGACAGCGCGTAGTCGGGCGCGATCGCCTTTTCGACCATGTCGGGGCGCGGCGGATGCACCCGCTCGTCGACGTGGTCGCCGTAATAGCTCCACGGCCAGCCGTAGAAGGCGCCTTCCTGCACCGAGGTCATGTAATCGGGCACGAGGTTCGGCCCGAGCTCGTCGCGCTCGTTGATCACCGCCCAGAGCGCGCCGGTCTCGGGATGGACGGTGAGGCCGTTCGGATTGCGCAGGCCGGAGGCGTAGACGCGCGCGGCGCCGGTCTCGCGGTCCACCTGCCAGATCGCCGCCCGGCCCTTTTCCGCCTCGATGCCGCGTTCGGCGGCGTTGGAATTGGAGCCGACCGAGGCGTAGAGGAAGCGCGCGTCGGGGCTGAGCGCCAGGTCCTTGGTCCAGTGGTGGTTGATCGGCCCGCCGGGCAGCGGCGTCAGGACCTCCGGCGCGGCGGTGATCTCGGTGTCGCCGAGACGATAGGGGTAGGTCAGGATCGCGTCGGCGGCCGCGACATAGAGCGTGTCGTCGTACCAGGCGACGCCGAAGGGCGAGTTGAGCCTGGTCAAAAGATCGCTGCGCTCGTCGACCGTGCCGTCGCGGTTGGTGTCGCGGAGCAGGGTGATGAGGTTGCTGCCCTTCTGCGGTCCGCCGCCGCCGCCCTTGGCGAGCGACATGATCCAGCCCTGGATGTAGTCCTTCGGCCGGGGCTTGGGCTTGCCGGAGGGCCCGCGCGACTGCACCACCAGAACGTCGCCGTTCGGCAGGGTGTGGACCGTGCGCGGGTTGACGAGGTCCGTCGCGTAGGCGGTGACGGTCAGCCCCTCGGGAACGGTCGGCGTCTGGCCGTCCTGCCAGCCGACGACCTCGGCGATCTTGATGTCGGGAACAAGCGACATGCTCGGCTCGGGCAGGACCGGATCGGGGCCGATCTGCGAGGACACGTCGAAATTCGATCCGTCGTCGCCGCAGCCGGCGAGCGACAGGAGGAGGACCGCGCTGCCGCCGAGGAGGGCGGCGCGAAGGGGGGAACTAGTACTGGTCATTGCTGACTCCGACGCCATGACGAAACACCATCGAGCGGCCGAGCCAGGCCGTGACGATCAGAAGAAGCACGGTGACGGCCGACAGGATCAGCCCATAGGGCACGATCGCGGTCCAGCCGTCGCCGGCATGGACGAGGTTGTTGACGAAGGCGAGGGCGAGGACGATGACGTTGCCGATCGCATGCGGCCAGGCCGGCTTCTGGGCGCGGACGTCCCAGCTGAACAGGAAGTCCACCGCGCCGGCGAGGCCCGCGAGCACGCCGAACACCAGGCCGGCCAAGAGCAGCCAGGCGGAAAAGTGATGCCACATCAGGTTCGACGTCTGCCAATAGGCGATGTCGGTGAACAGCGCGAGGGTGAAGCAGACGATCGGAAACGGCACCAGCATCGCGTGGATCGGATGACCCGCGATCGCGGCGGTGGACGGGGGATGCGGGAAATCCATCGAAGACATCTCGAAATGGGAGGACGGTTCGTAGGCTATACGGATGACGCGGCATCTGGTTCCGGCCCCATCGCCGTGCCGGGCAACGATCGCCGCCAAGGCGGGGGTATCGCGGTCGGCCGGCCGGCGATCCGCATGCCTTTCGCCGCCACCCTGTCGCCGGTTCCCCGATGCTCTATGATCTCCGCCGAACGGAGGCGTCATGGTCAAGCTAAACAAGATCTACACCCGGACCGGCGATGCCGGTGACACCGGGCTCGGCACCGGCGAGCGGCGGCCGAAATTCGACATCCGAGTCGCGAGCTACGGCACGGTCGACGAACTCAACGCCATTGTCGGCATCGTGCGGCTTCACGCCGACGCAGCGCTCGACGCCATGCTCGCCCGCATCCAGAACGAGCTGTTCGACCTCGGCGCCGATCTCGCCACCCCCGAGACGGCCGAGCCTCTGCCCTATGAGCGGCTGGCGATCGTGCCGTCGCAGGTGGAGCGGCTGGAGCGCGAGATCGACGCCATGAACGCGCGGCTGGAGCCGCTGCGCTCCTTCGTGCTGCCGGCCGGCTCGCCCGCCGCCACCCACCTGCATCATGCCCGCACCGTCGCGCGCCGGGCCGAGCGGCTGATGGTGGAGCTCGCCCGCAAGGAGGGGGAGTTCGTCTCGGCGGCGGCGCTGCAATATATCAACCGCCTGTCGGACCATCTTTTCGTCGCCGCCCGTATTGCCAATGACGACGGCAAGGGCGACGTTCTGTGGGTGCCCGGCCAGAGCCGCTAGGCGCGGGGCCACAAGGCTCGCAGAGAAAAGGCAAGGCTCCCAGAAAAGGAACGCCGCGATCGTGTTCGTGCCCATCTACGACGCCAACCGGCTGCGGCGCATCCGTTTCCAATATGTGACGGTCGGGCTGATCGTCGTGAACGTCGTTATCTATCTGGTGTTCACCGCGACCGGCGAGACCGGCGCCTTGCTCTCGGCCTTCGAGATCACCTACGGCTTCATCCCGGCGGTGGTGAACGGCTATGCCGATCTGCCGCCGCACTATGTGGCAGTGCCCGAGGCGCTGAATTTCGTCACCTACGCCTTCCTGCATCTGAATTTCTGGCATCTTCTCGGCAACATGCTGTTTCTCTGGGTGTTCGGCGACAATGTCGAGGACGCCTTCGGCCATTTCCGCTTTCTCCTGTTCTATCTCGCCTGCGCGGCGGCCGGTGCCTTTGCCCATTCTCTCGCCATGCCCGATTCCGAAGCGACGCTGATCGGCGCGTCGGGCGCCGTCTCCGGGGTCGCGGCGGCCTATCTGATGCTGCATCCGCGCGTCTGGGTGTGGGTGCTCGCCTTCGGCCGGATCCCCTTGTATCTGCCGGCCTGGCTGCTCTTGGCGATCTGGATCGGCTGGCAGTTCGCGCTGTTTATCGCCGGCGGCGAGGACGTCTCCTATGCCGCCCATGCCGGCGGCATTTTCGCCGGGGCGGCGCTGACGCTGGTGCTGCGTCAGAAGGGCGTTCCGCTGTTCGACAGCCGGATCGAGACGCCGCGCGCCGTCGAACTCAAGCGGAAAGACGATCGCGGGGCTTGAAAGATAGCGGCCGGGGCGTCACTAAGCGGCCTGAGACGCAAGGGCTTTTGACACTTACGTAAACGTCATTTATCGCATTGCGACAATCGGCTGATCTCCTCCCAATTCATTGGGCGCTCGCGAGCGGCGGGTCAGGCTGAGGTTCAACGGAACAAGCGTCCGGATCGCTCCGGGTCGACCAAGGGGAGTCTTCGCCGATGAAAGTTCTCGTCGCCGTCAAGCGGGTGGTGGATTACAACGTGAAGATCCGGGTCAAGCCGGACGGATCGGGCGTCGATCTCGCCAACGTCAAGATGAGCATGAACCCGTTCGACGAGATCGCGGTGGAAGAGGCGATCCGCCTCAAGGAAGCCGGCACGGCGAGCGAGATCATCGCCGTTTCCGTCGGCCCGCAGCAGGCGCAGGAGACCATCCGCACCGCGCTGGCGATGGGCGCCGACCGCGGTATCCTGGTCAAGACCGACCAGCCGACCGAGCCGCTCGCCGTCGCCAAGATCCTCAAAGGCGTGGTCGACGCGGAAAAGCCCGACCTCGTCATCGTCGGCAAGCAGGCGATCGACGACGATTGCAATCAGACCGGCCAAATGCTCGCCGCGCTGCTCGGCTGGAGCCAGGGCACCTTCGCCAACAAGGTGGAGTTCGCCGACGGCCGGGCCACGGTGACGCGCGAGGTCGATGGCGGCCTGCAGACCGTCGACATCAAGATGCCGGCGGTGGTCACCACCGATCTGCGCCTCAACGAGCCGCGCTACGCCTCGCTGCCGAACATCATGAAGGCGAAGAAGAAGCCGCTGGAGGAAAAGTCGCCGGACGATTACGGCGTCGACGTCGCGCCGCGGCTGGAAGTGCTGAAGACGGTCGAGCCGCAGAGGCGCGAGGCCGGCGTCAAGGTCGCCAGCGTCGATGAGCTGATCGACAAGCTGAGGAACGAGGCCGGCGTTCTCTAAAGCAAGTCCAGGAAAAGCGGCCACCGGTTTTCCGTCCGGACTTGCGACGAGACGACCGGCTCCGCCCATTGCATTCGCTGCTCCGTCCGGACCTGAGACGGAACCTGCCCTCGATCGGGAGACAATAGCATGACCACGCTTCTCATCGCCGAACACGACAATGCCGCCCTGTCCGACCAGACCGCCAAGGCGCTGGCGGCGGCGTCCCAGATGGGCGGCGACGTGCATGTCCTCGTCGCCGGCTCCGGTTCCGGCGTCGTCGCGGAGGCCGCGGCGAAGCTTGGCGGCGTCGCCAAGGTGCTGCACGCCGACGCGGAGGCCTATGCGCACGGCCTCGCCGAGCCGCTCGCCGACCTCATCGTCAAGCTTGCGGCTTCCTATGACGCCATCGTCGCCCCGGCGACGACCTCGGGCAAGAACGTCATGCCGCGCGTCGCAGCGCTGCTCGACGTCATGCAGATTTCCGACATCGTCGCCGTCGACGGTCCCGACACCTTCCAGCGGCCGATCTATGCCGGCAACGCCATCCAGACGGTGAAGTCGGGCGACGCCAAGAAGGTGATCACCGTGCGCACCGCCGGCTTCCAGGCCGCCGGTGAGGGCGGTTCGGCCTCGGTCGAGGCGGTGGATGCCGCCGCCGATCCGGGCCTGTCGCGCTTCGTCGGCGAACGTCTGGCCGAAAGCGACCGGCCGGAGCTGACCAGCGCCAAGATCATCTTGTCCGGTGGCCGGGCGCTCGGCTCCAAGGAAAAGTTCGACGAATTCATCCTGCCCGTCGCCGACAAGCTCGGCGCGGCGATCGGCGCCAGCCGCGCGGCGGTCGATGCCGGCTATGCCCCGAACGACTGGCAGGTCGGCCAGACCGGCAAGGTGGTGGCGCCCGACCTCTACATCGCCGCCGGCATTTCCGGCGCGATCCAGCATCTGGCCGGCATGAAGGATTCCAAGGTGATCGTGGCGATCAACAAGGATGAGGAAGCGCCGATCTTCCAGGTCGCCGATTACGGCCTGGTCGGAGATCTCTTCCAGATTCTGCCGGAGCTGAAAGACAAGCTCTGAGCGTCGCCGCGCCGCCTTTGACGGCGGGGCAGGTGAGCATTACTGTTGCGGCGCAATATAATCCGGGAGGCGGTTGAAGGCGAGATGGCGGACAGGATCAGCAAGGTCGGGATCGTCGGCGCGGGCCAGATGGGCGCGGGCATCGCCCATGTCGCCGCGCTCGCCGGCTATGACGTCACGCTCTACGACATCGCGGCGGATCGCACGGCGGCGGGCCTCGAGCGTGTCAGCGCCGCGCTCGACCGGCAATTGTCGTCGCAGAAGATCACCGAAGCCGAGCAGGCCGAGGCGCTGAGCCGCATCACGACCGCGACCGACCCCGCGGCCCTCGGCGGCCTCGACCTTGTCATCGAGGCGGCGACCGAGGACGAGACGGTCAAGCGCAAGATCTATCGCGACATCTGTCCGCACCTGTCCGAGGCGACGATCCTCGCCAGCAACACCTCGTCGATCTCGATCACTCGCCTCGCCTCGGCGACCGATCGGCCCGAGCGGTTCATGGGCATCCACTTCATGAACCCGGTGCCGGTGATGAAGCTGGTCGAGCTGGTGCGCGGCATCGCGACGGAGGACGCGACCTTCGAGAGCGCCAAGCAATTCGTCACCGCGCTCGACAAGACGATCACCGTGTCGGAGGATTTTCCGGCCTTCATCGTCAACCGCATCCTTCTGCCGATGATCAACGAGGCGATCTACACGCTCTATGAGGGCGTCGGCTCGGTGGAATCCATCGATACCGCGATGCGGCTCGGCGCCAACCACCCGATGGGGCCGCTGCAGCTGGCCGATTTCATCGGTCTCGACACCTGCCTGTCGATCATGCAGGTGCTTTATGACGGGCTGGCCGATTCCAAATACCGGCCGTGCCCGCTGCTGGTGAAATATGTCGAGGCCGGCTGGCTTGGCCGCAAGACCGGCCGCGGCTTCTACGACTATCGCGGCGAGCATCCGGTGCCGACGCGGTAGGGGCGCTTCCATCGCCCTCGGTCATTCTGATGTCGAATTCTTCGACCCTTTGTTGTCTGGTCCGCCGGTCAGTTGCCCATCGCGTTGGCCGGCTAAACCCTCTCCGGCGCTGCGGGGTCGTTCAGCACCCAGGATTATCCGACCGCCGGGATGAAGTTCAGCCTCGATATCCTCGCCCCGAACGATGCCCAGATGTTTCCGGACATCCTCAGGAAATGTCACTTGGCCTTTCGATGTGATGATTAACGTCGCCACTGCCTGCCGTCCGCTTTCAGGCCAAGTTAAATGCAGAGTCACGTTCCGGCAAGCGTCAGAGCCGGCCCCCTCAAACCTTCCGCCCGCTCTCCTTGACTGCCTCGATCAGCTTCACCGCGTCCGGGCTCGCCCATTCCGCCGGGCCGTTGATCGCCGCGCGGGCGCAGCCGTCGGGTCCGACCAGTACCGAGACGGGCAGGCCGTAAGCCAGCCCTCGCCCTTTGAGATCGTCGAACACCCCCATCGTTTCGTCGCGATACAGGGGTAGGGCGGTGAGCTTGGTCTCGGCGTAGAACTTCTTCGGCTTGTCGATACTGCCGGTGTCGATGTTGATCGGGATCACGGCGAAATCCTCGCCTCCCTCCTGCTGCTCCAGCGCGTCGAGCGCCGGCATCTCGAGCCGGCAGGGCACGCACCAGGTCGCCCACAGATTGACCAGCAGCGTCTTGCCGGAAAAATCCTTCAGGCTTGCCGGCTGGCCGTCGCCGTCCGTAAACGCCATGGCCGAGATGTCGAAGGGCGCGTCGAGCGCCTGCACGGCCGCGACCTCGCCGCGCGCCGCGCCGTCGATCGCGGCGTAGATCGCCTCGTCGGCCGGGCAGGACGTGGCGGCGACTTCGTTGCCAGACCCCGTCTCGCTCACGTATAGGACGACACCGCCCGCCGCGATGCCTGAGATCAGCGCGATCCCGGCGATGACACCGAGCCGCCGCCCGTTCGAAGCCTGTCGTGTTTCCTCGGACATACCGTCAAAAGCCCTTTCGAGTATCCATGCGCCAGAAGACCAGCAACGTTCCCAAGTCAAGCAACGCCCCCACGTCCAGCAATGCGATGTGGGGTGGTCGCTTTGCCTCCGGACCCGACGCCATCATGGAGGAGATCAACGCCTCGATCGATTTCGATCGACGGCTTTATGACGAGGATATCGCCGGTTCGAAAGCCCATGCCGCCATGCTGGCCGATCAAGGCATCATTTCGGCGGAGGATGCCAGCCAGATCATAGCGGGTCTGGAGGACATCCGGGCCGAGATCGCCGAGGGGCGCTTCACTTTCTCGCGAGAGCGCGAGGACATCCACATGAATATCGAGGCGCGGCTCGCCGAACTGATCGGCCCCGCCGCCGGCCGGCTGCACACCGCCCGTTCGCGCAACGATCAGGTGGCAGTCGATTTCCGCCTGCATGTGAAGACGGCGTTCGGCTCGCTCGCCGAAGCGCTCGAAGCCTTCATCGGCGCGCTGCTCGACAAGGCCGGCGCGCATGCCGACACGATCATGCCCGGCTTCACCCATCTCCAGGTCGCCCAGCCGGTCACCTTCGGCCACCATTGCCTCGCCTATGTCGAAATGGCGGCCCGCGACCTGTCGCGCTGCCGCGACGCGATCACCCGTCTCGACGAATGTCCGCTCGGCGCCGCTGCGCTCGCCGGCACCGGCTTTGCCATCGACCGGCACCAGACGGCGGAAGCGCTGGGCTTTCGCGAGCCGACCCGCAACTCGCTCGATTCGGTGTCCGACCGGGACTTCGCCCTGGAATTTCTCTCGGTGGCCGCGATCTGCGGCACGCATCTGTCGCGTCTCGCCGAGGAAATCGTCATCTGGTCGACGCCGCAATTCGGCTTCGTCCGGCTGTCCGACGCATTCTCGACCGGCTCCTCGATCATGCCGCAGAAGAAGAACCCGGACGCCGCCGAGCTGGTGCGGGCCAAGCCCGGCCGCATCAACGGCGCGCTGATCTCGCTGCTGACCGTGATGAAGGGGCTGCCGCTGAGCTATTCCAAGGACATGCAGGAAGACAAGGAACAGGTCTTCGACGCGATCGATTCGCTGGCCTTGGCACTCGCCGCCGCCACCGGCATGGTCCGCGACATGAGCATCGAAACAGAGGCGATGCGCCGGGCGGCCGGCCACGGCTTTTCCACCGCCACCGACCTCGCCGATTGGCTGGTGCGCGAACTGGGTCTGCCGTTCCGCGAGGCGCATCATGTGACCGGACGGGCGGTGGCGCTCGCCGAAGAGCGCGGCGTCGGGCTCGAGGATCTGCCGTTGGATCTTCTGCAAACGCTGGAGGCGCGGATCACCGACGCGGTCTATTCCGTGCTCGGCGTCGATGCCTCGGTAAACAGTCGCACCAGCTTCGGCGGCACGGCGCCCGCCAATGTCCGCGCCCAGATCGCCTATTGGCGCGATCGACTCGGCGGCAATGGCGAATAGTCGCCGCGGGTGGTGATTTCTTCGTCGCGAACCGTTATCACCGCGGTGACGGCGATTGACGGTCGGCGATGTGCTGAGGGGTGACGAGATGACGGAGCGATCGAGCCTTGCGGCCAAGCTGGTGCTGATTCTGGCTGCGCTGTCGGTTCTTGGCGGCTGCGGCGTGAAGAACCTGCCGGTGGCACCGGATACCAACGAGGTGCCTGCCGTGGTGGCGGAGCAGACGCAAGGCGGGACGACCAACGTCCTCGGCAGCGGCGAGACCGGCACAGCCGTTCGCGCCGCGCGAATCTCGGATGTCCAGAACGACAATATGGTCAGCGCCGCCGAGGTCACCCGGAACAAAGACGCCTCCGGCAAACGGTTCTTCCTCGATCCGCTGCTGAACTAGTGGATTGAATTTGACATTTGATACGCACGTGCGGCGGACTCCAAATCAAATGTCAAATTTGAAGTATCCACGAGAGTCATAAAGTTGCTAGTGGCCCTTTGATTTCGACATTTGCTTGCCAGGGTGCTCCCAGCGGGATGCAAATGTCGAAATCGGACCACTAGGTCCGAAACCGAGCCGGTTATTCCGCTTCGACCACCGCAAGCCTTGCCATGAATCATTTCGAAATCCGGGACGGCGCCCTCCACGCCGAGGGCGTCAGTGTGGCGGCGATCGCGCGCGACATCGGCACGCCGTTCTACTGCTATTCGACCGCGACACTGACCCGGCACTACGAGGTCTTCGCCCGCGCCTTCGCCGATATCGACGCGCTGGTCTGCTATGCCATGAAGGCGAACTCCAACCAGGCGGTGCTGGCGACGCTGGCCCGGCTCGGGGCGGGGGCGGACGTCGTTTCGGGCGGCGAATTGCTGCGCGCGCTCAAGGCCGGGATTCCGCCGGAGAAGATCATGTTCTCCGGGGTCGGCAAGACCATCGAGGAGATCGATCTGGCTCTCGCCTCGCGGATCTTCTGCTTCAACGTGGAATCCGAGCCCGAGCTGGACGCGATCTCGGCCCGCGCCACGCAGGCCGGTATCCGCGCGAATGTGTCCTTCCGCATCAATCCGGATGTCGACGCGCGCACCCACGCCAAGATCTCCACCGGCAAGAAGTCCGACAAGTTCGGCATCTCCTTCGAGCGCGCCGAGGCGGTCTACGATCGTGCCCGTTCGCTGCCCGGCATTCACGTCTCCGGCATCGACATGCATATCGGTAGCCAGATCGTCGAACTGGAGCCCTTCGACGAGGCGTTCGACCGTCTCGCCGATCTGGTGCGCAAGCTGCGCGCCAAGGGCCACACGATCGACCACATCGACCTTGGCGGCGGGCTCGGCGTGCCCTATCGCCGCGACAATGCGCCGCCGCCGGAGCCGCCGGCCTATGCCGAGATCGTCAAGCGGCATGTGCGCGACCTCGACTGCCAGGTGGTGTTCGAGCCCGGCCGGCTGATCGCCGCCAATGCCGGCATCCTGGTGACCAAAGTCCTCTATGTGAAGAAGGCGGAGGGCAAGACTTTCGTCATCGTCGACGCGGCGATGAACGATTTGATTCGCCCGACGCTTTATGACGCCTGGCACGACATCCATCCGGTGGTTGACGATCCGGACGCGCGACGGATCATCGCCGACGTCGTCGGACCGGTCTGCGAGAGCGGCGATTTCCTCGCCAAGGACCGCGACCTGCCGAGCGTCGAAGCGGGCGATCTCGTCTATGTCTCCTCCGCCGGGGCCTATGGCGCCGTGCAGTCGGGCACCTACAATTCCCGCCCCCTGATCGCGGAAGTCATGGTCCGGGACGACACCTTCCATGTCGTCCGCCCGCGCCAGACCATCGAGGAGTTGATCGATCTCGACCGGCTGCCGCCGTGGCTGTAGGGGCGCGCCTGACTGCGGCCAACATGCGCTTCACACCTGCGTCACCGCCTCGCCTTCGCCGTAAAATCCGGTAAGGTTCTCCGCACGTAAAAGGAACGAGAGCGGGCCCATGGCCGAGACCGACCGGCACAACGACTGGACCAAGGCCGGACGGATCGCGTTGACGCGAAAATTCGCCGCCACGGCGCTCCTCGTCGAGCGGGCGTGGCCGCTCGTCCTGGCCTTCGCCAGTCTCGCCGGCGTCTTCCTGATTCTTTCCTGGTTCGGCCTGTTCGCCGCGATGCCGTTCTATGGCCGCGTCGCCGTTCTGGCGGTCCTGGCCGGCCTTGCCGTCGCCGCGCTCTGGTTCAATCGGGGGGTGCGGCTGCCGACGGCTAGCGACATCGACGCCCGGATCGAGAGCGTCAGCCGCCTGGCCCATCAGCCGCTGCGGGTGCAGGGCGACCACGTCGTCTCGGACGATCCCTTCGCCAAAGCCCTTTGGCACGAGCATCAGCGGCGCATGGCCGAGCGGTTGCGCGATCTCAGCGGCGGTTCCCCCAACACCCGGACCGAGAGGCTGGACCCGTTTGGCCTCAGGGCGCTTGTCGCGCTGCTCCTGGTCACCGCCTTTGCCTTTTCCTTCGGCCCCGGCGGCGGTCGGGTTCTCGACGCATTCGCCCCGGCGGACGCGCAAGTCGTGGCCGTCGCCCGCGTCGACGCCTGGGTGACACCGCCGAGCTATACCGGCCGGGCGCCGATCTTCCTGACCGATGCTGGCGGCGCGGGCGAGGAGTCGATCGGGGTTCCCGAGGGCAGTGTCCTGTCCGTTCGATTGTCCGACGGCGCCGCCGCCGACCTCGTCTTCACGCCGACCAACGAGACGGCCGACGCGGTTACCGTCGCGCCGGTCGGCGCCGACGAAATGGCCGAGTTGGCGGAGGATGGCGAGGCGCCGAAGCCGGCGAGGGTCGCGGCCGGTCCGCGCGAATACGCTTTTGCGCTGGAAGAAAGCGGCGAGGCAGCGCTTGCCACCGCCTTTTCGACCCTTGGCCGCTGGAATTTCGCGGTGACGCCCGATGCCGACCCTAAGATCGCCTTCAAGGAGGAGCCGAGCGAAGCGCGCAACGGCGCGCTGCAACTCGCCTACACGGTCACCGACGATTACGGCGTGCGCAAGGGCCGCGCGGAGATCGTCGTCGCCGACGATGTCGTCGCCGCGAATGCCCGGCCGCTGGTCGCCGCGCCCGAGATCAACCTTGCTCTGCCCCGCCGCACCAAGGGCGCGGCCGAGGGGCGCACCAGCGCCGACCTCACCGAAAGCCCCTATGCCGGGGCAAAAGTGGCGATGACGCTGGTTGCCACCGACGACGCCGGCCAGTCCGGCCGTTCCGAAACGATGCCGCTGACATTGCCCGAGCGGCGGTTCAGCAATCCGCTCGCCCGCGCTGTCGTCGAGCAGCGGCGAATGCTGGCGCTCGATGCGAACACGGTGCCGCGCGTCGTCGAGATGCTCGACGCGGTCACCCTGCGCGGCGAGGAGTTCATCGAGAACCCGGCCGACTATCTGGCGCTCCGTGCCGCGCGCACCCGCATCGCCACCGCCTACAGCGACGAGGCATTGCTGTCGTCGGTCGACTTCCTGTGGGAGATCGCCCTCGGTATCGAGGATGGCAATCTGTCGCTGGCAGAGCGGCGCCTGCGCGACGCGCGCGAACAGCTTGCCGAGGCGCTGGAGGAGGGCGCGTCGGATGCCGAGATCGACCGGCTAATGCAGGAACTGCGCGAGGCGATGCGTGAATACATGCAGGCCCTGGCGGAAGCGATGCGCAACCAGCCGCCGATGAGCCAGGATCAGCTGCAGATGGGCGACATGCAGGAGCTGCGTCCGCAGGACTTGGAGCGGATGATGGACCGGATCGAGGATCTGGCGAAATCGGGCTCCAAGGATGCCGCGCAGCAGCTCCTCTCCGAACTCCAGCAGATGATGGACAACCTCCAGGCGATGCGGCCCGGCCAGCAGCAGCAGGGCCAGCAAAGCGCCATGCAGCAGCAGATGAACAAGCTCGGCGAGATGCTGCAGCGTCAGCAGCAGCTGAAGGACCAGACCTTCGATCTCGGCCGCCGGCAGTTCGAGCGCCAGCAGCAGGATCGCCAGCAAGGCCAACCCGGTGAGCCTCAACAGGGCCAGCCGCAGGACGGTCAGCAGGGCGAGCCGATGACCGCCGAACAGCTCCAGGAGATGATGAAGCAGTTGCAGGAGCAGCAGGGCCAGCTCCAGCAGGAGCTGGAGGCCTTGCAGCAGCAGCTGGAAGGCATGGGCATGGAGCCTTCCGACGGCTTCGGCGAGGCCGGCGAGGCGATGGGCAAGGCCGAAGGCGCGCTTGGCCAGGGCAATGACGGCGAGGCCGTCGGCGAGCAGGGCCGCGCCATGGAGGCGCTGCGTCGCGGCGGGCAGGACATGATGCGGCAGATGCAGGAAGCCATGCAGGGGCAGGGCAGCCAGGGCGCGCAAGGGCAGATGGGCCAGGGCTTCGGCGGCCAGCAGCAGCGCTCGGGCCGCGATCCGCTCGGCCGACAGCGCCAGACCGAGGGACCGGATTTCGGCCAGGATGTCGGTGTGCCGGACGAGATCGATACCCAGCGCGCCCGGCGTATTCTCGACGCCATCCGCAACCGCCTCGGCGACGCGCTGTCACCGCAGCTCGAACGCGACTATCTGGAGCGGCTGCTGAAGACGCCCTGACGAGACGCCAAGGGCCTGGGCCGAATACGGGTTTCGCGATGGCTTGCTTTGGCCCAGCGGGCTTGGGCCTTGCATCCGATGCAAAGGCTGTCATGCGCGACAGCGATATATCGCTCAACCGTAGGTCGGCTGCTGTGGCCACCCGTCAGGGGAATCTTCAAAGTCTTGCTGGCGGCCCCAAGCGGTGAGGTCGAGCATATAGTGCGACCCGCCGATCATTTCTCCGCCCCGGGCATAGGTCGAATAGGTGTGGAATATCTCTTTTTCGATACGCAGGAACATGCTGAATCCCGGAAGCTCGACTGACTGGCCGTCCTTAAGCTCCATTCCCGCCGCGGCTAATTCCTCCTCGCTCTTGTAGTTGTATTCCGGAGGGGCAACCGAGCGATCAAGCGTAACGTGAAAATCGTAATTGAAGTCACCGCCGAACGACGAATTCCAAGGGAAAGTCCAGCCTCGCCGGGCCTTGTAGGCTTCGATCTTTGGCAATGGCGCGCGCGAGACATAGGCAAATTCGGTATTTCCATCTCGCAGGTGGCCGACTTGTCCGGACGATATCTCGTCGGCCATATGCGTGCAGCTCGGGCATCCGTTCTCCCACTCCGGGTCGAACATGAAGTGGCCGACAATCAGTTGGCTCCGGCCGCTGAACATATCGAGAAGACTGAGCGTCCCCTCAGGTCCGGTGAATTCGTAGTCCTTTTCCACGCGCACCATGGGAAGTCGCCGCCGCGCCGCATTGAGAGCATCCCTTGCGCGCGTGAGCGTCTTTTCTTCGGTGAGAAGTTTCCGCCGTTCCGCGAGCCATTCGGCGCGCGCGACAATGTTCGGATAAGCTGTGGCGTTGCGGGGCATAAATCCTCCTCCTTCCAATCGATGGTAGCCGGCTTGCCTGTTGCTCTCCCAGGAGCTCGATGAGCCGAGCCGCCTTCCGGCACATCGCTTTTCTCAGCCCTCGACGATCACCTCGAACCCGCCAAAGATCATGCGCTTGCCGTCGAAGGGCATGGTCTCCGCCTGCATGCGCGGATCGCCCATCACCTTTTGCATCCCCGCGTCGCGCACCGCCTTCGATGGCCAGACGATCCAGGAAAACACCACTGTCTCATCCGGTTTGCGCATGACCGCCGTGTGCATGGAGTTCAGCTTGCCCTCCGGCACGTCGTCGCCCCAGCAATCGGTCAGCGACAGCGCCCCGTGCTCCTTGAAGATCGCCCCCGCCTTCACGGCGTGCTCGCGAAAGGCGTCCTTGTTGGCGGTCGGGACCGCGGCGATCATTCCGTCGATATAGGCCATTGGTTTTCTCCCGGTTTGGTGTGGTTCAGGCGAAGGCGCTTTTGGCGGCGTCCTGCAACTCCGCTTCGGTCATCGGCTCGCGCGTGGGCGTGGCGATGGACCACTGGTGCCCGAACGGGTCCTCGATCTTGCCGTAGCGGTCGCCCCAGAACATGTCGGCGACGGGCATCACCACGGTCGCGCCCGCGGCGATGGCCTTGTCGGTGACGGCGTCCACGTCGTCGACGATCAGGTGCATGGTCACCGGGCTTCCCCCGAGCAGCTTGGGCGATTTCAGCCCGTATTCGGGGTTTTCATCGACGAGCATGACCGACGAACCGTTGATCGAGACGCAGCCGTGCATGATCTTGCCGTCCGGTCCGGGCAGGACCATCAGCTTCGTCGCGCCGAACGCCCTCTCGTAGAAGGCGATGGCGTCGGCAGCACCCCGGCAGACGAGGTGCGGGCTGACCGCGTGCATGCCGGACAACGCGGCGAGCTCGGCGGCGGATTTGGGGTTGTTGCTCATCTTTCTTCCTCCTTCACGTGTTTTGAAATGCCGCTTCCAGCGCGGCGATATCGATCTTTCCCATCGTCATCATGGTATCACGCGCCCGCATGGCGGCGGCCTTGTCGTCTGCGCCGAGCAGCCGCGGAACCGCTTCGGGCACGATCTGCCAGGAGACGCCGAATTTGTCGGTGAGCCAGGCGCAGTGCCCCGCGCTGCCGCCGCCCTCAAGCAGCGCATCCCAGAGCCGATCCGTTTCGGCCTGGTCTTTGGTCAGAACCGAAATCGACGCCGCCGGCGTATGCTGGAATTGCGGTCCGGCATTCAGCGTCATGTAAGGCGCGCCGGCGAGGGTGAATTCCGCCACCAGCGCCGGGCCGTCCGGGCCGGGGCGCACGATGTCCTCGATCCGGCTGTCGGGCAGCAGCGAGACATAGAACTTCGCCGCGTCTTCGCCCCGGCCGTCGAACAACAGGCAGGTGCGCACCTTCGGCTTGTCGCTCATTTGTCGCCTCCCATGGCGTCTGCATTCATCCAGAACAGCTCCCAGATATGGCCGTCGGGGTCGGCGAATGCGCGGCCGTACATGAAGCCGTGGTCCTCGGCATCGCGCACTACGCCGCCGCCGTTCGCGAGCGCCATGTCCGTCAGCCGGTCGACCGCCTCGCGGCTTTCCAACTGCAGCGCGGTCAGGACTTCGCTGGTCTCGCGGGCATCGGCGATCCGCCTGGGCGTGAAGCTGGCGAACTTCTCGTGCGTCAGCAGCATGGCGAAGCAGGTATCGCTGATCCGCATGGCGAGCGCGGTGGCGTCGCTGAACTGATCGTTGAACTCGAAACCGAGCACGCTGAAAAAGCGACGCGATCGGACAAGGTCGGCAACGGGCAAATTGATATAGACGTTCATGGACCAACCGGGCTCCCTCTTGTGGTGGTCCGGAATACTAAGTGGACAAAAACGTTGATGTCAACCTAATATGAGAACCATGCGAGACGATTTGCCCCTGGCCACGACCCACGAAGTCCGCGACCGCTGCCTCTGTCTGCATCTGCAGCGGGCGGCGCGGGCGATCGGACGCCGGTTCGACGAGGCGCTGAAACCGGTGGGTCTGACAAATGGTCAATATTCGCTGCTGATTTCGCTCAACCGACCCGAACCGCCGCGCCTCGGTGACGTGGCGGCATTGCTGGCGATGGACCGCACGACGCTGACGGCGAATCTGAAACCGCTCGAGCGGCGGGGGCTTTTGACGATCCTGCCCGACACGAAGGACAAGCGCAGCCGCCGCCTCACGCTGACCGAGGCTGGCCGCGATCTGCTCGTCGAGGCGGTGCCGATCTGGCGGGCCACCCATGACGATGTCGATAGCCTGCTCGGCGGTCGGGACGATGCGGCTCTGCGCGGCGACCTTCTCGCGCTGACGTTTCCAGGTTGAGACCTGTCGGCGCGGGATCTGTGGTCAGGCGCAGCGGCGGATCGACAGGTTGCCCGCGTTCTCGGTTTCGTCCGATTGTTTCGCGGTTTCGCGTTCCGCCAGGATACGCCCGACTTCGCGGCGGATCTCGACGATCGAGAACGGCTTTTCAACAACGCCCTCGATAATCGCCGCCAGATCGTCCGCGGCTTCCTTCTGCTCGGCGTAGCCGGTCATCAACAGTACCGGCAGGTCGGGCCAGGAGGCGCCGATCTCGTGCGCGAGTTCGATTCCGGTCATCGCCGGCATGCGGATGTCGGACAGGACGAAATCGAAATCGCCGTCGCATTCGACCAGGATATCGAGCGCCAGTTCGCCATCTTCGGCGACGGTTACCTCGTGGCCCTCGAGCCCGAGGGCTCGCGACACCAGCACGCGAACACTCGGATCGTCTTCCGCGATCAGAATTCGTGCCACTCAAAGCCTCCTGCTTTGACCATACGCAAAACCACCTTATGCCAGTAGACGTCGAAACTGACGTGTAGCTGACCAGTACATACCAATCGCTGACGAATGGTTTCGGCGCCTGTGGATTATTCGACGACGCGGCCGACGAATGGCAGCTCGCGAAAGGCGTGCCCGACATCCATGCCATAGCCGACGACGAAATGGTCGGGGCAGTCGAAGCCGACATAATCGGCCTCGATGTCGGCCTTGCGCCGCATTCGCTTGTCGAGAAGGACGGCGATCTTGACCTCCTTGGCGCCGCGCGAACGCATCAGGTCGCGGGCGAATTTGACCGTCCGCCCCGATTCCAGGATGTCGTCGATGAGAAGGACGGTGCGGCCCTCGACGGCGCTTTCGATATCGCGCAGCACCCGCACCTCGCCGCCCTCGGTGCCCGCGCCATAGCTGGACAGCGTGATAAACTCAACTTCGGGCGCCAGGCCGGCGTGGTGCAGCGCGCGGATCAGATCGGCGGCGAACACGAACGAGCCCTTCAGCACCGAAATCACCAGAAGGTCCGTCGATGGCGTCGCTGCGATGTCGTCGGCGACACGCGCGACTTCCGCCGCGATCCGATCTTGGTCGAACAGGGTCGCGATCTGCTTGCCCCGGACGGTGATCATGGGCGCGGCTTTCCTACGTCGTCGAAGCGGACGCTGACGTCGCCCGCCATGCCTGCGGGCACGGCCAGAGCCGAGACGAAGCGCACCGACTGGCCGGGAGCCAGCCGTTCAATGTCGGCCCTGAGCGGCTTGGTGAGAAGATCGCCCCCCGGCCCGGTCAGCACGATGCGGAGCGGCGGAAGCAGCGCCGCCGTCGCCGTTTCGTTGGCCACGATCCCGGCAACCGAAAGAACGGCGCCGTCGCCGCGTGGCGCGATATTCGCCTCGATGTCGCGGAGCAGGAGACCGGAAAGGCTCGAATCGGCCAAAGGCGCGGCGATCGGCGATTGCGGGGTGGACAGCAGTAGCGCGGGAACGGCGAGAAGGCCGATCAGAAAGCCGCCGACGACCAGGGCTGCGTTGCGCAGCCGCATGGCGCGGGCACGGGTCAGGATCGATCGCTCCGCCGCCTCGAACGCGGCGGGGGAGACGAAATGGGATGGCGCGAAGGCTTGGGAGAAGAGGTCCGGCGCGGCGTTCCGCGTGCCGGCGAATCCGGTCTCGCCGTCCAATCCGCGCGTGTCGCGCTGTCCGAAAAACGCCCGCGCCGGCGATGGCTCGGCGTGGTCGGGCTCGATCGTCAGTCCGCGGCGTGTCGCCTCGATCTCCGGGGCGGACTTTTGCAGCGTCCGGCGGGTCGTCACCGCGGCCGTTCCATCGATGAGCGGACCGGCGATCTTGCCGGAAAGCGCGCTTCGTCGTCCCGCCGGCGTTCGGCCCGCCGTTGCCTGGGATGTGCCGCCAAACTCGGTCATCGCATCCTCTGTTCTGCCTTGTTCAGGAACCGGTAAGGAATCATGCTTAACAAACTGTAAAGCCACGCCGTTCGCGGTGCGGGGTTGACGTTTGCGCGACCAACAAACAACACAGTCGCACGCATGCTGGGCGGACGACAACGACGAGATGGGAGCGCTCCGACGTGATTCGGTTCGAAAATGTCGGGCTGCGATACGATATGGGGCCGGAGGTGCTTCGCGACCTCTCCTTCGAGGTCAAGCGGCAGTCCTTCCAGTTCCTGACGGGCCCGTCCGGGGCGGGCAAGACCAGCCTTTTGCGCATGCTGTTTCTCGCGCTCAAGCCCACCCGCGGCCTGATCACGGTTCTCGGTCGCGACGCCTCGACGCTGGCGCGCAAGGATCTGCCATCGATCCGGCGGCGGATCGGCGTCGTCTTCCAGGATTTCCGTCTGCTCGAACATCTGACCACCTACGAGAACGTCGCGCTGCCGTTGCGCGTGCGGGGCAAGGACGAGGCCTCCTACCGGCAGGACGTCATCGACCTGATCAAATGGGTTGGCCTGGGCGAGCGGCTGAACGCGTCGCCGGTGGTCCTGTCGGGCGGCGAAAAGCAGCGCGCCGCGATCGCCCGCGCGCTGATCGACCACGTTCTCCGTGAACTCCGGCGAGGGCAGGCCGTCGAGATCAGCGTAGTGGGTACGAGAGACGCTGTGGTTGGCTGGAGCGAGCAGCAACCAGAGAATAATGTTCACGTTCACGTACAGGATTATTTAGGCCGAGAACATGAGGTTCATCTGGCCGCTCCCTCGAATCATCAGCCGCGACTTCTACTACCTTGGTAGCAAATACATCGGCGGTCAGCACGGGGCCATTGACATCCCCGCCAGCAGCGGCACGCCCATCAAGGCAGTGGTCGAACTCAACCGAACCGGGACGGCAGTGGTTATCGCCACGCACGACCTCGACCTGATGGAGCAGGTCTCCGCCCGCCGCCTGGTTCTCTCCGAAGGCCGTCTGGAGATCTATGACTGATCTGGCGGAACGATGGGTGGATTTTCGCGCATTCGTCGCGCGCCTCGCCGGGCGTTCGGGCCGCGAGCACCAAACTCCGATCGTGCCGCCGGCGAACGTCGCCGGGCGGGCGCTGATGACGGTGATCGCCATCATGACGTTTCTCGCCAGCCTGACGGTCGGCGCCGTCACCCTGGTCTCCGACACCGCCTCCCAGTGGCAGAACGACATCTCGCGGGAGATCACCGTCCAGGTGAAACAGGAAGAGGGCCTCGACATGACGGCGACGCTTGTCGCCATTCGCGATCTGGCGCTGGCGACGCCGGGCATCGCCGACGCGACGATCCTCGATGATGCGGCGACGGCGCGACTGTTGGAGCCGTGGCTGGGCGAGGGGCTCGACCTCGCCGACCTGCCGGTGCCGCGCCTCGTGGTCATCACCATCGACGAGGGCAAGCCACCGGATTTCTTCGCGCTGGCGACGCGGCTGCGGGCGGCGGTTCCCGCGGCCGAGCTCGACGATCACCGGGCGTGGGTGTCGCGCCTCGTCACCATGGCGCGGGCGACAGTCTTCGTCGGCGTCGCGGTGCTGACGCTGGTGCTCATCGCAACGGTGCTCACCGTCGTTTTTGCCACCCGCGGCGCGATGTCGGGCAATCGCCAGATCATCGAGGTGCTGCATTTCGTCGGCGCACGGTCGTCCTTCATCGCCGGCGAGTTCGAGCGTCATTTCCTGCGCCTCGGGCTCGTCGGGGCGGTGGCCGGCGGGGCCGTGGCGCTGGTCCTGTTCACGGCTATGGGGATTTGGACGACAAGCAACCGCGCGACCCCGGAAGCCGACCAGATCAGCGCGCTGTTCGGGTCGTTTTCGATCGGCTGGATGGGCTATGTCGCAGTCGTCGTGCTGATTGCAACCGTCGGAGGATTGACCGCGTTTACGTCTCGTCTGACGGTCATGCGCCATCTGGCGGCGATCGACATGCTGTCTCCGGTCGAACGGTAAGATGTCGTTAACCATGTTGTCACAAGCTGCGGAGCGCCACGGAAAAGGTCATGCCCACACGATGCCGCATTCAGGGACGAGAATTCTAAGATGACGATGGCGGCTTGGTCTCCCGACACGGAAGCCGACGGCATTCGGCTATCGCGACGCATGCGGCGCCCGCCCGGCCGGCGGCGTGTCTTGCTGACGTTCGCCGCCTTGTGCGCGATGGTCGTGGGTTATCTGGCCGGTGGGTTCCTGCGTTTCACCGAGGAGGTCAGCCTGCTGTCGCGCCCCGGACCGGCCGAATCCGCCGACGGCATCGTGGTTTTGACCGGCGGCGCGCTACGCATCGATCAGGCCATCGACCTGCTCACGCAAGGACGCGGCCGGCGCCTGCTCATCAGCGGCGTCAATCCGGACACCAGTGCCAAGACGCTGGCGCGCATGACCGGCACCGATCCCTCCTGGTTCGACTGCTGCGTCGACATCGACCGTGCAGCGCTGACGACCGTGGGCAATGCCGAGATTGCCAGCCGATGGGCCCGCGAACACGGCTTCCAGGATCTGATCCTGGTGACCAGCGACTATCATATGCCGCGCTCGCTGCGCGAGTTCGCGCGCATCGATACGCTGCGCTCGGTTACCCCTTACGCCGTCAGGCGCAATGATCTGTGGCGCGCCAACCAGTTGCCGAACGGCGTCGGCGCGCGGGTCCTGGTCACCGAATATATTAAACTGGTAGCAGCCCGGGCCAGCTTCATCCTCGGCCTCGGTCAGCCCGACGCGGTTTCCACCCAAATTGCGCGCATCGATCCCTGAAGGGGAAATGGCCATCGTCGCGCACCTGGATCGTCCGCGATCGGGGCGCGTCTCTCGATTTTCTGATGTCGACGGCGTAAAGCCTCCGGCGATGTCAAGCGGCGCCGGTTGCGTCGCGCGCCCTCACCGATTGCCGCCGGAGCGATCCCTTTGATGACCATGCTGCGCTCGCTCGTCTTCAACGTATTGTTCTATCTCAACCTCGTCGGCCAATTGTTGCTCTTCTCGCCTGTCTTCTTCGTGATCTCCGAGGAGAGGGCGTGGGGGATCGTCAAGAACTGGGCGCGGTCCAGCCTCTGGCTGCTCGAACATGTCGCCGGCATTCGCGCGTCGATTACCGGCAAGCGGAACGTTCCCTTCGAGGCGGCGATCATCGCGGCGAAGCACCAATCGTTCTGGGACGTCTTCGCGCTTTTGCCCGATCTCGACCGGCCGACCTTCATCCTCAAGAAGGAGCTGCTCGCGATCCCGTTCTTCGGCTGGTACCTCAAGCGCATGGCGATGATCCCGGTCGACCGGGCACGCCGCGGGGGGGCCGTCGCATCGATGATCGAAGGCGCCGAAAAGGCAGTGGCGGAGGGGCGTCAGATCGTCATTTTCCCGGAAGGCACCCGGACGGCGCCTGGCGCCGAGGCCGACTATCGCCAAGGCGTGTTCCGACTCTATGAAGCGCTGCAGCTCCCGGTTGTACCGGTGGCGCTGAATTCCGGCGTGTATTGGCCGCGCCGCCAGTTCATCCGCCGTCCGGGGACGATTCGGGCGGATATTCTGGAGCCTATCGAGCCGGGCCTGACACGCGTCGATTTTCTCGACCGGCTCCGTCACGCGATCGAGACCCGGTCCGACGACCTCCTGGCCGAAGCCCAACACCGTGACGGCACTCCGCCGCCGGAGCCATCCCGCCTGGGCACCTGACGTGCTCAGCGCCTGCCGCCCTAGCCTTATAGCCGGGCGACCACGTCCTCCAGCCAGCGGTCCCGCAGCCCCATCTCGCGAATATGGTCGAGTGCGCTGGTCACGTAGTCGACATTGGCGCCGGACTGACCGTGCGAGCGGCGGACCAGCGTGGCGGCATGCTCGGGCGTCATGCGGCCAGCATATTGGCTGTGGCCGCGATCGACGACATAGGTCAGAGCGCGCATATTGCGCCCGTCGGTGAGGCGCACCGGCAGGGTCTGCTCTCGATAGACATGGGTGACGAGTTCGCGCGCCCGCAGATAATCGACCACCGCCTCCCGCGTCGCTCCCCTGACGCGGAATGCCATGCCGACGCAGGAGCCACCCCGGTCGAGGCCGAAGACCAGGCCCGGCCGCTCGGGCGTGCCGCGATGCACGAAGGAGCGCACGCAGAGCGAGCGGTGATAGCCGGCCAGCCGCGCCTTGACCCGCTCCTCGAATTCGAAGCCCGGCCGCCAGATCAGCGAGCCGTAGCCAAACACCCAGAAATCGTCCATTGCCCTCAAAATGCCCCGTCCGTCGGTTCATCCCGACCGGGGATCAAAAAGGGTAATGGCATGGCGGCGTCAAGCGACAAGACTTCGAGAGCGAGACAAGCCTATGTCTGGGTCGGCGTGGTGGCGCTGCTTCTCGCCGGCGGCCTCAGCGGCGCCTGGTACTACCTCGCCGGTCAGCTGGAGGCGCAGGTCACGCAGGTCATCGCGGACGCGCGCGTGCAAGGCACCGAGATCGGCTGTCCAGGGCGCACCGTTTTCGGCTATCCGTTCCGGCTCGGCCTCAGCTGCGACGCGGTCACCGTCGAGGCGCCGGGCGACGCGCGCGGACAGGGCTTGCGCGCCACCGCCGGGGCGCTTCGAACCGCCGCCCAGATCTACCGGCCAAATCGCGTCGTGGCGGAACTCGACAGCCCGTTGATCGTCGATGCGCAGCAGACGCCGCCGCTCGATATTCGCTGGCAACTGGCACAGGCGAGCGCCAGCTTCTGGAGCGACGGAATGGACCAGGTCGCGCTGGTCGCCGACCGGCCGGTGGTGGCGCTGGCGCAGCCGGCTGCCGGTCGTCTGCCGCTGTTCGAGGCCGGCCGATTCGAGGCGCATGCGCGCCGCCGCGACGGCGATCTCGACATTGCTGCCTCCAGCGCGGACGGGCGCGTCCTGGCGCCGGAGGCGCCCGCCTTGCCGGCATTCGACGCCAGCGCCGACCTGACGATCACCGGTGCCGCCGACTGGCTCGCCGGTCATATGGATGGGCACACGCTTGGCGAGGCGCTGGCGGGCCGCGCCGGCACGCTACGCTCGCTGAAGCTCGATCTCGGTGACGCCAGCGCCGAACTGTCGGGCGATTTCATGGTCGCGGCGGACGGGATTCTGTCCGGCGATTTCGAGCTCGCCGTCGCCGACCCGCAGCGCATTGCGGCGCTGGTGGGCGAGGCGATGCCGCAGCTCGCCTCCGTCGCCCAATCGCTGGCGTCGGCGATTGGCTTCGTCGGCCGGCAGGACAATGGCCGCAACATCGTCGCGCTCAGCCTGCGCGACGGCAACCTCTCGGCCGGCGTGATTCCGCTGGGTCAGGTGCCGGCGATACGGTGAGGCGAACCGACCGCCGCGAGGCAGCATCTTCCGTCGCCGCAAATGTCGTATGGCGCCGCTGAATAGCAATTTCGGAAGCGGGGTCGCCCGGCCGTGCAGGGCCGCTTCGCGTTTGATGAGCTGGCGATATATTTAACCGATTGTTTCACCGTTTGTTTGCTCTGGGGATTCATGCCCCCGTAATGCCTGCCGCTGCATAATAAACCTGATCTTTCTCGCCAGCGGGTGTTCTCATGCGTCATTTTGGTTTTCTGTTTCTGCTTGGCCTTCTCTCTCTGGCTCCTGTCCAGAGTTCGTTCGCTGGCGAATGGGTCGTCGAGCGGATTTCGGGCAGAGCCTGGGCGCTCGAGGTCGGAAAGGACCCCGTGCGGCTCACCGCGGACATGGCGATCCCCGAGGGCGTCACCGTTGAAACGTCGCGGAACGGCCGCGTGCGGCTTGCCGGCGATAACAACGTCATGTCGCTGGCGCCCAGCACCGTCGCGGTCGTGGCGCCCTCGCGCTCCAACCGCAAGACCCGCGTCATCCAGCAGGTGGGCAGCATTGAATTCGACGTCGAGAAGCGCCGGCGGCCGCATTTCCTCGTCGAGACGCCGTATATGGCGGCTGTCGTCAAGGGCACGACATTCACTGTCGACGTCTCCAAATCCACCACCAGCATCGATGTGTCGAGCGGACTGGTTCAGGTGAGCGATTTGCGCAGCGGTGAAAAGGCCGCGATCGGCGCAGGACAGTCGGCCAGCGTCGCCGCATCCAGCGCGGGATTGGCGACCGCGGGAAAGAACGCTCCCGGTGTTCGCCCCGGAAAGCCCGCCCCCTCCGCCGTGGCACCTGTCGGTCGCGACCTGGCTGATTTCAAGGCCGACGGACGGACTGGGCCGAAGTCGGACACGAATAAGGGCAACGGTAGGGAAAAAGGCGAGGCCAGGGGAAACAGGGCCGAGTCCCGCTCCGGCGGCGGCAATGGCGGCGGTAACGCGG
>LAZR01000080.1_pt1 | contig 133673 bp, 91 predicted proteins | sample 329461 | NCBI WGS metagenome assembly LAZR01 (sample SAMN03002196, study PRJNA259156) | marine sediment metagenome | biome: sea floor; feature: Hydrothermal impacted sediments; material: marine sediment; isolation source: Loki non-amplified sample from Loki's castle hydrothermal vent sediment ...
CTGCCCCGTGCGGAACATCGCCCATTTCGAGGAGGTCGACGAGCGTCCGCGTCGCACCAGTAACGGTAACTTTTACTAGAGTTATGGTCGCAACCTACTAATAGCATCTTTCATATCAATATAGGTTTGCTTTGTTTTTGTGTCTAATGTATCAATGTCAGATTGACTGACACCTCCATTTGTACGCAAGAGGTCTATAAGCTTTATTAGTAGAAACGCTGTGTTACTTACACTGTCAATTAATATACTCTCGTCAATATTCCTTTGTGTACTCGTAGCTAAAGAGCTTCTCCAATCAGCTTCTTTTGCCAAAATATCAACGATAGGAATATTATCCCAACCTGGTAAATTTGGTGGTGACTTAATTAATCCCATTTTTGAATTAAGTGGGCCGCCACAACTTATTCCGATTTTTACCAATTTTTTACGATCATATTTTTCGAAAATTCTATAAATATGTTGCTTAAATTCATCTAAAATAACCGCAGGTCCACGCTCCACTTTTGTTTTAAAAAACACTTTCTTATAAATTTTAAAGTTATCATCACCCAAAACAATGGCACATTTGGTACCACCAATATCAAGTCCTATATAAAAAGCCTTAGGTTCTTTTGAATGTGTTTGATCTATCATTTATTTCGTAGTGTTATTCTTAAATTACAAAGAAAAAATATTTAGTAAAAAAAATATTAAAGATTACCTGCTACTGTTTTAACAGCCATACATCGGTAACCCTAGACTGCTTTCTCCAATTTAAATGTTCCTCATCGGGTTTATCAAAAGTGATTTTTAATCTTCCATCTTGAATAAGGTTTTTCGGAAGTGGAAATTCTTTAAATTGTTCAAAACCTTTTTCATATTTAGTAGGCTCTAATCTTTGACCATTAGCACGCAAAAGCGCCTCACCATATCCAGAAACACGTATAAGATAATTTGTATCGGCTTCAAGTTCGTCGTATTCTAAAGTTGGAGAAAACTGAAATAATTGGGTAGACAACCGTTTTCTACTTACTCCGTCATTTTCCCATAAATAGTCAATAGCATCATCTGTTTCCGAGGTTACATGTTTAGCATCGGCACTAGAAATATTATCATAAAAACTACCCTCTCCAGGGAACTCGTATGTTCTAATAAATTCAAGTCTTGTCAATTTTTCCTTTTCGGTAGCAAGTTTCTTAACCTTTTCAAACTCATCTTCTAGCCACCATCTATTATTTAAAGGATAATCTATAAAGTCTAGAATCGCCCCACGTTCTGCACTACGGGCATTATACTTTAATACACTTGTCTGCGCTCCTATAGATTGAAACAGCTCCTCTGCATAGTCAAAAACTTTCTGTTTTAAATTTTGAGCCACCAACTCGGTATCCGCTTTTCCTAGATAAACAAGCGCATCACTTACAGCTTTTTCTGCCCCTATAGTATCGGCGTTGGCAAGAATTTCATAGGCTTTCGATTCAAGACTTTTTTCATAAGTAAGTCTTTCTTGTATATAAGCATCGTAATAAGCACGCATTACCAATTGCTGCCACCTCCAATTTTCGGTTAACTCGGGGTGTTGGGTTTCTAGCTTTTGCCAAAGCGTCAAGGTTTCAGCAATAAAGTTATTACCTAAAACTGGTCCAACCCAATTTTGTTCAAGAGCAAAAATTCCTTTAGCAGATTCTTCGGCAACTTCTGGTCCGAAGAAAAAATGGCAATACTCAAAAATAATATCATGTACATCTTGCTTAGAATTCCAACCCAATTGACTCCAAACTACTTTATTTACATCATCATGCGAGCCGTCAGAATAGGTAATAAATCCATCGGTATACCCAATATCTTTTTGAAACAACTTAGTGTATTGTAGTGGTTGAGGATTACAAGGTTCTCGCCCTAAGGTCAATGCAAATGCTTGGTCCCATCGCTCCACTGGATAGTGACACCTTACCGTATGGGTAATATCTGGATAAAAACGGTGCAAATATTTTTCAGGTAATAGTTCACGCTCAACATCAATAGGCGGACTACTTGGCCCATAAACAAGTCCTTTTAACCAATCGGGATTATCAGATTTCAAATACTCAAAAAAATAAGAAATTTTCTCTTCATTGAAACCTTGAAGAGATACCCAAATTCCAGCATCGGGATGGTATTTTTTTAATACTACGGATAAATCTTTGAGGTAAGGTATTAATTTATCAGGATGATTTTCACCTGGATCACCACCAGGAACAAATACACCATCTAATCTAGGGCATCGGGCATAGAATGCTTCTTGTTCCTCTAAACCTTTTTTATGAGCATTTGCGATGTTTAAATCATGCGGAGCAGGAGTCCAAACCCAATAATCTGCATCATATTTTTCGCATATTTCACTTAAACGAACTTCCATTTCCTGTGGATTCACTTTAAAATGAGGACTGGATGAAGGGTCTTGAAAAGGTATATTTTCAAAACTATTGGCGCCAAAAAGCACCTGTTCTCGAAAATGTTGGTCGAATTGTTCAACCGTCCAAGCATCCCAAGAATTCGCCGTATTTCGATATCCAAATTGATGTCCACGAAGTTCATACTCCGGAGCCGAAACAATATCTAAATCATTGGCAATTTGTATTTGTTTGGATTCCATTTCAGCAATCCGTAGCAGTTTACCTATACCGTAGAGCACCCCTCGAGCATCTGCTCCGATAATCCATAAAATATCTTTACTTCCATCTTTCTCATGAAGAATACGATAGCCTTCTTTCGCCATGCCTGATTCATGTGTGCCTTTCGTATGAGGAACCTTTTTGCCAATAAAATCGTCATCTCCCTGCAAGACTAGGGCAATTGTAGTATTTGAACTCCAATCGGTTGCCTTGGACAATTTAATTGTAGTACGTTTTTCTATTTCCTCGACCAACACATTTTCCGCGGTTTCACGAATAGGATTTTTAATACCGGTCGATACTAAAATAGTTGCATCGGATAGGTCTAAACTATCATTCACTTGCTCAGAACAAGAGAGATTCAAACCCAAGAGCATTAAAAATAATATAATTTTTGACATTTTATTTTCGAATTAATGAGTGTCTTTTCTATTTAATAACCGTCATTCATCTAAATTTTAGATGGTAATTAAAGCTAGAACCACTACACATAACTTTCAAATTTTCTACAAACTATTCTTTCCTAACGCTATATTTTATTTGAGATTTAAATAATTTTTAGTCCCAAATATGAGTATCAGCGGTCATCTAATAAGTTGATGTTAATATTTTTTATTCCCTAAAGCTTTTCTATATAAAATTGCCTGGGAAGACCCAGGCAATTTAAAAAACTAACACAAACAATATGTTGGTAAAAAACTCACTTGAATAAAAATTTTATTACCAAGGTTTTGCAACACCTTGTACTATCCATGGTCTAGCATAAGGGCTGTCATTAGAATCAGTAGTACTATAAGATGTTCCTTCTAAAGAGGCAGCACCAACGGCATTATTAGCACTATTTAAATCTATTTCATCACTAGGGTAAATGAATCTTAATGGCATAACATCTTCACGAGCAAATGGTCCTGCTTTTAAGTCAGGCAAACCTGTTCTTCTCCAATCCATATAGGCCTCATCTCCATTAAACATATTAGCAATCCATTTTTGTTGAATTATTATGTCTAAAGAACCATCAAAAGCAACTCCCTCACCCTCAATATAATCAGTATAGTTTTCCTCAAGATCCCATACTTCTAAAGAAGCTTTAATACCTTGCAAATAATTACCTTCTGCATCTGAACCCCAGCCTCTTACTGCTGCTTCCGCCTTTAAGAATGATAATTCAGCATAAGAAAACAATCTAGCTTTTAAAAGGTTTCCTCCGTCATCTTTCTGATTAAATACTTCATTCATTCTTGATACGTATGCATTTGTACCTCCTCTTGAACCTTCTGAATTCAGATTATATTCATAGGGGTCTATACCACTTACGGCTACCGGTAAACCTACATAGACACTACTTGTATCAATTAGCTTCTTACCTGCTTCTAAATCTGCTGCGTAAGTTGCGGCAGAGTATATGGCATAATCATTGGAATCTAATGTTTCTGAATTAATGTAGCGAACACCATCAGTTTCCGCCAAATCACCACCACCAGGAACTTCAGCTGCAGGCACTACTTTTGTAGGTACTTCAACCGGTGCGAACCAAACAGAAATTCTTGGATCCTCTAACTCCTTCAACTTATCTGTTAACGTAGTACATGGTTTTACCCTATAAAACTCAGAAGCCGAACCAAATTGACCACTACTAGGCCAAGATTGTTCATCAATACCACCAATGTAACTTAGAACAAGTTCATCATCGATATCGCTAAACAAAGGTTTAGCAAGTGTACTAGTTACCCCAGCTTGAGCAAAAGCGGGTAGTTTTTCAGACAAGCGCATATAATAACGTAAAGCTAATGAGTTAGCCAATTTTTGCCACTTTGAAGCGTCACCTCCATAAAACACATCTTGGTTATCTAAAACTCCTTCATAATTTGTAGCACTTAAAAGGCTTGAAGCCGTTTCTAAATCTGAAATAACTCCCTTGTAAATAGATTCTTGCGAATCGTAGGCTGGTCGTTCCCCTTCTAATTCAATACCTTGTAAAGCTTCTGAATAAGGAATGTCTCCATAATAATCGGTTAAGTTTCCAAATAACATTGATTTCAATATTAAAGTTACTCCTTCATGAAAAGTTAGATTAAGTTCTACCGCCCTATCATAAGCAACTTTATTAGTTCTCAATAATTTATAATTCTCTGTCCAAATCGTACCTGTCTCCCAATCATAACGATTACTTGACCAAGAATCACGCTGAGTGAATTGAGCAGCATTACCAGTATCATTACTGTATCCTCTTTTAGTGGTACTTGTCGCCAAACCAGTCATTACTGCGCTCATCAACAAATTTGGGTCAGCCTCACTAGGCTCTATCCCATTAGGGTTCTCATTTATTTCAGCAAGATCGTTATCGCAAGAAGTTACAAGCAATAATGGAATCAATAGAAATATAATAGCTATGTTTTTCATTAATTTCATTTTCTTATTATTTAATTTTATTTAAAAACTTGCGTTTAATTTAATACCTACTGGAATTGCCCATGGCTGAACATTAAATCTTTCCACACCTTGTGACAATACGCCTCCTGAATTTTGAAATGCAGATTCTGGATCAATATTAATTCCCGCTTTTGTCCATAAGATGATATTTCGACTAAACAATGAAAGCGATAAATTGCGCATTCCAATTTTATGAGAAAATTCACTATCAAATGTATAGCCAATTGAAATCTGTCTTAATTTTAAATAATCAGCATCAAATGTAGAAGCTCTAGTAAAATCCCAAGGATAATTATCCCCATAAGTATGATACTGTGTTCCTGGTCCACCAATGTTTTCTTGATCAGCGACAAAGTTACCATCGTCATCATAAGAACCAATTACCCCTGGTAGAAAAACCCCGTCATTTAAATCATCAACAGGAAAACCACCGTATTCAGCTGTTGGACCTCCAACAAGTGGATAGAACTCGCCATTTGGTGATAAGAATCGATCCGCATTGTTTTTGATATACGTTGGTATATCACCCACATCACTTAAGTCAATAACTTTATCAAGCCATCTTGTAGTCTGAAGATCAGACTCATAATAACGATGTGTCTGAGAAACAAACTGACCACCCTTTCTCCAATCAAAATTCATGGATAGATTCCAGTTTTTGTATTGAATTGATGTTTGTAAACCTAGTTTAAAATCTGGATTGTAGTTACCAATAACTGGAGCAGCTCTATTCCCATCTTCATCGGATAACGTACGATCACTATCTTCCCATCCTTCGTCATCTAATAACGGCCAACCGTGATAAGGAGAGTTTGGATCATCAACACGAACAAAATCACGATCAATTATTTGACCAACTTCTTCGCCTACCCAGGTATATGCACCACCTTTTGCTTCTCCCCAAAATTTCACAAAATCAGTACCTTCAGCTAATTCAGTAATAATTGTTTTGTTGGTTGAGTAGGTCAAATTCATATTCCAATTAAAATCTGCCTTTTCAATAAGAGTACCACCTAAACTAGCTTCGAAACCAGTACTGTTTATATTACCTGCATTAAATAATTTACTTGATGCACCAGATGAAATAGGAAGGGATTTCTGAAAAATTTGATTTTCATTATCAGACTCATAGTATGTAAAATCCATTGTCAAACGATTCTTGAAAAGCGATAAATCAACCCCATATTCTGTTGACGTATTAAGTTCTGCTTTAATCTTATCGTTCTTTAAATCTTCAGGTAGTGTCAATTGCGACGCGGTTCCCCAATCTCCTGAATTACTCAAAATAGTAAATAAATTGTGAGCACTTGTATCATTACCTGCTTGTGCCCAACCTACGCGCAATTTTAACAAGGATACATTACTACCCAGATCAAATATATTATTCATTAGAATACTTGTAGAAACTGACGGATATAGGAAACTATTATCATTATCAGGCAATGTACTTGACCAATCATTTCTAAGTGTTGCGTCTACATACATCATGTCTTTATAACTAATATTACCTAGTGCATACAAACTATTTACACGTTCTTTAGTTTGTATTTCAGAATATTCAATATTGTCAGATGCTATATTAGACAACAGAAATAAATTAGGAATAATCAAACCTGCACCACCATTTTTAGTTTGAGTGGATACAATACCATTACTAACATTTCTTGTATTACCACCAGCAGAAAAGCCAAAATTAAAGTTCTCACTTAATTTATCTTTATACGAAAGTAAGAAGTCAGCATTACTCTCAACACCATCAATATTTACAATACCATAGGCTCCATTTATTTCTCTATTAAAACCACTTGATATTTTAGTTTCTCTTACTTCATGACTATCATTATAAGCATAGCGTAGCATTAGTGATAATTTATCTGAAATTTTGTAATCTCCTTGAATATTACCATATAACCTTTTTCTCTCAAAACCATTATTGATTTCATTTGCAACGAAGTATGGGTTATTAAATTCAAACTCAGATGGATCATCTCCAAAATTATAAGGTGTATTCTGACTCTGTCCTTCTATTAACCAATAATCTTTCAAATCACGAACATCAATATGAGGGTTGATATCATAAATTGCCTGTAAAGGATTTGCATTCCTATCAGTTGTTGATGGTCGGTTATCCGCACCTGAAAGAACATATTTTAAACTTGTAGTTATTTTTAATTTATCATTTACATCAAATCCACTATTAATGGAAAAAGTATTTCGTTGTAAGTCTGAATTTGGAATAAAACCTTCATGTCTCATATTCGTATAAGACATACGATAATTCATTCGATCAGAATTATTTTCAACAGCAATTGTATTGGTTGAAGTAATTGCAGATTCGAAAAAGTTTTTAGCATTATTTTTACCTCTAGAAGTTAATGGAGTTGCATTCGCAACGCCACTTGCTATTTCATCTGCCGTGTAAGGCCACTGTATTACATTTAATCCTGAATCTAATTCTGGTCCTACCCATCCTGATGAATTTTCATCAATTGCAGATGTTGTTGGATCTGGACGACTACCATTTGCAAAAAGATTACTCTTTTCTAAAAACTTATAGGGAGTTTCATAAACATTACTTGAACTGAAAGAAATGCCCAAGCCTTTACTCTTTTTACCAGATTTTGTTGTTATTAATATAACACCATTACCACCTCTAGATCCATATAATGCGGCCGCACTAGGTCCTTTCAAAACAGATATACTAGCAATATCATCTGGGTTAACATCGCTAATACCTCCACCGTAATCTACAGCAGTACCACTACCCACACTACCTATATTGGTTAAACTACTTGAAAGTGGCACACCATCAATAACATATAATGGTTGATTATCTGTCGTTAATGAAGATGCTCCACGAAGTATAACACTAACTGTAGATCCTGCTCCACCAGTTGAATTAATCTGAACACCAGATACTCTACCATTTAATGCATTCAACGCATTTTCTTGAGTAACCGTTGTAATATCATCACCATCTACTTCTGATACAGAATAACCTAGAGATTTCTTTTCCCTCGAAATACCAAGTGCTGTAACTACGACTTCATCTAACGCCTCAGAAGAAAAATCCAAAGCCATATTTATAATAGTACGATTACCTACAACAACTTCCTGTGTGGTCATCCCTAAATAAGAAAACACTAAAACTGCATCATTATTAGGTACTTCAATATTATAAACTCCATCAAAATCAGTAGATACTCCGGTAACAGTCCCTTTTAATACTACTGAAACCCCAGGTAATAATTCTTCATCAATACTGCTGACGACTCCCGTAACTTTTTGCTGTGCATGTGCGACACCAAAAAACATACTTAACAGAAGAAACATCAACCACTGTAAGTTTCTTTTTTTCATAGTTGTTCGATTAAAATAAATATTTAGTTTAGTTATTTTGTTGAAACAAATCTATCCTAAAAATTATGTTAAAACATATAGTATCGTATTATATTCATGTGATATTTTGTCCTTTTACACTAAATATTAACTAAATATTTAATGAAAGGTTAATATTACATTAGTTTAATATCATAATTAATTACGATGATAATGCTATTTTTTATCGATTTATTTCTTTGGAAGCCCCATATTCACTACCCAAATATTTATACTTACGGTTATTTTTCAAATAGACAAAAATTTCAATTTTTACAGTTATCGAACATTAACTTTCCTCTTCAAAGAAAGTTGTAATTAATAAAACAACATTTTATTATTAGTAATAACTTAAAGTAGAATTCTAAGGGTTTAAAAAGCAAGAAGATTAGTTTAATATTAAAAAAAGCTTAACGAAAAGTCTATCAATTAAGTAATGAGAAAATCAATGTAAAAGCATAACATAGACAATTACATAGGTTACAATTATGTGGTCGAAGTTTATAGTAAAACAATTTATAAGCTAACCTTAAGTAATAAATTTTAAATCTCTTGTTTGCAAGATTACTTCTCACAACAATATATATGACTTAAAATTCATCTTAGATTTAAGTTTAATTTCTACTTAGATTATTCACATTTTACTCAGTAATTATTTTTTATTTTATTTCAGTTATTCATTATTAATCCCAAAAAACGACTAACGAAGAAATAAAGACAACTCTAATTTTTATATCATTTAAGTATTACAACTATATATATTTTAACTCAATTAGTCCTATAATCTTCAAAAAAGCTACACTAGGGTTAATATTATATGTAAACAAAATAAGATATAACAAATTATTCACCTCTAATTCAAGTTAATTTGTGAGTATTAATAAAAATAAATTATGCTCGCAGGAATTGATTATTTTATTGTAATAGCCTATATCATTGGAATGCTTTTATTGGGGCTCTATTTCAAAAAGTTCGTTAATAGTTCTGAAGATTATTTTTTAGGCGGGAAAAGTTTACCATTTTGGGCTATAGGTATGTCCATCGTTGTTTCTGATATAGGAGCCTTAGATTTTGTAGGAGTCTCAGGACAAGCCTACCGTTACGGAATTTCGGTTGGAAATTTTGATTGGGTTGGATCTGTACCTGCAATGTTATTAGCCGCATTTATTTTTATTCCGTATTTCTGGCGTGGAGGTATGTATACTATACCAGAATATTTGGGGAGAAGGTATAACCAAAAGGTAAGAACCATTGCATCCGTAACTTGGATTTTATTTTTCGCTTTGGATTTAGGTGTCCTTTTTTGGGCCAGTGCCGTACTATTAAATGTTCTAATGGGTTGGCCTATATGGATTTCTATTGTTTCGACTGCTGGTGTAGTTGGTCTTTATACTTATTTTGGTGGTATTACCGCAGTAATCATGACCGATGTAGTACAATTCGTAATTATGTTTATCGGTGGTTTTGCATTGGTTTTTCTAAGTCTTTACGAAGTTGGTGGTTGGGATAATATGGTTGAAAAAATCGCAACAATGGGACCTGAGTATAGAAATCATTTTGACATCATACAACCACAGAATACGAAATCTCCCTTTCCCTGGACAGGAATTCTATTCGGTCTAACCTTTGTTATGGCCAACGCTTATATGATAGGAAACCAGTCAATCGTACAGCGCTGTCTTACCGCGAAAAACGAATGGCACGCAAAAGCAAGTATGATTTTTGGTTCTGCCCTTAAAATGTTTATTCCCATATTGGTTTTGTTTCCGGGTCTTATGGCTGTCGTAGTTCATCCTGGATTGGCAGACGGAGATCAAGCACTTCCTTTAATGATCAAATCTATTTTACCTCCTGGTTTAGTAGGCTTAATGTTTGCAGCATTTTTTGCGGGATTAATGTCTAGTGTAGATTCGTTATTAAATTCCACTGCAACCTTATTTACAAAAGATATCTACGAACCGTTTATTAAAAAGGGAGCCGATGACAAGCATTATTTAAAAGTTGGACAAATTACTACCTTGGTTTTGTTGGTAATAGGAGTAGCTACCTCTCCAATTAGTAGTGATTTTCCTGGTATTTACGTAGCTATTCAAACCTTTATGTCTTATTTCCAAGGACCTATATTCTCCATTCTCCTATTAGGTATATTCTGGAAAAGGTCAACGGAATGGGGAGGGCTTTCGGCATTGGTTATAGGAATAGGATTTGCCGTTTATCTAAATGTTTTCAAAGAGCAATTCTTTACCATAGAAGATCCATTTCTTTATATTTCTTGGTGGTCGTTCTTACTAGGTGTTATTATAAACATATCTGTTAGTTCACTGACTAAGAAACATACGGCAGAGCAGTTGCAAGGTCTTGTGTTTAGTTCCAAAATTTTATCGAAAAATAAAAATCTGTAATATGTTCAATTTTGATTGGCTTTCCGATGTTTCGCAAGAAACTGCAAAAATGATATTTCTTTGTTTATATGCAGTAATAGGTCTTTTAGTTCTGTTATTACCCAATGAATATGTTTATGAGGGTATAGCAAAGGAAGATCGTCACTGGTGGAATAATTTAAAACTATGGTCAATAGCCGTACTATCTATTTTGGCTTCGATCTATAATAACTTTTAACCCCTATAATCAAAAAAAATATGGAGACAAATGAAATAAATGCAGGCATAAAAGCCGCTCAAATTAATAATGCTCTTGGGTTTTTTATTTTGGTTTTTGGGTGTATTGTGCTTTTTGCAATGATTTACACTGAAACTTTTATCGAACATATGACGGATATGATTGCAGGTTTACTTCTTATCTCTATTGGAGGAGGTATGATATGGAAAGCAAGAAATACCATAAAAAAATTGAAAGCCAAGTAGTTATTATAATGTAATCCACATGTCGAACAAAACCTTTCAGATTAAGTTGACCGAGGATTGGAAAATCCAATCCTCCGAACATATTTCCCAAGACGGAAAAGAAATCTCTACGAATACCAAACTTTCAACCAACTGGTTACCTACCAAAGTTCCCTCTACAGTTTTAGGCACTTTAGTTGCTAATCAAATATATAAAGACCCCTATTTTGGTGAAAATCTAAAAAACATTCCTACGGAACAGTTTGAAGTCCCGTGGTGGTATACAACTTCATTTCAAATTTCTAAGGACCAAGCAGACTTAAATGCTAATTTAAATTTTGATGGCATAAATTACAAGGCTAATGTTTGGTTAAATGGAATTTTAATTGCCGACTTTAAATCTATAAATGGAGCATATCGTATTACTTCTTTCAATGCTAGTACCGCAATTATTGAGGGCGAAAATATATTAGCTATAGAAATTATCCCTCCTAAACCGGGAGACTTCAGTACTGGCTTCGTAGATTGGAACCCAGCTCCACCAGATGGTAACATGGGTATATTTAGAAATGTTACACTTCATTTATATATGGGTGTTGAGATTAAAAATCCTTTTGTTCAGTCAAAGCTTGACCTTAAGAATTTAAATAAGGCATCAATTACAGTTTCCGCAGAATTACTAAACAATACTAGCGCAGCAATTTCTGGTATTCTAGTCGGTAAAATAGAAAATATACAATTTGAACATCAGGTAACTATAGGTCCAAATTGCTCGATGACCATCCAATATGACCCTTCAGCATATCCCCAATTAAATTTAGATAATCCTCGACTTTGGTGGCCTGTTCATTTAGGAAATCCGAATCTTTATGAATTAGAACTTCAATTTATCACAAATAACAATATTTCCGATACCACTGAAATAAGATTTGGTATTCGCGAAGTTGAAGACTATTGGTTAAATGATATTCACCGTGGGTATAAAATCAACGGTAAAAAAGTCTTGATTAAAGGTGCTGGTTGGACGGACGATCTTTTATTAATGGACACTGACGAAAATATTGAAGCACAGGTAAAATATGTCAAACAAATGAATTTAAATACGATTCGTTTGGAAGGCTTTTGGGGAAAAGACCATAAACTATATGACCTTTGTGACGAACATGGTATTTTACTAATGGTAGGCTGGAGTTGCCATTGGGAGCATGAAATTCATATGGGTGTACCTGTAAATGAACGTTTTGGAGGGGTTTACAAACCCGAAGACATTGATCATGTTGCCCAAGCTTGGGAAGATCAGTTAATATGGTTACGTAACCACCCTAGCATATTCGTATGGACAGTCGCCAGTGACAAAGTTCCTATTACCGAATTAGAACAAAAATACATTGATACCTTCGCTAAATATGACCCTACCCGCCCCTATTTGAATTCAACTGGAGGAGTAGGAAGCGACCAACATGTCATTGGAAGTGAAGATGTTATCAGCGAAATTAGTGGCTCTTCGGGTGTAAAAATGTTGGGTCCTTATGCGTATACCGCACCAGTTTATTGGTTTACTGATACCAATTTTGGAGGTGCTTATGGTTTCAATACCGAAACAGGTCCAGGTGCCCAAGTACCCCAATTAGAAAGTTTAAAGAAATTTATTCCTGAGGAGAAACTTTGGCCCATAAGTGATGTATGGAATTATCACTGTGGTCGCTATGAGTTTGCAGATCTAAGTCGGTTTGTTAAAGCCATTAATGAACGATATGGAGCTCCAGCTAATATCGAGGATTTCGATAAAAAGGCACAAGCGATGAACTATGAATTGATGCGCCCTATGTTCGAGGCCTTCCAAGTTCACAAAAATCGATCAACTGGTATCATTCAATGGATGTTGAATGCAGCTTGGCCAAAAATGTATTGGCAGCTTTATGACTATTATCTTATGCCGACGGGGGCTTTTTATGCTACCCAAAAAGCCTGTTCTCCATTGCACCTTGTATACAATTACGGTGATCATAAAGTTTATGCCATTAACGATTATTCACATATTGTAGAAAACTTACGTGCCCGAATCCGTATTTATGATATTGATTCAAAATTATATTTAGACAAAACTTTAGACTTTACTATTTCAGAGGATACCTTTCATCCTTTATATGAAATTGAAGACTTGAATAACTTGTCCACTACTTATTTTATTGATCTGCGTTTAATTGATGACACTAATAGGGAAATCGACACCAACTTTTATTGGCTATCCACTAAAGAAGAAACATTAGACTATGAAGCCGATTTAGGCGAATTTGCCTATCATACACCTAGTAAGATATATGCTGACTTTTCATTACTTAACACCCTTAATAAAGTTAATATCGCTGTAGATTCTAATTTTACAAAAATTGAAGAAGAACAGCAAGTGACAGTAACTCTTGAAAATACAGGAGAAGTAATTGCTTTTCTAATCAACCTTAAATTGGAGGATAAAAATAACGGAGAACCTATTTTACCTATTTTTTGGGAAGATAATTTTATTAGTCTACTCCCTGGGGAACGAAGAACATTAAACGCAACATTCAAATATAACACCGAGGTCGAACTCAAAATCGAAGCCTGGAATTCAAATAAAATTACTTATGGAGAAACTAGCAATTAAAGGTGGAAGTCCCTGTCGCGATATAACAGCACAACCTTGGCCTAAATGGCCTGTTTGGGGTAAAGAAGAAGAGGTTGCACTAATTGAAGTTCTTAATAGTGGGGTTTGGTCCTATAATGGACCAAAAGAGATAGAATTCAATCGACTTTTCGCTGAATTCACTGGAGTAAAACATGCTATTTGTACTGTAAATGGAACTATTACCTTGCAAATTGCCCTTGAAGCTTTGGGCATAGGTATGGGCGATGAGGTTATTGTGCCGGGTCTAACCTGGCAAGCAACTGCCGCTACCGTAATTGACGTAAATGCTACTCCAATTTTGGTAGATGTCAGTGAAGATAACTGGTGTATTGATCCTAAAGAAATTGAAAAAGCAATAACTCCAAGAACAAAGGCTATTATACCAGTACATCTATACGGCGCTTTTGCCGACATGGATGCTGTTATGGCTATTGCCAAAAAACACAATCTTTATGTTATTGAAGATTGTGCTCATAAGCATGGTGGGGAATGGAATGGCAAAAAAGCCGGTAGTATTGGTGATATTGGTAGTTTTAGTTATCAATTATCCAAACATTTGACCGCAGGTGAAGGTGGTTCTGTAACTACAAATAATTCTGATTTAGCAGATAAACTAGACGCACTTAGAAACTGTGGAAGAAGACCTGAAGCTGATACCTTTGAAGGCGTAGATAAGGGTGCAGGGGATTATGGAGATGATGACGGCAATTTTATTCAGTCTGGAAATCTTAGAATAACTGAATTCCAAGCAGCTATCTTGGTTGAAGGTCTTAAACGTCTACCAGCGCAAAATGCCAATAGAGATGCAAACGGTGAATATTTAAATGCATTACTCTCTAAAATTAAAGGGGTCGCTCCTATTACACGCGATAAAAGAGAAACAAAAAAAGCTTACTTTAATTTTGCATTTAGGTATTATAAAAATGACTTTAAAGGCTTGCCTATTGAAAAATTTAGAAGTGCCTTAGAGGCTGAATTAGGACTCATAGTAGATGCCAGTTACGAGCCATTGAACAATTGTTCTTTATACGTTCCGCACACAAAACCTGCTAGACATAAATTAAACGATACGTATTGGAAAGCTATTGACCCCAAAAGATTTTCTTTACCTGTCTGTGAACGTATCTTCAAAGAAGAGTCAGTTTGCGTCCATCACAAAGTATTAATGGGGTCAAAGGCGGATATGGATTTAGTGGCACAAGCTATAAAGAAGATTTACACCCATGCTGAGGAATTGATCGATTGAGCAGTTAACCTAGTCTTCACATAGAAATAGCTGACTTTTAAAGGAAATATATTTTAACATATGAAATTATCTATAAGCCTTGTTTTTCTTCTTATGTATTCTACTGCTATTTTTTCACAGGATCCCCTTGAAAGTAATAAGCAAGACAGTTTACCTGAACAGGGTATTTGTGCTCATAGAGGTGCCAATGAAACCCACCCTGAAAATACCTTAGCGGCATTTGAAGAGGCTATTCGATTAGGTGCGCAGATGATAGAGTTTGATGTTCAACTGACCAAAGACAATCAGTTAGTGATTATGCACGATGATAAGGTGAACAGAACTACTAATGGCCGTGGCTATGTTAGTAATCTTACGCTAAATAAAATTAAAAAATTTGATGCAGGGAAATGGAAATCACGAAAGTTCAAAGGGGAAAGGGTTCCTACCTTGATGGAAGTTCTGGATATAATGCCTCGGAATATATGGTTGAATATTCATTTAAAAGGAGATGAACGTTTAGGGGCGGCAACAGCAAAAGCCGTGATTGCAGCAAATAGAACACATCAATCAGTTATTGCCTGTGAAAATGATGCTGCAAAAGGAGTAAAGAGTGTCAACACCAACCTTATGATATGTAATATGGAACGTTTAAAAACACGAGCCGATTATATTGATGGCACCATAGAAAATGGCTTTGCATTCCTTCAAATAAAAAGTAGTAGAGATGATATAAATATTTTGACAGATTTAAAAAAATTAAATGAGAACGGGATTAAAGTCAATTATTTTCACTCTGAAGAAACAACTGAAATAAAAGAATTATTAGAAGCAGGAGTCGATTTTATCCTAACTGACCATTTGGTGGATATGCTCAATGCTTTCTCTAAAACGAAATAGGTACCTAGCCAAACCACTTAAATATGGATTTGAAAAATATCCAAAATTCGAGCAATAAACATATTATAGTCAAATGAGAAGATACTTAGTTGTTTCCGCCCTATTGCTAGTTTTTTCCTGTTCCGAAAGCAAGAAAGAAGAATCACAAAAAAATGCTTCTGTAAAAGGGGTAATGGATACTGTAATCACAAGGTTGTATGAAAACGTAGCGCCAAATAATTATAATACTATTGACGATACTTTTATGCTCAAGTTTTTGACCAAGAGAGAAAAATCAGTATTAGCCACCCGCTACCAATATTTTAAGGTAAATGTACCTGTAACCGTTTCATTGATGAGACACGTTGATCAAGCCACCATACCTTTTTGGCTAAAAGAAAGCGGCTTTGTAAAAACTAATGAATTTGTAAAAAATGAAGTCTATGAATACGAAGTTTGGACGAAAGATTTTACCTCTGGCTGGGTAAATCTGGGAATACCTGGGTTTGACATGGACAGAGTTACCTATTTTATTTCAGTAGGTGCAATGAATAGTAATGATAATCTAAAAATCACAGAACGTTATCCTGAAGAATATTCTTTAGAAGATTTTAAAAAAGGAGCTTTTACCTACCATGATTGGTCAGACCTAAAAATTTCGGATTTACCCAAAGAACTTGAAGGTCAAATATTATTTACTACAGTGAGAGGACGGGCTAGAGAAGCGCATGTTGAAGGCGCCTTTCGAAAAACAATGTTCCCATCTTCAAATAACCCAGATCAGATTGTACTTACCTGGAGTGAGGACCCCTCAAATTCAATGGATATTCAATGGAGGTCCAATACTACCGTCAAAGAAGGAACTGTGCAATATTGGAAAAAAAACACTTCTGACACCCTTGCCTCAAAGGCATCCGTATCAGGTATGGAAGATAGAATGTTATATAATGACAGATATATTAATCGATTTACATCTAATCTAAAAAACTTGGAGGCCGGAAGTATCTATGAATATCGCGTTGGTTCCGAAGAAGGCACATCATGGTCATCCGTCAGAAATTTTAAAACCGAAGCAGAGGATACGAAGGATTTCTCGTTTATCTGGTTTGGAGATACGCATAGAGACCCTAAATGGGCAGAGCTACTTAAAGATGCGAACTTTCGACACCCAGAAACTTCATTTTATTCAATTGCAGGTGATGTTGTAACCACTGGACTTTACCGATCCGAATGGGATCAATTTTTTGGATATTCAAAAGATGTGTTCTCCAATAAACCATTAATGCCAGTTCCTGGAAATCATGATAGGCAAGATGGTTTGGGAGCTTGGATGTATTATCAACTATTTAGTTTACCTGAAAACGGACCTGAGAATGTAGATCCAGAAAGCACATATGCATTTAAATATGGAAATGCTTTATTTCTAATGATTGACTCTACTCAACCTAATGAGGCACAAACTCAATGGATAGAGAGTCAGTTAAAAAACTCGGATGCCACTTGGAAGTTCGCCATATTCCATTTTCCACCATATAATTTTGAGGAACCTTATTTAGACATTCAACAAGAATGGGGTGGTCTTTTTGATACATACCATGTTGATATGGTTATGTCTGGTCATATTCATTATTATATGCGCTCAAAGCCTATTAATAACAGAAAGGTTGTGGACTCTTTTAAAGATGGAACTGTATATGCAGTATCTATAGGAACAAGCGGAAATCATGATGATATTGGCGAAGAACCTTATGCTGAAAAAAGGTTCAAGGATGGTCAATTTTACCAATATATGACATTGACCGATAAGACTTTGAAATACACAACTTATAACAAAGTAGGCGAAATTGTTGATGAGTTTTTAATAAAAAAGTAACTATGAAAACTATTAAAATAGCACTTATTGGAGTCGGTTATATTGCAGACTTTCATGCCCGTGGATTGCAAACTATACCCGATATAGAGATTATATGTGTGGTTTCTAAACATATCGAAAGTGCCAAAAATTTTGCAGCTAAGTATAATATCAAAGAAGCATATACAGATATATCTAAAGTAATTGAGAATGATGAAATTGATGGTGTCATCATTAGCACGCCCAATCAATTTCATGCCCCTTATGCCATTTCATTTATAGAAAGTGGAAAAGACGTTTTTCTTGAGAAGCCTATGGGAATTAATCCCAAGGAAGGACATCAAATTAATGCTGCAGCCAAAGCAAACGATAGATTGGTAATGGTTGGTCATATGTGGCGTTTCGATATTGACACTAATTATATCAAAAACGCTATTGATGAGGGTAAATTAGGAAAAATATTCAAAACTAAAGGTTACGGAATTCACGAAAACTGGGGACCGGAAGGATGGTTTACAAATAAAAAATTAGCAGGTGGTGGTGCACTTGCAGATATGGGTGTTCATGCCATTGATACTGCGAGATATCTATTAGGCGACCCAAAGCCTATTAAAGTGTATGCTAGAATTTCAACCCAATTCGGCGACTATGATGTCGATGATACTGGCATTATAGTCATTACATGGGACAACGGAGCAGAAAGTATTATTGAAAGTGGTTGGTGGCATCCTCACATGGACGGTCCCGAAGCTAGTACAGGGCTTTTTGGAACAAAAGGTTATGCCAGTCTATTTCCTACAAAGTTGAAACTAACGACAGGTGTAGAGTCTTCCGAAGAAATTATACCTAACCTTCCAAAACGTGAAGATCACTGTGCCCAAATAATTTACACTAAACAAATGGAACATTTTGTGGATTGTATAAGAACTCGAATTCCCCCTATTCCTGGTATTTTAGAAGGACAAATTGTGTTAGATATTGTAAATGCAGCGTATACTTCTTCAGTAACTGGGGAAGCAGTCAATCTTTGAACATAACCATATAACGAAATCCTCAGGTATAAATCTAATTGATATGTAAAGTAATACACTCATTAGAGCATTTGGAGTAAATTATTTTTAAACTTTGTGTCTTTTTAATTTAAAAATATACTTTTCGCAAGCAATCTTGTTTTGGAACTCGTTTTTGAGACAATAATAGCCAACAAAGATTGAATTAATATCAAATTTTAATACATTTTAAATTTAATCAAATCCAAACATTAATTCTATATATTAGAGTAGAGATAAGTTATTTCAACTTCTTCTAAAATAATTGCAGGAAGCAAATTAACAACAGAAAAAATAAAATTTCGTTGAAATCATTGTGTTCAGGCATTTCTAATATTAGATTTGAATTCAGTCGAGGTCACTACTAAAACCAGTACATAACAACAACATTGTTAGGTGCTGGTTTTTTCATTTACAGAAAATTTGTAGAAAAATAGGATTTAGAGTAGGCTATAATTGATTTGGTAAAGAATTAATTATGTTTCATAAAATTATTTTTTAAATTGATTTAGTATTAGTTTTTAGAATAAGAAAGCATTTAAAGAAATTTCCGAGATAGAGGTTCGATTTCCATATTAAACACTAACAAATCATAAACATTTAATAATTAGATATTTATGATTTACTGTAATACAATTTATAGAACTGTCATAAAACCAGTTAAAAATATAAGGCTATTCACAGCTGACACTTTTTGAGTCCGCAAAACCGCTTTTACACAAAATTCATTCCTAAGGAAAACACATCATTTTTTAGAATTTGACATAAACTTGGTCTCTCTTTGTGATTTTAATATTTAGTGTAGATTTTAAGTTTATTTAAACCACCCTTTCATTGACCTAACCGAAAACAATTTCAGGTCCTTACAAATTGCTGTGGTGTAAATATGTTACGTAATTTAATTTCAATGAATGACCTACATCATAACCCAGCACTTTTAGTGGTTGTTACTTTGTAATAATACGTCAACAGAACCTATCCAGTCTAAAATTAAATAATGTGAAAACGCTAAAATATATTGCCATAATCATGACCTTATTTGTTATATCTTGTGTAAGATAGAAAAAGTATACCGCAGCACAAGAAAGAGTTGAAGTTTGCGTAAACAATTTACAAAATGGTCAAAATAATATCAATTTATTGGAAATTAACCTTGCCAATGAACAGAACCAAACAAAATCTCTCGAAAAGCAAATGGAATATTTCATAAGCACTAATACCGATTTGTTAGTACGCTTATAATATCTTTCAGTCTTAAGTAAATCTGGAGCAGAAAGCATCAAACAATCTTTGGTAGCCTAAATCATCATTTGGTTACAAATGAAAACAACTCACAAACTTAGACGAACAATTATGGGAGAAATAGCAACATCAGATAGACAAATCACTTTATTTTATAGTTCCAAATCGGATCGAGCAAAGCAAACTTTGGCTTTTGCTAAAGCAGAAGGGCTTCCTATTCTACAAATTGATATCCTTAAAACAAAATTGACAGGAACTCAAATAGCAGAACTTGCCGACCGTTTACATATAAATATTGAAGACCTTATCAATCAAGAACATCCATCGTATAAAGTACAATTTGAGCATCATGATTTTTCATCTGATGATTGGATTAAAATGATTCGGCATAATCCCGAAATTATGAAACAGCCTATTGCCTTGCGTGGCAACAGAACAATATTGGTAGAAACGCCTACCGATATAATTAAGATATAAATAGGTTTATAGTTATCTGAAATTCTAGTCTCATTCAGCTGTTAGCTCTACTTCTCTTTAAGTTTTTTCCCGCTCCTGATGTTAATTATGATATTCCACTATGCATTGTAATAATTTTAGATTCGCTTTAAAACTAGGGTAAAATCCAAATCTTGATATATTGAACTTTAAATTATAAAACAATGATTAAAGTCCATTTAAAATATTACGATGACCTTACAAATTTACTGTGGGACCTGGGCAGAATAACACCTTACTTACTACAGAGTTCCCATAATCTGAACAATGTATTGAAATCAGAGACCTGCTCATTGTTCTAGAGAAGTAGTCGGTCTTGATATCTTAAAAAAAAATAAAATGGAAAAAGAAATCATTTATAACGAAAGTCTGCATTTTGAACACGATCATTGGAAACTGAACTTGCTTTTGGGGACGATGAACTAAAATTATTTAAAAATAGATTAAGCGAACTGGTAACCCACTGGGCGGTTAAACAAGTCCTTGTACAATTAGAATATTACCAAAATTAATTTATCCTGCACCGTGGGGTAATTGAAGATTTACAGGAAGGCATTGAAAAGCACAAAATACGAATGGCAGCTCATAGAAGTAAAGGGGAAAATGCACTTGATACTGCTCTTGTAAAAAAACATTTAGAGACCAGAAGTAAAATGGAAACCCAGCGGCAAATCTATGCCGGCCTTAAAAAAGAATTCTTCCGTTCCCTTACAAATTATATGTAAGTCATCCTTCAAATATGAAAACTAAAGTATTTAAGTAATCCCGAACTACAAGAAGATTTCTAGCAGGCTTTACATTAAATTTCTGCAATCATGCGACCACAGTAAACGCTTATGGTGCTCTATTTTAATTTAATAGAAATCTACTCATCAAAAAATATATGCCTATTATACTGCTAACAAAATACCTACGTAATGACAAACAGCCGCCGCAAGTACAAAGAAATGCCATACGGCGTGGTTGAATGGATATTTTTCCCATAGGTAAAAGATTACGCCCAAAAGGTAAAGTCCTCCTCCAATAAGGATCATTGTTAATACCGTAGATGGAATAGTTTCAAAGAATGTACGCCCTCCTACTAACATAATACATCCCATTGCTATATAAACAAGCGTGGAAATAATATTCCATTTACCCGTAAAGAATATTTTAAAGACAATTCCCAATGCGGTCAAACCCCATAATATCGATAACAATGTAATACCAAAAGCATTGTTCATATAAATTAGCAGAAATGGAGTGTATGTACCTGCTATGAGGAAATAAATACTAATGTGATCAAGAATTTCAAATACACGCTTTGCTCCAGGGTGTTGAAATCCGTGGTAGAGTGTAGAAAAAGTAAATAGTTGCAAAAAACAAAATCCATATATAGCCGCTCCAATAACGCCTGGTGTATTATCACTCTTTATAGCGAAAGCTATTAGAATTGGAATACCTACGATTCCAAAAATAATTCCAAAGCCATGAACAATGCTGTTTACGAGTTCTTGTTGAATTTGTATGTTAGATTCTTGAGCAGGAATGAAAAGGCGGGTTATATTATTCTCATTACTAGTAACCGTAGCTAAATGTTTTAGGTCTTCAGACTGTCTTTTCGCCATGCTATAGTTTTTATTGTTTCCTTTTAATTCGTTTATGATACAAAAAACAAAAAGGGCTTTCGCCCTTTTCAAATATTCACAGTTCTTAAGAAAACCGTATTAACTTTACTCCCATATGTCGACGATGGTTTTTCCAACTTACGTGACGTGTTAATGGCTTATCAGTAGTACTATTCTTTTCTTCAGATATTTTTTTAAAATACTTCATTATTCCCTTTCCTTAATACTTGTTGTGATGGGCACAAAACGCACCCTTATGTACACATAATATTATAATACAAAGTTAGCCTAAACGATGCATTATAAGGGTAGGTTTAACACATTACTAACACCTACAAGTATTGAAAATGAGCCACTTAAAAACCAAAAACTCTAATTCAAAAACATTGGGTAAAAAACCTCATATTACTCAACCTTAGTAATGGTATTTTATATTTGATTTTCTAAAAACTCCCTGATTTATTTAAAAGGCTTAACCTACGAACTAAACAAAAAGTTAGTAATCATCGTAACTTTTAACATGAAGTAATTTGTTTCAAAATACTTATGCATGATTCTTATAGGCAAACCAATAAATCATCTTTAATAGAGATTAGCTTGATTAAAACTTAGCATAGGAATTTTAATGTTAGATTCAATTTTTTTGGTTAAATCTTTATGAAAAAGCTTTTTTAAGAATCCATGCTCTTCCCGTTCCAATATGGCTACTATATCTACATTATTTGAGCTTATATAGTTTCGTAAACCATCATAAACATTGGGGTAAGAAACTAGTTGAAATTCAATATTCTGATATTCTACCTTTTGTTTTACTACCTCCTTAAACCTAGACATTTGTTCTTCTTCATCATTTTCATTGTTCATAACAATATGTAAAATCTTAATTTGCACATTAAAGGGTTCGGCTATTTCAACAAGTTTTGATATCGCATTAATGTCATCTTTCTCAAAGTCAGATGCGTATACAATAGATTTTATCTTGTGAGTACCCTCCATGTTGGGCACTATTAATAACGGACAATTAACTTCTTCTAATAATGCCTTGGCGATATTTCCCGAAAACAGCTCACGCGCAGTATGTTTGTCTTTCATACCTACCAGTAACAGATGTGGCGGCTCTTCTTTTATTACCGATAAAATTCCCTCAGTTATAGATGCGTTTTCAATTACCTGAAATTTAATTTGTGCTTTAACCACATCCTGCTTTATGTTTTTTCTGGCATATTCCTTTAAAATGTTCAGTTTTTCAACTTTGTCTTGTGAACTAAGATACTTGTGCGATCTTATAGTAGAAAGCCGAATAGGAGGAATACTAAATACGTGCAAAAGAATAAGGCTTGCGTTTAATTTAGCAGACAATTCATAAGCATATTGCAAAATAGCAATATCATGTTCTGAGCAATCTGTAGCGTAGAGTATAGTTTTCATACTAATGAAATTTGTTTTTATAAAACTAAACTCTTTAACTCGCAAGTAAAATGACATAGGTCATACAATAAGATATTACGGAGCAACATATTGATTGTAATATGATTAGATCTATTATAACTATAAAAAAATACTAGAAATAACAATATCCCAATTAAAAACATGATTTCTACCACCAATTAGAAAGGCATTTTATTAGATTTTAACTATTATTAAAAGGAATATCAGTTTTTGATTTAGCTCCATAAAACTTATCAAAGATTAAACAAGCCGTTAAATCTCCGGTAACATTGACTGCTGTTCTAAACATTCCTAAAATACGATCTATACCAATAATTACGATGAGTCCATCAATTGGTATTCCTGCACTTTGTAATACCGATGCAAGAATAATAACCCCACCTCCTGGAATGGAAGGTGTTCCTATAGAAGCAGCCACAACTGTAAATGTGATTAATAGCAAGCTCATTATAGACAATTCAATGCCATAGGCCTGTGCCATAAACAAGGTTGTAACACATTGAAATAATGCCGTTCCATCCATATTGATCGTTGCACCTATCGGGATGACGAAATCACTAATATTAGATGATACGCCTAACTTTTCATCTGCAGTTTTCATAGATAATGGCATAACGGCCGCTGAACTGGCGGTTGAAAATGCCAGTAATTGGGGTTCCCTTATTGCACTTAAGAATTTTAAAGGGTTCTTCTTGGTCACAATCAGGGTCAGCACTAAGTAGAATAACAAAAGTACAATTAGCCCCATGATTACTACTCCCATGTAATACCCAAGACCAAGGAATATTTGAATGCTGGTTCTTGATAGCAAAGCTGCCATTAAACCAAATACGGCATACGGTACAAGCATCATTGCCCATGATACTACAATCATACAGATTTTCTGAATGGCTTCTGAGAAACGAATTATAGGTTTTGCTGTTTCTGGGCGGAGCTGGGTAATCGCTACCCCTACAATAATTGTAAAAATCACTACGCCCAACATTTCCCCAGTTAAGATAGACTCTAACGGATTATCTGGGATTAGATTGGATATCGCGTTTGGAATGTTCCCTATAAAATCTGCTTGTTCTTTAGGTATTATTTGACTTTCGCCGTTATTTGGAAATCCCCCAAGTTTATAAATATACTGACCAGGTTTGAAAATAAGTGTTACCGCCAACCCTATGATGATGGCAGTTGTAGTAGTGAAAACAAAATATAACAGGAGCCGTACACCAAAGGTTTTTAAGTTCTCTGATGTATTACCAACAATATCGGTAATAATCGATGTAAAGATCAAAGGAATCATGATCATTTGAACCAGCCTCATGAAAATTTGACCTGGTAGATCAAGCCAATATGCAAGACTCAAACTAATATCTTCTGAAAGTAGACCCATAGATGGGTTAAGTAATACACCTATTCCTGCTCCAAAGATTTCTAAAAACAACAAAAACCTTAAGTTTCCATCTTAGAGAACTTTACTAAATCAATCTTATCTAAGAAAAAACTACAATCTCTTTTCAATGTTCTCATTTAAAAATTAAGAGCCTACCCTTATTTTGAGTCACTAATATTATATCTTCATTATTTGTATTTTTTATGGTAGCGATATTTTTTGCATCGCCACTGACTAAAAAACCACTCTTTTCGGTGGCAACAGTTTTAAAATTTCCTTTTCCATCTCCTTTTAAAAACAGTCCATTTAAAGCGTCTAAACGACCAATAAAGATTTCGTTTCCATAATCATTGCCAACCATTAAAATGTCTTTAAAACCGTCGGAATCAAAGTCTCCAGTTAACATATCGTTTGTTGGCGCAAATTGAGCCTCAATAGGGAGTTCACTAATTTTGAATTTGAAATCGCCTAGGTTTTCAATATAAACACTTCTATCATAGTTACCAGTTAACTGTATGGCTCCTTCTATTTCTTTAGCCGTAAATAAACTTTCATTGGTGACTTTTGCAAAATCTTTATAAAAATTAAATTTTGACCTGAATAAAGGACTTTGCTTTGATAAATCACCCCAAAAGTTGACTGGGTATGATTTATAGTCTCCCTCTTTATTGAGCAAGTAGGTAAATAAAACAGGATCAATACTACCATTGGCATCAAAGTCCTTGGCCATTAAATTAACCGGTCTTTCTTTTGTGGGTTGGTAGAAGTTATTTCTACCCATATTACCAACTACAAAATCATCATCTCCATCGTTATCAAAATCGGCAACCACTATACTCTCCCACCAGCCATATATACCACTGAAATCTGGAATTTCTTGTTTCGAAAATCCGTCTTTTGAATTTTTAAATAGGGTTATTTCAGTAAATTCTCCAACAACAACTAAATCTATTAACCCATCCTTATCCACGTCTGACCAAACTGCATCGGTAATCATACCTAAGTTTTCAATTTCGGGTAGTAAACTTTGGGTAACATCAACTAAAGTTCCTTTTTGGTTTTGTAAAAGATAGCTTTTATCTGAAATAGGAAACTTGCCTGCAGGAGTTCTTCCTCCAACAAATAAATCTTGATATCCATCATTATCAAAATCGGCAGTTATTACCACAGAACCATTACTGGTAACAATCGGAGATTTATTAACCGACAAACTAAAATTGCCATTACCATCATTAATATATAATTGATCATTATATCTGCTTAAATCTCCGGAAAACTCATAACTGCCGCCAACTAAAAATAAATCTAAATCTCCATCATTTTCTATATCAAACAACACCAAATCTTCTTCTTCTCTCATTTTCTCAGCAATCTCTTCAAAAAGAGGTCTGTTCGTAAATATACCATTGCCTTGTTGTTCAAAAATAATAGGGGAATAGCGGGAAGAACTTCCTACTATAAAATCTTGAAAACCATCACCATTAATATCTCCTGTGACTATACTTGGTCCATTTTGAGATAATTTGTGAGGTAAAGTTCGTTGAATACTATAGTCTATAATATCATATTCTTGATGCACATATTTAACACCAAGGCTGTCACTAATTTCACTCAATAGCTTTATAGAACTCTCTTTCATAAACGGAAATCCTATCGCTATATCTTGACTAGTTTTTACATTAGCATAATCAATCTCAACTAAGGCATCTTCAGTCAGATTTATCATTTCCTGCAATTTTCCATCGGGCCACAAAACAGTTATCGCTTTAACTTGACCTTTTAACCCTAAACCAAAATGAATTTTAGGATCTACAGAAGACATATAACCGCGCGTTAAATGATGTTCGTAAAACTGAAAATCGCCATTGGTAAGTGAAACTTTAATTTTTGCTCCTATACCTTGAGAATTATTTTCAGATCCTTTTAGTTTCAGTTGAATACTATTCGTTTTTTGAATTGTGTTTTCAAAAACAAATGCTTCATCATTTATATTATTTACAACATAGTCCAAATCACCATCATTATCTAAATCTACAAACGCGGCACCATTAGAAAATGAAGGGATTTTCAATCCCCAATCTACACTTACATTATCAAAAGTTAAATCTGCATTATTCTTATATGCATAATTAGCAACTTTAACAATCGGAATGGAGTCTAGCATTTTGACCTCATCGAGAAACTGCGACATTTCTAATCTAAATTCACCGAAATCCATATCGGTAATATCTCGTGGAAAACCATTTGTTATAAGTAAATCTCTATTACCATCATTATCAATATCGGCGAACAAAGGCGACCAACTCCAATCTGTTTTTGAAATGCCCGAAAGCATTCCTATTTCGCTAAAAGGAGTTGTAGGACCATTACCTAGTTGCAACATATTTCTACTATATTGATATTCAAACCCAAACCGCTCATTGAAAAGGTAGTTCATATAGTTATTACCAGCGTTGTTAGTCTTCATGCGCTCATTGGTTTCGCCAAGCATATCTAATGTTACGATATCTAAATACCCATCATTATTGAAGTCTGAAATATCTGACCCCATACTAAACTTACTTTGATGCTTTATATGGTTTTTTATGTCATTCGTAAATGTACCGTCTTGATTGTTTATGTATAATAAGTCATTGGTTAAATAATCATTCGTTACATAAATATCTGGCCAACCATCATAATTTAAATCAGAAATTGCAACACTTAATCCATAACCTTCAAAACGAATACCTGCTGCTAAAGTTTGGTCTGTAAAACTACCGTCCCCATTGTTATGATATAATCTATCGTTACTTATTGCAGTTCCATCTTCAATTTTTTTCCTGTAGGTGTTTGGCTGATTATGAGCCTCTTCATTATTTACTACATACAGGTCTAAATACCCATCTTTATCATAATCAAAAAATGTCGCCCCCATGGCATTACCAGTATCTGCTATACCATATTCTTTAGCACGTTCTTCAAATTGCAATTCACCTTTATCGTTAAGCCCTTTATTAATAAAAAGTAGGTTTGCCTTTCTTTCTATTGGATTCTCCATTGCAGAACACACATAGATATCTAACCAACCATCAGCATTAATATCTACAACTGCTACAGCGGTATTCCATTTATTTTCTGCCTCTATATTAGCGCTAGCAGACACATCGGTAAATTTAAAATTCCCAGAATTTAAATAGAGTTTGTTTGTTACTTGATTACCCGTGAAGAATAGATCTGCTAAGCCATTATTATCAAAATCCCCTACAGCTACACCACCACCGTTAAACAGATATTCTTCGGTAATTATATTGAAACTATCTGTTTCTACGATTGTATTATTAAATGTAATACCTGTTGTTTGTGATGGTAACTGTTTAAAAAGTGTTTCTGACTCTTTGGTATTGCAAGAAGATATTGCAAACAGTATAATTAAGGAAAAGGCAAATAAGTATTTCATATAAAAATTAAGATAATAATTATTTAAGAAAATGTATTTAGTAAAGCACAATTAAAATAGCATTCTTATACTATTAACAATGAGCTTTAAGACCACTTTAAAACGACATATTAAAGGCATAAGATCGTTATATTTAATTTCTTAAAATGAAAAAACTAGCTAATAATTAGAGTTTAGTTTTAATATTCTTTTAAATTAATTTTCCCTAGGTGTGTTAATGATTGATTGGATTTTACTCCTTTATCCTTAGCATTAATTCCAAAAAATAAAAATCACCATATACTATTGGCCCATCCATTTCATCATTTTTTGGCCAATTACCTGTACTATGCTTTAAAATAAATGGTGCATCTATATCTGGTGATATTATATATTCTTCAGTTTTTAAGGTATTTAAAACTTTATTTGAATAGTCTAAATAAGTGTCGTTGTTAGTGTACGTAGATAATTCTACCAATGCAGATGCGACAATAGCTGCAGCCGAAACATCTTTTACTACATTTGGAATGTTAGGGTCATCAAAATCCCAATACGGAATTCCATCTTCAGGCAGTTTAGAGTGATTCAAATAAAATACAGCTAATTTTTCTGCTTGTTCTAAATACATAGGATTTTTAGTGTAACGATAACACATGGTAAAGCCATAAACACCCCAAGCTTGCCCCCTAGCCCATGCAGAATTATCATTGAAGCCTTGGTGCGTAACTTTACTATTCACCCTACCAGAAACAGTATCGTAAACCACCACATGGTAGCTACTGTTATCTTCCCTAAAGTGATTCTTAAGTGTGGTATTAGCATGCTTAATGGCAATATTATGATATATACTATCTCCTGAAATTCTTGTAGCTTCAAACAATAGCTCAAGATTCATCATATTATCGATGATTACCGGAAACTCCCAGATATCCGCATTAAAATCCCAAGAACGAAGACTACCTACATTTTTATTAAATCTAGTGATCAAGGTATTGGCACTTTCTACTATTACATCTTTATAATGTTCTTCATTAGTAACTTCAAATCCTTCACCGAAACTAGAATATATTTTAAAACCCATATCATGGGTTCCATCATTATATTTTTCTTTCTCTATAAATTTGGTCCATTCAACAGCCTTATTTTTAAATACCTCTTCACCTGTTAACTTGTATAATTGCCAAAGGTTGCCAGGGTAAAAACCACTGGTCCAATCTTTAGGTTCAACTTTAAATATTTCTTTAGAGATAGGATTATAACTTCTTGGAATGGATAGTGAATCTAAAGGATACTCCAACAATTTTTCATAGCGATTTTGCAATAGTGAATCTATAGAAACTGCCTCTGAGTTGGACTGTTTTACAGATGTATCCTTACAACTAACAAAAACAAATAAAACTAGAGTGACAATCGTAGTAATGCAAATTCTATACATGGAATAAAGTGTTAGTTTGTTTCAAAAAGCACATGCCAAGCAGTTGAAATTATATCTAATATTATTTCAAATAACTTTTTATAAATCTATTCTAAACTAGTAATCACATGCACACCATTACGTCAACCATAAATACTTTAATTACCCAAGTATATTGATTACTAAAGGAATAGATTTAATTAGCAAAGTAAATGTAAATTAATAATACAATTCCACAAATACTATATCCTACAGGTTTTAGATACTTCCAATTTTGAATATCCACTTGTTTGGTATATACTTGAACGTAATCAGTTTCTCTTGGTTTAAAGTAACTTACCGTAAACATAATTATCAATGCCAAAGCGAATATTATACCCATAAGGTGTAAAAAATGCGGGAAATAAGTACCGTTCTCTATACTGATAGGTCTAACAACATACAATGCAACCAAGTACGTTATTACACTAAACAAAATTGCCATATTCGCTCCCTTAGCCGTAACACGTTTAGAGAAAATACCAACAATTACAATCGCTAAGATTGGCACACTATGCGTACCGTTCAACTCTTGTAAATAGGTAAAAATCCCACCTTGTACACCATATAGAAGTGGTGCTATAGCCATAGAGAATATAGCTAAAAAAGCTCCGAATATTTTACCTGCTTTTACAATCTTAACATCAGAGGCATTCTTATCAATATATTGCTTGTAGAAATCTAACCCAAATAAGGTTACAGAACTATTTAAGGCACTATTAAACGAACTTAAAATAGCCCCGAAAAGAACAGCTGCAAAAAAACCGACAAACGCTGTAGGCAGTATCTTTTTAACCAGCATAGGATAAGCTTCATCTGCATTTGCTAAATCACCTTTAAAAATATAGAAGGCAATAATACCTGGTAATACCACAATAATTGGTCCTAGTATTTTTAGAAAGGCAGCTAGCAAAAGACCTTTTTGACCTTCTTTTAAATTTTTAGCTCCTAAAGCTCTCTGTATAATTGCTTGGTTAGTTCCCCAATAATAAAAATTAACAATAATCATACCTGTAAATATGGTCCAAAAAGGCACATCAGAATCAGGGCCTCCAATGATATCAAATTTCTCAGGAAGTGCTGTGGTCAATGTATTTAAACCAGTAAATACATTACCATCGCCAATATACATTAACCCAAAAATTGGAATAAGCATACCACCAATTATTAAACCAACAGCATTAATTGAATCTGACACCGCTACCGCGCGCAAACCTCCAAAAATAGCATAGACACTACCTATTAATCCAATAGACCATACCGTTATCCAGAGTGCTTGTTCTGGCCCTACACCCAATGCCTCTGGAATATCAAACATCGTATTAATCGCTAATGCACCAGAATACAATACGGTTGGTAGCATTGAAATTGCGTACCCTAATAGAAACAATAATGAAACTATGGTTTTGGTAGATTTACTATATCTATTTTCTAAAAACTGCGGTATAGTAGCAATTCCACTTTTTAAATATTTGGGTAGTAAAACAAAAGCGGTAAACACCATTGCAACAGCAGCTAGAACTTCATACGCTACAATTGGCAGACCATCTCTAAAAGACACACCATTTACGCCCACAATTTGTTCTGTAGATAGGTTCGTCAATAACAACGAACCTGCAATGATTGGTCCTGTTAAACTTCTTCCACCTAAGAAATAACCATCAGAGGATTTTTCATCCGTTTTACGTGTTGATACATAAGCTATTATAGCCACTAATAATGTAAATCCTATAAATGAAATAATCCCCATAATTTATTTTTTCTTAGTGAATTTGATATTAATTAAAATCTATGCTGAAACATATGATAGTATGCTTCGTTGGCATTAATTCTATCTTTAAAATCCCTTACAGTTGTTCTCTCATCAATTACAAGTAATTCTATACCCGCTATATCTGCAAAGTCTTCCATATATTCTGAATCTAGATTTTGACAATATACCGTGTGATGCGCTCCACCAGCCAAAATCCAAGCAGTTGCCGCAATTTCTAAATTTGGTTTGGCATCCCACAATACTCTTGCAACAGGTAAATTAGGTAAATCTTCAGCGGGTTTTACAGCCTCTACTTCATTTACAACCAATCTAAACCTGTTACCCATATCTACCAATGAAACATTTATGGCGCTACCAGTTGCTGTATTAAATACCAACCTAGCAGGATCTTCTTTACCACCAATTCCTAAAGGATGTACTTGACACGAAGGTTTATGCTCATCAGCAATAGATGGGCAGATTTCTAGCATATGTGAACCTAAAACGTATGATCCTTGTGGTGTAAAATGATAGGTGTAGTCTTCCATAAACGAAACACCACCTTCTAAACCTGTATTCATAACTTTTAAAGCCCTAACCATAGCTGCGGTTTTCCAATCACCTTCACCACCAAAGCCATATCCATCTGCCATTAATCTTTGTACCGCAAGGCCGGGCAATTGCTTTAGTTCACCCAGATTTTCAAAAGTATCCGTGAATGCTTTAAAACCACCTTCTTCCAAAAATTTACGTAAGCCTAACTCTATTTTAGCAGCGTTGACCAAAGATTCCCTTTGATCACCTCCCTTTTTAAGGGATGTTGTTAATTCATAACTATCTTCATATATAACCAATAATTTATTTAATTCACTATCGGTTACTTTGTTGATATACTTAACAACATCAGAAGAATCATAGCCATTTACAGAAAACCCGAATCTCATTTGAGCATCTACCTTATCACCTTCAGTTACAGCTACTCCACGCATATTGTCGCCAATTCTAGCAACCTTTAAATTTTGTAACTCATCCCAACCTAGTACAACCCTAGACCAAATGTCCAATTTTTTCTGTACTCGTTCATCTTGCCAATGCCCTACTACAACCTTTCGCTTTTTACGCATTCTGGTCATCATGAAGCCAAATTCTCTATCACCATGTGCAGATTGATTTAGATTCATAAAATCCATGTCAATAGATTTCCAAGGAATTTCGGCATTGAATTGTGTATGTAAATGACAAAGTGGTTTGTTTAGAATAGTTAACCCCTTTATCCACATTTTTGCAGGTGAAAAAGTATGCATCCATGTTATTATTCCAATACAGTTTTTTGAAATATTAGCATCTTGACATACCGCTGTAATTTCGTCTGAAGTTTTTACCGTTGGCTTATAAACTATGGTAATTGGTATAAGGGATGATGTATTAAAACCTTTTACAATTTCCTGCGAATTTTTGGCTACTTGTTTCAGTGTATCATCACCATATAAATGTTGGCTACCTGTAACAAACCATATTTCTTTTTGAGAAGTATCTATCATTTTAATTTTTCTATCCTTTATTGACCGTAATAGGCATTATTACCATGTTTACGCTCATAATGCTTTTTAATTAATGAATCTTTAAGCTTAGGCGCTTTTGGATTTATCTGTAATGCTAACGTTGCCATTTGGGCTATCGTTTCTAACACTTTACTATTATAAACGGCTTTTGCCGCATCTTTACCCCATGTAAAAGGGCCATGATTACTAATTAAAATCATTTCTACTTCTGTATGCGAAAGACCTTTTTCTTTAAAGCAATCTAAAATTTGAATACCCGTATTGTGCTCATAATTACCACTAATAAGTTTATCGTTCATTGGTGCAGCACACGGAATATCTGCAGTTAAATGATCTGCATGTGTTGTACCAAAAATAGGAATATCATTTTGTGCTTGAGCCCAAGCTACCGAATACATAGCATGCGTATGTGCAATACCACCAATATCATCCCAATTTTTATATAAATAGGCATGTGTTTTTGTATCTGACGACGGTCTTAGTTCCCCCTCAATTATGTTATTATCAAAATCGACAATTACCATATTTTCAGGTTTTAAAACCTCGTAAGGCACACCACTCGGTTTAATAGCAAAAACACCATTTTCACGATCAACTGCACTTACATTGCCAAAAGTATAAATAACCAAGCCCAGTTCATTAAGCTCCATATTTGCCTTATAGCATTCTAACTTTAGTGCATTATAATTAACACTCATTTATTTGTTTTTAATACTATTTTCTATAAACGAACTCAATTCGTTATATGATTGCATCTGTTCTTTATAGGCTGCTACCTTCTCTTCTTTAGGATAATAAGTGGCTTCAAAATCACTGCCCATTTTCTCACTAGCTTCAATAACATCGGCATAAATCCCTGCAGCAACAGCAGCATAAATAGCAGCACCTAATGCAGGTGCTTGATCTGAGGCCGCTACTTTAATTGGCTTGTTTAATACATTAGCCAATGTTTGCATTATAAATGGTGATTTTCTTGCAACGCCACCAATACCAATAACACTATCTATACATATACCTTCTTCTTCAAAACGCTCTACTATTTTTTTAGAGCCAAAACAAATAGCGTTAACCAGTGCTTTAAATATATGTGGTGCTTCTGTGCCTAAAGATAAGTTAGACATCGCTGCTTTTAATTCTTGATTTGCATCTGGCGTTCTTCTCCCATTAATCCAATCTAACGCTGTTGGTATACTTTCATCAAGAGGAATTTTCTCTGCTTGAGCGCTTATTTTTTTAATGAAATTATGTTCTATTTCTTCTTTAAGCTCAGCTTTTTGAGCATCGGTAAGAATATTCGATGACAATACTAAATTATCAATTGGCCACGACAACATATCTTTAAACCATGCTAGAACATCACCAAAAGCAGACTGCCCTGCTTCTAAACCTTCTAACCCAGGAATAACAGAACCATCAACTTGCCCACAAATACCTTTTACCGGATTATCTCCCATAAATTTCTTTGAAGAAACCATAACATCGCAGGTTGAAGTACCCATAACCCTTACCAAAACATTCTCTTTAATCTTTGCCCCAAGAGCACCAGCGTGAGCATCAAATGTACCTACCGCTATAACTGTTTTAGTTGTAAGACCTAGTTTTTTAGCCCATTCTTCACTTAAGTTTCCTGCAACCTCATTTGATGTATATGTCTCATCGAATAATCTATCTCTAAGATTAGCCAAGTATGGGTCTAATTGTTCCAAAAATTCTTTGGCTGGTAAACCATTCCATGATTTATGCCACATAGCCTTATGGCCCGCTGCACACCTACTTCGTTTAAATGATTTTAAATCTTTATTCTCTATAAGTAAATAAGTCATTACATCGCAATGTTCCATCCAAGAATATGCAGAATTTTTGACTGAATTATCTTCGCGGATTACATGTAATATTTTTGCCCAAAACCATTCTGAGGAATAAATTCCTCCTTCAAATTTGGTATAGTTTTCACCACCCCAATTATTAGCTAGCTCATTAATTTCATTAGCTTCTTTAATGGCTGTATGATCTTTCCATAGCATCATCATTGCATTAGGGTTTTCTTCAAAACCTTTAGTTAATGCTAATGGCCTACCTTCTTGATCAACCGGAATTGGAGAAGACCCCGTCGTATCTATACAAATACCTTTTATTAACTCTGATGCAACATTACTTTCGGTTACTACAGATTTAATAACAACTTCTAGCCCCTCTATATGATCTAACGGATGCTGTCTAAATTGATTTATAGACGCATTACAGTACTTATTTTCTTTCCAACGACGATACCAATGCACTTTTGACAATACCTCATGTCCGGTTTCTGCATCTATCAATACCGCTCTTACTGAGTCGGACCCATAATCTAAACCAATTACATAATTTTTCAATTCTCTACTATTTTATATAACCAAATATAATATATTATTAAGTGTTATTGAGACATTTATAATATAATGTAGCATATACTCGTTCAACTTCTATTACAATCTTTTAACATAGTGATATTGAAACTGCACAAATACAACATGTACTCATCAGTTCAGTTTATTTTAATACCCCAGAATAACCATAAAAAAAAGCCGCCTAAATGAATGGGCAGCCTTTTCAACTATTAACTAAATTTACTTACTATTCTATTTAATTCTTAATCAGCTTTGTGGTTTCTACTCTATTTTGAAACTTAATTCTAACAAGGTAAAGGCCTTTTTTGAACTGATTTGTTCTGATAGTATTACTGGTGCCAAAAGAACCTTTTTCATTTTTAACTCTTTTTACAAATCTTCCATTATTCGAATAGAAATCGATAAATATTGGTTCATCTACTGAAGAACTGTATTCATAATTCAAGTTATTCTTAAAAGGGTTAGGATAAAAATGTATTGAAATGTCCTCTCCATTATCGTTGTCGTCACTAGTAACACTGTCACTTATGTTAGGCAACACATAATCAGTAAAGGTGAATCTACCCTTACTACTAGCTATAGTTATATTTCTAGAAACAGTACTCTCAGACAATCCTTCTACTGTCCAACCTAATTCATTAATAAACCAATTCTCATCTATTAAAGAACTTTGATTATGGTTTCCATTTCTTGATTCTACCTTAATAACATTATCAATAATATCTTTCATATCGATAGTAGATTCAATAGCATCAATTGAAAACTCAGCACTTGAATTTCTTTGCAAAACACTATTCGAAACAACAGAATAGGTAGCGACAACATCTGAAGATTCTGATATTGTTCTTAGTACTTGGTACGTTAACCCATTAGATGTAAACTGACCTATGTTATTATTGTCTCGCCCATTACCATGTCCGTTTCCATTACCGTGACCATTGCCATTGCCGTTTCCATTTCCTTTTGAATAACTCTTTCCATTTTTGTTACCCTTTCCATGTCCGTTTCCGTATCCATGACCATTTCCGTTTCCGAAGTTTCCAGAATTATCAAAAACATAAACTTTAATGTTAGCTTTTTCACCACTTAGGTCTCCTTCTTTGGTTAGTCTTGCCGTTAGGTTAACACTAGCTCTTCCACTACTTCCTGTATTCCAATTTCCGTTTAAGGTTGCTGTTAACGGTAAATTAATCGTCTCAATTTTGGTAGGGTAACCAGAATCAGCGTTATCTTGATTGGATGAAGATTTTTGAATTTTTATTTCAAATTCTTTAGCACCTTCACTTTCAATATTCTGATTCTCCCACTCAATCCAAGATAAAGAAGCAACAGGATCAAATTTCATTTGTAACGGTCCTACCCAACCATCTACAATATTGTAGTTTGTGGTATAGCCATTTCCAAGATTTTGTTCAAAAAGAATATTTTGGTTATTATCTGCTGAAAGCTGACCTCTATACGTAATTGTTCCGTCGCCTTTATCAACAAACATTTGAGGTATTTTATTCAATGAAATCGGATTCCATGAGTCCCCTTCAAACAAAACTGCTTGAATAACATTTGTATCCCCTGGCCAACCGTTATCAACCACTAAATCTACACTAACAGTATCGGCACCAGCCTCTACATCTATCCACACTTGACCTATTTTATTACTAGTCGCAGCATCTTCACCATCACGTACCTCAACCAAAATTCTACTGGCCTGCAGTAAATTATAACTAATGTTAACACGCCTAATTGTTCCATTATTAATAGGATCAGCAGATGTATTGACAATTTTTAACGTATTGCTATAAACCGGAGTACCACCAACTAAATCTGGAATACTATAGCTTTCGAATGTAAATCTACCTTGACTACTAGGTATAGGTTGACCGTCAGTATCTGTACTTGCAGATTGCCCAACAACTGTCCACTCCAAACCATTAATCTGCCAATCTTCAGTTATTGGAATTTGATCTCCAACGAACTCAGATTCTTTTTGAATGATATTATCAATAATATTTTTCATATCAATTGTAGCAGAAATTAGTTCATTGGTATAATCTGCTCTTGGATCATCCTGTACTATCTCATCAGGAATTAAATTATAAGATGCCATTTCACCAATGTAACCAGGCAAGGTTCTTAATATTTGGTATGTTAATCCGTTATTAGCTGTAAACTCACCAATGTTATTGAAGCTATGACTGCCATCAACATTTGCATCATCATACTTCTGTCTAAAATTACCTGAGTTATCAAATGCGTGAACAATAATATCTACCCTATTTCCGCCCATATCACCATTTTCGGTAACCCAAGCCGTCATATTTATTTGTCCTTTTCCACTACTTCCAGGACTCCAACGACCTTCTAATGTAGTTTCTAGCGGAAAGTTGATATCCTTTACAGCAGTTGGGTAGCCTCTTTCTTCAACATCTTTCCACTCGTGCCATGAGAATTTTTGAATTTTAATATCAAATTCTTTATGTCCGCCATTAGCATCATTTTGATTTTCCCATTCTATCCATGACGGCGAACCTAATGGATCAAATTTCATTTGTAAAGGACCTTGCCATCCGTCAGCAATATAATAGTTGGTCCAATAACCCTCACCTAAGTCTTGCTGAAACAATTCATTTTGTTTGTTGCCCGCTGTAGGTTGGCCTCTATATATTAATGTTCCGTCTCCTTTAGCAACTACTAAACTTGGAACTTCTGGAATTAAAATTGGCGTCCAAGAATTACCTTCAAATAACAAGGCTTGAATAAGATTTGTATCTCCTGGATTACCATCATTTACAATTAAATCTACCGCTACAGTATCTTCTCCCGCTTCTACATCTACCCAAATTTGACCTATTTTATTACTACTGGCAGCATCTTCACTATCTCTAACCTCTACCAATATTCTACTAGCTTGGCTAACATTATATTTAATATTAACCTGTTTTAAACTTCCATTATTAATTGCTTCAGAAGACGTATCTACTATTTCTAAACTATTGTCTCCACCAGATGCGGTGCTAGCCAATAAATCTGGAATAGTGTAGTTCAATAATGTAAATTTAGCTTTACTATCACCTACATAATCCCCACCAATAGTATCTCCAGAAGACCCGATAAACGTCCACTCTAAACCATGAATAAACCATTGGTTATCAAGAGTAGGTGTTGTACTATTAGAATCAACAGCAATTAATTTCTCTAAAATGTCTTTCATATCTAAAGAGACATTAAAAGGTGCCGTATCAAAAGCAGTATTCCAGTTTCCGGCTCTTGGATTGTTAACAGGAACAATATTATATGTCGCTGCCTCGCCATAACCACCAGTATTTCTTTTTAATACATGATAAGCAATGCCACCACTGCTAATTGTTTCCAACGGTTCTAAACTATCATTTGGGTCTTCGGCATATCTTTGCGCAAGATTTCCAGAATTGTCCCATGTATGAACAATGATATCACTTTTAGAATATGCGTTATTGTTTAAATCACCACCGCCATTATACAACCAGGCAGTCATATTAAAAAATGTTCTACCCTCACTATTAGGAGCCCATTGACCTGTATACGTACAAGTTATTGGATTTTCTACATCAGCTATTTTCGTAGGATATCCACGATTTAACCCTTGTTCCTTCCAATTGTGCCAAGAATATTTTTGTATTTTAATATCAAATTCTGCGTGCGTTTGTCCAGACTCGAAACCATTGTTATCCCAATCTACCCATGATTCTTGCTCTGCAGGACCAAACTTAGCTTGTATATCACCTATCCAACCATTGTTTACAAACCAATTGGTGTAATATCCGCTACCCAAATCCTCTTCAAAAAGAAGGTTTTGACTATTATCGTAATTATAAGGTTGATCTCTATACGTAATAGTACCATCTCCTTTACTCACTAATAAATGTGGAGCCTCTGCAATACTAATTGGCGTCCATGAATTACCTTCAAATAATACTGCCTGTATACGGTTGGTTGCTTTTGGATTACCACTATTAACTACTAAATCGACACCAACGGTGTTAGTACCTGCCTGAACATCTACCCATACCTGCCCAATTTTATTACTTCCCGCAGCTACTCCGCTATCACGAACTTCAACTAAAATTCTACTGGCCTGCAGTAAATTGTAACTAATGTTAACACGCCTAATTGTTCCATTATTAATAGGATCAGCAGATGTATTGACAATTTCTAAAGTATTGTCGCCTGTAGGTGGCGTAAATTCTTCTACGGTAACTCCCGTAGCATTATCCTCGGTTAAACCAGCCCAAGTAGTTGATAGTAATTGTGCTTGTATACTATAATCAGCACCAGCAGTATCAGGAGCCAAAACACTAACATTTATAGCATTAGAATCTGCAGTAACCGTTTCTATTCCTTGACCTAAATTATCTCCCGTAGGACTTTTAAAGCGAACTAACACATAAGCAGTATCAATTGCCTTGGTATAATTTACATTTATATCAACCATCTGCTCTGCCGTAACTGTAGCTGGTGGATCAATAATTGTAATGGAATTTTCGAAGACCGGCTCATTGGACTCTACAGTTACATCGGCTACTTCATCATTTGCCAAACCTGCATAGGTGGTAGAAAGTAATTGAGCTTGTAAACTATAGTTGCTTCCCGCACTTTCTGGTGCTACGACACTTAATATTACATTACCTGTATTTTCCGTTACCGTTGTTGATGCCTGACCTAGATTAGTACCTTCGGGACTTTTAAAGCGCACCACTACAATAGCAGATTCTACGTCTTTTGTATAGTTTAAATTAAAATCAACTGATTGACCTGCCGTTACAGTTGTTTGTGGATCAACTATTGTAATACTATTTTCCAAAACCGGAGTGTCAGCTTCGACAGTTACATCGGCTACTTCATCATTTGCCAAACCAGCATATGTAGTAGAAAGTAATTGAGCTTGCAAACTATAGTTGCTTCCCGCACTTTCTGGTGCTACTACACTTAATATTAAGTTACCTGAGTTTTCCGTTACCGTTGTTGATGCCTGACCTAGATTAGTACCTTCGGGACTTTTAAAGCGCACCACTACAATGGCAGATTCTACGTCTTTTGTATAGTTTACATTAAAATCAACTGATTGACCTGCCGTTACAGTTGTTTGTGGATCAACTATTGTAATACTATTTTCCAAAACCGGAGTGTCGGCTTCAACAGTTACATCGGCTACTTCATCATTTGCCAAACCAGCATATGTGGTAGAAAGTAATTGAGCTTGTAAACTATAGTTGCTTCCTGCACTTTCTGGTGCTACTACACTTAATATTACATTACCTGTATTTTCCGTTACCGTTGTTGATGCCTGACCTAGATTAGTACCTTCGGGACTTTTAAAGCGCACCACTACAATAGCAGATTCTACGTCTTTTGTATAGTTTAAATTAAAATCAACTGATTGACCTGCCGTTACAGTTGTTTGTGGATCAACTATGGTAATACTATTTTCCAAAACCGGAGTGTCGGCTTCAACAGTTACATCGGCTACTTCATCATTTGCCAAACCAGCATATGTGGTAGAAAGTAATTGAGCTTGTAAACTATAGTTGCTTCCTGCACTTTCTGGTGCTACTACACTTAATATTACATTACCTGTATTTTCCGTTACCGTTGTTGATGCCTGACCTAGATTAGTACCTTCGGGACTTTTAAAGCGCACCACTACAATAGCAGATTCTACGTCTTTTGTATAGTTTAAATTAAAATCAACTGATTGACCTGCCGTTACAGTTGTTTGTGGATCAACTATGGTAATACTATTTTCCAAAACCGGAGTGTCAGCTTCGACAGTTACTCCCGTAAACTCATCATTTGCTAAACCTGCCCAGGTTCCCAAAGCTAACATTTGCGCTTGTAAACTAAAATTGTTACCCGCTACATCTGGAGCTTGAACACTTAACAGAACTGTATCTGAGTTTGCGGTAACCGTAGTTAAGGCCTGACCCAAATTTTCACCAGTTGGACTTTTAAACCTGATAAGAACGTAAGCCGTATCAACCACTTTAGTGTAATTAACACTGACATCTACCGTTTGATTTGCCGTTACTGTGGTAGGGGGATTTATTAAGGCAACGGTGTTTTGTCCTTGCAGGAAACCTGAAAAGGCTATAGCAAAAAGAAATAAGAGTAGTTTTGTTTTCATAATTGTGGGTTTTGAGTTATTTATTTTAATTACAAGAGTTTTATTCTAAATACTTACCTCTAAAATGATTTTACAAAAGGCAATTCATCGTTTTGATATGCTGTCATAATTTAATGTAATTTTTACACTTAATAAAAACGATACAAAAAAATTACATGATGCAGCTAATGTGCAAAATGTAAACTGGTATCTATTAAGAGGTACTGTACTTATAAAACTATAATTGAACTATTATAAAAAATAAATCAAACCAACCCTCTACAATCTATTTCATTGTAATTGACTATTTCCATTCTTTCATAAATCATTAAAAATATCCTCCAATAATTTATAAGTTTCTATGTTTTTAAGACTATAACTACTTAATAGTTATAAATATAGCAAATAATTTATTATAAGTGTGTGTTTTACATTAATTAATTACTACAACTAATCAATTTATCACAACACTCTAATTATTTGCTATATCGATTTACGCGAAAGTAAATAGAAGCAACTACTTTAAACAATAGCGTTAAAGCTTATCAAAAATTAATACATCGCTGAAATTATATTCTTAAAGTAGTTGCTTATTATTTTTTGAATGGGGTTATATAAAAAGTAAAATTATATTGTTTGGGCTGTACTCTATATTTATTTAATCCAGAAATTGCCGTACCCCCAACTCCAGAAACTGCATGATCCAAGTTTAGAGTTATATAATCCACTTCCTTTAGTTGACGTCTATAATAAGATCTTGTCATGTTGTCCGTATCATAGATTTGAGCACTCAAATTAAAAGTTTGATCACCTTTTATATGTAATCCATACCCAATATCATCACTTATTGATGTATAATACACATCTGTTTTATTACCATAATCTTGCGGAATTATATATGGTACATAATCTTGTTTAGCAGTAGTTTTATAACTTCCGAATTTGGCTCCTGTTTTTCTATCTGGGTAGGTTTCATAAGGTCCTCTTCCATACCATTCAATAGTATTAAAGGTATTAGGTATTTGTAATTGTAGACCAACTTTAGGAATCCGGTTCGTAAATTCTCCTGCAGGTGAAGTATACGTTCTTATAGCAATTTCTCCATTTTTGGTAATACTATAAGTAAACTCGTTTAAGAAACCTGTGGCATCCTTATTACTTGTTGCAAGTATAATCACTTTAAGACCCACCTCTTTTTCGTTGTTTATTATTTCGATAGACGAAACTTCATGTTCTAAATTATTTAAACCTAAAGCATACAAACCATTAGTCATATTAAGTCCCATACCATCTTTTTGATGTCCTGTGGAAATAGTGTATGTAGGCCAAGCATCTAATTCATTAGCTAATGGAGCTCTCCATATATTAAACATAGGTCCCTTTTTCAAATACTCTTTCTTTTTATAGATTAATGAAGTAAGTAAACCATTTTTCTTATCAAATGTATATGCAAACTCAGAACCTTTAAAAACAATATTCTCTGCGTTATCTTCTATACTTAATCCGTCTACATTAGAAATTACTGTTCGCTTTTCTACAAATGGAAATTCGAATTGCTCCCAAGCAACTTCATGTCCTTTTTTAGCCCAATTTGTATCTTCAGATAAGAATAAACTTACTTCCAATACATAATGTATTCCGGCTTTAAAATTATTTTTACTGAATGGAATTTTAAAGTCCTTCGTTTTTAAAGGTTCTAAGTCAAATTTTAAATCACCAAATTCTATTTGCTTACCATTGGCTAATAATGACCATTTGGCATCGAAGTCACTTAGATTAGTAAAAGGAAATCGGTTAAAAATAGATATCGTTCCCTCATTTATATCTATTAGATTAACATCAATAAGTTGCGGTGATTTTTTTAATTGCCATAATTCTGGTTGAACTTGCCTATCTGGCCAAACCAACCCGTATGTTCTACCTGGCAACCCAATACTATAATAATGAGATTCATCCATTACTGATTCAAAATCGAGCCACAGAGAAGCTGAATCTCTTAATCCGTCATTATTAACATTTAAATCTTCTGTAGAAACTACTTTATTAAAAATCCTGACATTATCAATAGTGGTATGCGCAAGGTATCCTAAATGGCTATCAATTATATCAGCAGATTTACCAATTTCAACTTGATAAGGACCATTAATAATGTTACCGGTACAACTCTTGGTCGCCAACCTTTCATCATCAATATAAAGTACTAAATTTTCACCATCATACGTACCTGTTACCTTATGCCAATTACCCTCCCAATTAGCAGGAAGAGTAGCTTCTACACTAACCTTTTCACCTGTATGAACATAAAGTTGCAGTTTAGATTCTTCAGGTTGAATAATACCATATTGATAATTTCCCTTGGTAACAAAATAGGCATGCCCATTATATTTTTCAGGTTTTACCCAAAATGATAGTGTAAGCTTATCATCAGCAATATCTAAAGCTTTATCTCTATACACTTCTAACCAGTCATCATGACCACTTAAATAAAGTGCCTTTCCAAATTTGCCTTCTTTTAAGACTGCATTATTCATTAAAGCTGCAGAAATTTTATTTGATGAAGCATCAGGTGTAGTTATCCATCTTTTATTGATACCTGGGCTTACCCAATCCCAGATCGCACCACCTGTTAAACGTGGATATTTATAGATCAAATCCCAGTACTCATCTAAACCACCAAGTGCATTACCTGCCACAGATAAATATTCATCCATAAAGGAAGGTCTAGCATCTTCTTCTAGCGCAAATCTTTTTTCAAGCATAAATGGTGTAACATATCTTGGACCAACAATATCTTCACATTTAATTGGGTTAGTCTCTGGATCCTCATCACTATTACCCCCATACATCCAAGCAGGTCTACTTGGATCTAATTGTTTTCCTTCAGCAATTAAAGCACAAATATTATCTCCTGGACCACTTTCATTACCTGCACTCCAAACAATTACAGAGGCATGGTTTCTATCTCTATACACCATTTTTTGCATGCGGTCTAAATACTGGTCTCTCCATTCTGGTTGACTCGATAATTGAATATTACTGTGAGCTTCATCTCCCGTTTCATCAATAATATACATCCCCAATTCATCGGCTAAATCTAAATACTCCACATTTGGTGGATAGTGACTTGTTCTTACGCTATTAATATTGAATTGCTTCATGATGGTTAAATCTTTGCGCATTGTTTCAACATCCATTGCATGCCCAGTTTTAGGATGCATCATATGACTATTAACAGCATTCAGTTTTACAGGTTTCCCATTAACGTAAATAGCCTTGTTTTTAACCTCTACCTCCCTAAAGCCTGTTTTATGACTAAAAACCTCAATAGTATTTTCTTCACTATCGATTAATTCTAAGGTAAGTGTGTATAAATTAGGATGTTCAGCAGACCACTTTTTAGGATTTTCAACCTCAATAGCTGTTGAAAATTTATCGTCTCCCAGTGTTAATTTTTGAGAAGTTATTTTATTTCCCTTATCATCATATAAACTTGCATTTACATTAAAGTCATTAAAATTTCCAGAAGTATAATTGTTTACAAACGCATCGATATTTAAAGTTGCATCTTGGTAATTTTCATCTAGGTCAGTAGTTACATAATAATCATGTATATGTGTTTTTGGGGTAGACATTATATAGACATCTCTGTAAATACCTGCAAGTCTCCAAGTATCTTGATCTTCTAAATACGATCCATCACTATAATGAAGTACTTTAACTGCAATACTATTTTCGCCATCTTTTAAATAAGGTGTAATATCATATTCTGCTGGTTCCATAGCACCTTGATTATAGCCAACCTCATTACCGTTTACCCAAACATAAGAAGCAGATTGTACTCCCTCAAAATGTAAAAAATGCTTCTTCTCTTTCCAATTCTTAGATAGTGTAAAAGTCCTGTAGTAAGAACCTATAGGGTTGTACTCTTTGGGCACCATTGGTGGTGTTGAGTTATATGGTTGACCAATATTTCTGAACATTGCAGATCCAAAACCTTCCATTTCCCAATTAGAAGGAACTTTAATTTCATCCCATTTTTTACGATTAAAATTATCTTCATGAAAACCGTTTGGAGCACCATCTAAATTCTCTGAAAATTGAAACTTCCAAGTTCCATTAAGGCTCAATAAATTCGAAGATTCTTTTTTACCCTTATTCAATGCTTCTTTTAAGGTGTTAAAAGGCATTAAGTTAGTATGGGGCAATACTTGGTTACGCTGAAATATTTTTGGGTTCTCCCATTCATTTTGCGTTTGTGCTAAAACAAAATTACTTATCAAAGACAAGCAAAAAAGAAAACCGATTTTTCGAGATAGATTAGTCATTTATATTGGCTATTAATTCTAATAAATTATCGTTGTTAATCTTAATAATGTAAACACTTACTTTTCTTTGAAAGTGGCAAATAACTAATGTCTCAAAAAATAAAAACGAGTATATACTTTTCAAGTGAATTTAAATTGAAGAACCTGCTTATAATCGCGCAGGATTATAAAACATCTATCATTCAAATTTACTTTATAAGTGTCAACAACACACTTACGAATATATAAAAAGAATTAAACAAAGTCTATTTTTTACTATTCTAAATCAAAACAGTACTAGGAGTAAATAATATTAACTAGTTAAATTTTCTCTATTTAAAGGGCTCTAACTATAAAATTCAACTTCATCATTAATAAAATAACGATACTACAATCTATAGCTAATTAGCCTGCTATAAGAACAGAATACTACTCATAAGATAAAAAACAAACCAACTTAATTAGTAATTAATGTTATTTTAGCAATGGATTGACAATCAAACTGGAAGAAAATTTATTTATAGATAATGAAATTAGGTACCGCCTCCCACAACGAAGATGCTAATACAAAACTACAGTACTACCAGAAGGAAGACCAAGTTCTATTATCTGTTGATTGTATAATCTTTGGATTCGATGAAAAAGAATTGAAGGTACTTCTTGTAAAAAGAGATTTTGAACCAGAAAAGGACAAATGGTCTTTAATAGGCGGATTTTTAAAGAAAAGTGAAAACCTAGACGAGGCAGCTATACGAGTATTAAATGTCTTAACCGGACTTAAAGATATCTATATGGAACAACTATATAGCTATAGCCGAATTGACAGAGATCCAGGACAAAGAACTATATCTGTTGCATATTTTGCATTGATTGATCTGAATGCAAAAAACTTCGATAAAATTAAAATCGATTCTGCGAAATGGTTTGAAATCAATAAAATTCCACAATTGATTTTTGACCATAATGAAATGATTGATAAGGCAATGTTACGTCTAAGACGTAAAGCGCTTGTTAAACCAATTGGTTTTGAATTGCTCCCTGAAAAGTTCACCATGCGTGAACTTCAAAGTTTATATGAGTCTATTTTAGATAAAAAATTGGATAAACGAAACTTCATCAACAAAGTAAACCTTCTTGATATTTTAGACAAACTTGAAGAAAAGGATATGACTAGCTCTAGAAAAGGATCGTTTTTATATCGATTTAATGAAGAAAAATATAAGCGCAAATCTGATGAGGGATTTGATTTCAAAATTTAATTATTTAACCGAAGGAGAATGAACAACTGCATCCTTTCTCCACTTCCCATAAAATTGAAATAATCGTTACGAAATCATATTTAGCATTCCCTAATTTTATTTTATTTCATAACTGCTTTCAGATACACAACTAATTAATAAGAGAGAGTTACTCACATTAATTAGTCCCTAAAATCACATAAATAACAACAGTAACAACACATAACATAATAGCCATCGGCTTGGTGTATTTCCACTGTTTCATTTCTACATAATCTTCCCCTTCTTCAATGGTTGCTTTATGGTTTGGATAGAAGTAAGAAACCAAAAACATTACCACTATATTCAAGACAAATTCTATTCCCCATATATGAACAAAATGAATATCGACTTTAAAAATAAAGGTCGTTAAAATATAAAAAGTTAAACCAACAACTAAGGCGATTTTTGCTGCTATTGCTGAGATATTTTTTAGAAAGAAACCTGCTAGCATTATGGAAGCTATTGGTATAAAGAAAATACCGTTTAATTGCTGTAGCAATTGATACAAACCATCTGGCGCATTCGCAACCATAGGTGCTACCAAGATGGCAAATATTGCAAGTACGGTAGAAGTAATTTTACCTATTCTAACCAACTTTTTATCGCTCGCATTTTTACCAAAATGTCTTTTAAATACGTCAATACTAAAAATTGTCGCTGCACTATTTAAAACACTATTAAAGGTACTTAGTACGGCACCCATTATAATTGCTGCGAATATGCCTACAAAACCAATTGGCAGTACCTTTTTAACCAACTCTGGGTAAATCATATCTTGATTCTCATATAAAGAATCACCGAAATAATAAAATGCAATAACACCCGGTAAAATAATTATAATTGGAACCAGAATTTTTAAAACGCCAGTAAACAATAATCCTTTTTGAGCTTCAACCAAATTCTTGGCACCTAATGCACGCTGAATAATGGTTTGGTTCATACTCCAGAAATATAACTGATTAATAATCAAACCCGTAAATAACACCTCAAATGGCAAAACTGAATCCTTTGCTCCTATTACATTAAACTTTTCTGGACTATGATTATATACTTTAGACAAACCATCAAATAGGTTACCATCACCTATACTTACCAAAGCGATAATAGGTATTGCGAGTCCGCCAATCAACAACCCATATCCATTAATAGTATCTGATATGGCGACAGCTTTAAGACCACCGAAAATGGCATAAATTGAACCGAGCACACCTATACAAACAACGGTAATCCAAAGCCCTTGTTCTTTTGAGACATCCAGAACCTCTGAAATATTGAAAATACTCTCAATATTTATGGCTCCCGTATATAGTACGATGGGTAATAATGTTACAATAAATGAAACCATTAAAAACAGTGCTACTAATGTCCTTGTTGTACTATCAAATCTTTTCTCCAGGTACTCAGGTATGGTCGTCAAACCCATTTTTAAATACTTTGGAACAAAGTATATTGCCGCTACTACCAAAGCCAATGCCGAAGTTACTTCCCAAGCAATTATAATAAATCCGTTCTTGTAAGATGACCCATTCATGCCAATTAAATGCTCTGTAGATATATTCGTCAACAACATTGAACCGGCAATAACTACGCCTGTTAAACTTCGTCCTCCAAGAAAATAACCGTCTTTAGAGTCCAGTTTTTCTTTTCGAAGTTTAAACCATGAATAGAATGCAACAAAAGCAGTAAATGCAATGAATGTAATAGCTGTATACATATGTAGATTGGTTGGTTTGGTACTATGATGTAAAAAAAATGCTCTAGTTGGAAGGGCTAGAGCATTGCTAAACTCAAATGATTAGTATAACTAAAAATTCAATTTTTCAGGTAAATACTTCGATACTAGTTCTTTGTAATAAGGAAGTAATGCTTTAACATCTGGTGGCACAGGTGCTTTAGAGTATAAATCGTAAGGGTTAAATTTCTTTACCCACTCAAACATCTCAATATCTTTTGCAGTCATCAAATGCGTGTAATCATTTTCTCTATGCTGAGAATAAAATGAGTGATAACGGATCATGTAAAGTGCAGGTTCTGGCAAATAATCTTTCATTATCTGGTACAGATATTCATCATGTCCCCAACTCATTTTCACATTATCTAAACCACAATTTGGTTCGTATACGCCGTACTTTGTATTATAGTTACTATTTTTTGCATCTGGATTTGCACTAAAGAACTCTGGATATACTATTTTGTCTGAATAAGCGCATCCTACTGGAAAAGTATCGCCAACAACAGCCCATTGTGGCTCGTCGAATAAACATAATATTTTCCCTAAATCATGGATAAAACCAGTAAGTACGAACCAATCTGGATGCCCATCTGCTCTAATAGCTTCTGAAGTCTGTAATAGGTGTTGTAATTGATCTAAATCTATATCTGGATCACTATCATCTACCAAAGTATTCAGAAAGTCTACGGCTTCCCAGATTGACATTTCTTTTTTGTTGAATTGTAGAAACTCTTTCTCTTTTTCAACTACGAAATCATACGTTTGAAATTCGTGATTAATTTTATAAAACTCTTTAACCGTATCCAACCTTTCTGAGTCTACATAATTTCTAAACTCTTCTTTTTCTTTTGTTGTTTCTTCTGGATCAGGGTATCTTTCTAATAAGTTATCTTCCCAATCATCAATATTATCCATGGGATGATTCTGATTGTTGTTCAACGCTTTTTCCATAAAAATTGTTATTAATGTTTTTGAGTAAGTTGATTTGTTGTTTTGATATCTAAAGCATATCTACTTGCAATTTATAGTATTTATGTCATAAATTAATGGATAATACCATCATAAATATGGATTACTTAGCAAACCCTAAAAACTTAAAAATCTCTATTTCAATAATTTACTTGGAGGAAAGCCAAATTGCTTCTTAAAACACCTGCTAAAATATAGCGGATCATTGAATCCTATTAAATCGGTAACCTCAGAAACATTGTATTTTTTTGTCTTTAACAACTGTGCCGATTTTTTTAATCTAATAGTACGAATGAATTCGTTTGGCGCTAAATCTGTAAGTTCTTTTATTTTGCGGTATAACTTTGAAGAACTCATCCCCAATTCTTGACATAGATAATTGGTAGTTAAATCTACATCATCGATATTCTCTTCAATAATTTTCGTGATTTGCTCCATTAATGCTCTGTCTATGGGCGAGTGAGTCAGCAACCCAACTTCGCTCTCCACCTCATCAGAAAATTTAGCTTTAAGCTCTAAACGAGTTTTGATCGTATTTACAATAACCGATTTCAACAATGAGGGATCAAAAGGTTTAACGAGATATGAATCTGCCCCAACATCATATCCTTTTACCTTATCTTCATTTTCAGATAATGCGGTTAAAAGAATTACCGGAATATGACTAATAAATTCATCGTTTTTTAATTCATTACAAAATTCTAGTCCGTCCATTACCGGCATCATTACATCGGCAACACATAACATTGGTTTTATTTTTCTACAAAGCTGAAGTCCTTCTTTACCATTTTCAGCCTCATAGACTTTGTAGTAGACAGATAAATAATCAATAAGATATTTTCTTAACTCAATATTATCTTCAATCACCAAAATCTTATCTTTGATATCTGTATTTGTTGTTTTTCTTTTAACAGGAACATATGCTTCTGGTTCTTCTACCTCTGTATTTGAAATAAATTCAAAGACCTCTTTCTTAGTATAACTATCGCGACTGATAGGGATTTCTACTGTAAACGTACTTCCTTCATTGGGTCTACTTTCTACAACTATAGTCCCTTTATGTAATTCAACAAGCGATTTTACAAGTGATAGACCAATACCTGAACCTGTATTGTTCTCTTTACTATTGGTGGCTTGGTAAAATCTGGTAAATATTTTTTCTTGACTTTTTAAGGGTATACCAATACCATCATCGCTAACTTCAATAACCAATATTTCACTATTGTTTTCTTTTAGCTTTAGAAATAAATCTACATGACCGTATTTGTTGGTAAACTTAATGGCGTTAGACAAAAGGTTATATAAAATTTTGTCGAATTTATCTCTATCTATCCAACCAAATAGCGTCTCCACTTCACTGTTTATATTCAGCTCTATTTGCTTATTGTAGGCGAACTCTTTAAAAGATTCAAACGTATTGGTGGTAAATAACAGCACATCTGTTTTAGAAACCTTAAGCTTTAACTCGCCAGTTTGTGCCTTTCTAAAATCTAGCACCTGATTCACTAAATTTAAAAGTCTACTTGCATTCTGATGAATTAGATTGAACCTGCTTTTTTGATACTCGCTACTGTTTTCGTTGCTCTCTTCTAACAACTGTTTAGCAGGACCTAAAATTAAAGTCAACGGCGTTCTTAACTCGTGAGATATATTTGTAAAAAAACGAAGTTTCTCATTATTCAATTTAATATCGCGTTCTCTATTTACTTTTTCAGTAACTAGTTCTTGCTTTAAACGCAACCTGTTCTTCATTTCTTTTCTTATGAAATAAATGATCAAAACCACTAAGGCAAGAAATAAAATCAATGCTTGGTATGTTAACCAAAAAGGAGGTGTTACCGTAATATTATATGAATTTACATCACTCCAAAAACCATCACTATTACTTGATTTAATTTTAAAAGTATAATCACCAGGGAATAAATTTGTGTACTGTACGGTACGTGAATTACTGGTTGTTGAAATCCAGTTTTCATCAAAACCTTCTAGCATATATTCAAACTTATTAAGCTTTTCATTTACATATGAAGGTGCAGAGAATTGAAGTGAAAAATTTCTATTCTTATAATCTAAGGTTACACTCTTAGTTTCATTTAAATTTTTCTTCAGAGGAATTTCCCCATTAATTTCAGTACCTGGTTGTATCACCTCGTTCTGAATCTTAAACTCAGTAATCATTGGTTTTTTGGCAACTTTGTTCTCACTTATAGCATAAGGCGAAAAATATATAATACCATTTTTTCCTCCTAAATATATATTTGAGTTTTCAAAATTGTAAAAACCACTAGAGCTAAAAACATCTAATCTATTACCGCTTTTAACATCGTAAATATTGTAATTCTTTAAATTCGATTTTAACCTAGCTACACTATTACTGTTCATGTTAAACCAGATATCCCCATTGGTATAGGTAAGCATATCGGTTATCCACTTATCCCTAAGTTCTATGGGTTCTTTTAAAGGGTTAAATTCTTTGGTCTCAAAATTAAATAGACTAATACCTTTTCTAGTTGCCGCCCACAATCGACCTTCATTATCAAACATAATATCACTAACATTATCATGCAGTAATCCAACATCTGGTGTAGCAGATGATTTATAATAATCAAAAGTATTTTTATCCCTTAAAAAGTGCACAACCCCTGTCTCAGTAGCAAACCAAATATTAGAATCGTCTTGCTTAACGATTTCATTAATTTGATATCCTTTTAATAATACACTTGTATTATTTTCCTTAGTAAGACTCTTGGTATTTAGTATTGTAGCTCCTTCGCCAAAAGAACCTAGTATTAATTGATCTTCCTCTAATGCTTCAAATGCAAAAATTGGCGACTGTACAAAACCAACAGAGATTTCTTTAGATGAATTTTCTTTATAATTATACACCAGCAAATTGCCATTCCATAAACCACAATAAAAAATATTACCGTCAATAGAATAGATACTTGCGATATCTTTTTGGTTATTATAAAGCGGTAAGAAGTCTTCCTCATTTGAAATAAAAAGTCCGTTATGCCTTGTTGCTACTACTACTTTATTATCATAAGTTTTGCTAAACCCTCTAATTCTAGGCACCTGATTATTAATATGTAATGAAATGTCCTTATTACTATTAAACTGATTTTCAAATGGATCATACTTATCCAAGCCATCTTCAGTGCCAATCCACAACACTCCAGAAGCATCAAAAAACAATGCTGACACCAAATTATCAACCAAAGAGGTATCATCTGGTAATACGGAATAATGCCATTTAAATTCACCTTTATCAATATCTTCTAATTGATCACAAACTATTAAACCACCTAAAGTACCTACCCAATATTTACCATCTGGGGCTTGAGTAACCGAAAGAAAATAAGGTCCTAAACCATCTTTAGTTTCAGGATTTTCAATTTCAAGGTTTACAAACTTATTGGTGGTTTTATTTAGTTTATAGAGACCAACTCTAGTTCCAATAAAAATATCTGATTTTGCATCTTCATAAATAAAATTTAAATACGGATTTTTTTCAACCGATTTTGGTATCGAAAGGTTGTATATATATTTTTGAGTGATTTCACCTTCTGCACCTAAAGTCAATTTAGCTACCCCACCAGATTCATAACTACCTACCCATATATCGCCATTTTTATCCTCAACGATTTCTTTTATATAGTTGAAATTTTCTATTTCTACTTTTTTGAATATATCCGTTTTACTATTTAAAATATAGAGTCCGCTATTTTTGGTACCTACCCAAATTCTTTTAAATTTATCTATATAAACAGATCTAATCTCCCCTTCTGGAAGACTACTTTCATTATCCTTTTCTGGTAAATAGGTGCTAAAAATATGGGTGTCAGTTTTAAAAAGGGACAGTCCGTTTCTAGTTCCAATCCATAAGTTGTTGGAATCTTCATCAAGTTTTAACGCCGTAATATCATCATTGTTCAGTTTAGCCTTGTCTGTAGAAGAGCTTAGGTAAGACTTAAACTCATAACCATCAAATCTATTTAGACCGGCGAATGTACCTAACCATAAAAACCCATGCTTATCTTGTACGATATGCCTAACAGCATTATGAGACAACCCATTGTCATCATTATAATGCTCAAATTTTATATCCTGAGCCGTTAGGCTTGCAGCAAATAAAATGATACTAATAAATATGCAGAAAACATTTCGCATGTACTGTTTTAAATATTTATGTTAGGTTAATTATAAATGTACAAAAGCTTCAGATAACAGTTTTTAGTTAGACTATTAAGGGGCTATACTTTCAATAGTCCCTTGTTTTAAATCTATTATAAAATGATTGGAAGGTTTACCCTTTCTACTTTTCTCGAAAATATTCGCCCACAATCTGTAAGCATCGTTTTCTGATTCTTTTAACTGCTTACAAACTAATTCGTATTGCTTTAAACGAGCATCACCAATATCAGTAAAAGCCAATTCATCTGCGCTTCTTAATCGATAAAAGTCATAAACCATATCAAAACCAGTCCAGGTTTTGAAATCGTTAATTGATAAATTGGCACTTTTTAATTTATTATCGAAATCTTCAGGTTGTGCTATTAAAAGTTCCTCTCCTGTTTTATAAATAAAACCTGCTACAAATTCTTGAGACCAATCATCTGGCAAAAAACGAAGTCGCACTAATTCTTTTAAATGCCATTGGGTAAAATCCCTATAGTTCTCAGAAGTTAAAATATCTTTATTCCAAATTTCAGGTGCTTGAGTTCTCTTTAAATAATCATGTTCCTGCTCATATAAAAAAAATAGGCTATTAAAGCTTTTAGCTTTTTCTATCACCACAGTTTCAACCTCAAAATTGGTCTTAGAATGTATAGTTAAAATTTTATAACCAGGTGCATAAGCGGCAAGTGACGGAGTCTGAATATTAAATAATGTGTTGCCTTTTGCACTTGTTCTTACACCTGTATCATTAATATGCATATGACCACCAAAATGAATCTCAATACCTGAATCTACAAATAGCTCTGCCACCTCTTCTTTTGGTACTCGGTGCAATTGCATATTATCTTCTCCAAAGAACTGTTTCATTTCTTCTGAGGCATCGTCATTAAAATCTACCATTGGGTAATGGCTAAAGGCAATTAAAACCTTGTTCATTTGCTCTGCTTGCTTAGCTACATTTTTTACCCAATCAATTAAATGTCTTTTTTGTAAAAGCACGTTATTATACCCAATACTTGCGCCTTCATAATCATTGGCATTTTCAGATATTCCTGATAATTCTTTTTTAGGCACATATACATTGGCATCTAGTGCCAATAACCAAACGCCTTCAGTTGGTTCTACCAAATAACTAGCATCTGGGTGCTTATTAAACTCATCAATCTCGTAGGTTCTTTTCCCCAACATAGATGCTTCTAACGCAGTATCAAAAGTGTATTCTTCGTAAGAATAATCAGAGAAAGGAGTTTCCCAGTACAGGTATTCTTTCTGTGGATAAAAACCAAAGGCAGACATTTCATTTAAAATATCTTGATATCCCCATTTCTTTATTTCCGATGTAATAATTGGGATTAACTGCCCAGCAACTGTATCTTTTATATTTCCAATAGCACTTGTAATAATCTGCTCTTTGCCTCCTACACCTAAAAAATCTGTTTTACCAGAATCTTGTGCAAAGGGTTTTACAGGGTCATGATTTCCTGTTGTTGCAAAAAATAAGATTCCATGGTCTTTAGAATAGTTGTCCAAAATCTTCCGTAAGCCTTTAACATGAACAGGCTGCCCATCATCACTAAAATCTCCAGGTAATGCAACTAATTTAATTCCTCTAGCAACAATGTCATCTAGTGCTTCAATAAAAGCAAAATAATTTTCATTGAATATTCTTGTAGATTGTAATTGCGCATTCATGGTACGAATGTTTACAAAGTCGCCCGTTTGCGGGTTTTCAATTCCTTTGTAATCAGCATCTTCGAAATGGGCATAGATATCTTGAAAATGTGCATCTGCAATGAATGCAATTTTCACTTCTTCAAATTCTTCTACCTTTTTATCATCGCAAGAAAACATCAAAAATAGCAGACCTATATATAGAAATCTATACTGCCGTTTTACTCTAAATCTATTTATTCCTTGACCGTTTCTTTCGGAAACGCATAGCTCTTTTTCCATCCTCCTAAATCTATCAACACTTGATCTATCATTACTCCAGGGTCTACCATCCATATTTTCAATGTATGCTTCCCTGCTTTATTTACTATTTGTTTTACAGATTTTATCGATGCATTTTTAAGCACATTCTCTTTCCATTCTTCACTACGACCTGTAGTTTCAAAATCTACAAAAACTGGTGTAGCATCATCAATAGAAACCGCACAACGCACCCCTATTCCAGTATGAGGAGCGTGGGTAGGCACCGCTTGTAAATTCACTTCAACCTCACCAAAATTAAAAGTATAAAAATCATATTCCAAAACCGGACTATTCATTGTAATTTCTTCTAGATTAACCAAAGGCATCGCAGTTCTTGGTAGCGCCGTAATTACTTTATTGGTATACCCCATACCTTCAAACATCTTCCAATTTGCCTCTTTACCATCTTTCTTTCTGGTATAGTTTTCGGCATGTATAGAAACATATCCTTTATCCTCTACAAATCCTTTGTAGTTATTTAATGCCTCGAATTTAGGATTGTAGGCAGATATGCCAATGGCGGTAGTTTTTCCTTCTGATATAAAATCGATAGCACTATTAACCTTGAAACTCGGCGGAATCAACTGAAAGTCGTGCCCTAAAGGAGCTTCTTTTTTATTCTCGCCTTGGGGGACTTTACTCCAATCGATACTGACCCAAATTCGTTTTTCTAAATTATCGGAATTTAAGGTTCCTGAACTTTCTGATAAACGAATCCAATCTGCCTTTGGTTCTGCTTCCCAGTTAACCGTTCCATTACCGTTTGTAAAAACATCAATAAAATAAGTACTGTTCGTGTAGCTATTAAAAACAGGAAGCACATCTGCATAACTATTAATTACCTTATCGTTAACCTCCATCTGATACCCTTCTAAAGCTAAACCAAGACTAGCTTTTTCACTATTGGCTATACTCGATGTTGCCGGTTGTGCAAAAACAGGAAGAAAACGTGGAGCCATGGTCATAATATGGTTCCATTTTCCATTTTTAAGTGTTGTATTATAGAAATCTGTTTCTTTGGTAATACGATTATAGGCTTCTTCTGATAATGCAGCAAATGCATTCGCACTTTGTCTGCCTTGCTTGGCTGTAAATTTGTTCTTAAAACTATACAACCATTTCTGATTCAATTTTGATGCACCAATAACCGGGTAATACACCAATTGATAAAAAGCATCTTTTCTATAGGCTGGTATTGCATAATACAAATTTTCAGTAGCATCAATTAAACCTTGATAGTTTTCTATACGACCTGTAACCTCATCATTATAGTGGTATTGGGTCAATTCTGTTTCGCCTTCTTTAGTTACCGGTTCTACTTGGCTCCATGCCATAAACTCCGGTCTTCTAATATATGCCAAGCGGTTATTTTCAAATAGTACATCTGTAATTTCAGACGCAGTGCCTTCTCCAAATTCGCGCGAAGCCCAATTCTTAGTATGATCTTTTACAGACGAACTTTCTTTAAAGTCATCCATATTCCAAGCCATATCCAAAAACAGTTCAATGTTATATTCATGAGGTTTAATATCACCGCAATTTAGAATCCAAATATCACGAGATTGGAACTCGTAAGCTTTGGACATTTCTTCCCACATTAAAACCGGATTGGTAGAATTCAACCACAAATAATCATGCGGTCTACCCCAATATGAAGTATGGTAATATACCCCAGCACCACCAGCTCTTTTTTGTTCTTTCGGATTACTTAACTGACGGATGTACCCGTAATTGTCATCGGTCCAAACAAGAGTAATATCCTCAGGTAATTTTAGTCCGCTTTGATAGTAATTCAGCACCTCTTTATAAGGAACAAAAGCTTGTGGAATACTTGTTGGATTTTTCTTTGTTTCCTTTTTTAAAATCGCGCGTTGATCTGTGATAACACGTTCCAATAAATTAACCTGAGCATCGGTATCATCTTCGCCAACGATCATTGGCGAATCATGCTCACCACGCATCCCAGTAGTATATATACCTTCTAATTTAGCAGTTTCTTTTACTCTTTTGGTAAATAAACTCTTAATGGTTTCTGAATTGGTATCATATCTATACTCCCCCATTTGGTCATGTTTCCATTCGGTATTAATATTACTAAGCATAGGTTCTGCATGTGATGTACCTATTACTATGGCATAATCGTCTGCTATGAATTTGTTCTCTGGATAAGAATAAAAAGGCTTCGTACTTGAATGCATTGCAGGCCAGATAGTATTTGCTCTTAATCGTAGTAAAAGTTCAAATACTTTACCATAGGTTTTAGGACCTATATCACCAGTTTCTGGTTCAAAATTTAGAGCAGCCCATCGCTGTAATCCCCAATCTTCATCATTTAAAAAGACGCCTCTATATTTTACTGAAGGGGATTTCGAAACTTCATTTTTAATGGAAAGAGAGAGTGACTCTTTTTTAGTCGGAGTAACATCTGCCCACCATTCCCATGGAGATACGCCTATTTTTCTTGAAAGTTCGAGAATACCATATGCAGTACCTCTTCTATCACTACCTACAACAACCAAAGCCTTCTTAATAGTCGATGTTGGGTTTTCAATTATTTGAATACTATATCGTTCCCATTGATTTTCAATTTCTGAAACATCAATTTTTCCCGCAGCAATCATGGCATCAATCCATTTATTTCTCCCAATCGTACCAGCAATTATTGTAGATTCAGATTGACTGATTTTATTAGAAATAGCAGGTTTTTTACCAGTTATTTTTTCAACATCAGTTGCAAATATGTTTGACGCTATGACGACAACTTTTGAATCCTTTTTATCGATTAAAATAGATGTAATTGTATTTTCCTCTACAATTGTAAAATTAGATGTTGCTTGCTCTTGTGCCTTTAATATCAATACTTGAAAGGAAACAAGTAATAGAACTACATTTTTTACTAGGTTACTTTTTCTTAATTTTCTCATACGTTCCATCTTCAAAAATCACTTTATAATCAGAATCAAATAAGGTAGAAGGCACATAATAATCTGTAGATATTACTTGTGCTCCTGATGCCTTTGCCTTTTCAAACTTTTCATAATCATTTGTTCTTGCTTCTTTAGTACTGGCATCTGCCCTTGTACGAACCATATACCCTTTAGAAACCAGTTCTATAATATACGTTAACTCTTTAACTGGATTATTCACTATTCTAAATGCCGCTTCTGGATTACCCTCTTTACTATTTACAAAAAGGGCTCTTCCTTTTAGTGATTCATGACCTAATAGGTAATTATTAATTCTCTCCTCCTTTTCGTCTAACACAAATAAGAACTTTCCTTTTACGTTGTTTAAACTTGGCCACCCTTTTGTCAAAATAGCTTTTTCAAGAGATTCGAAATCACCCCTAACATCATCGGGAGTTATTAATTGATTTGCAGGTAGTACACTCTGTATTTCATCATCAAGCGCATCTAAAGCATTTTTATCAAATGCCAAAGGTTCTCTTGTTTGCGATACTTTTTGATCTTTAGTATTCACGAGTACTATTATAGGTGTGTGATTGGGATTATTATCTGACCATTTTTTCAAAGTTTTTAACCCGTCTTTAAACAATAAGTGGTGACTTCTAAAATCAATATCTTGAACATGAAACATTTTAAGTCCAGGTTGTTTTAGCTTTTCTTCCACATCAAAAGCCAATGGTTCTTGACCTAGAGATTTTACTATTTCTAATCCCTTAGGGTTAGAAAAATGTCCTCCTTTTGGGTCATAATAAACATCTAACTCTAAATTCCGTAAACCTAAATTCAATTGTTCCTCCAAAGAAATATGGGTGTATTGCAAGCTTTCCATTTTCTTTGGCTCAAGGGTATGTAAATAGTCATATAAAGGTGCTTCAATGGCTATTTTGTATGAATTGTGACTACCAATTACTTGAATATTGTTTAATGCCACATTGTTGCTTTTACAGCCAACAAATGCAAATACTAAAAGTAACATACACAAAGTAATGGTCTGTTTCATTATTTTAAAATTTTTGATTTTTGAAGTCGTATATCTTTAGAAGATGCGCCTACCATAAATTGATACTCACCTTTTTCAAATGTCCATTGTTTAGAATTTTCATCCCAATACTGCAGGTCATTTTTGGAGACTTTAAATTCAATATATTTTGATTCGCCAACACTTAAGCTAGTTCTTTCAAACCCTATCATTTTTTTAATAGGTCTTTTAACAGCTGAATTATTTACGGTATAATACAGTTGTACTACCTCATCACCATTAGACTTTCCGGTGTTTTCAACTGTTACAGAAATCGATAACTCATCAGATTTAGTCTTCACTTTCAGTTTATCGTATTGGAATTGGGTATAACTTAATCCATAGCCGAAAGGATACAGAACATCGCCCTTAAAATACATATACGTTCTACCGTTAGACACTTCATAGTCATCCATATCAGGCAAATCTAAAACCGACTTATAAAACGTAAAAGGCAATCTACCCGCAGGGTTATAATCGCCGAATAATACATCTGCAATGGCAGTACCACCAGCTTCACCAGGATACCATGCATCTACAATTGCAGGTACATTTTCATCCATCCAATTAATAGCCAAAGAGCTCCCTGCAACCAAAACAACAATTAGGTTTTTGTTCTCGGTATATATTTCTTTTAAATAATTGACCTGGTCTTCTGGCAACTCTAACGAAGTTCTATCGCGACCTTCCTTTTCAATAGATTTATTAATACCCATTACAGCAATCACATAATCACTCTCCTTTGCAACTTGCTTGTCTTCCTTATATAAATCGTCTGTTGTTGTAGGTACTTCCCAAAGCAATTGACAAATGGCATCGCCTCCATTATCAAAATACTCTAATTTGATAGCGTACTTTTCACCCGCCTTCATATCTATTTCTACCTGGTCTGTAGTCATACCACGATTGTGCCATTCATCTACGACCAGTTCTCCATTCAACCACATTCTAATCCCATCATCAGAATTCACCCCAATTTTATACATCCCTGAAAAGTTTGGAGTTATGTATCCAGACCAGCGCATAGATTTATGGCGGAAGTTGGTATAAGGATCTGGCGGATTATTAACTGGATTAAAATTCACTACGTTATCTACACGAGTTTGTGGTGTACCCTCTAAGAATTTGTCATCATAATATTCCCCGTACAAACCAGATTCACCAGTTTGGTCATTCACCAAATTTTCTGCTTCAATTAAATTTAAATTTCTAGCCGCCGTTTTCCATTTCACATAAGTGACCTCTGCTTTATCACCTACTTTATTTCTAATACCTTCCAATGGAGATATGGGTTTAATTACGGGAAGACCACTATAATCGCCAAAAACAACTTGATTTGCATTAAAACCGACAACCGCTATTTTTTTTATATCATTTACATTTAAAGGCAAAATATCATTTTGATTCTTCAACAAAACCATAGATTGTCTTGACGTCTCCAAAGCCAGTTCTTGATGCTTTTTAGAACCTATTACATCGGGAGGTATTTTGGTATACGGGTTATCGTCAATCTTATCAAAAATCCCTAATTTGAAACGAGCGGTTAAAACTCTTTTCACCGCTTTATCTATATTTTCTTGAGAAACCAGTCCATTTTCATATGCCTTCAACAAATGTTCTGCATAAATATCGTCTCCACACTCCAAATCCAATCCACCTTCTATAGCTACCTTAGCAGCCTGTTCTTTTGTTGTAACATACTTGTGCGATTTTTGAATATAGGTCGGCGCACCACAATCACTAACTACATAACCCTCAAACCCCCATTCATCTCTTAGAACAGTATTCAATAGCCAATCATTTGCTGTACTAGGCACCCCATTTAAAGCATTGTATGCACTCATGATAGATTGTGCATCTCCCTCTTGAACAGCCAATTTATAAGCAGGGAAATAATATTCACGTAAAGATTTTTCTGAAATATTGGCGTTGTAAGCAAACCTGTTTTCTTCTTGGTTATTGGCTACAAAATGCTTCGGTGTAGAAACTACCTTTAAATATTTATCATCATCGCCTTGTAAACCCTTTACAAAAGAAACTCCAATTCTACTCGTTAAGTAGGGATCTTCACCATAGGTTTCAGGAGTTCTACCCCAGCGTGGATCTCTAGCCATATTTATTGTGGGGGACCAAAATGTCAATAAATCGCTGTATACATTCTTTTGCTCTTTGCCTTGGTTATAGAAATTCCATTTACCTCTAGCTTCATCTGAAATAGCCGTTGAAACTTGATGAATTAAATTTGGATTCCATGTTGACGCCAATGCCACAGCTTGTGGAAAAACAGTAAATCGACCTCCTTTTACTACACCATGCAAAGCTTCGTTACCATGGTAATAATTTTCTACTTCTAACCTTGGTATTGCCTCTGCAGTAGATATCAACATAGATATCTTTTCTTCAACAGTAAGTCTATCCATTAAATCATCTACCCGTGTTTCTAATGGTAAATCTTGGTTTTGAAACTCCCATTGATTTTGTGCTAAACTTAAAATTGGCAATAAACAAACCGTAATTAAATACAAAAAACTCCTCTTCATTAATCTAGTTCTATGTGATACACGCATTATCTCGATTTCTAAGTAAACAAGTTATCCTAATCTAAAGGCTTTGAAACCATATTCAAATTCAGCTCGCCCCCTTTTACAATGTCTTCATGCCTTAAGCTATTAGCTTCTATAGACGTTCCATTAAATTCAGCTTCTGATACATAAAAATTAGCATCACTATTGTTGTTCGCCTTTATGATAAATAGATCGCCACTATAAAAATCCTTATTCAATTTAATCTTGACCTCATCGAAAATAGGGCTTCCTATTTGGTACTCTGGGTTCGCTTCGGTACCACCATTAATTTGAAATATTCCAATTTTAATAAGTACAGCCAAACTGCCCATTAATCCTTGATCTTCATCACCGTTATACCCAGTGGATGGTGACAAACCGCCAAAAACGGTTTTTGCCACTTTTCTTGACCAAAGTTGCGTAAGGTCTGGTCTACCTAATTGACTGAAAATAAAAGCTGTCTGTATTGAGGGTTGATTCCCGAAATTGATTGGAATTCTACTATACTCCGGATGCATTTCTAAAGAATGCGATGTACCAGCAGTAAAACCTAAAGCCTCCGCGGTTTCAAATTGTTCGTTTAGCTTTTTAATCGCTGCATCTTCACCTCCCATTAAGTTTGCCAAACCTTTTATATCATGAGGAACAAACCATGTAGATTGTGCTCCATTAGATTCTATAAAACCATTTTCTGCTTGGTACGGATCATAATTCGTTTTCCATTTACCTTCAACATTTTTTGGGCGCATCCATCCTATTTCTGAATCAAAAACATTTTTGTAATTAGAAGACCTCGCTAGAAAATAATCATAGTCTTCCTTATGGTCCATTTTTTTCGCTAATTGCGCTAAAGTCCAATCTTGATAAGCATATTCCATTGTTAAGCTAGCACCATCTTGATGGCTGCCATATTTACCTTCAGGAATAGGGTAAGGCACATAACCTTGATCCATATAGTATTTTAAGCCACCGCCAACATTAGTCGTATGCTCATAACCAGCTTTTTCCATAATTCCGCCAGCTAAATGATTTTTCTTTAAAGCTTGATAAACGGCTTCCAATTCATCTACAATAATTCCTTTTTGAATTGAGGTAACCAAAAAAGGTGTGGCACTTGCCCCTGTCATTACATAAGTATAATTACCTCCTGAAGGACCACGTGGTATGAGTCCGCCATCTTTATAATACTGCATTAAAGAATTGGAGAAATCATACATTATATCAGGATATACCAATCCCCACAGGGTATTCAAAGTCCATTGCGCTCCCCAAAAAGAATCTGAATTAAAATGATTGAATTTAGGTTCGCCTTTAGCATCTAGTGGCAATTGACCTATTCTAAAAGTATCACCCGTATTATCTGGATAAGCACCATTTACATCATTTATAATTCTACGTCCCTGTAACGCATGCCACAAATCTGTGTAAAATCTTCTTTGATCTTGGTCGGAACCACCTTTAACATCAATTCTACCCAACAAATTATTCCATTCTTGTTTTGCTTCACTTCTAATATCCTCAAACTGCCAGTCAGGCAATTCTGTAGCTATATTAAATTCAGCATTGGCAACCGAGGTATAAGAAATACCTACCTTCATTAAAACATTATTCTTGTTTTCATCTAATACAATGAGATAATTACCCGTACTATCATCCTTTTTAACGGAAGATATGTTAGTATTCAATTGTACTTTAAAATAAACCGTCATAGGTTTTGGACGCCTATGTGTAGGCTCCATCGTTACTTTACCTGAAAGTTCACTTTCAGAATTTCGTTCTAAAACTCCATCTATATTACTACTTGGACCTAACAAGGTATTCAGATTAAAAAGGACTGCTTTTTCCTCTTCATTTTCTGGGTAAGTATACTGATGGAAACCAACCCTTTTAGTGCTAGTTAGTTGTGCTTCTATTGCATATCGCTCTAATTCAACTTTATGATAACCTGGAGTAACGAACTCTTTGTCATGATTGAATTTTGAATAGAAATCATTAAAAATATCACTTTTGGTTTTCTCATTTATAGTTACTGGCATAACCGAAATACCAGACATTTGCCATGCATGAATGTGGCTAAAGCCTTTTATCGTATCTGTCTTGTAACGGTAGCCACTACCCCAAGCACCTCCAATTTGAGTATCTGGACTAAGGTTCACCATACCAAAAGGTCTACTTGCCGATGAGAAGTAAAACCACCTAGAGTTTTCTGTATCTAAAAGCGGATATACTTTTGCCGTGTAGTCAATCTCTTGTGTATCGACTGTTTTAGTTTCGTTGGACTGTTTTTTACATGAACCTAAAAGCAAGATTGAAATACTTAGTAAGACAACGCTGTTTTTAAATGTGTGAGCAAATGTCATTCGTTTCAATTTAAAGTGTCATTTTATTAAGGTTAGCCTCAATCGCATCAAGCATTTCATACGTAGGAAAACCATTATTTTGTCTTCTATTCGCTATTGAATACCAATTTTTCCATTTGGCATCAATATCCCCAGAACTTCTATGATCAAAAACGATTTTAAGTTTATTTTTTGCCGTGGGCAATAAAGAAATTGCTTCGTTTAAATACTTTTTATGCTTAGTAATTTCAAACTGTTTTTTAAGCAATGTCATAGCATGTAGTTCAGTTTCAAAAGCTATTAAATCAGAATAAAGCTGAGTAGGAAGAAGAATATAAGAGTGATAAAAATTATCGTTCCTCTTCATTATTTCATATCCTAATTCTGCTTCTGAAAGTGATTTTTTTAAAATTTCTTTCACTTTTTTTGTATTCTCTATATCGCCAGTTACTCGATTATAATCATAAGGTATTGGAGATTTACCTGGTCTTACAATCGGTGCATTAGAAAGGTATGAAACAACTTCTCTAATTTCCCATAAATGTTCTACATAACCTTTTCTACCTTCTTGAGCTTCACTTAACCATTTCATTGATTGCACGGCATGTTCTGCTGCTTTAGGTGTAAAATATTGTTCTGTCCATTCTTTATAAAAAGCATCTGCATTAAAAGTATCTGGATTATTACAAACTTCACTATAAGCCACTAGGTTTAATAAAAATGGTCTAAAATTTTGTCCGTTAACTAAGCAATACTTATCAGCCTCATATTTTTGAAACATTTCTTTCATTACCGACTCTACTTTCTCTGGATAAGGATTATGAACGGTATGGTTCAACCAATAACCGGCATGCATATACGTTCCAAAATCATACCCATCTGTAGTGTTTGGCATATGTTCAAATTCACCAAAGCCGTGATCAGACCAAAGTACTGTCCAATCTGCAGGTGGTCTAAAACCTTCGTTCCACATTTCCATACCATCGGAATAGCACACCAATACTTTTTGAGAATCTGGTTTATATTCATCCACTAGTTCACCAAAAGCTGCATAAACTTCATTGAACACTTCAATTTTGCTTTCCCCACAAGTACTTTCATACTTCCAATCCCAAACTTGATGACGTGGTCTTAAAATAAAAATATCTGTTTTTGCCAATGGTGTATTCTCAAAATAGAAGCGCCAAGCCTGCAGCCAATCTGCCTTATATTTTTTCCAACAATCTGCCTTCTCGGCATCCATAGGATGAATTTGATAACCTAGAGCAAAATCTACAGCTATCTTCATTCCTTTTTCATGCGCATAGTCAATCATTTTATCTACATACTCAATGTCTATTTGATAATCTGGCTTTAGGGCTTTATACTCTGGTCTAATAAAAAACTCTGGTCTGCCCAACATATCGAAGAGTTGAATAGAATTGTAACGCAGACGTACCAATGAATTAATCATTTCTGTATAGCTCTCCCAATCGTACTTTAATAACTCTCCTCTGTAGTTTGCCAATTCATCCACATCATTTTCAAAGTATGTTAAGTTGGGAACTTTAGGTGGTGCAATTGTTTTTGACTCAAAATTGTAAACATCATTGGCTTTTAATGCCACTGGGCTTTTACCTGTCCAATATTCCAATGGATCTACACTTAAAACTTCTTTTGAGTAATCATAAATTGCATATTGTAACCCTTGTACATCTGATCCTGCAATTACAATAGCATCAGAATCGTCATATGTATTCTTAGACCAAATACCACCTCTTGGACCAGGTTTTACATTTGACAAAACCAATTCTCCAGTTGTCACCATATCAGTAATAATGGAATTGGAATTTGCTGTACCTAGTATAAAAACCAAAGATTTATTAGGAATTTGCACACCTTCTTTTACTATGTGTATCTCCTCTTTTAAAACTTTTTCTAAATCGTTCTTTAAATCGTTTATTGTAGAAACTTCTACATCACTAGAATTTTCACCTGTTATTAAATAAACAGATGATAGTTGTTCAACACCAGTATTACATGCCAAGCAAAATATCATGCAAATGGTAAGTAATAAAAATTGTGTTAATCTATATTTTTCAATCATTCGCTTAGGTCTTTCTATTTACTTGGAATTTTGAGACAATGAATTTTTTTAAATTACTAAATGTATTAGCCCATTTATACAGGTTAAAATACAATCGCAATTACTACTTTAGATTATAAAATTGCGATAGAATAAGTATAATAAATGATATTGAATTTCTTAATTACGGATTATCTGATAAAGAAAAACAAATCTCTTTATTCAGCTTAAATTAAATATTAATTAATGAACATTATTTGGTTAAGATAGAAATATCGAATCAAGAATTTAAAGGATATAGTGTAAAATACAGGCAGGTTTTACACCTGCCCATATCAACTCACTCAATAAAAACTAACTTCTTAACTATTTTGTTCAATTCTATAATTTCTAATAACCAGGGTTTTGTATTAAAGATCCATCTGACAATTGCAATTCATTTGCAGGAATAGGTCTTAATAAATGAGTACTTGCATCAAAAGCACCGTGATCAATAACATGAGGATTATATAGATTTATACGTTCTTCTAATTTACCTGTTCTTTTAAGCACAGCCCATCTATTATCTTCACCTGCAAGCTCTAATGCTCTTTCATTTAAAACATCGTCAATAGTAACTGAGGTATATTCATTCGCTACACCAGTAGCACGCTCACGAACAATATTTAAGTGGTTTAAGGCTGATGCAGTATTACTTGCTCCCAAATAAGCTTCTGCCGCAATTAAGTGCGTGCCTGCTACTCTGTAAACAAATGTATCTCTAGCTCCGTCTGTATCTTCATTAAAGTCTTGATCATCAAACTTCTTGAATATTGGGAAATTTGTACGTTCAATATTCAATGAGTATAAATAATTAACTCCTGGAACGTCTGCAGGTAATCCAAATAGATATTGATCTGGTTGGTATACCCAATAACGATCTAATCGCTCTGCTAATTCTTCAGCATCCAATGTGTTTTTTGGATAGTACACAATAGTATCACCAGCAACAATATTATCTGGACCATCTGGCTCATCACTATCTGCAATAATTGCACGGTGAATTGTAGCATCTTCTCTTGTATCATTATCAGCGAACAAAGAATAAAAGAAAGGTGTAGGCATTGCTCCAAAACCACTTACACCATATGGCGTTGTAGTTCTATTAACACCAGGATAATTAAACACCTGGTTCATAAAAAGAGAATGCTTGTTGTTACTTTTATCTGCTGCTAAACCACTATTTCCATATTGTACAGCAAACAATATTTCATCATTTTCTTGATTATCATAATCAAAAACCTCGGCATATGATTGATTACGAATATCATAGCTACCTATTGCTTGCTCTGCCAATGCCGCAGCAGTATCAAAATCGCCAGAGCTACCTGCAGAAGTATACGCTCTAGTTAAATATACCTCGGCCAATAAATGTTGTGCCGCTCTTTTAGATATTCTACCTGTACTAGGGTTATCTAACAAAGTAGGAATAGCCTCTTCTAAATCTGAAATTATTTGAGCAAACGTTTCTGCTTCTGAAGATCTAGCATAATCTGTACGAATAGTTTGAGCTTCTTCCAGTTCTATAACTAAACCACCATATTGCTGTACTAAATTAAAATAAGCCAAACCTCTAAGTGCTTTTGCTTGTGCAATACCATAATCCCTATCGCCTAAATTAGCCTCGCTCCAGTTTATTTGATTTTCAAACCTATTAATAACCGTATTTGCTTTACCAATTACACTATAGTTATTGGACCAAACCCCTAAGCCTGTACCTGAGTTTAAATTGAAATAATCATTAGTTGCGCTAAAAGAGAATATTTCGCTTTTACTAGTAAAAATATCTGTACCCAAAAATTGGTACGTATACTGATTGTAGACATCTCGCAGGCTACTATATACACCAATCACCAATTGATCTGCATTGTCTTGTGTAATAAAATTCTCAGAAGTGATGTCTGAGTATATTTCTTCTTCTAAATAATCATCGCAAGCATAAGACAGCGACAGCATAACCAAGAAGACCGTTATAACCTTTATATATTTAAATAGTTTCATCTTTTTATAGTTTAAAAATTAGTACGATAATTTTAATCCGAATAAAACTGTTTTAACCGAATACCCCATGTTATAGGAATTCTGTAAACCTGTTTCTGGATCTGGACCATCAAAATCGGTAAAAGTGAATGGGTTTTGAACATCAAGTGATAAACGCAACGTGGACATTTTCAACTTGTCTAAAAGGTCATCAGGAAATGAATAGGCAAGACCAATATTACCAATTCTTACAAAGGACATATCTTCATAGAACCAAGGGTACGAAGATTCTCCATACTCTGGTGAAGGATATTTAGCATCAGGGTTGTTAGGTGTCCAATAATCTTGTTTTAAGCTATTGAATACCGCACCATCGCCATTGAAACTTGCAAAATTTTGATGAAATTCTGAATGCCCGAATACACCTTGTCTTGTATTTACTTGAACATTCATTTCAAGATTTTTATAGTTGAAGGTGTTTGTCATACCTGCAATCCAATCTGGAGATTGAGAACCGATAACTGTTTTATCTTCTTGATTAATTACACCATCATTATTTTGATCAACATATTTATACTGCCCAGGTAATAGACCAAAAGATTCTGCTTGTGCAGCCTCATCTATTTGCCAAATACCATCAACCTCATAATCAAATGTAGCATCTATAGGTGCTCCTACTTGTAAAACACCATTTAATCTAGAATCTGATCCAACCAAAATCTGGTCAATATCATCATATAAAGCAAGTATTTCATTGTCATTTTTAGTGTAATTGATATTCGTACGCCATGTAAAATTGTCTGTACGTACGTTAACAGTGTTTAAAGTAAGTTCAACACCTCTGTTTCTAACAGAACCAAAATTACCTATGGTACCAGAATCTCCAAAACCAGTTACAAATGATAATTGACGGGCAAGAATACTTCCTTCAGTTTCTTTACTATAGTATTCAAAACCAAAATTAACTCTGCTATTAAGAATCGATAGGTCTAACCCAACGTTATATTCCTTAGAAATTTCCCAACTTAAATCTGCGTTAGAAAGACCAGCAACAGATTTACCAATGGTAAAATCATCACCGAACAAATAACTATCTTGAGATAAGAAGGCTAATGAACTATATGGATTTACTGTTTTATCGTTACCAGACTCACCATAACTTAAACGTAGTTTTAAATTACTAAGCCAGTTTACATCCTTTAAAAATTGTTCTTCGCTTGCTCTCCATGCAAAAGCAGCCGATGGGAAGAATGCCCATTTATTACCTACTGCCAATTTAGATGAACCGTCATATCTACCTGTAAAAGTAAATAGGTATCTATCTTTAATATTATAGTTTAAACGACCTGCAAATGAAGCTAAGGTCTCTTTTTCATAAAAACTACCATAATTTCTAGGCACATCTGATCCACCTTGAGTATTAAAAAATAAGTAAGCATCAGTGTCAAAATTACGAACCTGAATATCACTCCCTTCAGGATTAGAATAATATATGGAGTTAATTAAAGTAGTTTTAAGATTATGCCCTTCAGCAATATCGAAATCGAAATCAAGAATATTATCCCAAGTATAAGATGTTTTAAAGTCCGATTGATAATGAGACTGTATTCTTGAAGGATCATTTCTAGAAGACTTCGTTAACAAACCACGATATTCTCCAAAACGTTGTGCTGAAATATTCGGCGAAAATTGTGTTTTAAAGTTGATCCAATCATTTGGCTTATAATTGAAAAACACATTTGCAATAACATCTAAAGATCTATTATTTAACCTCCATGCTCCTTCTGCATCATATATAGGATTAACAAATCTTAAATCTTGATCATCTGGAAATAATATTGGTTCTCCGTTTTCATCGTAAGGATTAACCGTTGGCGCTAAACGTAACGTACTTCTAAACAACTCTCTACTACCCTGTTCTCTTTCTGATAGAGCCAAATATGTTTTAATACCTACAGTAACCTCATCAGATACCTTTTTAGATAACGAAGCACTCAAATTATATCTTTCGTACTCTTCTATTCCCATAACGCCCTCGTCATGTAAATAACCTAGTGATCCATTATATACCAAACCATTACTACCACCAGACATACCTACTGTATGGCTTGTTTGCAATCCAGTTTTTCTAAATGAATCCATCCAATCGGTATATCTACCATTTGCAACATTAGATGCTTCTTCATTAGAAGATTGAATTTCTGTAGACCTATCAACAACTACATTATTATAATCTGCAACAGTTCTATCTGTACCTTGCCAAGCTCGTGCTCTTAATACATCGTCAACAAACTGAACATATTCAGGACCTGAGTAGAGTTCTGGAATATTGGTTGCCGAACGTAAACCAAAAGAAGAGTCATAAGTAAAAACGGTTCTACCTTCAATACCACTTTTAGTTGTAATGATTACAACACCGTTAGCCCCTCTAGAACCATAAATGGCAGTAGCAGAAGCATCCTTTAAAATATCCATCTGTTCAATATCAGAAGGATTTAAAACACTGATGTCATCAAAAAATATTCCATCAACCACAAATAGCGGTTTAGAAGGGTCATCTGCAAGATCATCACTTACACCATCACGCTCACTACCTTGGTTTGCAGTAATAACCGTATTACCACGTATTTTAATTGATAACGGCGCACCAGGTTTAGAGTTTAATGTTCTAACATCAACACCTGCAATACGACCTTGAATTGCTTGACCTATATTGGTCTTTCTTTGCTCAGTTAAGGTTTCACTGTCAACTGAAGCAACGGCACCGGTCAAGTCACTTTTCTTTACAGAACCATAACCTATAACTACAACCTCATCTAACTGTGCGGTATCTTCTGCCAAAGTAACCGATAGACTAGATTGACCGGAATAAGCTACTTCTACAGATTTATAACCTAAATAGGATACGCTTAATACATTACCTTCTTCTACCGAAATGCTAAAATTCCCATCAAAGTCTGTTACTGTACCATTTGATGTTCCTTTTACTACAATAGACGCTCCTGGAATTGGCATACCCTGGTCATCTGTCACCGTACCCGTAACGCTACTCTGCGCCCATAGTACTGATGACACGCCCAATAAAAGGAATACCATTAATAGTTTTAGTTTTTTCATTTTTGTTATTGTTAAGTTAATTGACTACTAAAGTATTGTTAACACCATGTTAACGAATGGACATATTCATCGGAAATATGGACAGCCTAAAAAAAATGGATTATTTTTAACTTGCTAAATCATCAAACTATCTCCTTAATTTTTAAATATTTCACATAGCTATTAGACAAAAAATTACATATTTTCATTTTTTCATACATAACGCTAATTAACGTTTAGAATGCTAAATCCATGCTTTGTATTAAAATGTCCATCCTTTAAAACCACAATCGCTGTACTTTGTAGAGCCATTCCAAAACCAAATAATTAATAATGAAAAATTACCTTTCAACCAGTAAATTACTGATGGTAACAGCACTAGCTTTAATAGTTAGCTGTACCGAAAACACTAAAGATGAAACCCCTTGGGTAGATTTATTTGACGGCACAACTTTAAACGGTTGGCATAAACTAGGTGGTGATGCTACCTATAATGTAAAAGATGGTACCATTGTAGGTACTACCACCCACGATACTCCGAATACCTTTTTAACGACAGATAAAATGTATGACGATTTCATTTTAGAATTAGACTATAAAGTTGATTCAACAATGAATTCTGGTATACAGATTAGAAGTAATAGCATACCTACTTATAGAGATGGTAGAGTACATGGTTACCAAGTTGAAATTGACCCATCTGAAAGAGCATGGAGCGGTGGTATCTATGATGAGTCTAGGCGTGGATGGTTAAATCCGATGACAGATAACCCTACAGCGCAAAAAGCTTTTAAGCAAAACGAATGGAACCATTATCGTATAGAAGCAATTGGCGACACTATTAAAACCTGGGTAAACGATGTTCCTGCAGCCTACTTAATTGATGATAAAACTGCGAAAGGATTTATCTGTTTGCAAGTACACAGCATTCATGGTGACCAAAAAGCTGGAACCGATATTATCTGGAAAAATGTAAAAATCGTTACCGATAGCGTTTCTAAATATTCTAGAAAATCTCCACTTACTCCTATTATTACAAAAAATCAATTATCTATTGATGAGAAGAAAGATGGATGGGAATTACTTTGGGATGGAGAAACTACCAACGGGTGGAGGGGTGCCAAATTAGAAGAATTTCCAGAACAAGGATGGAAAATTGAAAATGGTATTTTAAGTGTTCTTTCTTCAGGTGGTGCAGAATCTTCGGCTGGTGGCGATATCGTTACCAAAAAACTTTACGGAGATTTTGAATTAAAAGTAGATTTTAAACTAACACCTGGTGCTAATAGTGGTATAAAATATTATGTAGATACCAATATTAATAAAGGCGAAGGTTCTTCTATAGGATTGGAATATCAAATATTAGATGACAATCTTCATCCAGATGCTAAACTAGGAAATCATGAAGGTAGCAGAACAGTAAGTTCGCTATATGACCTAATTCAGGCAGATGTAAATAAGCCTATCAACCCAATTGGTGAATGGAATACGGCTTACATTATATCAAAAGATAACCACGTTGAACATTGGTTAAATGGAACCAAAGTTTTAGAATACGAACGAAAGAGCGATGCTTATAAAAAGTTAGTTTCTGAAAGTAAATATGCTAAATGGCCAAATTTCGGAGAATTGGATAATGGTCAAATTTTACTTCAAGACCACGGTGATTTGGTTTCTTTCAAAAATGTAAAGATTCGTTCAATTAGTAATACTAAAGAATAAACAACATGAGTTCAAACAGAAGAGATTTTATAAAGAAAACTGCAATTGGAGCGGTTGGTGCTACTTTAGTAGGCTCTAGCGCAAATGCTATGACAGCTAAGAGTTATTCTAAAATAATAGGTGCTAACGATAGAATTAATGTTGCAATACAAGGTTTAGGTAGAAGGTATAGTGCATATATACCAGCAATAGCCTACAAAAAAAATAACGTAGAGCTTAAATATTTATGCGATGTTATGAAGAGTCAGCGAGATAAAGCTGCTACCGAAGTGGCTTCTAAACTAAATTATAAGCCACAATTAGAAAATGACATTCGCAAAATTTTAGATGATAAAGAGGTTGATGCCATTTTTATGTCGACTCCAGATCATTGGCATGCACCTGGTGCATGTATGGCAATGCAAGCCGGTAAACATGTCTTTTTAGAAAAGCCATGTAGCCATAATCCACGAGAAGGGGAATTGGTAGTTGCCTATCAAAAGAAATTCAACAAAGTGGTGCAAATGGGTAACCAACAACGTTCGGCTCCAGAGTCTCAAGAAATAATAAAAGAAATTCACAACGGTGTTATTGGTGATGTATATAAAGCAACTGCTTTTTATGTTAGTGCCAGAGGTCGTGTACCACACCAAACAAAAGCAAATCCGCCAGAAGGTTTAGATTGGGATTTATTTCAAGGTCCTGCACCAAGAAAAGCTTATACAGACAACACTTGGGATTACAACTGGCATTGGTACGGCTGGGATTTTGGTACTGCAGAAATGGGTAATAATGCTACTCATGAATTAGATATTGCGCGATGGGCATTAGGTGTAAAATATCCTGAAAAAGTATCTGTAGATTCAGGCAAATATCATTTCAAAGATGATGGCTGGGAAATGTATGATACTATGGAGGCTACGTTTAAGTTTGCTGGTAATAAAACCATAAAGTGGGATGGAAACAGTAGAACCGGTTATCATAAATACGGTAACAAATATGGTAGAGGTACAATAGTGGCAGGTTCTGAAGGTACCGCTTATATTGATCGTGGTGGTTATAAATTATTCGACCAAAAAGGAGGTCTTATAAAAGAAAATATTTCAACAAACGAAGAAGCAGGTACAGCACTTGGTGGCGGTGGCGATATGTCTACGTTACACACTGTTAACTTTTTCGATGCTATAAGAGGTAAAGCTGAATTAACATCACCAATAGATGAAGGTGCTATAAGCCAAATGCTTACGCATTACGCAAATATAGCTTCAAGAATCGATGACTCTTTTGAAATAGATGAAACAACTGGTCGCATATTTAATAGGGAGGCAATGAAATTATGGTCTAGATCCTATGAGCCAGGTTGGGAAATTAAACCTGTATAATTTCTACATATTAATAAGATTAAGCAACACTTTATCATCTACTTCCCTATAGTAATTGAAGAGTATATAGAATGAAAAAAGTGTAATAAAATCTAAAAGTAAGTAAACTAGATACTATGTTATAAACAACATGGTATCTAGTACTACCTATCATAAATCAACTTACCGTAAAACCTATGAAAAAGCATATTTACATATGTCTTATCACCCTATCTATTTTCTATTGTCAAGCTCAAAATAGTACTAGTGATATAGATTTGAAAACCACATTCAACAGTCCTAATGAAATAAGTGAGGTATCAAAAGACACGTATTTAATAGACTTTGGTAAAGCTTACTTTGGCACAGTTGAATTACGCAGTACTATAACTCAAAACGATTCGCTGGTCATTCATCTTGGTGAAAAATTAAATGCACAAAATAGAATAGATAGAAAACCAGGCGGATCTATTAGATATCAAAGAATTGTATTAAGTAATCTACAAGCAAATACGATTACTAATATTGAACTAATTCCTAATAAAAGAAATACATCTGGAGCCGCAATACTACTACCTGATAGCATTGGTGTTATTATGCCTTTTAGATATTGTGAAATTGAGAATTTAAAAATACCAATTGAAAATATAGAAGTCTTTCAAAAAGCGGTACATAACAATTTTAATGAAGAAGCAAGTAGCTTCTCCTCTTCAAATGAAATACTAGATTCTATTTGGAAACTATGTAAGCATACTATTAAAGCTACCAGTTTTACAGGCTATTATGTTGATGGTGATCGTGAAAGAATTCCGTATGAAGCAGATGCCTATATAAATCAACTAAGTCACTATAGCGTAGATAGCCTTTATGCTATGGGAAGAAGAACAAATGCCTACTTTATAAAAAACCCAACTTGGCCCACAGAATGGTTGTTACATACCGTACCCATGTTTTATGCCGATTATATGTATACTGGCGATTTAGAGCCTTTAGCGGAACATTATGAGAATCTGAAGTTAAAAACATTAATGGATTTGGAACGTAAAGACGGACTCATAAGTTCCTCTTCCCCACACATGAACGAAGAGTTAATTTCAAAATTAGGTTTCAAGAAACCAGACACAAAAATTAAAGATATTATAGATTGGCCACCAGCACAAAAAGATACAGGTTGGGAATTGGCTACTGCAGAAGGCGAAAGAGATGGTTATGAAATAGTACCAGTAAATACAGTCGTCAATTCTTTTTACTACTACAACCTTGTCCTAATGGCAGAAATCGCAGAATTTCTTGATAAAGACGACGATGTAACGTTTTTTCAAAATAAGGCAGCAACCATCAAGAGCGTTATTAACACTAAGTTATTTGATTCTAAAAAAGGGTATTACATAGATGGGGAAAACTCTAATCATTCTTCCTTACATGGTAATATGATGCCATTAGCATTTGGTCTTGTACCCAAAGAACATATTAAAACAGTTACAGATTTTATAAAAACCAGAGGGATGGCATGTAGCGTTTACGGATCTCAATACTTGTTAGAAGGACTATATAAAAGCGGAGAGGCGCAATACGCATTAGACCTCATCACAGAAACAGAAAGCGATAGAAGTTGGTGGAATATGATTGAAATAGGCGCAACCATGACTTTAGAAGCTTGGGATGTAAAGTACAAACCAAACTCTGATTGGAACCATGCATGGGGTACAGCGCCTTTGAATATTACTACTCGCTATATGTGGGGTATTAAACCAAAAACCGCTGGTTTTAAAGTAGCTGAGATTAAACCTCAACTAGCAGATTTGACTTTTTCCAATATTAGAGTACCTACCAAAAACGGCATCATAACTGCTAGTTTTAAAAAAGATAAGAATACCGACCATTATACTATCGAGATTCCTAAGAAAATGACTGCAGAATTTACAGTTCCCCCTGTTTTTTCAAAAATTAAACATAATGGTAAAAAGCTAAAATCAACCAATAATTCTATTTACCTAAAAGGTGGTGTTCATACCATTGAATTGAAACAATAAATAGTAGAATATGAACTTATTTAGTATAGAAAATAAAGTAATATTAATTACCGGAGGTGGCGGAGTACTTGGCGGTGAAATGGCAACTTATTTGCTTTCAAATGGTGCAACGATTGTTATTCTGGATTACAAAGAAGACATTGTAAACGCAGCCATAGAAAAACTTAAAACCATTAGCGACAACGTTTCTGGTTTTGTATGTAATGCATTAGAAGAAGCTAGTTTAATTAAGGTTTCAGATGAAATTATAGAGCTACACGGTAAAATTGATATCCTAATAAATGCCGCAGGTGGTAATATGCCTGGCGCTACCATTGGTGTTGACCAAACTATTTTTGATGTAAATATTGATCACTTTAAAAAAGTGGTTGACCTTAATCTATTTGGAAGCATTCTACCAGCATTAGTTTTCGGCAAAGAAATGGTAAAGAATAAACAAGGTGTTATCATTAATATTTCATCAATGACAGCGCAAAGCGCAATTACAAGAGTTGTAGGGTACTCTGCATCGAAAGCAGCTATAGATAATTTCACGAAATGGTTGTCTGTAGAATTAGCTACAAAATTTGGAGAAGGTTTACGTGTTAATGCAATTGCCCCCGGTTTTTTTATCGGAAATCAAAATAGAAATCTTTTAATTGATCAAGAAACAGGTAATTTTACTGACAGGGGTGATACCATAATTAGAAATACACCCATGAAAAGATTTGGCGAGACCGACGAATTAAACGGTACTATTCATTACCTATGTGCAGAGGCATCAAAATTTGTTACAGGTGTAGTAGTACCAATTGACGGAGGTTTTAGTGCTTTTAGTGGAGTTTAATAAATTATAATCAAGAAAAATGGAACAAACATGGCGTTGGTACGGTCCAAATGACCCCGTATCATTATCAGATATTAGACAAGCAGGCGCAACAGGTGTTGTTAGTGCTTTACATCATATACCTAATGGCGTAGTATGGACGGTAGATGAAATTATTGAGCGTAAAAATATAATAGAAGCCGCTGGCTTAACATGGTCTGTTGTAGAGAGTGTTCCGATTCATGAGCAAATAAAAACCCAGAAAGGCGATTATAAAGTCTATTATGAGAACTACAAACAAACTATTTCTAACCTAGGTCAATGTGGTATAGATACGGTCTGTTATAACTTTATGCCTGTTTTAGATTGGACACGAACCAACTTAGATTATGAAGTAGAAGATGGTTCTACCGCTCTTCGTTTCGAAGCTGCTGCTTTCGCTGCCTTTGAATTGTATCTATTAAAAAGACCAGGTTCTGAAGACACGTATTCTGAAGCTCAAAAAACTGACGCTAAAGAATATTTAAAAACGCTTTCTGAAGAAGATAAAACCAAATTAATAAGCAATATTATAGCAGGTTTACCGGGTGCAGAAGAGGGGTATTCGTTAGAAGAGTTCAATACAATTTTAGCTACTTATGACGCTGTTGGACCAAAAGAACTAAAGGAAAATTTATTCGAATTTTTATCTAATATTATTCCGGTAGCTGAAAAGGCGGGTGTTCGTATGTGTATACATCCTGATGATCCTCCATTTCCTATTTTAGGACTTCCAAGAGTTGTAAGTACGGAGCAAGATATCGTTGACCTTTATAAGGCAGTTGATAGTCCAAACAACGGACTAACATTTTGTACAGGTTCATTTGGTGTTAGACCAGATAATGATTTACCAGGAATGATAGAGCGCTTAGGTGATCGTATTCATTTTATTCATTTACGTAGTACACAGCGTGATGCCGATGGTAATTTTCATGAAGCAAATCATTTAGAAGGCGATGTAGATATGTTTTCGGTTATGAAAGCATTGGTAAAAGAACAACAAAAGAGAATAGCCTCTGACAGAACCGATACCAGAATGCCATTACGCCCAGATCATGGCCATAAAATGCTAGATGACCTAAGAAAGAAGACAAACCCAGGTTACTCAGGCATAGGTAGACTAAGGGGATTAGCTGAGCTAAGAGGATTAGAAGTGGGTATTAGAAAAAGTATGAAATAGCTTGGTAATTACTTATCAAGCGCTTGAAGTTCTTTCTCTGTAAATTCCATTCCAGAGAAAGACTTTACATTTCTTAGTTCCTGTATACGTGTGGTGCTTAATCTTTTTGGTTTATCTGAAAAAGCGTTGGTTACATATGATATAATATTGGCAATATCTTTATCAGTTATACTCTCATTTCTTATAAGACCGGGCATAGCCAAGTTTATATTATAAAGCTCACCATTAACGTGTACAGGTCCTTCAAGACCATGTAAAATTATTAGTGCTAATCTCTCTGTATTTTTTACGTGTTCTGAATTCATTAAAGGAGGTGCCAAACCATCTATTCCCTTCCCTCCGGCTCCATGACAAGATGCACAAATTTGAAAAAACATTCTAGCCCCGCTAGTTCGGGTATCTTCAGTTGTTCTCTCTTTGGTAAAAATGGCATTCATCTTATCTGCATTCTTATCTTTAATAGTTCTTGCTAGCTTATTTACAAACTGAGTATGCTTTAAACTATCCATGATAACTGAATTGTTATAGACCTCTGTATCTACAGCTGACAAGCCACCAATGACAGCATCCGCTAAAATACTATTATCAGGTTTTCTTGTCAAGATTCCCATCATAACAGGCATGAATTTATTTTCATCTAAATTCATCCAAGTCCCTAAACCATTTCCTAAATACAGGTCTAATTCTATCTCATTTCGTTCTATAACATTATTAAATAAAACTAGTGCCTTTTCTATATGCTCTTCGGATGAAAATTCCTTTAAAAGGACCAAGCCATGAGAAGCTACTTGACTATTACTCTTATCTATAATAGTTGTCAAGAAATCAAAAGTTAAGGCATCCAACCCCTCCAAAACATACAATGCATGAATTTGACTCCATTGATTTTTAGAGTTAAGTGCTACTTCTTTTACTTCCTCTATTGAGCTTTTAAGTTCTTTAAATATTAAAAAATGTTGAGCTCGGTCACGAACCCAACCATTCTCGTTTGATAGTAATGTCACAAGTTCACTCCCACTCAATGCATTGAAATCTCGAATTTTATCGGTTTTAGAATTCTCGTGAGCAACTTTTAAAATCCTTCCAAAATTAATGATAGTGTCTAATTCTTTAGCCTTTGCATTATCTCTTAGATACGGACTCATATAAGCATGATGACCTATCATCCCTCTATGCATATCAACTATATACATACTACCTTCTGGACCATTTTTTAAGCTCACAGGTCTGAAACCTTCATCTGTAGAAGTTATAAATTCCTTTCCCTGCCAAGCTTGCTTTGCAATAACAGAATCACCTGTAAAATTTAAAAGGGCTCGTTTTATTAAATTACCTTCGGGTATACAGATAAAAACATTTTCATCATAAGATCCTGTAAACTCACCACCTCTGTACACCAAAGGACTACATGCAGCGGTTGCATTTACTAAAATACTATCTGCATTTAAAACACCTTTTGCATACCCCCTATTTACCGAGCCTGCAAATACAGGATACACCCTTTGATCATTAGTTAAAAGTTTATCGAGACTAGATTTTGGCGTGAAATATTTATTATTAATAAATGTATTTGGCAAGGCATAATCTCCTAGTAATATTCTAGAATTATCATTGTAATATAACCTACCAAAATTATCATGGGTAATACCCCACTGCCCCCTAAAGGTTGTGGGTTCTTTTTCCCATACTCCAGCTTTCCTTCTATATCTAAAATTAGATTTCGCATTGTATATCCAATTATCAATATTTAATTCTAGTCCGTTTGGTTGATGCTCTGGATTACCTTCTACAGCATAAATAGAATCTACCATTATTTTATTTACAGGCTTATCATCTTTAATATCAACAAACCATAAATATGGTGGTTCAGCATACAACAATCCGCCATAAACATGAGCCAATGCACGTGGCATTACTAAACTATCAATAAACACTTTTGAGTGATCAGCTATTCCATCCTCATCCAAATCTTCTAGAATGACGATACTACCAGAAGGGTCTTCCTCTCCCGACCCTTGTAAATCATTCATATAACCTGGCATTTGTGCCACCCAAATTCTTCCTTTTGCATCAAAATCTATAGCTACGGGAGCTTTTAAAAGAGGCTCTGCTGCTATCACTTCTAAACTAAATCCGTCCTCAACTTTATAAGAATCTAAAGAAACTGAAGTTTCTTTAAACTTAGACTGACAAGAAAATAAGAGCGATGAAATAATTAATAAGAACAGATATGATATGCGCATGATACTATGTATGATTAATACTTAAATATTACTTTAATTATTCGATAATAGGAATTATAAATTTAATTCTAATACCCAATTCCAAATCAGAAAATTGAGCCAAACCAGCCAAATGTTTATTTCAAATAATCGACAAAATTATGATGTTACAAATCATCACATAAAATAAGTGTAATCGATTGCAAAAATAGACACGATTCTATTTTGAAAATACTAATTTAAACACCAGAAAAAGAACTGAATCCACCATCAACATCAAAGATACTTCCGGTAACGAAACTTGAGGCATCACTAAGTAGGTAATGAACCATACCATTAAGCTCAGATGCATCACCAAAACGTCCCATTGGAGTATTTCTAATAATGCTATTACCTCTTTCTGTAAATGAACCATCTTCATTAGTAAGTAATCGTCTATTCTGATTACCTATGAAAAAACCAGGCGCTACGGCATTCACTCTAATTTTATCCCCATGTTTAGACGCTAGTTCATTGGCCATCCATTTCGTAAAAATATCTACTGCAGCTTTAGCCATAGAATAGCCTAGAACCCTAGAAATAGTTTGCTTAGCCGCCATAGATGAAATATTAACAATAGAGCCATATCCTTGTTCTACCATTAATTCGCTTAAAATAACAGTTGGTGTAACCGTTCCGAATAAATTAATATCAACAACCTGTTTAGTATCGCCCATTTCAATATCCCTAATGGTCTGTTCTGGCTTTAAAGTTGCCCCAGGTATATTTCCTCCAGCAAGATTTACCAACCCGTCTAAGTGGTTAAAATCCTTTTTAATTTTGTTTTTTAGGTTGATAAGATCACTCTCATCCATTACATCTACCTTAAAAATAAATGTACTATCGGCAACAAGACTATTTAGCTCAGTTTGCTTCTCTTTTAATTTATCTTCTGACCTTCCTAACAAGAGAACTGTTGCTCCATTTTCTACTAAATATTGAGCAATTGAACCACCCAAGGTTCCTGTTCCCCCAGATAGGGCATAATTTTTATCCTTTAACGATAACAATTCGTTCATATTAATTGTGTTTTATCAATTTTGAGTAAGATTCAGCACTACTAAAAAAAAGAACCAAATCAATCAATTTGTTTTGTTCTGCCAAGTTAAGAGAATTCTTAAAATGATACATAATGTTATGCCTATTATAACTAAATACAAGAAGTTTATTAACAGAACTGTCACTAAAACAGAAATAACAAAAATTATAAAGCTTTCTTTTCATTTATGAATCTCAAAGTCAATTATTTAGTTGAAATACAACACATACACCTCTAAAATTATGGGTATCGTAAAACTTATAGCTATATAGTTATTTTTAATAGTATTCAGGTTTAATTCTATCTGCCACGAGTAACTTTGCATTCACAAATGTAAGACTGTGAAGAAGGCAATATTATTTATGATTATTAGTACGTTTTCATTTAGTTTAATGAATTCTTTCGTAAAATACCTAAACCACTACCCGACCTTCGAAATTGTATTTTTTAGAGCTATCGGTTCACTTGTATTAGGAACTACCCTTATTTTAATTAAAGGTATACCCATATTTGGAAATAGTCGTAAATTAATGATATATAGAGCTTTAGTTGGATTAACAGCTATGAGTCTATTTTTTATGTCTTTACAATACCTACCTGTAGGAACTGCAGTTTCCCTAAGATATCTTGCCCCAATTTATGCCGCGATCTTTGCTGTCTTTTTACTTAAAGAGAAATTAAAACCAATTCAATGGTTTCTTTTTCTATTTGCTTTTGCTGGAGTATTGGTTTTAAAAGGGTTTGACCAAAATATTAACACCACAGGTTTACTTCTAGTTTTAGCTGCTTCTGTTTTTAGCGGTTTAGTATATGTTCTGATAAGAAAAATAGGAAACAGTGATCACCCTTTGGTTATTGTAAATTATTTTATGTTCACAGGTACTGTTATAGGTGGTCTACTTAGTATAAATAATTGGATAAAGCCGGAAGGTATAGATTGGTTAATACTACTGAGCCTAGGTATATTTGGTTTCTTTGGACAGGTTTTTATGACCAAAGCATTTCAAATTGCTAAAACGAACTTAGTAGCACCTTTAAAATACATTGAAGTCATATTTACAATTATGGTTGGTATTTTCTGGTTCGGAGACATTTACTCTTTATGGAGTCTTTTAGGCATCTTAATGATTGTAGCAGCGTTAGTTATAAATGTTGTGGTAGGTAAAAAATGATTTTAATAAGTATAAAAAAAAGCTACCGATTACAATGAATCGGTAGCCTATAGTTATGGTCAGAAATTTAAATTATTTATGGGCAGTCTCCTGCTCAGCCAAGCTATTGTTTACATCCTTTAAAGAATTTACAATAACAGTACTAACGTCATTTTCAATTTCTTGAGCGTAATTGAAATAATAAAAGGCAGAAAATAATAAAGCAAAAGCTATAATTAAGTTTGCAATCATTTTCGAATCAAAAAAATTCTCTTGGTTCTCCATCTTTTAATGAGTTAGATTATTTCTTGAATATATAACTATTAGCAATAATTAACAAATTTTTAAGAAATCAATTTATAGGTTAAATTCCTATTAACAAACAAGTTAGAAGAATTGAGAATCTATAAAACTCAAAATTTAACTTGCAAATAACTGATTCACATATATTTAACACTTATTTGAATTAAGATTTAAGGGTAATAAGTCAATTCATTACACAAGTAAAATTTAACTTTGTTCCGTTAATAATAAATTATTAATCCTAAAATCTAGAACATATGAAAATTTTAAAATCCATTGCATTCACAACATTGTTATTCTTAGCAGTAGGGTTAAATGCACAAAGCAGTAAAGACCAGAAAATTATAAAAGATGCCAATAAGGCAAAAGACAAGCTTATGAAAATGGAAGTTGGCTTAGACAATTTTTTCAATAATTCTGCAGGTTATGTCATTTTCCCTAACGTAGGTAAAGGAGGGTTTATAATTGGTGGAGCATCTGGTAACGGTGTCGTATATGAAAATGGCATTATGATCGGAATGGCCGATTTGAAAAAATTAAGTGTAGGATTACAAGCAGGTGGACAAGCTATCACCGAAGTTATTTTCTTTGAAACTGAAGGTGATTTAGCCGAATTTAAAGAAGGTGATTTTGAATTCTCTGCAGAAGCTTCTGCAGTTGCCTTAAAATCTGGTATTTCTGTTAATGCAAAATATAGAGATGGTGTTGCAGTATTTGCTTTACCAAAAGCTGGTTTAATGGCCGATGCATCTGTTGGCGGGCAAAAATTTGATTATAAGCCAATGATGAAATAAATCATTTGAAATATAAATGTAAAAGCCGCCTATATGGGCGGCTTTTTTTATTTTTAAATTATCCGTTGGCTGTAAAACCTGGGTAACATGTCATACCTCCATCTACAAAAATAGTAGTGCCATTAATATATTCAGATTCATCTGATGCTAACCAACTTGCAACGCTACCTATATCATCAGGTACACCAATTTGTTTATATGGTATAAGTTTCAACATACCATCTCTACCTTCCTTCGTACTCCAAACCTCTTTATTGATATCTGTTTTTATCGCTCCCGGAGCTATAGAGTTACACCTTACTTTATCTGGACCGTATTCTTGACAAATGGTTTGCATCAACATTACCAATCCACCTTTAGAAGCTGCATAATTTGCATGACCAGCCCATGGAATTACCTCATGAACCGAACTCATATGGATTATTTTTCCGAGGGATTTAGAAACCTCTGGTCTAATACCTCTTCGTTTAAACTCTATAATAGCTTCTTTAGCGCATAGAAACTGCCCAGTAAGGTTTACATCTATTACACGCTGCCAATCTTTTAAAGGCATTTCATGTAACGGGTGATCCAATTGCATACCAGCATTTGCTACACAAACATCTACAGTACCAAATTCAGAAATTGTTTGCTTAAACATATTCTTAACATCTTCCTCTTTACTAACATCGCATTTAATAACGATAGCATTACCGCAATTAGAATTTGTACTGATCCAATGTGCAACTTCTTCCGCTTCTTCTTTACTACTGTAATAATTGACTACAATATTACCGCCTTCCATTCCCATAGCTTTCGCTACCGCTTCTCCAATACCGTCACTAGAGCCAGTAACAATACAGGTTTGACCTTCTAATCTTTTATTTGGTTTTTGCATGATGTTCTTTTTATATGAATAAATATATTCGTCAATACCAATTTAAATTATCTCGAAAACAAAAATTACTAGCACGAGATTTTAATGTAAAAATCACTAAATACATAATGTCCAATAAATTGAAAGGAACTGTATTAAAAACTAGCCATTAACATAAAACTTAAAAGTTGTTTTAGTTGCATATTTCTCGCCTTGCTCTAACGTAGTATCTGGAAATTGTGGATGATTTGGCGAATCTGGAAAATGCTGGGTTTCAAAACAAAGACCACTTCTTTTTGCGTAAACTCCGTTATTTGGAGCCGGTAAAGTGCCGTCTATAAAATTACCAGTATAAAATTGCATACCAGGTTGGTCAGTCAATACTTCCATTACGCGCCCCGATTCTTTGTGATGTGCTTTAGCTACTGACCTATATCCTTTACCATTGAGCACCCAGCAATGATCAAAACCACCGCCTATTTTTAATTGTTCATGTTCTCCGTTGATAGCAATCTCCACTGCTTTTGACGTTCTAAAATCAAAAGGGGTATTTTCAACAGAAGTCAATTCGCCTGTTGGAATCAACGAAGCATCAACCGGAACAAATTTATCGGCATCTATTTCCACTTCATGGTCTTCTATCAACTGAGCAAAATTACCCGATAAGTTAAAATAAGAATGTTGTGTTAGATTTATAACCGTAGTCTTATCTGTAGAGGCCTCATACAATACGTCTAGACTATTGTTACTGTTTAAGGTGTATGTAACCGTAGTTTTTAAATTACCAGGAAAACCTTCTTCCATATCCTCACTGTAATAACTCAATTTTAAAGAAACAAAAGAAGTAGATTCCTCTACGTTTTCAACTTTCCATACCATTTTATCAAAACCTTTTAAACCACCATGTAAATTGTTTTCTCCATTATTCTTAGCTAATATATACTCAATCCCTTTTAAACTAAAAGTTCCTTTCGCTATACGGTTTCCATAACGCCCTATCAAAGCACCAAAAAATGGGTTCTTTTTTTCATACTGTTCTAAATTATTAAATGCCAAAACAACATTTTCTAGCTTACCATTTTTATCGGCAGTATTTATTGCAGTAATTCTTCCCCCAAAGGTTATAATATAGACTTCTATACCTCCTTCATTTTTTAAGCTAAATTGATCTACTTGCTTACCGTCTATTGTAGTCCCATAAAAACTCTTTTCTATCTTAACAGCACTTTTTATATTCATTCAACCTTATTTTCAATATTCATATTATACCCTAAACAAGCTATTAAAATAACGAAAAATACTATAGAAAGAGAGGGTTCTCATTCATTTCTAAATTTTATCCGATGCCAATTAATAAGCTATTTACAGTACTTTTTTTTGATTCAATAATCGTAAATTCGTAATACACTTTTCTATGAGCAAGAAAGCTACTATTTACGACATTGCAAAAGAGCTAAAAATTACAGCAGCTACTGTTTCTAGGGCTTTAAACAATAATCCTAAAATCAGTAAAAAGACACGAGAGCTTGTACATGTCACTGCTGCAAAAATGAATTACAAGCAGAATAAATTGGCATTAGCCCTAAAAAGTGGTAAAAGCAAAAATGTAGGCGTAGTAGTGCCGTTCATTAATAAGAACTTTTTTGCATCTGTTATTCGTGGTATTGAAGATGAACTATACCCAAAAGGATTTCATGTTATCATATCTCAAACCCATGAAGATATTGACCGTGAAAAGAAAATTATTCAAAATTTAATAAATGCCCAAGTTGACGGTATTCTTATCTCCTCCTCCTTTACCAATGAAAATAAAGAGCAATTAAATCAGGAATTAAAAAAATCTACGCCTTTCATATTTTTTGACCGTGTTTTAAATTATGATAATATAAGCACAGTAACCATAGACGATTATCAAGGTGGTTTTGATGCTACCGAGCATTTAATACATCAAGGCTGTAAAAGAATAGCCCATTTTTATGTAGATCAGAATATTGAACTCTATAACAATAGACTCAAAGGATATAAAGATGCACTTTTAAAACATAAAATTACATACAATAGTGATTACGTAATTTCTTTAACGAGTGATATGGAAGCAGGAAAAGAAGCTGCAGAAAAACTCATGAAATTATCGGTACCACCAGATGCTATTTTCTCATCAACAGATAATGGTTTATTAGGAGCTGTAAAATATCTTCAAAGTATATCTATTAGAATACCAGAAGATTTTTGTGTAGTAGGTTTTAGTAACGAACCTTTTACCCAATTTTTAGAACCATCTATAAGTTCTGTAGACCAATCTCCTATGGAAATGGGTAAAATGGCTGCAAAAGTTTTTTTAGAGCAGATTGAAAATGATCAAAGAGAAATTCATAAAAACGTTGTTTTGCCAGCCAAACTAATAGTTAGAAAATCATCAAGTAAGCAGAAGTAACATTTACTACCTATTTAGAGTGAAACTCCTCTTTTCCACGGAATAAAATCATCTTGACCTAAAATATCAGCTTTTGCCTCTTTCTCCCCGCTCGCTACTTGAATAACATATTCCAATATCTCCTCTCCCATTTCTTGAATGGTCTTTTCTCCCCTAATAACCGCACCCGTATCAATATCGATAATATCTGGCATACGTTCTGCTAGTATAGAATTAGATGAAACTTTTAAAACGGGAGCAATAGGATTTCCTGTGGGTGTACCCAAGCCAGTTGTAAAAACAACTATATTAGCACCTGACCCAACCATACCCGTTGTACTTTCCACATCGTTACCTGGTGTACAAAGAAGATTTAAGCCTGGTTTAGTAACATACTCACCATAGTCTAAAATTGCTACAATAGGCGATGTACCTCCTTTTTTTGCTGCACCAGCAGATTTCATTGCATCGGTAATTAAACCGTCTTTGATATTCCCTGGAGAAGGATTCATATCAAAACCTGAACCAGCCGCCTCTGCAGCTGCTTCATACGCTTTCATTAAAAACATAAACCTTTCTGCGTCGGCATCATTTACACATCTATTTACCAACTCTTGTTCTACACCACATAACTCTGGAAACTCAGAAAGAATCGGTGAGCCACCAACAGCCGCTAAAATATCTGAAGCATAACCCAAAGCTGGGTTTGCAGAAATACCCGAAAAACCATCAGAACCACCACATTCCAATCCCATTTTTAATTTTGATATTGGTGCTGGTTTACGTTCAATGGAATTAGCTGCTTTTATACCTGCAAATGAATCTTTGATTATGACATTCAACATGTCTTCTACCGTACCCATTTGCTGCTGTTCATAAATAAGTACTGGCTTATCTAAATTAGAATCAATGGAATTCAAGGCATCTTTAAATATATCTATCTGCAAATTTTGACAGCCTAAACTTAATACTGTTGCACCAGCTACATTAGGGTTTTTTACATAACCTGCCAATAATTTGGCTAATGTATTTGAGTCTTGGCGAATACCGCCACAACCACCTTGGTGGGTTATAAACTTAACATCTATATTATCAAAAGTTTGCTCAGACTCTTGCTGTTTACCATCATTGAAATCGGCATCATTACCATTTATAAGATTACGTAGTAGTTGTCTTTGCTTACGCTCCTTACCCATAGAAAGTTCTTTTTCAAAAACCTCTTTAAGCACCTCTATATTTCTATTTTCACAAAATACCAATGGAAAAAACAACCATACATTTTGGGTACCCACTTGACCGTCTGCCCGGTGATATCCCATAAAAGTTCTGTTTTTCCAATTGGAAATATCGGGTGCGTTCCAAACTATATTTTTGGTTTTGGCCACCACCTTATCACTTTGGTGTTTTACATTCTCAGTGGTCAACAGGTCACCTTTCCCTATCGATACTACAGCCTTACCAACTAATACTCCATACATATAAATAGGATCATCGATTGCAAAATCAACGAATGCAATTTTGTGTTTTGCCTTAGTTTTAGATAAAATAATTATCTCTTCACCGTTATATTCACAACGGTCTCCTTTTGCAAGGTCTATCAATGCAATTGCCACATTATCCTCTGCCTGAACTTTAATTATTTTCTTCTGCATTGCGTTGTGTTTACTATTGACCTAATTTTGAAAATCCTTTTTCTATACCATATTCTTCAATGAGTTTTAAAGAAGTTGTGACAGCTATTGTCAAACCTTGAATCTCATTTAAATCTTGCCCCCAATACTGCGCTTTACCCAAAACTTTCGTTGCAATTTCATTCATGGAACATAATTTCCACAGCAATGCCATTTCCGAAACAATATCAGTATCATCGTTTACAGCCATAACATTACCATTATAACTTCCTTTATAAAATCGAATTAAACAAGCGAATGCAAATACCATCTTAAAAGGTAATTTTCCTTTTATTTCGTTGTACATCAACAAACTTGGCAGTACCCTAACCTTAAATTTCGAAATAGAATTTAATGCGATACTGGCTAGCTGATGTTTTATAAACGGATTTTTAAAACGATCAAAAACTGCATTTGCAAATTCGTTCAGTTCATCTTTTTCCATTTCTAGGGTTGGAATGATTTCGTCAAATACTAGAGAACGAATAAAAGGTCCTGTAAAGCTTTCTTCTACAGTTTCCTTAACCGTTTCATTACCATACAGTAATGAAAATGGTACCATTGCAGTATGCGCACCATTTAAAATGCGAACCTTTCTAGTTCGAAAAGGTTGCATATCCTTTACAATTTTAACGTCTAAGCTGGTTTTATGAAAAGGTAATTTCTCCTTTAATGTTTCATCACCCTCTATTACCCATAAAAAAAATATTTCTGCGCTTACAATTAAATTATCTTGATAGTCTAACTGCTTATTATAAGCTTCAATTTGGTCTCTAGGATAGCCAGGTACAATACGGTCTACCAATGTATTATGAAATGTACAAGAATTTAAAATCCAATTTTTAAATTCTGATGACAAATTCCAAAGTGAGATATAATCCAGTATAATTTGTTTTAAAGTATCTGAATTATGATTGATAAGTTCGCATGGTATAATGGTTAAACCTTTATCACTTGCCCCACTAAAATGAGTAAAACGTTTAAATAATAATCTTGTAAGCTTTGCCGGAAAAGAACTTGGTGGCGTCATATTAAATTCATCTGCCTCCACAAATGAAATACCTGCTTCTGTAGTGTTTGAAATAATAAATTCTAATTCCGGCTCTTTCGCTAGACTTAAAAAGTCATTAAAATTTAAATATGGATCAATGCCCGATACTATATTAGTAATTAGTTCTTTTTTTTCGACCGCAACACCATTCTGTAAGCCTTTGGTAAAAAGTGTGTATAAACCATCTTGGTCATTTAACATAGACACCATACCCTTATCTATAGGCTGTACTACCGCAATACCAGCATTAAACCCAACTTCTTTATTCAAAGTCTGAAAGGCATATTCTACAAAGGCTCGTAGAAAATTACCTTCCCCAAATTGAACAATTTTTATAGGTAACACACTAGAAACCTCAATATTATTTCTATTTAATTTCTGCATGATTTTAGTATAAAATTATAGATCGAATAAGCTAGGTAACCATAAACTTAATTGTGGAATATAGGTTACCAAAAACAGCGCAACAATCATTGCGATAAACAATGGCAACAATGGTTTAAATACCTTTTCTATTGTAGTTTTGGCTACACCTACCCCAACGAACAACACGGACCCTACAGGCGGAGTACACAATCCTATACATAAATTTAGCACCATGATAATACCAAAGTGCACAGGGTCTAAACCTAGTTTTGTAACTACTGGTAAAAATATCGGAGTGAAAATTAAAACTGCAGGTGTCATATCCATAAAAATACCCACGAACAACAATAACAAGTTGATAATTAATAGAATAACAATTTTATTATCGCTTAAACTTAAAAGTCCACTACTAATATCTTGTGGAATATTCTCATAAGACAATGCCCAAGACATACACATAGACGAACCTATCAATAACATAACAATTGCCGTAGTTGCCGAAGAATCTAGTAAAATCTGAGGTAATTTCGGTAAGGTAATTTCCTTATAAATAAAACCTAATATTAAACTGTACAGTACAGCAATTGCCGAAGCCTCCGTAGCTGTGAAAACTCCTGTTACTATACCTCCTATTACTACTACTAGCATAAAAAGACTAGGTAATGCATCAATAAACGTTCTACCTACTTCCTTTAAGCTACTTCGCTTTCCTACTTTATATTTCTTCTTTTTTGCCCAAAAAGAAGCTACTATCATAAGAAATAAACCAGTCATTATACCAGGAATGTAACCTGCCAAGAACAAGGCTGCAATAGACGCGCCACCGCTTGCTAAAGAGTAAACAATTAATACATTACTTGGTGGAATAATTAAACCTGTAGTTGCAGAAGTAATATTTACTGCCGCACCAAATTCTTTAGAATACCCTTCTTTTTCCATTTCTGGACCTAAAATACTTCCCATGGCTGATGCAGATGCCATTGCTGAACCGGCTATAGCACCCATTAACATTGCCGCTATAACATTGATTAAAGCCAAGCCACCAGGAAACGATCCTACTAAGGTCTTAGCAAAGGCGATGAGTCTGTGGGCAATACCACCTTTATTCATCAACTCACCAGAAAGTATAAAGAAAGGAATTGCCAAGAGCGCAAAACTATCTAACCCTGTTGCCATTCGTTGAGATACCGTTGTAAATGCTGGCATTGCAGGTATACTTACTAGCATTGTCAATAAAGACGAAATAGCAATACTCCAAGCTACCGGAGTACCAATTGACAATAAACATATGAAGCTTATAACTAAAACAAGAATTGGTAAATGCTCCATCATGATTCAATATTTTTTAAGTCAGAAATTTTATAATACATAATCAATAATCCGCTGATTGGAATAATGATATACACAAGTGCCAAAGGAACCTGTAAAGCTGGTGATTGTTGCCCTAAAACATAGGATATGTACACCAAGCGTGAGCCTCCAATTACAAAAGCAAAAAGAACGAAAAGTATAATTAATACGGTAACGATTATTTTAAGCTTCTTCTGTGTTTTCTTATTCTGGCGAAGTGGTAAAATATCAATAGCCACATGTAAGTTTCGACCAGAAACATACGCAGCTCCAAGTACCCCGATCCAAATCATAAGATAGCGAGCTAGCTCATCTGTAAAGGAACTTGGATTGCCCGTTACATATCTTGTAAATACTTGCCATAAAACATTTATGACCATTACCGACATGATCAGCACCAATGTCTTTCCTAAAATGGAATCAATTTTGTTTCGCATAGTAAACTATTTAGTTTCTTGAATTTGTTTGATAAGCGGATATATTTCTTTATCATCTTTATACCCCTCGAAAATACCTTTTACCTTTTCGGCAAATAATGATTTATCAGGTCGAATGACTTGTACACCTGCTTTTTGAACTTCTCGTAATGCTTCCTCTTCTGCTTCTGCCCAAAGAATACGTTGATACTTCACCGACTCTTTTACCGATTCGTTCAACCATTTTTGTTCTTGCTCGTTTAATTTAGCCCAAACATATGTCCCTATCAATAAAACATCTGGCAGTACGGTATGTTCATCTAAAGAATAGTATTTACAAACCTCATAATGTCTTGACAGATAAAAACTTGGAGGATTATTTTCTGCACCATCAACTACACCCTGCTGTAGAGATGTATATAATTCTCCCCAAGAAATTGGTGTTGGCGAACCACCAAGGGCTTTTACCATATTAACGGCTGTAGCACTTTCCATAACCCGTATTTTCTCTCCAACTAAATCCTCTGGTTTTTCAATAGGTTTATTCATGGTATAAAAACTACGGCTACCAGCATCATAATAACCTAAACCTTTTAGCCAATATTTTTCACCGTCGTTCAACAACATTTCACCAATAGGTCCGTCTAATACATTAAATGAATGTTGACGGTCTCTAAACAAAAAGGGAAGACCTAGAACCTTCATTTTAGGGGCAAAATTTTCCAAAACACCAACAGATACTTTGGTCATATCTAAACTACCGATCTGTAGAAGTTCTAAACATTCTCGTTCCGTACCCAATTGTTGACTAGGGTAGATTTCAAGCTTAAGTTTACCACCTGAGCGTTCTAATAAATCTTCGCCCATTTTTACCATTGCCTTGTGTACAGAGTGGCTAACATCTAGACCGTGACCCAAGCGCAATGTCCTTACTTCACTTTGTATTTCACAACTTAAAAAGGTGCCAATTAAAATGAATAACAGTACGATTTTTTTAGTTTTCATAGCTTAAAATTTAAAATAGGCTTTGGCATTATTGTAACTTATATCTTGAATTATTTTACCAACTAATTCAAAATCTTGTGGTAGTTCTCCTTTCTGCATTTCTTGTCCAAAAAGGTTACATACAATTCTTCTAAAATATTCATGCCTAGGGTATGAAAGAAAAGATCTAGAATCTGTCAACATACCAATAAAACAACTTATTAATCCCATATTAGATAAGGCATTTAACTGTTTTGTCATTCCATCTTTTTGGTCTAAAAACCACCATCCAGAACCAAACTGCATTTTCCCTTTTACTTTACCGTCATTGTAGTTACCAATCATGGTTGCTAATACTTCATTATCTGCCGGATTAAGATTATATAAAATAGTCTTAGTAAGCTTGTCTTTAGCATCTAAAGCATTTAAAAAACTAGAAAGTGTTCTGGCTTGAGAATAATCACCTATTGAGTCCCATCCTGTATCTGGACCCAGAATACGTGTCATTCTAGCATTATTATTTCGCAATGCCCCAAGGTGAAATTGCTGTATCCATCCACGAGAATGATACTCTTCACATAAAAACAATAAAATGGACGTTTGAAATTTCTCATCCTCTTCTAATGATAATTGCTTTTTAGCTATTCTTTTTTGAAATATATTTTCTATTTCAGCATCAGTAAATGTCCTAAAAGGAACATAACTTAAACCATGATCGGAAAGAGTACAACCATTCTCTTCAAAATAATCTAATCTTACCAAAAGTGCATCGCACAAAGCCTTGTATGAATTAATAGTCACTTTACTAACGGTTGAAAGCTTTTCTATATAGTCAAGATAAGTTTCGTTAGAAATTACGATTGCTTTGTCTGGTCTAAAGGCAGTACTTACTGTGGTATCAAAATCGCTATTTTTAATTCTAACATGATGATCTAAACTGTCAATTGGATCTTCTGTTGTACAGATAACTTCAACATTCATCTTTTTAATAAGACTTTGACAATTGTACTCAGATGTTTGAAGTTTTGCCGTAGCCTCTTCATAAATATCATTTGCTGTATCGGCATTTAATAAAGTGTCAATATCAAAATAACGTTGTAATTCTAAATGAGTCCAATGATATAGAGGATTCCTCAAAGTATAAGGTACCGCTTTTCCCCATTCAATAAATTTGTCTTTATCTGAGGCGTTACCAGTAACATATTTTTCATCAATACCAAATGTTCGCATTGCACGCCATTTGTAATGATCACCATCCATCCAAATCTTAGTTAGGTTTTCAAATTGGCGATTGTTTGCAATTTCGTTAGGTGGCAAATGACAGTGGTAATCTATGATAGGCATTTGAGCCGCATATTCATGAAATAATCGTTGCGAGAATTTATTCTCTAATAAAAAATCGTCTGTTATGAATGTTTTATTATTTACTACGGACTTACTCATTACTTTTTGTTTGAAGGTTTCCCTTTGTTCGATATTAAACCGCTTACCACATTAATAATCTTTAGAATGAAAAAAATGCTCAATTTTTATAAAAACAAATTCATCTCATAATTAATGCAATCGATTACACAAATATATCCAATTTTAAATATTCAGCAACTAAATAGACTTGAAATTAGATTAATCATCAATTAAAGTACTACAATTTATCTGATATATAATTTATGACCTTGAATAACAGTATTAAACTAAAAATACGCCTCAAAATATAAGTTTATATACCGCAGGTTAGAATTTTGAACATAAAAATGAGCTTGCTCTTCTAAAAAGAGGGTCTAAAACACCCAATTTCGTTAAATTGTTCATAAATACTATTATCTAATAGCCTCATAACTATATACAATCAACAAAGAATTGCGTAATTTGAATATTATGTTAACTTTGAAAAAAAAGCATCACATGGAGTTACTTGAAAAAGCTCAGGAATTTGAAAGTCGAAAAATGAGCAATATGTCCACTAGTGACCGAGTAGAAGCATCGAGAGAGGCGAAAGCACTTATCTTGAGCATCAACGAAGTTTATAAAGAAACTAAGGATTCTAATTTAATGGACGTAATGAAAAGATTAACCGAGAAAAAGAAGAAGATTGAAAAGAGATTGAATGGTGTACCATTGGTATAAACTTCTATCTATCATATAATTTATTTTTTAGATTAATCTAATAAAAAGACCCCTTATAGAAATGAGGGGTCTTTTTTATTTTAATAGATAATTAATAAAATATCAGCTTTAAGTAATCTCTGCACTTAAACCCGCCTGTAATAATTTCGAACATTGTGGTTTAAGCTCCTCGTACTCTCCAGTCTTTACAGTACACTTTCCTTTATAGTGTACAATTAAGGAACATTGCTCTGCTTGTTCTGGCGAATGTTCGCAAACAGAAATTAATGTATTTATTACATGATCAAATGTATTTACCTCATCATTGAAAAGAACGATTTCATTTTGTTGAACCGTCTCTTCTTCTAAAAGTAGTTCTTCGTAAATTTCTTCTTTAGTGCTCATATTAATTTAATTAATACTATCTAATTTACATATTTTGCTGCAACCCAATTATTGCGTTCAAGGTTTTTCTCAAACTTTAACTCTGAATCGACACACTTTTGTGTAATCATATCTAGGTCTTCGGTATAAAAGCCACTTAATAATAATACCCCTCCTAAATTTAAGGATTGTACATATTTAGGTATATCTGCCAACAATATATTTCTATTGATGTTTGCTATTATTAAATCGTACTTTTTTCCTTCTAACAATGCAGCTTCACCTTCGTACACAGATATAAAATCCATATTATTACGCTCAACATTCTCTTTAGCATTTAAGTAACACCAATTATCGATATCTATAGCATCAATTTTCGTTGCTCCTCTCATGCCAGCTAGAATAGCCAATACGCCTGTACCGCTCCCCATATCTAGAACAGTTTTACCTTTTACATCTAACTGTAAAATATGTTGGAGCATCATATGAGTTGTCTCATGATGACCTGTACCAAAACTCATTTTCGGTTCAATAACAATGTCATATTCAACATTGATCTTGTCATGAAAAGGAGCCCTAATCATACAGATATCATCAACTATAATAGGTTGAAAATTTTGTTCCCAAGTGGCATTCCAATTCTCTTGCTCAATCTCTTTATAATCGTAAGTAAATTTATACCTAGGACTATTAAGAATCTGAACAGCCTCTAAGATACTTTCAGACCAATCAGTTTTTTGAATGTATGCCAAAACATCATCTTCTTCTTCAACAAAACTTTCAAAACCAGCTTCACCCAATTCTGCAATTAGAAGGTCTGAAGCTGGATCTTTAGGTTCCACCGTAAAACGGTATTCAATATATACTGTATCACTCATTTTTAAATACTTCGCTTAAATAGCTTTAATTATAGCAATAAAATCGTCAGCAACTAATGCCGCCCCACCAATTAAACCACCATCAACATCTGGCTTAGAGAAAATTTCTACCGCGTTACCAGGCTTAACACTACCACCGTATAAAATGGTTACATTATTTGCTATAGTAGCATCAAAAGCTTCTGCAATTGTTTTACGAATGAATGCATGCATTTCTTGAGCTTGTTCAGGAGAAGCTGTCTCACCAGTACCTATAGCCCAAACCGGCTCATATGCCAATACAATATTAGACCAAGCTGAAGGCTCTAAATTAAATAGAGCATTTTTCAACTGACTCTCGACCAATTTAAAATGGTTACCAGATTTACGATCTTCTAATTCTTCACCAAAGCAGAACATTACGCGAATACCTTTGTTTAAAGCTGTAATTACTTTCTTTGATAGAATCTCATCACTTTCAGCAAAATATGCTCTTCTTTCAGAGTGTCCAATAATTGCTGTTTCAACACCTATATCCAATAACATATCGGCAGATATCTCGCCTGTAAAAGCTCCATTTTCTGCATAATGCATATTCTGTGCAATAACTTCTATTTTAGAAGATTCTAAAGTACGTACTGCACTAGCCAAGTTAACATATGTAGGTGCTACCATCACCTCTGCATTTGTATCTGGTAATTTTGCCGATAACTCTGCCAAAAGTGCTTCTGTTTCAGCTAAATTCTTATTCATCTTCCAGTTACCTGCTACTATCTTTGCTCTCATGTTATTTTAATTTCTAATTATACTATTTCAGTTTAAAATCTTATTCGAATATTAAATTCTCTAAATCGTTATAATGAACTTTTTGTTTTATAGTACCTTTTTCTAAAACCAATACCCCAGGGTTTGATCTTACTATCGTCTTCAATGTGGTTTCATCGGTAAAGTAAAAATCGAATCCAAGATTGTTCTCTTTATTTAATGCATCTGTTTGATCAGGACCAGAAGCCGACATTCCAATAACCTTGTAACCTGTCTTTAAGGCTATATCCGTAATCGTTTTAATTTCCTTAAAAACTTCAAGGTTAGATTTTCGTAAATCATAAGCAATGACCATGACCAATTTTGGTTCTTGTAATAAAGAGCTCGCAAAATCTTCTCCTTCTTGTTCAATTGTAAAGTCATGAACAGGTGGTTCATACCCTGCCTGAATCTCGCTAGTTTCAACATCAATAAATTCTCCGTCTACAGTAGGGTAATCTCCATTAGTGACATAAATTTCTTGATTGCCGTTTACATTGAATTTCCATTTATATTCAAAGATTGCCTTTGGTGCATCTTCTGGCGTACTCATGCCCTCTTCTATATTTTTACCAATTTCATATGGTCTAAAATCTATAACAGGCAAATGATTTAATACGTAATACACATAACCTATACAGGCAAGTAAAGACCCTATTAACAACGTCATCAACGTTTTTGAGTTTACTAACGGAGTAATATATTTTCTACCAATGTAAATTACTAGAATTAACACTAAGAGAATAATATCTTTCGTAAACGATTCCCAGGGAGTCAGTTTTATAGCGTCACCAAAACAACCACAATCGGTCACCTTGTTGAAGTAAGCCGAGTAGAATGTTAGGAAGGTGAAGAAAATAATCATTGCCAGTAATGTCCAAACAGTAATTTTACGTTTGTACCCCAGAATAAGCATGACCCCAACCATTACCTCTACAATAACCACAAGAATAGAAATTGCCAAAGCAAAAGGCGTTAAAAAAGGAAGATCTAAAACACCTTGACTAAAATATTCTTCTAGCTTAAACGAAAAACCAACGGGATCATTCAATTTAATAAACCCACTAATAATAAAAAGAATACCTACAAAAATTCTAACGACCCCTACTAAATACTTCATTATTACTCTTATTTATCTGATTCTGAACCTAAATGTATCAATGCAAAAACTGCATAATTAATCATGTCTTGATAGTTTGCATCTATACCTTCACTTACCAAAGTTTTTCCTTTGTTATCTTCAATCTGCTTTACACGAAGTAATTTCTGCAAAATTAAATCTGTAAGCGAACTTACTCTCATATCCCTCCAAGCTTCACCATAATCATGGTTCTTGTTCAACATAAGTTCTTTTGTAATCTTAATATGCTTAGCATATAATTCCACCGCTTTCCCTGTGTCTAAATCTGGTTGTTCTGCAACACCCAATTCAAGTTGAATTAATGCCATAACGGAATAATTGATGATACCGATAAACTCTGAACGTTCCCCTTCATCAACTTTACGGACATCATTTTCTTGAAGACCACGTATACGTTGCGCTTTAATGAATATTTGATCCGTAAGTGATGGCAATCTTAAAATTCGCCATGCACTACCGTAATCTGACATTTTTTTCTGGTAAAGATTTAAACAAACCTCAATTACCTCGTCGTATTCCTTTGCCGTATCTAGCATGTAATTCTTTCTAATTTGTGTAAATTTCGCTTAAAAAATTGTAACCATCAAGATTGACGGTTTAAACTTGGAAAATGCCACAAATTCCTATTAAATATTGATAATGACCATAAATTACAACGGTAAACTTATATCACTAGACCAGCCCAAAATAATGGGTATTTTAAACGTTACCCCAGATTCTTTTTATGATGGCGGAAAATACAAAGATGAGTCCAGTATTTTAAATCAGGTCGAAAAGATGTTAAACGAGGGCGCCACATTTATAGATGTGGGCGCTTACAGTACAAGACCTGGCGCTTTAGAGGTAGATGAGGCAATTGAACTAAAACGCATTGTACCTATCGTAGCTTTGATTCTGCAAAAGTTTCCAAAAACTATTTTATCAATTGATACATTTAGAAGTAATGTAGCTAAAGAATGTATTGAAAACGGAGCAGCCATCATTAATGATATTTCTGCAGGATTGCAAGATGACAAAATGTTAAGCGTCGTTGCCAAATTGAATGTACCCTATATTATGATGCATATGCGGGGCACACCACAAAACATGCAACAAAATACAAACTATGATGATATACTAAAAGAGGTTCTTTCCTTTTTTTCAGAAAGACTTGTAGCTGCAAAAGCTTTAGGAATTAAAGACATTATAATTGACCCAGGCTTTGGTTTTGCAAAGAGCTTAGAACAGAATTATGAGCTTTTAAAGCAAATGGAGCTTATGAATTTTGTTGAGCACCCAATACTAGCAGGTATTAGCAGAAAGTCGATGATTTACAAGACACTAAGAACTACTGCTGATAAAGCTTTAAACGGCACAACAGCATTACATATGGTTTGCCTTCAAAAAGGTGCAAACATATTAAGGGTACATGATGTAAAAGAAGCTTTGGAATGTGTAAAACTATATGAACAATTAAATGCCTAAGTTTATATTAATTTCATGTAATCTATTTTCTTAATTTTACTAAAAAAGTACCGATTGGATTTTTTAAATTTTATTGATTTTAAGATTACCGATGTTTTAGACATCATTTTTGTTGCCGTACTTCTATACTACATATATAAGTTGGTTAGAGGATCTGTTGCCATCAATATTTTTATTGGAATTGTAATAGTCTGGGCTTTCTGGAAGCTGACCGAATTGTTAGACATGCAAATGATCAGCAGCATGGTTGGTGCTTTTATGCAAGTGGGACTTATTGCTCTAATCATCGTTTTTCAACAAGAGATTAGAAAATTCTTATTAATGATTGGGTCAACCAATTTTGCCAATAAAAGAAACTTCGTAAAACACTTTAAGTTTTTAAAACAAGAAGGCATATCTACAGATACCGATGTAGACGCTATAATTAAAGCTTGTGAAAAAATGGCAAGCACTAAAACAGGTGCTATTTTAGTAATAGAGCGTAGCAACTCATTAGATTTCATTAAAAGTTCGGGTGATAGAATGAATATTGAAATTAACCAACCAATTCTAGAAAGTATCTTCTATAAAAACAGCACGTTGCATGATGGCGCTGCAGTAATAGTAGGAAATTATATTGTAGCAACTAGAGTAATCCTTCCTGTTTCTAATGAGCGTAATATTCCGCTTAGATTTGGATTACGACACAGAGCTGCCGTTGGCATCAGTGAAAAAACAGATGCACTAAGTATAGTGGTCAGTGAGGAAACCGGTTTAATCTCCTATATCAAAAACGGTGAATTTGTTCTTTATGATTCTATTACTCAGTTAAGCAATATGATCAAGCAAGATTTAACCTAATGGAATGTAAAAACTGTCAAAACAATCTAAGAACAGATTTTAGTTATTGTCCCGATTGTGGATCTAAAGTAATTCGAAATAGGCTTACCGTGAAAAATCTATGGTACGATGCCACCGAACGGTTTTTCAACATTGACAATACCTTTCTTACCACCTTAAAACACCTTTTTACAAAACCGGATGCCGTAATTGGTGGTTATATAAACGGAGTGAGAAAAAAGTATTTAAACCCAATCAGCTATTTTACTATAGCCATTACCCTTGGTGGACTATTTGTTTATGTGTATACAGAGTTTTTTCCTAATGCTTTAGAATTTGATTTTCTATATCAAAGTGGGGATTCTATGACCGAAGCAGAAAAAATAGGACAAGATTTACAGAAAAAAATAAACACTTACATGTTTAAATATCAAAGTCTTGTATATATCGCTATGCTTCCTTTCTTAGCGCTGATATCTCGACTTGTATTTATCAACAAAAAGCAATTTAATCTGAGTGAACATTTTGTGATCAACATTTATGCGTATTCACAAATGTCCATTATCATTAATACCTTATACTTGTTGACCATTTGGAATCCTCAAATACTATATTACGTCTCTTTTAGTAATCTGATTTTTCAAATAGGATTCTTTACCTGGGTATTTTACAAACTATTTAATCTTACCATTAAACATACCATACTTAAATTATTATTATTTCTGGTTTTATTAGGCGCTGTTTTTTCAGTTTTTATAATCGCAATATCAATTTACATGGCCTTTTTCACGGACACTTTCCAGAATATGACTCCGTAATTAAGCAACCTCCTCAGCTAAGAACTGAGCCTCGTACAGATTACTATAGTAACCACCTTTTTTAAGAAGTTCTTTATGTGTGCCTGTCTCAACAATATTACCGGCATCCATTACAATAATTTTATCTGCTTTCTTAATGGTAGCTAAACGGTGGGCGATTACAATTGAAGTTCTACCCTGTGTAATTTTATCTGTAGCTAATTGTATTAATTGCTCAGAATAAGTATCCACAGACGATGTAGCTTCATCTAAAATTAAAATACTTGGGTTACTTACATAAGCACGTAAAAAGGCAATTAATTGTCGCTGTCCACTAGAAAGCATAGCACCTCTTTCTTTTACATTATATTGATATCCACCTGGCAGACTAGTAATAAATTCGTCTACTCCAATAGCCTTGGCAGCATTTTCAATATCATCTACACTTATAGTAGAATTTTTTAAAGAAATATTATTAGCAATCGTGTCGGCAAACAAGAAGACATCCTGTAATACTACAGCAATATGTGTACGTAAAGAAGATAACTTATACTCTTTAATATCAACACCGTCAACTGTTATTGAACCTGAATTAATTTCGTAAAATCTATTTAATAAGTTGATAATAGTACTCTTACCTGCTCCTGTAGCACCTACAATAGCGACGGTCTCCCCTGCTTTTACATCAAAAGAAACTCCGTGTAAAACCTCTTCGTCTTCCAAATATCCAAAACGAACATTTTCAAACTTAATATCTCCGTTAACTAAATCTTTTTCAAAAGAACCAACATTCTGTATATGGCTGTCCGTATCTAATATTTTAAATACTCTATTCGCAGCCACCATACCCATTTGTAGTGTATTGAACTTATCTGCAATTTGACGTAGTGGTCTAAACAACAAATCGATCAACATGATAAAGGCAAAAATAGTTCCTGCAATATCAGTTGTTATGTTAGCCACATTCTGTAACCCTCCATACCATACAATCAACCCTACGGTTAAAGACGAAACTATTTCAGCGATTGGAAAGAATATAGAATTGTACCATACCGTTTTTAACCAGGCCTTTTTATGCTTTTCATTAATCTCTCTAAACTTGTCGCTTTCGATTTTTTCACGGGTAAATAGCTGTACTATTTTCATTCCCGTAATACGTTCTTGTACAAAAGAATTTAAATTAGAAACCTCTGCCCTAACTTCGGTAAATGCAACCTTCATTGCTTTCTGAAACCACCTTGTAGCATATACTATTATTGGTAATAAGGCAAAAACAATTAAAGATAGTTTCCAGTTAATAAACAGCATAACAATTGCCGCAACGACCATTTTAAGTAAATCTGCTACAATTACAAAAAAGCCTTGACTGAAAATTTCTCCGATTCTTTGCATGTCCGCAACCGCTCTGGTCACCAAAACACCCAATGAAGAATTATCAAAATACTTCATTTTAAATGAGAGCATTTTCTTAAACAGATCAATACGGATATCCTTTATAACAGACTCTCCTAACCAGTTGGCATAATAATTAAAAGCTAATTGACATATTACCTGCCCTAATAAAACAACCAGCATAGCGATCGTTAGGTACAACAGCATTTCCTCGTTGTTTCCCTTTATAGCTTCATCAATTATTTTCTTAACGATCAAAGGTGTTAGAATGGCAAAAATAGACAACAATATGGCAGCCAAAGCAACGCCATAAAAAGTAATTTTGTACGGTTTTGTATAGGCTAATAAGCGTTTAAAAAGACGAGTGTCAAATGCTTTGCCAGAATCCTTATCCATTCTTTAAAATAGTATTGGGGTAAACAATAGAGGTCAAATATAGTCCTTTTGCAGGAACAGAAACACCTGCTTTTGTTCTATCCTTGCTTTTTAATATGGTATTAACATAGTCGGCGGAATATTTACCCAATCCAACATTTAATAGCGTTCCAACAATAGCTCTAACCATATTTCTAAGAAATCTATCTGCCGTAATCGTAAAAACAAGAGTATTATTTTCTAATGTCCATTGCGCTTTCTGTAAATCACAAATATTAGTAAAAACATCTGTATTAGATTTTGAAAAACATTCAAAATCTTTCTTTCCAAGCAAAAGCTCTGCAGCTATATTCATTTGCCTCAAGTCTAGATCTTTTTTAACGAAATGAGCTAAATCTGAAGAAAAAGGATCTTTCCTTTTTGTAATATGATATTCATAAGTGCGCGATGTAGCATGAAAACGAGCATGAGCATCGTACTCAACTTCAAAAATATGATCAACAGCAATATCGTTTGGCAAAAAAGAATTTAATCTAAAGATGTATTCGGGAATGTTGTCTAAAATATCAACATCAAAATGGGCAAACATTACTTTTGCGTGCACACCAGTATCTGTGCGACCTGCCCCCATAAGTGAAATAGGGACATTCAAAAGTTTGGACATACCTTTTTCAAGCACTTCTTGCACAGTTATGGCGTTAGGCTGATTCTGCCAACCATGATAAGCTTTACCGAAGTATGAAAATTGAATGAAGAATCTCAATAGGATGTGCTAATTTTGTATACTGCAAAGGTATTAAAAAGGATACGTTTAATCACCTTAAGCCAATTACTCAAAGTCAAACTTGAATCTTAATCAAACCTAAACTATTAATGACCAAAATTCTTCTACTTTCTGATACACACTCCCATATAGATGACGCCATTTTAAAACATGTAAAATGGGCAGATGAAGTATGGCATGCCGGTGATATTGGAACTTTAGATGTAACTGATACCATAACAAAATTCAAGCCCCTAAGAGGCGTACATGGTAACATAGATGACCATATTATTCAAAAAGAATTCCCAGAAAACAATAGATTTTTTTGCGAAGGTGTTGATGTACTCATAACGCATATAGGAGGTTACCCACCTAAGTACAACATTAGAACTCGTGATATGATAAGGGAAAATCCGCCAAAATTATTTATATCTGGGCATTCCCATATTCTAAAGGTTATGATGGACAAAAAGTTAGGCGTTCTGCACATGAATCCTGGCGCTTGCGGAAAACACGGTTTTCATCAAGTTCGAACCATGTTACGTTTTATTATTGAAGGGGGTAATATAAAAGATTTAGAAGTCATAGAACTTGGCAAACGATAAAAACAGGGCGAATTTAGTCGAACACACCCTGTATTACAGCTAATTATAATTCAAATGCCACTCCTAAAGAAAATGTACCACCGTCATATATATTTTTACGCTCGACTAAAAAACCTGCGTAATCTGAATATTGAGCCACCAAGTTTAAATGATCGGTCAACTTATACATCGAAGTAATGCCATAACTGGTAAATGTTGTTCCCTCTCCAAATAAAAATGATCCGCTTTGCACATTATTCTCAGAGGATAATCTTTTTTGAATTCTCAACTTCCCTATCAAATACAATTTATCAAAGAACAAATGACCTACTTCTGCACCTGCTTGAAACTGATGACTAAAATTCTCTGTTCTAAAATTTACGCTTGAATATGCCGAAGCATATGTTTTCCCATTTTCAAATCCGTGAGATGCAGCTAGGGTGGTCCAAATATTAAACTCTCCATCGGAAAGCGGTAAATTTATCTCATCAAATTCCCCAAAATCATTTGCAATTTTTGACTGTGCAAAATTGCTTCCATCATTACTAGGTATATCTAATGCTACCTGTAAAGACAATGGAAAGTTTTTTAATAGTTTATACTTTACACCAAGCTGAATATTACCAACACCACCCACGGTTTCTGTTGTACTAAAACTATTTAAACGAACTAATGGCAAATCAACAATAGCGGTAAGTCTATTAGATATTCCATATTCGCCATAAAGTAAAAAGGCACTTGTATTAAAAGTACTCCCTTGATCAGCCAATCTACCTTCTGTAGTATAATAATTATTGGAAGAAAAATGTGATGCTGATGCTTGTAAATAAAATCCTTTTGCTTCTCTTGTCCATCCACTCTGGGCTTGTAAACAAACTGCAGAGAAGCAAAAAAGTACAAAAATTGAGTTCTTTATTTTTTTCATAATTCTGTGATATTAAAATTTAGGAAGTACAGAAGACGTATCCCATAAAAAAGCCTTTGGGAGACATAGAAAAACAGAATCATGTGTCTCTATTCCCAAAGGCAGTAATATGTTATATTAGTTTAAAGCAACATTACCAAATGGTATGTTAGCTGTAGCGCACCAAAGAATTATATGTGTATATTTAGCATCAGGTGTTGCATTTAATTTAATAAGCATTTCACCATTATCAGCTACGTTCCCAATTAACATTAAATCTGGATTTCCATTAGCAGGATCAGGAGTAAAAACATCTGAAGTAGAAAGAAAAATACCTACTGTTCCTGTTCCAAGTTCGGTTGTAAAATCATCTGCAAAACGAACAAAATTAACATCTTCAGTATCAATACCAACTTCAACCAAACCTTGTGTCGGTGTACCGCTCTCCGCTACTAAATTCCCACTTAAAGTAACCATTAAATCACCTACTGGCAAAGAAGAGTCCACTTCAACAGTCTCAGTTTCAACTACTGTTTCTGTTACTGTTACTACTTCTGCATCATCATCAGAGCAACTAATGAAAAAAGTTGTCATGGCACTAGCTAATAATACAAGAGTAAATTTTCTGTTTTTCATAATCGTAATTTTAAATTTGTTTTTGTCTTAAACAGCATAACTAACGACTATCGTTAGCCTTTCTGTTTCTTGGGACAAACATAAAAATGCGGTATCACGAAGAATTCAAGAAAACATAAAGAGTTTATCACATTAGACCAGAATCTTGTAATAGTTTTGTGATAATTGAAAAGAAGACACTCGTTTACAGAAACAACAAAGCATAAAAAAACCCGGAAACTACCCCGGGTTTTAACGCACTAATACTACTAAGATTATAGGCTTAACGTAAGCGATCCACAGATTTTACAAGATCTTCATCCTTTTTTATTGCCTTATTTGCAAGGACCAAAAAAATGATAGAAAATACTGGAATCAACATCCCAATACCCTTCTCAGAAACCAAAGTCTCTCCGGATAAGTTTAGTGATCGGTAAACGAAAAATCCTAATAAAAAAACATTCAATATCATGTTCAGTCTGTTTATTACAAACTGAGATTTTCTTTTTTTAAATTGTACCATAGCCCAAATAGCTAATACGGCACTCGCATAAAAGGCAATAGAAAGAAGCATTTCATTATTCGCGAATACCTCTGCACCATCTACACTAACCCATAGGTTAAAGAAGAACGGGAGAACACCTGTAAGTATTGCTACAACGATTAAATAAAGGCTTTGTATTCTTTGAATCATAAATCAATTACCACTTTACACTGCAAAAATACACGTCTTTTCAAAAATTATAACCATTTAATTCAAAATAATTTGTAATATTGCTACGTTATCAAGTCATAACGCCTACCAATAAGGAAAACATTCCTTGAGATTATCCAAATAAAATTATTTACTTCTTACAATACAAACTACTTATAATTTATTCTACTACTTAATGTTTGAGATTTCAGATTTAAAATCAAAAAAGCTACCTGAGCTTCAGGAAATTGCTAAAGGACTAAAGGTTCCTAAATTCAAAACCTTGAAAAAACTAGACTTAGTTTATCAAATTTTGGACTTACAAGCCGCTAATCCTAAAGTTGCTGCAGCTATAGCTCCTTCAAATACTGAAGAAGTAAGCAAACCAGCAGAAGAAAAGCCGAAGCCAAAACCGAAACCTAGACCTAGACCGCGTGTTGAAAAAAACACAGAAAAGGAAGGAAATACTCCTGCAAAAGCTGAGCCTGCTAAAGTTGCTCCAGCAAAAAAAGAGGTAGTACAAGAAACTGAGTCAAAAGAACCGGTAGAGCAAAAAAGACCGAGACCAAGGCCAAAAGCTGCTAACCAGCCTAATAAGCAAAAGAGTCCTCAACAGAACAGTAATCAGAATAAGAAACCTAACCCTAGACCAACCCATGACAAAAGCAATTTTGACAAGGATTTAAAGAATAGGTATAAGGAACCTGAATATGAGTTCGACTCTATTATAGCTAGTGAAGGAGTTTTAGATATTATGCAAGATGGATACGGATTTTTACGTTCCTCTGATTATAACTACTTATCCTCTCCTGATGATATTTATGTTTCTCAATCTCAGATTCGTCTTTTCGGATTAAAAACCGGAGATACTGTTTTAGGTAATGTAAGACCACCTAAAGAAGGAGAAAAATATTTCCCGCTAATTAAGGTGAATAAGATTAACGGAATTGATCCGCAAATTGTTCGTGATCGTGTGTCTTTTGAACATTTGACTCCATTATTTCCTCAAGAAAAATTTAATTTGGCTGAACGTCAAAGCACGATATCCACTCGGATTATAGATTTATTCTCTCCTATTGGAAAAGGACAAAGAGGAATGATCGTATCTCAACCAAAGTCTGGTAAAACCATGCTTTTAAAAGATATAGCTAATGGTATAGCAGCAAATCACCCTGAAGTTTATCAAATTATATTATTAATCGATGAACGACCAGAAGAGGTTACCGATATGCAACGTAATGTACGTGGCGAGGTTGTTGCTTCTACATTTGACAAAGAACCAACAGAACATGTACGTGTTGCAAATATTGTTTTAGAAAAAGCAAAACGTTTGGTAGAATGCGGTCATGATGTTGTTATCCTTTTAGATTCAATTACACGTTTAGCAAGAGCCTATAACACAGTACAACCAGCTTCTGGTAAAGTGTTAAGTGGTGGTGTTGACGCGAATGCGTTACACAAACCAAAAAGATTCTTTGGTGCAGCACGTAATATTGAAGGAGGAGGGTCTCTTACAATTATTGCTACCGCATTAACAGAGACAGGTTCTAAAATGGACGAAGTTATCTTTGAAGAATTCAAGGGTACAGGTAACATGGAACTTCAATTAGATCGTAAAATTGCAAACAGAAGAATTTTCCCTGCAATTGACCTTACTTCTTCTAGTACACGTAGAGATGACATGTTACTAGATGAAGCCACACTGCAACGTATGTGGATTATGCGCAAGTACCTAGCTGACATGAACCCGGTTGAAGCGATGGAATTTATTGAACAACGTTTTAAACAAACAAAAAACAATGAAGAGTTCTTGATGACAATGAATCAATAGAGCAATTCTAACATATATTTTAAAATCCCGATTTCTAATTGAAATCGGGATTTTTAATTTTATGGGCTTCTCAAATCTTAACTCCTTCAAAACCAAAGCCATCTACTAACACTCCTTTATTATTTTTAATATCTTTATCATAATTAGAGAAAGATATCTCCCCCTGTCTTTTTTTCTATTTTCTAACTAATTAATATAATTCCAGGAAAATGAAAAGACCAACCACCTTAATGACTAAAACTGCCTTTGTTTTGATGCTCACAGCGCTTGTTAGCTGCAATGAACCACAAAAGTCAAATGAGCCTGATAAAAACGACAAACCCACTGTAGAAGCTCCTGCGCAAATTGTAGCTATAGCTCAAGCAAAAAACATGTACGATTCTTACAGTAAAAGAAGAGTTCCTCTAATTCAACATTACGAAGATTCTATAAACAAGAATAATAAAGATGATAAAGGATTTGATGTTGGCAGATACGTTTATTACGATTACAAAACAATAAAGCAGTATCTAGAATATATTGAACAAGAAGCTGCAGAAGCAGATGTAGAAATTTCAACTTTAAGATTATACTATTCCAATTACCCAGATGAAGTTGTTTTTCCGAACTCAAAAGACTCCATCAAACACCCAAGACAGAATTCAATAATGCTTTCACCAACCTATAATGATGGTAAACGTGATTATCTTTTCTATATAGGGCAAGGTGCAAAAGGTAAACAGGCAGTTCCGTTAAATAATGATTTTGAAAATATTAAAGGGTATAGCACACATTCAACTGTAAACAACAAAGCATATGCATCATTTGCCCCAATTTCAAATACAACAGCAGAACCTATAAGCATTCAAGGTCAACAAAGCTTAACGCTTAATAGAGGCTCAGGCGTACCACCACCAAAGAATTAATCACCTTATAAACACCTAAGCTGAATTATGTTGGAATATCTCTTGGATAATTATTACATACCACTCTACTTTATAGCACTGGTTCTATCTATAGCTAAATATCAACTTTATTATGATACTGTATTAAAGTATTTTCCAATTCTACTTGCATACACTTTTTTGTCAGAAGTTTTAGGTTTAATAGTTAGAGACGTAGATGATATTCAACTTGTTTATAAGCAAGAATTTCATAATTACAACACAATTATTTTCAATGTATTCGATATTATCTTTTTCCTCTATTTTTTTTATACCTATTACCAGCTAAGTAAATACCTGGTAACAAAAAAGATAATTAAATACGGCAGCGCATTTTTTATAATTACATGTATAGGGAATTTGTTTTTTCAAGACTTTTTGACGGAACCTCAAAATTTTGGAATTATTGTAGGTTCAATTATCTTGTTATACGCTGCAATAATCTATTTATATGAATTAGTTACAATAAAGCATAAGTTACCACTACACACTAATCTTCTATTCTGGATAAGTATTGGTGTTATATTCTTTTACACGTGCTACCCAACAACCATGTATATTCTATCTTTCCATTACGAGTTATTTACTTCTCATAATTTATCTAAATACCATTACGCTACTATAGGGGTTTTCTACTCTTGTATTATTACAGGGCTACTATTCATGAAGAGACTTAGAATAGCGAACGAAACAGTTTAGCAAGAAAACTCAATTGAAAAATCTCAACAAAAAAAGCCTTCCTAATTAAAGGAAGGCTCTATACTTTTAACTTACAGCTAAATTATAGTGCAGCTACGTGCTTAGCTAACTTGCTTTTCAAGTTGGCAGCTTTGTTATCATGTATAATGTTACGTTTTGCTAAACGATCGATCATACTAACAACACTTGGAAAAAGAGCCTCTGCATCTTTCTTAGATTCTTCTCCACGTAATCTTTTTATAGCGTTACGCGTAGTTTTATGCTGATATCTGTTACGTAAACGAACTGCTTCGTTTCTTCTGATTCTCTTTAATGCCGACTTGTGATTTGCCATTTTATAATTTATTATAATTTCTTCGGATTCTCATCCATTCAATTTTTGTAGTCCGTAGGGGAATCGAACCCCTGTTACCAGGATGAAAACCTGGCGTCCTAACCCCTAGACGAACGGACCATTATATGTCAATGCTTGGAAATACATCCAAATGTTATTAGTAGTCCGTAGGGGAATCGAACCCCTGTTACCAGGATGAAAACCTGGCGTCCTAACCCCTAGACGAACGGACCATACTTTGCGCAATTGCGGATGCAAAAATACAAATATTTTTTACTATCACAACACCTGATTATAATTTTTTAAAAAAATTAATACGCTTTAGCAAATAGCACCCTTTTATTCGATGGTTTTCCACTAACCATACAAACACCTTCTTCTTCCTTAGCATCAATAGGAATACACCTTATCGTCGCTTTCGTCTCATTTTTCACACGCTCTTCAGTCTCCTTACTACCATCCCAATGAGCTGAAATAAATCCACCTTTTTCTTTCAAAACTTTCTTGAATTCGTCATAAGAATCCACTTCTGTAATATGACCGGCTCTATAATCGAGTGCTTTTTGGTACATATTCCTCTGAATATCCTCCATTAAAAATTCAATTTTAGCTACTACATCTGTCGCAGAAACTGTTTCTTTTTGCAATGTATCTCTTCTTGCCAATTCATACGTTCCATTTTCCATGTCTCTTGGTCCAATTGCTAACCTAACAGGAACTCCACGCATTTCATACTCATTAAACTTAAATCCTGGCTTATGTGTATCCCTATTATCAAATTTCACAGAAATACCTTTAGACCTTAATTCTTTTACTAAAGGATTAACCTTATCGGATATTTGATCCAATTGATCAATTCCTTTATAAATAGGCACAATTACCACTTGTATAGGTGCTAATTTTGGCGGAATCACCAATCCATTATCATCACTATGCGTCATTACCAAGGCACCCATTAATCTTGTAGAAACCCCCCAAGAAGTTGCCCAAACATATTCTTTACCACCTTCTTTGGTCGCAAATTTCACATCAAAAGCTTTTGCGAAATTCTGACCTAAAAAGTGCGACGTACCTGCCTGTAAAGCCTTACCATCTTGCATCAAAGCTTCTATACAGTATGTCTCAATAGCACCTGCAAATCTTTCGCTTTCTGTTTTAGTACCTTTTATGACAGGTATTGCCATATGGTTTTCAACAAAATCTGCGTAAACATTCATCATTTGCTCAGCTTCTTCAATTGCTTCTTTTTCAGTTGCATGAGCCGTGTGCCCTTCTTGCCACAAAAACTCAGCAGTCCTTAAGAACAACCTAGTACGCATCTCCCATCGCACAACATTTGCCCACTGGTTAATTAATAAAGGTAAATCTCTATATGATTGTATCCACTTTCTATATGTATCCCAAATAATTGTTTCAGAAGTTGGTCTTACAATTAATTCCTCTTCTAATTTAGCATCTGGATCAACTATAATACCGCTACCATCTTCTGCATTTTTCAATCGATAATGCGTAACTACAGCGCATTCTTTAGCAAACCCTTCTACATGGCTAGCTTCTTTACTTAAATAAGATTTAGGAATAAATAAAGGAAAATAGGCATTCTCATGACCTGTCTCTTTAAACATTTTATCTAACCCTGCTTGTATTTTCTCCCAAATACCGTAGCCATATGGTTTTATCACCATACACCCCCTTACACCAGAGTTCTCGGCTAAATCTGCCTTAACCACTAATTCATTATACCACTTGGAATAATCCTCGCTTCTCTTTGTCAAATTTTTACTCATTATCTGGACTTTGGCACAAATTTTGTGAATATTACTATACAATAATTGAGTAAAACTAGTTATTTTTAATATGTTCAACAATATAATTTTGATCCGATGATATATTCTTTACCCCACAACAAAATTCGAAACATAACAATGTTGGTAACCATGGCTGTATTGGCAGCTTCTTGTGGTTCATACCAACAATCTTCTTACTATGACAATGACGGCATCTACTCAGATGACGCGCCAATTACAACAGAAAGAAGACCAGAGCAGAAAAATTACAATCAGAATAATCCCGAGACGGATACTTATTCTAATTATTTTGGTGAAAAAGCGAATCAGTATGATGAAATATTAGACAGTGAAATATTCACTGATGTTGATTCTTATTCTAGCAATGAAATAGACGATACTATTCCAGAAGAACAACTAACCGATTATTACGCAACGACCAATGATTATGAAGGTTACGGAAGTTGGGGCAGTAATAATGCTGATGTTAGCATTTATATTCACAATAACGGCTTTAACAACTGGGGTTATGGCAATTCTTATGGATGGGGCTGGAACAACTGGGGTTATGGAGGTTATTATAATAATGGATGGAACCAACCTTGGGGCTGGAACAGATGGAATAATTGGGGGTACTCAGGTTTCGGATTTGGTTACGCAGGTTATAGAGGTTTTGGATTTGGATGGAATCAACCTTATTATGGTTATGGATACGGGTATGGCTACGGTAATAGATATTACAATAGAAATAACCGTTTCTCTAATAGAAATTATGCAGTAAACAACTCGAGAAGAGGAAATTACACAAGGACGAATACAAATAATAGCGGACTATCTTCAACTGCATTACGTGGAAGATCAAATGTAAACACAAGAGGTGATTCTCCAAGATACAGAAGCAACACTTCTCGTACAGCGACCGCTAGAAGTTCTGCAAACACACGTAGTTCAAGAACTTATTCAGGAAATACGACTACAAGAAGAACTGTAGGTATTGACCAAAATAGAGCCTACAGAACAAGCAGAAGCACTAGAGCCACACCTAGATATAGCGGCAATACTTCAAGAAGTAGCAGCAGCAGATACAGTAGCAGCCCTAGCTCTTCTAGATCAAATACATCAAGTAGCAGAGTAGCTGTACCTAGAACCTCAACCTATAGAAATTCTGGCAGCACCTCTAGAAATTATTCTTCTGGCAGAAGCACAAGAAATTCAGGTAGTGGATCTTACCGTAGTTCTGGAAGCAGCTCTAGAAGCAGTAACTACAGCTCTGGCAGAAGTAGCTCAAGCGGAAGTTCTTACCGAAGTTCTGGTAGCAGCACTAGAAGTTCTAGCAGTGGTTCTTCATCAAGATCTTCTGGTTCATCTAGCAGAAGTAGCGGAAGTAGCGGAAGAAGAAACTAAAATCAAACCTTATTTTTAAAATTGAATATTGCTATGAAAAGATATTTAACTTTCATAATACTAACTTCATGTGCCATTGGTAGTGCACAAAATATAAATGATGCCTTACGCTTTGGTACTGAAAACCTTCAGGGTACTGCTCGTTTTCAAGCTATGGGTGGCGCATTTGGTGCCTTAGGCGGTGACTTATCATCCTTAAATGTAAATCCTGCCGGGTCTGCTGTCTTCAATAACAGCCTTTTTACCGTAACAGGATCTAACTACCACACAAATAATGAAGCTCGTTATTTTGGAGATGCTTTAATTACAAAAGAAAACAACATCGAATTAAATCAAATAGGTGGCGCCTTTGTTTTTAAAAACACAGACTCTAATTCTGATTGGCAAAAATTTACTTTGGCTTTCAATTACGATGTTGTCGATAATTTTGATAACGAATACTATGTTACCGGAAGTGCAGATGATGGCATAGACACCTATTTCTTAGAATATGCAGGAGGCACTCCTTTTGGATCAATTCTTTTACAAGATGGAGAGTTTCTTGAAGAAGCTTATTTGGACATAGGCGCAGTTCAAGGTTTTAGAGACCAACAAGCTTTCTTAGGGTATTATGGTGGTATTCTTGACCCAGAGTCAGATGATGACAATAACACCAATTATATAAGCAACAGTCTTTATGATAGAGTGGATCAAGATTTCCTAAGAAGAACCTCTGGTTACAATAGTAAATTTACGCTAAACCTAGCATCTCAATACAAAGAGAATATATACATAGGTGCTTCTTTAAACTTCCACAATGTATTGTATACACAATATGATCAGTTTACCGAAAATGGATACGAGCCTAATTCTGAAATACAACGCACTACATTTGATAATTATTTACAAACAGAAGGTAATGGTTTCTCTTTTAGCTTAGGAGCTATTGCAAAATTGAATGAAAATGTAAGATTAGGCGGTAGCTACCAGTCCCCTACTTGGTATAGATTAGAAGACGATTTATCTCAACGTATTAATTCTGATTTAGCCGATGACGATATTAATTTTATCAATTTTAATGTGGTTAACCTATTTGAAAGCTACACTGTAAAAACACCTAGTAAATTAACTGGTAGTTTGGCAGTAATCTTTGCCAAGGACGGATTATTAAGTTTTGATTACGGATATCAAGATTTTTCTCAATCTGAGTTACGACCTACAAATGATCCAAGTTTTCAATCTGTAAACACTCAAATTTCAAGTGACCTTGGCTCAGTTTCAACATTTAGACTTGGTGGTGAATACAGAGTTCAACAAGTAAGTTTTAGAGCAGGATACCGTTTTGAACAGAGCCCGTATGCAAATGGTAATATTATTGGAGATTTAAATGCTGTTTCTGGAGGTATAGGTTACAATTTTGGCGGCAGTAAATTAGATTTCGCTCTTAGTCGTTCTCAACAAGAAGTTAGCGAAAGACTATTTAACGCAGGTATTACTACACCCGCGACAATAGATAGAAGCATAACGAACGCTACATTAAGTTATACCATTAACTTTTAAGTTAAAAGAAGATTATATTCATAAAAAAAAGGGGAAGCATATTTGCTTCCCCTTTTTTTATCTCTTTAAAGAAAAATGTGTTTTCCTGGTTTTGGCAACCATTAAATTTTCTTCCTGTTCTCCATACTCAAAACGAAACCAGTAATCTGTAGAAGGCATTTGTTGTCCGTTATAATTACCATCCCAACCATCGGCTGCGCCTAATTGTTTTAATAGCTTACCGTATCTGTCAAATATATATACGACTGGATTATCTAAGGATTCTATACCTTTTACATTCCAGTCATCATTTGTTCCATCACCATTCGGAGTAAAGAATTTAGGATACCCTACTACCAAAAATTCAATTGGATCAGTTATACCACATCCATTTTTATCATTAATAATTACGGTATTAATTCCTGGAGGCACATTCATAAAAACGGCATCATCTTGGAATACTCCATTATTAATAGCATATTCATAATCCCCATCACCTTCCACAAAAAATTCAACGTTGTTTTGATCCGGGTCTATTGAAAGGTTAGTATCTAATGTTTCTACTCTGTCTAAAATTGGAGTTCCAAAAAATGTTATTAAGACTCCACTATCATCACTTACGGTTGGCGGTGTACCAGTAATAGTTGTAATTGTAGCGAAATAGCGACCCGAATTAGGACTTGCAACAATTAGTTCGGCACCAAAATCACCAGAACCAGTAAGGGTGTCATCAACCACCCCATCATCTTCATAATCAACAGTCCATTCTACATTTGCTATATCCGATCCCGCAGGTGAATTCAACGCACTAATAGTTATATCATCATCACCCTCACAGGCAATAATATCTAAGCCTAAGAACTCATCTCGCAAAGTACAATCTAAAGCAGTGTCTTGGTTATCACTAACAGAACTGCCAGTAAAAGTCAACATAAAAGGTTCAGGGTCTCCCGTAAAGTTATCTGCAAAATTATTTATTAAGATGTAATATATCTCTCCTGGAAGCACATCTAAATACTCATCATAAGTATTTTGACTGCCAGTTAAAGATGCCTGCCCTTCTTGACCACTATCAGGATTTACACCCAATCCAGTAAAGTTAGTATCGTTTACTTCATAATTACAACGAATTGGTTGCGCGGTACCATTACTAATATCTGCACAATTTACATCTGGACCATAAACAGCAAAATCCCACTCGGCCGTAGCTGTAGATCCCGAAGTCGGTAAAGCTTCGATATCAAAACCAACCTGACCACCTGTGCCTGCTCTAAAAACGAACCAAGAAGTATTAAACTCAATATTTGCGGAAGAAAGACTACCTTTTTCAAGACATCCAGTTTGTAGTATAACATCTGGATCAAAATCATCGACATCACCTGTACCACCTGCAACACCCATAATTGGTTGATCGGCACAAACAGGTATAGCCGTTCTACAATCGGCTGAATTTTGTGCAGTTACATTCCAATAGAAAAGAAACAAACAACATATAGAACAAAGAAGTGCTCTCATAAAAGCGTATCTATTAGTATAGGTGATGTATAGTATAACTACACATGCCCTGCTTTAGTATCCTACAACGAAGATTCTGGTATTTAATCGATAAAATACACTTTTTGAGCCTAAATATTACTCTCAACGCTTTAAAGTGAAGTGATTATTAATAAATGACGCGCTAGTATTCTCCCCTAACGAATTTGTGTAGGAAAGCTTAAACCAATAATCAGATTCTGGTAATAAAGATCCATTTAAAGATCCGTTCCAACCACTAGAGTCACCAATTATTTGATACAGTAATTTACCGTAACGATCAAATATTGTAATTACTGGATTATCTAAGGCAGACAATCCTTCGACCTTCCAAGTATCATTAACATTATCTCCATTAGGAGTGAAAAATTTAGGAAAACCAACAACTACTATATCTCTAGTATCTGAGCCACACCCATTAATATCGCTTACCGTTATGGTATGTTCTCCTGGAAACAAATTATTAAAAACGCTATTACTTTGCGGCAAATCATTATCTACTTGGTACTGAAAATCACCTTCTTCTTCCACATAAACAGACACAAAGTTTGATGCATCATCTTCATACTCTATGGTAATATCTGAAATAACAGGCGGACTAGAAAAAACAACGATCACAGAACGAACGGTAATACATTGGATTAAGCCCTGTAAGTTGGTTACTGATAAGGTATACACACCCGCTTCTGCAACAGTAATTAAAGAAGAGGTTTGTCCTGAACTCCATTCATATGTAAAACCATTATCTGGTATACGCTGTCCTATTGTAACAATAGGCTCATCACCACATATAAATACTTCTGTTTCAAAATCTAATAACGGCAATTCAATTCCGTTTACTCCAAAAGTCTCTGAAGCATCAAAACACATTGAATTTTCTAAAGATGTAGTTCTAACATAAACGGTCTGTGCTTCTTGTAATAGCACAAACTCTTTTGAGAGTGCATTGGCACCATCAACAGCATCCTCAAAACTTTCATGATAAGAAACTCGAAATTCTAAAGGACTTTGTCCTCCCAAAGCTTCCGCATCTTTTTCATTAAAATCTATTGCCGTACCATCTAAACATGCTGTTTCATCTTCTAATGGAAATGTTTCTGGAGAAGGTGCATATGCAACCTGTGTCTCACTAATTAAATTATTTCCTAATGGTCTTATCACCAAAACACGGTACATACCAGAAACGGCTATTGACAATTGTGGATTGTTTTCACCAGGCACAAGTTGATATCCTGCACCAGCATCTAAGTACCACTCATAATCTAAAGCATCTGCGGTAGTCGCATCTAAAACAACAGTTTCGTTGTCACATGCAATTACAGGTGGTCCTAATAAGTTATCTATAATATTACAATCCAAGGCTGAATTCGGGAACTCAACAAAAATACTCCCTGCAAATTGAATTGAAAATCCTGAGTTGTTATTACTAAAATTATTAATCATTAGCAAGTATTCCTCACCTGGAGCAACCTCTAACCAATCATCATATTGTATATTATCCAATCCGGTAGGATCCTCACCAACACCTATATAACTACTATCATCAGAATTATCAAAATAATTACACCTTACAGGTTCCCCTAAAGCACTACAGTCATTGGTTTTATACAATGCAAAATCCCAATCTTCACTAGAATCGAAACCTATATTAAAACCTAACTGACCATTTTCCCCTGTTTTAAATTTATACCAAGCAGAGTTGGTCTCTATAGTTCCGCTACCCTGTGTAATACACCCAGAAATAGACGCCCCATTAAAATCATCAATTCCAAAACCATTCGTGCCTCCATTCACCGGTGTATTATAGCAAATAGGTACCGCATTGGCACAATCTGCCGATACTTGCGCAAATGAAGTAAAGAAGCAAAGAAAGCTAGTTAATAAAATGATTATACCATACTTGGTCATAAAGGCCTTTTAATTTGGAAAAATAAAATTAACTAGACCTTAACGTTATGGCTAATTAATGTTGTGTAATGCCCGCATTTGGTTATAAAGTGGCACATATTGTATATCTTTGCAGCTTCTAAAAGATAGATAAAATGAAAATTGAGGATACATTGGAAAATCATTTTGAAGAATTAGGAAACGATCACATTTCCACATCAGAAGATACTCCATTACGTTCAGATGCCTTTGATTTGGATGACGCCGAGAAGATTGAACGAATTCGTGAAAACGTAAGTGAAATTATGCTTACGCTAGGTTTAGACTTAACTGACGATAGTTTAAAAGGAACTCCTAACCGAGTTGCTAAAATGTTTGTTAATGAAATTTTTAGCGGTTTAAACCCAAGCAAGAAACCTAAGGCTTCTACCTTTGATAATAAGTACAAGTATGGTGAAATGTTAGTTGAAAAGAACATTACCTTATATTCTACTTGCGAACATCATTTATTACCAATTGTAGGTCGTGCACACGTTGCTTATATTTCCAAAGGAACAGTTGTTGGACTTTCAAAAATGAACCGTGTTGTTGATTATTATGCCAAAAGACCACAAGTTCAAGAGCGTTTAAATATTCAAATCGTAAGAGAGCTACAAAAAGTTCTAGGTACTGAAGATGTTGCTTGTGTAATAGACGCAAAACACCTTTGCGTAAACTCTAGAGGTATACGCGATATTGACAGTAGTACCGTAACGGCAGAATACGGCGGTAAATTCAAAGAAGAATTGGTACGTCGTGAGTTTTTGAATTACCTTAATCTAGATACCCATTTTTAATAGCATATAGCTTCATGCAATTATACGAAAGTCAAGAAATCAAAGTATACAATTCCTTAACTGGAAAAAAAGAAGTTTTCAAACCCATTAATATAGGCCACATTGGTATGTATGTTTGCGGCCCAACAGTGTACAGCAATGTTCACTTAGGTAATTGTAGAACTTTCATGTCTTTTGATATGATTTTTAGATACTTTAGACACCTTGGTTATAAAGTACGTTACGTTCGTAATATTACCGATGCAGGTCATTTGGTTGATGATGCAGAAGATGGCGAAGATAAAATTGCAAAAAAAGCACGCTTAGAAAAATTGGAACCAATGGAAGTTGTTCAACGATACACTGTTGACTTTCATAATATTTTGGAGAAATTCAATTTTTTACCTCCTAGTATTGAACCAACTGCTACCGGGCATATCATAGAACAAATTGAAATTATTAAGGATATTCTTGAAAAAGGATTTGCCTACGAAACCAATGGTTCTGTATATTTCGATGTAGCCAAGTTCAATGAAAAGCATGAGTACGGTAAATTAAGTGGGCGTAAGCTTGAAGACATGATTGCTAATACACGTGATCTTGCCGCACAAGACGACAAACATAATCCGCAAGATTTTGCATTGTGGAAAAAAGCTGAACCACAACATATCATGAGATGGCCTTCACCATGGGGAGACGGATTCCCAGGATGGCATTTAGAGTGTACAGCCATGAGTACAAAATATTTAGGCGAAACATTTGATATTCACGGAGGCGGAATGGATTTAAAATTTCCACACCACGAATGTGAAATCGCACAGGCAGAAGCCAGCAACGGCAAAAGCCCTGTTAACTATTGGCTACATGCTAACATGTTGACATTGAACGGTAGAAAGATGGCGAAATCTACAGGAAATAGCATATTACCTGGAGAAATATTTTCTGGTGAAAATGAAATTTTAAGTAAGGCTTTTTCACCTTCTATGGTGCGTTTCTTTATGATGCAAGCGCATTATACCAGTATTTTAGATATTAGTAATGAAGCACTTCTAGCTTCTGAAAAAGGTTTTAATAAATTAATGGAAGCCATTAATGCTGTAAAATCTTTAAACATTGCTAAGTCAACTAATTTTAATATTACGGATTGGAAATCTTCTTGCTACGGAGCAATGAACGATGATTTTAATACGCCAATTCTAATAGCAAAGTTATTTGATGCCGTTAAGCATATAAACCTAATTAAAGAAGGTTCAGAATCTATTACAGAAGAAGACAGAATAGAACTCGAAAATACACTACATAGTTTCGTGTTTGATGTTTTAGGTCTTGAAAACAAAAGTAGTTCAGATGCTGATTCAGAAAAATTAGGCGGTGTTGTAGAATTATTGATTGAATTACGAAAGGCAGCAAGAGAAAACAAAGATTTTACTACGTCAGATAAAATACGTGATCAACTTGCCATATTAGGCATTCAATTAAAAGACGGCAAAGAAGGCACTACGTATAGCCTTTAATATTAATCTAGAAATCTAGATTTTTGTATTTTAGACTGGTATTCACCAGGAGCCAAATGTTGTCTTGTTTTGAATACTCTATTAAAATAAGACCTACTTTCAAATCCGCAGTCGAGGTAGACATCTTTAATACTCCTACTTGGGTCTTGCAATAAACCTACGGCTAATTTTATTCGCTCGTTATTGATAAACTCAACAGGGGAAATACCCAGCTCTAACTTAAACGTTTTATAAAAATGAGATGGGCTCATGCAGGCTATCTTACTAAGCTCATCCACTTGTAAAGATTTATGAACGTTATCTCTAATATATCTGATTACCTCGGTTAACCTACTTTCTTTCTTAATTGTTAACGTTGCATTACTATATATTTTACGTTCGTTAGTCTGTAATATTCGAATGATAAGCTCACGTAACATATTATCAACGAATAGGTCTTTTGACGGATGTTCTTCAGAAAATAAAAACAATAGACGCTGTATAATTTGAAATATCCCCCTATCGTTTACAAAATGAAAATTATAATCCATTAATCCCCATGCCTCTTTGGTGCTCTTAGGCATGTTTTCATTCATAAATTGTAATATCTTATTTATTTTGTCTTCTGAAATAGCCATAGCTAAACACCTCGTAGGATTTTTTGCCATAGCTTCAGGAAAATCTATACACATACCTTCATTAGCTGGTAATACTAAAGATTCCCCAGGTAAAAAATCAAATGACTCAAAATCACGTAAATGCATAATTTTCTTTCCTTGAATCATACTGGCTAAAACAGGCTGTTCAAATTTTAATAAAACACTAGCTGCCTGCTCATGCGTTTCAAAAACATGCATGGCAGCATTATTCATTGTATAAGAGGTTTGGTTTTCCACCATCGTCTCTAAACGTCTTCCATTGAGAAAATTGTCAGATAATTGAATCACACCTATTTTGATTTTATTTTAAGGAATTTACAAAATTTTATACTTAAAAAAATCATAAAATCAATTATTGATAGGATAGTTCACATTATTCGTAGAATGCGTCAGATGTAATTAGAACTTGAGAAGTACATTTAGAATATCATATAAGCTTACATCTATTATTAACTTAAATCACATATTATGAGCACGACAGCAACTGCAGAAAAAGACGTACTTCAAAAGCCCAAATTCAAAAACCAGTATGAAAATTTTATTGGTGGTAAATGGGTAGCTCCAAGCAAAGGTGAATATTTCGACAACATCTCTCCTGTAGATGGAAAATCATTTACAAAAATACCAAGATCGACTGCTGAGGATATAGAAAAGGCTATTGATGCCGCATGGCAAGCAGCTCCATCCTGGAATTCCTCATCTGCTACCGAAAGAAGTAATATGCTTTTAAAAATTGCAGATAAAATAGAACAGAATTTAGAAATTTTAGCAAGAGCAGAAACTTGGGATAATGGTAAAGCGATTCGTGAAACCAGAGCAGCAGATTTACCTTTAGCAGTTGACCACTTTAGATACTTTGCAGGGGTAATTAGAGCAGAAGAAGGATCGGTAAGTGAATTAGATTCTAATACGGTCGCTTTAAACGTAACAGAGCCACTAGGTGTTGTAGGTCAAATAATACCTTGGAATTTCCCGATTTTAATGGCAACATGGAAATTGGCACCAGCATTAGCAGCAGGTAATTGTGTAGTTCTTAAACCGGCAGAACAAACACCAGTAGGTATATTAATTTTAATGGAAATCATTGAAGGTATCTTACCAGACGGAGTCTTAAATGTTGTCAATGGATTTGGAGCAGAGGCAGGTAAACCACTAGCATCTAGTCCAAGAATTGACAAGATTGCTTTTACTGGAGAAACTACAACTGGGCAATTAATTATGCAATACGCATCTAAAAACATTACACCTGTAACCTTAGAACTTGGCGGTAAATCTCCTAATGTTTTCTTTGAGAGTATTATGGATGCCGATGATGAATTCTTCGACAAGTGTTTAGAAGGTGCTAACATGTTCGCTTTAAATCAAGGTGAGGTGTGCACATGTCCATCTAGAATGTTAGTACAGGAAAGCATATATGAGAAATTTATTGAACGGGTTATAGAACGTACAAAAGCAATTAAAATAGGTCATCCGTTAGATCCTAATACAATGATGGGTGCACAGGCATCTAACGATCAATTCGAAAAAATACTTAACTATATTCAAATAGGAAAAGAAGAAGGTTGTGAGGTGTTAACTGGTGGCGACCAAGCTTATAACGAAGGATTAGAGGGCGGCTATTATGTACAGCCTACCATCTTAAAAGGAAATAATAAGATGCGCGTTTTCCAAGAAGAAATCTTTGGTCCTGTTCTTTGTGTTACCACATTCAAAGATGAAGCGGAGGCTATTGAAATAGCCAATGATACATTATATGGTTTAGGTGCCGGAGTTTGGACACGAGATACACACCAAGCATATCAAATTTCTAGAGCTATAAAAGCAGGTAGAGTTTGGGTAAACTGCTATCACCTATATCCTGCACATGCTCCTTTCGGTGGATATAAGAAATCTGGAATTGGTAGAGAAAACCATAAAATGATGTTAGCACATTATCGTCAAACAAAAAACATGCTTATCTCTTACGATAAGAAAAAAATGGGATTCTTTTAATAGCCATAACAACATGAAAACTAAACGAGTATTAGTAACCGAAAAAGCAGCTGCTGTAATTGCCCAACTTAAAGAAAAACATGGGGAACTGATGTTCCATCAAAGTGGTGGCTGTTGTGATGGATCTGCCCCTATGTGTTTCGAGAAAGGTGATTTAATGCTGGATGATAACGATGTTTGCTTAGGCAATATTGAAGGCTGTGATTTTCATATGTCGAGAGATCAATATGAATATTGGAAGCATACTCAATTAACTCTTGATGTCACACCAGGTATCGGCTCAAGTTTTTCGTTAGAAATACCGATGGGCATACGTTTTCTTATCAAATCTAGATTATATTCTGAAGAAGAAGCAGAACATCTAGAACCGGTTAGAATCGGAGCTTAAAGAGCGATTATTTTATGTAATGAAGTCTGGTTGTTAATCATCCGGACTTCTTCATTAAAAAGAGTTAGCACTTTTGTAGTAAATTTGTGCTAATCAATTAATAGCTGTGAAGATATCTTTTAAAAAAGTACTAATTACGCCTTTTGTACTGCTGGTTCGCTTTTACCAATTGGCAATTTCACCATATACGCCTGCTACTTGCAGGTACTCCCCTACTTGTTCACAATACACATTAGAAGCTCTAAAAAAACATGGACTATTTAAAGGAGGTTGGCTTGCCACAAAACGTATATTCAGCTGTAATCCTTGGGGTGGCAAAGGATACGATCCTGTTCCATAAAGTGGAAATATCAGTTCATTCTTAAATCGGCAACTTTCTTATAATATTTATGACAACTCTATTTTTCAAAATCGGTTTGTCTAATGGCTATTTCTTATCTTAGCCTTTCAAAATTCAACACATGCATTTCTTGGGAATTACTTGGAATCCGAATGAAACACTTTTCAATATCGGATTTATACAAATAAAGTATTATAATCTTCTTTGGATTACCGCCTTTGCTTTAGGATGGTTTCTAATGAAAAAGATTTTCCTCAACGAAAAAAAATCTATAGAGCAGTTAGATTCCCTTTTCATTTACACAGTTTTAAGCACAATGTTAGGTGCTAGATTAGGTCATGTTTTCTTCTATGATTGGGCATACTATTCTAACCATTTGGTAGAAATTTTAATTCCGGTTCGCGAAAGTGATTCTGGCAGTTTGCTATTTGGTTTAATAAACGGTTATGAATTTACCGGTTTCACTGGTTTAGCTAGTCACGGTGCTACAATTGGTATTATTATTGGCACATATCTATATACCAGAAAATATCCAGAATTTAGTATGTTGTGGATATTTGACAGAATGGTGATCCCAGTTGCCATTGGTTGCTTTTGTGTACGACTTGGAAATTTTTTCAATTCTGAAATAAACGGTAAAATAGTTGATGAAAATTTCATCTTTGCAACTAAATTTATTCGTGATTCAGACGATTTACATCCATCCAAAGCATTGGGTATCACCCAAGAGACAACCTTAAATGCTGCATATGCGGCTATAGAGAACAATCCGCAATTTTCACAGTATTTAGCTGAAATTCCTTACCGTCATCCGGCACAATTGTATGAAGGTGTTGGTTATATTCTTATTTTCATTTTACTTTATTTCTTATACTGGAAGACAGACAAAAAGAACAAACCAGGATACTTATTCGGCTTATTCTTTGTGTTGCTGTGGACCGTTCGTTTCTTCGCAGAATTCGTTAAGAAAAGTCAAGGTGGTTTCGAAGAATCATTAGGTTTACTTTCAACAGGGCAATGGTTGAGTATTCCGTTTATTATTACCGGGCTTTATTTTATGTTCAGAAAACCAAAAACTGCTTAATGTTAAGTAATGTAAACAAAAGCTGTGTTTTTATAATTGCATTGTCGATGCTCGTTTTTTCTTGTAAAGAAAATTCTAAAAAAACCATTACTACTCAAAGTGTAGAATTCACGCACGAAGGTGACTTAACAGTTTACCTAAATGTTAGTGATACCGTAAAAACTAAATTCAATATTGAATTTGCTGAGACTGAATATGAAACCCAAACGGGGCTCATGTACAGAAAGGGAATGAAAAATAATCAAGCAATGCTGTTTATCTTCCCAGATGAAACCATGCATTCTTTTTACATGAAGAATACAGAATTTCCATTGGATATTATATACATTAAAGAGAATTTGAAGATTGCTAGTTTTCAAGAAAATGCACAACCATTGAACGAAAACGGGTTATCGTCGCAGGTTCCTATAAAATATGTACTAGAGGTTAACGGTGGTTTAGCACAAGAACTAGGGCTATCTATAGGGGATAGCATTAGTTTTAGCAGAAAGTAGTTCTACCACACTCTATTTATTCTATTTACTACAACAATGCCAGCATACCTATTGACCAATGAAGAATCTGAACGGTTACTTTTTAAAAAAGTACAGCCGGCCGATTTTGATAATTGGCTTCCATTTCACAAAGAACCTTTAAGCAGCCAATATTGGTTAGGATTACCGACAGATCCTAAAGTAGCCTGCCAACAACAATTTGACAGTATCTTCCAGCGTTACAGTGAAAATTTAGGCGGCATGAACGCACTATTTCTAAAGAAGACTAACACATTAGTTGGGCTTTGCGGTCTATTGGTACAACAAGTAGACGGCAGACAGGAATTAGAAATAGGTTACTCCATTCTTCCAAAATTCTGGAGACATGGTTTTGCTTTTGAAGCAGCAGAAAAATGCAAAATAGTAGCTTTTGAAAAACAATGGTCAAATAGCCTGATTTCCATTATTCAGGTTGATAATATTCCCTCGCAAAAGACAGCTTTAAAAAACGGTATGTTTTTAGACTTTACAACCACCTACCACAACAACGAAGTTTATATTTTTAGAATACATTCATAAATGAATCATTGGGTAATATATTTAGATAATAATTCTAACAAGAAAGGTTTTATAAAAGATTTTAAAAAAGGAAAAGCGCCTTTAAATTTTCTTGAATTTGAAAATAAAACTGGAAGATTATTCTCCCCTTTCACTTTAGAGAAACTTATTGATGAGGAAGACAAGCATGATAAAAAAATCATTAGCACTGAGCATCAATCTTTAGAAACCATGTCCAGTGGCGAGCAAAAAAGAGCCTTATTACATCATTTACTAAGTGAAAACCCTGATTATATTATATTAGATAATCCTTTTGATAATTTAGATATAGCTTTTCAAGAACAACTAAAAGACATACTTAAAAATCACTCCTCTCAAATTTCGTTTATTCAGTTAGCAAGTCGCAGGGCTGACACCCTTTCTTTTATAAACAACTATGGAAAACTTGATAAGAATGAATTTTCTATTATTGAAAACACAGAATTTAGCGAAGGTTATTCAACTGAAACTTTCAGCCATGTTAGTATTCCAAAAGCGATAACAACATATTCCTGTTTTCAAAATCCTTTAATCAGTTTCAAAAATGTAAACATAGCTTACGGAGATAAAAGAATATTAAACAATATTAATTGGACGATTAACAAAGGTGATTTCTGGCAACTCTCCGGTACTAATGGAAGTGGGAAATCTACAATTCTTTCCATGATATTTGGAGACAACCCAAAAGCATACGGACAAGACATTTATCTTTTTGGAAACAAGAAAGGAAGCGGTGAAAGTGTTTGGGACATTAAAAACAATATTGGCTATTACGCCCCTGCAATGACCAATAAATTCAACGGCAGGCACTCTATCGAAAATATGCTTATTTCCGGCTTAACGGACTCCGTAGGACTTTATACGATACCAACAGAACTACAAAAAAGAATTGTGAAGCAGTGGCTAACCTTATTAGACCTCCACGCTTTAAAAGACACCTATTTTAATTCCTTATCTACAGGTAAGCAGCGTTTGGTAATGACAGCCCGCGCAATGGTTAAAAGACCGCCAATTTTAATCTTAGATGAACCTACCGCAGGAATGGATGACGATTCAGCAGCTTTATTAATAGCATTAGTCAATAAGTTTGCAAATGAAACAGATACGGCTATAATCTTTGTTTCTCACAGAAAAGAAAAAGGTCTAAAACCCGAACGAATTTTAGACCTTATACCCAGTAAAAATGGTTCGTCGGGAATTATTAAATAATACACTTTTTTAAAGTTTAAATGTATAGGCAGCTGATAGCTGAAATACACCGTTTTTGATTCGTGAATTATCAATAAATATATTACTTAACCCTGCATTATAACGTAAACCAAGACTTAGACCTATATCTCTTAGGTTTACTCCGCCGCCAAATCCAAGACCTAAATCTACAGTCTTATAGCTGTCGGTAATCTTAAGATTATTTGCGTTGGTCTTTTCGTTAGCCAAAATAAGAAAACCAATTTCTGGCCCTGCCTCTATGTACAGTATATCAATCGGATAAAATTTACCCATAACCGGCATAGAAATATAACTATTTACTAGTTTAGTATCTCCTAAAATAGCTCCCTTCACAGAAAAAAGTAATTCTGGCTGTATACTGAACATATCTACAATCTCAATTTCTGCAACCCCACCAACGTGCAAAGCAGCTAAACCTCTTAAGTTTGAATTTACATTACCCGTATAGTTTGCCAAACTAAGACCAACTTTTGGTCCTATATAAACAGATTGTGCTTTTAAACTACTACAATACAATGTTGCCATTGCTAAGAAACCTACAAGAATTATTTTTTTCATTTTGATTAAGTATTAATTATTCAAGGGCAAGAAATAAAGAAACTTTTATACCTAAAAAAGAGAGGTCGAAAATACTGGTTTACAAGTAGGAAATATTAATAGAAAGGGATTAGAAAGTAAATTATAATAATTAAAAATCTGCCGACAACGAAAGTTTATAAAATGAAAAAGCCGTTCATTTCTGAACGGCTTTTTCTGCTTGAGTTAGTTGTATTATCTATTCTTCTTTTACTCCGTCACCAGAAGTAATTTTCTTGCTTAATGCATCGAACATTACAGGAGTTGCAATAAATACAGATGAGTATGTACCTACAACCACACCAACGATCATTGCAAACATAAATCCTCTTAATGACTCTCCACCAAATATGAAGATCGCCAGTAATACCACCAAGGTAGTTAAAGAAGTATTTAACGTTCTACTTAATGTACTGTTTATAGCATAGTTGATGTTAGAACCACCTTTCCAGCCACGTTCTGCCAATGTTTCACGAATACGGTCAAACACTACCACGGTATCATTCAACGAGTACCCAATTACGGTAAGAATCGCCGCTATAAATGCTTGATCAATTTCCATGCTAAAAGGCATTAGTTTACCGAATATTGAGAATACACCAAGTACAATCAATACATCATGGAATACTGCAGTTACAGCACCCAATGAGAATTGCCATCTTCTAAATCTTAATAAGATATAAAGGAATACTACAAGCAATGAACCTAAAATTGCCAAGAATGCATTTTTCTGAATATCATCTGCAATTGTTGGTCCAACCTTAACCGATGCCATAATACCAACTGCTTCTTCATCTACACCTCCTAGTTTAAAAGCCTCTTTACTAAAACCATCTGGCAAGTACTTTTGAAGCGAAGTATATAATTTATCTTGAATTTCAGTATCTACCTCAATACCTTCTACATCTACTTTATAAGGAGTTGTAATTTTTACTTGGTTAGACTCTCCGTATGTTTTCACATTTGTTCCACTACCAAATACAGTATTCAATTCTGATGTTATTTCAGAAGGATTAACAGGATGTTCGAAACGTACAGTATACGAACGTCCACCTATGAAATCCACACCTTTTTGTAAACCGGGCCCCGCCAATAATGAGAATAAACCAACTGCTATTAAAATTCCAGATATTACATAAGCTATCTTTCTTTTCACTAAGAAGTCGACATTGATTCCTTTAAACAGGTTTTTAGTAATACCTGTAGAGAAATCTAAACTTCTACCTTTTCCTCCAATATACCAGTCAATTAATAAACGAGTGATGAATATTGCTGTAAATAACGAAGTTATTATACCTATAAGTAATGTAGTTGCGAAACCTTTAATTGGACCTGAACCGAAAATAAATAAAATAATCGCAGTTAAACCAGTAGTAATGTTCGCATCTAAAATAGAAGATAGTGCATTACCAAAACCGTCAGCTACAGCTTGACTTTTTCCTTTACCTTTTGCTAATTCTTCTTTAATACGCTCAAAGATCAGTACGTTGGCATCAACCGACATACCAAGAGTTAAAACGATACCAGCAATACCAGGTAATGTTAATACCGCATTTAAACTAGTTAAGACACCAAATATCAATAAGATGTTCAACATTAAAGCAATATCAGCAAATACACCTGCTTTACCGTAATAAGAAATCATCCATAAAAGAACAATTACAAAAGCAATTAAGAATGACATAAAACCACTATCAATAGCTTCTTGACCTAATGAAGGACCAACAATTTCTGATTGAATGATTTCTGCAGAAGCAGGAAGTTTACCAGCTCTAAGTACGTTAGAAATATCTTTAGTTTCGTTTACTGTAAAGTCACCCGTAATTTCTGAACGACCACCAGATATAGGTCCAGAAGAAACACCAGGAGCAGTATATACTTTGTTATCTAAAACAATAGCAATTCCAGTCTGGTTAGAATAAGCATCACCAGTTAATTTTTCCCATTCTTTAGCACCTTTAGTATTCATGGTCATAGAAACAGCAGGCTTGCTGAACTGATCGAAATCTGCTCTTGCATCACTTACTACATCACCACTAATTCTTGGAGTACCATCACGATTAGATTTTAAAGCGTATAAATCGATAACCTCAGTTTCTTCTGTTGAAGGTCTTTCCCATACAAATTTTGTAAACTGAATATCAGCAGGTAATAACCTTCTAATTTCTGGCATTCTTAAGTAAGAACCAATAGTTGCCGTATCCTTAATTGCAGCACGAAACATTGCATTACTTCCGGGGTTAGCAGGAATCAATAATTCGTATAATGGATTTACTTGAGTAACTAAATCTAAAGAATCTGCAGATACATCAGATAATAAAGAATCTAATTCTGTCTCTTCTTTAACTTGTTCTGGTTGTTTAACCTCAACAATAGTCTTTAGTTTTTCGTTTGCTTGAATAAGGAATGTGCTAAAGCTTGTATTACTTTGCTTGTATGTTTCCCAAAATTCTAATTGCGCAGTACTTGATAATAAATCTTGTGCACGAGCGATATCTCTAGCACCTGGCAATTCAACCAAAATACGACCAGAGTTACCTTCTCTTTGAATGTTTGGTTGCGTAACACCAAAACCATCAATACGTTCTCTTAATACCTCGAAAGCAGAAACGATAGACTCATCTATTTTTCTATGGATAATAGGCTTAACCTCATCATCAGACATTTGAAAGTTAATTTCATCGCTAAGACCTTTGTTTGCAAAGATATCCGGTGAAGCTAATTTAGTTTCTCCTTTTATCTTATCGAAAGCCTCAAAAAACAAATCGATGTACGTGTCATCACTATTTCTAGAAGCAGCATCTGCATCAGCTAAAGCCTTGTTAAAAACTGGGCTTTTTGTGTTGTTTGCCAATCCTTTAAGGATATCCTTAATTGAGATTTGCAAAGTAACGTTGATACCACCTTTAAGGTCAAGACCTTTGTTAAGTTCTTTCTTTTTGGCCTCATTGTAATTGGTGTATCCAAAAACAGGCTCGCTACCAATAGAATCAAGATAGCTTGCTGCGGCAACTTCTCTTTTTGCCACATAACCTTCTTCTGATTCAGAAATACGGCTAACAGCGAAAGTATTCGCCTCTTTTTCCACTTTACTAGTTACGAAAGTATAGGATAGCTGGTAAATACTAACTAACCCAAATAATAAAGCAAAAAGCTTTATAAGTCCCTTGTTTTGCATTTGTAATAATTTAATTTATGTTGATTATTATTTTGAATATTTTAAAAATCTAAGGCAAATAACGTTTACGCAAAGTAATTACGTCTCTTAGATATCATTTTGAATGGAATTAGCTATTCCCATAAACATAAGGTCCTGCCCTTACTTCTGGAATAATTGGTGAAGTGTTATCTATTGCAATTGCAATGTTTCTATAAATCTTAAAAGCTACATCAACAATTATCTCTTGTTTAAAAACAATTGTATTATTATAATCGAGAGTTATCGGCTTAGAAAATCTATTATAATCTTGCTTTTGAATTAAAACAAGATTTGCTTGTAAATTGAATCCACCATCGCCCTGCTGCTGAAGATCTGATACTACTATATTATATTTTTCTGGAAGTTGTTCTTTTGGATAATCTGAAGGAAGTTCGTCTTCATTCGTTAATGACAGCTGATTTTCTTGAGAAAGAAACCTTTTAACGCTTAGTGCATCAACATCACTATAATAACGAATGCTTAGTTGTCTACCATCATTTTCTATAATTTCAATAGCATCAACACCTAATACTTGCAATTTCTTTGTTATAGCTGCCAAAACATCATCATGAGCACTTTCTGAAGCTAATTCTACATCAGTAAATTGTAATACAATTTGTTGATTAGAAGCCCTTGATTGCTCTTGACTTAACCCAAATAAGGCTAGAATAATAATTAAAGTACTTACGCACCATTTTGCATTCATGCGGCAAATATAAAAAGAAAGATTATACTAGGTAGTCTATTTTCTACAATATAAATATTTCTGAAGCTCAACCTCTTACAAAAAGGAAGCCTTTATAGTTGAACTATAAAGGCTTTTTATTATATATAAGATTTCGAGCCACTCAACAGGACGATTATCTCCTACTTTAAACATAATCATTCCTAGTGTTTCGACCCCTCCTATTTGTTTTCTAATGTATTCTGATTTATAAGCACAACCATTTATTAACGCAGGTTTACCATTAGTATCAAACCCCAAGAACTTATCACCACGCTCACTATCAATTGGTAACTCAAGGTCATCACCATTCTGACTATCACTTTCAGGTACGTGGAGTGTACGTTCAAAGTTCTTATTATTTTTAGAAGCGGAG